>ENA-OQKH01000001-OQKH01000001.1-human-gut-metagenome-genome-assembly--contig:-NODE-1-length-544967-cov-17.839867_pt1 | contig 544967 bp, 479 predicted proteins | sample MGYA00242645_ERZ504791 | MGnify/ENA primary metagenome ERZ504791 (study PRJEB26092, sample SAMD00036388) | human gut metagenome | host: Homo sapiens | study: EMG produced TPA metagenomics assembly of... | reverse complement strand
CCAGTGAAGGCCGGTGGAATTGGTAGTACCGGTCACCAGAAGCATAGTGAAGTTCAAAATGCTTTGGGACAGCTGAACTGTAGTATTATTAGTGGTCAGCTTACCCTTCCATAAAGGAATAGCCTTGATCCCGGCGTCCGCCAAGGGAACCGCACCCACATCGGAGGCCGATAATGTAATATCGCTGGACAGAGCTTTATTGTTCACCTTGCGTGAGGTAGGAACCGCGCCCACATCGGAGGCAGCTGGCATTTGAACTAATTTGCTGTTTCCGTTCAGGGTGGCGACCCCATTGGCACTGCCCTTTTCACTTTTTGGAATTAGCATACTAACATCAGCGGGAGAGCCTGCTTCTCCTTGAGGGCCTTGAGGCCCCTGAGGCCCTACTGGTCCTGTTTCTCCTTGGATTCCTTGCGGCCCTTGCGGCCCAATCTCGCCCTGAAGCCCTTGAGGCCCCTGAGGCCCCATAACATTTCCTAAGTCTAACGTTGCCATATTATCACTCTCCTGTATGATAAATCAAATGTCCGTCTATGATTGATAACGGCGGTGGACTTCCAGCATCGGTGTACTGAGCAATTAAGTGCCCCTCTTCATTTACATATAGTGTATACATACCATCGGTGGATGCCTGAATCCCGCTGTCGCCTCGATCTCCTTTATCTCCCTTGTCTCCCTTGGGGCCTTGGATTCCCTGAGCGCCCCGGGGACCAGGAGCGCCGTTAAAAAATCCGCTGTCCCGCTTTTCAATGAGATCGTTTTTAACGGCAAGTGCCCCACGGGCAGCTTCCTTCGCCTCCTCTATAACTGCCGGCGCGGAGGAGGCTGCCGCCAAGGCTTCTGTCAGTCGGGAAAACTCATCTGTGCTCTCGATGGCATCGTCATAGCTGCTCATGACGATGCGAAGAGGGGGGAGAGTTACTTTCAGGACATGCTTTTCCGCATCGATAATTTGCAGCTCGCAGAGCTTAGTGATGCCAAATGCCGCCATCATCTGTAAAGTGAGAATTACAGTTACCTGATTTCCTGATGCCTCGCAGGAATGGTAGATTATGGTATCGTCCGGCTTCTGTATGTAGATGGATACCGTTTTTCCGGTTAAGTCAAGAGGGGTGCCGTTGTCATAAAGGTGAATAATCAGCTTTCTGCCATCTGCTTCCTCCTGAATCACCCGGATTTCTCCAAGGGGCTGCTGCCATGTGCTGTCAATCTCTATTTCTTTGTAGACCATAGCCTACCTCCCTAAATTGTTTTTTCGTTAATAGCGACGGAATGTCAAAGGCCTGAATAAAAACGCCGGCTTATTTTCAGTGTTGAGGAATAACGCGTCGATTTAAGTGTGCCTTTTGAGCACATTTTACCCCAAATAAAAGTTCTTGTCAAGCACTAAAACAAAAATTCTTGACAGAAATGTGCCTAAAAAGTAACATTAGAGTTATGGGGAGTTGATGCCTAATGAAATTCGATCAAATAAGAAGAGTGAGAAAGGCTGCTCATGTTACACAGGAAGAACTAGCGAAAAGAATCGGTGTAAACCGTGCGCTGATATCCAAATATGAGACAGGAATCATAGAGCCTTCTGTTTCGCAGCTGCAAAAAATTGCTTCAGCTCTTGGTGTGCCAATGATGGAACTGCTGGATTTGGAGGAAGGGGCGGAACGAATCAAACGGGATGAGAATTTAATCCGCAAGCTTTCCTATGAATTTGATATACCGGCAGAAATCATAAGAAGACGGGCGGCAAACAAAAGCAGTCATACAGAGATTGACGCTTTGCGCAAATTAGTAAAAGCTGGCTCCATTCTGGACGAAAGCAAAGTAAGCCTTCAAAACGATGAACCTGTTCAGGGCGTAAAGAAAGCTCAACAAAGCGAAAATGCTTGGGCGCCGGAAAAAGAGGAGTCAAGGCCGCAGCTGCACCGGATCGTGGAGCTGCTTAAAGCCGTGCCGGATGACCAGCTTGAGGCTCTTTATGATATCATTGCGATTGTGCTGAAGGCTTTTGATAAAAATGGATAATTTTATTGAAAAAGAAAAACTGGGATTTTATTAGGGCCTTTTTGCTTATATTTATGTTTTTCGCGTTGCCGGCTTAATTGCGGCGAAAATAAAAAATATTTACATTGATGTGACCTGGCGGTGTTTTCATACGTGTATTATATAGGAGGTAAAAAGATTGCGTCACGGAAAAGCAGTTGACCTAGCATCGCTTTATGAAACATACTCAGATATGCTGTTCCGTACGGCACTGACCTATGTCAGCCATACGGAGGACGCTCAGGATATTGTTCATGATGTGTTTGCTGCTTATTTGGCAAAGCGGCCCTCCTTCCAGGACGGTTCTCATGAACGTGCGTGGATGCTGCGTGTAACCATCAATAAATGCCGAGACCTCCAGCGCCGCAATGCGGTTCGCCGGTATATTCCTTTAGAAGACGCGGAGCATCTCACCGCAGCGGATGATCCGGCGGCCTTTGAACTGCTGGCTGCCATTCGAAAGCTGCCGGATAAGCTGCACGCAGTGATGGTCCTCCATTATTTGGAAGGTTTATCTGTAGAGGAAACGGCAAGCTGCCTGCGCATCTCAATTCCGGCGGCCAAGATGCGTTTGGCACGCGGCAGGCAAAGATTGAAAGAGCTTCTTGGAGCGGAGGGATGAGCATGTTTGATAAACAGTCTATAGAAGCCTATCGAAATATCAAAGCGCCAGAGGAACTCCGGGAAAAGGTAATGCGCTTGAACCCAGAGCTAAGTTCTCCAGGTTCCAATCACAGATCGAAGAATGCTATGCTTCGTCCGATAGCCGCTGTGGCTTGCGCGGCGGTTATCTGCCTAGCGGTTTCATTTTCCTTTTGGAATCAAAAGGATGCTGCGCTTTTGTATCAAGGGGTACCTGTTGAAGGCGAACCAGCTGTGATTGCGGCGGACATGCCGCAGTCTGCGGCGCTGGTCAGAGACAGCGTTCCCAGCGGGATTCCTTTAGAGCTGGAAACGGCGGAAAGGACAAAGGTTTCCGTCTCGGGCGGAGAGCTAAGCGCGTTTGACGCGGAAGGCATGCTGTTAGGATCAGGGAGGGAAGTGGAGCTTTCAGGGAAAGCGGCGCTTTATTGGGATCTTTCCCAGTCGGACAATTCTGATCTTTTATTGGTGCTTGCAACAGAGGCTGAGCGGTTTACTTATACGCTTTCCGTGAGCGGCAGCGGTGGGTACATCCTTCAAAAAAACGGGACACAATAATAATTAAGATGATAGGAGAATGTCGGTATGAAAAAAATGTTTATTTGTCTTGTCGGAATGGTAATGGCAATTTCTTTGGCTGGGTGCGGAGGCCAAAGCGATGCGCAGAACGGCGGCTCAGCTCCTGATTCCAGCTATACCAGCGCGGTTCAAGTCCTGGAAACGGTGATTGATACCTATACGGAGGAGCAGAAATTTCCTATTGGCGGCGGAGACTCTGAAAATTTGACTTCGGAAGTTCCTGGCGCGTTTGATATTTCAAAAACCGAGGAACTGGATATGACCCTTGGACTGCCGGAAAGCGAGGCAGCCAACATAGACGACGCCGCTTCTATGGTTCACATGATGAACGCGAATACTTTTACCGGCGCCGCCTATCGTCTGAAAAGCGGGGTTCAAGTGGAGGAATTCTCCGAGGCGGTAAAGGAGAATGTTTTGGCCAAGCAGTGGATGTGCGGTATGCCGGATACGATGGTGGTAATTGATGTGGACGGCCAGTATGTGCTTACTGCGTATGGAGCAGACGAGCTGATAGAGACCTTTAAAACTAATGCGCTTTCAGCCCTTGACGGCGCAAAGGTGGTTTTGGATGCCCCAGTGGTGGAAAATGGATTCTAAGTATTAGAGAGCGATACGCTGAGACGTGTGTAAAAGTCCCCGGATTAAAAATTGCACGATAAGCCAGTAAAGGAAGTGCCGCGATGCTTTTTTCCAGTATCCCGTTTTTATATTATTTTCTTCCTCTGGTCCTGGCAGCCTATTTTGTCACTCCAGCCCGGTTCCGCAATGGAGTGCTGCTGTTCTCCAGCTTGTTTTTCTATGCCTGGGGAGAGCCGAAGTATGTTTTGCTGATGGCGGTCTCCATTCTGTGCGGTTACGGCTTCGGGCTTTTGCTGGAACGGTATCGGGGTGGGCGGGCCGCGAAATATATCTGCGGAATTTCGGTGGGAATCAGTCTTTGTTTTCTCTTGTATTTTAAGTATGCGGACTTTTTTCTGCAGAACTTCAATGCGGTTGCCGGCGCGGACTTTCCGCTCCTGCATATTGCTCTGCCCATCGGGATCAGCTTCTATACCTTCCAGATCATCAGCTATACTGTGGACGTGTATCGGGGAGAACCCGCGCAAAAAAACCTGGTTCATCTCGCGGCCTATATCGCGATGTTTCCCCAGCTGATCGCCGGGCCGATTGTCCGGTATTCTGATATTGCCGCGCAGCTTGAGGATCGGACCCATTCCACCGCTCTTGCCGCGGAGGGAATCAGGCGGTTTATTATCGGATTGGGAAAAAAGATCCTCTTAGCCAATCAATTGGGAGAGCTGTGCGGCGCGTTTCGGGCTTCGGAGGAAAAGTCCGTTCTCTTTTACTGGCTGTACGCGTTGGCGTTTGCGCTGCATATTTATTTCGACTTTTCAGGATACAGCGATATGGCGATTGGGCTTGGAAAGATTTTTGGATTCCGTTTTTTGGAAAATTTTAATTACCCCTATATTTCCTCCAGCATCACAGAGTTTTGGCGCCGCTGGCATATTTCACTTGGAACGTGGTTCCGAGACTATGTATATATCCCCTTGGGAGGAAATCGTGTTGGAAAATACCGCCATTTGCTGAATATTTTGGCGGTGTGGGTTCTGACGGGCTTCTGGCACGGAGCCGCCTGGAATTTTGCCGTTTGGGGCCTTTTGTTCGCCGTGCTTTTGATGGCGGAAAAAATGTGGCTGTTGAAGCTCCTGCGCAAGCACAAAATGATTGCGCGTATTTACGTGCTGTTTTTTGTGTTGATCAGCTTCGTCCTATTCAACGCGGATAATATGGGGCAGGCTTTTTCCGACCTGGCAGGTTTATTTGGAGCCGGCGGAATTCCTCTGGCGTCGGACGAAGCGCTTTATTATCTCAGCAGCTTTTCTTTGATTCTGCCTATAGCCATAATTGGCGCTACGCCGCTGATCAAAAATGGATTCGAACGTCTTTCAAAAAATTGCGCGGCGGTGCGGATTTTAAATATCGCCGAGCCCATTGCGCTCTTATCGATCCTCCTGGTCATGACCGCCTATCTGGTGGATGGCTCGTTCAATCCTTTCCTGTATTTTCGATTTTGATTGGGGGAAAGCATATGACAACGAAACGGAAAAATTGGATGGTTTGCGTACTGGCTGCCGTGTTTTTGGCAGCTTCCTTTCTGATGTGTGTGTTTCTTCCCAAAGGGGAGTATTCGGATAGCGAGAGACGTAAGCTTGCGGCACCGCCGGAATTATCGGCGGACACCATTTTTAATGGGAGGTTTATGTCGGAATCTGAGACATATGTCCAGGATCATTTCCCTTTTCGGGATCAATTCCGCACGCTGAAGGCCCTGAGCGCAGCCTGTTTGTTTCAACGAAAAGATAATAACGGTATCTATGTGTTTGAAGGCTCAGCAGCGGCGATGGAGTATCCTATGGATGAAGCGTCGTTAAGCCGAGCGGCAAGCCGCTTCAGATATCTCTATCAAAAATATCTGGATGATAGCAATAAGGTGTATTTATCCATTATCCCTGATAAAAATTGCTATTTGGCGGAACAAAGCGGCCACCTTTCGATAGATTACAGCCTTTTGGAAGAACAGCTGCTGCAGCAGACGGGCTTTGCCGATTATATCTCCATTTCAGACCTTTTAGAGAGCGGAGATTATTATAGAACCGACGTCCATTGGCGGCAGGAACAGATCACAGACGTAGCGGAACGTCTGGCTCAGGCGATGGGCGCCACCCTGTCCAAGGATTATAAGGAAAATCTGCTGGAGCGGGATTTTTATGGGGTGTATTGCGGGCAGTCAGCCTTGCCTTTGGCTCCGGATTCTCTTTATTATCTGACAAATGACGCCATTGAGAACTGTACTGTGTACGACTTCCAGAACAATCGGGCGGGCCAGGTATATGATTTTGGGCGTGCTATGGGGAAGGACCCTTACGAGCTGTTTCTTTCCGGACCTTTGTCGCTGCTGACTATGGAGAATCCTCAGGCGCAAGCCGGACGGGAGTTGATTTTGTTTCGAGACTCCTTCGGTTCCAGTATCGCTCCATTGCTGATCAGCGGATATTCTAAGATTACCCTGGTTGACATTCGTTATATCCATCCCGATTACCTTGCCCGGTTTATTGATTTTGAAGGATGCGATGTGTTGTTTCTGTACAGTACTTTGGTATTGAACAACAGTGAAACATTAAAGTAGAACTGAGAAACCGGGTGTTAGAATAGGAGTGACGGCGCATCGGACGGCCAGGCCATAGCGCCGCGTATAAGAAAATGGAATAAGAAGGAGAATAAAAACGCCTGAAATGCCATGATGCGATGAAACGGTTTGAGCCGGAATTTTAGCGGTAAAAGAGCCAGCGGGCTCTTGCGACGTGTTTTAGTTTATGGTAAAAATTACCCTCTATGCGTAAAAACAGCATAGAGGGTAATTTTTTACTGGAAGAATTTTGTGAGGCATAAAATTCTTCTTATAGCTGAAATTTACAGATTGATAAATCTATCAGAAAAATCATTCAATGGATAAAAAAGCAAACGAATTTATTGCTGTGCTTTTAGTGCTTTTCATACTTTGAAAAAACCGTAGTTTTAATTTTTGGGAGAAATCTCCATACCCTTAGAGCGGACGACATCGTCGAATTCGTCCAGCATTTCTCGGCTGGGCGCTTTCGTCAGCAGGCTGACTATGATCATCAGCACCAGATTGATGGCAAAGCCGGGAACCAGGGAATACAGGCCGGTCTGAGCAGCCAGGGTAGCGCCTCCGAACAGAGGAATGTAATCCCAAAGGATTACGGTTAAGCCGCCGGCGATCATACCAAAAGCGGCGCCGGTAACGTTAGAGCGTTTCCAGAACAGGCTCATGAGAACTACGGGACCGAAGGTAGCGCCGAAACCGGCCCAGGCATTGGAAACCAAACCCATAACGCTGCTGTTGGGATCTAAGGCAATCATAAAGGCCACGGCAGAAACCACCAGAACGGTAATCCGGCTGATGAGAAGCATGGACTTATCACTGGCCTTTTTGTTAATAACGCCCTTGTAAACATCTTCCGAGATGGAAGACGCCGTCACCAGAAGCTGAGAATCGGCGGTGGACATAATAGCCGCCAAAATAGCGCAGAGCAATAAGCCGCCGATAAAGGGAATGTGGATGTGGTTATTAAAGATGTCCTGAATCATGTTGATAAACACATTTTCCTGCTGTCCGTTTGCCAATAAGGAATCCTGGAAATAGGAACGTCCGATGATCCCCAGGAAGCAGGCGGCAGATAAAGAGATGACTACCCAGGTAATGGCTACTTTTCTGGATTTCCGCACTTCATTTTCATTTTTAATCGCCATAAAACGGACCAGAATATGGGGCATCCCAAAGTAACCTAATCCCCAGGCCAGCTGGGAAATAATGCTTACAGCGCTCATAGGATTGCCGTTGTCATAAAAAGGATTTAAAAAGTTGGTGCCCAAGCTGTCGAGAACGGCTTTGGTTTCTCCAAAGCCTCCCATGACGGAAACGGCGAAAAACGGAACCACCATCAAAGCAATCAGCATCATAAAGCCTTGGATAAAATCAGTCCAGCATACCGCCAAAAAGCCGCCGAAAAAGGTGTAAATCAAAATAACCGCGGCGCCAATGGCCAAAGCCCATATGTAGTCCAAGCCAAAAACAGAAGAAAATAATTTCGCTCCGGCAGAAAAGGCAGAGGCGGTATAAACCAGGAAGAAAACCATGATAAATAAGGAAGAAGCCACTCTGAGGAGCTTTGACTTGTCATGGAACCGGTTCTCGAAAAATGCCGGCAAGGTGAGAGAATTTCCCGCGCGGATGGTGTATCTGCGCAGCCGTGAGGAGATGAGGGCCCAGTTTAGAATTGTGCCGATACACAAGCCTACCGCAATCCAGATTTGACCGGTGCCTAACGCGTAAATAGCGCCGGGCAGTCCCATCAAAAGCCAGCCGCTCATATCCGAAGCCTGCGCGCTGAGAGCCGCGACCCAGCCGTTTAAGGAACGCCCGCCCAAGAAATAATCTTCAGAGCTTTTGGTCCTTTTCATAGAAAGGAAACCAATCAAAAGCATTACCAAAAGGTAAACGCCGAATGCGATGAATGTCCATAAATAATCCATGTTTTTTCCCCCTCAATTTTAAACCGTTTTAAAGAGCTGATACCAGCTTAGTATAGCATAAGTTTTTTTCAATTACTACCCGCTTTTTGGACAAATGCGTTAGGGGAGTTTCTTCACTTAATACAAAAAACTAAAAAGGCGCAGCCAAAAGCTGCGCCTTTTTAGAAAGGAAGGTTATGAAAAAAGTATGTCAAGCCTAAAAGGCAAAGGAGAAATCAATGATCATCCTTCTCAATTTCAATGGGGACTGGCTCCATCATGGAGCTTTGAGTGAGCTCTCCCATTTTGGCAAAGCATTTTATCGAGAAATAGAATCCGGCAATCACTACAACGCTGGTCAGAAGCAAATTAAAAATCATGATGGCACCTCGTTTCTTTTGATTTGTATTTATCTTATCAGAAAATTATGGACACGTTTTGGCTCAAAAAAGAAGAATTTAAGAAGATTTCATGAAAAAATTAATAACAGATGAATATTAGCTTGAGAGAAATCCTCATGGAACAAACAGCTCATAAGCCGGTAAATTCATCATAATTCAAACACTAAGAAATAAAAAAGCGCGGTAGAACCGCGCCCTTTTAAAAAGGAGAGGAAAATTATGAAAAAAGTTCTTGTAAGCAATTTAATGTTTTAGGATATCTATAGTGTAACCAGGAAATGTGTTGGCTGTGTGAAAGCTATATGAATATTTTATAAAAACTATTTTGGACAACCAGCTTGGTTATTTTTGACTTTGCGGCGGATTTGTTTTCCGGGATAACACAAGCGAGAAGAAATATTTTAAATCTTTCGGGATTTTCGAAGCTTTAGGCCTCAACAGGGAAAACATCATTACTCCGTATCAGACAAGGAGATCACCGAGGTCGGGCAGCCTTGCTCCGCAGTGCGGGCGCTTTCCTCCTGGTCTTTGGGAACCTGCTCCTGTGCCACAAAAGCGATGCCGTTGTCGCCGGCGGAAAATACCTCAGGACAAACATCATAGCATTGTCCGCAGGCAATGCAGCCATCCTGATCGATAAATGCGTTCATAAAATCACCTCACGGTTATTATACGCGCTGAATGGCAATTTTAAACACTCAGGATGATAAATCCTGTAAAAATTTATTCAGCACCGCTTTATGAAGCTTTTCATCCTGGGCGATGCGGGCCAAATTAGCGGCCACCTTCGCATCCTTAACACACTGAGACTGACGGGTATACGTGATATAGGCAGCTTCCTCGGCTGCGATATCTATTTTTAATAGCTTGTGGATATCGGCAGTATAGTCAACCATTTTTCCATTCCATGGCAGTGTGATTCCACGCTGATAAGAGAAAAATTTCGGAGTTCCCCCCAACAGGCTGATCAGTTGTCCCAGACGGTGAAAGTGGCGCATTTCTACCATGGCGATTTCCGACAGGGTTTTCGAAATCTCAGGATAATCCTTTTCCAGCCTCCAGGCTTGATAGGTGTATTGGTGGATCGCCGTCATCTCGCTTTTTGCGGCGGATAGGTCGTTGTTCAGCAAGCGCGCCAGACTGGGATTGGGACCACATACCTCCACTGCGGGATAATCGGCCGGATATGTAACGTTGATGCTCATAGAAAGGAACCTCCCGGTAAAATTAGAAATACTAATCTATATGCGCGCGGAAGGTTAAAAAGAAGAACCGTGGGAAAACCATTGGTTCTCCCACGGCAGAAAGCGATGCTTTAATTTGCAAGGGTATGCTTGACCCGGTCCCTTTCCTCGGCGCTCTTCGCATTATTCCAGTGACTCATATCGCCAACCAAATAGCCGGTGATTCTGCGGATATGCTCAAATGGCACCTCCTCAAAGGTGTAATTCAAATTGACAAATTCGCCGTCCATTTCAATATTCAGGGCCTTTAGCTTTCTTTGGGGATTTTTTTCCTGGACATGATCCACATACGCTTGTATTTCCTCGTCGGTCATCACGCCGCCGGTAACGGTTACATAATCTAACATATGAAGCGCTCCTTTTAGTTATTTGATAGTATTACGATACCATATCTTGTGTTATAAGTCAATAATAATTCTTAATATTATTTCATAGGGGCTAAAGCGGAAAGGCTTCTGCATAATATGCCCAGCGCGGCCGGAAAATCCTCTGAAAGCCTTTTCCCATTCCCGCATAAAATGGAAGGATAGAAAGGAGAGAAGGAGCTTTGGTTACCATTAGCTTGTGTATGATCGTAAAAGATGAAGAAGCGGTGCTCAAACGCTGTTTAGAAAGCGCAAAGGAAATTGCCGATGAGATGATAGTGGTAGATACCGGTTCCCGGGATCAGACCAGAGAAATCGCGGAAAAGGAGGGAGCACGGGTATATCAATTCCCATGGATTGATGATTTTGCGGCGGCAAGGAATTTTTCCTTTTCCCAAGCGGTCATGGATTACTGCTTGTGGCTGGATGCCGATGACGTTCTGCTGCCGGAGGATCGGCGCCGGCTGCAAAAGCTCAAGGAGTCCCTGGAGCCTGGCGTTGACATGGTGATGATGAAATACAATACCGCGTTTGATTCCCAAGGAAAGCCGATATTTTCCTATTACCGGGAGAGGCTGATCCGTAATTTTCGGGGATATCGGTGGATGGGAGCAGTCCATGAGGTGATCCCGCCCCAGGGAAAGGTAATTCATTCCACGATCGCGGTGACCCATCAAAAGATGGGAAAAGGGGATCCCGACCGGAATCTTCGGATTTTTGAAAAGCTTCTGCGGGAAGGGAAAACCCTGGACCCGAGGCAGCGGTTTTATTACGCTCGGGAACTTTTTTACCATGAACGATATGAAGGGGCCGCCGAGGAGCTGCTGAATTTTCTTCAAAGCGGTCAGGGATGGGTGGAAAACGAAATTGAAGCCTGCCGCCAGCTTTCCCAATGTTACCGAAAGCTGGGGAGGGAGCGGGAGGTCTTGCCGGCGCTTTTGAAAAGTCTGGAATATGATATCCCAAGGGCGGAGGTTTGCTGTGACATTGGGGCTTATTTTATGGAACGGGAGCGATACCGGCAGGCAGCTTATTGGTATCAGACGGCGGCGTCCTGCGAAAGGGAGGATCAGTCGGGTGGTTTCGTGCTGCCGGACTGCTACGATTACATCCCGTATTTACAGCTGTGCGTCTGCTATGACCGTATGGGAGACTATATAACGGCGAGCATGTATAACGAGAAAGCGGGAAAGTGCAAGCCGGATTCGGAGGCGTACTTGGCAAATAAAACCTACTTTGAGAGAAGGCTTGAGCTTTAGAGGGCTTAGGCCATTCGTTGAACAGGAGTGATTAGAAGCGCCTAAAGTAAGGGGAACGGCCTGCGGGCGGCCGTCAAAGGCGGGAATTACTTCAAGCATGCGCTGGGAACGGGAAAGGAAAATGAAGATAAAAAGCTGATTGACTTTACTCCATAAAATTGATAAAATATATGAACAAATTGTAAAAGCAGGAGGAACCGGCAAAATGCAGAGAGAAAAATTTTCTTCCCGGTTAGGTTTTTTGCTGATCTCGGCGGGATGCGCCATCGGTCTTGGAAATGTCTGGAGGTTTCCTTATGTGACAGGAGAATACGGCGGCGCTGCTTTTGTGCTGCTTTATTTGTTTTTCCTGCTGGCGCTGGGCCTGCCTGTTATGGTGATGGAATTTTCCGTGGGCCGCGCCAGTCAAAAAAGTATCGCCAAATCCTTTGATGTTTTAGAGCCGAAAGGAAGTAAATGGCATTTTTATAAAGTAGTGGGAATCATAGGCAATTACCTGCTTATGATGTTTTATACCACGATTGGCGGATGGATGCTGATCTATTTCATCAAAACCCTGAAAGGAGACTTTGAGGGCCAGTCTGTGGAGCAGGTAGGCGTAATTTTTGAGGGGATCACCGCGAATCCTTGGCTGATGATCGGTGCGATGGTTCTGGTAGTGGCGCTTTGTCTTGGAGTGTGCTCCTTCGGCCTGCAAAACGGGGTGGAAAAGGTTACCAAAGTGATGATGGTTTCCTTGTTCGCCATTATGGTGGTGCTGGCGGTTCATTCGGTCACTATGGAAAACGCGGGAACAGGCCTTGAATTTTATCTTTATCCTCGGTTTGACAAGCTATGGGAAAATGGTTTGGCCGACGCGGTTTTTGCCGCAATGGGCCAAGCGTTTTTTACCTTGAGCATCGGTATGGGCTCGCTTGCGATTTTTGGCAGCTATATCGGCAAAGAACGTTCCTTGACCGGAGAGGCCGTCAGCGTAACGGTGCTGGATACCAGTGTGGCCCTGATTGCCGGCCTGATTATTTTTCCCGCCTGTTCCGCTTTTCATATCAATCCGGACAGCGGCCCGAATCTGATTTTTGTCACACTGCCGAATGTGTTTAATTCCATGCAGGGCGGCCGTGTCTGGGGCGCGTTCTTTTTCGTATTTATGAGCTTCGCCGCTTTTTCCACGATTATCGCGGTGTTTGAGAACATTATCTCCTGCTTGATGGATCTCTTGGGCTGGTCCAGGAAAAAAGCTGTGGCTTTCAACCTTCTCGCTATTATCCTCCTGTCTCTGCCTTGCATTTTCGGCTTTAATCTGTGGAGCTCCTTCCAGCCTCTGGGGGCTGGTTCCAATATTCTGGACTTGGAGGATTTTATTGTCAGCAATAATATTCTGCCCTTGGGCTCGCTGGTCTACGTGCTGTTCTGCACAACCCGCTATGGCTGGGGCTGGGATAACTTTATCGAAGAAGCCAATATGGGAAAAGGCATGAAATTCCCCAAATGGGCGAGAGGCTATATGATGGTAGTGGTTCCGGTGATCATTTTGGCTATCTTTATTCAGGGTTACTTTGTAAAATTTGGATGAGAAAAAGCCCCGAATTTTCGGGGCTTTTTCTTGACGGAAAGGAAGCGGGTGACAGATTTTAAAGGAAAGCTGGCACGGAAGGAAGATTATCGTTGAAGAATAAAGGATGCTTATTATGGAATTATGGGATGTCTATGATAAAAAAGGAAGAAAAACCGGAGCGCTGAAGGAGAAGGAGGCCGACTATCTGCCTGGGGAATACCACCTGGCTGTGGAGGCTTGGGTATTTAACCGCCGCCGGGAAATTTTAATACAGCAGAGGTCGTGGCACCGGGAAATCCTGCCGGGAAAGTGGAGCCTGACCACTGGAAGAATAATCGCCGGGGAGGATTCCGAACAGGGATGCGTCCGGGAGCTGAAAGAAGAACTGGGAATACAGGTAAAACAGAAAGAGCTCTCCTTTCTGCGCCGGATCGTCCGGGAGGACCCGCTGATTTGGGATATTTACTTTACCTTGCAGGATGTACCTGTAGAGGAGCTTAGGCTGCAAAAGGAGGAGGTAATCCAGGCACGGTGGGTAAGCTTCGATCAGTTCCGCGCCTATCTAAAAAGAGGGTCGGTTTTCCGCTATCCTGAGATTGATGAGGTATTGGACGCCGCGGATGGATGGCTGGATGATATCCTGGGAAAAGAAACGGAAACGTCGTGATCGGAAATGCCCGGCGGCAAAGATTATGCCCGGGGGCACGAAATACAATTGAAAATTTTTCAAAAGCCTTAGAAACACCGCCCTGAGGATCCTTTTTCGGCTGGTGGTTCCTAACAAAATTAAAAACACCGCCGGAGCGCTGAATTTGAAACAGCGCCTCGGCGGTATTAAGACAATGCTATTTTCTGATTGCAAGCCTTCTTTTTGAAATCAATCTAAGATCACCAAAGCCATCAGTACCAGGTTTTCGGTTCCGGTGTTGTCCAGACCGTGACCGAAGCCGTCGGGAGTAAAGGTGATATCTCCGGCACTGACAGGGCGGTTAGTCCCATTGTCGTTATACACGCCCTGACCGGAAATAATATAATAGGTTTCGCTTTCGTTGTGATGCTCGTGGTAGCCGATCTCACAGCCCGGCTCCAAAGTGATTTCCGCATAAATACGGCACTTCCCATTTAATTCTTTTTCGCCCAAAAGATGCTTCATGATGACGTGACCCTTGCCGCCCCTCATATGCTCCTTGATCTCAACTCTAGGTTCCATTTTGTACGCTCCTTTACTTCGTTGTTTTCTTATCAAATTTGTGCCACCGTCTTTGTTTTATTGTACGACCCGAAAACCGGGAAGTCAAGAGATTGTAAAAGGTTTAAGATTATTGCGGCGGCTTTAGCTGGCCGGACTTGAACCGCTCGAAGCTTTCGCTGCTGACCACTAAAATATCTCCCACCTTGATCTTGGTAGAGCCTCTGGGAATAATGGTTTCCCCGTGCCGTTTGATCATGACGATCAGCACTTCCTCCGGGATATTGGCTTCACGAAGCAGCCTGCCAGCGTAGAAATCGTCCTCTGTCACCGGTACCTCCAGCAGCTTGGTATCCACGTCGTCCTGATAATCCGTAAAGGTTTTCAGCACTAGACTGTCATCCTCCTTGTCTACCAAGCCCAGCTTATCCGCGATTTTTGGCAGCAAGGTGCCCTGTACCGCCACAGAAAACAACGCGACAAAAAATACAATATGAAAAATATCATGTTCAATCACTACGCCGCTGCTCATGACAAAAATAGCGAACACAATAGAAGCGGCGCCCCTCAGGCCGGACCAGGAAACCAGAAGCTGCTGGCGGACGGGAGTCTTAAACCAGGAAAGGATCAGGAAGGTGGCCACAGGTCTTGCCACGATGATCATGAATACGGAAATTAAAATGGCTGGCAAGGCCACAGAGGGAATTTTGGAGGGAAATGCCAGCAAGCCTAAAACAAAGAAGATGGCGATCTGCATCAGCCAGGTGATGCCGTCAAAAAAGTGAACCAATGAGGTTTTATGTAATATCTTGCTGTTGCCGAGGACAATTCCTACAATATATACGCTGAGATAACCGTTGCCGCCCAGCCAGGAAGAAAAACCATAAGTGAACAAAGCGGTGCCGATCACCAAAATTGCGTCCATACCATTGATCTCAAAGTTGATTCGGGAGAGGAGCTTCGAGGACAAAAAGGCCACGCCGAAGCCGATGCCAAACCCAAATAAAAGCTGTTTTGCAATCATCCAGGGCAGAGAAATATCGGAAGAGACTGACATGATCGTTAAAATGATAATGGTCATCATATAAGAAACAGGATCATTGCTGCCGCTTTCAATTTCCAGCAAGGAAGCCAAGCCGCCCTTTAAGTTCAGCTTTTTTGAACGCAGGATGGAAAATACGGAGGCGGCGTCAGTAGAACCAACCACCGAACCGGTCAGCAGCCCTTCCAGCCAGCTCATGCCTAAGGCGTAATGGCAGAAAAGGCCAGTTAAAAGGGCTGTAAAGATTACTCCCAGGGTCGACATACAGATAGACTGTTTCAGCACCGGCCTGGCGGTGTTCCAGTTGGTGCCAAAGCCGCCATAAAACATGATGAAAATCAGAGCGACAGAGCAGATGGTTTCCGCTAAGCCATAATTGTCAAAGTAGATACCCACAATACCGTCCGAGCCAAAAACCATGCCCAATAAAATGAAGATGAGCAAAGTAGGCACGCCGAAACGATGCAGGAATTTGCTGGAAAACACGCAGAGAATTAAAATAATAGCAGTAATGATAATAGCTACTGTCAAAACAGGCCCTCCCTTATGTGAAAATAAAAAACGCAAATCAATCAGAAGTGCTGGCGGCGCTTCTGATAAAATAGTCTTATAATTATGTTAACAATTTTATTTTAACACATTATTTTGCATAATAAAAGAAAAAGTTGAAAGGTTTTGAGTTTAAATGGAAATTGAACGGAAATTTTTGCTGTCAGGATTCCCGGATTTGCCGGAACTCGAGAGGGCCGAAGTTTTCCAGGGCTATCTGGGGATTTCTCCGGAAGTGAGAATCCGGAGCAAGCGGGTAGGAGAGGCAGAAACTTACCGTTTGTGCTTCAAAGGCGAGGGCAGCCTGGTTCGGGAGGAAATCGAGCTGGACCTGGATAAAGCAACCTTTGAAAGCTTGAAAAAGCTGCTGCCGAAGCCGATGATCCGCAAGGAGTACCGGATTTACCGGCTGGAAAACGGACTCAGGCTGGAATGCAGCCGGGTGGACCCGGGCACAGATACGGAATTTTATTACGCTGAGGTGGAATTTCAGGATCAGCAGCAGGCAGAGATTTTTTCCCCTCCTGATTTTTTGGGCAAAGAGGTCACCTATGACGGCAGCTATCGCATGAAAGCGTACTATCAGCGAAAAAAATAGGAGGGAGCGCAATGCGGTGTTTGGTAATTTACAATCCAGCGGCGGGAAAAAAGGGAGCGTACCGCGGAGTGCGGGAGCAGATACGGTGCTACTGCCAAAAAGAAGGAATCGACCTGGAAGAAGCGGTGACGCAATTTCCAGGCCACGCTGAGAAAATTGCGGAAGCAGCGGCTCGGACGGGGGAACCGGTCAAAATCTATGGCGTAGGCGGCGACGGGACCCTGTGTGAGATCGCGGGCGCGGCGGCAGGCCGGAATCACGTCCAAGTAGGAATTTTCCCGGTGGGATCCGGTAATGATTATATCAGAACCTTTGGCTCTCAAGAGCGCTTTTTGCAGGTGGAGGCGCAGATGAAAGCCCAGCCTGTCAAGGTGGACATGATACAAACAGAGAAAATGCTGTCTCTGAACCTTTGCTCCGCCGGGCTGGATGCCGCGGTGGCCCTACATATGGCCAAATTTAAAAAGCTGCCCTTGGTTTCCGGGCCTATGGCCTATAACCTGGCCCTGGTAAAATGCGTGCTCGGCAAAATGGGAAACGATCTGAAGGTAACCATCGACGGCCATCCGCCCATTCAGGACCGGTTTTTATTCGCCCTGGCGGGAAGCGGGCGGTATTACGGCGGCGGCTACTGCGGCGCTCCGGAGGCGGATCCCTCCGACGGCCTGCTGGACTTTGTCTTGATCCGCAGGGTAGGGAGGCTCCGTCTGGCAAAGCTACTGTCCGAGTATAAGAAAGGAAAGCATTTGCGGTCCGGTGCCTTTCAGGATATTTTAATTTTTATGCGGGGAAAACGGATGGAAATTACCTGCGAACAGTCTGTTGTGGTAAATTTCGACGGAGAGTGCCAGCCGCTTTCCCAGATTTCCTTTCGGGTGCTTCCCCAGGCGCTGAATTTTTTGGTTCCCGGAGGAAAACAGGCGTGAAACAGATGAAATTTTTGCGGGTTCAGGTGAAAATCGGATTTCGCAGGGGATTTTCGGCAGGAAATTGTAAATAAATTATGAAAACGTAAAATACCTCTTGATTTTTAAAGCAAACCACTATAAAATAGTGTTAGCACTCAGAGGTAATGAGTGCTAAAAATAAGAAATCAAATATTTTATATTCTAAACAAGGAGGAATTTGATTATGACGATCAAACCATTGGCTGACAGAGTGGTCATTAAAATGGAAGAAGCGGAGGAAACCACAAAGAGCGGCATTGTTCTGGCTGGTTCCGCAAAGGAGAAACCCCAGGTAGCTTCCATCGTGGCGGTAGGCCCCGGCGGAATGGTGGACGGCAACCAGATCGACATGTACGTTAAGGTAGGCGATAAGGTTATCACCAGCAAATATTCCGGCACGGAAGTCAAGATCGATGGGGAAGAATACACCATTGTCCGTCAGTCCGATATTCTTGCTGTAGTAGAATAATAAAATTTAGAATGGTTCATTTTACAAATATGGAGGTTGATTGATTATGGCAAAACAAATTGCTTATGGCGAGGATGCAAGAAAAGCTCTTTTAAACGGCATCAACCAGCTGGCTGATACCGTGAAGATTACCTTAGGACCCAAGGGAAGAAACGTGGTGCTGGACAAAAAGTTCGGCGCTCCCCTTATCACCAACGACGGCGTAACCATCGCCAAGGAAATTGAACTGGATGACGCTTTTGAGAACATGGGCGCTCAGCTGGTCAAGGAGGTCGCTACCAAGACCAACGACGTGGCCGGCGACGGTACCACTACCGCTACTTTGCTTGCCCAGGCCCTGATCCGGGAAGGCATGAAGAACGTAACCGCCGGAGCGAATCCGATGGTTTTGAAAAATGGCATCCAGAAGGCTGTCGATACTGCTGTAGAGGCGATCGGCAAGAATTCCAAGAAGGTTGACGGCACTCATGATATCGCCAGAGTTGCCTCCGTGTCCGCCGGCAACGAGTTCATCGGCAATCTGATTGCCGAGGCGATGGAAAAGGTCGGCTCTGACGGCGTGATCACCGTGGAAGAGTCTAAGACCGCCGAAACCTATTCCGAGGTCGTGGAAGGCATGATGTTCGACCGCGGCTACATCACTCCCTATATGTGCACCGATACCGACAAGATGGAGGCTGTTTTGGATGACGCCTACATTTTGATCACGGATAAAAAGATTTCCAATATTCAGGAAATCCTGCCCTTGCTGGAGCAGATTGTGCAGTCCGGCAAGAAGCTTCTGATTGTTGCCGAGGACGTAGAGGGCGAGGCCTTGTCTACCCTGATCGTCAATAAGCTCCGCGGCACCTTCACGGTAGTAGCCGTCAAGGCTCCTGGCTTCGGCGACAGAAGAAAGGAAATGCTCCAGGATATCGCTATTCTCACCGGCGGCCAGGTAATCTCTGAAGAGGTCGGCCTGGAGCTGAAGGAAGCCACTATGGCTCAGCTGGGCCACGCCCGTCAGGTTAAGGTCGACAAGGAGAACACCATTATTGTCGGCGGTGACGGAGACAGCGACGCGATTAAGGGCAGAGTTGGACAAATCCGTTCTCAGATTGAGAACACCACCTCTGATTTTGACCGTGAGAAGCTTCAGGAAAGACTGGCTAAGCTGGCCGGCGGCGTAGCCGTCATCAAGGTCGGCGCCGCTACTGAAGTGGAAATGAAGGAAAAGAAGCTGAGAATTGAAGACGCTCTGGCCGCTACTAAGGCCGCTGTGGAAGAGGGCATCGTAGCCGGCGGCGGAACTGCTCTGCTGAACGCCATTCCCGCAGTCGAGAAGCTGGTCGAGGAGTCTCAGGGCGATGAGAAGACAGGCGCCGCTATCGTGCTGAAGTCTCTGGAAGAGCCGGTTCGCCAGATCGCCGCAAACGCCGGCGTGGAAGGCTCTGTTATCGTTGCCAATATTATGAACGCCAATAAGGTAGGCTATGGCTATAACGCCTTGACCGAGTCCTATGGCGACATGATCGAGCAAGGCATCGTAGACCCCACTAAGGTGACCCGTTCCGCTTTGCAGAACGCCGCTTCTGTGGCCGCGATGGTTCTGACCACTGAATCTCTGGTGGCCGACAAGAAAGAACCCGCTGCTCCCGCTATGCCTGCTGACCCAGGTATGGGCGGCATGTATTAATCTGATTTTTCCAGGAACCCGGAACAGAAATTTCTGTTCCGGGTTCTTTTTTTGGTTATTCTAAGAATATAAGCGCATACAGTTAATATGGGCGGAATCAGGGAATGTACCCTGGCCGATGAAAAACCGCGCCTGCGTCCGCTGGGATTCGCCTGGGTTTGCCTGGGATAGCCCTGGGGAGTAGCTTTGAAAATTCGTTAAAAATTGAACAAAATCCTGCTTTTTGAGGATTTGTAATTTAAATTTAATTCTGGTATGATAAGATCAATGCAAAGCTTAGCAGAAACAAACATTGGGAAAGGAGGATTTTCATGGATGTGATGCAGTATATCTGGATTGCCGCCATCGTGCTGCTGGCAATTTTGGAAGGAGCGACGGCCCAGTTGGTGTGTATATGGTTCGTGATCGGCGGCATCGCGGCGTTGGTCACCAGTATTTTTACCGATGTGATTTGGATTCAGCTGACCGTGTTTGTGGCGGTTTCTATCTTGTCCCTTCTGATCACCAGGCCGCTGGTAAAAAAAGCGATGTCCTTTCAAAAGGAGGATACCAACGCGGGCAGAATCGTCGGACAAAAGGGCATTGTAACAGAGGCCGTTGAAAATGATCAGGGGAAAGGCCAGGTCAATGTCTCCGGCAGCATCTGGACTGCCCGTTCCATGGACCAGACTGTGATTCCCAAGGGTGCTTCAGTGCTGGTGGATGCGATTGAGGGCGTAAAATTGATTGTTCATCCCATTGAAGAGAAAGAATAACGGAGCAACAAAGGAGGAAAAATTATGCCAATTGAGATTATTGTAATACTGGTTCTTTTAATTATCCTGCTGCTGATTATTATCTGCAATATCAAAATCGTGCCCCAAGCTCAGGCTTATGTTATGGAGCGCTTAGGCGCTTACCACTCCACCTGGGGAACCGGACTCCACGTAAAGATTCCTTTCGTGGACCGGATCAGCCGTAAGGTATCCCTGAAGGAGCAGGTAGTGGATTTTCCGCCCCAGCCGGTAATCACCAAGGATAACGTAACGATGCAGATCGACACTGTAGTGTATTTCCAGATTACAGACCCGAAAATGTATACCTACGGCGTGGAACGCCCGATCTCCGCGATTGAAAATCTGACCGCTACCACTTTGAGAAATATCATCGGCGATCTGGAGCTGGACCATACCCTGACTTCCCGCGATGTGATTAATACCAAAATTCGTGTGATTTTGGACGAAGCAACCGACGCCTGGGGGATCAAGGTTAACCGTGTGGAACTGAAAAATATCCTGCCGCCTCCAGAGATTCAGGATGCCATGGAAAAGCAAATGAAAGCGGAGCGTGAGCGCCGCGCCAAGATTCTGGATGCCGAGGGCGCCAAGAGAAGCGAGATTCTGGTGGCCGAGGGCCATAAGGAAGCGGCGATTCTGCGCGCCGACGCTATGAAGGAAACCAAAATCCGAGAGGCCCAGGGTGAGGCGGAGGCGATCCGCTCCGTACAGCAGGCCTATGCTGACAGCTTGAAGCTTCTGAATGAAGCTAAGCCTACCGACCGGGTAATCGCCCTGAAGAGCCTGGAGGCTTTCCAAAAGGCTGCCGACGGCAAGGCAACCAAGATCATTATTCCCTCCGAGATTCAATCTATGGCGGGCTTAGCCGCCTCAGTGAAAGAGCTTTTCGTGGACGGAAATATTTCAGACCAGCAGTAGCACTATGATTTGGGAATAGAATCCAGAGGCTGTCAGAAATCATGAGCGTAAGTTACAAGCTCGAATTTGATAGCGCCGCCGGAGCCTGTTGAATACAGGCTCCGGCTTTCTTTTTATCATTCATCTGTTTTCCTTGAAAGAAAAAAGGAAAACTCGGCAAAATCTCCAGAAACCCAATAAAAATGCGGCAAAAATATTACTTGAAAAATTTCAGGAATTGCAATAGAATAAAATGTATAGAGTAGAATTTGGGGAGGACTGTGCGATGGGGTTCATGATGATGTTTTTGGTTGAGATTCATGGCGAAATCGCGAGAAGACCCGGATTAGAAGGCTAATGGGCAGGCTGCGGCTTTTTTGTGCTGCAGCCTGTATTTTTGTGAATGAAGCAAAGGAGAGAAAGAAAATGGCGGATTGTAAAAAAGTAGCGGTTATCATGGGGAGCGACAGCGATTTTCCCACTGTGTCCGGCGCGGTAAAGACCTTGAAGTCTTATGGAGTACCGGTGGAAGTGCATGTCATGTCTGCCCATAGAACGCCGGAGGAGGCCGCCCGGTTTTCCTCTCAGGCCAAAGCGGAAGGCTTTGGGGTTATTATTGCGGCGGCGGGGAAAGCGGCCCATCTTGCCGGAGTGCTGGCGGCCCATACTACTTTGCCTGTGATTGGAATTCCGATCAAATCTTCTACCTTAGATGGATTGGACGCCTTGCTGGCCACAGTTCAAATGCCGAAGGGCATCCCGGTGGCTACAGTGGCCATCGACGGCGCGGACAATGCGGCGCTGCTGGCGGTTCAAATTTTAGCCCTATCCTGCGAGGAGCTTTCTGAAAAGCTGGAAACGATGAAGGAACAGATGGCCCAGGGTGTGGCCGCGAAGGATCAGGCTATTCAGGAGAAGGTCAAAGAGCTGTAATTTTCAGGAGGGAAAGCTATGTTGGGAAAGCCTCATGAAGAATGCGGGCTGTTTGGTATTTACAATCAGGATGACCTGGATGTGGCGGAAAAGACCTATTTGGCCCTTTACGCCCTTCAGCATAGAGGGCAGGCAAGCGCCGGAATCGCTGTGAATCAGAATGGAAAGATCAGCTTTCACAAGGATGTCGGCATGGTTCCGGAGGTATTTCATGAAAGCGATCTGGAGGAGCTGGGCCAGGGACAAATGGCGGTAGGCCATGTCAGAGACGCCTCCAATGATAAGAGGGATCGGGTCAGTGCCCAGCCTCTGTCTATGCGGTATGTGAAAGGCCCGCTGGTGATTGCCCACAACGGCGCTCTCAGTAATTTTTCCAAGGTTCGTGAGGAGCTGGAGGAAGGCGGCGCGATTTTTCAGACGACTACCGACGCGGAAATGATCGCCTATACCATTGCCCGTCAGCGCTTGAATACCGGTACCATCGAACAGGCTGTGGAGCTTGCTATGGACAAGCTGGAGGGCGCCTATTCCTTGATTATAATGACCCCCGGAAAGCTGGTGGGAGCCAGAGATCCCCAGGGCTTTCGGCCCTTGGCGCTGGGAAAGTGCGGCAACAGCTATATGCTGGCCTCGGAAAGCTGCGCCTTTGACAGCATCGGCGGGGAATTTATCCGGGATGTAGAGCCCGGAGAGATTATCGTCATCAATAAAGAAGGGCTAAAAAGCGTTAAGGCGAAATGCGGGAGGAAAAGCTCTCTCTGCATATTTGAATATGTTTATTTTTCCCGTCCCGATTCCATTGTGGAGGGAGTCAGCGTGAATATCGCCCGCCAGGAAGCGGGAAAAATTCTGGCCAGAGAGCATCCGGTGGAAGCGGATATGGTCTGCGGCGTGCCGGATTCCGGCTTGGATGCCGCCTTGGGCTTCTCCCAGGTTTCCGGGATCCCCTTTGGTTACGGCCTGCTAAAGAATAAATATACGGGCCGGGCCTTTGTCTACGGAAAAAGGGAGCTGGTGGAAAATTCCGTCCGGGTGAAAATGACCGCGCTGAAGGAATCAGTGCGGGGCAAAAGGCTGGTTCTCATCGACGATTCCATCGTCAGCGGCGGCACCAGCGCCTATATCGTCAAGATCCTGCGGGAAGCCGGAGCCAGGGAAGTGCATATGCGGGTCTCTTCTCCGCCTTTCCTATATCCTTGCTATTTCGGTACGGATATCAGTTCCAAGAATAACTTGATTGCCCGGGAAATGGATTTGGAGCAGATCCGCCGCCATTTAGATGTGGATTCCTTAGGCTATCTCAGCATCGAGGGCGTGCGCTCTATCGCCGGAAACAGCCGCTTGGGAATTTGCGACGCCTGCTTCAGCGGTAACTATCCGATTCCGGTTTCCGAGGAGCACAGAGAAGATAAATTCAGCAAAAAGCTGGAAAAATAATATGACAGAATAACGGAGGGACTCTCATATGAAGAGCTTCAGCGACAGCTATAAGGCCGCGGGTGTAGACGTAACCGCGGGTTATCGAGCGGTGGATTTAATGAAAAAACATGTGGCCAGAACGAAAACTGACGGTGCGATTTCCAGTATCGGCGGCTTCGGCGGCCTGTTCCAGCCTAATCTTACCGGCATGGAGCAGCCTATTTTGGTTTCCGGCACCGACGGCGTGGGGACAAAGCTGAAAATTGCCTTTTTGCTGGATAAGCATGATACCATCGGTATCGACTGCGTGGCCATGTGCGTCAACGACGTAATCTGCGTCGGGGCTAAGCCGCTGTTTTTCCTGGACTATATCGCCGTGGGAAAAAACTATCCGGAAAAAGTAGCCGAGATCGTCTCCGGCATTGCGGAGGGCTGCGTCCAGTCCGGATGCGCCCTGATCGGCGGGGAGACTGCGGAAATGCCCGGCTTTTATCCGGTGGATGAATACGATGTGGCCGGCTTTAGCGTTGGAATTGTGGACCGGAAGAAAATGATCGACGGCACCCAAATGAAGGCGGGAGACGCGATTGTGGGGATTCGCAGCTCCGGCGTTCACTCCAACGGCTTTTCCCTGGTCCGCAAAATTTTTAATATTGACGAAAGCTCCGCCAGGCGGTATGTGCCGGAATTTGGGAAGACCTTAGGCGAGGAGCTTTTAACCCCCACTAAGATCTATGTAAAGGCTGTAGAAAGCCTGCTTTCCGCCTGCCCGGTTAAGGCGATTTCCCATATTACCGGCGGCGGCTTTTATGAGAATATTCCCCGCATGATGACCGACGGGCTGACCGCGAAAATTGAAAAAGCGGCGGTGCCGGTGCTGCCGGTGTTTGAGGTCATGGCTAAAACCGGAAATATTCCGGAGCGGGACATGTTCAATACCTTTAATATGGGTGTTGGCATGTGCGTGGCTGTGGATAAAAATGACGTTCACAAGGCAGTGGCGGCGATCGAGGCCGCCGGAGAGAAAGCCGTGGTATTGGGCGAGATCGTTTCCGGAGATGAGGGTGTGATCCTATGCTGAATATCGCTGTTTTGGTCAGCGGCGGAGGCACGAACCTGCAGGCTATGCTGGATGCCAAGGCCAGGGGGGAAATCCCTAACGGCCGCTTTGCCTGCGTGGTCGCCAGCAATCCAAAGGCCTACGCCTTGGAGCGGGCAAAAAATGCCGGGGTGGAGACGGAGGTGCTGGTGCGGAAGGAGTTTTCCACCCAGGACGCTTATGACGACGCCTTGCTGGGTCTGCTGGAGAGGCACAATATAGATCTGGTGGTGCTGGCCGGCTTTATGACCATCTTAAGCGAACGGGTGGCCAAGGCCTACGCTTACCGGATGATCAACGTCCATCCGGCATTAATCCCTTCCTTCTGCGGACAAGGCTATTATGGCCTGCGGGTCCATGAAGCGGCGCTGGAATACGGCGTTAAGGTTACTGGGGCAACGGTTCATTTCGTCAACGAGGTGGCCGACGGAGGTGCGATCATTTTGCAGAAAGCCGTGGAGGTGCAAAACGGCGACACGCCTGAGATCCTGCAAAAGCGGGTGATGGAGCAGGCGGAATGGGAAATCCTGCCCAAGGCGGTGTCTTTGTTCTGCGATGGAAAAATTAAAATTCAGGCTGGTAAGGCCGTTGTCATAGAGTAGGTTCTGCGAAAAAACGCGGCAAGGGCCGTTTAGAATATTACAAGACGAATCGGCAAATCAAAGCAAATTGCCCCTTCATCCGTTTGATTTAGCGTTATCTGCTCCTATGAATTTTTATCAGCAGGCTTGCGGCACGAATCCTGGAAGCGGCCAGCTGTGGAGAGCGGATGGTGAGAAAGCTTTCAGAACGGCCGCTTGCCTGATAAAGGCCAGCATAACAGCAGGGCCTAAGCGGCTCTTGATTTTGCCGGTGTGATTGAGAAGAGGGGAGAATGTGACTATGAATCCAGTAAAACTCAGCGGGGAGCTTAGCTCCAATACCTATCCAGGCAGAGGCATCGTGCTTGGAAAAAGCCAGGACGGCAGGCACGCCGCCATCGCTTATTTTATTATGGGCAGAAGTGAAAACAGCCGAAACCGGATTTTTTCGGAAAACGACAGAGGCGGTATCAAAACCGAGGCCTTTGACCCGGCTAAGCTGGTAGATCCGTCATTGATTATTTATAATCCGGTGCTGGTTCTGGGAGACGCAACCATTGTCACCAACGGCGACCAGACCGACACGGTTTACGATTTCATGAAAGAGGGAAAGACCTTTGAGGAGGCTCTGCGCACCCGCACCTTTGAGCCGGACGCCCCCAATTATACGCCAAGGATCAGCGGCGTGGTGCGGTTAAAGGATGGCTTTTCCTATCAGCTTTCCATTTTGAAAAGCGCCAACGGCAATCCGGATTCCGTGCAGCGCTTCTTCTTTGACTATGCGCAGCCGGAAAGCGGCGTCGGCCGCTTCATCCATACCTATCGCTGCGATGGAAGCCCGATCCCATCCTTTGAGGGAGAACCGACTCCGGTGACCATCGAAGGAGATTTGGAGGCGTTCACCAGCAGCGTATGGGAAAGCCTTAACGAGGACAATAAGGTTTCCCTGTTCACTCGGTTTATTGACTTGGAAACGGGAAGCTGCGAGACTAGAATCGTGAATAAAAACCAATAAGGAGGAAAGCTTTTATGGCAAACGAATTAATGCTGAAATACGGCTGCAATCCCAACCAGAAGCCGTCTAAAATTTTTATGAAGGATGGGGGGGAGCTGCCCATCACCGTATTAAACGGCAAGCCTGGATATATCAACTTTTTGGATGCTTTCAACTCATGGCAGCTGGTAAAGGAGCTGAAGCAGGCCACTGGACTGCCGGCAGCGGCTTCCTTTAAGCATGTCAGCCCAGCCGGCGCCGCCGTGGGAACTCCTCTGACGGATACTTTGAAGCAAATCTATTTTGTGGACGATCTGGGAGAGCTTTCTCCTTTGGCCTGCGCTTACGCCAAGGCCAGAGGCGCGGACCGCATGTCCTCCTACGGCGATTTTATCGCCTTGTCCGAGGTGTGCGACGTGCCCACCGCTAAAATTATCCAGCGGGAGGTTTCCGACGGTATTATTGCCCCGGGCTATACCGGCGAGGCCCTGGAAATTTTAAAATCCAAACGGAAGGGCAGCTATAATATTGTTCAAATCGATGAGAACTACCAGCCGGCTCCTGTGGAGCATAAGGACGTTTATGGCGTTACCTTTGAGCAAGGCAGAAATGAGCTGAAGATCGGCCAAGAACTGCTTTCTAATGTGGTGACCCAAAATAAGGATTTGCCGGAAAACGCCAAAATTGATCTGCTGATTTCGTTGATTACCCTGAAATATACCCAGTCCAATTCCGTATGCTATGTGAAGGACGGCCAGGCCATCGGCGTAGGCGCGGGCCAGCAGAGCCGGATTCACTGCACCCGCTTGGCGGGCAACAAAGCGGATATTTGGTATCTGCGGCAGCATCCCAAGGTGCTGTCTTTACCCTTCAAGCAGGACATCCGCCGTCCCGACCGGGATAATACCATCGACGTTTATATTTCCGACGATTACATGGATGTGCTGGCTGACGGTATCTGGGAGCAGTTTTTCACCGTGAAGCCGGAGCCGCTTTCCAGAGAGGAAAAGAAAGAATGGCTGAAAACCCTGAGCGGAGTCGCTTTGGGCTCCGACGCTTTCTTCCCCTTTGGCGACAACATCGAACGGGCTCACCGGTCCGGCGTTCAGTATATTGCCCAGCCCGGCGGTTCTATCCGTGACGATAATGTGATTGATACCTGTGACAAATACAATATCGCGATGGCCTTTACCGGTATTCGTTTGTTCCATCATTAATGGGAGGAAGCCTTATGCGTATTTTAATGGTCGGCTCCGGCGGAAGGGAGCACGCTTTGATCCGCAAGCTGAAGGAAAGCCCGCGGTGTGAGGAAATCTACTGCGCGCCGGGCAACGGCGGTATTTCGAAGGACGCCGTTTGTGTCGATATTTCTGCAGAGGATATTGACGGTATTGCGGCGTTTGCTAAAGAAAAAAATATTGATTTGGTGTTTGTGGCGCCTGACGATCCGTTGGCAGCCGGCATGGTGGATGCCTTGGAGCAGGCGGGAATCCGGGCATTTGGACCGAGGAAAAACGCCGCTGTTATTGAGAGCAGCAAGGTATTTTCTAAAAATCTGATGAAAAAATATGGCATACCTACCGCGGGATACGAGGTATTCAGCGAGCCTAAAAAGGCGATAGACTACATTACGGCGCAAAATAAGTTTCCTGTAGTGGTCAAGGCCGACGGCCTCGCCTTGGGTAAGGGAGTGATGATCTGCCAGGATCTGGAAGAGGCGAAAGAGGCGGTCCACTCTATTATGGAAGACAAAATTTTTGGAGCTTCCGGCAACCAGGTCGTAGTAGAGGAATTTATTACCGGGCCGGAAGTGTCTGTGCTGTCTTTTACCGACGGAAAAACGGTAGTGCCTATGGTTTCCTCTAAGGATCATAAGCGCGCCTATGACGGGGATCGTGGGCTTAATACCGGAGGTATGGGTACTATCAGCCCTAATCCCCATTACAGCGGGGAGATGGCTCGGCGGTGCATGAAGGAAATTTTTCAGCCAACCATCGACGCTATGAGAGAAGAGGGAAGACCCTTCCAAGGCTGTCTATATTTCGGCCTGATGCTGACCCAGGACGGTCCGAAGGTCATCGAGTATAATTCCAGGTTTGGTGATCCGGAAACCCAGGTGGTTCTTCCCCGGTTGAAAACCGACCTTGTGGAGATCCTAGAGGCTTGCATTGACGGCACGCTGAAGGAACTTGATATTCAGTGGTCCGATGAGGCGGCTGCCTGTGTGGTTATGGCCAGCGGCGGTTATCCAAAATCCTATCCCAAGGGTATTGAAATCAAGGGCTTGGACGAAAACGGCCAAATCAGCGGCGCTACGGTTTATCACGCCGGCACCGTTTACCGGGACGGCAGATTTTTCACCAACGGCGGCCGTGTCCTTGGAGTGACCGCCTGCGGCGCTGGTCTTGACGAAGCTCTGGAGAAAGCCTATGACGCTGTAGAGAGAATCTCTTTCGACGGCGCCCATTACCGGAAAGACATCGGAAAAATTGGGATTCAATAAGTCGAAGCTCGTTCTTTGTTTGGTCCGGTTTAAATGCTTTAGGAGACTGCAAAGCGCAAGAACAGGTCCAATTGAGAATAGATTTCAGAAGGAAAAACAAAGGAAAAAGAGCCGGTGGATTTCCCACCGGCTCTTATATTGCGTCTTTTAAATATTTTTAGCTTTCAGAAGTTCAAAATTCTTTATTTCCTATTTGGCTGTTGAATTCTGGTTGGCTTGAGCCTGTTTTGAATCGTCTTACTCGGCCAGAGCTCTGGTCAGCCAGGCGTCGGCGATGTCCAAAGCCAAATAAAGGCCCGGCTTTTCGCTGGATTTTACGATCTGCTTTCTGGTGCGAATGTTAGGATCGGTATACATTAGCTGCACTGTAACCTTGGTTCCCACATCTAAATCCACCGATTTTTTGGTGTCCTTGACATCCATTTTAATCACGTATTTGTCCGCCATGCTCCCGTAATAAAGGGTTTTTCCGCAGCGGACCAAGGGCTTCCCTTTATAGGTAAGATATTCTGATTTTCCCATTCGTCTAAAACCTCCTGTAAATTTGTCTATTGAAATTTTACGTTTTCAATCTCCTATAAGATAATAATTATAGCACAAAAAAGTAAATTGGTAAAGCACAAAAATAAGGGCTGTAAATAACAGCCCTTATTTTGCTGATATTGGGTAGGTTTTATCCGTCTAAATAAGATTTTAAGAGCACCTGCAGAAGCTCGTCACGGTCAATCCTGCGGATAAGACTGCGAGCGTTGTTGTGTGTCGTAATATAAGTCGGATCCTCAGATAGAATATAACCCACCATTTGATTGATAGGGTTGTAGCCTTTCTCCCGCAGAGCGTCGTAAACGATAGTCAGCACCCGTTTGATATCGCCCTCCCGGTCTGTTCCAAGGGAAAAAGTCATGGTCTTATCATGCATGGAATCACCTCCGATACTGTCATGATACAATAGGAAGCCGAGAATTTCAAGTATAAATTATGAACAAAGTTTCTGCAATGTTTCCGTTAAAAAATTTACCGAATACTTTTACAATGCGTTCTTTAAGCGGATGCAGGGCGGTATTGAAAAATATTCGTCAGCCCGCAAGTCCTTATTAGGGAATAGGAGACACATGCTGCGGGATGGCTTCTCTTTCGGATCACGTCCGCAGCTTTACATCCATTTTTTCCAGCGCCTTCATAATCCGCTTCATGGCGGCGTTGACCTGTTCCTCGCCCAGGGTGCTGTCGGCGGAGCGCAGGGTAATGTTGAAGGCCACGCTCTTTTGTCCCGCGGCAATCTGCTTGCCCTGGTATACGTCGAACAGCTTAATGGATTCGAGAATCTGGCCGCAGGCGGACTGAATCGTTTTTTCCAGAGTCAGTACCGGGATGCTTTCCTCGCACAGAAGCGCCAAATCCCTGGTAACCGCCGGGAATTTGGGCAGGGGATGGTACTGCTTTTCCGGAGAGGCGTGGGTGAACAGCAGATCTACATCCAAAGTCACCGCGTAGACTTTTTCGTCAATTCCGTAATTCTCCGCTACCTTGGGATGGATCTGGCCGAAGTAACCCAGCACGTCGTCACCGGCGGAAAGCTTGGCGCACTGCCCAGGATGGAAGGCAAACTGGTCACGTACAGCCTCGATGTCCCAGTTATACAGAGAAATTTGGTCGAACAGCGCCTCGACAATGCCCTTTACGGTGAAGAAATCCAAACCGTCGCCGCCATAAAAGCCGCAGATCAGCTTGTTCTTTTCTACAGGCAGTTCATTTTCCGCAGTGGGAATGTATTCTCTCGCAATTTCAAACAGATGAGCGGAAGCGTTGCGGTTGTTGTAGTTCCGCTGTAAAATCTCCAGCATAGAGGGAAGAGCCGTGGTCCGCATAATGCTGGTGTCCTCACCCAAGGGATTGCTGATGACCACGCTTTTCCGCAGGGGAGAATCAGCGGGCACCAAAATCTTGTCGTAAACCTTAGGGGAAACGAAGGAATAGGTCATGATCTCGCTTAAGCCGGCGGCCAGCATGGTGCGGCTGATGGTTTGGTCGAATTTCTGGCGGGCGGAATATTTTCCCTGGGCTCCGCCCCGGATCGAAGTGGAGGGAATCTTATTATACCCATAAAACCGTGCGATTTCCTCGGCAATGTCCGCTTTATGAACCAGATCGGGCCGATAGGTGGGAACGATCACAAGATCACCGTCGAACTGGCAGCCCAGCTTGGACAGAATCGTTCTCATTTCTTCTCCCGAAAGGCTCAAATCCAGGAACCGGTTGATCCAGTCCGCTTCCAGAGGAATTTTGCGAGGCAGGGCCTTGGAGTGATCGTCCATGATAATGCCATCCATCACGTCGCCGGCGTCCAGCAGCTCTACCAGCTCGCAGGCGCGGTTTAAAGCGGGGATACAGTTGTTGGGATCCAGGCCCTTTTCATAACGAGAGGAAGCGTCGGTTCTCATTCCCTGGTCTCTGGCAGTGATCCGGACGGAGCTGCCCAGGAAATTCGCGGATTCAAACACGATGGTGGTGGTGTCGTCCACAATGCCGCTGTATTCGCCGCCCATCACGCCGGCGATTGCCACCGGTTTGCCGGCGTCAGCGATCACCAGCTGATTATCGGTGAGCACATGGTTGGTGCCATCCAGAGTGGTGATTTTTTCGCCGTTTTTTGCCCGACGTACCCGGATTTTTCCCTCGTCGATGGATCTCAGGTCAAAGGCGTGCATGGGCTGGCCGTATTCCAGCATGACGTAGTTGGTGATGTCCACGATGTTGTTGATGGGACGAACCCCCATAACCCGCAGCCGCTCCCGGAGCCAGCGGGGAGAAGGCTTGACTCTTACGTTTTTCACGATCCTGGCGGAGTAAATGGGGCACAGGTCTGGTGCCTCGATTTTCACATCCAAAAGGCCGGCGCAGTCGCCGTGTCCGGCTTTCACTACCGGGGTATGAAGCTTTAGTTCCTTATCAAAGGTGGCGGCGGCCTCTCTGGCCAAGCCGATGACGGAGAAGCAGTCCGGACGGTTGGAGGTAATTTCAAACTCCACGCCGGTGTCGTTCAGGCCGATGACGGAACGGATATCCTGTCCCAGCTCGCACTCCTCCTGGAGAACGAAAATGCCGTCCTCGATAGCGTAGGGGAAGTCGTGAGCGGTCAGTCCCAGCTCGCCCAGGGAGCACATCATGCCGCAGCTTTCCACGCCTCGAAGCTTGCCTTTTTTGATTTTGGTGCCGTTTACCAGGGTGGAGCCGTCTAACGCCACCGGAACCTTATCGCCGGCCGTCAGATTGCTGGCGCCGGTGACGATCTGGATGGGCGCCTCGCCGCCGGCGTCTACCTGGCAGACTACCAGCTTATCGGCGTCGGGATGCTTTTCAATGGAAAGCACTTGGCCTACCACTACTTTATCTAATTTTTCGCCTTCGATTTCCCAGCCCTCGACCTTGGAGCCGCTCATGGTCATCGCTTCTGCGAACTCTCTGGGGGACATAGGGTCTAAGGTGACGAATTCGCTGAGCCATTTCATGGATAAGTTCATTTTCTTTGTCCTCCTTCCTTAAAACTGCTTTAGGAATCTCACGTCGTTCTCATAGAACAGACGGATGTCGTCGATATTATAGCGGCGCATGACCACGCGCTCCAAGCCCATGCCCAGCGCGAAGCCGCTGTAAACCTCGGGATCGATGCCGCAGTTGGAAAGCACCTTGGGATGGACCATGCCGCAGCCTAAAATCTCGATCCAGCCCTCGCCCTTGCAGAGACGGCAGCCCTCGCCTTTACAGTTAAAGCACTGAACGTCTACCTCGGCGGAAGGCTCGGTAAAGGGAAAGTGATGGGGACGGAACCGAACCACGGAGTCCTCGCCGTAAAGGCGCTTGATGAAGGTCTCCAGAGTCCCTTTCAGATCGGCGAAGGTGATGCCCTTATCCACCACTAAGCCCTCGATTTGGTGGAACAAGGGGGAGTGGGTGGCATCCAGCGCGTCAGAGCGGTAAACCCGGCCGGGAGAAATGATCCGGATCGGAGGCTTTTTCTGCTCCATCACACGCACCTGCACCGGAGAGGTCTGGGTTCTGAGCAGGATATTCTCGTTGATATAAAAGGTATCCTGGGTATCCCGGGCCGGATGGTCCTTGGGGATGTTCAGGGCCTCAAAGTTGTAGTAGTCGGTTTCCACCTCGGGACCGTCGGCGATTTCAAAGCCCATGCCGATGAAAATCTCCTTGATCTCATCAAGGACAATGGACAGGGGATGCTTGGCGCCAAACTGGGGGCGCTTTCCCGGCAGGGTCACATCCAGCTTCTCGCTTTCCAGCCGGGCAGCCATTTGGCTTGCCTTGATTTCCGTCAGACGGGTCTCGATATCCGTTTCGATCCAGGAACGGACCTCGTTGGCCAGCTGGCCGATCACCGGGCGCTCCTCCGGAGAGAGCTTTCCCATCTGCTTTAAAATACCGGTGAGCTCTCCCTTTTTCCCTAGAAACCTTACACGAAGCTCGTCGATTTCCTGAGGAAGCTTGGCGTTGGCTAACGCGGCCGCCGCGCGGCTTTTGATTTCTTCCAACTGCTGTTTCATTGTTTTCACCTCATCAATATTGTCTTGGACACGGTTAGGGACGTTTTATCAGCAGGCAATAAAAAAACGCCTGCGCCCCAACAGAAAGGGACGAAGACGTATCTCCGCGGTACCACCCTAATTTTTGCAGCAGAGCAAACACTCTTTCGGCGGATAACGGTGCCGGCCGTCATGGCCTACATAAGAGGTTCAGCCATGCCGCTCCAAAGGGAACTTCATCCTTTTACAGTAATAGCCGGACTTTCAGCATGAAAAACATACCCGGCCTCTCTGAAAAACCGCTCTAAAGGACTACTTCCTTTTTCACTGCGTTCTCTTAGCTTACAAATAAATATACCACTATTTTGTGGATTTTGCAAGAGATTTTTTTCTTAAGCGATATTCACAGTAATTTCATTGTATTCCGAATTTTCTTATGATATACTGGATAGCAGAAAATATTTTGGGAGGAACATCCATGGACGTTTTTGTTGAACAGATTGTAAAAAAGCGCAATACCACGAAGGATATCGCGGTAATTGTGGGCATTATTCTTGCGGCTTTGATTTTATGCTTCGTATTTGCCATTATTCTTCCGGCGCTCGTGCCGATTTTGGGAACCCTTTCCTTGTTTTTGGTGGCCGGTACAATTTTCGGTGCGTATTGGCTGATTTCCAGCATGAATCTTGAATTTGAATACGCAGCGACCAATGGGGATCTGACGGTTGATAAAATTATCCACCGCAGAAAAAGAAAGCGCGTTATTAACCTGGATTCCAAGGACATAGAGACAATGGGAAAATATAAGGCGGCGGATCACGCTCAGAAGCGTTACGACAAACGGATCAATGCCGCGCGGGATGAAAACGCCGAGGATTGCTGGTATCTTACCATGCGCCACAACCAGTTTGGAAATATCCTTTTGACCTTTTCACCAGATGAGCGTACTCTCAGCGCCCTAAAGCCCTTTATCAAGCGTCAGCTGGCGGTGGAGGTGTTTGGCAGAGATGCCTTCCGTCGGACTTGACCTGGTCGAGATTGGCCGCGTTCAGAAAGCGATGAAGCGCAGCCGGTTCTGCCGGAAGATCTTAGGCGGTGAGGAATACCGGCAGCTGGAAAAGCGGGGCTTCCCGCCTCAAAGCGTGGCGGCGAGCTTCAGTGCCAAAGAGGCTTTTTCCAAAGCCATCGGCACCGGCGTCAGAGGTTTTTCCCTTGCCGATGTGGAATTGCTGCGCCAAGAAAATGGAAAGCCCTATTTACGCTTACAAGAGAGGGCAAAGACGACAGCGGAGAAAGCCGGGTTTACGGTTTTCTCCGTTAGTGTTACCCATACGAGGGAATACGCCGCCGTGGCAGTGCTGGCGTATGAAGGATAAAAATAGAAAGAAGAGACTGCTATGTTGATTTTAAATTGTGAGCAGACGAGAAAGCTCGAGCAGTCCGCCGTGGATAACGGCTGCACCTATTTGGGTTTGATGGAGAGAGCGGGCCGGGAGGCGGCGGCTTTCATTCAGCAGGCCCTTTCTCAATTTCGGAGAAAAACCGTGATCCTCTGCGGCAGCGGCAACAATGGAGGAGACGGCTTTGTGGTGGCCCGCTGTTTGGCGGGCTGGAGCGGCGACGTCCTGGTGGTTATGCTAAGCGGACAGCCTAGAACCGGCGACGCACTGACGATGTATCAGAAGGCCCGTGAAACCGCTGGCGTGCGGTTTTCCGGGTATCCGGATGACAGGCTGGAAAAGGAAATTCAGGAAGCTGACTTGATTGTGGATGGAATTTACGGGATCGGGTTCCATGGGGCCGTAAAGGAAGAGTATCTGCCGGTGATTCGGTGGACCAATCGATCCGCGGCCAAGGTGGTCAGCCTGGATTTGCCCAGCGGGGTTGCCTGCGATTTCGGTAAGGTAGAGGGAGAAGCCGTTCAGGCGGATTATACGGTTACTTTTTCTGCCTTAAAGCTTTCCCAGGTGCAGTATCCCGCTATGGAATACTGCGGCGAAATTCATGTGGCGAATGTCGGGATTCCTGAAAAAGTGTATAGGGAAAGCGGCTTTGAAGCGGAAACCACCGGCCTGTGGGCCCTGGAAAGAATCCTGGCGCCTAGAAAGCTTAATACCAATAAAGGGAGCTTTGGGTATCTGTTGTCCCTTTGCGGAAGCCGGGGGATGGCGGGCGCCGCGGTGATGAGCGCCCAGGCTGCATCCCGTTGCGGAGTAGGCTTGATTGATTTAGCTCTGCCGGAAAGCGTTTATCCTGCCGCAGCGAGCGCCATTAGGGAATCGGTGTTTACCCTTTTGCCGGAACAGGAAAATGAAATATCCATTTCGGAGGCGGAAGCCTTGTTGTCCGGCAAGCTGGCGCATAGGACCACCGCCTGCCTGGTTGGATGCGGCTTGGGAACCAGCCGGGAGGCTCAAAAGCTGGTAGAATATCTGTTGGCCCACAGCAAGGCGCCTATGGTCATCGACGCCGATGGGCTCAACGCTATCGCGGCCGAGCCGGAAATGCTGTCAAAGGCCCAGGCGCCTTTGGTGCTGACCCCTCACCCGGGAGAAATGGCCCGCTTGCTGAAAACTACCGTTCAGGACGTACAGCGCCACAGGCTGGAGTACGCCAAAGAATTCGCTGTGAAGCAGCGTCTGGTTTTAGTGTTGAAAGGAAATAAGACCGTAGTAGCCTGCCCGGATGGCAAAGTCTATATCAATACCACCGGAAACCCAGGTATGGCCAAGGCGGGAAGCGGCGATGTGCTGGCGGGAATCATTGGGGCTTTTTTGGCCCAGGGGATGGCGCCTGAACAGGCGGCGGCAGGAGGTGTTTACCTTCACGGGCTGGCAGGCGACCGCTGCGCTGAGCGCTTGTCTCAGATTGGCATGACGGCGCCGGATTTAATTGAGGAGCTTCCGGCGTTGTTTTTAGAGCTGACGGCAACGAAATAGAAACGAAAAAGAGTGCAGCTCGTTTAGCGCTTATGTTCCATAACTTAACTCAAATCATCCTGTGCCGGAAAGCCTTGAACGAACGAAGCGGACAGTGCGTTCGATGGAAAAAGCGAAAATTGGCGATGGAAAGGAAGGCTGTTTGGGCCGTTCCCAATATTCTTCCAAAGCTTTCCGTGCGGTTCGGCGCTCCAAGATGACGAGCGGTTGAGAAAGATCAGAGCGATTAGGTGGGCTGCTGGAAAACAATATTTATTATTTTGAAAAAAGTCTTGACACTTCCCTTAGGTAAGTTGGTATACTTCCAGTAACAGAGGAGGTGCTGTGATGAAAATGAAGCAGGTTTGTCAGCTTACCGGGCTGACAGAGCGTACCATACGTTTTTATGTGGAAAAGGAGCTTTGCGCTCCCGAGACCCGCTGGATGGACCAGCGCAAATACTATGATTTTTCAAAGGAAAATGTGGAAGAGCTTCGCCAGGCGGCGGAGCTGAGAAAGGCCTATTTTTCTATCCAGGCGATCCAGACAATGCGCAGCAGCCCGGAGCGGATTCCAGAGATTCTCAAAACCTACCGCCAGGGTCTGGCGGCGGACGAGGCTCATAAAAGAAAGCTGTTAGACGTTATGGAACAGATGGATGTGGAGCAAATTGGAAGCGTGGCGGCTTTAGCGAATAAGCTTGAACGGGTATCAGCGGCTCTGTCTTTGCCGCAAGCTGATTTGGCCCCCGAATTTGGCAGGCTGGACGGACTTTCACGGGAAGAAAAGGAAGAGGCGTACCAGGAGTACCAGCGGCGCCGGAAGCGGGATGAAAAAATCGGAAAATTTGTGGTCTTTGGAATCGCGGGCCTAAACGCAGCGGGCAGTCTGGCTTCCTGGATTGTGCGGGCGGATTTTACTTATCTTTTTACATTTTTAGTTCAGGCCGGATTCTCCATCGCCCTTTGCTGCGGGGTGCGCTGGGTCCGCTGGCTGTTTGTGGCGGGCGGCGTGATTGGCGCGGCCTCCACGTTTTTGCTGCTTATACAGGCCGCTGACATCGGCGGGATGCCGGCCTGGTTTTTTGCATATGGTATTTTTGTGCTTTTAGTCTCTGTGCTGACCGGGATATTACTGGCATGGTACCGTCCGGTGAAGGAGTTTTTCTATCAGAAGAAAAATGGTTAAGCGCGTTCTGCTTTGAAGGGGCTGGTGCTCTCGTGCGGCGAAAGCGTGAATTGTATACGTCAAGTGCATCGCCCTCGAATCCGGAGCGCCTTAAGGAACCCGGTTCGGAATTTTGACAGCATAAAATTAAAATTGCGGCCCTAAAACAGGAAAGGTAAAAGCCGGATGACTTGTCATCCGGCTTTTTTTACGGTCAAAAACAGAGCTTGCTTAATATTATGGATTAGACAGGAAATATTTTTCTAAACATGATTAAACAGGAGGCTCAAAGGCAAAAATACTAATAGATTCGTTAACGAGCCTAATTTTAGAAATCATTCGGAGCGTGAAAAAAGTGAATATAAAACGCGGAGATATTTTTTACGCGGATTTGAGCCCTGTGGTCGGTTCAGAGCAAGGGGGAATCCGTCCTGTTTTGATCGTACAGAATAATGTTGGAAACCGGTTCAGCCCTACGGTGATTGCCGCAGCAATTACCAGTCAGAAATCCAAGGCGAACCTGCCCACGCATATTCAATTGAGAGCCAACGACAGCGGGCTGTCCCGTGATTCTGTTGTTTTGTTAGAGCAAATCCGTACTCTGGATAAGCGGCGCTTGAAGGAAAAAATGGGAACCTTGAATCCTTATTCCATGCATCAGGTGGACGAGGCCTTATCCATTAGCTTTGGCCTGGACGATGAAAATATTCGAGAGGCTACATAAGCCTCTCTCAACACGAATTGACAGAAAACTCTTTTCCCCCTGTGCTACTATAAATAGCACAGGGGGAAATTGTTTATGACCACGATTTACATAGATATTTTGGTCTGCCTGAACGTTATCGTGAATTATTTTCTGCTGCTTGCGTCCGGAAAGTTCTTGTCCAGGCCGTATAAACGGTGGAGAATACTGTTGGGCGCCTTTTTAGGCGGCCTTTATTCGTTATATATTCTTTTACCCCAGTTGGCCCAGTGGTTTACCATTTTAGTTGAGCTGGCTATGGCGGCGACCATTACGCTGACAGCCTTTGGCCGAAAGGGCATTTTAAAAACCTGCTCCTGTTTTTTTGCTATGAGCTTTTTATTCGCCGGTTCTATGTTCTTGCTTTGGAAAACTGCGGCTCCGAAAAATTTGATCATCAACAACGGCGTGGTATATTTTCAAATTTCTCCGCTGCTCTTAATCGGAACGACGGTTGCTTCCTATGTGCTGGTCCGGCTCTTTCAGCGGATTACCGGAAGAGCGGTGCCCGAGGAGCTGTTTTGTATGGTTCAGGTGGTTCATAGGGGTAAGCGGGCGGTCTTCCGCGCCAAAGTGGATACCGGCAACCAGCTTCGGGAGCCCTTTTCTCACTTGCCGGTGATTGTGGTAAAGGAGACCGCGGTTTCTCATTTGGCGCCGGAATCCGGTGAAGAGCTTAATTTTAGAATGATCCCTTTCCATAGCTTAGATCAGGAGGGGGTGCTGCCAGGCTTTCTGCCGGATCGGATTATGATAGAGCATGGGAAGGATCACTTTGAATGTCGGGGATATTTAGGCATTTGTAAGCCGAGACAGCTTCCTCCCGACTTTGACGGCCTAATGAACTCAGAACTATTACTATCGACGGGAATGAAGGGGAAAGAGCATGAAAAAGTTAAAAGCCGTGTATCAAAAAATGAAGGAGATTTTTTTTCGTAGGCTGCTGAAGCTGGAATGGCCGGAGCTTTATTACATCAACGGCCCGGAAACCCTGCCGCCGCCCTTGAGCAGGGAAGAGGAGGACGAAGTGATGGAACGGGTTCGCCGGGGCGAGAAAAACGCCCGGGAGCCGTTGATCACCCACAATCTGCGCTTAGTGGTGTATATTGCCAAGAAGTTTGACAGCAATGGGGCCAGTGTGGAGGATCTGATATCCATAGGAACCATCGGCTTGATCAAGGCGGTTAACACCTTTTGTCCGGAGAGGAATATTAAGCTGGCCACCTATGCCAGCCGTTGTATCGAAAACGAAATTCTAATGTTTTTGCGGAAAAGCAGCCAGCTCAAAAATGAGATTTCCATTGACGAGCCTTTAAATGTGGACTGGGATGGCAACGAGCTTCTTCTTTCCGATATTTTAGGCAGTGATAACGACATTGTCAACCGGGATATTGAGAAAGAGGTGGAGTGCAGCCTGGTGCTTCAGGCGGTTTCCAGGCTGGCGCCAAGAGAGCGGCAGATCATGGAGCTGCGGTTTGGATTATGCGGGCAAAAGGAGCACACACAAAAACAGGTGGCCGACGTGCTGGGAATCTCTCAATCCTATATTTCCCGCCTGGAAAAACGAATAATCGAACGGCTGAAAAAGGATCTGGAGCGGGTGGGATAACTCGACCTCATGACGCCCCGGAAAAAAACAGCTGTAAAAAAGAAAATAGGACAGAGGCATGACGGCTGCCCATCCCGGCCCTGCCGGGACCTTAAGCAAGACTAAAAAGACTCGCTGTCAGCAAGCCGTGCGAGAGACGCTGAAATAGCTGCCGTTTACATTATTTGTCCCAAAGCCTATGCGAGGACAGCCTTTATTCTATTTCCCGTTCATTGCGATTGGAGGATTGCCGTTTGTTTTTGCTTCCCTCTGCGCTTAAGCTGTTTTACTCTTCTCCGCAAGGGCGGTGCCCATCTCGCTAAAAAACCAAACAAAAAGCTCCCCTCCGGAGCGGTTTCCCAGAAATCAGGGAACGCCTGGCGGGGAGCTTTTTGTTTTGTAAATGATTTTATAAAGGCCCGGCTGAATATATCTTTTATCTGTAATTTCGGAATGGATCCGCAAGGACTTGCCGTCTCTCGGGCTTAGCAGAATAGTGCTGCAAGCTGTGCGGCAATTTAAGACAGCAAAAAAGCATAGATCAATTGCTTCTCTGAATTGCTCTTTTAGAAAACAGACGATTCAACCCATTTTTGATTTTCTGCAGCCGATCAATACCGGTTGTCAAAAATCCTGGTGGATTTCTTTTCACTGCGGGGCAGCTCGCCAATTGCCACGGCATGAGGAACAATGGTAATGCCGACCTTTGCCTTAAAGTGGTTTTGCAGATTCAGCTCGATAGCTTTCGCGTCGGCCATGCTGTCCGTCTCAAAGAACAAGGTCATGATATCTCTGCCGTTTAGGTGATCGATCATGACTTGGTATTCGCTGCTGGCGCCCTCCACATCCTTTAGTACCTCGTCGATCTGGCCGGGGAAGATGTTGACGCCCTTCACCTTAATCATATCGTCGGTTCGCCCGATGAGGGTATCGATCCGGGGATAGGACCGGCCGCAGGGACAGTCGCCCTTGAGAAGACGGGTCAAATCGTGGGTGCGGTACCGAATAAGAGGGGCTCCCTGCTTTCTCAGAGTGGTGACAACCAGCTCGCCGCTTTCTCCATCAGGTACGTTCTTTCCGGTATGGGGATCAATGACCTCGAAGTACAGGTAATCGTCCCAATAGTGCATGCCGCATTCGTAATCACAGCTCATAGCGATACCAGGACCGTAAATTTCCGTCAGGCCGTAAATATCGTAAAGCTGGACGCCAAGCTCGTTGGCAATGCGGCGGCGCATTTTTTCGCCCCAGCGCTCAGAGCCGATCACGCCCTTTCTCAGATGGATCTGATCCTTAACGCCGCGCTTGGTGATTTCCTCCGCTAACAGCAAGGCGTAGCTGGAGGTGGCGCACAGCACGGTGCTCTTCATGTCGATCATCATGCGGATCTGCTTGTCCGTGTTGCCGGGTCCCATGGGTACTACCATGGAGCCCAGCAGCTCGGCGCCGGCCTGAAAGCCGATGCCGGCGGTCCACAGGCCGTAGCCCGGGGTCACATGGATTCGGTCCAGATTAGTAATGCCGGCGGTTTCATAGCACCGCTTGAACATTTCCGCCCAGTCTGACACATCCTGCCTGGTATAAGGGATAATAACCGGCGTGCCGGTGGTCCCGGATGAGGAATGAATCCTGACAATCTCCTCCTCGGGAACCGCTTGTAGCCCCAGAGGATAAGCTTCCCTTAAATCGCTTTTGTTGGAGAAGGGCAGCTTTTCAAAGTCCTCCTGGCTTTTGATCTGGTTTAGGTCGATCCCCTCAAACTTTTTCGCGTAAAAGGGGCTGCGCTCTTTGATGCCGGAGAGCACCTTTAAAATGCCCTGAAACTGGCTTTCATTCATCATGGTTATTTTACCTCCTGGGCGCCGAGCTCCAGCGCTTTTAAATTCATCGTTACGAATTTTTGGGGCAGCCGGCTCTCAATGGCCTTTTGAAAGCTTTTCCTTGGGATTCCCAAAGCCCCTGCGGCGCAGGCGGCCCCCAATAGGGCGATATTCAGAACCTTTGCGGAGCCACAGGCGGCGCAGATTTTTTCTCCGTCCACCACCACAAGCTTTTCCTGGTTTCGGGATAAGTAATCGATCATTTCCGTGCCGTCGTAGGAGGAGCCGGACAGAGACGCGGTTACCGGCTTGATGGCTTTTTTTGTAGTGACCACCACGCCCTCCTCCTTTAAGTAGGGCAGACACCTCACCGCCTCTGCGGGTTCGAAGCCGATGATGATATCCGCCTTACCCTTGGGAATCAAGGGGGAATGGGCTTCCCCGATGCGGACATGGCTCACCACACAGCCGCCCCGCTGGGCCATGCCGATGGTTTCCGCCGTCCGGGCGGGAAATCCTAAATCAATGGCGGCCTGAGCGATCAGCTTAGAGGCTAATACCGTTCCCTGTCCGCCGACGCCGGCCAGCAAAATAGACTTATTCATTACAGCTTCCTCCCTCGATAGCGCCGAAGGGGCAGACCTGGGCGCAGATAGTGCAGCCGTAGCACATAGAAGGCTCGATGACCGCCTTATGACCGCTGTAGGAGATGGCGGGACAGCCTAATTCCTTGATACACCGCTTGCAGCCGGTGCATTTATGTGAATTTACAGTCAAAAGGGGCAAGGGCTTGGATACGGTAATGCAAGGAGCACGGAAGATGACGGCGGCGACGCCCTTGTGTTCCGCCGCGCGTTTCACGGCTTCCTGGGCCTTAGCGAGATCGAAGGGAGAGCAGATTTCCACAAACTGAACGCCGATGGCTTTAAAAACAGCCTCGATGGATACCTTTTCGCTGATTTCACCCATCATGGTTTGGCCGGTGCCCGGGTGGGGCTGAGAACCGGTCATAGCAGTGGTGGAGTTGTCCAGCACCATCAGCTTGATCTCCGTCTGATTGTAAACCGCGTTGATCACCCCGGGAATCCCGGTGTGGAAAAAGGTGGAGTCGCCGATAAAGGAAAAGTTGATAGCGTCGGGCTCCATGCGGTGGAGGCCTTGGGCCACCGTTACGTCGGCGCCCATGCATAGGCACGTGTCCACCATATCAAGAGGCTGGGCGTTGCCCAAAGTGTAGCAGCCGATGTCTCCGGAAAACACGGCCTTTTTCCCCTTCATAGCTTGCTTGACCGCGTAGAAGGAGGCTCTGTGGGGACAGCCGGCACATAGGACCGGCGGACGGATTGGCAGAGAGGGCGGCGCCTCCCTTGGGGCGCTTGTTTCCGGCTGGCTGATCTGTAAAAATCGATAGATCGACTGCGCTATGGCCTCCACGGAGCTTTCCCCCGCTTTTAAGGCGGTCCCATCCAGCTTGCCGTGGATATTCACCGGCAGATGGTGCTTGCCGCATAAAAGCAAAAGGTTGGTTTCAATTACCGGGTCCAGCTCTTCCAGGCACAGCACGTCTGTGACGCCGTTTAAAAATTCCAGCCCGAGCTTCTCCGGAAAAGGCGTTGGGGTAGCAATTTTCAAAAGGGAATAGGGGGTACCGGCAGGCAAAGAGGAAAGCACCTCCTGAGCGTATTGGTAGGAGACGCCTCCCGCCGCGATGCCAAGCCGCCCTTTGCCGGTAAAGGTATTGAAGCGGTAGCTTGAAAATTCTTCGGACAGAGTTTTCTTCTGTTCCTCCAGCTTTAAGTGATTCAAATACGCAGTGCGGGGAAAAATGACCCACTTACCGCTGTCCTTAACAAAGCCCTCGGGACGGTTTTGATACCGTTGCCCGGAGGTGTCGATGTCGGCGCAGGCATGGCATATCCGGGTAGTAGGACGGAAAATCACCGGCCGGTGGAACCGCTCCGACCAGGAGAAGGCGTCTTGAATCATCTCATAGGCCTCTTCGGGAGAGGAGGGGTCGAATACCGGGATTTTAGCGTATTCCCCGAAATGCCGGGTGTCCTGTTCTGTCTGGGAGGAGATGGGCCCGGGATCGTCGGCCACTACCACCACCATGCCGCCCTTGACGGACAAATAATTCAGGCTCATCAGCGGATCGGAGGCCACGTTCAGGCCTACCTGTTTCATGGTGACCATGGAGCGGGCGCCGGTATAGGAGGCACCTGCGGCTACCTCCAGGGCTGTTTTTTCGTTGACAGACCATTCAACGTAAATATCGCCGGGGTTTTCCCTGGCGATGGTTTCCAAAATTTCAGTGGAAGGGGTTCCGGGATAGCCTGATACCAGGTTTACGCCGGCCTTGATGGCACCAAGGCCTATGGCGGCGTTTCCCATTAACAATTCTCTGGCCATAAAGCTGCCTCCTTTTTCTCTTAAAATATTGTACCCTTATGCAGCTTAATTGTCAACGAAAAGAGGAGCGGAAAGGCTTTCCTGAGCCAAGGACCGGCAGGGCCAAAGGGCCGATATGCCGGTACCAATGTCCTTTGGAAATGCCAGGATTTCGATTACAAGGAAACGCCGGGGACATTTTTGACGTCCCCGGCGTTTCCTGCTGCGATATTGCTTTGAGCGCTTTGTGCTGCGGCTTCTCCGGTGGTGAAGCGGTACCGGACCGAAACCTCTCGAAGAATTCTTTAAATGTGATTTTTAATTCGTTCCAGGCTTCCCTTTTCCAGCCGGCTGACCTGCGCTTGTGAAATGCCGATTTCCTTTGCGACCTCCATCTGGGTTTTCCCCTGGAAAAAGCGCAGGTTTAAAATTTTTTTCTCCCGGGGCCCCAGATTCCGGATGGCCTCCTTTAAAGCGATTTCGTCCAGCCAGTTGTTGTCGTCGTTTTTGTCGCCTACCTGATCCATGACGAAAATAGTGTCGTTGCCGTCGGAAAATACCGGCTCATAGAGGGATACCGGCTCAACGATAGCCTCCAGGGCCAGAACCACATCCTCCTTGGGCAGCTCCAGCTCCTTGGCGATCTCCTCAATGCTGGGCTCCTTGTTGTTCTGTGTGGTCAGACGTTCCTTGACCTGCATGGCTTTATAGGCGGTATCCCTTAGGGAACGGCTGACCCGGACGGAATTGTTATCCCTGAGAAAGCGGCGGATCTCTCCGATAATCATGGGAACGCCATAGGTGGAGAAGCGGACGTCCTGGCTGATGTCAAAATTATCGATGGCTTTAATCAGTCCGATGCACCCTACCTGGAAAAGGTCGTCCAGGTTTTCTCCCCGGTTGGTAAAACGCTGAATAACGCTCAGTACCAGCCTCAGGTTGCCGTTGATCAGCTCTTCCCGGGCTTTTTTCTGTTCCTGGGGCGTTCCGTTTTTCATCTGAGTCAAGAGGGCGCGCTTTTCCTTTTCTGTCAGGACCTTCAGCTTGGAGGTGTTTACACCGCAGATTTCCACCTTATTGTAGTTCACGCAAATTCCGCCTCATTTCTTTTTCATTTCCAAATGAGTATTGCCATGTGTTTTTGTGAATATACTGGAAACAAAGGAGGGATTTTATGGCACGGTGCAGAATTGTGGATTTAAGGCATAAGCAAGTGGTCAACGTAAAGGACGGAACCTGTCTGGGATGCGTAGATGACATGGAGATCGATATGGCGACTGCCAAGCTGGTATCAATTATTATTTATGGCAGGCTGAAGTGGTTTGGGCTGCTGGGACGGTGCGACGACATCTGTATCAAATGGGAGGATATCCAGGTCATTGGGGAAGACACGATTCTGGTATGCTACCAGCAATTCCAGCAGCAGCCGAAAAAACGCCGCTTTTTCAACAGAAATACATAGAAAGTCCTTTCCGGCTTCGATGAATTTTTTCTTGCAATTCCCTGCCGGTTGTGATATAATAAACGTCGCGAAATCACACGCTTCGTCTGGTCCATTGGTGCCTTTCGCAGAGGCTTGGGCTGAAATTCAAGGCGGAGCGGAGGTTTAAAACCAAGGAGGATTTATCAAATGGCAGTTGTATCTATGAAGCAGTTATTGGAAGCGGGCGTCCATTTCGGTCACCAGACCAGAAGATGGAATCCTAAGATGGCCGAGTATATCTTCACCGAGAGAAACGGCATCTATATCATCGACCTGCAGAAAACTGTCCGTAAGCTGGAGGAGGCTTACAACTTTATTCGTGAATTGTCCGAAAATGGAGAATCCGTGCTGTTTGTAGGCACAAAGAAGCAGGCTCAGGATTCTGTGAGAGAAGAGGCCGAACGCGCCGGCGCTTATTTTGTCAACGCCAGATGGCTGGGCGGTATGATGACCAACTTCACCACCATCCGTCACAGAATCGATCGTCTCCGTCAGCTCCGCGCGATGGAAGAGGACGGTACCTTTGACCTGTTGCCGAAGAAAGAAGTTATTAAATTAAAATTAGAGATTGAAAAGCTGGAGAAGTTCATGGGCGGCATTAAGGATATGAAGAAGCTGCCTGGCGCCCTGTTTATTGTAGACCCCCGCAAGGAGAGAATTGCCGTTGCGGAAGCCAAGAAGCTGGGAATTCCGATCGTAGCTATCGTGGATACCAACTGCGATCCCGATGAGATTGATTACGTTATTCCTGGAAACGACGACGCGATCCGCGCCGTGAAGCTGATTTCCGCCACTATGGCCAACGCCATTATCGAAGGCCGCGAAGGTCAGATGGGTGCTGAAGAAGCCGAGGCCAAGGAGAACGAGACCGACGAAGAAGCGGCGGCTGAATAAGAGAAAGAGAAAAGGGGTTCAATCCGTTGAACCCCTTTCTTAAAAGCAGGAACAAAAGAGATTTTATAAAATTGGAGGAAATAAAAATGGCAGCATTTACAGCAAAAGACGTAGCGGCTTTAAGAGAGAAGACCGGCTGCGGTATGATGGATTGCAAAAAGGCGCTGACAGACGCCGAGGGTAATATGGAAAAGGCGATTGACCTTTTGAGAGAAAAAGGTCTTGCCGCCGCTACCAAGAAGGCCGGCAGAATTGCGGCTGAGGGCGTAGCGTTCGCCTGCACCAATGATGATAATACCGCAGGCGTCGTGATCGAGGTTAACGCTGAGACTGACTTTGTGGCGAAGAATGCGGAATTCCAGAACTTTGTGAAGATTTGCGCGGATACTGTTATGCAGGAGAATCCTGCTGATTTGGACGCCTTGCTGGCCTGCAAGGCGGCTGGCACCGATATGACAGTGGAGGCCCTGGTGCAGGATAAGGTGCTGACCATCGGCGAAAACATTAAAATCCGTCGTTTTGTCCGTTACGAAGGCGTAGTCGCCACCTATATTCACGGCGGCGGAAGAATCGGCGTGCTGGTAAAGTTTGAAACCACACCCGAAATTGCCGCGAAAGAGGAATTTAAAGCGTATGCCAAGGATATCTGCATGCAGGTTGCCGCCGCGAACCCGGGTTATCTTAACGAAGCCTCCGTTCCCGCCGATGTGATCGAGCATGAGAGAAAGATTCTCACCGAGCAGGTGATCAACGAGGGCAAGCCGGCTCAGATCGCTGAAAAGATCGTAAACGGCAAGATGGGCAAATACTATAAGGAAAACTGCTTGGTGGATCAGCTCTTCGTTAAGGATGGCGATTACACTGTAGCCAAGTATACCGACAAAATCGGCAAGGATTTGGGCGGCAAAATTGAGATCGTTTCCTTTGTCAGATATGAAAAGGGCGAGGGGCTGGAGAAGAAAAGCGATAATTTCGCTGATGAAGTCGCCAGCATGATTAAATAAGCTCATTATGCTTGTAATTGAGAGCGCTAAAAATTCTTTCGGATTTTTGGCGCTCTTTTTCTTTTTCGGTTAATTCAGCGGTTGCTTAAATACGTGAAAATTTGTAGGATTTCATTTTCTGCTATTGACATTCTAATGGATTTGTAGTATCTCAATGATAGGGAAAAGCCCAGTTTTAAATAAACGCCGAAGATTGTCGTTAGGAGGACTGTTTTTCATGTATCTGGAAGATTTATTCGGATTAAAAGGAAAAGTAGCCGTTGTTACAGGCGGCGCTAGAGGAACCGGAAAGGTAGTGGCCCAAGGGCTGGCTAAAGCAGGAGCGAAGGTAGCTGTTTTGTGCCGTTCCGGCGCAGATGAAACCGTAAGCCTGATCGAAAAGGAGGGCGGAGAGGCTGTATCGATTGTGACGGATGTTTCCGTGGAGGATCAGGTGAAGGCTGCATACGCTCAAATTTTAGATCGTTGGGGTTCACTGGATATCGTATTTAACAACGCCGCGATCGGCGATCATAAATCCTCCTTAGAGGTCACTGTCGAGGAATTTCGAAAGGTGGTGGATGTTAACCTAACCGGCGAGTTTATTGTCGCCCGGGAAGCGGCCAGGATTATGGTGGAGCGTGGAATCAAGGGCAGCATCATCAATATGGCTTCCATGTCCGGCAGCGTGGTGAATATTCCCCAGTGGCAGTGCTCCTATAACGCCTCCAAAGCGGGAATTATCCATATGACCAAATCCCTGGCAGTGGAGTTTGCCGAATATGGAATCCGTGTCAATTGCTTAAGCCCCGGATACATCGGCACAGAGCCCAATAAAAGAACTCCTAAGGATATGATGGATGTGTGGCTGCGAATGACCCCTATGAAGCGTATGGCGGAGCCAGAGGAAATGGTTTCCGCAGTGTTGTATTTTGCCAGCGGCGCGTCCGGCTATACAACCGGCAGCGAGTTGATTGTAGACGGCGGCTATAGCTGCATTTAACCATAATAAAAAAGCCTTTGACGCTTCTGTCTGATAGCGTCAAAGGCTTTTTTATTGGTTACAGCTGTTATACAGCATACAGTGATTTACTCAATAGATTTGACGAGGAACGAAGAAGTCCTCTATTGCTGCGCGCCTGCCTGCGCGGCATGAAGATGGCTGAAATCGATTTCCTTTTCAATGTTATGCCGATGCATATAAACGCTTTCCACAATTCCGACGCCAAGGTACAGACACGCCACGGAGGAGCCTCCTGAGCTGAAAAAGGGAAGAGTAATGCCGATTACCGGGAGCAGACCCAGGCACATGCCTACGTTGATGACAGTCTGAACCGCCAGCATAGCGAAAAAGCCAAAACAAAGGAATTTACCCAGGTCATCCTTGGCGGAAAGAGCGTTCATGACGCAGCGGAGCATCAGCAGCAAAAGCAGTCCCAGCAGGACGACGCACCCGATAAAGCCCAGCTCTTCTCCGGCTACAGAGAAAATAAAATCATTTTCCTGATAGGGAACCGACCCTGCCGCCACCCGGGGGCCTTCATAGTAGCCCCGGCCATACATTTCGCCGGAGGCGATAGAAATTTTTCCTTGGAGCTGCTGGTAGCCGAAACCGTTGGGATCGGATTCCAAATTAAACAGAGTCCAAAACCGCATTTTTTGATCCTCATTTAATACAGAATTCCATAAAATCGGAATACTGACTCCGGCGCAAATGATTAAAGCTAAATAGTATCTAAGCTGAACGCCGGCTACAAAGGTCATAATCAGGAACATAAAGCCAAACACCAAGGCGGTGCCGTCGTCGCCCATAAAATGGATTAATCCAATGGGAACCAGCGCGTGGAGGCACAGCGTCATAACCCCTAAAAAGGTTTTCAGCTTGTTTCGTTCCTTCAATACGGCCAAGTGCTTGGCGAAGGTGACGATAAAGAAGATTTTTACCAGCTCTGACGTTTGAAAGGTTCTGCCGGCGATGCGGATCCAAGCCTTGTCGTCGGTGCCCGCAACTTGGATTCCAAAGAAATAAGTGTAGACCAGCGCCAAAACCCCAACCGCGGCGAAAACATACCAAAACTTACACACCACATTGTAATCCATCAGGGAAATCACAACGGCGCAGATATAGCCCAGACCTACCGCTAATATTTGGGTAGCCAAAAAGCCCTTTTCCGAGTCGGCGGACCGGGAAACCGAGTTGATCAGGGCAAAGCCGTAGACAGACGCGGCGATGGTTAAAATCCAGAAAATGTAATCGGTGCGCTTGAAAAAACCGCCGACCGCGCCTAAAAATTTTTTCATAGAAAACCTCCAGTTTTAGGGGGACATTTTATTTTACCTCAAAAGAGATCAATCATGAACGAAGACAGATATTTGTTTCATTATAGTATTTCTCAGAAGCAAGTTCAAGTAAAATACTTTTAACAAATTCTAAAATCTGCCGGTTTACGCTGAAAACCGGTTGTTTTTTCAAAGAAACCAAGAAAAAACAAGAAACCGATGGTTTCCGCTTTTTTTTACGAGAAATTTATGATATAATTTTTTGAGAATGATTTCGAGTGAGGAGATTGGGACTATGTTAAGCGATATTCAAATTGCGCAGCAGGCGGTCTTGAAACCAATAACAAAGATCGCCCAGGAGCTGGGTATTGAGGAAGAGGAGCTGGAGCCCTACGGCCGTTACAAAGCCAAGGTTAACGACAAGCTTTTCCAACGGGTAAAGGATCGGAAGGACGGAAGGCTGGTTTTAGTAACCGCTATTAATCCGACGCCGGCGGGCGAGGGAAAAACCACCGTCACCACCGGTTTGGGACAGGCTATGGCGAAAATCGGAAAGAAAGCGGTTATCGCTTTAAGAGAACCTTCACTGGGTCCGGTGTTCGGTGTCAAGGGAGGCGCCGCGGGAGGCGGTTATTCTCAGGTGCTCCCGATGGAGGATATCAATCTTCACTTTACCGGCGATATGCACGCCATTACCGCCGCGAACAATCTTCTGTGCGCTTTGCTGGACAATCACATCCACCAGGGAAATTCCTTGAATATCGACCCCAGAAGGATCCTGATTAAGCGCTGTCTGGATATGAACGACCGTGAGCTGAGAAATATCGTAGCCGGCTTGGGCGGCAGGATCAACGGCGTTCCCAGAGAGGATGGCTTTGTCATCACCGTGGCAACGGAGATCATGGCGATTCTCTGCTTAGCAAGTGATCTCATGGATTTAAAGCGCCGTTTTGGGGAAATCCTGGTGGCTTATACCTATTCCGGAGAACCGGTTTACGCTAAGGATCTGAAAGCGGAGGGAGCTATGACGGCGCTGATGAAGGATGCTGTCATGCCCAATCTTGTGCAAACCCTGGAGGGAACCCCGGCCATTATGCACGGTGGTCCGTTCGCCAATATTGCTCATGGCTGTAATTCCGTGCGCGCGACGAGGCTTGCGCTGAAGCTGGCGGATTACTGCATTACGGAAGCGGGCTTCGGCTCCGATTTAGGAGCGGAGAAGTTTTTCGACATCAAGTGCCGGCTGTCCGGTTTAAAGCCCTCGGCGGTTGTTCTGGTCGCCACTGTTCGGGCTTTGAAATACAACGGCGGCGTGCCGAAGGCAGAGCTGAGCGCTGAAAACCTGGAGGCGCTGGAAAAGGGCGTTGCTAACTTGAAGGCTCACATTGAAAATATGAGAAAATATCAGGTCCCTGTGGTAGTTGCTATCAATCGCTTTTTGTCCGACAGCGACCGGGAGCTTCAGCTCATCGAAAAGACCTGCGCTGACTGCGGTGCGGATTTCGCCATGACGGAGGTGTTCGCCAAAGGCGGAGAGGGCGGCAAGGCTTTGGCTCAAAAGGTGGTCGCGGCTTGTGAAAAGCCGTCTAACTTTACACCGATTTATAGCGGCCAGCTCACGATTGCGGAAAAGGTAGAGACCCTGGCAAAAGAAATTTATGGTGCCGATGGGGTGACTTATACGGCTGCCGCGCAAAAGGCTTTGAAGGAAATCCAGGCGCTGGGCGGCGACAGGCTTCCCGTTTGCGTTGCGAAGACCCAGTATTCTCTGTCCGATAATCCCGCCTTGCTTGGCAGGCCGAAGGGCTTCCAGATTACCGTCAGGGATATGAAGCTTTCCAACGGTGCCGGCTTTGTAGTGATTTATACTGGAGACATCATGACCATGCCCGGTCTTCCGAAGGTGCCGGCGGCGGAGAAAATTGACGTTACCGCTGACGGCGTGATTGAAGGGCTGTTCTGATGAGCGGAAAAATTTGTGTGGAAAGCCGTTCTCCGGCCCAAACCGAGCTGATAGGGGAAAAGCTGGCGGCCCAGTTGTCAGGCGGTGAAGTGATTGCCCTTTACGGCGGCCTGGGAATGGGAAAGACCAATTTTGTCCGCGGCTTGGCAAGGGGCCTTGGAGTGGAGGAAGGGGTGTCCAGTCCGACCTTTGCTTTGGTGAATGAGTATCACGGCCGTCTGACCCTGTACCATTTCGATATGTATCGGGTGACAACCTGGGAAGACCTTTACTCCACCGGCTTTTTCGATTATTTGGATACCGGCGCCGTGCTGGCCGTCGAATGGAGCGAAAACATTCAGGAGGCCTTGCCGGAGGATTCTATTCAGGTAGAGCTCCAGCGGGGCGGGACAGACACAGACCGGCTTATTACCATAGAAGGAATCAATGGCTTATGAAAATATTTGCGATAGAATCCTCCGCAAAATCGGCCTCCGCCGCTTTGATCGACGGCGGTGTGCTGTTGGGAGAGTTTTATATTCATACCCAGCTGACCCACAGTGAGACGCTGATGCCCATGGCGGAGGCGCTGCTTCAGAACACCAGGGTTCCTCTGGAACAGGTGGATGTGTTTGCTGTTTCCGCCGGCCCAGGTTCATTTACCGGGATCCGGATCGGCGTGGCGGCGGTAAAGGGAATGGCAATGGCCGCCTCAAAGCCTTGCGCGGCGGTTTCCACCCTGGAAGCGATCGGGGAGAATTACCGGGGGCAGGAGGCGCTGGTGTGCGCGGTGATGGATGCCCGGTGCAATCAGGTATACAACGCACTGTTCGACTGCGAAAGCTGTGAGGTCACCCGCCTTTGCCAGGACAGGGCGCTTTCAATAGAAGATCTGTTTACTGAACTGGCGGAGACCCCGGCATACCGGGAAAAGAAAATTGTATTTGCCGGCGACGGCGCCAGACTGTGCTTTGACAGGCTCCAGGGGAGACTGGAGGCTAGGCTTGCGCCAGAGCTGTTACGATATCAAAAAGCGTCGAACGTAGCTTTTGCGGCCTTAAGAAAGGCGGAAAATGGACTGCTGTTAACAGCGTCGGAGCTGATGCCGGTGTATCTAAGGCTGCCGCAGGCTACCAGAGAGCTGAACAAACGGAAAGGAGCGAGTCAACAATGATCGCGTTAGGAGCGGACCATGGCGGTTACCGTTTGAAAGAAGCGGTAAAGGCTTATTTAGAAGAAAAGGGAATCCCATATAAGGATTTCGGAACCGACAGCGAGGAATCGGTGAATTACGGACCTTACGCTTACCGGGTGGCCCAGTCTATTGTATCAGGGGAATGTGAAAAGGGCGTGCTTTGCTGCGGCACGGGGATCGGAATCTCCATCGCGGCCAATAAGGTGAAAGGTATTCGCGCGGCAGTGTGTACCAATGAATTCTGCGCGGAAATGACCAGGCGCCATAACGATGCAAATATTCTGGCGATGGGCGGCCGTGTGATCGACGAGAAAACCGCGGTGAAGCTTGCGGATATCTTTTTAAATACTCCCTTTGAGGGCGGTAGGCATTTAGAGCGGATTCAGCAGATCGCCGCCATTGAGAACGGAGAAAAATTGTAGGAGGCGTTGAAAAATGGAAAACCAGGTATTTGTCATGGACCATCCTCTCATTCAGCACAAGCTTACGTTCCTCAGGAGCAAGGATACCGGATCCAAGGAATTTCGGGAGCTGGTCAGCGAAATCGGTATGCTGATGTGCTATGAGGCCACCAGGGATTTACCTCTGGAGGATGCGCGGATTGAAACTCCCATTGGTCCGGCCACCACAAAGGTAATTGCCGGTCGCAAAATGGCCTTTATCCCGATTCTGCGGGCGGGCTTAGGCATGGTGGACGGCGTATTGGCTTTGGTGCCCGCGGCAAAGGTAGGTCATATCGGCCTTTACCGGGACCCGAAAACCTTGAAGCCGGTGGAGTATTACAGCAAGCTGCCCAGCGATATTACCGAACGGGATGTGATCGTCCTGGATCCGATGCTGGCTACCGGCGGCTCCGCGATCGATGCCATCGGGATTATTAAGCGCAGCCATCCCAAGAGCATCAAATTTATGTGCATTATCGCCGCTCCCGAAGGGATGAAAGCCTTTACCGAGGCCCATCCGGATGTGCCGGTTTACTGCGCGGCGATGGATGAGCGCCTTAACGACCACGGCTACATTGTTCCCGGCCTTGGCGACGCGGGAGACCGCATTTTCGGCACTCTCTGAGGAATGTTATCTGGTATTCGGGAATTATCTGCTTGTAAAGATATTTTAAGGAATCTGTCAGGCATAAAACCTATAGAGAAAAGGAAACACCCAGCGCCTAGTTTCAGCGTTGGGTGTTTTTTGCGTTATTTTATCGGAGCCTTATGCGCTTGTCAAAGCTGCGTGCTGACCCAGAAAAGTCAAAAGAAGGCTGACATCAGAGAGAATCGAGCATTGCGTCGACGCCTTCGTCTGTGGAGAGGTCGTACGCTCCCGGCGCCTTGCTGAGAGACCAGTTTTCTACATGGCGGATCGTTTCCTTGGGCTCCATACGGTAAAGCGGGCTTAAAGTTTTGATTTCCAGCATTTTATCATCGGTATAGACCTCAAAGGAGGAATTAAAATCAGGATACCGGGCGCTTTTATTGTGGACGTAATGCTTCACAAAAAGGAGTCCCTGATTCAAGTAGGCGGCCCAGTTGGAATAGTTGTTGGTGCCCATACGGAAAGGATTAGAAAAAGTGGGATTCTGCCGAACAGTGATATATTTTTCCCTAAAATCGATCCGGCTGTCGCTGACTCGGGTATAGGGCCAAAAGGCATAGCTTCTGTTGGGAATATATGGGCTTTCCTCGGTTGAATTCTGAGGAATGACCAGGGTTCCGCCAGGACGGAGCATCGTGCAGCCGGAAAGGCCCTCCAGCATAGAATCCTTTACTAAATTTTGCGCGGAGTGAACTACCATCATATCCTTGGCATTGTCGGACATCATGATTTCCATCGTGAGGGCAAGGCCGTTTTCCTCCTGCGGAGGCTGGGTAAAGGACACGCTCTCAGGCAGAATGGCGTAAATCACAGGCTTATTATCCGGGTAGTAGGATTCAGGCATTCTTTCAGGACTTGTCCAGAGGCGGTGGCCTCCGTAAGCAAAATATTGGGCGTTTTCTCCGTAGTGTTCCTGTAGAATTGGTTCGGCGCGGCGGTATTCCCGGTTCAGATCGTTGTAAAGGACATTTTCTCCGCCGATGAAGCCGAAATAAATAATACGGGGACCTACGTCGATGGTGACGACTGCCTCAATCATGCCGTTACTGACAGAAAGGCAGTTGCCGTAATTCTCAAATTCCAATTCCTTGATTTCACATGCCATGGAAATCACTCCTTTTTGAGTCTGGCGCTAAGAACGGTGCCTGGCGGCACTGCTGGTAAAATCCAACCCGCAAGGCTGGATCTCAGGAGAAGACAGCGAGTAAAGATCCTCGGCCCGGCTCCCCAGCTGGGCAATAGTCAAAGCGCCTTCTGCCAATTTTTTTAAATCGCCGCCGCGCATGACGATTGGCAGTGAAGCGGTGCGGCGGGCGGTTCTTAAAATTTCGGTACCCTTATCATTCCAGCCCAAAACCCGAAGGTAGGGAGGAATCTGTGAATTATAATCACAGGTCATTTGTAAAAATGCCGATACTATTATACGCCGAATTCTGGCGTGTGTATACCGTTTTGTCTTAATTTCTGCAAATAATTGGTCTAAAGATGTCGTTTTCCTTACCGCTGAAGCGATTCGATACTCTAATCCTTCTGAAATGTCAGGTAGTTTCGCCAGTTCCTCGGGGGAAAGATTGCGTAGAGCCGCCAAAATAGGCCGCTCCAGTGCGGCTAAAGAGCAAGGAGCCCTTCCGGTCTGAATTTCCTCCAGAAGAATCGTAAGCACAGACTTCGGAATAAAACTCTTTACGCCATCATAATCCTTTCTTAACAGGCGGGCGCGCAGATAGGAAGCGCTGGCAAAGCCGCCGGAACCCCTCGAAGGCTCGGCTGCATCGTGAGAAGCGCCGGTTCTTGAGATTGTAATTGGCTGAATTGGGGAGGAAAGCAGGGTCAGAGCTTTACAGTATTCGATTGCTAGAATATTGTTGGGTTCCTGAAACAGCCGGGAAATGTCTGAGCCAAATTGAGCCTCAATTGCTTTCTCTCTGGCCGAGGGATAAGAAAATCCCTCTGAAAGCAGAAGCCGGATTTTTTCCTGGATCAACGGAGAGACAGCGGCCTCAGCGGCCTGGAGCAAAGGAGAGGTTTCCCCTAGCTCGCTGCCGAAGCTGAGCAGATCCACACAGCCCAGCCCGTGAGCCAAGGCTACACCGCCTCTTGCAAAGCCTTCCGCACTGGACATGCACCAGGGAAGGGGTAGCTCCAGCACTAAATCCGCGCCGCAGGCCAGGGCGCATTTGGCTCTGGACCATTTGGAAAACATAGCCGGTTCGCCCCGCTGGACAAAGCTGCCGCTCATAATGGCCACAATATGGGTGGCACCTAGGGAACGGGTTTGGGCCAGGTGATAGGCATGCCCGGCATGAAACGGGTTATATTCGCAGATCACCGCCGCAACCTTGGAAGTATTATCATTATGAATCATAAAAATACGCCTTCACATTTTTAAAATCGTTTCCGCTTATCGCCAAAAAGTTGGAAAAGTCGCGTTTTTCCAAGGGATTGTCCTTGAAATCATTTCTGTAATGTATTATTATATTACTGTAAGTTTTTAAGGTTTGCAAGCAGCCTTTGGATAAAACTTCAATTTAACATCAAATAGGGTTTTAGGAGGAAATGTTTTGAAGATTCTGGTAATCAATGCTGGCAGCTCATCCCTGAAGTACCAGCTCATCGACATGGATGACGAATCCGTTCTGGCAAAGGGAAATTGTGAGAGAATCGGAATGGAGGACGGTATTTTTACCCATAAGACCAACGACGGCCGGGAAAAGCATGTCACGGTTTCTATGCCGGATCATACCGCCGCCTTTACTCAGGTGAAAAACGCTTTGATCGATCCCGAGGTGGGAGTGCTTAAGTCTTTGGACGAGGTTTCCGCGGTAGGCCACCGCATCGTACAGGGCGGCGCGCTGTTCAGCAAGTCTGTTCTGGTAGACGATAAGGTTATAGAGGGCATTGAAAGCCTGATTCCCTTGGCTCCTTTACATAATAAAGCGCACGTCCAGGGCATCCGGGCCTGCATCGAGGTGTTCGGCAAGTCTGTGCCCGAGGTTGTTGTATTCGATACGGCTTTCCATTCCACCATGCCGCCAAAAGCATACATGTATCCCATTCCTTATGAATATTATGAAAAGTACGCGGTTCGCCGTTACGGCTTCCACGGAACCTCTCACCGCTATGTCAGCCACCGCTGCGCGGAACTGATGGGCCAGGATTTGAAGGACCTGAAGATGATTACCTGCCATTTGGGCAACGGTTCCTCCATTTCGGCAATCCAGGATGGAAAGGTGATCGACACCAGTATGGGACTGACTCCCTTGGACGGTTTCATGATGGGCAGCCGCACCGGTACCCTGGATCCCTCTGTGGTAACCTTTGTCATGGAAAAGGAAAATATTACGCCTCACGATATGAGCGAGATGCTGAATAAAAAATCTGGTATGCTGGGCATTTCCGGCGTTTCCAGCGACGACCGCGATGTGACGAAAGCCGCCCGGGAGGGAAATCCCAGAGCGATTTTGGCTCACGAGATGCTGGAATACGAGATCACGAAATTTATCGGCGCCTATGCCGCGGCTCTGAACGGCTGCGACGTGATCGTATTCACCGCGGGCCTGGGAGAAAACCAGGCTCATCACCGCCAGGTGATCGGCGACGGCCTGACCTATTTGGGCGTTAAGATCGACCCGCAGCTGAATGAGGAAATGATCCGTGGGAAAGAGGGCCTGATCTCTACGCCGGATTCTAAGGTAAAGGTGTATGTCATACCAACCAACGAGGAGTTGGTGATTGCCAGAGACACCAAGGAAATCGTGGAAGCCCTTTAAGCTCTTTTCCTAATGGTACGCATCGGCGCGGTTGGCCGGTAAAAACCAAAGCATGTCTAAAGCATCAGTAAGGAGTTTGGAATTTACTGATGATTGATAAATTAAATTAGTTTGGAGGTACTTAATTATGTTCTGTCCTCAGTGTGGTAAAGAAACAGCCAGTGGAAATTCTGTTTGCGAGCATTGCGGCGCCCCCTTGTGGGCGGATACCAACGCTCCCCAGCAGCCACAGGCTACGGTAGAACAGGCCCAGCAGCCCTATAATGCGGTTCCGCCCCAGCCCCCCGTGGCGCCCCCTCAACCCCCGGTTTATCCTCAACAGCCCTATAACGCGGTTCCGCCTCAGCCTCCCGTGGCGCCTCCTCCGGCTTATCCGCAGCAGCCCCAGCAGCCGGCGCCTCACATCAGCAACTATCTGGCGTGGGCGATCGTTTGTATTTTTCTGTGCTGGCCTCTGGCGATCCCCGCTATTGTATATGCCAGTAAGGTAAATAACCTGATTGCGATGGGCGACTATGAGGGCGCTATGAACGCTTCGAAAAATGCCAAAACCTTCTGCATTATCGCTACCGTTTTGGGCGCGATTGCCATTGTGCTGGGAATTATTGGCGGTATTATTGGCGGTATGGCTGCCTCCTCTTATTATTACTATTATTAATCCATGAGGTCTAAAAACCCTTTTAAAAGGTATCCAAGGACTGCGTTTGCCGTGCTGGTTTTTCTCTGCGCGGCAGGCGCCGTCTTTTTGTACTTTCATAAGCCTGGGGAAATCAGTTGGATGCCGCCTTGCTTTTTTTATGAATGGACAGGTTTTTATTGCATTGGCTGCGGTACGGGCCGGATGTGTTATTCGCTGCTTCATTTGGATATCGTAACTGCGGCGCGGTGTAATATATTGGCTCTTATTGCGGTGCCGTTGATTGGCTACACCATGCTTCGTTACGGTATTAAGATATTCACTGGCTGCGATAAGCTGCCAAACCCGTGGTACCACCCGGGCTTTAGTCGGGTATTGGTGTTTTTGCTGCCCGCTTTCTGGATTTTGAGGAATATTCCGATTGAGCCTTTTATTTGGCTCGCTCCTATTAGCATTTGACAAAATAAAAAGCTGCGGCATACCATTTGCCGCAGCTTTATTTTGTCAGGCGTGGTGGCCTTCGGCAACGGTATCGTGTTCCCGGAACAGCAGGGAAATACACCAGATAGCCGCCAGCGCCACGATCGTGTAAATGATCCGGCTGATAATAGATCCCTGGCCTCCGCAGATCCAGGCCACCAAGTCAAACTGGAAAATTCCGATCAGGCCCCAGTTGATGCCGCCGATAATGGTTAAGATCAAAGCGAGTTTATCAAGCATGGGTTTCACTCCTTTTTAGAATAAGCGGATTTCCGCTTACTCCTAGTATGGCCGGTAATTTCTCCGTTATACGGCGCAGTGGGAAAAGAGAGCTTATGAAATCTGAGCATGAGAAAGGTTTTCCGCTGTTGGAAGCCGTGTCTAAATTTTATTGAAAGAAAAATCCGATAAAAATACGAAAGGCAAGGCTTATCGATGAATTTATTTTATCCCAAGACCCTAATGATATTTTCGAATGGCTTCCATAAAATAAAAAAGCGAAAGATTTTTTAATCTTTCGCTTTTTTATTGGGTTTGCTGTTCGTTTTGCCCGGCCTTTTTCGCTTTCTGCGCCTTGATGATTTTCAGCCGTGAGAAATCCTCACGGCTTTTTTCGTCTAAAGCGCTGGTAATCATTTTCACCGTTGCCTCAAATCTGGGAATCATAATATTTTTCAGCGCATTTGCGCGTTTTTGTGTTTTTTTAATGGCATCCGCCAGCCGGTAAACGCTGTTTTCGATTTCCGCTAACTCAGCAGTCAATTCTTTCACCCTGTGGAATCTGGCATATGCCTCATCCAGCATTTCGTTGGAGGAGATCAGGCCATAGGGAATATGGTTATCCTCTCGGTCGTCGATAGATACAATAGGGATTTCCACGCCCATGACGCTGCGATAGGATAAGCCAAGGGATTCCTCCTCGGGCACCGTTCCGGCCAGCTCCTCGCAGATCCCCAAGGTAGTGTTTGCGCGCTGCAAGGCTAAGTAAGCCTTGGAATAGGTGTCGTCGATGGTATTCTGAATTTCCGTCGCCCGGTCGATTAGGGTCATCATTTCCCGAACTAGAATATTCCGTTTCCGATCCAGAAGGTCGTATCCGGTTTTGGAAAGGGCAAGGGATTTCTTTGTTGCCATCAGATTGCCCTTTGTGGGAGCGGTTTGTATACTCAACGGAAAGTCACCTCGCTTTACTGCTTACTGCGCCTCATTAAATGATTTTACCTGGCTGGTCAGATCCTCCGGAGACAAATCTACCGCGGCGGCCACCTTAGCCTGATCTGAAGCCTCCAAATTCTTGGGCTTGTAAAATTCATCCAAAAGCTTAGGATCCACACGGTCCAGTTCAGAACGTGGAAGTGTGGATAGAAGCTCCCAGCCTAAATTCAGGCTTTGCTCGATGCTTCTGGATTCGTGAGAGCCTTGGGTGATAAACCGTTCCTCAAACAGCCTGCCAAATTCCAGCAGCCGCTTGTCGTTGGGAGAAAGCTCCTCCTCGCCGATAACGGAGGCCAGGCTTCTGGCGTCCATCACCTTGGAATAGGAAGCAAAGAGCTGGTTTGCCAGATCCTGATGATCCGCACGGGTAAAACCTGCGCCGATACCGTCCTTCATCAGACGGGAAAGGGACGGCAGGACGGAAACCGGAGGATAAATGCCGCTGCCCTCCAGGGAACGGTCTAAAACGATCTGTCCTTCTGTGATATAGCCGGTCAAATCGGGCACCGGCTGGGTAATGTCGTCGTTGGGCATGGCTAAAATGGGAATCTGGGTCACAGAGCCCTCCCGGCCCTTTACCATGCCTGCGCGTTCGTACATAGAGGCAAGGTCGGAGTACAGATAGCCGGGATAACCGCCCCGGCCGGGAATCTCACCCTTGGAGGAGGAGAATTCACGGAGGGCCTCGGCATAAGAGGTCATGTCGGTCATAACCACCAGGACGTGCATATTTTTCTCAAAGGCCAAGTATTCGGCGGCGGTCAGAGCGCAGCGGGGGGTCAGGGTGCGCTCGATCACCGGGTCGTTGGCCAGGTTAACGAACATCACTACCTTTTGCAGCACGCCGGATTCGTCAAAGGAACGGCGGAAATAGTCGGCAACGTCCTTCTGCACGCCCATAGCGGCGAACACAATACAGAACTGGGCGCTTTCATCATTAGCGATTTTAGCCTGACGGACGATTTGAGCGGCCAGGTCGTTGTGGCGCATACCGGAGCCGGAGAAGATAGGAAGCTTCTGGCCGCGGATCAGGGTGCAGAGCACATCGATGGAGGAAATGCCCGTGCAGATATAGTTTTTCGGATACACCCGGGAAACCGGATTGATGGCGGTGCCGTTGATGTCCATTCGCTTTTCCGGGAAGATTTCTCCCAGACCGTCGATGGGATGTCCGGCTCCGTCAAAGGTGCGGCCCAGAATTTCCTCGGACAGGGGAAGCTCCATGGGCCGGCCGATCAGATGGGTGCGGGTGTTGCCCAGAGAAATGGAATGGGTGCCCTCGAATACCTGAATGACCACCCGCCTGCCCTCGATCTGCACAATTCTGCCCTGGCGCCGGGTGCCGTTATCCAGATGGATCTCCACCATCTCTTCATAGGAAGCGTGGTCCACATCGTCCAGCACGATGAGGGAACCGTTGATTTCTTTTACGCCAACGTAATCAAGAATCATAGTTTCATGTTCCTTTCTGGGTATCGGGCTTATGCTTTCGCCCCGGCGGGCATCGGCAGTGCCGCGCCGGTTTTCGCCGCGTTAGGATCTAACAGGGTGGCGATGGAAGTGTCGATATCCTTGATATAATCGTCGAACATTTCAAGCTTGTCGTTGGGAATGTCGTACTTCATGGTGGCAAGCTTGTCGAATAAGCCAAGCTCTATGATCCGGGAAATCGGAATAGAGGCCGAAATCAGCTGTCTGGCTTTCTTGTTCAAATAAAGAATCACCTTCATCATCAGCTTTTGCTTGGTGAGAGGCACAAAGGTATCGTCCGGATGGAAAGCGTTCTGCTGCAAGAAGCCTACCCGGATGACGCGGGCGATCTCAATCACCAGCTTCTGGTCGTCGGGAAGCACGTCTGCGCCGATCAGCTTAACAATTTCCATCAGCTGGCTTTCCTCGTGAAGGATAGAATTGATCCGGGTACGGTATTGGATGAAATCCTTGCCCAGATTCTTTTCAAACCAGGGATCCAGGTCGGTAAAATACTCGCTGTAGCTGGTCATCCAGTTGATGGCGGGGTAATGCCTGGCGTAAGCCAGAGACTTATCCAGAGCCCAGAAGCACCGGGTAAACCGTTTGGTATTCTGGGTTACAGGCTCGGAAAAATCGCCGCCCTGGGGGGATACGGCGCCGATAACAGATACGGAGCCTTCCTGGCCGCAAAGAGTCTGGACGCGGCCGGCCCGCTCGTAGAAATCCGCCAGGCGGGAGGGGAGATAAGCCGGAAAGCCCTCCTCCGCAGGCATTTCCTCCAGACGGCCGGAGATTTCCCGGAGAGCCTCCGCCCACCGGGAGGTGGAATCAGCCATCATCGCCACGTGATAGCCCATATCGCGGTAATATTCCGCCAAGGTGATACCTGTATAAATAGAAGCCTCGCGGGCCGCTACAGGCATGTTGGAGGTATTGGCGATCAGCACGGTGCGGTCGGTCATAGGACGGCCGGATTTCGGGTCTACCAGCTCGGAGAACTCATCTAAAACCTGGCTCATTTCATTGCCCCGTTCCCCGCAGCCAACATAGATGATGATGTCCGCGTCGCACCATTTGGCCAGCTGGTGCTGAGTCATGGTCTTTCCGGTGCCGAAGCCTCCGGGAATAGCGGCGGTGCCGCCCTTGGCGATAGGGAACATGGTGTCGATGATCCGCTGGCCGGTGATCAGGGGAACGTCGGGGGGCTCCCGTCTGGCGATGGGCCGGGAATTTCGGATGGGCCATTTCTGACAGAGGGTGAGCTCATGGATGCGGCCCCTGCCATCCTTCAGTACTGCGATTGTGTCGTGAAGCCTGTAAAGCCCATTAGGCTTTACTTCGATGACCTCTCCCTCCACACCGGGCGGCACCATGCATTTATGGGTGATAATGGGAGTCTCCGGCAAGGTGGCGTAAATCTGCCCGGAGGAGAGCCGGTCCCCGGCCTTACAGGTCAGAGTGACATCCCATTCCTTTTGATCGTCCAGAAGCGATACAGTGGTGCCCTTCGCGATAAAGGCGCCGTCTGCGGCCTCCAGCGCTTTCAGCGGGCGTTCGATGCCGTCGAAAATATTATCCAGGATACCAGGCCCCAGCAGGATATTCATCGGCGCGCCGGTACCGTAAACCGGTTCGCCGGGGCGCAGGCCGGTGGTTTCCTCGTAGACCTGGATGGTGGTGATTTGATCGGAAATCTTAATGACCTCGCCGACCAGGCGGCTGTTGCCCACGTAAACCTGCTCCATCATGGAGAAGCTGCGGGAATTTTGAACCGTGACAACAGGGCCGTTGATTCCGAAAATTACATCTTGGTTCATAGTAGTAAATCATCTCCAAACATTGCCGGGAAAAGGAAACGCCCTTTCCCAGACGGGCAGTTAAACTATGGTTAAACCGGAGTTGGCGAAAAACCATTCATACTGGGCTTCCAGCTTGCTGTCCATGGTTTCGTCGGCCACCAGGCCCATTTCCAGGTTGGAGCCGCGGATACCGCCGATCACGATGGAATCGTCCGCCTTTACCTCGCAGGGAAGCGAAAAGGCTTTTTGAATCCGGTCGGCGTAAACCAGGTCGGCTTCCCTGACCAAAAGAACGGTGCCGGGTTTTGTCAGCGTTTTGGCGATGGAGGAGGCATATCCCTCCAGCAGGGAGGGATAGGTATCCGTCTGGGTATAAGCCAAAAGCTTTTCCTTGGCTCTTTCAAATACCTCCTGGGTAATCTGCCGGCGCTGCAGAAACAGCTTTCTTTTGCCTTCCATTTCCTCGTGGGAAATTTCCGTGGCGACCTCTTTCCGCATCTGAGCCATTTCCTTTTGAATGAGGGTGTAGGCGTCGGTAAGAACTTCGATTTCCGCCTTTTTCAGCTCTTCCTCTTTAAACTGCTCGACTTCCGCGTGAATTTCATTACGCTGCTGTTCCGCGTATTTATTGATCGCTTCTAAAAAAGCGGAGGCTTTTTCATCACTGGGCATCATGCAACCCCCATTCTCATTATATTTTTACGCCGATCGCATCCCGGACATATTTGGTGATGGAATCCTTGGTCCGCCCGTTTCCATGGCGGTCAGGGATTTCCACAATCAAGGGACGCTGCCGGTTCAGCTTCAGGTCGTAGACAAGGTCGGGACAAAGCTTTACCAGCTTTTCCGTCATTAGGATCACTGCCACATCCTCCCGGGCCATGGCGTCGGTAAGAGCCTTTTTCACTTCCTCGTCCTCGTGCACCAAAACGCCGGTGATGCCGGCCAAGCGCATGCCTACGATGGTATCGATGTTATCGCTGATCAAGTGGAATTTCATAAGGGAACCCTTCTTTATCCTTAAATTAGATCTTCGCCAGGATCAAGATGGAAACCAGCAGGCCGTACAAAGCGATACCTTCGCCAAGCGCTACGAAGATCAGCGCCTTGCCGAAGGCCTTGGGATCCTCAGAGGTAGCGCCGATTGCGGCGGGAGCGGCGGCGGCCACGGCGATTCCTCCGCCGATGCCGGCGATGCCGGTAGACAGGGCGGCGGCGATCAGACCCATTCCGTTAGCCGAGCTGGCGGCTGCCGCGGCGGTGGAAGCGTCAGCGGCTTGGGCGACCATAGGCACACCGAAGCAGAACAGGGTGACCACTAAAAAGGAAACCAGCTGTACCGCTACAGCCTTTTTGGTTTTCGTTCCTCTTTTCACCGCCCGGGTCGCTAAAACCACAGACAATACTAAGAAGCATACTGGCAATAAAAACAGATAATCCATCATGAATACCTCCAAAATAAGATTCAAAATTTATTGAAACGGGAAAGTATTCCCCGTTTAATGCTTTTCAACCGTAACCGGATGGAAGGGGATGCCGTCTCCGTCATAGAACCGGCTGAACATTTCGTAATATTCCAGCCTGAGCACCTGAATGGCCACCAGCAGGGCTTCCAGCCCCATGACGAAAGCATTGCCGACGATCAAAACCAGTACATAGCCGATGCCGCTGCTCATTTCCGCTAAGGTAAATACCACCAGCATCATGCCGGCGTGAACCAGCACATAAGCGCCTACACGGAGAAACGACATGGTATTCGTGGCGTAGCTCAAAATGGTTTCAAAGGTCTCAAAAAAGCCCTGGATAATGTAATCTCCCCATTTTTCCGGCTTCCAGTCCGGATCTCTGGCCACCAGCTTTCCCAAAACCTCGTTGAACCAAATGCAGAGCAGGGGAAGGATGATCAAGCAGATAATATATGCCGCGTTCATTACCGGAATTCCGGCGAACATTTGAAGCACCAGCCCCACGAGCAGCGAGCCGTAGAAAACCAGCCCGGCTACGCCGTTGGGACCGAAAATGGCCTTGGCGTATTTTTTCTGCTTCAGGCCGCTGATAATGTTCAAGGCCATAGCGATGACCACCATGACGCAGCCAACGCCTACCGAGGTGTAAATGATGTAGTTGGTGGTGGCGGGTTCCATGACATGAATCGGCTTTTCCGCGAAGCCCATAGCCTGATAAAGAGGGTTAAAGGTGTTTTCAAAGCCGAAGCAGTCGCCGAATAGGATGCCGAACAGGGCGGAGGAAATGCCGCAGGGGATCAGAATTCTGCCGATGGACATTTTTTTCAGCCGCCACATGAGAAATCCCACAATGGAAAGTACGACGCCGTGGCCGAAATCTCCGAACATAGCGCCGAAAATCAGCACATAGGTGATGGCCACAAAGGGGGTCGGGTCGATCTCGTGGTAATTAGGCAGGCCGAACATATCCACAAAGAACTCAAAGGGCTTGAAAAGCTTTTTGTTTACCAGGCGGGTGGGAGGCGTGTGCCGAACCGCCTCGCTGGCGTCCTCAACAGCGTAATCAATTCCGTCGATTTTGGAAAGGCGCTCCCGGAAATTCTCCTCGTCCTCCTCGGGAATCCAGCCGGTTAAGATAAAGCTGTTATCGTGCTTGGCCACATATTTCCGGATATTGAAATAAGTGTCCAGCTCCTCAAGCTTGCTGAAAACCTGCTGGCACTTTTCCGCCTCCTGGTTCCAGTTATCGTCAATTTGTTTTTGCAGTCCGGCGATCTGCGCCTTCAGTTCCGAGATTTTCTCCTGAAGCTTCTGGAGCATTTTTTCTGGGGTGGATTCCAGCGCCTTAACCCTCAGACGTTCGAAATAAAGGCCGGAGAAAATGGTGTCCACCTGCTGAATGTATTCCACAGGAGCGATATAAACGCCCCAATAGTGGGTGGCGTCGCTGGTGCACTGAAAGAACAAAACATAGGGGTTATCCTCATATTTTGAGAGCTTTTCATAGCACTCCTTTGGAATACGCCCGAACCGGAATTTAATATATTTGCATTCGGCAAGCTTCTTTAAATCCAGATTCAAACCTACGAAATGGCCGATTTCCACCGTCTGCTTCACATAGCTCTCCTGGAGCTCCTCCAGCGCTTCCTTTTGATTTAAAAGCTTATCCATCCGCCCGGAAAACCGTTCTACATAATTTTTCAGTTCATAGTGGGGAAGATCCAGCCTTCTGGTATCCACCACGTCCAGATCCTTGCCGATGCGGATTAAAAGGCTTTTCAGCTCCTGGAGGATGTCTGAATAAGGATTCGCGTCTGTAAAGGTAGTGAACTTTCGGGTATCGGAATAAAACGAAAGAGCGTCATCCGGATGGAAATACTGAGTTTGGCCGCAAAGACGGATGACATCGTCCAGCTTGTCGGTAACGCCGATAATACTGGCAATTTTAACTTTAGAAACAGCCACGGCGCTCTACTCCTCTCTCATTGCTCAGCCTGCTTTATCCGTGGGCAGGATCAGCAATTTTTTAATATCATCTACAGAAACCTGATATCGGATGCCTTCTACAATGGTAGTAATATTGTGGACCTCGGTATCAGCGAGGAAAATATAGGAAAGAAGCACTACCGGAGGATGGGAGGAAAAGTGAATATAGTGCTTGCCGGAGATAAATTTTATCCTTTGCGCCAGCTCATCCACGAAATTGTATTCCACATTAGCGGTCTTTTTCCCGCGGGAGGTGGTACGGAAGATGGCGGCGGCCTGATTGGCGGTTTCCGCGTGGATCAGAGCGTTTAGCTGCTTGGGCTTTAAAGAACCGAAAGGGAGAAGATTTTTCTCAATGAACTCCGGATGGGCCCGAAACCTTTTTTTCATACGGATGATCCGGGCGTAATTCTCCAGATCGATGTAGCCCTGGAACAGCTCCCTGACTTCCTTTTTTGTTTTTCCCCTGACGCGGTGGTCGATGATTTCCTGCACATGGGAAAACAGATAGGAATAAAGCTGGTTTTCGACGGCGAAAACATCCACCGGCTCTCCAGGCTTGGGCTCAAAGGGGGCCAGCAGACGGCGGTAGACCGAACTGCCCAGAGCGTCTAGAAATTCGCCGTAGGTTTGGATGCTGGAAAACTGCTCCATGTGGATTTTAGTGTGCTTGGCAAGATAAAGGGGAGCGGCCTGGGAATATTCTTCCTGCCGGCCGGCGGACATCAGCATAAGAGCATCCAGAATTTCCTCAATCTCAGCCCTGGCGATCACATAATCGGCGAGCTGCTCGCCTACAGATAATTCATAACGAACAAAGGAGCTTAAATTATAAAACAGCTTTTGCTTAATCAAAACCTCAAGCTGCCCCCGATGGATATCGTACTCGTTGATTCCGGTGAGCACGTCGTGATAATCGGTGTTAGCCTTCAGATAGGCCGCCACCTCGGCCACGGATTTGCAGTCCAAAAGATTGCGGTAATCCTTTTCCTTCAGCCGCTTGCCGTATTTCGCGCGGGCCTTGGCCAGCACTACATTAGAAGATAAGGAGGAAAGCATGCAATCACTCTCCTATCACACGGCCTACGATAGCGTCTACCCAATTGCCGCCTTGCTGACGGTACAGCTCCTGCATTTTGATCAATTGAACCTCGTACTTCTTTTCTGCGTCCGCCAGAATTTGACGGGCCTGATTTTTTTCCTGAATCCGGTTTAATTCAATCCGCTTTCTGGCCCTGGCTAAATAATTCTCGCGGATTCGTTCTTTTGTCTCCGCGATTTCCTGGGCGGACAGGGCCTTGCTGCGTTTAGCCTCTTCGGTAATTTCTTGGGCTTTTTCGTCCATATCCACTATTTTTTTTATCATATCCTGCATGGTAAAAGCACCTCCTAAAAGGACAGCGCAGGGAATTTTCCCAAATACAATTCCCTGCGCCTCTCTGCGCGTTTTTCAAATATTATTGTTTTACTAACTCAGATTATAGTCCTAAAAGTCAAATTGTTCAAGCGGTCAAATAAATTTTTATAGGAATGCTATAAAATAAAGAACCAGGTCAAAAATATTTGGCAGGAAAAATTAACAGTGAAAATTAATTTTTTAAGCTTTGCAGGGGAGCGGGGATTCTTCCGCCCCGGTGAATGAATTTAGCGGGAGAGCAAGGGTTGACCTCCATGACCGGGCCTTCGCCCAGCAGTCCGCCAAAGCTTAATTCATCGCCGGCTTTTTTGCCGATGGCGGGAATTACCCGCACAGCGGTGGTTTTGGAGTTCACCATGCCGATGGCGGCTTCGTCGGCGATGATCCCCGAAATAACCTCAGAAGAAGTATCCCCTGGAATAGCGATCATATCCAGGCCCACGGAACAGACGGCGGTCATCGCTTCCAGCTTGGTCAGGCTCAGGGCGCCGGTCCGCGCGGCGTGAATCATTCCGGCATCCTCAGTGACCGGAATAAAAGCGCCGGAAAGGCCGCCTACATGTGAGGAGGCCATTACGCCGCCCTTTTTCACAGCGTCGTTGAGCAGGGCCAGACAGGCGGTGGTGCCGTGAGCGCCGCAGGTTTCCAAACCCATTTCCTCCAGAATATGCGCCACGGAGTCGCCAATGGCGGGAGTGGGGGCCAGGGAAAGATCGATAATGCCATAGGGCACGCAAAGCCTGCGGGAAGCCTCCTGGGCGACCAGCTGGCCCATCCGGGTGATTTTAAAGGCGGTCTTTTTTATGATATTGGCGATTTCCGTAATATCGCAGCCTGTGCCGGCCTTCGCAAGGGCGGCCCGCACCACGCCGGGACCGGAAACGCCTACGTTTACCACACAGTCCGGCTCTCCCACGCCGTGGAAGGCGCCTGCCATGAAGGGATTGTCCTCTGGAGCGTTGCAGAATACCACCAGCTTGGCCGCGCCGATGCAGTCCCGGTCGGCGGTGCGCTCCGCGGTTTCTCGAATGATTTTTCCCATTTTTTCCACTGCGTCCATGTTGATGCCGGCCTTCGTGGAGCCGATATTTACGGAAGAGCATACGTGCTCCGTCACGTCCAGGGCCTCGGGAATGCTTTCGATCAGGGCATAGTCGCCGGGGCCAAAGCCCTTCTGCACCAGAGCGGAGTAGCCGCCCAGGAAATTGACGCCGGTGCTTTGGGCGGCTCTTTCCAGGGCTTTGGCCATTTTTACCGGATTTTGGGCTTGATGGGCGGCGGCGATCAGGGAGACGGGAGTCACCGAGATCCGCTTATGGATGATAGGGATTCCATACTCCTTGCTGATGTCCTCGCCGGTTTTCACCAGATCGCCCGCATAGCGGCAGATTTTGTCGTAAATATGGTCGCAGGTGCTTTCTATGCCGCCGCCAATGCAGTCCAGCAAGGAAATCCCCATGGTAATGGTACGTACGTCCAGGTTTTCATCATCAATCATGGTGATAGTTTCTAAGATATCGCGGGTGTTCATCATAACAGTAAGCCGTTCCTTTCCCGTTTTAGATTCTGTGCATGGAGTTGAAAATATCCTCGTGCATGACATGGATTTTTAAGCCTTCCTGCTCTCCTAAGGCGGTCATCTGATCGACCAGCTCGTTAAAGGGAACTGTGGCTTTTTCCAAATCCACCAGCATAATCATAGCGAAAAGATCCTGCAGAATCGATTGGGTTACCTCGGTGACGTTTACGTTTTCTTTCGCGCAAACCGCCGAAACCTTTGCCAAAATACCCACCATATCCTTGCCGATTACCGTAATTACCGCTCTCATGAAGCGTACCTCCCGAACATATCATAGTTTCATTGTAATCCTTTTTATTATGAACGGAAACCTTTGGACTGTCAAGCGAAAACCAGAGAGGCAGAGGGGGTTTAACATCTCTTTAACCAGATTTCACAAAATGATACAGATTTTTAGGGGAAACCAGGTGGATTCCTGCCAGAAAGAAGCCTAGGCATTCTAAACGGCGTGTGATATAATAAATATAAATATTGCTGTATTGCCGCAATGCTGAGAAGCAATCCGTCTGTTTTGGCGCAGCTGTCCCTTAAGATGATTTGCGGCGGAACAGATAGTAAGACGCAAAGCGCGTTAAGATACCTATTAAAACGGAGGAAAACTGATGCGTTACCACTATATTTCTGACAGCCATGTCCATTCCGACTGCTCCTTCGACGGAACCGACCCGGTTATGATGATTTGCGAGAGGGCCGCCGCCTTAGGCCTTTACTCCATCGCCGTCACCGATCACTGTGAATGCGATATTTATTATAAAGAGGGCTTTGACCGTTCTGTGGTACAATCCTTTTTTGAGACCAGAAAGGCCAGGGCGGTGTTTTACGGCAGGCTTCAGGTATACGCCGGCATCGAGCTGGGCCAGCCCATCACCGATCCGAAAGCGACCCGGGAGGCCTTGTCCGCCGGCGCCTTCGATTTTGTGCTGGCTTCGGTACATAATCTGCCTGGCCAAAAAGACTTTTATTATTTGAATTATACAGATGAGAATGTGGACCCCCTGCTCAGCGATTATTTTGACCATGTGCTTCAGGTGGCAAAGTGGGGGCAGTTTGATTCCCTGGCCCATTTAACCTATCCTCTACGCTATATACTGGCCCAGCCGGGACTCAGGGTGGAGCTGTCCAAATACCGAGAGAAAATCGACGCTGTTTTGCTGGAGCTGATTCAGCAGAAAAAGGCTTTGGAGGTGAATACCTCCGGCCTTCGCCAGCAGATCGGCGATACTCTTCCAGACGCTGGGATCGTCCGCCGTTTTTACGAGCTGGGAGGAACCTATGTGACGCTGGGGTCGGACGCTCACCGCTGGGCGGATGTGTCCGCCGGCATTGAAGAGGCCATGTCCATGATCTATAAAACCGGCTTCCGGCATTATACGATTTATTCCAAGCGAGAGCCTCGATTGGTGCCGATTGAGTAGACAAAAAAGTGGAAAAGGAGTATAATATAGGCTAATTATCAGCCGGACGGCAGGTTCAGGCTGATGGTTGGCTTATTTTATAAATAAAACATAAATTTGAAAGGAATGATACCAAGATGAATGATTTGCTTACCCTTCTCAGTGAGAACGCCCGTCTCACCGCGGCGCAGCTGGCCGTAATGCTGAATAAAACAGAGGCGGAAGTAGCGGCGGCGGTCAAAAGCTACGAGGAAAGCGGCGTCATCAAGGGATATAAGGCGCTGATCGATTGGGACAAAGCGCCGGTAAAGTCGGCCTCCGCCATTATTGAGCTGAAGGTGACTCCGAAAAAGGAGACCGGCTTTGACGAGATCGCCAGGCGGGTAATGGCTTTCGATGAGGTGGAGAGCGTCTATTTAATGGCGGGAGCCTACGATTTCGCTGTGATCGTCCGGGCGGCGACTATTCAGGATATCGCTATGTTCGTGGCAAAGCGTTTGTCCACCTTGGATTCCGTTATTTCCACAGCCACTCATTTTGTGCTGACCAGGTATAAGGATTCGGGAATGATCCTCTGTGATGACGGTGATGTTGATGAAAGAGGGGATATGTGGCTGTGATTGATTACCAGCAGTTTATGAACGACCGGATCCAGAAGGTAAAGCCTTCGGGCATCCGACGTTTTTTCGATATCGCTAACGAAATGGACCATGTGATTTCCCTGTCCATCGGCGAGCCGGATTTTTCCACGCCCTGGCACGTCCGCCAGGCGGGAATCGAATCACTGGAAAAGGGAAGAACCTGGTATACCCCAAACCGGGGATTTGCCGAGCTTCGTCAGGAAATCTGCAATTATTTTCAACGGCGTTTTCATGTTTCCTATGACGCTTCCTCCGATGTTCTGGTGACGGTGGGAGGCAGCGAGGCGATCGACCTGGCCATCCGCACCATCATCGCCCCTGGCGACGAGGTGCTGATTCCTCAGCCCTGCTTTGTCTGTTACGAGCCGATGGTGCAGATGGCCCAGGGGGTGCCGGTGATCATTGAAACCAAGGAGGAAAACAGCTTCCGTCTGACGCCGGAGGAGCTGCTTTCCCATATCAGCCCAAAAACAAAAATGCTTATTCTGCCTTATCCCAACAATCCCACCGGCGGCGTGATGCGCCGCCAGGATTTGGAAAAGGTGGCCGAAATTGTCCGGGAACGTAATTTATTCGTCCTTTCCGACGAGATTTACGGCGAACTGACTTACGGCGGCGAGCCTCATGTCTCTTTCGCGGAAGTTCAGGACATGAAGGAGCGCACCGTGGTGATCAGCGGCTTTTCGAAGGCTTACGCTATGACGGGATGGCGGCTTGGCTACGCCTTGGGGCCGAGCCCGATCATCGGCCAGATGACTAAGCTGCACCAGTACGCGATTATGAGCGCTCCCACCACGGCCCAGTACGCGGCGATTGAGGCGCTGAAAAACGGAGACGAGGATATTGAGTATATGCGCCGGCAGTACGATATGCGCCGCCGGCTGCTGGTAGACGGCCTGCGGGAAATGGGCCTTTCCTGCTTTGAGCCGGAGGGAGCGTTTTATGTGTTCCCCTGCATTAAAAGCACAGGCCTTTCCTCCGAGGAATTCTGCGAGCGGCTGATCTACTCCGAGCGGGTGGCGGTGGTGCCCGGCACCGCTTTCGGAGAGTGCGGAGAAGGGTTCATCCGGGTCAGCTATTCCTACTCTCTAAAGCATCTTACCGAAGCTCTGGGTCGGATGAAGCGATTTGTCGCCTCGCTGCGGAATGAAGGGGGAGAAAAATGAAGCTGACGGTAAACGCGCCGGCAAAGATCAACCTGACCCTGGATATTATCGGCAGGCGCAACGACGGCTACCATTTGGTAAAAATGCTGATGCAGTCGGTAGACGTGTGCGACACGGTAACGGTTTGGGATGATGCGGACAGCCCTATTCAGGTGTTTTGCAACCGGGAGGAAATCCCGGTGTCGGAAGCCAATACCGCTTACCGGGCGGCACAGGCCTTTTTTGAGGCGGCCAAAATAGAGAATCCGTGCATTGGAATCAAGATCAAAAAGAGGATTCCCATGGCGGCTGGACTGGCGGGAGGAAGCGCCGACGCCGCCGCGGTCATTGTAGCGCTGGACCGTATGTTTGAGACCAGGCTCTCTGAGGCTGAGCTGACGGATATCGGAGAAAGGGTTGGCGCGGATGTGCCGTTCTGCATCTTCGGAGGCACCATGCTGGCGGAGGGAATCGGCACGATTCTGACGCCTCTGCCGGATTTGCCGGACTGCTATATCGTGCTTTCCAAGCCGGAAATTTCCGTTTCCACCCAAAAGGCTTACTCTTTGGCGGATAAGCATCTGTTGTGGGAAAGCCCTGAAACTGACGACGCAGTGGAAGCGGTGTGCAACGGCGATATAGAGGAAGTTGCCAACTGTATCTATAATAAATTTGAAAAAGTCTTAAACCTGCCGGAGGTAGCCTCTATCAAGCGGATGATGCTGGAAGCCGGCGCCTTAAACGCGGGGATGAGCGGCAGCGGGCCGACGGTATTCGGTATTTTTAAGGACAAAGGCATGGCGGAGGGCTGCGCCCGCTCCTTGGAGGAATACTGCGACCAGGTGTTTGTGTGCCGTCCGGTCTCAAAGGGCTGTGAGATTGTGGATTAGCGCTTGTATAAAAATGGAAAAAACCGTCCATACTCAGACAGAAATGTTTGAAAGGACGGTTTTTTTGATGAAATCTTTGAGGAAGCCCTTGTTCTCGAAAAAGAAAACATATTTGTCAGTGCTGGAAAAATCACTGCTTCTGGGCCTGCTTCTCAGCTTTTTACTTACTATGACGGGCTTTTCCGGCCAGTGCGAGGCAATTGAAAACCAGGTGTTCCGGTTCCATGTGCTGGCCAATTCCGATTCTCAGGAGGATCAGGCGTTGAAATTAAAGGTCCGGGACCGGGTTTTGGAATATTCCGAGGGATTATTTCAGAATGCTCAGACCCGGGAAGAGGCAGAAGCCTTAGCCGCCGCCCATTTACAGGAGCTGTGTCAGGCCGCTCAGGATGAGGTTTACCGCCAGGGCTACGATTATCCGGTAAAAGCGGAAATTACCAATATGTTTTTCGATACCCGGGAATACGAAACCGTGACGCTGCCCGCCGGCTGCTATGACGCCTTGAGAATCACGATCGGAGAGGCTGAGGGCCATAACTGGTGGTGCGTCATGTTCCCGCCCATGTGCCTGCCGGCGGCGGAAGAAAGCCAGGAGCTTAACGACGTGCTCAGCGAGTCCCAGATGGAAGTAGTAGAAAACGGCGATAAATACCAGGTGAAATTTTTCGCGGTGGAGCTGTTTGAGAAAGTCAAAAATTGGTTTCAGGACCGATAGCTTTTCCCGGCGAAAATATGCTATAATAATCTCGCGCTATGGAAAGCGTCAGAGCCGGAAACAAATGGAGGGAATAGGCCGTGTCCTCAAAGGCCGAACCCTTTGGCCGTATCCGGCTTTCGGGATGGCCTGGCGGCTCTCTCGATGACGGTAGAAAATTCGGGATTCGCCGCGGACAGAAGAACGTGTCTGTAGCCGCTGTGCTGCGGCGTTCGGTCAGGCGTGCTAGAGCCGCTTCTTTTCCCTATTTTTATTAGATAAAATATAAAAATGAAATGTTTTGCGGATTTATAGAAATGAAACCTGTCTGAAACGGCCTCTGGCGCGTCAGGCGCTTACTTAATCATTTTATGGAAAGACTGAAAAGCATTGGCAACCGGAAAAGCTTTAACTGATAGGAGAAACAGAAAACGGAGGTGGAGCAATGCTGCAATTTGTCGAGGGAACCTCGGGCAGCGGAAAGACGGATACGATTCGGCATATGCTGATGGAGAAAGCAAAAACAGGGGAAGAGAAGCTGCTGCTGTTGGTGCCGGAGCAGAACTCATTTGAAAACGAACGAGCGATGCTCCGCCTGATGGGACCGAAGGAGGCGGGGAGAATCACAGTTACCAGCTTTACCAGAATGGTAGATCTGGTGATGCGCCAAACCGGCGGCCTGGCGGGACGGCGGCTGAACGACAGCGGAAGAAGCATTTTGATGAGCCTGGCGCTGAGCCAGGTAAAAGAGGAGCTGGTTCTTTATCAAAAGCAGAGCGGCTCCCGAGAATTGGTGGAGCTGATGCTGTCGGCGCTGAAGGAATTTAAAATGTGCGGCATCCGGCCGGAGGATCTAAAGGCCGCCGCGGACCGCCTGGAGGAGGGAAACCTAAGGAAAAAAATACGGGAAACCGGTCTGGTGATGGCCGCCTATGAGGCATTGGTTTCCCAAAGCTACATAGATCCCCTGGATGACCTGACCAGGCTGAAAAATGTTTTGGAGGTCACCCCCTTTTTTAAGGGATATACGGTGATGGTGGACGCTTTTGCCGGATTTACAGCGCAGGAGCTGGAGGTGCTGTCCCTGGTTCTGCGCCAGGCCAAGGAAACCGTGATTTCCGTTTGTGTGGACCAGGATCCGGCAAAGGATAACGGCATGGGGCTGTTTTCCCCGGTAAAGAAAACCGTGCGCCAGCTCAGGCGGATTGCCAAAGATTATCATATTCCATTGGCGCCGTCGATCCGGCTGCCCCATGGAAAAAGGTTTCAAAATGAGGAACTGAAGCTTCTGGAGCAGGTGATTTACCGCCAGGAGAGGCTGGAAAGCGGGGAGGTTCCCGGGCATATTGTCCTTTATAACGCCTCGGATATTTACGAGGAGGCGGATTTTGTCGCGCGCCGGATTCAAAAGCTGGTCCAGGAGGAAGGCTACCGTTACCGGGAGATCACGGTGATCGCCAGGGAAACGGAGTCTTACCGGGGCGTTCTGGATGCCGCCCTGGAAAGCTATGAGATTCCCTATTTTATGGATCAGCCGGAGCCTTTGGAGGAAAAACCCCTGATAACACTGGTTCTCAGCGCCTTGGAATGTGTTCAGAGCGGCTATCGGTCCGACGAGCTTTTCCGTTTGCTAAAGACCGGATTGACGGAGCTTCAGACGGAGGAAATCGCTGCGCTGGAAAATTACGCGCTTTTGTGGAATCTCAGCGGCAGGCGGTGGCTGGAGCCGTTTACCATGCATCCCAGGGGATTTTCTCCGGAAATGACGGAAGAGGATCAAAAAAAGCTGGAAGGGCTAAACCGGCTGCGTGAAACGGTTATGGAGCCGCTGGCTCAATTTGAGGAAAGCCTGCGTTCCGGAACAGGCAAAGGCATCGCCTATGGAGTTTACCAGCTTTTAGAACGCCTGAACGCGGCCCAGAATATCCGGCGGATGGCCGACGAATTGGAAAATATGGGAGAATGGAACCTTGCCCAGGAGCAAATCCGCCTGTGGGACATGCTGATGGAAATTCTGGATCAAATGGCCCTGGTACTGAAGGAGCAGCATTTGTCTCCCAGACGGTGGTCGGAGCTGTTTCAGCTGGTGGTGCAAAGCGAGGAGATCGCTTTTATTCCCCAGGGAGTAGATGAGGTTTCGGTAGGCGGCGCGGACCGTTCCCGGCCTGCCGCCCCAAGAGCGGTGTTCCTGATCGGCGCGGAAGAAGGGGAGTTCCCCCGGACGCCGGTGTCCGCCGGCGTTTTCAGCGACGCGGAGCGGCGGCTGATGATCTCCATGGGCCTGCCTCTATACGATTCCCTGGAAAAGCTGGCTGTAGAGGAAAGATACCTGGCCTATATGGCGGCGGTTTCCCCCTCGGAGAGGCTGTTCGTCTCCTACGCCAGCTCCGACCTGTCCGGCGGGGCGAGATCGCCATCCTCCCTGGTGCGGGAGGTTCGGAAGATTTTCCCCGAATGTCCGGTGGCGGATCGCTCCCAGGAGGCTTTCTCTGATTTGCTCTGGTCGCCGGAGCCCGCTTTTGAGCTTGCCGCCAGTCTGTGGCGGGAGCCTTCGGAAAGAGAGGAAACCCTAAAGCGCTATTTCGGCGGCCTGCCGGAATATCAGGATCGTTTGGAGGCCGTCGGCCGGGCGGCCTCAGAAGAGCCTATCGCCTTTCAAAATCCTGAGAACGCTCAAAAGCTGTTCGGCTCCAATCTGCGGGTTTCCGCCTCGCAGATTGAAAAGTATTATCTATGCCGCTTCCAGTATTTCTGCCGGTACGGCCTGGGAGCGAAGGAAAGAAAGCCGGCGGTGTTCGACGCTTTGGAATACGGAAGCGTGATGCACTACCTGCTGGAAAATATGCTCCGGGCTTTCAGCGGAGAGACTCTGGCATCCATGAAAAAGCAGGAGCTGCTTGCGGAAATCCGCAGGCTTTTAGATAGTTATGTGGAAACAAACCTGGGGGGATGGGAAGAAAAATCTCCCCGCTTCCGATATCTGCTAGCGCGGCTGGCGGATACGGCCCAAATGCTCCTTTCCCATCTGGGAAAGGAGCTGGCGCAAAGCGATTTTGTGCCGGCGGATTTTGAGCTGTCCATCGGGAAAGGAAAGGAGCTGGAGCCTCTGGTTCTGGAAATCCCGGGCGGAGGCCAGATTTCCGTGGAGGGAAAGATCGACCGGGTGGATGTGATGGAAAAGCCCTCCGGGAAATACATAAGAGTGGTGGATTATAAAACCGGCAGTAAGGATTTTAAGCTTTCCGATGTGCTGTATGGCTTGAATATGCAGATGCTGCTATATTTAGATACGGTTTGGAAAAACGGAAAAAGCCGTTACGGAAGCGTCCTTCCGGCGGGAATCCTATACGTCCCCGCGGCGAGGCCGTCTGTTTCCGCCCAGTGGGGGGACAGCGGCGAGAAGCTGGAAAAGGAAAGAGATAAAAAGCTGCGGATGAACGGTTTGGTGCTGGATGATCCCGAAGTGATCACTGGCATGGAAAAGCAGGCCCAGGGCGTGTTTATTCCGGTGGCCCTGAAGAACGGGGAGCCCGCCAAGCTGGACAGCGTGGCGAACCTGGCTCAGCTTGGGGCCTTAACCAAGAAAATGGAAAAGCTGGTGGTGGATATGGCCTGCTCTCTGCGACAGGGAGACGTGGATGCCGAACCAGCCGCCGGAGAATACGACGCCTGCGCCTATTGCCCCTACGGCCCGGTGTGCGGCCATGAGCCGGAGGGAAGAAGCAGGCTGGTCGAGAAGCTGGACCGGAACCAGGTGATGGCTGCGGTTCAGGAGGAAGCGCAGGAAAAGGAGGAGGCCTATGAGCAAACGAAATTGGACTGAAAGCCAGCGGTGGGCCATCTCCGCCAGAAATGGAAGCCTGCTGGTTTCCGCGGCGGCGGGCAGCGGGAAAACGGCGGTTTTGGTGCAGCGGGTGATCGAGCGGCTGACCGACCCTGAGAGGCCTTGCGACGCCGACCGGCTGTTGATTGTCACCTTTACCAATGCCGCCGCTGCGGAAATGAAAGAGAGGATTTCAGCGGCTATCGGAGAGCTTTTGCAGGCAGATCCGGCGAACGCCCAGCTTCAGCGCCAGCAGATTCTGTTGAACCGCGCCCATATCAGCACGATTCACAGCTTTTGCAATGAGCTGGTGCGGGAAAATTTCTATAAGCTGGATATCTCTCCGGATTTCCGGATTTCCGATTCCGCTGAAATGACCCTTCTCCGCCAGGAGGCGATGGATGAGGTCATGGAGGAGCTGTACGCCAAGGAGGACGGAAGCTTTCAAGGCCTTTCCGACGCTTTCAGCTTTGGGCGGGATGACCGCCGGCTGATGGAAACGGTTGAAACTTTATATGATTTTATCCGGTCTCATCCTTTTCCGGAACGGTGGCTGGACGAAAAGGAAGCCATGTACCGGGCGGATCTTCCGGCAGGCGAGACCCAGTGGGGAAAAATCATATTGGATTATGCCCAAAGCGCCGTGGACTACATGGCGGCGCTGACCCAAAATTCTCTTTCCGTGATGGAGGATGACGAAAAAATATCCGCGGCGTATCGCGAGGCCTTTTTGGAGGATTTGTCATCCCTGGAGGAGCTGCGGGACAGAATCGTATCCAAGGATTGGAACCGCATCGCTGCCGGGGTTCGGGCTTTTGGCTTCGCTAAGCTGAAGGCACTGAGAGGCTATCGCGACGATCCCCTTAAGCTGCGGATCGCCGGCAGCCGGGATACTGTCAAAAGCGTGTTTAAAAAGCTGGCGTCCTTATTTCAGGAGGATGAGGAAAAATGCCGGCAGGATATCCGCAGGCTGGTGCCTGTTGTGAGTGAATTATTCGGCGCGGTTAAGCGGTTCTCCCGAAGGCTGGACGAGAAAAAGCAGCAGAAGCGTTTGGCGGATTTTGGGGATTTGGAGCACTGGGCGCTGCGGCTTCTGGTCCGGCAGACGGAAGAAGGATGGCGGCGGACCGAGGATGCCCGGCTTTTGGCGGAAAGCTTCGACGAGGTAATGGTGGATGAGTATCAGGATACCAATGAGGCCCAGGATATGATCTTCCGAGCGATCAGCCGGGAGGAGAAAAACCTTTTTATGGTGGGAGACGTAAAGCAGAGCATTTACCGTTTCCGTCAGGCCATGCCGGAGATCTTTTTACGGCGAAAGGCCAGTTATCCGGACTATGACCCCGAAAAAAATGAGTATCCCGCCAAGGTGAATTTGGATAGAAACTTCCGCAGCCGGCACGGTGTCACCGACGGGGTGAATTTTGTGTTCCGTCAGCTTATGTCTGTGGAAATGGGCGAGATGGAGTACACCAGGGAGGAAGAACTGACGCCCGGCGCTTCTTACCCGGAGCGGGAGGAGGCGGATACGGAGCTTTATATCCTGACCCTTCCCAAGGGGGCGGATATGGATACCCTGGAGGCGGAATATATCGGCAGCCTGATCGCTTCCATGGTGCGCAATGGGGAACTTGTGCAGGACGGCGGAAAACAGCGCCCCGCGACTTACCGGGATTTCTGTGTGCTGATCCGCAATGCAAACGCTCACGGCGGCGTTTACGCCGCGAAGCTGCGGGAAATGGGAATTCCCGCCTGGTCGGATACGGCGGGCACGTTTTTCGGCACGCCGGAGGTATCCGTGGCCCTGTCCTATCTGCGGGTGCTTGACAACCCGGTGCAGGATATCCCTCTGCTTTCCGTTCTGATCAGCCCGATCTGGGGCTTTACGCCGGATGACCTGGCTCAAATCCGAATGGCCCGCAAGGGAGACGCTTTTTATTTTGCATTAAAGGACGCTGCGGAGCGTCCTGACGTCCTAGGCGCCAGGTGCCGCAGGTTTTTAGAGCATACGGAGGCTTTTCGTAGGCTGGCGGCTACTCTGCCGGCGGACCGGCTGATTCAGCGGCTTTACGAGGCTACCGGATATCCGGCGGTTGCCCAGGCCATGCGCCAGGGAGATTTACGGCTGAACAATCTCCGGCTGCTGATGAAATACGCCCGTGACTATGAGGGCTCTGGATACCAGGGGCTTTCCGGCTTTATCCGCTTTATCGACAGGCTTCAGGAGCAGGACTCCGACCTGGCTCCCGCGGCGGCTCTTTCTGAGAGCGCCAACGTGGTTCGGGTGATGAGTATTCATAAATCCAAGGGACTGGAGTTCCCAATTTGCATTTTAGCCAATACCGCCCGTCAGTTTAATAAGCGCAGGGAGGACATCCTCCTGCATCCGGCTCTGGGCCTGGGAATGAAGCTGCGGGATGAAACCATGACGGTTCAATACGACACCATGCCCAGAGAAGCGGTGTCTCTGGAGATCGAGCGGGGCGGGATGAGCGAGGAACTCCGAGTGCTGTACGTGGCCATGACCAGGGCCAAGGAAAAGCTGGTGATGCTGACCTCCCTGGACGATCCGGTAAAAACCCTGGGAAAATTAGGCGCTCAGCTGACGGACAGCAAGGCTATCTCCCCCTATGTAGTGCGGAGCGCCGGGTCCTTTTCCGACTGGATTCTTTCCTGCGCCTTAAGGCATCCCAGCGGCGGCGGGCTGCGGGAAAAAGCGGGGGTGCTTCCCGGCGTCATGCTGACTGAGGGAGAAAATTGGAAAATCCTTTTGAATCCCGTGCGGGAACAGCAGGAAACGGTAAGCGGCGAGACGGAAAAACGCCGTCAGATACAGGCTGATCCCGAACTGACAGCGCTCCTGCAAAAGCGTTTTTCCTTCGTTTATCCCGGAGAAGCGCTGAAATCCGTCCCGGCTAAGGTGGCGGCCTCCGAGCTTGCGGGAAAGGAAAACGCAAAGGAATACGCCGCAATGTCCCGCCCGGCGTTCCTGACCGGTCAGACCATGACCCCGGCGGAGCGGGGCACAGCGCTGCACTTATATATGCAGTTCGCGGATTACCGATTGGCGAAGCAGGATCCGGAGAAACAGCTCCGCTTTCTTTTGGAAAAAGGCTTTTTGACGCAGGAACAGGCGGAAGCAGTCAGCCTGAAAAAAATTGAGCGCTTTTTTCAAAGCGGACTTTACCGGCGGATGGAGCAGTCTGAGAACCTCCGGCGGGAAATCCGTTTTACCGTGGAGCTTGCGGCCAGCGAAGTCAATCCAGGCCTGACAGGGCAAAACGGCCGGGAACCGGTGGTGCTCCAGGGAGCGGTGGACTGTGTGTTTGAGGAAAACGGCGGCTTGATTCTGGTGGACTATAAAACCGATTATGTGAAGGAAGAACAGGAACTTAAAAACCGTTACCGCCGGCAGCTTTCCCTTTACGCTCTGGCATTGGAGCAAACCACCGGACTTAAGGTAACGGAGCAGTACCTTTATTCCTTCTCCCTGGGGGAAGCGGTGCGGATAAATTAGAAAAGCGCCGGTGCTGAACAGCCGAACAGCCAGGCGGGCTCGTAGGATCGCTGTCAGCACGCGCCTCTGCGTTCGAGGCTGATTCAACAGCTTTTCTTAAATTTTATCTTGACAAATCGTAAAGCGTCTGATAAAGTAATAAGGTACAACAAAGCAGAGCAGTGTGTTCTCACCTGTGGGGTTTCGTCCGGCATGGGTCAATACAGGAAAGATACTTTCTTTCATGAGAGTTTTTAGGTGTATTGTGCGCGGACGGAGCATTCTGTCCGCGCTTTGTATTTTTCACAACTATTTGTTATTTTGGAGGTGCGTAACCATCAGCAGCAAGGAACTACAGATCAACGACGAGATCCGGGATAAGGAACTTCGTATTATCGACACGGACGGTTCTCAGTTGGGCATTATGTCAGCCAGCGAGGCTCTTGATAAAGCGGCTGAAAAAAATCTTGACCTGGTTAAGATTTCCCCTATGGCGAAACCGCCGGTCTGCAAAATCATGGACTACGGGAAATACCGCTTTGAACAGGCCAAGCGGGAAAAGGAAGCCAGAAAGAATCAGCATATTGTCGATATTAAGGAAATCAGGCTTTCCCTCAATATCGATACCCATGATTTTAATACCAAGCTGGGACACGCCAAGCGGTTTATAAGCGAAGGGGATAAGGTAAAGGTATCCATTCGTTTTCGCGGCCGTGAGATGGGCCATCCGGAGCTTGGCTATGAGATCATGCGGAAGTTTGCGGATTCCTGCGCTGAATTCGCAAACATTGAAAAACCCGCCAAACTGGAAGGACGCAATATGTTGATGTTCCTTGCACCAAAACCGAAAAAGTAACATGATTTAAGGAGGAGCAAATACCATGCCTAAGATTAAAACTCACAGCGGCGCAAAGAAGCGCTTCAAGCTTTCTAAAAACGGAAAAGTAATCCGCGCCCACGCTAACAAGTCCCACATTCTGAATAAAAAGACCACCAAGCGCAAAAGAGGCCTGAGAAAGACAACCGTAGCCGACAAGACCAATGTGGCTCAGGTGAAGCGTCTGGTTCCTTATAAATAAGGAAAGTCTGTTTACGGAACGAAAAATAACCATTATTTGGAGGTAAGATAGAATGGCACGTGTAAAGGGTGCGTTAGCAACACGCAAAAGAAGAAAGAAGATTTTAAAGCTGGCCAAGGGCTACTGGGGTTCCAAGAGCCGTCATTTTAAGATGGCCAAACAGGCCGTTATGAAGTCCGGCAATTACGCTTATATCGGCCGTAAGCAGAGAAAGCGCGATTTCCGCCGTCTGTGGATCACCCGTATTTCCGCCGCCTGCAAGGCCAACGGCGTGAATTATTCCACCTTTATGAACGGCCTGAAGAAAGCCAACATCGAGCTGAACCGTAAGATGCTCTCTGAGATCGCAATCGCAGATCCGGCGGCTTTTACCAGCCTGGTGGAAAAGGCAAAGGCTGCTCTATAAAAAAGCTTGGATTGCGCCCGGATATGTTCCGGGCGCTCCTTTTGTATCATGGAAAATACTCTTTTGGAATAAAAACGCCTGGTTAATTGGGTTTCTATTCCAAAAGGGTACTTGTGAGGGAAGCTATGAGTGAGATCATCACCAGCAAGGAGAATCCTGCGGTCAAGCACGCGGCGCGGCTTTTGAAATCCGCGAAATTCCGCCGCCAAGAGGAAGCTTTTTTGGCTGAGGGAGTCCGGCTGTGCCGGGATGCGGCTTACAGCGGCGTAAGGATCCTCCGGATGTTTTATACTGAGGAGGCCCTGGAAAGATATCCCAAAGATGTGGAGCTGCTGCGGGAAAAAGCGGAAAGAGCTTTTTTGCTTTCTCAGCAGCTGGCGGGCGGCTTATCTGCTACCGTAACCCCGCAGGGGATCTTTTGCGTGTGCGCTATGCTTGACAAAACGGATTGTCTGGATAAAATGGATGCTAGCGGTCAGCTATTAGGACTGGAGGATATCCAGGACCCTTCCAATCTGGGAACGGTTCTGCGGACCGCAGAAGCCCTGGGCATAGGCGGGGTGATCCTGACCAGAGGCTGCTGCGACGTTTACAGCCCTAAGGTTCTGCGGGGCAGCATGGGAGCGGTTTTTCGACTGCCGATGGCGCTGGTTGAAACCATGCCTCCGGCGGTAAACGCGCTGGAGCAAAAGGGATTTGTCACTATGGCCGCGGTGCCCGACCGGGAAGCGGAGCCGATTACTCAGGTTCGTTTTTCTTCTCCGTCCATTGTTTTGGTGGGCAACGAGGGGAACGGCTTAAAGCCGGAAACCATCCGGGCCTGCCAGCGCAGGGTTACCATTCCGATGCTGGGCCGGGCGGAGTCCCTGAACGCCTCCGTAGCCGCCAGCCTTTTGATGTGGGAAATGATGCGGGCCTCCGGGGAGGCGGCGTTATGAACCGGGAGCTTTTCTGGATCTGGCTTTCCTTGGGGCTTACCCCGGGCAGCCGTTCCTGTAAACGGATTTTAGAACGCTTTAGGACTCCGGAAGAATTTTTCCGAGCCCCGGACGACCAATGGCGCTCCTTCCGGCTGCCGGCCGGGGAGCTTTCAGCGCTGAGTACCCGTGATTTAGTACAGGCAGAGAAAATATCGGCGGCCTGCCGGGAAAAGGGAATCGACCTGATCGCGCCTGGGGACCAGGCTTATCCAAACCGCTTGTGGGAAATTCCCAATCCGCCGGCGCTTCTTTACTGTCAGGGCGTGCTTCCGGATTTAGAAGAAGCCTTATGCCTGGCGGCGGTAGGCACCAGAAGCGCTACCGAGGATGGCATGAAATCCGCCTTCGAGCTTTGCTACAGGCTGGCCGGAGCCGGTACCGTGATCGTCAGCGGCGGGGCTTTGGGCGCGGATCAAGCCGCTTTGGAAGGTGCCTTGCAGGCAAAGGGAAAAACCATCGCGGTTCTGGGCGGAGGCGCGGATGTGGATTATCCGCCTAATTTTGCGGGTATGCGAAAACGCATTCTGGAAAACGGCGGCGCGGTTCTTTCCGAATATCCGCCGGCAACGAAGCCCTATCGGGGCAATTTCCCCGTCCGCAACCGGATTATTTCAGGACTTTCCCGGGGAGTCCTGGTGATCGAGGCTCCAAAGCACAGCGGCGCTTTGATTACCGCGGGGCTTGCGCTGGAGCAAAACCGGGATGTTTTCGCTTTACCGGGCAGCGTGCGGAGCGAAGCTTCCTTCGGCACGAATCAGCTGATTAAGGACGGTGCGAAGCCGGTGACCTGTCCGGAGGATATTTTGGAGGAATATGCCTATACTTATGCTTATTCCGGTTCTGCTGAGAAAGATGAAATTGCCTCGACAGAAATAGAGGAAGCTTCTCCTTCGGGACAAAACCCTTTGCGGCCGCCAAACCATAGAACCGAGCTTCCGAAGGCGCCGCCCGCTATTCGGGAGGAGGAGCTTTCAGCCTGCGCGGTAAAGCTTTATCAAGCCATGAGCTGGGAGCCTGCTTATTTGGATATCCTCGCGGAAGAAGCGGGATTATCCGCGGCACAGGCGTTACAGGCGGTGACGGAGCTGGAGCTCAGCGGGATCATTCAATCCTATTCAGGACGACGTTACGCGTTTCAGCAGTAATTTATAATAAGGTGGTAGCTGAATGTCAAAATTAGTAATTGTGGAGTCGCCGGCCAAGGCGAAAACCATTCAAAAATATCTGGGAAAAGGCTATGACGTTATCGCATCCATGGGCCATGTCCGAGATCTGCCGGAAAACCGCCTCAGTGTGGATGTGAAAAAGCATTTTCAGCCTAAATATACTGTCATCAAGGGAAAAGAAAAGCTGGTGGAAGAGCTGGAAAAAATGGCGGATAAAAGCGAAGCCGTATTTCTGGCTACGGACCCTGACCGGGAAGGAGAAGCCATTTCCTGGCATTTGGCTTATCTGCTAAAGCTGGACCCGGAGGATCAAAACCGCGTGACCTTTAACGAAATCACGAAAACCGGCGTCACCAACGGGATGGCCCATCCCAGGGGCATCGATATCGACCTGGTCAACGCCCAGCAGGCCCGCCGGATTTTAGACCGGCTGGTGGGCTATAAGCTGAGCCCGTTCCTGTCACAAAAAATACGCCGGGGCTTGTCGGCGGGCCGGGTGCAGTCAGTGGCGGTGCGCCTGGTGGTGGACCGGGAGGAGGAAATTCGCGCTTTTAAGCCGGAGGAATACTGGTCCATCGACGCGAAGTTTATTCCCAAGGGCAGCCGCAAGCAGTTCCCGGCGGTATTTTACGGTACTGAAGCCGAAAAAATTAAGCTTTCCTCCAAGGAGGAGGCGGATAAAATCCTGGAAGCGGTCAAAGACGCCGATTTCCAGATCACTAAGCTGAAAAAGGGTACCCGGAGAAAATCTCCGGCGCCGCCCTTTATCACCTCCACCCTACAGCAGGAGGCCTCCCGAAAGCTCGGCTTCCAGGCCCGCCGCACCATGAAGGCGGCCCAGGAGCTTTACGAGGGTATCGATATACAGGGCATGGGCGCCACCGGCTTGATCACCTATATGAGAACCGACTCTTTGCGCTTGTCCGAGGATGCGATCCGGGATGCCCGGGAATATATCGGCAGCCGGTGGGGAGAGAAATATCTGCCTAAGGAGGCCCGGCATTTTAAGTCCAGGGCAAACGCTCAGGATGGCCATGAGGCGATTCGTCCCACCATGGTCGGCCTGGCCCCGGACCAGGTGAAGGACAGCCTGACCAATGACCAGTATAAGCTTTATAAGCTGATCTGGGAGCGGTTCCTGGCCTGCCAGATGGCCCAGTGCCTGCAAAGCACCACCCAAGCGGATATCACCGGGAACGGGTATGTGTTTAAGGCCTCCGGCTATACCGTGACCTTCGACGGCTTTACCGTGCTCTACGTGGAGGGCCGGGATGAGGCTCAGGAGGACGAGGGAGCCTTACCGCCCCTGGAAAAGGATATGACCGTCCGGGCGAAGGAGATTGTCCCGAACCAGCACTTCACCCAGCCGCCGCCCCGCTATACAGAAGCCTCCTTGATCAAGGCGATGGAGGAATACGGCATCGGCCGCCCGTCCACCTATGCGGCCACGATCACCACCATCACCGGCAGAGAGTATGTGGTCCGGGATGGCAAGGCGTTAAAGCCTACGGAGCTGGGAGAGGTTACTACTAAGCTGATGAAGGAGCGTTTCCCGAAAATCGTCAATGTGAAATTTACCGCACAGATGGAAGAGGATTTGGATGGCATTGAGGCGGGCAAGGAAAATTGGGTAGACACCCTGGAGGAGTTTTACGGAGACTTTGACAAGACTCTCCAAAAGGCCAAGGAAGAGATGAAGGATGTCAAGATCACCTTGGAGGAGGATAAAACCGATCTGATCTGCGAAAAATGCGGCCGTCAGATGGTGGTTAAGGTGGGCCGGTATGGCAAGTTTATCGCCTGCCCAGGATATCCCGAGTGCAAAAACATTAAAAAGTTTGTGAAAGAAACCGGCGCCGAGTGTCCCAAGTGCGGCGGCAGGGTGATCGAGAAGAAAACGAAAAAAGGCCGGGTATTCTATGGCTGCGACCATTATCCGGAATGTGATTTTGTATCCTGGGATGAGCCGATTCAGGAGAAGTGTCCCAAGTGCGGCAAGACCCTTTTGAAAAAGAAGGGGAAAAAGCCCAAGATCTACTGCGTCACAGAAGGATGCGGCTATGAACGGGTGGAAGACCAGGATGAAAATTAACGTAATAGGCGGGGGCCTGGCGGGATGTGAAGCCGCTTGGCAGGCGGCCAATGCCGGCGCCCAGGTGACCCTGTATGAAATGAAGCCGGAAAAATATTCTCCGGCTCATCACAGTCAAAATATGGCGGAGCTGGTTTGCTCCAATTCTTTGAAAGCGAGCCGGGTGGAAAGCGCCGCCGGCCTGCTGAAGGAGGAAATGCGGCGCTTTCACTCTCTGCTGATGGAATGCGCCGACCAAACCCAGGTTCCCGCCGGAGGCGCTTTGGCGGTGGACCGGGATGAGTTTTCCAGCCTGGTCACAAGAAAAATAAAAGGTCACGAAAACATTCAGGTTGTATCTCGGGAGGTCACGGAGCTTCCCCTGCCCAACGCCGAGGAGCCGACGGTCGTGGCTACCGGTCCTCTGACCAGCGATGCTCTGGCGGAGAAAATCGCGGGGCTGTGCGGGGGCTCGCTGAGCTTTTTTGACGCGGCGGCGCCGATTGTCACCTACGGCAGCGTAGATTTGTCCCAGGCGTTCACCCAGTCCCGGTACGATAAGGGCGAGGATGACGCTTACCTCAACTGCCCAATGAACAAAGAGCAGTATGAGGCCTTTTATCAGGAGCTGATCCGGGCGGAGAGAGCGCCGGTCCATGAGTTTGATGTGAATAATCCAAAGGTTTACGAGGGCTGTATGCCGGTAGAGGTGATGGCCCAGCGGGGAGCGGATACCTTGCGGTTCGGCCCGCTAAAGCCGGTGGGCCTGAGGGATCCCAGAACCGGCCATCGCCCTTGGGCAGTGGTGCAGCTGCGGCAGGAAAATCGGGAAAAGACCCTGTACAATTTGGTGGGCTTCCAGACAAACCTGAGGTTTCCGGAGCAGAGGCGGGTGTTTTCCATGATCCCGGCCCTGAAAAATGCTGAATTCGTCCGATACGGAGTCATGCATCGGAATACCTTTATCGATTCTCCAAGACTGCTGCGCCGGGATTTTTCCATGAAAACACGGCCCGACCTGTTTTTTGCCGGGCAGCTCACAGGGCTGGAAGGATACTTAGCCGCGATGTTTTCGGGCCTGTTAGCCGGGAAGAACGCGGTTCGGCGCTGCCAGGGCAGAGAAACGCTGGTTCTTCCGAGAGAAACCATGATGGGTGCCTTAAGCCACTATATCAGTGACGAATCGGTTAAGGATTTCCAGCCGATGGGGGCTAATTTTGGAATTTTGCCGCCGCTTCAGGAATCTATCCGGGATAAGCGCCGGCGGTACGGCGCCTTGGCGGAGAGATCGCTCGAGCGTATCGAGAAAATCATAAATAGCGGAGTATAGGCCACAAAGAAAGGTGGGAAAGCGGGAACGCCGTTCAAGCTTTTTATAGAGCGGAATGAGCGGTACTGCGAGGATATGAAAATTATTGTTGACGCGTTTGGAGGAGACAACGCCCCTTTGGAGATTTTAAAGGGATGCGCCCAGGCGGTTGCCGAATATGATTTGGACGTTATGCTTACCGGCAGGGAAGCGGAGATCCGCCGGGTTGCTGAGGAAAACGAGATTTCTCTGGACAGAATGGAGCTCGTGGATACCCCGGATATCATTACCATGGAAGACCACGCCGGGGATATTATGAAATCGAAATCTCAAAGTTCCATGGCGGAGGGCCTGCGGCAGCTCGCCGCAGGAAACGGAGACGCTTTCATTTCCGCGGGCAACAGCGGCGCCCTGGTGGTGGGCTCTACCTTAATCGTAAAAAGGATTCCCAAGATTAAGCGTCCGGCGTTCGCGCCGATCATGCCGAAAAACGAAGGCTTTTTCATGCTGATCGACGGCGGGGCGAACGTGGAGTCGAAGCCGGAAATGCTCCAGCAATTCGGTGTGATGGGGTCGATTTATATGGAAAAGGTCATGGGGGTAAAAAATCCCCGGGTCGGCCTTGCCAACGTAGGCACCGAGGATCATAAGGGCGGAGAACTGCAGCACCAGGCGTTTCAGCTTTTAAAGCAGACCGGCGTGAATTTTATCGGGAACATCGAAGCCCGGGATATTCCCGAGGACGCGGCGGACGTGGTGGTATGCGACGGGTTTACCGGCAACGTGATTTTGAAGCTTTATGAAGGCGTGGCCATGACGCTGATGAACAAAATCAAGGGCATTTTGACCAAGAACCTAAAGACGAAAATCGCGGCGGGCATGATTTACAGCGACATGAAGGAGCTAAAAAGGGCTATGGATTACAACGAATACGGCGGCGCGCCGATTATGGGCGTAGCCAAGCCGGTATTTAAAGCCCATGGCAGCGCGAAAGCGAAAACCTTTAAAAACGCCCTCCGTTTAACGGCGGCTTATGTAAAGGGCGGCGTGGTAGAGGAGATTAACGAGTCACTGCAATCGCTGAAGGGAATGGATAGCAATGAGTAAGCAGGAAAACACAAAAGCATCGGGCTGGGACTTCCGGCGGCTGGAAGAGAATTTAGGTTACGCCTTTCAGAATCCGAAGCTGCTGAAAACCGCCCTGACCCACTCCTCCTATGCCAACGAGGCCCATAACGGCACCCGCAGCAACGAGCGGCTGGAATTTCTGGGGGACGCGGTTTTAAGTATCGTGGTGTCCGATTATATTTTCCGAAACTGCCCCCATCTGCCGGAAGGCGAGCTGACCAAAATGCGGGCTTCCCTGGTGTGCGAGAAATCCCTCCAGCGCTTTTCCAGGGTTCTGGAAATCGGGAGCTTCCTCCGGCTCAGCCGGGGCGAGCAAAATTCCGGCGGAGCGGAGCGGTCCTCTATTTTGGCCGACGCCTTTGAGGCAGTGCTGGCGGCGATTTATTTAGACGGCGGCATGGAAAAGGCCAGGGAGTTCGTCTTGCGCTTTACCGTCCCGGAAATGGAAAATCCCAAGCCCAAGGCCTTTAAGGATTATAAAACGGCTTTGCAGGAGATCGTCCAGCAAAATCCGGAGGAAAAGCTTAACTATGTGCTGGTGGGGGAAAGCGGTCCGGATCATAATAAGCATTTTGTTGTTGAGGTTCATTTGAACAGCAATGTCATCGGGAAAGGCGGAGGCAGAAGCAAAAAGGAAGCTGAACAACAGGCTGCTCGGGAAGCATTGGAGCTGATGGGCTATTAAACACAGCAATGTGGCGTTTTTTATTCCTCATGCGGGCTGCCCTCATCAGTGCAGCTTCTGCGATCAGAAAAGCATCACCGGTGAGAGCAGGCGGGTTGAGCCTGGCGAGGTCGCCGCTGTTCTAGAGGATGCGCGGCAGGCGCTGAGGGGAAAGCAAAAGGCGTCTGAAATCGCTTTTTTCGGCGGCAGCTTTACCGCGGTGCCTCCGGCCTATCAGGAGTCACTTTTGAAAGCCGCCTACCCCTTCGTAAAGCGGGGGGATTTTTCCGGTATCCGGATTTCCACCAGGCCGGATGCTATCGACCCTCCGGTTTTAGAGCGGCTGAAACAGTATGGGGTGAAAAGTATCGAACTGGGCGCCCAGAGCATGGACGACAGGGTGCTGGTTCTCAATCAGCGGGGACATACCTCCCAAGACGTGGTCAACGCCTCCCGGATGATTCGGGAATATGGATTTTCGTTAGGGCTTCAGATGATGACGGGCCTTTATGGCAGTTCTCCGGAATCCGATTGGCAAACCGGAAAAAAATTAGTCTTATGCAAGCCTGATTGCGTCAGAATTTACCCTACCGTGGTGCTGAAGGGCACCAAGCTGGGGGAATACTATGAGGCCGGCCTTTACAGCCCGCCTGACGCGGAACAGTCCATTCCCTTATGCGCCGGATTGCTGCGTTTGTTCCGGCAGAATAAAATCGATGTAATCCGCCTGGGACTTCACGACGCCTTGGAGCTGAAGCGGAACCTATTAGCTGGAGCTTATCACCCGGCGTTCCGGGAAAAATGCCAGTCCTATTTGTTTTATAAGGACATTTTAGCCCGCGTTTGCGCTATGGGACAGAAGCCGTCTGCCATTGAAATTTTGGGCAACCCAAGGGAGCTTTCCCAGATTGTGGGACAAAAGCGGGAGAACATACAGAAGCTGAGGGAACTGGGGATCGACGCCCGGGCGGTGCCGGACCCGTCGATTCCTTCGGGAGAAATAGAAGTTAAGTGCAGGTGAGATCGTGCTATTAAAATCACTAAAGCTGCAAGGCTTTAAAACCTTTCCGGATCAGACTAAGCTTTCCTTTGGACCGGGAATCACCGCCGTGGTAGGACCTAACGGCAGCGGAAAGAGCAATATCAGCGACGCCATCCGCTGGGTTTTGGGAGAGCAGTCCTGCAAAACCCTGCGCTGCTCCAGAATGGAGGATGTTATTTTCAACGGCACTCCAGCGAGAAAATCCCAGGGTTACGCCCAGGTGACCCTTACCATCGACAATAGGGACAGAAGGCTTCCCTTTGGGGAGGATGAGGTGGCCATCACCCGCCGGTACTATCGTTCCGGAGACAGCGAGTATTTGATTAACAAAGCGGTTGTACGGCTGAAGGATATTCATGAGCTGTTTATGGACACCGGCTTGGGACGGGACGGCTATTCGATTATCGGCCAAGGCAAAATCGACAGCATCGTGGCCTCCCGTTCTGAGGACCGGAGGGAAATCTTCGAGGAGGCCGCTGGAATCTCCAGGTACCGCTACCGCAAGGGGGAAGCGGAGAAAAGGCTGAATCAGACTGAGGAAAACCTGCTCAGGCTGAGAGATATCCTGTCCGAGCTGGAAGCCCGGGTAGGTCCTTTGGAGGAGCAGGCGAAAAAGGCCAAGGACTATTTGGCCTACGCAGACGAAAAGCGGGTTTTGGAGATCGGTCTGTGGCTGAATACCCTGGAAAAATCGGGAAAAGTCCTGCGGGAGCAGGAGGATAAAATCCTGGTGGCCAGAAATCAGGATGAGGAGGTTGAGAATCAGATTCAGGAGATTCAGGCCCGGGAGGAAACGATCTTTTTAGAGATGAACTCCCACGCTGCTAAAGTGGATGAGCGCCGGCGGGAAATTCAAAGCCTTCAGGAGCTTTCTGGGGAAAAGGAGCACGAAGCCAGCCTGCTGAACAGCGACATTTCCCATAACGAGGAATTGATCTCCAGAGTGGAGGCTCAGATTCAGGAGGCCAGTTCCTCGGCGGATTCCATCGACGCGGAAATTGAGAAGCGCCGGGCGCTGATTTTAGAAAAAAAGAGCCGGGAGGCGGAAGATCAAAATGCCTTGGCTGCCTGTGAGCAGGAGCTGTTATCCTTGCAGGAGGAAGCGGGAAAATACTTGACAGAGGGAGAGGCCCTCAGCGGGGAAATCGCTTCGCTGACGGAAAAGGCCGGAGAGGCCAAGCTGACCGGGGTCACGGCGGCCTCCTCCATCAGTGAGATTGAAGCCCGCCTTGCCAAGGTGCAGGCGGATATTGCCCAGCGGCTCAGCGGCCTGCATCAGACCAATGAAGCGTTCAAGGATTACCAGCAAATGCTGGACGATACCAATGACCGGATCGGCGGCCTTGCCAACACAGTCAAGGGCTATGAGCTCCGCTTGGATTCCAGGCGGGGGAAATTAGCGGACAGCAAAAAGCTTGCCGACCAGCTTTCCTTAGATGCACAGGAAAAGCTTCGACGGGCGAATTTGCTGAGAGAGCTGGAGAGAAACCTGGAGGGCTTTCAAAAAAGCGTAAAAACGGTCATGAAGGAATCCCAGAGGGGAGCCTTATCCGGTGTCCATGGACCGGTGTCCCGCCTGTTCCAGGTTTCCAGCGAATACGCTGTGGCCATCGAAACTGCATTAGGCGGCGCTATGCAGAATTTGGTGGTGAGCACCGAGCAGGATGCGAAAAGGGCTATCCAGCTTTTAAAGCAGCGGGACAGCGGACGGGCTACCTTTCTGCCCTTGTCCACTATTAAAGGAAACGTGCTGAAGGAGCCGGGCCTGGAGGACTGTATGGGCTTTGTGGGCGTTGCGAGCCGGCTTTGCCGGTTTGACGCTCAGTATCAGGGCGTCATCGATTCCCTGCTGGGCAGGGTAGCGGTGGCGGAAAGCCTGGACGACGCTGTGGCCATTGCCAAACAGTTCCACTACCGGTTCCGGATCGTCACCCTGGACGGCCAGGTGGTTAACGCCGGCGGCTCCCTGACCGGAGGCTCGCTGGCCAGAAATTCGGGGCTCTTGAGCCGGGTAGGCGAAATAGAAAAGTATGAAAAGGAAGCGGCCGTTCTTCAGGAAAAGCTGAAAAAGGCCCAGGAGGAGTATCATCAGCTGCAGGCGGAGGTTTCTAAAAACGAGGCGGCGCTGTTAGGCGCCCAGGGAGAGCTGTCCTCCGCCCAGGAGGAGCGGATCCGTCTGGAGGCGGAACAGAAGAACCGCCGGGCGGAGCGGGAAAATCTGCAAAGGGCGGTTGAGGACCTGCAAAAGGAACGGGATCAGTCTCAGATACGGCTGAAAGAATTAAGGGCGGCCTTGGAGGCGTCCCGCAAGGTCCAGGAGGAAGCGGAACATGAAATTTCCGTAATCGAGGAAAAGCTTTCCCAAATCACCGGAAGCCAGGCGGAGTTCAGCAAAAAGCGGGAAGGAATCTCCCAAAGGATGCAGGAGCTTCGCATGGGACTCTTATCTCTGGAAAAGGATAAATCCTCCTTAGAGGCTGAGATCGCTTCCATGGAAAGCCGCAGACGAGGGGAAGCCGGAAGGATTACCCAGCTGGAGGAGGAGATTCAGGAGCTTAAACAAAAGAATGGGGAACTGCAAAAGGAGATTGCCCAGTGCCTGACCCAGGCTCAGAAGCTGAAAGAACAAGCCGCCGGAGTGGAGAAGTCCATTGAAGCGCTGAATCAGGAGCGGCTGGAGCTGGAAAAACAGTCCGCCCGTCTGCGGGCGGAGGAACGGGAAAAGCAGTCTCAAAGAGAGCTTACCGGCCGGGAGCTGGCCCGTTTGGAGGAACGGAAAGCCAATCTCCAAAAGGAATATGATGAAATTATCAGCCGCCTGTGGGAAGAATATGAATTGACCCGGAGACAGGCGGAGGAAACCGTCGGCCGGATAGAGGAGCCGGGCAAGGCTCAAAAGCGGCTGAATGAGCTGAAAAGTAAAATTAAAAGCTTGGGCACCGTCAATGTGGCCGCCATCGAGGAATATCAGGAGGTTTCCGAACGGTACCTCTTTATGCAGGAGCAGGTAGGAGACGTGGAGAAATCCCGGGAGGAGCTGCTTAAGCTGATCCGGGATCTGACGCAGAATATGCGTTCCTTGTTTGTTGCCCGGTTTGAGGAGATCAACAAGCATTTCGGCGCTACTTTTCAGGAGCTGTTCGGCGGAGGCGGGGCCCAGCTGAAGCTTTCCGACCCGGAGGACATTTTAAATTCCGGCATCGACATTTATGTCCAGCCTCCGGGAAAAATTGTCAGTCATTTGGAGCTTCTGTCCGGCGGCGAAAAGGCCCTGGTCGCTATCTGTCTCTACTTCTCCATTATGAAGGTCAGCCCGGCGCCGTTTTGCGTGCTGGACGAAATCGAGGCCGCACTGGATGACGTGAATGTCACCCGGTTCGCCTCGTATCTCCGCAGAATGAACGACAATACCCAGTTTATCGTCATCACCCACCGCCGGGGCACCATGGAGGAAGCCGATGTGCTTTACGGCGTTACCATGCAGGATGAGGGCGTTTCGAAGCTCCTAGAGCTGCGGGCGTCTGAGATCGAAGCCAAGCTGGGCATGAAAGCGTAACAAAAGGAGGAAGTCCTGTTGGGATTATTCAGTAAAATCAAAGAAGGCTTAAAAAAGACAAGGGACAGCGTAGTGGGGCAGATTGACTCTATGCTGAAATCCTTTACGAAAATTGACGACGACCTGTTCGAAGAGCTGGAGGAGCTTTTGGTGATGGGAGACGTGGGCATCAATACGGCTCAGCGCATTTGTGAGGAACTGAAAGCCAGAGTAAAGCGCGACGGCGTAAAAGACCCTAACCAGATCATGGGAATGCTTCGTAACGTGGTAAGGGAAATGCTGGAAGGAGATACCAGCCTCCATTTGGCAACCAAGCCTTCCATTATTCTGGTGATCGGGGTCAACGGCGTAGGAAAAACCACCACCATCGGTAAAATTTCCGCCCGTCTGACCCGGGAAGGGAAAAAGGTCGTGATCGCGGCGGCGGATACGTTCCGGGCGGCAGCCATCGACCAGCTGGCGGTCTGGGCGGACCGTTCCGGCGCCGACCTGGTAAAACAAGGCGAAGGCTCCGACCCAGCCGCGGTGGTGTTCGACGCGATTTCGGCGGCGAAATCCCGGAACGCGGATGTGATTATCTGCGATACCGCGGGGCGGCTTCACAACAAAAAGAATCTGATGGACGAGCTGAGCAAAATCGGCAGGATCATCGACCGGGAGCTGCCGGAGGCGGAAAAGGAAATTCTTCTGGTGCTGGATGCGGCCACCGGCCAAAATGCTGTGAACCAGGCTCGGGAATTTAAAAATTCCTGCGGCATTACCGGCATTGTGCTGACCAAGCTGGACGGCACCGCCCGGGGCGGCGTGGTCATCGCCATCAAGGAGGATTTGAATGTTCCGGTAAAGTTTATCGGCGTAGGGGAGCAGATCGACGATCTTCAGCCCTTCGACCCGGAGGATTTCGCCAACGCTCTGTTCGAGCCGGAGCAAGTCTGAAGCAGGAAACCGGAGAAAATAATATTGAGCGGCTTTACGCGCCGCGAACGCTGAAAAAGCAAAATGAAAAATTTTCACCCGGATGAGCGGAACGAAAACGCTGTGCGCTGCTCGGAATCAAACGGAAAAAGAGAAACGCGCAAGCAGAGACGTGGACAAAAATATTTTTTCTTTGCACGCTTCTGTCTGAAAAAGGACTGCTTGCATGAACATAAAATGAATAAAGAGGTGGCTTACCATGCAGTTTGTCATGGCGACCAATAATTTAAAAAAACGGGATGAAATGGAGCGCATTTTAAAGGAGCTTGGGATCGAGGTTCTGACCGCGAAGCAGGCAGGCGCCGATTTAGGAGATGTGGAGGAAACCGGCACTACCTTTGAGGAGAACGCCTATATTAAGGCAAAGGCGGCCTTGGACTTGACCGGTAAGGCCTCGATCGCCGACGATTCCGGCCTGATGGTGGACGCCTTAAACGGAGAGCCAGGGGTGTATTCCGCCCGTTATGGCGGCCCGGGCGCCACCGACGAGGAAAAGGTGCAAAAGCTTTTGAAAAACATAGAGAATGTACCGGAGGAAAAACGAACCGCCAGGTTTGTCTCCGCCATTTGCTGCTTATTCCCAAATGGAAAAGAGCTAATGGTGCGGGGAGAGTGCCCGGGAAAAATCGCGTACGCGCCGGCTGGAGAGGGCGGGTTCGGCTATGACCCGGTGTTTGTGGTAGAGGGCGGAAAAACCTTCGCCGAGCTGACGGCGGAGGAAAAGGACGCTGTGAGCCATCGCGGCGCCGCCCTAAGAAAATTAAAAGCGGCGCTGAGAGAAACGCTGGAAGGAGCTAAGGAATGTTAACAAGCAAGCAAAGGGCCTATCTCAGAGGATTGGGAAACCCGCTGGATACTATTTTAATGGTGGGCAAGGGCGGCATGAGCCCGGAAATTCTGAAGCAGGCGGATGACGCCATCACCGCACGAGAAATCATCAAGGGCAAGTGCCTGGAGACCTCGCCGTTATCCTCCCGGGAAGCGGCGGAGGAGATCGCCTCGCAAATCGGAGCCGAGGTGGTCCAGGTGATCGGCACAAAGTTTATTTTATACCGAAGAAATGAGAAAAAACCGGTGATTGTACTGCCGAAAAAATAAGGGAGCGTTATGGAACAGCGAATTGGAATTTTAGGGGGAACCTTTAATCCTATCCACAACGCCCATTTAAAAATGGCCTTGGATTTTTCAGAGACGCTTCATTTTGACAAGGTGCTGATCATCCCCACCAGAATCCCTCCCCATAAGCGGGCGGCGGATATGGCCTCAACCGAGGACCGGCTGGAAATGTGCCGGCTGGCGGCGCGGAGCAGTCCGGTATTTCAGGTGTCCGACCTGGAGATCAGGCGGCCCGGCCCCAGCTATACCTCGGACACTTTGGAATTTTTAAGCGGGGAAAATCCTGAAGCCAGATTCTACTTTTTAACGGGAGCGGATATGTTCCTCACTATTCAGGATTGGCGGCGGCCGGAAAAAATCTTTGAGCTTGCCACGATCTGCGCGGCCCCCAGAGAAAAATCTGATATTTTTATTTTACAAAACCACGCGAATCGGTTAAAATTACAATATGGAAGTTTGTTCCAATATGAAATTTTGGATATCCCCTTAATGCCGGTTTCCTCTACGGAAATCCGCAGACGGACCCGCTCTGGGGAGCCGATCGATCCTTTTGTGCCCAAGCAGGTGGCGGACTATATCCGGGAACGCCGCCTGTATCAATAAAAATGGGGGAGGTTTTTCCATGTCCATATCAGCGATGACGGTCGAGGACTGCAAAAAAATCATTCGGAAACGCCTGGGAGACTACCGTTACCAGCATTCGGTAAACGTATCGAAATGTGCTGCGGATTTGGCGGAAAAATATGGCGCCGATCCGCATAAGGCAAAAATCGCCGGCATACTTCACGACGCTACTAAGGAGACCCCATATCCGGAGCAGTTGCAAATGATGGAGCGTTATGGTATCCTATTAAGCGATATTGAAAAACAAGCGCCAAAGCTTTGGCACGCCGTTTCCGGCGCCTGCTTTATGGAGTATGAGCTGGGGATCGAGGACGAGGATATTTTGAACGCGGTGCGGTACCATACCACCGCCCGCAAAGGAATGACCACCCTGGAAAAAGTGATTTACATCGCTGATTTTATTTCTGCGGAACGGGATTATCCCGGTGTGGACGAGCTGAGAAGGGCGTCCCGGGAAAGCTTAGAAAGGGTGATGCTGGAGGGCCTTTCCTTCAGCATGTGCGATCTGTCCAAGCGGAAAATGCTGATCCATCCCAACACCTTTGAAGCATATAATGAAATTTTACTCGCTATGAAAAAGGAGTGACCCGTTTTTATGACATCCTTGGAGCTTGCGAAAGAAGCGGCCAAAATTTTAGACAGCAAAAAGGGAATTGATATTCAAGCCATCGGCGTCAGGGAGGTTACCACCCTGGCCGACTACTTTGTCATAGCTGCCGGCGGCAGCGGCACCCAAGTAAAGGCCCTGGCGGATGAGGTGGAATTTCAGCTCAAGCAGCTGGGAATTTCCCCTAACCATATTGAGGGGCACCGCTCCAATACCTGGATTCTTTTGGATTACGGCAATGTAGTGGTTCATGTGTTTTTGAAAGAGACTCGCGACTTTTATGACCTGGAGCGGTTGTGGCAGGACGGCGAGCAGATAGATTTATCTAGTGTGCTGGAATAAACAGGAGGGGTTCAATTTTGAAGTACGATCATACCGGCATGGAAGCAAAATGGCAGAAGCAATGGGAAGAAAAGGGCGTATTCCACGCGAGCAATGACTCCGACAAGCCCAAGTACTACACCCTGATCGAGTTTCCCTATCCCAGCGGCCAGGGACTGCACGTTGGCCATCCCAGATCCTATACGGCTCTGGATATCGTAGCGAGAAAACGCCGCTTGATGGGCTATAATGTGCTGTATCCTATCGGTTGGGATGCCTTTGGCCTGCCTACCGAAAATTTTGCCATTAAAAACCACGTCCATCCAGAGGTGGTGACAAAGAAAAATATCGCCCGCTTTAAGCAGCAGCTGCAGTCACTCGGCATTTCCTTTGACTGGAGCCGTGAGATCAACACCACGGATCCCAGCTATTATAAATGGACACAGTGGATCTTTTTGCAGCTGTTTAAGCACGGCTTGGCGTATAAAAAAGAGGCTTCCGTAAACTGGTGCACCTCCTGCAAATGCGTGCTGGCCAACGAAGAGGTGGTCAACGGCGTTTGCGAGCGCTGCGGCAGCGAAGTGGTGCGAAAGGTGAAATCCCAGTGGATGCTGAAGATCACCGAGTATGCTCAGCGCCTGATCGATGATTTGGATTTGGTGGATTATCCGGACCGTGTCAAGGCGCAGCAGAAAAACTGGATCGGCCGTTCTACCGGTGCGGAGGTGGATTTTGACACCACCCTGGGCGATAAGCTGACCGTGTACACCACCCGGCCGGATACCCTGTTCGGCGCGACTTATATGGTGATTTCCCCGGAGCATCCCATGATTGAAAAATGGGCTGGTCAAATTCAGAATATGGACGAGGTGCGGGCTTACCAGGAGGCGGCCGCGAAGAAGTCCGATTTTGAGCGGACTGAAGTAGCTAAGGACAAAACCGGTGTAAAGCTGCTTGGCGTACAGGCCATCAATCCGGTCAATGACCGGGAAATCCCGATCTTTATTTCCGATTACGTTTTGGTGTCCTATGGCACCGGCGCAATTATGGCGGTGCCTGCCCACGATACCAGAGACTGGGAATTCGCTAAGAAATTCGGCCTTCCCATTATCGAAGTCGTAAAGGGCGGTAATGTACAGGAAGAAGCCTTTACAGACTGTGCAACAGGAATTATGGTAAACTCCGGGCTGTTGGATGGCCTCTCTGTAGAGGAGGCCAAGGTGAAGATCACCAAGTGGCTTACGGAAAATCACAGAGGCCGCGCTAAGGTGAACTTTAAGCTGAGAGACTGGGTATTCTCCCGTCAGAGATACTGGGGAGAGCCTATCCCGATTGTGTATTGCGAGAAATGCGGCTATGTTCCTCTGCCGGAGAGCGAGCTGCCTCTGACCCTGCCGGAAGTAGATTCTTATGAGCCGACGGAAAATGGGGAATCTCCCTTAGCCAATATGACCGATTGGGTGAATACCACCTGTCCTCACTGCGGCGGCCCCGCCAAGCGGGAAACCGATACCATGCCTCAGTGGGCCGGCTCGTCCTGGTATTTTCTGCGGTATACCGATCCCCGCAACGATCAAGCCCTGGCGTCTCAACAGGCGCTGGAGTACTGGACGCCGGTGGACTGGTATAACGGCGGAATGGAGCATACCACACTGCACCTGCTTTACAGCCGCTTCTGGCATAAGTTCCTTTACGATATCAAGGTTGTTCCCACGCCGGAGCCCTATGCCAAGCGCACCAGCCATGGCATGATCCTGGGAGAAAACGGCGAGAAAATGAGCAAATCCAGAGGAAATGTGGTAAACCCGGATGACATCGTCAAGGAATACGGGGCCGATACCATGCGCTTGTTTGAAATGTTCATCGGCGACTTTGAGAAGGCCGCGCCCTGGAGCGCCGCTGGAATCCGCGGCTGCCGCCGCTTTGTGGAGCGCTATTGGAACTTGCAGGATATCCTGGTAAAGGATGGCGGAATCCGTGCCTCGCTGGAGACTCCTTTCCATAAAACCATCAAAAAGGTGGGAGAGGATATTGAAAACCTGAAGTTCAATACCGCGATCGCCGCCTTAATGTCCCTGATTAATGATATTTATGACAGCGGCTCTATCACGCCGGAGGAGCTTAAGGTGTTTACGATTCTGCTGAACCCATTTGCCCCTCATGTCACGGAAGAGGTGTGGAGCCTTAATAAGCTGGGAGAGGAAATGGTATGCCAGCAGCAGTGGCCGGCCTATGACGAGAATAAATGCAAGGATGAGACCATAGAAATTGTCGTGCAGGTAAACGGCAAGGTTCGCGGCAAGCTTTCCATGCCCGCCGATGTGGCCAAGGATGCGGCCGTTGCCGCGGCGAAGGCAGATGAGAAAATCTGCGCCGCAATCGGCGGAAAGACTATTCTAAAGGAGATTTACGTGCCTGGAAAGCTGGTCAACCTTGTGGTAAAATGAGCCGGTTCTGTGGGAATTAGAGAGGTTTTTCCAGGGCGTTATGTAACAAATAATGATTGTAAATATTTACCAAATTAGGGTTTTATTTCCTAGAGAATAAAACAAATTTGTGAACTTTCACACATTGCCCTTGACACCTAAGATCCGCTACTGTATAATATTTTAGTATCGTGAGACACAAATACCCCTGTCGTTCGACGGAGGGGAGGGAAATAGATGGCTGAAATTAGAATTAAGGATAACGAGTCTTTGGACAGTGCTTTGAGAAGATTTAAGAAGCAGTGTGCCAGAGCCGGTGTTATTGCCGAGGTGCGTAAGAGAGAAGCTTATGAAAAGCCCTCCGTACGTCGCAAAAAGAAGTCTGAAGCAGCTCGTAAGCGCAAGTTTAAATAAGCTGCGACAGGCTTATGACAGCGGCTGCTCCAATTGAATTCAAGCGTTTTGAAAAAGCGGGCAGGATTGCCCGCTTTTTTAATGCCGCCGAAAAGGCCGGATACATCCACCAGCTGAGCTGGTGGTCAAAAATGGCCCCCAAAGGGGCTGCCGCAAGAGATAGGCCCAGAGGGCCTGGGCAAGCTATGGGTTCATCCCGTGGTTTTGATTGGAGGTTTTTATGTCTTTTTTTCTGCCTACGGTAGCTTTGAAACGGGTGACGGATATCTCTGAAGAACTGCTGAATTCCTTGGGAATCCGGGCTGTGTTTTTAGATGTAGACAATACCCTATCGACTCATGGCTCTCAGTCTCCGTTTGAGGGCTCGGTGGCTTGGGCCCAAAATCTGGTGGAACAGGGCTTCCAGCTTTTTATTATTTCGAATAATTTTAAAGAGCGGGTAGAACCTTTTGCCGCCCAGTTTCAGCTGCCCTTTGTCCATTTCGCGGCAAAGCCGCTGCCGTGGGGATATTTAAAAGCAAAAAAAGGCTTGCGGAATCAAGTGAAAAACAGCCAGTGCCTGGTGGTAGGAGACCAAATATTTACAGATATCATCGGGGCTAATCTATGCGGCATGAAATCAGTGCTGCTGGAGCCGATTCAGCTGGAGAATACCGCCAGCTTTCGGCTGAGACGGAAGTGGGAACGGCGATTTCGCAAAAAAGCGAAAATGGGACGGAGTTAAAAAAGCCAGGAGGTAGTGAGGAAAGTTGAAAAAGATATTGGTACTGCTGGGGCCGAACTTAAATATGATCGGCGTGCGGGAAAAAGGAATTTACGGCACGGAGACAGCGGAGAGCATTGACGCCCAGATTCGGGACTACGCAGACAAGGCGGGCTGCGCCTGCGAAATCTTCCAGTCCAATTGGGAGGGGGCTTTAGTGGATAAAATCCACGAGGCGAAGGATGTGTTCGATGGGGCGGTCATCAATGCGGGAGCGCTGACCCATTACAGTTATGCCCTGAGGGATGCGATTTCCTGCCTGCGGATTCCCTTTGTAGAGGTTCATATGAGCAATATTTATGCCCGGGAGGAATTCCGGCACCATTCCGTGATTTCGCCGGTATGCGCCGGACAGATCGCGGGCTTCGGAAAAAACAGCTATTTTTTGGCTATCGACGCTTTAAAGCGCTTACTTTGAAATGAAAGAATACAGATGGATAAAAGTGTTTTGTAAAATCGTTGAAAAGCATCGATAAAAGCCAGAAAGGAGGCGGCGGTTATGGCGGAAAGAACAGAGCGGCTAATGTCGCTTTTGCCGGAGGCGGTGGGAGAGCAGGCCGTAGACGGCGCGTTGATCACATCTCCGGCAAACCGTTTGTATCTCACCGGGATGGAAACCTCGGCGGGCTACGTGCTGGTCACCCGGCGGGAAGCCTATTTTATTGTGGACTTCCGTTATTATGAGGCTGCCTGCAAGCAGGTTTCCCATTGCAAGGTGGTGGAGTTTTCCAAAATCGGGGAGACGCTGAAGGAGCTTGCCCGTCAGGAAGGGCTCAAGGGCATTTTATTAGAGTATGAGGGGATTTCCTTGTCCTCTGCCCAGCAGATGGAAACGATTTTCCATGCGGCTGGGGCTAGGGTGGTTAAGGATCGAACCTTAGACCGGCTTCTGCACCAAATGCGCCGGATCAAGGAGCCGGGGGAGCTTCGGGAGATGAACACAGCCCAAGAAATTACCGACGCCGCTTTTTCCCACATCCTTGCTAAAATCAAGGAAGGAATCACGGAACGGGAGCTGGCGCTGGAAATCGAATTTTTTATGAGGAGAAACGGCGCGGAAAGCGTTTCCTTTGATTTGATCGTAGTTTCCGGAAAGAACGGCTCCTTGCCTCACGGCGTGCCTGAGGAAAAGCCCGTTGAAAAAGGCGATTTTATCACAATGGATATTGGTGCCGTCTATCACCATTATTGCAGCGACATGACGAGAACAGTGGCTCTCGGCCAGGTGACGGATGAACAAAAACAGGTATATGAGACGGTCCTAAAGGCTCAGCTGGCCGCCTTGGCCGCGATTGGCCCTGGAAAGTCCTGTAAGGAGGTGGACGCCGCGGCCAGAGATTTAATCACGCAAGCGGGCTATGGGCGCTGCTTCGGCCACGCAACCGGTCATTCCGTAGGTCTGGAAATCCACGAGGAGCCCAGATGCGGTCCGTCCAGCCCGGATATCCTGGAGCCGGGCGTAGTGATGACTGTTGAGCCCGGAATTTATCTGCCGGACCGGTTTGGCGTAAGGATCGAGGATATGGTGGTAATTACAGAAAACGGGTATCAGAATTTTACGAAATCATCAAAAGAGTTGATTCTTTTATAATTTGTGAGAAAAAACTTGAAAAATACGGTGATTTAGGATAAACTCTATATTAGATAATTTTGTATTGGAGGATCATATATGGTATCAGCAGGTGATTTCAGAAACGGCATTACCTTTGAAATGGATGGGAATGTATATTCGATTATAGAATTCCAGCATGTTAAACCCGGAAAGGGAGCGGCTTTTGTCCGCACCAAAATCAGAAACGTGATTACCGGCAGCGTGGTGGAAAAGACCTTCAATCCCAACGACAAATATCCCACCGCCTTTATCGACAGAAAGGATATGCAGTATCTGTACAACGACGGAGATCTGTATTATTTCATGGATTTGGAGTCTTATGAGCAGCTGCCAATCAACAAAAGCGTGCTGGGTGACAACTTTAAATTTGTGAAAGAAAATATGGAGTGCAAGGTGCTTTCTTATAAGGGCAGCGTGTTCGGCGTGGAGCCCCCGTTCTTTGTGGAGCTTCAGGTGACCAAGACGGATCCCGGCTTTAAGGGGGATACCGCTACCAACGCCACTAAGCCTGCCACTTTGGAAACCGGCGCGGAGATCAAGGTTCCGTTGTTTATCGACGAAGGGGAAATGATCCGCGTAGATACCCGTACCGGCGAATATATGGAGCGCGCTTAACCAATACTATTCATTGGCGGTTTCCTGTTTTTGGAAGTGGATTGTGAAGGAAGCGGAAAGAAAGGAAGCCCAATCAATTCAGAAACGAACAAAACGAATTTTAAGGAGGTACAGGTATGACTTTAACAGAAAAAACCGCGTACATCAAAGGTCTTGTAGAAGGGTTGGAGCTGAACGCTGACGAAAAAGAGGTCAAGGTTATCAATGCGATCATCGGCCTGTTAGACGATATGGCCCTGACGGTTTCCGACTTAGAGGAAAGCATGAACGATATGGGCAACCAGCTGGATGAGGTAGACGAGGACTTGTATTATCTGGAGCAGGACTTCTACGATGAGGATGAAGATGACGGCGAGGATGAGGAATATTATGAGGTCACCTGTCCCACCTGTAATGAAACTATCTGCGTTTCCGAGGATGTTTTGCTGAAGGGCGGTATTCAGTGCCCTAACTGCGGCGAATCCTTGGAGTTCGACTTCGACGATTTAGAGTGCGACTGCGGTTGCTGCTCTGATGCTGACGATGAGGACTATTGCGGCTGTGGCTGCGGCGAGCAGGTAGAAGAACCTATTAAATAAAAACAGCTGTCTTCATTTTCACAGCTTGCCCTTTGTTACCGGCAGCTAATCAGAAAGCGGCTGCTTTGTAAAATCTTGAAGGCTGTTTGATAAAAAATTAATTAAAAGAAGCCCGCCGGCATTTGCCGGCGGGCTTCTTTTACAGCAATCGGTAAAGCTGAGAGGCGGTTTCCTTTTTGGCGTATTCCGTTACATCCAGTACCTCCGCTTTTAACGGATGGCTACCCATCTGAATTTCCAAAACATCGCCAACCTTCACATCGTAGGAAGCCCGGGCAGGCTTTCCGTTGACCAGCACTCTGCTGGCATCGCAGGCCTCGTTGGCCACAGTACGCCGCTTAATTAAACGGCTGACCTTTAAATATTTATCCAGTCTCATAAAATCCTCCATATTTTGTAATGCTTTTATTATAGAGGATGCAGAGCGGGTTTTCAAGAGAGATCAGGCGTTTTGCCGCAGGCCTTCGATTTCACTTTTGGTTGCCATGATGTTTTGAGCGTAGGTGGTGGTATAGGTTCCGTTGGCAATGGCGTTTTGATAGCCGCCCACGCCCATATTATAGGCCATCAGGCCGTCATGTTCGCCGTATTGATGGACAAAGCCGGAAATAATACTGACGCCTGCCAAAATATTTTCATAAGGATCCTGAAGATCAGTGATCCCATAAAGCTCATATAAGGATTGAGAATTGATGCTGTTAATCTGCATAATCCCGCTGTCAGAAGAGCCATCCTCATAATACCTCACTGCGGAGGGATCATAGTTGCTTTCGTGGTACATCATGGCCAAAACCAGTTCGTAACTGACCTGCTTTTCCTGACACTGCTGGTAAGTGTAAGCCTGCAGCTCCTGGGACAATGGAATTTCCGGGATATAAAATTCCGAAAGCTCTATAGCGTTGTCGGAATTAGCGGGTATAGCGGGCTCTGAGGGATCGCCGGAGGCTTCCGCAGGCTCAGCCGGCTCGGAAGACGCGGCCTCTTGACTGCTGAAATCAGGTGAGGAGGCTTCGGAAGCAGGAGCATCCGGCTCAGAGGAAGACGGCTGCGCAGTCTCCTGCGGCTGAGTACAGGTATTGAAATCGTCGGGAAACGATTGGACGAGCTGGTCCAGCGGATCCATAAAAGCCTTAGCTTTTATAGCTTCCAGGCTTTCATCGGGCGTTTTCATAGCCGGCGCTTCTACAAGGGCGGCCGGGTAAGAAGCCACAAAGGATATGCCCATCATGAGAGACAGACAAATCGTCCATAACTTTTGCATTTAGGGTCCTCCTTAAAGTAACAGTCCTGTTACATTAATATGCTTGTCTATGAAAAATAGTCCATACTCAGTTTTCCCGCTTTTTTCCTGCTCTAATCAAATAAATAAAAAACTTCTTTGCCCCAGGTCGAACCGTGTCGGATCAGGGCAAAGAAGCTTTTTTTCAAAAGGGAAATCTGGTTAGGAGGCGCTTTTCATCTCCAAACGAAGCTTGTCGGAAATCATGGCGATGAATTCGCTGTTGGTGGGCTTTCCGCGGCTAGTGTGGATGGTATAGCCGAAATAGGAGTTTAAAATATCCACGTCGCCGCGGTCCCAAGCCACTTCGATGGCATGACGGATCGCCCTTTCCACTCTGGATGAGGTGGTTTCATATTTCTTTGCCACAGCAGGATAAAGCTGTTTTGTGACAGCGTTGATGATTTCAGGATTTTCAATGGACATCAAAATGGAGTCTCTAAGATAGTGATAACCCTTGATATGAGCTGGAACTCCGATTTGATGAAGAATATCGGTCACCTGAATTTCGATGCTTTGACCCTGTATGGAATGGGAAGCCACAGGCTTGCCGCCGGCGGAAGGCTGGCAGGAGCCTTTTAAATGGAGAATCCTTGAGGCGAGCTCCTTGACGTTGTAGGGCCTTAACACGAAATAGGAGGCGCCGGCGCTCATGACCTCTTTTTCCAGCACAGAGCTGTCAAAATTAGAGAGAACAATAAACATCGGATGCTTGCCAGGCTTCTCCATAGCGGAGGCAACCACGCCGATTCCATCCATGCTGGGCATGAATAAATCCAATACCACTACATCAGGATTCACTTCGTTGATCGCGTTTAATACCTGGATGCCATCCTTTTGGCAGAAGTGAAGGTCAAAACCATAATCGTTGAGGATCTTGGCGTCCTCTCGATGAAATTCGGCAGCTTGTTCGGTAATCAGCATTTTTACATGATTTTCCATTTTGAAATCCCCCTATATTTTTTTCTCTGTCATAAGATTACCATATATTGGTAAAAATGGCAATACTTTTTTGAAAAAATTTTGCGGGCAGGGGGAAGATAATAGCATAAAACCCAGTAATAATGCGATATTTAAAATTAATTTAAGATGCCAATTTTTGGGAATTTACCAATTCGTAGGAATTTTCCAGCATGTTTTCCGCAAAAATCCCATAGCCTTTTTCCGGTTCATTGACGAAAACATGGGTGACGGCTCCCACCAGCATGCCATTCTGAATGATAGGGCTGCCGCTCATTCCCTGAACAATGCCGCCGGTTTTTTCCAAAAGTTCAGGGTCCGTGATTTTTACAATCATATTTTTAGTGGGTACATCCTCGTTATAATTTACGCTTTCGATTTCGATATCATAATATTGCGGTTCGTTGCCCTGGATGGTTGTAAGAATTTGAGCCTTTCCAGGAACTACCTGCTGCTTCATAGCCACAGTCATGGGCTCGTTGGAAGCGGGACACTGATCCATGGTTCCGTAAACGCCGGTCTGAATATTCGCTGAGAGATTGCCGATTGCGTTGTTATTGCTGAAATAACCCCGCAGTTCTCCGGGCGTGCCCTTTTCACCCTTTACGATACCGCTGATGTTGGCGGAAACAATATCGCCGCTCAGCAGAGGCATCAGGTCGCCTGTGTCAATGTCGCAGATTCCATGGCCCAGCCCGGCAAAGGAGTGCTCCTCAGGGTTGTAAAAGGTGAGCGTTCCGATGCCGGCGGAGGAGTCTCGGACCCAAAGCCCGGCCTTGTAAGAGATGCCGTCGTCAGCTTTCACAGGGGTGATTTGGACCTCAAAGCTCATGTTAGACCGCAGCACCGACAGGCTCAAAGGAACGCCGCCGCTCTTCTCTATGATAGCCGCGACCTCCTCATTGGTATTCACTTGGATGCCGTTGATACTGGTAATCACGTCGCCGATTTTTAATCCGGCGGAACGGGCGGGATTCACTGTTTTTCCGTTTGACTTTAAATCAGACATGCCGACTACCACCACGCCCTGGGTAAAAATCTTGACGCCGAAGGGAGTGCCGCAGGGGATCACCTGGGTTTCTTCCACCACCTCAACGTCTACGGTTTTAATAGGAATAGCGTCCAGCAGCATCAGGTCTGCCTGATAGGTTTCGTCGGGATGATTTAGAATTCCCGCTTCGACCAGTGTCTGATTATTTTCTGTTTTCGCGGTGACCGGAATCATGTTATGGGTCTGTATGCCGCTGTTTTGGGTCACCTTATAATTATCAGGCAATGAGTTCGCCAAATAGGCTCCAACGCCCAGAAGGCCGCACAGAACCACAGCTAGGGCGATGGTAATGCCTTTGATAAATTTTTTCATAATTTTCTCCTTTCTGTGGCCGGTTTTACGAGAAAATCGGTACATGCTTACTGTTCCACACGGGGAAAAAACTATTTTGACAAAATCCTTTTATTCAGAGTAATTTTGCCATTTATGACGCTGAAAGCCCCATTGCTTCAGCAGATGATGGAGCGTATTTCCTGTTTTGACAAAAGAAAAATTTTAAAAATCCTTTTTATGATTTAGAGAGGCTTTGGAATCCCAGGGCTTTGCATAATGGGGCGTTGAAAATCATAAGTATCATTATGATTTCAATAGGAGGGAAAAAGGATGGCAGAATTAAAAATAGAGAAAAAAGCCGGAATGCCCCACAATTTGATTTTAGAGGACAGGAAAAAGCTGGTGGTATCCGGAGTGGAGGATGTGGACAGCTTTGATGAGCAGACCGTGGTAGCCTATACCGCTGTAGGAGAGCTGATGATTAAAGGGGAAGGGCTCCACATCAATAAACTGAGCTTAGAAACGGGGGAGCTGACGCTGGATGGAGAAATTGCCTCCTTGACCTATACGGAAAACCGTTCCAGCAACGGCTCTTTTTTTTCCAAGCTGTTCCGGTAAGGATGTGACCTTTTGGAGATTACAGTGGCGGGCCAATGGGAGCTGTTTTTATACGCCGGGCTGCTGGGCGTGCTTCTGGGAGCCTATTATGATGTGTTCCGGATTATCCGCTACCTGACTGCGCAGGGAAAGCGGCAGACCTTTTTCTGGGACCTCTTTTATTTTTTCAGCAGCGGCGTTGCGACCTTTCTGTTTCTTCTGGCGGCAAACCAGGGACAAATGCGGTTTTATCTTCTGGCGGGAGAACTGATCGGCTGGTGCCTGTATCACCTGACCTTGGGGCAGGCCACGCTCTTTATCAGCAGGCTGGTAGTAAAGGTGCTGCAGCGGATTTTTTCCTGGATCAAGCGTCATGTTTTGAAGCCGGTTTGGAGGGCGGTTTGCTGGATTTGGAAAAAATTTGAAAAAGTATTCAAAAAAGCTCTTGGTTTTGCGAAAAAAATTGCGGTAAAATCAAAAAATAGCTTGAAACGCAGGCGCAGAATAGTGTATACTTTAAATAAACATTCTCCTAAAAAGAAACGTGGAAAGCAAAAGGACGCCAAAAAGAAGGGAAGGAAGAAACATGCAGGAAGTAAAAACCAAAAAAGCTAAAAAGAGTTTCTTTCTCCGCTTGGCAGTTTTTGTCTTTATCTGTTATGTCGCTGTGATGCTGGTCAACCAGCAGATGCAGATCAGCGAAAAGCGGAAGGCGTTGGATGACCTAAATCAGGCGATCAAGGTCCAGGAGCTTCAAAACGACCAGCTTCGGGATGTTTTGAATTCCAAGGACGGGAACCAGGAGTACATAGAGCGTATTGCCAGAGGAGATCTTGATTTGGCTAATCCGGGAGAGCGTGTGTTTATTAATATTGCAGGGAATTGATGTTTAGGGACATCGAAAATCAAGGGAGGAAAACAGTTCTATATGCAGCTTGAGGTAGGAATGGTTTTGGAAGGCAAGGTTACCGGCATTACAAAATTTGGCGCGTTTATCGAGCTTCCCGGCGGAAAAACTGGTATGGTACATATTTCAGAGGTCGCCCCTACGTTTGTAAAGGAAATCCGCGACTTTGTAACGGAGAACCAAACGGTCAAGGTCAAGGTGCTCAGCATCAGCGAAGACGGCAAGGTCAGCCTTTCCATGAAAAAAGCCATGGATCCGGCTCCGCGCCCCCAGCAGCGCAGTTCCGCTCCCGCTCGTTCTGTAAGCCCCGGACGGCCCGGTTCCTTTGAATGGCAGGGCAGCCGAGGCAGGTCCAGCGAGCCTGCCAGCTTTGAGGACATGATGTCCAGATTCAAGCAGGCCAGCGATGAAAAGATGTCCGATTTGAAGCGGGTGACGGAAAATAAGCGGGGAGGCTTTTCCCGACGCGGCTCCGGACAGCAAAAATAAAGAAATGGGCGAGCACAGCTTTGTGTTCGCCTTTTTGTATGGAAATCCACGAGGAGGAACGCTATGTATTTTATTAATGGAAAAATCCACACCATGGAGGGCTCAAACTATGAAAGCGGATATCTCCATATCGTCAATGGAAAAATCGCGGAGATCGGGGAGATGTCCGATTTCACCTTGGATGATGAAAAAATAGTGGATCTGAAGGATCAAGATGTGTATCCCGGCTTTATAGACGCCCACACCCATCTGGGAATGTTTGAGGATGCCATCACCTTCGAGGGAGATGACGGCAACGAGGAAACCGAACCGCTGACGCCCCAGCTAAGGGCGCTGGACGCCGTTAATCCTATGGACCGGTGCTTTACCGAGGCGCTGGAGGGTGGAATTACCACTGTGGTGACAGGACCCGGCAGCGCAAATCCGGTCGCGGGACAAATGCTGGCAATGAAAACCTATGGCCGGCGGATCGACGATATGGTTTTAAAAGAGCCTATGGCGATTAAATTTGCATTAGGAGAAAATCCTAAGTCGGTTTATCATAGTAAAAATCAGTCCCCCACCACCAGAATGGCAACCGCCGCAGTGATTCGGGAGCAGCTTTCAAAGGCAAAACGCTATTTAGAGGATCAAATAAAGGCTGACCAGTCTCCGGAGGGAGATTATGATCCGCCGGAATACGACGCCGGATGCGAGGCGCTGGCGCCGCTGCTGGAACGCAAGATCCAGGCGCACTTTCATGCGCACCGGGCGGATGATATTTTTACCGCGATTCGTATCGCTAAGGAATTTAATCTGGATTATGTTTTAGTTCACGGCACTGAGGGGCATCTGATCACCCGGGAGCTTCTACAAGATCGGGTGCAGGTGCTGTCCGGACCATTTCTGGGGGACCGCTGCAAACCAGAGCTGAAGAATATGACGCCCCGGTCCCCAGGAATACTGGCAAGGGCTGGAATCCCTACTGCGATCATTACCGACCACCCCGAGACTCCGATTCAATATTTGCCGCTGTGCGCCGCTCTGGCTGTGCGGGAGGGAATGGATCGGGAGCAGGCTTTGGAGGCGATTACGATTACTCCAGCCAGGATCTGCGGACTGGACAAGCGGGTGGGCTCCATCAAAGAGGGGAAGGATGCCGATTTTGTGGTATATCAAGGAGATCCGCTGGAATTGATGAACAAGCCTGAAATGGTAATTTGCGGTGGAAAAATCGTTTATGAAAGAAAATAAAACAAATGTTGTACAAACTGTACTAAAATTATAAATTTTTTGTGAAATCCTTTAAATAATTTGCCGGGCATGGTATAATAAAAATAACGATTAACCCTAGAGATTTCATTTTACTAATCGTTACAAGCTTAATTTAAAGGAGGACAGGAAGCATGAAGATCACCATAACAGGAAGAAAAGTATCTTTACGCGATAATTTTAAGGAGCGGGTGGAAAAGAAGCTGAAAAAATTCGGCCGCATGTTCGGTGAGGACGCTTCAGCCAGCGTTACGGTCACCGTGGAGAAACGCAGGCAGACCGTAGAAGTGACGATTCGCACCGCGGATGGTATGGTGTACCGCTCCGAGCAAACCGCTCCGGAAATGAACGACGCTCTGGATGAAGTGGTCAATGCCCTGGGCCGTCAAATTCGTAAAAATAAGTGTAAGCTGGAAAAGAAAATCCGCGCGGTGGGAGCCATCGATGAGTTTTTGGCTCAAGAGACAGAGGAAGCTTCCGCCGAGGAGGAAGCTGAGGGCGATTACAAAATTGAGCGGATCAAGCACTTCGCTTTGAAGCCTCTGCTGGTGGAGGAAGCGATTTTACAGATGAATATGATAGGCCATCAGTTTTTTATGTTTCAAAATATGGAGACTGGAGACGTAAATGTGGTTTATGTAAGAAAGGACGGCACTTACGGACTTCTGGAGCCTGCGGAGGAATAAGACTTGCAGGGCCTGGAAAGAACTGATATAATAAAAATTCAGAGAAACTAGCAAGTATTAGAAAATGACAAGGTGGCTGCGGCCATCCGGCCTCTGCCGGTTTGGCCGCAGCCTTGTTATTATGCGTGCCGGCTTTGCGGGCGAACCAGCCCTCAGAGGGCTTTCACTTGAGGCTTCGGAAAAAATCAAGCCGTAGGGTGAGGAATGGACCTGCTGTGGAAAGCCGGCGTTTAGTAGTCATAGGCTGAAAAGCTGTGAAAACCGTAGCGCAGACGAAAAATCGGTAGGCTTTGTTCGAATGAAGCGTTTTGCTGGCGGCAGAGCCTGATAAGGCTTATGAAACCGCAGTTTGTGCCGGCGGCTATAACTTTGTAGGAAGAGGATTGATTCATGGAAATCACGATGGTATGCCCTTGCCTGCTGGGGCTGGAGGGCTTGGTAAAGGACGAGCTTCTGTATTTGGAGGCGCAGAATATACGGCCTCAAAACGGAAGGGTAGTGTTTCAGGGCGGCCCAGAGATTCTGGCCCGGGCTAATATAAACTGCCGGTACGGTGAACGCATTTTGATTCAAATGGGGGCCTTTGAGGCTAAAACCTTTGAGGAGCTGTTTCAGCAAGTAAAATCTCTGCCCTGGGAGCTGTGGATTGGCAGACAGGACAGCTTTCCGGTCAAGGGAAGAAGCTTGGATTCCCAGCTGAAAAGTGTCCCGGATTGTCAGGCTATCGTTAAAAAGGCGGTAGTGGAACGGCTGAGGCAGAAGTATCGGATTTCCTGGTTTGAAGAAACTGGTTTTGCCAGGCAGATCCAGTTTTTGATTTTAAAGGATCGGGTTTCTGTCATGCTGGATACTTCAGGAATTGGACTTCATAAGCGCGGCTACCGGGCGAACGCCACAGAAGCGCCCATTAAGGAAACCCTTGCGGCGGCAATGGTTAAGCTTTCCCGGGTTTATCGCGACAGTATCCTGTTTGATCCTTTTTGCGGCTCCGGAACCATCCTGGTGGAGGGAGCCATGTACGCTATGCATCTGGCGCCGGGACTGCGGAGACGGTTTGCGGCGGAGCGGTGGGATCAGATTCCTGCACAGGTGTGGCGGAAAGAGCGGGAAAGGGCCCAGGACCTGATTCAAAAGGATGCTGCTTTTACAGGCTTTGGATATGATATCGACGAGAATGCCCTGGCGATCGCGAGGGAAAACGCCGCAAAGGCGGGCGTGTCCGGCAAGCTCCGTTTTGAGCGCCGGGACATTCGGGAATTGGAGCTTGCGGGGGAAAGAGGCGCGGTTATCTGTAATCCGCCCTATGGTGAACGTTTGTTGGATCAACAGGCGGCTCAAGAGCTTTACCGGGTGATGGGACAGAAGCTTCAGCGGAAAAGGGGATGGAGCTACACAGTAATCAGCCCGGAAGAACAGTTTGAGCAGTATTTTGGCAGAATGGCCGATAAACGGCGAAAGCTTTATAACGGTATGATTAAATGCCAGGTTTATCAGTATTTTAAATAAGATTCAGGAGGGAAATGACATGTTTCAGTTTCAGCCGGAAAAAGCCAGATGGTTTTCAGAGCCAAGGCGGTATGAAATTCAGCCGGATCGGGTAATCATTACCACTGATCCGGGCTCTGATTTTTGGCAGAGGACTTATTACGGATTTCAGAACGACAACGCCCATGTATTGTTAAACAGCACGAAAGAACCGTATTTCTCTTTTACCGTCAAAGCCAGCTTTCAAAGCAGCACCCTGTTTGATCAATGCGGTTTGGCAATTTATCAAAACAGCGGCAGCTGGGCCAAGGCTTGTATTGAGTATCATGACGAAAAGGAATCTTGGCTTGGGAGCGTGGTTACCAACCGGGGCTACTCCGATTGGTCTACATCGGAGATTTCTTCTTCTGTTACCAGTGTGTATTACCGTTTGAGCCGCAGGGAAAGCGATTTTTGCTTTGAAAATTCCTTTGATGGAATCCGTTTTCACCAAATGCGTATTTTCCATTTGGAGGAAGGAAGCGGAGAGGTTCACTTTGGACTGATGGCTTGCTCGCCGGGGAAAGGGTCCTTTCAGGCGGTATTTACCGAAATGAACGTAACAGAATGTCTGTGGAAAGCGCATACTTAAACATATAGATAAAAGCCCAGATGCTGATTCACAGCGTCTGGGCTTTTTGCGCTTAGCGACCAGGCAGCCCTGGCTGCGCTATTGTAGATCGCAAAGATTAATGGAGTTATGGATAATTAAATCGGGGGCGGAAAACTTTTATATGTTTTCCGCCCCCCGCACCGAGATAAAGCAATCTAATCAATATTGCCTTAAAATTATAATATATCATAAAAAACAATCAATCCGAACCCACCGCCAACCGGCATAAGGTTCGGATTGATTTGTTATGGTGGAGACGAAGAGGATCGAACTCTCGACCTTACGGATGCGAACCGTACGCTCTCCCAGCTGAGCTACGCCCCCGAATTGTTCACTGAAGTTTCCAGCGAACAAAAAATATTATAGCACTACCTTACACAGATTTCAACTGTTTTTTTCATTTTCTAAATAAGTTTCGCAAAATTCTTTCATGCAGCACTGCTCGCATTTTGGTTTTCTGGCGTCGCACACAGCCCTGCCGTGAAGTACCAGGCGGTGACAAAAATCATTAGATTCCTTAGGATCGAGGGCGTCCTTTAAAATCATCTCGATTTTGTATGGATCCTTTAAATTATGAAAGCCAAGGCGGCGCGTCAGCCGTATGCAGTGAGTATCCACCACCACGGCAGGCTTATGAAAAATATCGCCCAACACCAGATTGGCGGTCTTTCTGCCGATACCGGGCAGACGAGTCAGCTCCTCTAAGGTGTCCGGAACCTTTCCGCCAAATTCATCCCGCAGCATTTGGCACATCGCGATAATATCTCTGGCCTTTGTTTTATATAGGCCGCAGGTGCGGATGTCCTCTTCCACCGCAGAAATATCAGCGTCAGCAAAAGCGCAGACGTCCGGAAAATCGGAAAACAGCTTCGGTGTTACCATATTTACCCTTAAATCGGTGCATTGGGCGGCAAGCCGGGTGGAAATCAGCAACTGGAGAGGATCACGGTAGGTGAGAGAACAGATTGAGTCCGGATATTCCTTTTTTAACGCGGCTACCGCCAGAGATGCCCGTTCTTTGTTCGTCATAAAATAAACCTCCTATGGCTCGTATAACCATAGTGTATAACAAAAAAACATCAAAAACAAGGCGTTTCGGCAAAAACCGATTATGGAAATCGGAAAATCAGATCACACGGAATTCAAGCAGAGAAAAAGAACTTTTCATTTTTATCTGCTGTCTAACTTGCTATTTCCGCAAAAAACGTGTATACTTTTTTCATATTATGTGGAATGTAGGAGTGGTTAAAGGATGAATCATTACGCAGATGAAAATTTAGCGTTTATCGCGTCTTTCGATAACGAGGTCGGGGCCGCTATGAACGAGGAGCTGAAGAGACAGCGCCGCAACCTGGAGCTGATCGCCTCTGAGAACCTGGTTTCTCCGGCAGTAATGGCGGCTATGGGCAGCGTGCTTACCAACAAATATGCCGAAGGCTATCCGGGCAAGCGTTACTACGGAGGCTGCCAATGCGTGGATGTGGTGGAGGAGATTGCCCGCCAGAGAGCCTGCAAGCTGTTTGGTGCGGAGCACGCCAATGTACAGCCTCATTCCGGCGCTCAAGCGAACATCGCGGTTTATTTTGCGATGCTTAACCCGGGGGATACCATCATGGGCATGAACCTTTCTGAAGGCGGCCATCTGACCCACGGCTCTCCGGTTAATATCTCCGGCAAATATTTTAATTTTGTGGAATACGGTGTGGCTTCCGATACCGAGCAGATCGATTACGACAGGGTTATGGAAATCGCCATGGAATGTAAGCCGAAGATGATCGTCTGCGGCGCGTCCGCCTATCCCAGAATTATTGATTTTAAAAGATTCCGGGAAATTGCCGATGCCTGCGGCGCTTATTTAATGGTGGATATGGCTCATATTGCCGGCTTGGTGGCGGCTGGGGTTCATCCCAGTCCGGTACCCTACGCTCATTTTGTAACCACTACCACTCACAAGACTCTGAGAGGCCCCAGAGGAGGCATGATCCTATGCAAGGAGGAATTCGCCAAGCAGATTGACAAGGCCATTTTCCCCGGCACTCAGGGCGGTCCGCTGATGCATATCATCGCCGCTAAGGCGGTTTGTCTGGGAGAAGCCCTGAAGCCTGAGTTTAAGGCTTATGGGGAGCAGGTAGTGAAGAACTGCCAGGCTCTGGCCCAGGGCCTTTTGAAGCGGGGCCAGAAGCTGATTTCCGGCGGTACGGATAATCACCTGCTGCTTTTGGATTTGAGAGGTCAGGAGATTACCGGTAAGGAGTTAGAGCATCGTTTGGATGAGGTTTACATCACTGTGAACAAGAATACTGTGCCCAACGAGCCCAGAAGCCCCTTTGTGACCAGCGGTGTCAGAATCGGTACTCCCGCGGTGACTACCAGGGGCCTGAAGGAGGCGGACATGGATCAGATCGCCGAATTTATTTCCCTGGTGATTCAGGATTTCGAGGGCAATGCGGACAAGGTGCGCGCGGGCGTAAACGCATTGTGCGAAAAGTATCCCTTATATTAAGCTGAAGCTTGAGAAACGGAGGGCGGGCGCCTTCCGTTTCTTTCCATATTTTGTCTTGGCGGCCTGGAAGCTTGGGCCCGAAAGCATATGTCCTGGCAGGCGAGGCAGGACGAAAAATGGAAAACCACAGTCATCAGATTTTAGAAAAGCCGATAGAGCGGCGGAGAGTCTGCCGGGCGGCGATATCCTATGATCTGCGGGAACATATGGAATTGTGGAGCAGCAGAAAGAGCGATACCCGCAAACAGAAACCAGCAAAAAGGAGTATGATTATGGCTTCCCCATTAGCGGACCGCTTAAGGCCGAAAACCATTGACGACATGGTAGGACAGCGCCATCTTTTAGGTCCTGGAAAAGCGCTGAGACGGATCATTGAATCCGGTGAAATTCCAAATTTGATTTTTTACGGGCCATCAGGAGTCGGCAAAACCACCTTGGCGTCTATCATCGCCAGGCAGACCAACCGGGCCTTGCGAAAGCTCAACGGGACTACGGCGGGAACCGCAGACCTGCGGGAGATTTTTACCGAGGCGGAAAATACCTTTACGGCTCCAAATGGGATTTTGCTGTATTTAGATGAGATCCAGTACTTTAATAAAAAGCAGCAGCAAACCCTGCTGGAATTTATTGAAAACGGGAAGATCACTCTGATCGCCTCGACCACAGAAAACCCCTATTTTTACGTTTACAACGCCATTTTAAGCCGGTCCACAGTGTTTGAATTTAAAACCGTGGAGAAAGCTGAGGTGGCGAAAGCGGTGGAAAGAGCCTTCTCTCTGTTAGAGGAAGAACGCGGGGAGGGCTTTCAAATTGAGGACGGCGTGGTAGGCCACATTGCCCTGGCCTGCGGCGGAGACGTCCGCAAGGCGATGAATTCCGTAGAGCTGTGCGTTCTTTCGTCGCCTGCCGCGGATGGCGTGCGTAAAATCACCTTGGAAACCGCGAAGGAATTGACTCAGAAAAGCGCCTTGCGCTACGACAAGGATGGGGACGAGCACTACGACCTGCTTTCCGCCTTCCAAAAATCCATGCGGGGTTCCGATCCTGACGCGGCGGTCCATTATTTAGCGCGCCTGCTGGAGGCGGGAGACCTCCCCTCGGTCTGCCGGCGTTTGATGGTCACCGCCTGCGAGGATGTGGGGCTCGCCTATCCCCAGATCATTCCCATTGTCAAGGCCTGCGTAGACGCGGCGTTTCAGGTGGGACTGCCGGAAGCCCGTCTGTGCCTGGCGGATGGAGTAATTTTAGTCAGTATCGCGCCGAAATCAAATTCCGCTCATAATGCGATCAATGAGGCCATGGAGGATGTCAGAAGAGGAAAATATGGCCCCATTCCAAGACAGCTTCAGAATAAGCATTTCGACGGGGAGGACAATCCGGTTAAGGGGCAGTTCTACCAGTATGCCCATGACTTTGAAAATCATTGGGTGGATCAGCAATATTTGCCGGATGTTTTAAAAAATGTGGAATATTATCATTTTGGCGAGAATAAAAATGAACAAGCCTATCGACAATATTGGGAGAAGGTTAAGGGCAGAAAGCTTTGATTTCGTCCGTGCCGGAGGTCTTAAATAAAAAACAGTTTGTTTTAATTTTTTCTCGCAATAGGCGCCATAAGTTCAAAGGTGTTTATGATAAGCCTATGCTGTTTGGTCAAAAATAAATCGATTCAAATTCTAAAAGCTTTTGATGGTATTATAACGGTATAGATGGCGAAAGCTGGTCAGAATAGTTGACGGCACTGGAATATCTGCTTCAATACCGCTTTGAGTAAAGGAAAAATGGTATTAGGCAAGTGCTGTATCAAAAGAAATTTATTTATGCTTAGTTATAGAAAGCGGGGTGCAAGCCATGAATGAAAAAATACTGTGGTCTCTTTCCTATGGTCTTTACGCAATCGGTGTGGAAGGAGAGAGCTATCCTTCCGCCTGTATTGCGAACACGGTTTTTCAGGTTACTGCGGAACCGGTTATTTTAGCGGTTAGTATTCATCACGATAATTATACGCATCAGCAGATCATGAAGCATAAGCGTTTTACCGTTTCCGTGCTGTCTGAAGATACCTCTGGCGCGGTGATCGGCGCTTTGGGCTTTACTACCGGGCGAAATACGGAAAAGCTGAAAAATATCCGTTATAAAATGCTTCAGGAAGGGCTGCCGGTGCTGAAGGAAAATATTTGTTGCTGGATGCTCTGTAAGGTGATCCAGACGGTAGAAACGCCTACCCATACTGTCTTTTTCGCAGCGATCGAGGCGGGAAGCGAGAGAAGCGCAGGCAAGCCGATGACCTACGAATATTATCACAAGGTGATCAAGGGAATGGCGCCGAAAAATGCTCCGACCTATCAGCCGCCGGAGTGGGTAGAGGAGAAATCAACGGAGGAATGGATTTGCACTATTTGCGGTTATGTTTACAGCGATCCGGATATTCCCTTTGAGGATTTGCCCGCCGATTGGACCTGTCCTGTGTGCCGTGCGGGAAAAAGCATGTTCCAGCGGAAATGACGCTGGTATTGCATTTCTAAGAATGAGATCAAAAGCCCTCCGCAGGCTGGCCTGCGGAGGGCTTTTTTCGGGTGTGCTTTCCGTTTGACATTTGGCAGGCGCTAAGAGGAGCCGGAGGCTGAAGACTCTGAATTTTGGGAGGCGGTTACCTTGCTGGAGGCTGCCTGCCCAGAGGATATGGAATAAAACTCCTTGGTTTCCGGCACCCGAAAAGTCTCGCTCTGATGCTTTTGCAAAAGCTTGGTAATGGCGTATAGATCAATCCAGATTTCATTGTCACATTCCTTCTGGCTTTCATCGAAAATCAGTTCCAGACCAAAATGAAGATGACTGGTGTTGATGTTATTGACGTTTTCGGTGGTGCTGTATCCGGTGCGGCCTACATAACCAATGACATCTCCGGCGTTAACGACCTTGCCCTCTGTCAGATCAACCTGGTAAGGGCGGTTTTGCCGCAGATGGGCATAGTAGTAATATCGCTTTTTATCAAAACTCCGAATACCGATGCGCCAGCCGCCGTATTGATTCCAGCCCATCACCTCTACGGTGCCGCTTTCCACCGCGATTACAGGAGTGCCGGTAGCGGCCATTAGGTCGTGGCCCAGATGGTTTCGTTGATAACCATAGGAGCGGGAGGCTCCAAAATCATCATAATGCTGAAAAGGAAAGGTTTTAGCGATGGGAGAATAAACCTGCAGTCCATATTTCGTCTCTGTGACGGTTTTAGAGGGAGCTTCCGGATCTTGGACAGTCACTTGATATTCACCTAAAAAGCCGCCTAAAACAGCCGAATAGACCTGATAATAATAAGGGTAGTATTTCATATCCTTAGCTAGGTCATCCATGTTTTCACCGTTTTTGAGCTTTTCCAGAATAGAGGCTAAGTCTTTTTTCTTGTAGGATGAAAAATTTCCTCCGTATTTAGCTCCTAAATAGGCTAGCGGCTCGATCCAGTTAATATGGTGTTCCGAGCCATAGCTGTCGATATCCGCCTGCATAGCGGTTTCCAGCGCTTCATAGGGAACATTAAATTCCGCGTAACGGATAAAATCACGTTTGGCGCTGGACGGCTGTGCCGTCACCTCCATGACGGTATCGCTTCCGAACGAGATTGGAAGCGATACGGCCAGAATCAGAAAAGCACAAAGGGCCGTTAAGATTATTTTGGGAGATTTTAAAAATTTAGACCACAAAAAAATCACCTGCACTTCATAGGATACCTATGCGCGGGCAGGCGATTTTATTTCTGTTTTCAGAGATTTTAAAGGTCGTCGGCATCTTGAACCGGCTGGACGGAATCGATAGGAGTACCGGTATAGCTTCCGTTCACGTCGGATAAAATTTCTCCCTTTCCTTCCTGGGGAAGAATCTGAGAAAGCTTTTTGGGAGTCTTTTCCTTTTGGGGCTTCCTGTTTTTGTTTTCCAATTTGGTTCACCTCAAGACTAGCTTTCCACCGAAAGGCCTGGTTATTCTATTTTAATTCCGGCATTTGAATCAGATCCCGAATGACTTCCCCGGCGATCAGCAGGCCGGCGCAGGAGGGAACAAAGGAAATGCTTCCAGGTACCTGCCGCTTGCCTTCTCCCGGAGGCTCTGGTGAGGCCTTGGGCTTGATTGGCTCCTCTAAAGAATACAGCACCTTCAGCTTTGGAATCCCTCGTTTCCGCAGCTCCCGGCGCATGACCCGGCATAGGGGACAAACGCTGGTATCGTAGATGTCCCCGATCTGGAAGCGGGAAGGATCCAGTTTATTGCCGGTGCCCATGCTGCTAAGAATGGGCAGCCCTGTTTTTTCGGCAGCCTCGACCAAGGCAAGCTTAGAGGCGACAGTATCAATGGCATCTACTATGTAACTGCATCCAGATAAAAAACTGTTGTCCTGTCCGGGAAGATAAAATTCCTGGCGGGCCTCTACTGAGGCGTTGGGATTGACATCTAAAATGCGTTCCTTAGCTACAATTACCTTAGGTCTGCCCACAGTACTGTGTAGGGCGATAAGCTGACGATTAATGTTGGAAATGGAAACGAGGTCGTGGTCCACAAGGATAAAGGAACCGATTCCCACCCGGGCAAGGGCTTCCACTACGTAGCTTCCGACACCGCCGATTCCGAATACAGCCACCTTGCTGCTCTGTATTATTTGAAGGCTGAGTTCATCCAAAAGGAGCGCGGTGCGCTGCAATTCTTCACGCATGGCTATGATCCTTTCTGAAAAGTTTTCTACTATTATGGCATTTATTATACCATGAAATTTTTATTTAGGGTACCCTTATAAGTCGGAAGGGAAGCGTTCGGCTGAAAAAGACTGGCTGGAAAAGAATGTGGCGGAAGGAAAGGAGCGCTGTCCGGTATGAAGCGTATGGGCTCCCTTGCCTATAGAAAAATTTTCCGCAAAAATAGACAGGCGGACCAAACGGTTCGCCTGTTTTAGCTTTATAAATTCATGATGTCAGATTTTATCAGACAGGATTAGTTTATGCCCGGTTTAATAGATAGACCCCTAAATTGAGATACCCCGCGAAAAGGAGCCATAAAGCATAGGGAATCTGTAGATAAGCTGCGGGTTTAGAATCCTTTGAGAATTTTACGATCATTCCTATTACCAGTCCTAACAAAAGCAAGAGCCAAAAGAAGGAGAAGAGGCGCCACTCCAAATTGAAGAAAAAAATAGTCCAGAAGAAATTGACAACCAGCTGGGCGGTATATAATAAGAGGCCAGCCTTTTTGTCGATGCCGCCTGATTTCAAAAATAAGACGATGCTGATCCCCATCAAGACGAACAGCACAGACCATACAATTGGGAATACGCTTCCCGGAGGAGCCAGGGGAGGCTTCTTCAACGTTTCAAACCTGGTCATAGCGTCTCTGGTAAAAAAAGATGAGAGCAGGCCCACGCCAAGAGCGATGGCGATTGAAATAAGGTATGGTTTTGCTTTTTTCAGCATAGGATCACCTCCAAGGGTATCCTATGTTTTTTTGCAAGCTTTTATTCCGCGGGTCTCAAAATTAAGTCTTGGAAGGCTTAGTATCAAATAACCGCTTCAAACGCTTCCGGTTTTATTCTTAACGCACAACAGAAAGCTATTTTCTTAAATCTTTTTTTACATTTTCTCTGATTTCTCAACATGTTTTAAAATTTGTAAAAAAGTAGTTGACAATTCCGAAACCTTATGCTAAAATCTATAACTGTCGCCACGGTTGACAAATAAAATATGCGGATATGGCGGAATTGGCAGACGCGTATGGTTCAGGTCCATATGAATGCAAGTTCATGCAGGTTCAAGTCCTGTTATCCGCACCAGTCGAGAGCCTCGACGCGCAAGTCGCGTTCGGGGTTTTTGCTTTATTACGGCTTTGCGCTCGCGTTTATGACGGGTATCTTTTTTGTCAACGCTTCCCAGACTGGGTCTGGACGCAATTCGCGTTCGGACTCTTTTCTTTTGTTTGAATGAGGATGGCGCGCCTTGGCAGCGGCGTCTTTTTGTAGCGTAAAACCAAACCTACGGTAAGCAAGTTGCTTACCGTAGGTTTTTTATTTTTAAATTCTACGGCCCGCATTTTCTGTGGGGATCTAGCTCGTCCGCGTTTCCCGGAGGCAGACTGCATCACCAAATATGCGCTTCGCCTTTTTCTTTTGTGTCTGCGCTTGTGCTGGGATCTCTTTTGTAGTGCAGTTCAGAAAGAGCATCAGTGCGGTTTGCATTAGGGCTCTTTTATTTTGCATAGTCTAGTTCAGAGGTTTTTGGGGAGCGGTTTGAAAAAACAAACGTCCGAACACATTCTGCGTTCAGACGTTTTAGATGTGTTGACTTATAAAGCAACTCATAAAAGCTTCAGGATAAGAACAAATGCTCAATCAAAATTTTACAGCCAATAATAATCAGCACTAAGCCGCCTAATAATTCCGCTTTCGAGGAGAAGAGATCTCCAAACTTTTTTCCTATGTAAACGCCGGCAAAAGAAATGATAAAGGTTGTCAGGCCAATCAGGCCTACGGCAGTCAGCATTAGCAGGAGGGTAGAGGCTCCGACGACAGAGGGGAGGATTATTCCTGTTGCCAAAGCGTCGATACTGGTAGCTATCGCCATTACCATCAGCATTTTAAAGCTGATAGGATCCCGGCATTCCTTTGGTTCATGGCTTTTGGCCTCTTTTACGGCGTCATAAACCATTTTGCCGCCGATATATCCCAATAAAATGAACGCTACCCAATGATCAACCGACTCGATGATACCCCTTCCTGCGATTCCGACCAGCCAGCCTATAGTAGGCATGACCGCCTGAAAAGCTCCAAACGCTAAAGCGATGCCAAGCGCGTGTTTCAGCTTGAGATTTCTGGTAACCGCTCCATTGGTCAAAGCAACCGCAAACGCGTCCATGGAAAGGCCAACGGCGATTCCAAACAACGCAAGATAATCCATTTTGACTCCTCCCAGGTATACAGATTCTTTATACTATATCACAATTATATTTTGAAAGCAATAAAATATGGCCGTGCTCAGGTAAAAAGGCATATAAAATTTATGCTTCAGAATTTAGGGCTTTTTTTAGCTGCTTCCGAGCTGCTTTTTGAGCTTCCAGAGCCCCGGCTTTTCCAGAATGAAGCGGCGTGACGAACCTTGGGGGTGCTCTTTGTAAGAAGCGAAGGATCGGAAACCGGACCGTTTCTCCAGATAATGCTTAAAGGCTCGATTAAATAACTAGGGACAGACATTGGAACTCCTCCCGGATAAAGAAATGACTTGCCTTATTATACCCTGTTTTTTGAAGAACATTTGAGAAGCAATTTGCCATTTAACGAAGAAAATGATACAATAAACCGTAACCCTAACAGGGTTCTAATCCAAACAAAAGGGCGTGGTTGTTGTGATCGCTGTGATAGATTATGGCGCTGGAAATCTGCAGAGCGTAATAAAAGCGCTCCATTATATCGGCTGCGACGCTGTTATTACCAAGGATAAACAGGTTTTGCAAAATGCGGATGGAGCGATTTTACCCGGAGTAGGTTCCTTTGCTGACGCGATGGACTGCATGAAGGCTTCGGGCCTGACGGAATCGGTGATTGGTTATGCCAATAGCGGAAAGCCCTTTTTGGGGATCTGCTTGGGGCTTCAGCTTTTGTTTGAAGCCAGCGAGGAAAGCCCTGGGGCGAAGGGGCTGGGGCTTTTGAAAGGAAAAATCACAAAAATTCCGGCTGGAGAGGGGCTGAAAATTCCCCATATGGGGTGGAACGATCTGACGATCCCCAGCCGGACCGGGCTGTTTGCCGGGATCACAGGAAACCCTTACGTGTATTTTGTCCACTCCTATTATTTGACTGCCGACGATCCGGCCATTGTTTCATCGAGGACGAGCTACGGCGTCTCCATTGACGCTTCGGTGCAGAAGGGAAATATTTTTGCCACACAATTCCATCCGGAAAAAAGCGGAAGCGCCGGTTTAGATATGCTGCGTAACTTCGCGGCCATTACCAGAGGGGAGGAACGCTGAATGCATGCTAAAAGAATTATCCCGTGCCTGGATGTGAAAAACGGCAGGGTGGTGAAGGGCACCAGCTTTGTGAATTTGCGGGATGCCGGCGATCCGGTAGAAGCGGCGGTCGCCTACGACCGGCAAGGCGCGGATGAACTGGTGCTGCTGGATATCACCGCCTCCTCCGATGCCAGAGGCATTATGCTGGATATCGTCAGCCGGGTGGCTGAAAAAATCTTTATTCCCTTTACCGTAGGCGGGGGCATCCGTACGGTAGAGGACTTTACTCAGCTCCTGCGGGCCGGTGCGGATAAGGTTTCTGTCAATTCTGCGGCGATCAAGCGGCCGGAGATTATTAATGAGGCGGCGTATAAGTTCGGCAGCCAGTGCGTGGTAGTGGCCATTGACGCCAAGCGCCGTGAAACAGGCGGCTGGGATGTCTATATTAACGGCGGACGAATCAATATGGGAATCGATGCTGTGGAATGGGCCGTGGAAGCGGAACGCCGGGGCGCGGGAGAGATTCTGCTGACCAGCATGGACTGCGACGGCGTGAAAGAGGGCTACGATTTGGACCTGACCCGAGAGGTTTCCCGACGGGTGGGTATTCCGGTGATCGCTTCCGGCGGCGCGGGAAGGCTTTCCCATTTTTACGACGCGTTCACTCTGGGAAAGGCAGATGCGGTTTTAGCGGCTTCCTTGTTCCATTTTGGGGAAATCTCTATCCCGGAGCTTAAGACCTATCTGGCGGGGAGAGGGATTTCTGTTAGAAGATGAATACATTTTCTTTCGAAAAATTTTCTTCCTTATGAAAAACGCCAAAAATTTCCGTTTTCAGCCTTGGCCCCTGGAATCCCTTGAAATCGCTATTTTAAAAATGGTATAATAATACCGGTATTACAAAGAAAGTCAGCCTTCCGGCTTAAGCGTTCCAAGCATCTGTTGGAACGTTTTCTTTTCAGGGCCGCGCCGTAAGGCTTACAAAACTTCGTGTGGGGGAAAGCAGAATGGCAGAAATGGCAAAAACGCCGCGATTTACCAAAGAGGAAATCATACGCATCGTGAAGGAGCAGAATATCCGCTTTGTGCGCTTGCAGTTTACTGATATTTTCGGACAGTGCAAGAATGTAGCCATTACGGAAAGCCAACTGGAAAAGGCGCTGGCAAATAAATGCATGTTTGACGGCTCCTCTATTGAGGGCTTCGTGCGGATTGAGGAATCCGATATGTATCTGTATCCGGATTTAGACAGCTTTATGATCTATCCCTGGAAGCAAGAGCACGGCAAGGTAGCCCGCCTGATCTGCGACGTCCATAAAACCGACGGAGCTCCCTTTGAGGGCGACCCCAGAAGCATTTTGCGCCGCATCCTGGCAGAAGCCGCTAAAATGGGCTTTACCTTTAACGTGGGTCCGGAGTGCGAATTCTTCCTGTTCCAGACTGACGATGAGGGGTATCCCACGACCACCACTATCGACCACGGAAGCTATTTTGAGCTGGGCCCTGTGGACCGGGGGGAAGACGCCCGGAGGGATATTTGCCTGACTCTGGAGGATATGGGCTTTGAGATCGAGGCTTCCCATCATGAATGCGCTCCGGGGCAGCACGAAATTGATTTTAAATACAGCGAGGCGCTTACTGCCGCCGATAATATAATGACCTTTAAGCTGGCGGTAAAATCTATTGCGGAGCGCCATAAGCTCCACGCTACCTTTATGCCCAAGCCTCTGTTTAACGAAGCGGGTTCCGGTATGCATATCAATATGTCTCTTTGCCGGGACGGCGAAAATGTATTCGCGGACCCTGGCGATCCCAATGGACTTTCTAAAATCGCCTATCATTTTATCGCTGGGATCATGGACCACGCTAAGGGTATGACCGCGATCACCAATCCGATCGTCAATTCCTATAAGCGCCTGGTACCAGGCTATGAGGCGCCGGTTTATATCGCCTGGTCGGCGCAGAACCGCAGCCCGCTGGTCAGAGTGCCGGCGGCCAGGGGAGCGGGTACCAGAATCGAACTGAGAAACCCGGATCCCTCAGCGAATCCTTACCTGGTGCTGGCGGTTTGCCTGGCTGCGGGCTTGGATGGCATTAAACGGGAATTAATGCCCCCGGCTTCGACTGACAGCAATGTGTTTAAGCTGACCGACGACGAGCGGGAGGCTATGGGAATCGAAAATATTCCGGACAATTTGGACCGGGCGGTCCGGGCGATGAAAAAGGACAGCCTGATCCATAGAACTTTGGGTTCACATGCGTTTATGAAATATGTGGCCTATAAACAAAAGGAATGGAATCAGTATCGTAACGTGGTAACAGAGTGGGAAATTAAAAATTATCTGAGCAGATATTAATTAACGGGCGCTAAGCTTGTTATTATGATAAAGGAGATCCTGCCAATGCTGAACTTGAAGCTGCCTGACCAGTACGACACAGGCATGTCGATTCGGGAAACAGAAGTTGCCATCAAGCTGATTAAAGATTTTTTTGAACGGGAACTATCTGAGGCGCTTGCCCTGACCCGGGTTTCCGCGCCTCTGTTTGTGAGCCCGGATTCCGGCTTGAACGACAATTTGAACGGTATAGAGCGCCCTGTTACCTTTGGAATCAAGGAACTGGATGACGCGCCGGTGGAGATTGTCCACTCCTTGGCAAAATGGAAGCGCATGGCGTTAAAACGCTACGGATTTTGTAAGGGTGAAGGACTTTACACAGATATGAACGCAATCCGCCGGGATGAAGATACGGATAATCTTCACTCTATTTACGTAGACCAATGGGACTGGGAAAAGATTATCGGCAAGGAAGAACGCACCATTGATACCTTGAAAACCGTGGTAAATCAGATCTACGAGGTTTTAAAGCGTACGGAAATGTACGTCGCTTCTTTTTATCCTCAGATTAAGCCGGTGCTGCCGAAGCATATTACCTTTGTCACTACCGCAGAGCTGGAGGACCGCTACTGCGGCCTCACCACAAAAGAACGGGAGCGCCAAATCGTGAAGGAGCACGGCGCGGTGTTCCTGATGGGAATCGGCGGGGCGTTGAGAAACGGAAAGCCTCATGATGGCAGAGCGCCCGATTACGATGATTGGACCTTAAATGGAGATATTATCGTAGATTATCCTATGCTGGATACTGCCCTGGAGCTTTCTTCAATGGGAATCCGGGTAGATGCGAAGGCGTTAAAGGCTCAGCTTGAAATTGCTGGATGCATGGAACGGGCGGAGCTGCCGTTCCAAAAGGCATTGTTAAACAATGAGCTTCCCGATACCATCGGCGGAGGAATCGGACAGTCCAGAATCTGTATGTTTTTCCTGCGCCGCGCTCACATCGGTGAGGTGCAGGCGTCTATTTGGCCGGAGGAAACCATCCGGCTCTGCGAGGAACATAATATCCATTTGCTGTGAAAATAGCAGCGGAGGAAAAGCGGGATTGGCCGGCTTCCATCCGCTGCTTTTCTTGTTTTCAGCTTAGGACAAGATCTATTTCTGATTTCTCCTGCGGCTTCTATTGTAACTTAAGCCAAAACCCAGAGAGGGCACCGAAGGTTTTTCTAGTGAAATGTGGGAATTTCTCAATCTCTTTTTTCAATTATTGCGAAAGTTGCCGAGGCAAGGTATAATAAAAATAGATTTGTGGCCAGAGAAGGAAATATGAGCTGTGATTTAAAAGGAGGCATTCAATCATGCAAAAAGCACAAATGATGTATGAGGGAAAGGCGAAAAAGGTTTACGCTACCGATGACGACCGGTATGTGATCGTATCGTATAAGGATGACGCGACCGCGTTCAACGGCCAGAAAAAGGGCACGATTGTGGGAAAAGGCGTTGTCAATAATAAAATGTCCAACTATTTGATGCAGATGCTGGAGAAAAACGGCGTGAAGACTGACTATGTGGAGGAACTGAACGACCGGGAAACTGTTTTGAAAAAGGTTGAAATCGTTCCTCTGGAGGTTATTGTCCGCAACAAGGCAGCCGGCAGCTTTTCCAAGCGTCTCGGCGTTGCTGAGGGAACTGAGCTGAAATGCCCCATTTTAGAATTCTGCTACAAGGATGACGCGCTGGGAGACCCGATGGTCAATGAATACCATGTGCTGGCCATGGGCTACGCCACCAGGGAGGAATTGGATACGATTACCTCCATGACATTTCGGATCAACGACCTGCTAAAGGAGTTTTTCGCTAAGACCGGCGTAGAGCTGATTGATTTCAAGCTGGAGTTCGGCCGCTGTGACGGCGAAATCCTTCTGGCGGATGAAATTTCTCCCGATACCTGCCGCTTCTGGGATATCAAAACTCACGAGAAGCTGGACAAGGACCGTTTCCGCAGGGATATGGGCGGCGTAGAGGAAGCGTACGCAGAGATGATGAAGCGCGTAGGACTCGCTTGATTTAGGATGGTGCCATGTTGAATCATTCTTACTGGAATTCCAAAGAACCAAATGGAATAGAACCAGCCGAAAAGCCGCATGAAGAATGCGGCGTTTTCGGTTTGTATGGAGACGACGTCATGCCTCCGGCTTACGCCGCTTACAATGGCCTTTTAGCCCTGCAGCACCGTGGACAGGAAAGCTGCGGCATCGCTGTGAACGACCGGGGCGTGGTTTCCTATCATAAGGATATGGGACTGGTCAGCGAGGTGTTTCATCCCAAGGATTTGGACAAGCTTTCCGGGCAGATGTGCGTCAGCCATGTGCGGTATTCTACCGCTGGTGACAGTGTGCCGGAAAACGCCCAGCCTCTGGTGATGCGGTATATCAAGGGGACCTTGGCCATCGCCCATAACGGTAACCTGACAAACGCTCATGAAATCCGCCGGGAGCTGGAGCACCGGGGGGCGATTTTCCAAACTACCATTGATTCTGAGGTAATCGCCTATATTATCGCCAGAGAACGGATGCACAGCGGCTCCATCGAGGAGGCGGTCCGCAGGACTATGCCTCAGATCCAAGGAGCTTATTCCCTGCTGGTGATGAGTCCTCAGAAGCTGATTGCCGCCAGAGATCCCAATGGGTTCCGCCCCTTGTGTATGGGCAGGCTTGGCAAAGGATACGTATTTGCCAGCGAGACCTGTGCCCTGGATGCCTGCGGCGCGGAATTTGTCCGGGATGTGGAACCGGGAGAAATCGTGGTGGTGGATCCCAGCGGGGTGAAGTCCATCCGGGACCACTGCACCGGGAGGATTTCCCCGTGCATTTTTGAGTATATCTATTTTGCCAGGACAGACAGCGTGATCGACGGAGTCAGTGTGTATGAGGCGAGGAAAGAAGCGGGCCGGCTTTTGGCACGGCAGCATCCGGTAGAGGCCGATCTGGTGATCGGCGTGCCGGAATCCGGAATCGACGCGGCCATAGGCTACAGTGAGGAGTCCGGGATTCCCTATGAAAAGGGCATTGTAAAAAATAATTACATTGGCCGGACCTTTATTAAGCCGACCCAGCAGGAACGGCGCAACAGCGTGCGGATCAAGCTTAACCCGCTGGTTACCGCAGTAAAGGGAAAGCGGATCGTTATGCTGGATGACTCCATTGTCCGGGGAACCACCTGCGACCGTATTGTGAGCATGCTGCGGGAGGCGGGGGCTAAGGAGGTCCATTTGCGGATCAGCTCGCCGCCCTTTACCTGGCCTTGCTATTACGGAACGGATATCCCGTCTAAAGACGAGTTAATCGCCTGTAAAATGTCGGTGGAGGAAATCGGAAAGCTCAGCGGCGCGGATTCTATCGGATTTTTGGAGCTCGACAGCCTGTGCCAGATGATCGGCAAGCGGGAGAAATGCTTCTGCGACGCCTGCTTTACGGGGAATTATCCGGCGCCGGTTCCGAAGCACATCATGGAAGGCAAGCCAGAGCAGCGCTGTACTCCCGTACACCGTTAAGGAGGATTATTGATGAAAGATATTTACGAATCTCCCTTGTCGTCCCGCTATGCGGATCAAAAGATGAAATACCTGTTTTCTCCGGATATGAAATTCCGCACCTGGAGAAAGCTGTGGATCGCTTTGGCGGAAGCGGAAAAGGAGCTGGGCCTGCCGGTGACCCAGGAGCAGATCGATGAGATGAAGGCTCACCAGGACGATATCAATTATGATGTGGCGGAAAAACGGGAAAAGGAAGTCCGTCACGATGTCATGTCTCATGTATACGCTTTCGGCGTCCAGTGCCCGAAGGCGAAACCGATTATTCACTTGGGGGCTACCTCCTGCTATGTAGGGGACAATACCGACGTGATTATTATGACGGAGGCCCTAAGGCTGGTGCAGAAAAAGCTGGTGGGAGTCATCAGCACTCTGTCCGAGTTTGCCAGAAAGTATAAAGACCTGCCTACGCTGGCATTTACCCATTTTCAGCCGGCACAGCCTACCACGGTAGGAAAGCGGGCCTGCCTGTGGATTCAGGATCTTCTGATGGATTTGGAAGACGTGGAATACCAGCTTTCCAAGGCGAAGCTGCTGGGCTCTAAGGGAACCACAGGCACCCAGGCCAGCTTTTTGGAGCTGTTTGAGGGTGACCACAGCAAATGCCGCAGGCTGGATCAGCTGATCGCGGAAAAAATGGGCTATCAGTCCTGCTTTGCTGTTTCCGGCCAGACCTATTCCAGAAAGCTGGACAGCCAAATGCTCAACGTGCTGGCGGGAATCGCCCAGAGCGCGGCTAAATTTTCCAACGATATCCGCCTTTTGCAGCATTTGAAAGAGGTGGAAGAGCCCTTTGAGAAAAATCAGATCGGCTCCTCCGCCATGGCTTATAAGCGGAACCCCATGAGAAGCGAGAGAATCGCTTCTCTGGCCCGGTATGTGATGGTAGATACACTGAACCCCTATATGACGGCGGCGACCCAGTGGTTTGAGCGCACCCTGGACGACTCGGCTAATAAGCGCCTGAGCGTTCCGGAGGCGTTCCTGGCCGTGGATGCAATTCTGAATTTGTATATGAATGTGTCCGACGGCCTGGTGGTTTATCCTAAGGTGATTGAACAGCGGCTGAAAAAAGAACTGCCCTTTATGGCTACGGAAAACATTATGATGGACGCGGTCAAACGCGGGGCGGACCGTCAGGAGCTTCACGAGAGGATCCGCGTACATTCTATGGCGGCTTCCAGGGTAGTGAAGGAGGAAGGCGGCGAAAACGATCTGTTGGAGCGTATCGCGGCGGATCCGATTTTCGGCGTCACCATGGAGGAACTGGAGGAAATCATGCTGCCTGAAAAGTATGTGGGCCGGGCTCCTCAGCAGACCGAGGATTTTCTGAACCATGAGGTGGCCAATGCTTTGCAGAAATATGAAGACCTGAAAGTCGAGCAGGCGGAAATCAACGTTTAAGTATGAAAAAACCCGGAGGAAGTAAGAATTTTTACAAAAATCATCTTCCTTCGGGTTCTGTTTTATGGTATGATAATTACCGTGTGTTGTTCTAATTTTAAATTGGAGGATTCAGACTTATGGTGAAAGCGATCGTAGGCGCCAACTGGGGCGACGAAGGCAAGGGAAAGATCACGGATGTAATGGCCGCGCAGTCAGATGTGGTAATCCGTTTTCAGGGCGGCAGCAACGCTGGCCATACCATTATCAATAATTATGGCAAATTCGCTCTGCATCAGCTTCCTTCGGGGGTATTTTACAGCCATATCACGAATATTATAGGTAATGGCGTCGCGTTCAGCGTTGAGAATTTCGTCAAGGAGATGAAATCCTTAAAAGAGCGGGGCGTTCCGGAGCCGCATATTTTGATTTCTGACCGGGCGCAGATTGTCATGCCCTATCATATTATGTTCGATGTATATGAGGAGGAGCGGCTTTCCTCCAGAAGATTTGGTTCCACCAAATCCGGCATTGCGCCTTTTTATGCGGATAAGGTGAGCAAAATCGGCTTCCAGATCAACGAGCTGTACGATGACGAAGGCAGCCTGCGGGAAAAGGTAGCTCACGTCCTTGAGATTAAAAACGCTACCTTACAGAATCTTTACCATAAAGAGCCGCTTACCGTGGATGAGGTTTTCGATAAACTGATGGAGTACAAAGAGGCCATCGCCCCCTATGTGGCGGATACCTTCGACTTTATGTATCGAGCTGTTAAGGAAGGAAAAAATATCCTTCTGGAGGGCCAGCTAGGCGCCTTGAAGGATACGGATTTTGGCATTTATCCCATGGTGACCTCCTCCAATACCATTGCGGGCTACGGCGCGGTAGGCGGAAGCGGGATTCCTCCTTATGAAATCAAAGAAGTAATTACCGTGGTCAAGGCCTATTCCAGCGCGGTAGGAGCCGGCGAGTTTGTCAGCGAGATTTTTGGCGAGGAAGCGGATGAGCTGCGGCGCAGAGGCGGAGACGGCGGAGAGTATGGGGCCACTACCGGCCGTCCCAGAAGAATGGGATGGCTCGATTTAGTCGCGACCCGTTACGGCTGCCGTGTGCAGGGCACCACCAGCATTGCTTTTACAGTTTTGGATGCCCTAGGTTATTTAGATGAGATCCCTGTCTGCGTAGGCTACGAGCTGGATGGCAAGCGGATTGATTCGTTCCCGTCTACTACAAAGCTTAAGAGAGCGAAGCCGATCCTGGAGGTTCTTCCCGGCTGGAAATGCGATATCCGTGGAATCAAAAAATATGAGGATCTGCCGGAGAATTGCAGAAAGTATGTGGAGTTTGCGGAAAAAGAAATCGGTATCCCGATCGGCATAGTTTCCAATGGACCCGCCCGTGATGATATTATCTACAGAAATACGAAATAAAAGCTGATCATACGTTGAGTCGGAGATCAAGATATGAGGTGAGTAATCTTGTGTGGAATCGTTGGCTATATCGGCTATGAACAGGCGGCCCCTCTTTTGCTGAAGGGCCTGGAAAAGCTGGAGTACCGCGGATATGATTCTGCCGGTATCGCCGTTTATGACGGCTCCGGCCTTGAAATTTACAAATCAAAGGGCCGCTTAAAAATACTAAGCGATATGATTGAAGGCGGCGCAAAGGTCAAAGGAACCGTTGGCATCGGTCATACCAGATGGGCTACTCACGGAGAGCCGTCTGATATTAATTCCCATCCTCAGGTAAGCGATTCCGGCCGCTTCGCCGTAGTGCATAACGGCATCATCGAAAACTATATGTCTTTGAAAGAATATTTGATCAATCATGGCGTGGAGTTCGTTTCCGAGACAGATACTGAGGTTATCGCGCAGCTTTTCGAGTACTATTATGACGGCGATATGCTGGATACCATGCTTAAGGTTTTAGCCAAGGTGGAGGGCTCCTATGCTATCGGCGTGATCAGCCAGGAGCATCCGGATGAGCTTCTCGCGGTGCGGAAGGACAGTCCATTGATTGTAGGAATTGGAGAAGGGGAAAACTTTATCGCATCGGATATTCCCGCGATTTTATCCCATACCCGTGATATTTACCGGCTGGAGGATAATGAGATCGTGGCGCTGAAGGCCGACAGCATTACCGTGTATAATATGGAGAAAGAGGTTGTCTCCAAAACGCCGTTTCATGTAGATTGGGATGTTTCCTCTGCGGAAAAGGGCGGCTATGAGCACTTTATGTTTAAGGAAATTATGGAACAGCCGGAGGCGATTCGAAAAACCATCAGCCCCCGACTTAAAAATGGAAAAATTGTCCTGGATGACGTTTCGCTCTCCAAGGAGGATTTAGAGAAAATCAGTAAAATTGTGGTTTTAGCCTGCGGCTCTGCGTACCACGTAGGAATGAACGCCAAATATATCCTGGAAAAAATCGCGCGGATCCCGGTAGAGGTTGATTTGGCCTCGGAGTTCCGGTACCGTGATCCTATTATCGATGAAAGCGTTTTAGTTTTGGTCATCAGTCAGTCCGGCGAAACCGCCGACACTTTGGCGGCCTTGAGAGAAGCGAAGCGATTGGGCGCGCGGGTTATTTCGATTGTAAACGTAGTGGGCAGTTCTATCGCCAATGATTCCGACGACGTTCTTTATACCTGGGCTGGTCCGGAGATTGCGGTAGCGACTACCAAGGCTTACAGCACTCAGTTGGCTGTGGTCTATTTATTGGCCCTTTATCTGGGAGAAAAGCGGAATACCATTACGACTGATCAGTTAGAGCGGTATGTGAAGGGTTTAGAGAATCTTCCGAATCAAATCCAGGAGATTCTGGAACATCAGGAAACGATTCAATATTTGGCCTCCCAGTATTTTAATTCCAGAGATATTTTCTTTATCGGAAGAAATTTAGATTACTCCATGTCATTGGAAGGGTCTCTGAAGCTGAAGGAAATTTCTTATATCCATTCCGAGGCTTATGCGGCCGGAGAATTGAAGCATGGAACAATTTCCTTAATTGAAGATGGGACTTTGGTGGTTTCTCTGGCGACCCAGGATATGCTGTTTGATAAGATGATGAGCAATGTCAAAGAAGTAAAGGCCAGAGGCGCTGTTGTTTTAGGCTTGACCACTGAAAAGCATAAAGAAATAGAAAAAACAGCGGATCATGTGTTTTATATTCCCAGTACAGAGGATATCCTGCTGCCTTCTTTGGCGGTAGTTCCGTTGCAGCTCTTTGCGTATTATGTGGCCTCTATGAAAGGCTGCGACATTGATAAACCTAGGAATTTAGCGAAATCTGTAACTGTTGAATAGAGAGGAATGTCGAAATTGTTGGGAAATGAAGCAATCCTAATTTTAGATTTTGGCGCTCAGTACAGCCAGTTGATTGCCCGGCGTGTCCGTGATTTAAATGTGTTTTGCGAAATAAAGTCTTATCAGATCTCTGCGGATGAGATTGCAAAGAAGGGCTATAAGGGCATCATTTTTTCCGGTGGACCAAACAGTGTTTATGCTGAGAAGGCCCTGCGTTGCGATCCGGACATATTTTCCCTGGGAATCCCGGTCCTCGGTATTTGCTACGGCGCTCAATTAATGGCCCATTTATTGGGAGGTACGGTTCAACAGTCTGATGCCAGAGAATACGGTAATACTATGGTTCATGTAGAAACGGATTCCCCGGTGTTTTTTGGCGCACAGCAGGAAAATATTTGCTGGATGAGCCATACCGATTATATTTCGAAAGTTCCGGAAGGCTTTCGAGTGATTGCTCAAACTGAGGGCTGTCCGGTAGCCGCAATGGAAAATCAAGAAAAGAAGCTGTATGCGTTTCAATTTCATCCGGAGGTAGAACACTCGAGAGAAGGAAATTTCTATTTAAAAAATTTTCTCTACGGTGTTTGCGGCTGTAAAGGCGATTGGGTTATGTCTTCGTTTGTTAAAGATACGATTCAAAGCTTAAAGGAAAAGATCGGCGATAAAAAGGTGCTCTGTGCTTTATCTGGAGGAGTAGATTCCTCTGTGGCGGCTTTGCTGGTTCATAAAGCGGTAGGTAAGCAGCTGACTTGTATTTTTGTAGACCATGGCTTGCTGCGTAAGGATGAGGGTGATCAGGTAGAAACCGTATTCCGCAAGCAATTTGATATGAATTTGATTCGAGTCAATGCAAAGGATCGGTTCTTATCAAAATTAGCGGGAGTATCCGAACCAGAAAAAAAACGTAAAATTATCGGCGAAGAGTTTATCCGGGTGTTCGAAGAGGAATCTCAAAAGCTTGGTAAAATTGAGTTCTTGTGCCAAGGGACTATCTATCCGGATGTAGTCGAGAGTGGTGTAGGGGAAGCCGCCGTGATTAAAAGCCATCATAATGTTGGCGGACTGCCGGAGGATGTTGGCTTTGAAGGAATTATCGAACCCTTAAGAGATTTGTTTAAGGATGAGGTTCGCCAAGCTGGTCTGGAACTTGGAATCCCAGGTCCCTTAGTATGGAGGCAGCCTTTCCCGGGCCCCGGCCTTGCGATCCGGATTATGGGTGATATCACGGCTGAAAAGCTTGAGATTCTAAAGAATGCAGACGCTATTTTCCGTGAGGAAATCGCATCCGCAGGATTAGATCGGAAAATCAGCCAGTATTTTGCAGTGCTAACAGGAATAAAAAGCGTAGGCGTAATGGGGGATGGGAGAACCTATGATAATACCATTGCCCTAAGAGGAGTAACAACCTCTGATTTTATGACAGCGGATTGGGCTAGAATTCCTTACGAAGTTTTAGAAAAGGTTTCCAACCGTATTATCAATGAAGTCAGTAACGTGAATCGTGTGGTTTATGATATTACCTCTAAGCCGCCTGCGACCATTGAGTGGGAATAAAGGTAAAAAGCTTCTCAAAACCTCTATTTTATTTGTAAAGCATTGGTTTTATCGTGTTTTCTATAGGACCCTCTTTTTGAGGTGATACGATGTGAGGCAAAAGTAAACACCTCGATCTGGCTTTTAAGTAACCTCTCGGTATTTCATGAGCAATGCCGAGAGGTTTTTGGTTTTGTTTGTCATACGAAAAAGGCTATTATAATAAAAAAATCCTTTCTTACTTTGGCGGAAACGTATTAGTGATATTAAGTCATTGATGTGCTGCATTCGTAAAATATAATTCTGTTAGTTATAAAAATAAACTGATGATCATAGGCTTTTATGTTGTACTTTATTCTTGTAAGGTAAGCAACCCATAAAAAAGTCTTGCTTTTTTATGGGTTTTGTGTTATTTTAAAATCGAACCGGTTCGGAAAGCGAGGAATTACAGTGAGGCTCACGATTTCTGATATTGCGAAAAAAACAGGATATGCCAAAAGTACGGTATCGGCTGCGCTGAACAATAAACCGGGAGTGAAACCAAAAACCAGAGAAGAAATCCAGCGGATCGCAGCAGAAATGAATTATATTCCCAATGAGTTTGCACGCAATCTGTCCATGCAGACTACGAATACCATCGGGATCATTGTGCGGGATATCACCAATCCTTTTTACGCCAAGATCTGCCGTGCCATTGAGAATACTGCTTCCGAGCACGCTTATACAACCTTAATTTTAAATACTGACGGTATCCGTGAAAAAGAACTGAACGCTATTAGGGTAATGTCGGGTCAAATGGTGAGTGGGGTTATCATCGATATCAGCGGCAAAGATACAGATCTCCTAATGGAGTTGAACAAATTTGGTCTACCCTTTGTAGTGTTTGGAACCACGGCCGGCGAGCTTGCTGCGGATAGCGTAGAGGCTGACGATTATAACGGTGCCTATCAGGCGGCCGAATATCTTTATTCTTGCGGCCATAGAAAAATTGGCTTTGTCCACGGAGGAATGGAGTCGGTCTATTCCCAACGGCGTTTACGGGGAATCAGGAAGGCATTGGAGCATAATGGTATTGAGCTGGAGGAAAAATATATTTTTTATAAAGCTAAAACCATACAGGAAGGCTATCTGATGGGAAAAAAGCTGGTAAATTTCGAGGATTTGCCCACCGCAATTATTGCGTATAATGATTTGGTGGCGGTAGGGATGATCCGTGCCCTGGAGGAAAATGGACGGCAGGTACCGGACGATATCTCCATCATCGGATTTGATGATATTGAATTAATGACTTTCCCTTTGACTACTGTGCAAATTCCGGAATATGAGATGGGAGAGAAGGCGGCAGAGCTTTTGTTTGATAAAATTATGGGAAAAGCCAGTGGCAGGCCCAGAGAAATTTTACTGGATACTGAGCTAGTGGTAAGAAAATCGGTGAAAAGACTATTATAATCTTTTTTAAGGAAAATCCGAACCGGTTCGAAAAACTGGTGAGGGTATGCCTTAGCCTTAAAAAGTAGCCCTGTATGTTAGTTATTTTTCAAGCAGTTAATTAGATAAAATTTGTTGCAAAAATACAACACAAGGAGAGTTGCTAGTTAGGCAAAAGAACCTGTTAGTTTATTGTATAGAAATATCGAACCGGTTCGGAAAATACTTTGAAAAGTATTTTGTGATAAATTTCATGTAAATTATTAAAAAGGAGTGGCAATTATGTTAAAACAAAAGATGGCATTGCTCTTGGCGGCGGCTATGCTGGCCGGTGCTGTGTCCGGCTGTTCCAACAGCCAGCAAGGTGGAGAGGTATCTGCGGACTCCGGTGCTTCCGCGCAGAGCGAGGGTTCCTCCCAGGCGGAAAACCAGGAGCCCGTGACCATTAAATTCGTAGGATACGCGAACTCTGCTGCCGGCTTCGAGGCAAGGGCTGAGGAATTTATGTCTCAGCGCTCTGATATCAAGGTAGAGGTGCAAGGAATTCCTGCTAATAGCTGGGGTGAGCTCATGCAGGCGATTAGTGTAAATATCGCTGGCGGCGATGTTCCGGATATCGCAGATATCGCCAGCGAGGGCCAGAGATCCTTTGCGGCCTCCGGTATTATTATCCCGATTGACGAGTATCTCGAACGGGATAAGGAAGAAATGAAAGAGACTCTGGATGAAATTGACCCGGCGCTGATGGAAACCATGAAGTACGACGGAAAGACCTACTGTCTGCCCACGGTTTGGAACAACATATTGTTGTACTATAATAAAAATGTGCTGGAACGTTTCAACATCCCCGAGCCGGAATCCGGATGGACCATTGATGATTTTATCGAGATCTGCCAGACTGTGACCTCTGAGAACGACGGTACCAATGATGTTTACGGTTATGCCTTTGGAAACGCTTACTTTAATACAATTGTTCCTTGGATGATAGTTTCTGGCGGCAATGTGCTTAACGACGATTGGACCGAGTCACGCCTGACGGATCCGGACACCCTTGCGGGCGTGCAGCTTTTGTATGACTTTGTTTATAAATATAATATTTCTCCAAAAATTGATGCCGGCGTAGCTGACCTGGATCTGTTCGTGCAGGATAAGCTGGCCTTTATGAGTGCGGGCATGTGGCAGGTTAACGCTCTGAAAAACGCCGACTTCCCGGTAGATGATTACGACGTAGTGGATCTTCCCATTGTAAAAGAGGATAAAGCTGTGATCGGCGTAGGTGGTGCTCCAATCTTCGCAGCCAGCGAGCATCAAGACGCCGCTTGGGAATTCGCAAAGTTTCTGTCCAGCAAGGACTTCCAGGATACCTTTATCGTAGAGGATGGCTGGTCCATTCCCGCCGTGAAATCCGCTGCCGATACTCTGGCCGCCAAGGATTTTGCCCCGGCTCATGCCGACTTGTTTTACGCTTCTGCCCAGAAGGGCGTAATGGTTCCGGCTCCACAGGAATATGGCGCTATCGAATCTGTTTTGCTCCGTGAGTTCGGCGCCGCTATGGCTAACATGAAGACGATGGAAGAAGCCATGGCAGCTGCGGAAGAAGAAATTAACGCTGAGATCGCAAAACGCGGATAATTTCCCCAGGCGGTAATTTTCCAGCAGGACAACGCCGCCGCAAGGCGGCGTTGTCCTGCTCAACTCAAAAGAAGCGGTTGCGAAAATCGGAAAGCTTGCAGCCCGCATTGTAGTATATAAAGCAACCGTTGTAGTGTTGCCGGGGCTTTTTGTAAGCTGAGTATTTCCAGACAGGTTCGATTGGAGCTGATTTCCAGAAAGGGCGCGGTACGATGAAAAATACATTGAAAAAGATAAAGGGAAAAGAAATCATGTGGGCTTACATTATGTTAGCCCCGGCGATTCTGCTGTTTATTACGTTTGTTTTGATTCCCTTGGTGTCCACCTTTGTAATCTCCTTTTGTGAATGGGATATGCTGACGCCGGCTGAGTTTGTAGGTTGGCAGAATTTTGAAACCTTGTTAAACGATCAGCGGCTTCGCACAGTGATTATTAATACCTTGATTTTTGCGGTTGCCGCCGTGATCCTCAAAATTGGAATAGGATTACTGTTGGCCGTAGTGGTCCACAGTATTCGAAATAAATTTTTGACCTCTGTGATGGAATCTGTTTTCTTTTTCCCGATCATTCTGCCTATGGCCATTGTCGCCATTGTCTGGGGAATGCTGCTGAACACGGATATGGGCGTAATCAACGGACTGCTGACCACGGTGGGCTTGGGCAAGGTTCCCTGGCTGACCGACCCCAGATTCTCCCTGATGACGGTTATCATCCTGGATGTTTGGAAGGGCGTAGGTTTTTTCTTTATCATTTACCTGGTGGCTCTGCGGAATGTCCCCAAGGATCTTTATGAGGCCGCGGAGATCGACGGTGCTGGCAAGAGTAAAAAGTTTTTTTCCATTACCCTGCCTCTAATTTCTCCAACCACTCTCTTCCTAACCATTCAGGCGGTGATCGGTTCTCTGCAGGTGTTTGACCAGGCGTACGTTCTTACCAAAGGCGGCCCCGGGGATTCCAGCAGCACCATGGTGTTCTATATCTGGCAGAACGCTTTCCAGAAGATGGATATGGGATATGGAACCACCCTGGCTCTTTTGCTGTTTGTTTTCGTCATGATTGTTACAGTGACCCAAATGGTATTGAGTAAAAAATGGGTGTTTTATAATTAAACCAGGAAGGAGCTTAAACAATCATGAGAAAATTAAAAAGAGTGCCCTGGTGTCTTTTCCTGATCGTGTTTTTAACGATCGGCACAATCATTATGATCTACCCCTTCATCTGGATGGTTTCCGCTTCCTTTAAGGAGGTGGCGGAAATGTATCAGATACCTCCGACGGTTATCCCCAGGAATCCTACCATTAAAAATTACTTGGTGGTATTCCAGCAGATGGGCTTGCTGGCGGCTATGTATAAAAACAGCCTGATTGTTTCTACCAGCATCACCGTGCTGCAAACGCTGACCGCGTCATTAGCGGCGTTTGTGTTCGCGAAAATGCGCTTCCCGGGAAAGAATTTTATTTTTATCACCTTCATGGCGGCTATGATGGTTCCGGCACAGCTGACGATTATTCCCAACTACTTTATTGTCAAGGCTCTGGGGCTGATGGACAGCTTGGGAAGTCTGATCGCTTTGGGAGCCTTCAGCGCTTTTGCCATCTTCTTAATTCGCCAGTTTTTTATGTCTCTGCCTTTAGAACTGGATGACGCCGCTAAAATTGACGGTTGCGGCTACTTCCGATCCTACTTATTGATCCATTTCCCTTTGGCTAAATCGGTTCTGTCGGTAAACGCGATTCTATGCTTCAACGGTGCCTGGGGAGATTTCTTCAACCCGTTGATTTTTTTGAAGAGTATTCAGAACATGACCTTGCCTCTGGGCTTGAGTATGCTTCAGGGAATGTACAGCCAGCAGAGTCCGGCGGTAAACGTAGCTACGATGGTTGTGGCTCTGATCCCTGTTTTAATCGTCTTCCTGATAGGCAGAAAACGCCTGATCGCGGGCGTTGCCACAACGGGCATGAAGATGTAGCAAGAAATTTTATTTGCGGAGGAAATTATGACACAGGACAAGGAATTGTGCTTTTTATGGGATAATACAATTCATGGAGCCATTCCAGCCTTTGAAAAATTTGAAGCGGCTTTCGCTTTTGAGAAAGTGTTCGAGCATCCCTATTGTCCAGAGGAGGTGGATCTGAAAGCCTATATTTTAAAGCCGAACGGGGATCAAAAGCAGATTTCCGGATTTTGGTACGAGGGCTTTCAGCGCGTTTTGCGAAATGGGCGGGAGATATTGATTTCTACACTGGAAAAGGATTGGAGAATCCGTTATTCCGCCCAGGTACCCGGAGAATACCGCTACTATGTAACTCTGCTGGACAAAAAGCGCCACCGCTCTTACCGGTATCCGGAGAAGGGGGAGCTCTCTTTTACGGTAACCCCATCGGACAGAAAGGGCTTTTTGCAGGTTTCCGCACGGGATCCGGCTTATCTGGAGTTTTCCGACGGCAGCCCCTATTTAGGCATTGGACATAATTTATGCGGCTGGGAATGGGGAGGCACCGACAATCGTCTGGGTACCTATGAATATGACCGGTGGCTTTCTTCCATGGCTCAAAATGGAGCGAACCTAACCCAGTTCGATTTCTGCGAGGGCGATCAGATCGAGTGGACTCCCTGTGATAATGAGCTGCCTTTTTCTGAGGACTGGAAAGGGCTGAACGAGTATAATCAGCAGAATGCCTGGAAAATGGACCGGAGGTTCCAAACAGCGGAAGAGCTGGGGATTTTTTTTCGGCTTTCCCTGTTTCATTGGGAGGACTTTGACGACGAGACGGAGAAATTTCCTGATTGGGGCTGGAACCGAAATCCTTATCACGATCAGAACGGCGGCCCCGCGAAAAACGTATCCGAATTTTTTGAAAAGCCAGCCTGCAAGAAATATGTAAGGTATTATCTGAAATATGTGGCGGCACGTTGGGGCTACAGTCCTAATCTGATGGCCTATGAGCTCTGGAATGAGATCGACGCTCCGGAGGTTATGTGGAGAGCGGGGGAGGACTACGATCAGGAGGCCTCCAAGGTCATTGGATGGCACAGCGAAATGGGAAGTTACCTGAAAGAGCTGGACAGCAAGCACCTTGTGACATCTAGCTTTGCAGATTCCAGACGGGATTTAAATTTGTGGCAGCTTCCCTGTATTGACTTGACCACAGTTCATCGTTATACTTATTTCAATGAGGAATACGGCCAGCGGCAGTACGATACCGAGGGAGCCCTGAGCGCGGTTTTAAAGGAACGGTTCAGCCAGGTGGAAAAGCCGGTTCTGTTCGGCGAATTTGCCTTATCTCCCGGCGGAGATATCCAAAAGGATTATGACCCGGAGGGAATTGAATTTCATAATCAATTGTGGGCTTCCTTGCTGCTGAAATCCTTGGGAACCGCAATGCACTGGACCTGGGGCTCTTATGTGGATAAAAATAGGCTTTATAGTAAATATCTTCCGGTTTCCCGTTTTTTCGCTGGAGAGGATCTGCGGCGAACAGTTTCCTTTTCCAACCTGGATGCGGTCACAGAGAGACTTCTTATCTTGGGCCTGAGAAAAACAGACCGGGCCTGTCTGTGGATAAAAAAGCGGGACTGGGGCTTCTGCCAAGCTAATGAGGGAAAGAGTTCTTCGGTGGAAAAGGGGCGTACGGCGGAAGTTCCCGGCCTGAAAGCCGGAGACTACCAGGTGGAATTTTATGATACCAAAACCGGAAAGATATTGGAGAAAAGCGTGATAGCCGCCGCAGGAGAAACGCTGACGCTGCTTCTGCCTGGCTTTTCCGGGGATTTAGCGGTCAAGCTAAAGCCTAAGGAGAAGGATACTCTCTGGAAAAGTATAGATTTTCCCAGACCGAAAAAAAGTTCCCGAACAGAGTTTTTACAGGATGGGGCAATCCTTTCCGCTGGTGGGGCAGGCTTTTGCGGAGAAAAAGAGGAATACCGGTTTGTTTACCAGCAGGCTTCAGGGGATTTCCGGCTTTCCGCTGAAATCAGAAGCCTTACCAACTTGGGCGAGCGTGTGGCGGCAGGCCTGATGGTTCGGGACAGCCTGGAACCGGAGAGCGGCTACATCGCCGTGCTGCTTCATCCTTACTCAAAAGCACAGGTTATTATCAGGCGCGATGGAAACACAGAAATTTTGAAGGAATTCGATGCAGGAGAAAGACCATGCTTTGGGTTAAACCGTGCAGCGGGAGTCCTGACCGTCCGGCTGGCCAAGCAGGGGCGGGAGTGGGAACCCGTGTTCCAAATCCAGGTTTCCAAGGAGAAAGAACTGCTGGTCGGCCTGACGGCAGCCTCCAGTCATACCATCACTTATATTACAGCGGAATTTCATCAACTACGTTTAGCCAAAATAGAGGAGGAAATATTATGACAAACAATCAGTATGGCGCCAAGGTTTATCCTTATGAAGCCACGGAATGTAAATTTCTGCTGGGGGGCATTGGCACCGGCAATGTATCTGTGGGGACCCGGGGCAACTACTGCGACTGGGAAATTTTTGGCCAGCCGGGAAAGGGAATCCACTTTCCATATACGTTTTTCGCACTTTGGGCAAAAAGCAAAAATACTCAGCCCATCGTCCGAATTCTGGAATCCCGGATTCAGCCGCCGTATACTTGCTCTCACGGGTTTATTTCGGCTGATTTGGCTGGGCTGCCCCGGTTTGAGCGTTCCAGTTTTTCGGCTGCTTATCCCTTTGTCAATGTAGCGTTAGAGGACAGTAAGCTGCCCCTTTCTGTGGAATTAGAGGCGTTTACCCCTTTTATTCCTCTAAACGCTAAGGATTCTGGAATTCCCGGCGCGGTGATCCGTTATAAGGTGAAAAACAACTCCGGTGAGGCGCTGGAGGCCACGGTGGCTTCGTCCGTCGCTAATGCAGTGGGCTTTAACGGCTACGACCTTTTTGACAATCTTTTGGTCAAAAGGCCGGTGAAAAACCAATATCTTGACCAGGATCAAATGAAAGGGCTTTTATATACCAGTCCGGAGCTTGCGGAGGATGATTTTACAAACGGCAGCATTGCTGTGATGACTGGGGAGGACAGCGTTACGGTCAAGGAGGAGTGGCTTTCCGGTGCTTGGTGGGATGGTATTCATGATTTTTGGGATGACTTTTCCGAGGATGGAAGGCTTGAATTTCATTCGGAGTTCCAGGGCAAGGAAAGCAAATTCAATGATTTAAGCGATTTGAGAATCGGCTCCTTAGGCGTGCGCAAAACGATTCCGGCCCATGGAGAGGCTGTATTCGAATTTATTCTTACTTGGTATTTTCCGAATCGTCCAAAATACTGGGGCGGCCATGTCTGCCCGGAAAACCGGAATAAAAAGGAGATTGAGCATAACTATTACGCCGGTTTCCAGAAAAACGCCTGGGATTACGGCGTATATCTCTACAAAAATTTGGAGAGTCTGGAAAAAGCCTCCCGCTCCTTTACCAAAGCGCTTTATGAAAGTACGCTGCCGGATTATGTGATCGAGGCGCTGGCCAATAATATCACCGTTTTAAGAAGTCCTACCTGTTTCCGGATTTCCGACGGTACGTTCCTGTCATGGGAGGGGAGCTTTCCCCAACACGGCAGCTGTGAGGGGAACTGCACTCATGTGTGGAATTACGCGCAGACCGCCGCGTTCTTGTTCCCCGAGCTGGAGCAGTCTATGCGAAGGACAGAATTCCTGTTGGAAACCGACGATACAGGCAGAATGGCGTTTCGGACGCTGCAAGTATTCGGAGACAAAAAATGGGAAATGATCCCCGCTGTAGACGGACAAATGGGTACCATTCTGCGGCTTTACCGGGATTGGAAGCTGGGCGCTGGGGATGCCCTGTTAAAAGAAACCTGGGAAAAAGCTGCCTTAGCGTTGGATTTCGCATTTACCTATTGGGATTCCGATAAGGACTGTGTACTGGATGATCAGCAGCATAATACCTATGATATAGAATTTTACGGTCCCAACTCCTTAAGCAACTCTCTGTTTTTGGCGGCGCTGAAGGCAGGAAAGGAAATGGCCGCATACTTAGGGGATACCGCTCATGCGGAAAAATATGTCGAAGCGTTCCGCAAAGGAAGCGAAAAAATGGATTCCCTGCTGTGGGGAGGCGACTATTATATCCAGGTGATCGACGATATTAACGCCTATAAATACCAGTACGGCACCGGATGCCTGGCGGATCAGGTCTTTGGACAAATGCTGGCCCACCTGAATCACCTGGGCTATGTCCTGCCGGAGGAGCACATCAAAAAGGCCATTCACTCTGTATTCCAGTACAATTTCAAGGAGACGATGGAGGATCATGTCAATGTCCAGCGTACCTATGCGCTGAATCAGGAAAAAGGCTTGGTATTGTGCAGCTGGCCTCAGGGCGGCCGTCCAAAGCTGCCCTTTGTATACAGCGATGAAGTATGGTCCGGCATAGAATACCAGGTGGCAGCCCACCTGATTTTTGAGGGCTTTGTGGAAGAAGGCCTGGCCGTTGTGAAAGCGGTTCGGGAACGGTATAACGGCTACGACTGGAATCCCTGGAACGAGGTGGAATGCGGCAACCATTATGTCCGCAGCATGGCGAGCTGGTCTGTGCTGGTGGCTCTGAGCGGCTATCAGTTCGACCTGGTAAATAATATCATCGGGTTTGCACCGGTGATCCATCAGGACGATTTTCGGTGTTTCTTTTCCAACGCCAAAAACTGGGGCGTCTATTCTCAGAAGCGTGACCCTAAAAGCGGCAAGCTGGAAACCAAGGTGGAAATTCTCTATGGAGAAGCAGATGGCCTGAAGGTAAATCATCTCTGATACCCTAATGCTTTGTCAGCGTATTTGGTTCACTTACTATAATTTATCATGTTTTGCGATAATGGAGCTACTGGTCAGGCTAAGAACGATAAGAAAGGCGGGAAGAGAATTCTCTTCCCGCCTTTCTTATCGTTCTTAATTTGCCGCGATTCGGATTTTCAAAAAATTTTATTTATACACGGATCAATTCATATTCTGTAGTGCCGATTCCAAGCTCTACGGCATGAGCGATACCGACCTTCCAGTTGGTATTGGGCCCGACCTTGTGAAAATGATCCCCGGATTCGTTCCAATGCTCTTTAAGCTGGCTGTTTTGAATCGGGGGCTGAGCGTTTACCGCGTCGGCACAGGCTACATCCAGAGCTACTGGGTCGAAAGAGGCAAACATCCCCACATCCGGTACAATAGCAGCGTCATTTCCCGAATGGCAGTCGCATTGAGGAGACACATCCACAACCAGGCTGATGTGGAAGCAAGGCCGTTTGTCAACGACCGCTTTGGTATATTCCGCCACTTTTTGATTCAAAATGTCGAAAGACTCATCATCAGCGGGCTTAATTGCATCCCGATGACATACGCCAATGCACCTTCCACAGCCCGCGCAGAGGCTGTGGTTAATATTAGCTTTTTTGTCGGTAAACGAGATAGCGTCATGTGCGCAGGATTTGGCGCATACACGGCAGCCCACGCATTGTTCTTGAATTACGTAAGGCTTGCCTGCGCTGTGCATTTCCATTTTTCCCGCACGAGAGCCGCAGCCCATTCCGATATTTTTCAAGGCGCCCCCAAACCCTGTGATCTCATGGCCTTTAAAATGGGTTAAGCTGATAAAAACATCTGCATCCATAACGGCTCTGCCGATCTTGGCTTCCTTTACGTATTTTCCGCCGGAAACCGGGACTAAAACCTCATCGGTTCCTTTTAGCCCGTCCGCAATGATGACATGACAACCGGTGGAAAAAGGGGAGAATCCATTTAAATAAGCGGTGTCGATATGATCCAGCGCGTTTTTGCGCCCTCCCACATAGAGAGTGTTGCAATCGGTCAAAAAAGGCTTTCCGCCCAGATCTTTTACTATGTCCGCTACGGTTTTAGCGTAATTAGGCCGCAAATAAGACAGATTCCCTGGTTCCCCAAAGTGAATTTTAATCGCGACGTACTTTTTTTCGAAGTCGATGCCGCCAATGCCAGCCTTCCTGATAAGTCTGGCGAGCTTTTTCTGTAAATTAGAGTTTTCTGTGGTTCGCATATCAGTAAAATAAACCCTGGACTTTTCCATAACAAATCCTCCTCAAGCACGCACAATAAAGTTTCTACAGGCTAAATTATAGCATAGTAGCATTTTAGAAACAACTCTCTGATTTTGCGAATATAACTGTATCGTCAAAAAACAAAAGTGCTTTAAGAGCAACACTCATAAGACAGTATTAGAAATGCTTCCCCGTTTTGCAGGTCATTCAGTAAAGACACAAGGAGTATTCCTATAAGATTATAGGATTAGAGACACACAATGATAGATTTAATGCCATATAGACTTGATTCCGCTCTTAAAAACCCCCGCAATATCCAGGCATTAGAATAGAGAATGAAAACGGATGCTCAGCTAGGATATAAATGTATCATGTATATCGTTAGAATTGAAAAATACGAGATTTTGTGGTATACTAAACCATCAGCATAAGCATTGTAGGATTGGCTTTTATGGAATCGCGGATTTTTAGTGAGCAAATTCTCGATTGGTCGAAATTGCTGGAAAAACAGGACGTTGTAAAAATCCATATTTGGGCCAATAGTAGCTATCATCAATAGAGGAAATCGTGTATGAACAATCAAAATGATAAAGAATTATTCAAATTGGTTTCCACCTATAAGCCTACGGGAGATCAGCCAGAGGCGATTGCCAAGCTGGTGGAGGGAATCAAAAGAGGGGATAAAGAGCAGACTTTGCTGGGGGTTACGGGCTCCGGTAAGACGTTTACTATGGCGAATATTATCTCGCAGGTACAGAAGCCAACACTGGTTTTGGCGCACAATAAGACCCTGGCGGCGCAGCTCTGCAGCGAGTTTCGCGAATTTTTCCCAACATCCGCAGTCGAGTATTTTGTCAGCTACTATGATTATTATCAGCCAGAAGCTTATATCGCTACGACAGACACTTATATTGAAAAGGATTCTGCGATTAATGACGAAATCGACAAGCTCCGTCATTCTGCGACCTCAGCCCTGTCCGAACGCAGAGATGTCATTATTGTGGCCAGCGTTTCCTGCATTTATAGCTTGGGTAACCCGATTGATTACCGCACCATGGTTATTTCTTTGCGGCCGGGAATGCAAAAAAACCGAGACGAGCTTTTAAAGAAACTGGTAGAGCTTCAATATGAGAGAAATGATATAAACTTTATCCGAAACAAGTTCCGGGTACGAGGAGATGTAGTGGAAATATTTCCAGCCCAGTCCAATGATACGGCAGTGAGGGTGGAGTTTTTCGGTGATGAAGTGGACCGGATCAGCGAGTTTAATCCACTGACCGGAGAAATCAAAGCGGATCTGAAGCATATCGCTATTTACCCGGCGTCTCACTACATCGTCCCCAAGGAAAAAATGAAAGAGGCTATTCAAGAAATCGAACAGGAGCTGGAAGAACGGCTGGCATATTTCCGCCGGGAGGGAAAGCTGCTGGAGGCCCAGCGTATTGAGCAAAGAACCCGGTATGATATTGAAATGCTTCAGGAAATCGGCTTTTGCAAGGGAATTGAAAACTATTCCAGAGTCATGGCGGGACGGGAACCAGGCAGCGCGCCGTTTACGCTTTTGGATTATTTTCCAAAAGACTACCTGTTGTTTGTGGACGAGTCCCATGTGACGCTGCCTCAGGTGCGCGGAATGTATGCCGGCGACCGGGCGAGAAAGGAAAGTTTGATTGAATATGGCTTTCGGCTTCCGTCAGCCTACGACAACCGCCCGCTGAATTTTGACGAGTTTTACCAGCGAATCAACCAGGCGGTGTTTGTCAGCGCAACTCCGGGAGATTTGGAACGGGAAAAGAGCACCCAGATTGTAGAACAGGTAATTCGTCCAACAGGTCTGTTGGATCCGGAGATTATCGTTAAGCCGACCGAGGGACAGATCGACGACTTGATTTCAGAAATCAATCTTCGGGTGGCTAAAGGCAACCGGGTGCTGGTAACCACATTAACTAAGAAAATGGCGGAGGATCTCACATCATACCTAGAGGGAATGGGGATTCGGGTTCGGTATATGCATCACGACATCGATACGGTGGAGCGGATGGAGATCATTCGAGACCTTCGTTTAGGTGAGTTTGATGTTTTGGTCGGTATTAACCTGCTGAGAGAGGGCTTGGACATCCCGGAGGTGTCTTTGGTGGTGATTCTGGATGCGGACAAAGAGGGCTTCCTGCGTTCCGACCGTTCCCTGATTCAGACAATAGGCCGTGCCGCCAGAAACGCGGAAGGCCAGGTTATCATGTACGCGGATCAGGTTACGCCCTCCATGGAAACTGCGATTCGAGAGACTCAGAGAAGACGCGATATCCAGATGCGGTATAATCAGGAGCATGGCATTACGCCGAAAACGATTGTTAAGAAAGTAGCAGAGGTTTTAGAAATTTCCAGCCATAAGGATGACAAAAAATCCGGAAAGCGGCTGACAAAGCTGGAACGCCAGCAGCTGATCGAGCAGCTTACCAAGGAGATGAAGGCCGCTGCAAAGCTTCTGGAATTTGAACACGCCGCATATCTGCGAGACCGAATTAAAAAGCTGCAGTCCGGCAAATGACATGATTAAAAATTAAGGAGAGCTTATTTTGTCTAGTAAAAATATTTTTGTTAAGGGCGCCAGAGAGCACAACCTTAAAAATATTGATTTGGAGATTCCCAGAGATCAATTGGTAGTGTTCACAGGATTATCCGGCTCCGGAAAATCCTCGCTGGCGTTTGATACGATTTATGCCGAGGGGCAGCGGCGGTATGTGGAATCTCTTTCCTCCTATGCCCGCCAGTTTCTAGGGCAGATGGAAAAGCCGGATGTGGACTACATCGAAGGCTTGTCTCCGGCTATTTCCATTGATCAGAAAACCACCTCGAAAAACCCGAGATCCACAGTCGGCACCGTAACGGAGATCTATGATTATCTCAGGCTTTTGTATGCCAGAATCGGGATCCCTCATTGCCCGGTGTGCGGAAAGGAGATTAAGCAGCAAACCATAGACCAGATTGTAGATCAGGTAATGGCCCTGCCGGAAGGCTCTAAAATTATGGTGCTGGCGCCGGTCATTCGAGGACGAAAGGGCGAACACGTAAAAGAGTTCGAGGCTGCCCGAAAAAGCGGCTATGTACGGGTTCGCGTGGATGGCCTGATCTATGACCTGTCTGAGACGATCAAATTGGAAAAAAATAAAAAGCATACCATCGAAATTGTCGTGGACCGTTTGGTGATTAAGCCTGAGATTCGTTCCCGACTGTCTGATTCCATTGAAACAGCCTCCAGCCTGACCGGCGGATTGACCATTATTAATGTAGTGGATGGAAAGGATATCACCTTTTCACAAAATTACGCATGCCCTGAGCATGGAATCAGCATCGACGAGCTGACGCCCCGGATGTTTTCCTTTAATAACCCCTTCGGCGCCTGCAAAAAGTGCACCGGCTTGGGCGTGTTTATGAAGGTGGATCCGGATTTAGTGATTCCTAATAAGGAGCTTTCCGTCCGGCAGGGAGGAATTAAGGCGAGCGGATGGGCTATGGAAGGCAGCACCATCGCTTCCATGTATTTTGAGGCGCTGGCGAAGCAATACCACTTTTCTCTGGATACTCCGATCAAAGATCTGCCGGCTGAAATTGTTCATTTGCTGCTGTATGGAACGCCGGCGGAGGATAAAATCAAAATTGTCCGGAAAAATGAGTACGGCAGCGGCACCTATTACACAAAATTTGAAGGAATTATCAATAATTTGGAGCGACGATTCCGAGAAACCTCCAGCAATTGGATTAAGGAAGAAATCGAGGGCTTTATGAGCGAAATTCCTTGTGATGAATGTCATGGGAAGCGCTTGAACCCGGAGAGCCTGTCCGTCACGGTGGGCGGGATCAATATCAGCGATTTCTGTGAAAAGTCTGTTTCTGACGCGCTGGAGTTTGTCAAAAATCTGCAGCTGACAGACAGGGAGCGGATGATTGCAAAAGCGATCTTAAAGGAGATCACCGAGCGGCTGGGGTTTCTGCAGAGCGTAGGCTTGGAATATCTGACCTTGTCCCGGGCGAGCGGGACGCTCTCCGGCGGTGAAAGCCAGCGGATCCGTCTAGCCACCCAGATCGGCTCCTCTTTAATGGGGGTTCTGTATATTTTGGACGAGCCCAGCATCGGCTTGCACCAGCGGGATAACGACAAGCTGCTTGGAACCCTAAAGCATTTGCGGGACTTGGGAAACACTGTGATCGTTGTGGAGCATGACGAAGATACCATGTACGCCGCCGACTATGTGGTAGATGTGGGACCAGGCGCCGGTGTTAAGGGCGGGGAGATCGTCTGTGCGGGCACGGTGGACGAAATCAAGGCCTGCGAGCGTTCTATCACAGGGCAGTACCTGAGTGGCAAAAAGCAGGTGATGGTGCCGGAGAAGCGCAGAAAGGGAAATGGAAAAACCGTAAAAATTGTTGGAGCAAGACAAAATAACTTAAAAAATATCGATGTAAAAATTCCCCTGGGAAAGCTGGTATGTGTCACCGGAGTTTCAGGCTCCGGAAAATCCTCGCTGATTAATGAAATTTTGTATAAGCATCTGGCGTCTGAGCTGAATGGTGCCAAATGCAGGGCTGGCGAACACGATAAGATCACCGGGCTGCAATATCTGGACAAGGTCATCGACATCAACCAGTCGCCCATCGGCAGAACGCCTCGCTCCAATCCCGCCACCTATACGGGGCTGTTTAACGATATCCGGGATCTTTTCGCTTCCACCCAGGAAGCGAAAATGCGGGGCTTTAACAGCGGAAGATTTTCGTTTAATGTAAAGGGAGGCCGGTGCGAGGCCTGCCAGGGCGACGGTATCCTAAAAATCGAGATGCACTTTTTGCCGGATATTTATGTTCCCTGTGAGGTGTGCAAAGGGAAACGGTATAACCGGGAAACCCTGGAGGTCAAATACAAGGATAAAAACATCTATGATGTTCTGGAAATGACGGTAGACGAGGGGTTGGAGTTCTTTGCCTCTCTTCCAAAGATTGCCCGTAAGCTTCAGACGCTTCAGGATGTAGGCTTGGGATATGTGAAGATCGGACAATCCTCCACTACGCTTTCCGGAGGAGAGGCCCAGAGAGTAAAGCTGGCCACAGAGCTTTCTAAGCGTTCTACCGGAAAGACCATCTATATTTTGGATGAGCCGACCACTGGCTTGCACATTGCCGACGTGCATCGTTTGATTGACGTACTGCAAAAGCTGGTAGACGCCGGTAATACCGTTGTGGTGATCGAGCATAATTTGGATTTAATTAAAACCGCTGATCACATTATCGATTTAGGTCCGGAGGGGGGAGATAAGGGCGGCTTTATCGTCGCGGAAGGAACTCCGGAGGAAATCGCAAAAGTAGAGAGCTCCTATACAGGACGTTATTTAAAGAAAATGCTGTGAGCAGAAAGCCGTCTGAAAAAACAGGCGGCTTTTTTTCATCGACTTAAGCGATGCGAGCTTTATCGGCTTCATGAGGGCCGGCTTCTATCGGCTTTCGCGCATGAAACCATAACAGGTTATCAAGATAAAAATCATATTTCTTACAAATAAAAAGTTTACAATTAGTTAATGCACCCCGTGGGAAAATAGTGTAAAATACAGTTGTTATTTTAAAGAGACGACGCTGTGGAAATGGAGTTATCGCTGTGTTTGGTTACATCCGGCCCAATAAGCCCGAGCTGTTGGTCAAGGAATACGACCTATATAAAAGCGCTTATTGCGGCTTATGCAAACGGATGGGCAAGGACTACGGCAGGCTTTCCCGTCTTGCGTTAAGCTATGACGGCACGTTTTTGGCAATGCTCTCCATGGCGCTCCGGGATGATTGCCCGGGCTTTGAAGCGGGACGATGTGTGGCAAACCCGGCAAAACGATGCACTTACTGTACTGGCCACGAGGAAAGCTATGCCTATGCTGGCGCGGTTTCGGTTTTGACCGCCTACTATAAGATTAAGGATGATATTAAGGACTCCGGATTTTGGGGAAAGCTCCGTTCTGTCTGTCTTTTGCCCTTTGCCGTACGAGGCTATCACAAAGCGAGAAAAAGATATCCAAAGTTAGACTCTATTGTTTATGAATATATACAAGCACAGTCAAAGGTGGAACAGGATCCTCAAACAGGCATTGACGCCGCCGCAGAGCCTACCGCGGTTATGCTGCGTAAGGTTTTGATGCCGGTAGCCGGCGGGGATCAAATACGGGAAGCCATTTTCCTCCAATTAGGTTATTTTTTGGGTCGGTGGATTTATTTGATTGATGCGGCGGATGATATAGAAAAGGATCAAAAGAAAAACAACTTCAATCCTTTTGTTAAAAAATTAATCCGTGAAAGGGAGAAGCCTTTGGAAGGGGAAGCCTTGGCGGATTATTGCAACGGTGTGTTAAATCAAACCCTTTCTCAAATTATTTTGTCCTATCAACTGTTGTCGCTGCGTCATTTTGACACAGTGATTTCAAATATTTTAACCCAGGGCCTTCCGGCCATGCAAAAATTGGTTCTATATGACAGGAAAGCGAAAAGGGAAAAAGTTTAAAAGCGCACTCTCAATTTTTATGGGGCAAACCCATTGGAGGTAACAATGTCAGATCCGTACAAAGTATTAGGAGTATCGCCAAACGCTACCGATGATGAAATTAAAACCGCGTATCGGGAGCTGGCGAAAAAATATCATCCGGATAATTACGCGGAAAGCCCGTTGGCGGATCTCGCGTCCGAAAAGATGAAAGAGATCAACGAGGCCTATGATACCATTATGAACGACCGAAAGGCCCGCGCTAATAACGGCGGGTATCAGCAGAACGGCTACGGCGGGTATCAGGGCGGCTACCAGTCGGGCGCTTCCTATGGAAGAAGCACAGAATACAGCGATGTCCGCAATCTGCTGATGAACGGGAGAATTGCGGATGCGGAGCAGATTTTAGATGGAGTTCCCGCCGGCCGCAGAGGCGGAGAATGGTATTTCCTGAAGGGAACCTGCTTGTATAAAAAAGGATGGATGGAGGAAGCCTACAACAATTTCTCCACCGCTTGTAACATGGATCCCGGCAATATGGAGTACCGGGCGGCGATGAACCAATGTCAGAATCAGAGGAACGGCGCTTATGGCGGATATAACCGCACGGCTCCCGCTGCCGGCGGCTGCAACGCCTGTGATATGTGCTCATCCCTGATTTGCGCCGACTGTTGCTGCGAATGTATGGGCGGGGACTTGATTTCCTGCTGTTAACCATAAAAGGGAGGCTTTCCTTTTGAGTAAAAGTGGAAAAATAGCCCTGGGAGGTCTGCTGACGGCGCTGGGAGTAGTGCTGATGTTCCTCACTGGACTAATACCGATCGGCACCTATGCGCTGCCTGCTATCGCTGGAGTGCTTTTGATTGTGGCGGTGATCGAAATAGGGGCGAAATGGGCATGGATGATCTATGCCGCGGTTGCAGTGCTGTCGCTGCTGTTTGCCGCGGATAAAGAGGCGGCGCTCTTGTTTGTATTATTCTTTGGGTATTATCCGGTTTTAAAATCTTTTTTAGAACGGATCTCTAATAAAGTCCTTTCCTGGATCAGCAAATTTGCGGTGTTCAACGTGGCTGTGGTGGCCTGCTTCTTTTTAGCAGTTAACTTTTTGCAGCTTCCGGAGGATTCGTTTACTGTATTTGGCATTTATTTGCCGTGGGTCTTTTTGATTCTTGGCAATGCTGTGTTCCTGATTTACGACATCGCCTTGTCTGGCTTAGTGGCTACTTATGTTGAAAAGCTGCATCATAGAGTAACAAAAACTTTAAAATAAACACGCCCGAATGATAAAGACACGCTTTACTTTCGGGTGTGTTTTTGCGTTTTTAGGGAATAAACTTGCAAAACAATGAGGAAAAAACACTGAATTCCCTATTTTTCACTTGATTTTTGCAGGATTAAGTTTTACTATGAATGTTAGGATTAAGAATCTAAAGCTTCGAAATGCTTACAACAGAATGAAAATAAACTAAAAACTGCTGGCTGGAAAATAGCAATAAGGAGTGGACCAGGCGTGAAACATTTGCTGTCCCGTATCGAGAAAATGATGCCGGGCTTTTCTAAGGGCCAACGGCGCATCGCTCAATATATTGAAGACCATTATGACAAGGCCGCGTTTATGACCGCATCCAAGCTGGGCGCTACCGTTGGAGTCAGTGAATCCACAGTGGTGCGTTTTGCCACCGAGGTGGGCTACGACGGTTATCCGCAGCTTCAGAAGGCGATGCAGGAAATGATTCGGAACAAGCTGACTTCAGTGCAGCGGATTGAGGTTACCAGCAACCGGATCGGCGACGCGGATGTTCTGGACAGCGTGCTGAACCAGGATATCGATAAGATTCGCAGAACTCTGGAGGAAACCTCCCATAAGGATTTTTACGAGGCGGTGGACGCTATCGTTTCGGCCAGAAAGATTTATATTTTAGCAGCCCGGAGCGCTTCCGCTCTGGGAATTTTCCTGAACTATTACTTCAGCCTGATTTTCGATAAGGTCGAGCTGGTAACTACAACCAGTAAAACGGAGATTTACGAAAAGATGTTCCGCATTAATGAAGAGGATGTGTTTATCGGCATCAGCTTCCCGCGGTATTCCAAGCAGGCGGTCAGCGCGATGAATTTCGCCAAAAGAAAAGGCGCTAGGGGGATTGCTTTGACAGACAGCCTTTTGTCTCCGCTGGCACAGCAGGCGGATTTTGTATTGCTGGCCAGAAGCGACATGGCCTCTGTTGTGGATAGCCTGGTGGCCCCGTTAAGCTTGATTAACGCAATGATCGTGGCTACGGCTTTAAAGAAAAAGGATGAGGTTTCAAAGACCTTCCAAAACCTGGAAGAGATTTGGGATGAGTACGAGGTTTATGAAAAGGTTGAGGAGGATCCGGTTGAAGCTTGAGTTTGATGTGGCTGTAGTAGGTGGAGGTCCGGCGGGAATGATGGCGGCCGCCAGCGCCGCGAAGCTGGGTGCCCGGACGGTGCTGTTGGAAAAGAACGCGAAGCTGGGCAGAAAGCTGATGATAACCGGCAAAGGCCGGTGCAATGTCTGTAATCAATGTGATGTTCAGTCGTTTATAGGTGCGATACCGGGAAACGGGCGTTTTTTGTACAGTGCGGTCAACCGATTTTCCCCCTTGGATACCATGGATTATTTTGAAGGACTGCATGTGCCGCTGAAAACAGAACGGGGAAACCGGGTGTTTCCTGTCAGCGACCGGGCTGCCGATATTGTGGATGCGATGAAAGAAGATGTGGAAGCTTCCGGCGTTCATGTATTGCAGGAAGACATAAAAGCTCTTATAATAAAAGATGGAGCCGTGAAGGGTGTGAAAGCAGCTTCCGGAAAAAGAATACAGTCGGACAGCGTTATCGTAGCCTGCGGCGGGCTGTCCTATCCTGGAACCGGCTCAACAGGAGACGGATATCGGTTAGCGAGGCAGGCTGGACATACGATCGTTCCGCCCCGGCCCTCCCTAGTGCCTTTGGTTTGCCGGGAAAATTGGTGCCAGGAGCTGCAAGGCCTTTCCTTGCGGAATATTGCGGTTCAGGTGATAGATCGGAAACAAGGAAAAGAAATTTACCGGGATTTCGGAGAAATGCTTTTTACTCACTTTGGCGTCAGCGGCCCGGTCATATTAAGCGCCAGCGCTCATATGAGGGATTTGTCTCCGGAACGGTATGAAATCCACATCGACTTAAAGCCAGGCTTGAACTTTGAACAATTGGATTTGCGGCTTCAGAGGGATTTTCAGAAATTCCAAAACCGGGATTTTAGTAATTCTCTGCAGGAGCTTCTGCCTAAAAAACTTATTCCGGTAGCGGTGAACCTGTCCGGAATCCCTGGAGAAAAGAAATGCCATCAAATTTCCCGCCAGGAAAGAATGAATTTTGGCAGGCTGCTGAAATCTCTGCCGGTGACAATTTCCGGATTTCGCCCTATTGAGGAGGCCATTGTTACGGCGGGAGGCGTATCGGTTCATGAGCTCTCACCCAAAACGATGGAAAGCAAGCTGGTGAAGGGGCTTTTTTTTGCGGGCGAGGTGCTGGATGTTGACGGCTACACCGGCGGATTTAATCTTCAGATCGCTTTTTCTACCGGCTATTTAGCCGGAAATTCTATTTGGGGGTAACCAGATGTTTTCAGTTGCTATCGACGGTCCCGCAGGAGCCGGGAAAAGCACAATTTCAAGGCGTGCCGCGAAAAATGTGGGATTTATTTATGTGGATACCGGCGCTCTTTACCGGGCGGTCGGTCTTTCCGCAATGGAATACAAAATTGATCTAAAAGATTCCAAAAGGCTGAAAGCTTTTCTTTTGGATACAAAAATAAATCTGGAATTTCGAAATGGGGAGCAGCATGTCCTGTTAAACGGCAGCGACGTTTCAGATTTGATCCGCACGCCTGAGGTTTCTATGATGGCCTCTAAGGTTTCCGCGGTTCCTGCCGTTCGGGAGTTTCTATTCGACTTGCAGCAATCTCTGGCAAAGCTTCACAATGTGGTGATGGACGGCCGTGATATCGGTACCGTGGTACTGCCTCACGCCCAGTTAAAAATATTCCTGACCGCTTCCCCTGAGGAAAGAGCCAGAAGAAGATTCCGCGAGCTTATTGCGAAAGACCCGGCCACAGATTATAATCAGGTGCTGGCGGAAATCAAGCAGCGTGACTATCAGGATTCCCATCGGGAAATCGCTCCTCTCAAGCCGGCCGAAGACGCCGTTTATGTGGATACCTCGGATTTAAATTTAGAGCAATCGGTCGACAAGGTAACTGAATTGATAAAGGAGAGAATTTCCTGTGGGTGACCTGACAAAAAACACGCCGTTTTATAACTTTGCCAAAGGCCTGCTGCCTATTATTTTTAAGCCTCTCTATTTCTATAAGGTCAAAAATAAAAACAGTCTGCCGAAAGGACAAGGATGCGTGGTATGCTGTAACCATATTTCTATGAAGGATCCTGTCTTTTTGGGACTTGCCCAAAAGCGTATGATCCGGTATATGGCAAAAAGCGAATTGTTTCAGAATAAATTTGTGTCAAAGATCATCTCTGCGCTGGGGGCGTTTCCCATTCAAAGGGGAAAGCATGATGAGGGCGCTATCAATTTGGCGGAGGAATATCTGAAGCAAGGCGCTGTAGTGGGGATTTTTATTGAGGGAACCCGGTCCAAGGATGGAAATTTGTTAAAACCCAAATCCGGAGCCGCGATGCTTGCTTATAAAGCCCAGGTTCCGGTTATGCCGGTTTCCATTTCCACTAAGGGAGGCGGGGTGCTAAAGCTGTTTCATCGGGTGACTATCAGCTGTGGTCAAACAGTGACCCCGGAGGAATTGGGAATTACTGAGGGGACCGGCCCTCAATTCCGGGAAGCGAGCCGTAAAATCATGGAGTTGATCAGCGCTTTGCGGCAGCAGGATATTTAAAAGGGAGAGTGTAAATGGCTGACATTACAGTAGCGAAAACCGCCGGCTTCTGTTTTGGGGTAAACCGTGCGATCGAAATTGTAAACCGCCTTCTGGATCAGGGAAAGAGGGTTTATACCTTGGGACCGATTATCCATAATCCCCAAATGGTGGCCGCATTGGAGCAGAGAGGCGTGACGATTGTCTCCCAGCCAGGCCAAGTTCAGCCAGGAGGAATTTTAGTGATCCGCTCCCATGGCGTTTCTCTTGACATCCTGCGCGAGATTGAACGGCTTGGCATAGAATATGCCGACGCGACTTGTCCGTTTGTAGGAAAAATTCATCAAATCGTTTTTTCTGCTTCAGAAAAAGGAGTACCGGTTTTAATTGCCGGCGACCCGGATCATCCGGAGGTGCGGGGAATCAGAGGACATTGTCAGGGCGAAAGCTATGTTTTCCGCAATCAAAATGAGCTTAAAAATCTGATCAAAGATTTCCCAAATTTAGAGTCAAAAGAGCTTTTTGTAGTAGCTCAAACGACTTTTAGTGTATCAGAATGGGAAAATTGTTTGAAAATTCTGAAAAGAGTATATACAAACGCCGCAATTTTTGATACAATATGTAATGCTACATCAGAACGGCAGGCTGAAGCTGTAAGATTGGCAAAGCAGAAAGACCTGATGGTTATTATCGGGGGCAGGCAGAGCTCCAACACGGCAAAGCTGAAAAGCGTGTGCGAGCCTTTTTGCAGGACTTGCTTAATTGAGACAGCGAAGGAGCTGCCGGTATCTGAAATCAAGCAGGCGTATTCCATTGGAATCACGGCGGGTGCATCCACACCTGCCAGCATTATAAAGGAGGCACTAGAAACCATGACGGATATTCTAGAAAACAAAGAAATGACTGAGATTAATGAAGGAGAAATGAACTTCGAGGAGATGCTTGAAGAATCTCTGAAAAGCTTTACTACAGATGAAAAAGTTCACGGTGTAGTCGTTGGTATCGCTCCGAATGAGATTTATGTGGATGTCGGCAGAAAGCAAGCTGGATTTGTTCCCCTCGCTGAGCTTTCCGCGGATCCCAACGCTAAAGCAGAGGACCTTGTGAAGATTGGCGACGAGATGGATCTCTTGATCATGCGCACCAATGACCAGGAAGGCACCATTATGCTTTCCAAGAAGCGCTTGGATGCCATTAAAGGCTGGGAAGAGATTGTTGAAGCCAATGAAAATGAAACGGTTGTCACCGGTATTGTCACGGAGGTTATTAAGGGCGGTGTGATCGCTGTGACCAATGGCGTTCGCGTATTTATTCCCGCCTCTCAGGCTACCGCTTCCAGAGGCGATTCTTTGGAGGACCTTCTGAAGCAGGAAGTGAAATTCCGTATTATTGAGGTTAACCGCGGACGCAGACGCGCTGTCGGTTCCATTCGTTCTGTTCTGAAAGATGAAAGAAAGAAGCTGGCCGAAAAATTCTGGGAAACCGCAGAAATTGGCAAGGTATATACCGGAACAGTAAAATCTTTGACCTCTTACGGTGCTTTTGTAGATTTGGGCGGTATTGACGGCATGGTCCATATTTCCGAGCTTTCCTGGAGCAGAATCAAGCATCCTTCTGAAATCGTCAATGTAGGCGATACGGTTGAGGTTTATATTAAGGATCTCGATCCCGAAAAGGGCAAGATTTCCTTGGGCTATAAGAAAACAGAGGATAATCCTTGGGAGATTTTGAAGAGAGATTATCCGGTAGGCTCTGTGGTGGAGGTTACTGTAGTCGGTATGACTACCTTTGGCGCTTTTGCAAGAATCCTGCCTGGTATTGATGGGCTGATTCATATTTCTCAGATCGCCGATCATAGGATTGAGAAGCCTCAGGATGTTTTGGCCATAGGCGACGTGGTTAAGGTTGCTATTACCGATATTGACTTCGATAAGAAGCGTATCAGCCTGTCTATCCGCAAGCTGTTGGAGGAAGAGGCCCAGGCAAAAGCTCAGGAAGCCGCTAATGCTCCTGATGAGGTTGTCGCCTCCACAGAAGCTGATATCGCTGCGGAAGAAGCACCGGCAGTTGAGGAAGCTCCTGCTGTAGAGGAATAAGGTCGCTTTCTATTCTATTTTGAGAGGATCTCTATCATGATTCGTCATATTGTGTGTTTTAAGCTTAAGGATCATAGTGAGGAAGCCTGCGAAACAGCTCGGGATATCCTTTTATCCATGAAAGATAATGTCCCTTTGGTGCGAGAGATCTCTGTGGGAATTGATTTTCTTCATTCTCCTCGTTCTTATGACCTAATTTTGCAGGTCACGTTGGATAATCGGGAAGCGTTGAATGATTATCAAGAGGATGCCTATCATGTATCCGTAGTGAAGAAACATATGCACGCCGCAGCCGAAAGCAGCATCGCTATCGATTATGACCTGTGAAAATAGAAAAGTAATCTGTTTAACCGGTTCGTCATTATAATGGCGGACCGGTTTGTGTTATCGCTGTTAGCAAGAGAATCCTCTTCGTCAGAACCGGGAGATAAAACGGAAGGCAGGAAAATTCTGAGGAAATTATATGAGTGGGAAGGATCCCATATCGTGAAGGCAGAAGTGTCCAAGGCACAGGCCGTATGTTGGCAGAAATTCCGCCTAAAGAAAGAGTAAGCGGGATTTATGGGATTTCTCAGCTGTTTGATACAGAAAAGATTTCATTTGTGTCAACACACCCTCATTCTACATACATTGGAAAAAGGGGTGATTTTTGTGTTGAGACGAAAGAAAATTCGATGCAGACGAAAGAGGCATCGTCTTAAGCTTTTAATTCCCGTATTTCTACTGATCGGCCTGTTTTTTGTCATCGAATGTCAGTTATCCCCTTTGGTGGAAAAGGCAGCGGCAAGCCAGGCAAAACAGATGTTTAACCAATCGGTGAATGATGCAGTCACATCTCAATTAAATAACAAAGGAATTACCTACACTGATTTAATACATATTGAAAAAGCCACGGATGGCTCTGTTTTAGCGGTTACTACCGATTCCCTAAAAATCAATCAGTTAAAAGCCGATATCAGCCTAGCTGTGCAGTCGGCTCTCAGCCAGGAAAAACACCGGGAATTTTCAGTGCCGTTAGGAACCTTGACAGGAAGCAATCTTTTGAGAGACAAAGGGCCCGGTATCCCTATTGACATTTCTTTTAGCGGCAGCGTAGTGACAGATTTAAAAAGTGAATTTACGTCGGCAGGTATTAATCAAACAAAGCATCAGATTTTAATGACGGTAAAAGGCTATCAGGTTTTAATGGCGCCGGGGATTAATACTACGGTGGAGGTAGAAACTACCGTAGCGGTTGCGGAAACAGTGATCGTAGGTCAGGTGCCGGAATTTATGGCAGACCTTTCCGCTCTAAAACAATAAGTTGCTAACTTTCCGTTTTTTGGTTATAATATTTTTGTTGCAGATAAAATTTGAAAAGAATTTAAAGACCCTTTGTAAAGTGTTAGTGGAGGTTTCTTAAATGGATTTGGAAAACGCCAGAAAATCGGCGGAGGAATTGCGGAAAAAGCTAAATTATCATGCGAAAAAATATTATGAGGAAGACAATCCGGAGATCACCGATTATGAATATGATATGATGCTGAGGGAGCTGGAAGGAATCGAGCTTGCCTATCCGGAGCTTGTAACGGAGGATTCGCCTACCCAGAGGGTAGGCGGCGCCGCCTTAAATAAGTTCACACCGGTAACCCATGAAGTCCCGATGGAAAGCCTCCACGACAGCTTTTCCGAGGAGGAGCTGTTTGATTTTGACCGTAAAGTCCGGGAGGTAGTGCCTAAGGTATCCTATGTGGTGGAGCCGAAATTTGACGGCCTTTCTGTTTCTTTGGAATACCGCAACGGTATTTTTGTACGGGGTTCTACCCGGGGAGATGGAAGCGTAGGGGAGGATGTTACCGAAAATCTGCGAACCATCAAGACAATTCCAAAGAAGCTGACCCGGGCTGTGCCTTTTTTGGAGGTTCGGGGTGAAGTCTATATGTCCAACGAAAGCTTTTTAAAGCTTTTGGAGCGTCAGGAATTGAACGAAGAAAAGCCCTTTAAAAATCCGAGAAACGCCGCTGCGGGATCTTTGCGTCAAAAGGATTCCAGGATTACCGCTCAAAGAGAACTGGATATCTATGTGTTCAATATTCAGCAGATAGAAGGGGTGGCCTTAAACACTCATAAGGAATCCTTGGACTATTTGACAGAGCTTGGCTTCCATACGCCTCCGTTTTACAACTGCTATGATGATATGGATGACGTGGTAAAGGAAATCCAGAGAATCGGCGAGCAGAGGGGCGGGTTTTCCTTTCCTGTAGACGGCGCTGTGATTAAGGTAAACGCTTTTCATGACCGGGAACTGATCGGAAGCACCTCTAAATTTCCCAAATGGGCGGAAGCGTTTAAATATCCACCGGAGGAGAAGGAGACCGCTTTACTGGATATTGAGATCAACGTTGGCAGAACCGGAGTACTGACTCCTACGGGTTTGTTTGAGCCGGTGCTTTTAGCGGGAACTACCGTGAGCCGGGCTACTTTGCACAATGAGGATTTTATTAAGGAAAAGGATATCCGAATCGGGGATACAGTAGTTTTGAGAAAAGCGGGCGAGATTATTCCCGAGGTGGTATCTGTAAAGGCACATAAGCCGGATTCAAAGCCTTATCAAATGCCTGAGCACTGCCCATCCTGCGGATCAAAGGTTCAGAGAGAGCCTGGAGAGGCGGCCCTTCGGTGCGACAACACCCAGTGCCCGGCCCAGCTTTTGCGGCATCTGATCCATTTTGTTTCCCGGGATGCCATGGATATGGAGGGCTTGGGGCCGGCGGTATTGGAGCAATTAGTGGCGCATCAGCTGGTAAGCTCACCGGTGGATCTCTACAGCCTGAATAAGGAAGCGCTGGTCGATCTGGAGCGCATGGGGGAGAAATCGGCAGAAAACCTATTGAACGCCGTGGAGAAATCCAAAGGGAATGATTTTTACCGGTTTATTTACGCCTTAGGCATCCGCCACATCGGTCTGCGCGCAGCTAAGCTGCTGACCCAGCGGTTTCCTACAATTGACCAGATTTTAAAGGCGACGCCGGAGGAGATCGCCGCTATCGACGGCTTTGGACAGATTATGGCGGAAAGCGCCGCCTATTATTTTTCTCTGCCGGAGACAAGGACCCTGATAGACTCTTTTCGTACCAAGGGAGTCAATCTGGAATCCTTTGAAAAGGAGGAAAGCAAGGATCTCCGGTTCTCGGGGAAAACCTTTGTTCTTACCGGAGCCCTTCCTACGTATACCCGTGCGGAGGCTGGAAAAATGATCGAGGACCGAGGAGGAAAGGTTTCCTCCAGCGTGTCAAAAAAAACCAGCTTTGTGCTGGCCGGCGAGGAAGCCGGCAGTAAACTGACCAAGGCGCAGAAGCTTGGCGTTCCTATAATTTCTGAAGAGGAATTCTTAGCTATGCTGCAATAAGATGAAAAAATTTATTTGTTCCGTAATCCGATGAGGCTAGTCCTCATCGGATTTTTTATTTTCCGCTGAGTTTCTTTTCCTGGTTTTTGGTTTGTCCGGTTCTAACTTTTCCTCTTTGTCCATATTCATAACTATAGAAACCGGACAAGGAGGTGCCGCAATTTGGAAACCAATTTTCTCGATCTTCATCAGCGGCCGTTTGACAGCGCCGCCCAAGGGCTATGCGGAAGCCTGCGTACAATTTTATTTCAAATTCCAGAATCCGTAAAAGAGAAAGCGCAGGAAATCCGTTTAAGAGCCAATCGCCCGGTCGCGGTCTACACTGGGAAAGAAACCTACTTTGTAAAGGAACAAGGCAGACTGACTCAGCGATTTGACCGCACCTTGCCGATTGTTTCCTCACAAGAGATTTTAGACAGCTTTCATCACTGCTGCAGCTATTCGGTATACAGCCACCAGCATGAAATCCGGCAGGGATTTGTCACAATGGCGGGCGGTCATCGTGTGGGAGTCTGCGGCACTGCGGTTTATGAGGAAAATAGAGTTTCCGGGATTCGTGATATTTCCTCTTTGAATATCAGAATTGCGCGTGAGGTTTATGGGGCGGCCGACGAGCTTTTGAGGGAGCTTGACAAAGAGATTTCTGGATTGCTGATTGCTGGGCCGCCTTCCAGCGGAAAAACAACTATCTTACGGGATCTTGCCAGGCAGCTTTCGATAAAAGGGAAAAAAGTAGTCGTTATAGACGAGCGCGGGGAGCTGGGGGGAGCCTTTCAGGGGATATGCCAAAACGATTTGGGACTCAGCGACGTGCTTACAGGGTTTCCTAAGGGAGAAGGAATTCTCCAGGCCGTGCGCTGCCTTTCTCCGGAGCTTATTATCTGCGACGAGGCGGGAAGCCGCCAGGAGGCGGCTGCGATTGAGGAAGGCTTAAATGCCGGCGTCGGGCTGATTACTACCCTCCACGCGGGCAGCTTAGAGGAAATCTACCGTAGGTCGCAGGGAATTCAGCTGCTGCAAAGCGGCGCTTTTTATAGAATTGTGCTGCTGGAAGGACGTTCGGCGCCTGGTACAGTACAGGGAATTTATGAAGTAGGTGATCCGAATGATAAAAATGATGGGATGTCTCATGATTGTGCTGACAGGGGCGGCGGTTGGATATCTGCAATCTAAAAGGCTGACGGCGAGAACACTTTTCTTTGAGGAATATCAAAAATTCCTTTCGGAATTGACCTTGCAGATCCGATACGATTCCAGTTCTCTGGAGCGTATTTTAGAAAAATTCAGCGATTATCGGCGCTTAGCGCCAGTGCTCAGAATCTGCCGTGAAAAAATCCAGGAGGGAAATTCTTTTTTTGAATCCTGGCTCCAGGGAGTCGGAAAGCTCTCAAAGGACAATGGGCTTTTAAAAGGGGATATCGAATTGCTGCTAGACCTAGGAAAAGGCCTGGGAATCAGCGATTTAGAGGGCCAGCTGTCTCATCTAAAGCTGAACAGTGAGCTGACGAAGCTAAGGCTGGAGGAGGCCAGAGAGTGCAAGGTGAAAAAAGGAAAGCTGTATCAAATGCTGGGCTTAAGCTTAGGAATCACCACAGCCTTGCTGTTTTTGTAAAAGAGCGTAAGGAAGGAAAAGAATACCATGGACGTAAATTTTATCTTTAGAATCGCAGCGATCGGCATTATTGTAGCAGTTTTAAACCAGCTTTTAGTGCGTTCCGGCCGAGAGGAACAGGCGATGATGACTACCCTTGCGGGCTTAATTGTGGTTTTGATGATGATTATCCAGCAAATAGATACCCTGTTTCAAACCATCAAGACCATATTTGGGTTATAAAAATGGAGATTGTTGCGTTATCCGGCATCGCCATTTTAGCTGCGATTTTGGCGGTGATGCTGAAAAAGTACAACCCGGAATACTCGATTCTTATCAGTCTGGGCGCTGGGGCTCTTTTGCTCTGGATGATACTTTCCAAGATTTCTCCCGCGATCAGCCAAATTCGGGAATTGATATCTGCTGCGGGCATTAGCGGCGAATACGGCGTGATTCTTCTAAAAACCCTGGGAGTTTGTTTTCTAACCCAGCTTTCCGCCGATTCCTGCCGAGATGCCGGGGAAGGGGCTCTGGCTGCTAAGGTGGAACTGGCGGGAAAGCTGTTCATTGTGATACTGGCTCTGCCTTTATTCCAGCAAATTGCCGGCTCCGCTCTTTCCCTGATTGGAGGCGGAGCATGAAAAAGAAATTGTTCCTGCTGATCTTTCTCATTCTCTCTGCAATATTGTTTGGAGGCGTGCAGGTCCATGCGGCAGGCGAAGAAGGTGCTTCGAGCCTGGACGAGTATTATCAGGAGCAGATGGAGACCAGCGGTGCCAACGATCTTTGGGATGAACTTCCGGGGGACACGCAAAACAGCTTGGAAAATCTGGGTGTGACCTCTCCAGACTGGCAGTCGATTCAAAATCTAAGCCCGGGAGCTGTGTTTTCAGAAATTGGAAGCCAGGCGCGGACCCAGGCAAAAGGCCCTCTCGCCGCGATGTTTCAGGTGCTGTTTGTGATTTTGCTCTGCGCCTTAATGGAGGGCCTCAAGGTTTCCTTTGGGGACCGTCCTCTTTCCGGGGTCGTAAATACTGTGGGAACCTTATGCGTCTGTGCGGCGATCATTATGCCAATTGTCAGCTGCATTGCGGAGACCGCCGAGGTTATTTACGGCTCGTCCATGTTTTTGATGTGCTATGTGCCGGTATTGGCCGGCATCATGATCGCCGGAGGACAAACCGTCAGCGCGGCGTCCTATCATATGATGATGATCGGTGCCGGAGAGGTGGTTTCCCAGCTTTCCACTTATTTTCTGGTTCCCATGCTGAATATCTTTTTGGCGCTTTCCATTGTATCCAGCATTTCCCCGCGCCTGAAATTTAATGGAATTTGTGAAATGTTTTATAAGGCGGTAAAGTGGGTGCTTTCCATTGTGATGACCATTTTCGTCAGCTTGCTTACCATCCAAAATCTGATTGGCGTGGCAGCGGATAATGCGGGTACTAAAGCGGTAAAATTCGCTGTCAGTAATTTCATCCCCGTGGTAGGCGGTGCGCTCAGCGATGCTTACACAACGGTGCAGAGCTGCGTTAAGGTCTTGAAATCAGGAGTCGGGGCTTTTGGGATTCTGGCAGCGGGAGTTATTTTTTTACCGGTGCTGCTGGAATTGATTTTATGGCTGGCCGCAGTTAATCTTTCCGCTGTAGTAGGAGATTTGTTCGAGCTTAAAGAAATTTCAGTCCTTTTGCGCTCAGTAGGAAAGGTCATCAGCGCCATGATCGCAATAGTGGTGTGCTGTATGGTGATCCTGATCATATCGACTGTACTGTTATTACTGATAGGAGGCGGACACACATGAACGGAATCAAGGAATGGTCCGCGATCCTATGCCTGGCGGCTCTGGCCAGTTGTATGCTGGAAATGATTATTCCCTCGGGAAGAATGGAGAAAATTATGCGGTTTGTCTTGGGAGGCTTTTTACTTTGCGCTATGATTTCTCCCATTTCGAATTTGGATTTTCACTTTCCTGATTTAGAAGTATCCGATTCCTCTCAGGCCCAAAGCTTTTCCGTTCATTTTGAGCAGCAGGTTGTTGACGCCGCACGGGACAATGTAGAGGGGCTGGTGGGGCAGAAATTACGGGAAGCGCAAATTCCTTATAAAAAAGTTGAGGCTGTGATGGATACTTCCAGCTCGGACAGCATAGGTATTAGTAAATTGATTGTCACCACTGACAATCCGGAGGATAAGATCAGGATTCAAAAGTACCTGGAAGAGCATCTCCAAATTCAGACGGAAGTGGCGGTAGAATGAACGAGGAAAAAGAAAAAAGGGGCTTGTTTTTCAAAGCCCCGGACCGGTGGAAAAATTTAATTATCATCGGAGGATTAATCGGCATCGCGTTGATTTTTCTATCCAGCTATTTCCCATCCGGCTCTGGAGGCTCCGGATCCGCCGAAGAAACGCTGGATAAAATTTCGGCTCAGGAATATACAAGCCAGCTGGAAGAAAATCTGATTCAGATTATATCCCATATCGACGGCGCGGGAGAAGCTAAAGTAATGATTACCTTAGAAACCGGAGTGGAGACCAAATATGCTACGCAGGAAAAAAGCAGTACGGAATCCAGCGGGGACAAAACCTCCGGTACCTCGGAGGTTAGTTATATTACTGTGAGAGACGCCAACGGCTCGGAACGGGCTTTGGCGGTTACAGAGGTACAGCCCACAGTGAAAGGAGTGGTTGTGGTTTGTCCCGGCGGAGAAGAGCCGGTAGTACAGCAAAGGATCATCAGCGCGGTGACAACGGCGCTGGATATTTCTTCAAAACGTGTCTTTGTCACACGATTAGCATAATACAAAATTAGGAGGAATTTAAGATGGCTTTTGGAAAACGACAATTAGTATTAGCAGCGTTGGTGGTAGCTTTGGGGGCGGCCGTATATCTGAACTGGCAATTTTCTGACAACCGGGATCTGCTGGCCACCAATACCGTCACTTCTTCGCAAAAAGAGCTGGGAGAAGCCCAGTATGTCAATAACTCCGTTTCCGGCGGAGACGTGAGCTCCGGCAGCGACTCCTCCGACACATCTTCTATGCAAGACGACGTGTCTTCCGGCGTATCATCCAGCGCCAGCGGATATTTCGCCAATGCCCGGCTGACTCGGGAAAAGTCCAGGGATGAGGCGGCGGATCTGATTAAGGATATCCTCCAGGGGGTAGATGCCAGTGACGACGCTAAAAAGGAAGCGCTTAACCAGGCGGCGGCTATCGCTCAGAATATGGAGCAGGAAAATAATGTGGAGAATCTCATCAAAGCTAAAGGCTTTGCGGACTGTGTCGCGTTTATCCAGAACGGCGAATGCAGCGTAGTGGTGGCCTCTGAAGGGCTTTTAGACAGCGAGGCGATCACCATCAAGGATATCGTTGCGGGCCAAACCGGTATTAGTTTTGATAAAATTAAAATTGTAGAAGCAAAATAGGTTGAATGGTTTTCATTTTGTGGTATAATAATGAAAAGCATTGGACGTTTGACAATTGGACAGTTTCATTTTAGGGCCCTCCATGCTTTTGGAGGGCCTAATTTTATGGGTTCGGAGGAAATGGTATGAAAAGACATGAGGCCAGAGAACAGGCGTTTTTCCTGATTTTCGAGAGAACATTTCAAGAGGCTTCCTTAGAGGAACTGGTGGAAAGCGCTCAGTTGGCCAGAGATATTACCATATGCGGTTTCGCTCAGAACGTGTTCCATGGCGTAGAGAAGCACGGCGAGGAAATCGATGGAATGATTGAAAAGCACTGTATCGGCTGGACCAAAAACCGTTTATCCCGTGTCGCGGTTTCTGTGCTGCGTACCGCTGTTTATGAAATGCTGTATGAGGAAAAAATTCCAGTCAGCGTTTCCATCAACGAGGCAGTAGAAATTGCTAAAACTTATGGAAGCACGGAGGACGCCTCTTTTGTCAACGGTGTTTTAGGCTCCGTCGCCAAAGAATTGGAGAGCGCGCAATGAATCTCGCGTTAGGAATCGATACCAGCAATTACACCACCTCCCTTGCGCTTTACGATGCCCAAGCCCATGAGATCTGCCAAGTAAAGCGTCTGCTCCCTGTAAAGGAAGGAGAAAAGGGCCTGCGGCAAAGCGACGCGGTGTTTCATCATGTGCAGCAGCTTCCGGAATTAATGGACAAGCTTTGGAAGCCTGGCTGCGGAAAAGCGCTTAGTGCAGTCGGTGTCTCCGCCCGTCCTAGAGATGCTGAGGGCTCTTATATGCCCTGTTTTACCGTGGGGCTGACCTATGCAAGGCTGCTGAGCACGGCGTTAGAGGTGCCGTTTTATACCTTTTCCCATCAGGCTGGGCATATCGCCGCGGCGCTTTATTCCTCCGGAAGCCTCTCGCTTTTGAAACAGCCGTTTTTAGCGTTCCATGTGTCCGGAGGGACAACAGAGGCGCTTTTGGTTTCTCCGGATGACCAGAGGATTCTTTCCTGCCAATTGGCGGCTAAAACCTTAGATTTAAACGCTGGTCAGCTGATTGACCGGGTGGGCGTCATGCTGGGCCTTGGCTTTCCGGCAGGTCCGGCTTTGGAGCGGCTGGCCCTGACCTGTGAAAGCAAGGGCTTGAGGGGGGCCAGGCCAGCAATGAAAGGGAATGACTGCTGCCTCTCCGGTGGGGAAAATCTGTGTATCAAGCTGCTGCGGGAAGGAAAAGAGCCAGCATATATCGCCGCCTTCTGCCTGGAATATGTAAAGGCGGCGTTGGATCAAATGTGCCGAGGGCTATTGGAGCGGTATGGTAGGCTGCCGGTTGTGTTTGCGGGCGGGGTTATGTCGAACTCAATCTTGCGGGAATATTTTTCGAAACAATACGGCGCAATGTTTGCCGAGCCCCAATTTTCTTCGGATAACGCCGGTGGGGTAGGGGTTCTGACAGCGATAAAGGCGGGCTTGGGATGAATCAGGTTATTACAGTATCACAGTTGAATTTTTATATTAAGTCCTTGCTGGATGGGAACGATGCTCTAAAGCAGGTTTTTTTAACCGGTGAGATTTCCAATTTTACCGATCATTACCGTTCCGGGCATTTTTATTTTTCCTTAAAGGATGAAAAAAGCGTCATCAAATGTGTGATGTTCTCACGATATTCCAGCCGGGTGCGCTTCCATCCTGAGGATGGCATGAAGGTGCTGGTGCGGGGCGGCGTGTCGGTGTATGAGGCTTCCGGGCAGTACCAGCTCTATGTGGAAGATATGCGCCCGGAGGGGATCGGCGCTTTAAATCTGGCTTTTGAGCAATTAAAGCAGAAGCTGGAAAAGGAAGGCTTGTTTTCTCCGCAGAGAAAGCGGCCGATTCCTCCATTTCCGTCCCGGGTTGGAGTAATTACGTCGCCAACCGGCGCCGCAGTTCAGGATATTAAGAGTATTTTAGGCCGCCGCGATCCGGCTGCGGAGATTATTTTCTGCCCGGTTTTGGTTCAAGGAGAAGAAGCGCCCGGGCAGCTGATCGACGCCGTAAAAAGAATGAACCGGATTCCGGATATTGACGTTTTGATTATAGGGCGGGGCGGCGGCTCTTTGGAAGACCTGTGGGCCTTTAACGATGAGAGCTTGGCGAGAACGATATCCCAATCCCGAATCCCAGTGATATCTGCGGTGGGTCATGAAACGGATTTTACCATCTGCGACTTTGCGGCGGATCTGCGGGCGCCTACGCCTTCTGCGGCGGCGGAGCTGGCGGTGCCGGATATGCGGGAATATCAGGCGTACTTCCTGCAAGTTTGCCGGAAGCTGAAGCAGGCTGTGTCTTCCAGGATTTCAGCGGAAAAAGCCAGAGTGGATTGGTCTGTAAACAGGCCGGCGATGAGGTCCCCGCTGCATTTTATTGAGCAAAAACGCATTTTACTGGATACTGTTTCCAATAGGCTGAACCAGGGCTTCCTTCTGCGTGTTTCAAAAGCGGAAAACAGGCTTTCTGTTATCAGCGGCAAGCTGGATGCCCTCAGTCCCTTCCGAGTGCTGGGACGGGGGTATTCCCTGGTATTAAAGCAGGGAAGCTTAATTAAAACGGTAAATGATCTGAAAAAGGATGATGGAATTACGGTGAAATTATCCGATGGGGAAGCAAAATGCCAGGTTATCGGCGTATTACCGGAAAGCAAGGAGGAAATCTTATGAAAAAGCTAAGCTTTGAAGCTTCCATTCAGGAGTTGGAGGAAATTGTCGCTAAGCTGGAAAATGGAGAAGAGTCTTTGGAGGAATCCCTGAAGCTGTTTGAAAAAGGCACGAAATTGGCATCTTCCTGCTATCAAACCCTGGAAAAGGCGGAGCAGAAAATCACCGAGCTTTCCAAACTAGAGGAAGATTCTCAGGAGGCTAATCGCTGATAAACTGATCGATAGGGAGAATGGCTATGGAAAATCAATATTTATCAAGAATTGAGGAAGCGCTGGCGTCTTATCTTCCGGCGAAGGACTGCCTGCAGAAGGATGTAATAGAAGCGATGGAATACAGCCTGCTGGCGGGTGGAAAGCGGATTCGTCCAACGTTAACCCTGGAATTTTGCCGGGTATGCGGCGGAGACGTGCAGGCGGCTATGCCGTTTGCCTGCGCTGTGGAAATGATCCATTCCTATTCCCTGATTCATGATGATTTGCCCTGTATGGACAACAGTGATTTAAGGAGGGGAAGACCTGCCAACCACATTCAATACGGCGAGGATATCGCCCTATTGGCGGGTGACGGCCTGCTTACTCTTGCCTTTGAGACCGCTCTGTCTCCTGAAAGCATAAAACTGGCCGGAGCACAGAGAGGAGCGGAGGCTGCGCGCTTATTGGCAAAGGCTGCTGGAGCGGAAGGAATGGTCGGCGGACAAGTTATCGACCTTCAGCATGAAAATCAACGGGCGCCGATCGAGGTTCTATTGGAAATGGACCGCAAGAAAACCGGCGCGTTAATTCAGGCGGCGGCGCAGATGGGATGCGCCGTGGCCGGGGCGGATCAAAAGCAAAGAGAGGCGGCGGTAGAATATGCCGCCTGTGTAGGCTTGGCGTTTCAGATCAGAGATGATATTTTAGACGTGATTTCTGACCCGGAAACCCTGGGAAAGCCTGTTGGCAGCGACGATAAAAACGAAAAATCCACCTATGTGTCCCTATTAGGAATGGAGAAAGCGCAGCAGCTGGTAAATGAGCTGACCCAGCAAGCGGAAAGCGCCCTGTCCGCCTTTTCTGAAGACACTGCATTTTTAAGGGAATTCGCCCAATCTTTGGCAAACCGGGGCTATTGAGTTCCAATTGCATACTGGCTGAATTTATGGTATAATTATTCAATTGGAACCAAAGCAACCTGACAAAAGGAGGGGATTGCTTGGAGAATCCGTCTCTGCTGGAGCAGCTTCGCCTGCCGGGAGATATCAAAGACCTTTCTCTAGACCAGCTTAATGAATTATGCGATGAAATTCGTAATAAGATAATTAATACAGTTTCTAAAAACGGCGGCCATTTAGCGTCGAATTTAGGCGTTGTCGAGCTCACGGTGGCTCTCCATTACGTTTTTGATCTGCCTCAGGATCAAATCGTCTGGGACGTGGGTCATCAATGCTATACGCATAAAATTTTGACTGGCCGGCTGGATCAGATCAGCACGATTCGCAAGGAAAACGGGCTTTCCGGTTTTCCAAAGCGTTGTGAGAGCATTTACGACTCCTTTAATGCGGGGCACAGCAGCACCTCGATTTCGGCGGCCTTCGGCATCGCCAGCGCTAAGAGCATTACTGGAGATCAAAGTAAAACCATCGCTGTGATAGGCGACGGCGCGTTATCCGGCGGCCTTGCCTATGAGGGCTTGAATAACGCCGGACGGTTTAAAAAGAATTTTATCGTAATTTTAAATGACAACAATATGTCTATTTCCCGCAATGTGGGCTCTATGGCCCGCTATCTGGCTGAAATCCGCATGAAACCAGGTTATATCAAGATCAAAGAACGGGTTGAGGCCATATTAAACCATATCCCTGTGGTTGGAAGGCATATCCGGAATTTTTTGCAGTCGTCGAAATCCGCTTTAAAGAATATGATCTATAAAAGCACCTTGTTTGAGGATATGGGCTTTTTATATTATGGCCCTGTGGATGGCCACGACATGAAAAAGCTGATCAGTGTTTTCCGATTGGCAAAGCAATCCACAAAGCCGATTTTGATCCATTTAAAGACAAAAAAGGGAAAGGGATATTCCTTTGCAGAGCAGAATCCTAAGGACTTTCATGGGATTTCGGCCTTTGATATTGAAACGGGGGAGCCGCTTTCCGGAGGCTCGGATGGCTTTTCCGGTGTCTTTGGACAAGTGCTCTGCGATTTTGCCAGAGACGACCAGCGAATCTGCGCGATTACCGCTGCCATGAAAATTGGGACAGGGCTTTCTGAGTTTTCTCATCTTTACCGGGAACGCTTTTTCGATGTGGGAATCGCGGAAGGACACGCCGTAACCTTTGCCGCCGGATTGGCGGCTGGAGGTATGCTTCCGGTTTTTGCCGTATACTCTACTTTTTTGCAGAGAAGCTATGATCAGATTATCCATGACGCCGCTATGCAGCATATGAAGGTGGTTTTGGCGATTGACCGGGCGGGACTTGTAGGAGAAGACGGTGAGACTCACCAAGGCGTATTCGATACCGCTTTCCTAAATGAGATTCCAGAAGTGACGGTGTTCTCTCCTTCTTATTTCCAGGAAATAAAGCCCAGCCTTCAAAAAGCTCTGTACGGCTGTTCCGGCGTCGCCGCTGTACGGTACCCCAGAGGCGGGGAAGGCTACCGGCCTGCTGGCTTTTTATCTTCCGGCGGTGCTTTTGACGTTTGGGGAGACCCGAAAGCCGAACTGATGCTGGTTACTTACGGCAGGCTTTTTTCCTATGCTTGTCATGCGAAAGAAGCTCTGCATAAGCTTGGAATTGAGATTTGTATTTTAAAGTTGAATCAAATCAAGCCTATTGAGACGGAATGTATATCTCTATGCCTGGAAAAACGGCGGGTGTTTTTCTTTGAAGAAGGGATTTTAAATGGAGGCATCGGAGAAACCTTTGGGTATCTTTTGCAGAAAAATCACTATCCGGGAGAATTTTACCTCAACGCCATAGAGGAGGCGTTTGTACCCCAGGCGTCGGTAAAAAGCTCTTTATGCCGGTTCTGCTTGGATGAAAAGGGAATGGAAAATATTATTTACGGAGTAGAAAATCGTGAGTGAAAAGAAACGCTTGGATCAGTTATTGGTAGACCGTGGTCTGGCTCCCAGCCGTGAAAAAGCGAAAGCGCTTATTATGGCGGGACAGGTCTATGTTCAGAATCAAAAATCGGATAAACCGGGCACCTCTTACACGGAAGCTGTTGAGATTGAGGTCCGAGGCTCTGGATTAGCCTACGTCAGCAGAGGCGGTCTGAAGCTGGAGAAGGCGATGCGGGTGTTCCCGATCCGTTTACAGGATAAAACTGCTATGGATATTGGCGCCTCTACCGGAGGCTTTACTGATTGTATGCTGCAAAACGGCGCTAAAAAGGTGTACGCTGTAGATGTGGGGTACGGGCAATTAGCTTGGAAGCTTAGAACAGATCCAAGAGTGATCAATTTAGAGAGGACAAATATCCGCTACGCCACGAAAGAGCAGATTCCCGACCCAATTGATTTTATCAGCGTAGATGTATCTTTTATTTCGTTGAAACTGGTTTTGCCTGTAGCCAAGCTCTTTATGAGGGATGGCGCCCAAGCGGTTTGCTTGATTAAGCCTCAATTTGAGGCTGGCCGTGAAAAGGTTGGTAAAAAGGGCGTGGTACGGGATCCGAACGTTCATATGGAAGTGATCAAGTCGGTATGCGCGATGATTCGTGAAAACGGCTTTTCCCTCTTGGGATTGGATTATTCTCCAGTAAAAGGGCCGGAGGGCAACATTGAATATTTGGCTTATCTGGAGAATACTAAGTCAAACGAATCCGAAGAAACAGTGTTTGACATTCCTGGTTTAGTTGCCGCTTCCCATCAAGAACTGAAAGTATAGGTGATTTCCATGAAGATTGCGTTGATGCCCAATTTAAGCAAGCAAAACGCACATACATATACGGTTCGCATCATTAAGCGGCTGCTGGAGCTGCAATGTGAAATTTTTCTCTATGCAAAATACCGGGATTATTTTGATATTCAGGCAATTCATTTTTATGAAGATTTTTCCGATATGGTGCGGGAGTGTGATGCGGTAATCACCATCGGGGGAGACGGCACGATTATCCATGCGGCAAAGCATGCCGCTGCGGCCGCAAAGCCGATTTTAGGAATCAATTTAGGGCGGATCGGCTTTGTAGCGGGGCTTGAGATTGATGAACTGGATAAGCTGAAATATTTAATTTCCGGGGATTATAAGGTTGAGAACCGGATGCTGCTAAAGGTAACGGTGCATACGGGAACTGGGGAACGGGAAATCTACGCTTTAAATGACGCAGTGGTATCGAGAGGCTCTCTTTCCAGAATGGTGGATCTCAGCGTTTCCTACACGGGCAGCAAGGTCACGCAGTACCGGGCGGATGGACTGATCGTTTCTACCCCCACTGGTTCCACCGCTTATTCTTTATCCGCCGGTGGTCCGGTGATTGAGCCTGAAATGCGCTGTATGGTGCTGACACCAATTTGTGCTCATTCTCTTTTTTCCCGGTCAGTAATTTTCGGACCTGACGAAAAGCTTTCTATTTCCGCTTCCACGCGGGATGGAGAGGGCAACGCATACCTTACCGTGGACGGAGAAACCTCCGTACTGCTTCGGGAGAGAGATGTTATTGATATTTTGCCCGCTGCCCACAGCGTCCGTTTGATCAAACTAAAAAATAAAGGATTTTATGAGATTCTGAACGAAAAGCTTTCTGAGAGGAGAATTTAATCCATGAAGACAAGGAGACACTCTAAGATTCTAGAATTGATTCAGCAGCACAATATTGATACCCAGGAGGAGCTTTTAAAGCTCCTGCGGGCGGAGGGCTATGATGTGACACAGGCTACGGTTTCCAGAGACATCAAGGAACTGCGGCTGGTGAAAACCTTGGCTAATGATGGAAAATATAAATATTCTACCGGCAAAAGTGAGTCTTCTGATATTTCATTGAAATTCTTCTCACTTTTCGCGGATTCCGTGTTAAGCGTAGAATTCGCGGGAAATATGGTGGCGCTGAAATGCATGACTGGTATGGCTCAGGCGGTCTGTGCCGCGATGGATTCTATGCAGTGGGATGGCGTAGTAGCGACCCTGGCGGGAGACGATACGATCTTTATCTTAGTGCGGAATGAAGCTGCCGCTATTAATTTAGTTACAGAACTGAAAAAGATTATGAAATCCTGACGAGGGATTCGGCACAGCAAATAGAAGATAATTCCTATTGTGGATTTTGTTTTTGTTTCTTTGTTAACTATCTGCTTATGCTTGATTATAGGGACAAGTATTTTATTTCGATCATCAGATAAAAAGAGGTGAAGGCAATGCTTTCCCAGCTCTATATTGAAAATATCGCTGTCATCGAACGAGTAACCATAGATTTTTCCAACCAGCTCAATGTACTTACCGGAGAAACGGGTGCGGGAAAATCCATTCTGATTGATGCTATTAACGCGATTTTGGGACAGAGAACCTCCCGCGATTTAATTCGTACCGGGGCTTCTTCAGCTGTTGTGAGCGCGTTATTTACGGAAATTTCAGGAGAGACAGAGAAAACGCTGGAATCTCTTGGATTTAACGCGGACGAGGACAGGACTCTTTTGCTTCAAAGGGAGATCAATTCTTCAGGTAAGGGAAGCTGCCGGGTCAACGGCCGTCCAGCCACCGTTTCCGTATTGAAGGAGATCGGGAACACCCTGATCACGATTCATGGACAGAACGAAAACTATGAGCTGCTAAACGCCGACATCCCTATTCAGTATTTGGATGATATAGGCGGACTGTCCAGCCAGCTGGAGGAGTATAGGCAGGCGTATTACGGCTTAAAGCAGCTAAAAAAGGAAATGGATGCCCTATCCCTGGATGAATCTCAGAAAGCCCGCCAAATCGACCTGCTGACCTATCAGTTGCAAGAGCTGGAAGCCGCTGACCTCCAACGTGGAGAGCTGGAAGAGCTCGTCAATAAAAGAACCCTGTTTCAAAACAGTGAAAAGATCGCATTAGCGTTTCAGGAGGCTAAGGAAGCGGTTTCAGGAAATGAGGAGTCGTCCGGTGCCTTGCAGGCTGTGCAGACGGCGGCGGACGCTATTCAGGAAATTGTGCCCTACTTTAAGGAGTTACAGCCTTTATCCGAACGATTGTCGGCTCTTACCTATGAACTGGATGACTGTTCCGAGGAGCTTAGATCATATGGTGAGCAGATCGAGTACGATCCCAACGAATTGGAAGCTATTGAGGAACGGCTGGATTTATATTACAGGCTCATGAGAAAATACGGCAATACCGAAGATGAGCTTTTTGATTATTATGAGAAGGCTCAATCGGACTTAGAAGCCATCACGCTTTCTGACGAACGCTTGCGGGAACTTCATAAGGAATATGAACAGGCGGAAAAGCATACGCAAGCCCTGGCGCAGGAATTATCCGAAGCAAGAAAAAAAGCGGCAAAAATTTTTGTAGGAAAGCTAAAAGCGGAGCTTTCTTTTTTGGATATGCCTGGCCTCCGTTTTTTGGTGCGGCAGTCAACCTGCGACCTAAATCGTTATGGCTGTGATGAAATTCAATTTTTGATTTCTGCTAACCCCGGAGAACCGCCCAAGCCTTTATCGAAAATTGCCTCTGGCGGTGAGCTTTCCCGCATTATGCTGGGAGTCAAAACGGTGCTCTCCGGCAGTAATCTAGGAAAAACCATGATTTTTGATGAAATTGATACTGGGATCAGCGGAAGTGCCGCGCAAAAGGTAGGGCTTAAGCTGAAGGAGGCTGCCGCTAATCGGCAGGTGCTCTGCGTAACCCACTCGGCGCAGATTGCCGCGCTCGGGAACCACCATTTTCTGATCAAGAAAGAGGTGCGAGAGGGCAGGACCTTTACTGGGGTTTATCCTCTTGACTTTGAAGGAAGAAAGCGGGAGTTAGCTAGAATGATCAGTGGTGTAAAGGTAACTGACTTAACGCTAAAAAGCGCGGAAGAAATGCTCGCTTTGGCAGGATTTTCAAATGAAAGCTCTTGACAAACCAGTTTGGGTTGGATATAATTTCTCATATCGGCTGTGAAAAGAAGGAGTAAAAAAGCTTTATCTTGCGAAGAGACCCGCCGGGTGGTGTAAGGCGGGGAAGAAGGCTTTTTGAAATACATCTTGGAGCCGCGGAGCTGAATTTTTAAGTAGGCTTCGCCGTATTTGCGCACGTTACAGCGCCAGGGTATTATCGTACCCGTGAGGCCATGGCTGTGAGGCTGTGGTGAATTGAGGTGGTACCGCGGATTTTCCGCCCTCTGCAAAATTTGCAGAGGGCTTTTTATTTTGGAAGAGCCCTCTGAGCGAAAAATAATAGAGATGGAGGAATTAATCATGGGTGTTTACGATGAACTAAAGGCGAGAGGCTTGATCGCCCAGCTGACCAATGAGGAAAAGGTACGGGATTTATTAAACAACGGAAAGACCAGCTTTTATATCGGTTTTGATCCAACGGCTGACAGCCTGCATGTCGGTCACTTTGTTCAGATTATGGTAATGGCTCATATGCAAAAGGCGGGGCATACACCGATCGCTTTGTTTGGCGGAGGAACCGGTATGATCGGCGACCCTTCGGGAAAAACCGCTATGAGAAGAATGATGACTCGGGAGGAAATTGACCATAACGTCCGCTGCTTCCAGAAGCAGATGTCCAGATTAGTAGACTTTTCAGACGGAAAAGCGATCATGGTAAATAACGCCGATTGGCTGATGAATTTGAATTATATCCAGTTTTTACGGGAGGTTGGGGTGCATTTCTCAGTAAACCGTATGCTGTCCTTTGAGTGTTACAAGCAGCGCTTGGAAAGAGGGCTGTCTTTCTTTGAGCTGAACTATATGCTGATGCAAAGCTACGATTTCCTGGTGCTGAACCGGAAGTATGGATGCCAGCTTGAACTGGGCGGCGACGACCAATGGAGCAATATCATCGGCGGCGTCGAGCTGATTCGGAAAGCGGATGACAAAGAGGCTTATGGAATGACCTTCACTCTGTTGACTACCAGCGACGGACGTAAAATGGGAAAGACAGAAAGCGGCGCTGTGTGGCTTGACCCTGAAAAAACCAGCCCCTATGATTTTTATCAGTATTGGAGAAATGTGGACGACGCAGACGTTATTCGCTGTTTAAAGATTTTAACCTTCCTGCCGTTAGAAGAAATTGAAGCTATGGCGAAATGGGAAGGCAGCCAGTTGAATAAAGCCAAGGAAATTTTAGCCTTTGAGGTGACTAAGCTGATTCACGGAGAAGAGGAAGCGATGAAAGCTCAGAACGCGGCAAGAGCGATTTTTGGCGGCGGTGCTCACTCTGAGAACATGCCTTCCACAGAGCTTTCCGATGGAGACTTCACCGACGGCGAAATCTCGGTGTTGGATCTTTTGGCGAAAACAAAGCTGGTTCCCTCGAAGGGAGAAGCCCGCAGGCTAATCGATCAGGGAGGCATCTCTATCGATGATGAAAAGGTGAATTCCGTTACGGCAAAGATTTCGAAGAGCTCATTTGAAAAAGGCTTTGTAATCATTAAGAAAGGCAAGAAAGTCTATCATAAGGCGATCCTTTCTTAAGCCGTATCCGGGGATCAAAGTGATCAAACTGTTTTACTGAAGTCGCAAGTCTGTCAAAAATCTCCTGCTGTTCTCACACGGCATAGTTTGACAAAATTTCAGTTGCGTCTGTTCTATCTCATTTTCGCCTTGAGCACGTCTTATTGCCGGAAACCAAGTGAGAAGCTTCCGAACTTATATTTTTAAATTATTTTCAAAATATGTTGTAAAAAAGTTTTTACTGAAATTTCTATAAGGTAAAATTCAGCATCAAAAAAGGAATCCGGCGTGAAGTCACACCGGATTCCTTTTTTGATTGCGGCAGAATGAACGGATAAGCTTCTGCTCCTGAGTGAGACCTTTTATTCCGCCAGCTTCACCATCCGTTCAGAGATAGCTAATGCCGGATCTGTGGGAACCGAAACCCTTTGAATATCGGCAGGAATGATAACCTTAGGATTTAAACGGATTGATTTTCCCGCAAACTGGGGCAGCCAGGCCCTGGATTTTTCGAGCATCTCCGAAGCCATTTCTCGGATTTTAGGAAGGGGAAGAACCGCGCTGGTCAGAGGATCCATACTGAGAGCGTAAACGAGCGCTTCGGGATCCCCAGATTCCGCCGCTTCTACCGTGAGCTGATGGACTAAAACATTGGTCATATTCAGTGCGGCGCATTGAGGCGGAAGCTTTCCCACAGCAGTAGGATGCACTCCCGCGCCGTCGGCAAAAATAGGTACTTCTGCGCAGCAGTTATCCGGAAGATTTTCAATACATCCGTTATTTCTAATATTGCCGTTGAACCGGAACACCCGGTTACATTCGATTGCTTCGATAATATAAGAGCCGTATTCCACGCTTCTTTTAGGAAGCTCAATCGGTTCATCGGCAAAGATATCCCGGTTACCGTATTTCTGTGAAACCTTTAGGTTCCAATAGTACGCGGCTCCTGATTCTCCGCCGAAAAGAGGTTCGTCGCAATAGATATCCAGCGTTTCCCGGCTCCTGCGGAAATAGGGAAGGTATTCGGACAGGTGGCCTGAGGACTCCGTCATAAAATAACCAAAATGGCGGAACATCTCGCCCCGTACCTTTTCATTGGCATAGTATTCCGGTTTTTCAAATACCTCCCGGAGCTTGGGATACAGATCCTTGCCGTGGCTCTCCAGCTTAATGAACCAGCCCATATGGTTGATCCCAGCGCAGATATAGTCAATCTCTGATTTTTCCACTCCGGTATAGCGTGATAGGAGATCCAAGGTAGTTTGCACCCCGTGGCATAAACCGACTACCTTAACGCCGCTGTTAGCCAGAGATAAGCAAACTGCCGACATTGGGTTGACATAATTCAAAAGCAGCGCGTTGGGACAAAGTTCACGGATTTCTGCGGCAAGGGAGTTCATGACAGGAATCGTGCGCATCGCGCGGAAAATTCCTCCCGGACTCAGCGTATCGCCAATACATTGATCCACTCCATATTTCAGAGGGACCTCGTAATCCACCTGATAAGCGCGCATACCGCCGATCAAAAAGGTGGAGATAACATAGTCGGCGCCCATTAAGGCTTCACGGCGGTCTGTCGTGACTTGAAATTCGGCCTTTAAACCGTATTTTTCCTTGATTTTTTCCAGGTACGCTTTTAACCGGGTTGTGCGCTGATCGCTGATGTCCATCAGGCAAAAGGTAGTGTCTTCCAGTCCCGGAGTAACCAATACGTCTAGGATTAAGGTCTTGCAGAAAACAATGCTTCCCGCTCCGATAATTGAAATCTTTCTCATGGCTTTTTCTTCCTTTCTGTAACCCGTGTTTATGCGTTTGGGTTAAAGAGAGATCCCGGACTCCCGAGCGACTCTTTGGAGATACCGGAGGCCTCTGCTGTATTCATCCGCGTTTTGATAATGCTCCATCATCATAGTTACTGTGTGGGGAAGAGAAGCAAAGCCTTTTAAAAATGCGGATAAATCCACTTCGCCTTCTCCGGGAATGGCTTCCTCAATCAACGTGGTAATTGCCGGACGTTTTAAACGGGCATCTTTTACGTGAGCAGAAATAATTCTATTTGGGAAGAGCTCAACACATTTTTCCGTCAGCTCTTTCGCCTGATAAAGCTCCCTCGGGGAACGCATCATATTTGTCAGATCAATATGGGCTCCGAATTTCTCCCGGTCTACCGCTTTTAAAATCCTAGCATACTGTTCCGGACAATCAATCGAGTTATACATGAAAACCTCATAGGTAAAGTAGGTGCGCTTAGGCTTTACTGTGTCAATGATGAACCGGGCCATTTCCACGGCGTCTTCAAAATGTTCCTCGGTAAAATTTTGGGGATTATGGTTTTGGTATCCCGGCCCTTCGCAATAGGAGCCCGCTGTGTTTACCACACATCCGGCGCCTAACTCCTCAGCCATCGCGTAGATTTTACACATTTCCTCCCGGTTTTTCCTGCGTTCGTCGGGACGCAAATCCAGCATGTTTTCCCAATAGCCCGCTTCCGCGATCAAAATGCCCTCTTTTTCAAAGGCTTTTCGAGCAATACGGATCTCGTCGGGCTTATCGATGGTGAGATAATCAGGTGCATAGGCCGCTTGATAACCCATTTGTTTGGCTAAATGGGCCAGCAGCTCCGGATCCTTCGCGTTTTGTTCAGCGCTGGGAAATACATGGCCGCCGAGCTTGATCATAGGGACGCCTCCTTTCAGCTGTCATAGCGGAATACGATTTGAATGACGTCCTCAGGATGCTGATCTACATGTTCATAAGCGGAAGGAGCATCCTGATAATCTACCATATTGATCAAATTATCGAGGGACAGCTGTTTCAAAAGATTCATACAAAACTCCTGCCGGCGGCTTAAGGAATAAAGGGTGGAAAAAGCAGGATCTACATGGGCGCTTTGAGACTGCTTCAGTCCGATGCGGTTATGATGAAATTCATCCGCCAAGTAAAGACCTCTGGCCTCCGATTGGTACCAGCTTACGACGATGACAGTAGTTTCCGGCGCGGCAATCCGAATTGCCTCATTTAAAGCGTGTGTGTTGCCGGAAACCTCAAGCACCACATCAGCCCCTCGATTGTCGGTTCTTTTCCGAATTTCCAAAGCGATATCCTGGCCGCTGAGGGGATCAAAGGTCTCGTCGCAGCCATTTTCCTCTGCGGCCTGGCGGCGGTGGGAGTAGGTATCGATTCCATATACCTTTGCCGCGCCGCTCATTTTGGCCATTTGGGCGCACAATTGACCAAGCAAGCCTAAACCGCTGACCACAACTACGTCGCCCAGCTTAATTCGCGCGTCCAGAATGGCGTTGTAGGTGGTCATGAGATTAAAGAAAAAGATTACATATTTGGGATCGAGGTCCTTTGGGACCTTAATAAATTCAGAGGCGTCCTTGACTACCTGGGTCTGGTGGGGAGAGGAAGAATAAACAATATCTCCGATTTCAAAGCCAGCGACCTTGGCGCCTTTTTCGATCACCTTACCTACATTGGAATAGCCAAGCCCCCACATACCGGGATCGCAGCTTCTTACCGGATAAGTCCAGGCCTGTTGCCCTTCAGCCGGAAGAAGAAGCCGGGTTTCCGGATCATTGATTTTTGAAAACTGAGGCACCAGGTTTCGATAGACGTTCATTTCGGTACCGTGGCTCATTCCGGAATAAAGAGTCTGTACACGGAGATCGTTTTCGCCTAAAGGAAAATCAGGAGCCTCATCGACCCGCATCGTTTTGGGAGCGTCATATACTAAAATTTTCATGATAACATTCCTTTCTTTCTGTATAGATGGGATTTTCGTTTTAGTTTGATACGTTATTTTAAGGTTACCTGAACCCAATGCATAGCGTGCCACCCATCCTGTTGGATGATGGTTTCGCCCGGATGCACTGTTTTTTTCAGAACAGAATAGCAGCTCAAGGGATGGATTTTTCCATCGACTGTGTAGTCCACTAATCTGAAATCAGCCGAACGATCTGTTTTCACCATAAGATCGGTGCCGGCGGCGACAAAGGAATTTTCTGCCACCTGGATGACGAAGAAGGGACGGAAGCCCGAAATTTTAGCGCCGCATAAGGAAATGGTGTTTCCTTCCTTTGCCCAGCCTCTGGTTATATCGCCGGCTTCATCCTCTACGACAATTTTTACCGGGATATTCCGCGCCGGCAAAGGATCATAAGGAATCCAGTCGGTAGGCATCGTGGTTTCGTCAGTGCTAAGACGCTCTGTAATGCGTATTTTTTTATTGTCCAGAGGGATTACAGTATCGTCACGCCGAACCAAAGGAAGAGAATTCAGCAGCTTAGGATCACACAGAGACAGGGGGTCGCTTTCGTTATAGCCCATATGCCACCGGATACAGCCTTTTCCGACTTTTTCGATACCAGGCAGTTCCGGAATTTCACGATGCCGGGCGAATTCTCCGTTTTCATCCAGCTGCATGTTGTCGTTATGGGCGAACACCACGCCTCCATCGGCCGCGAATTTTCTCAGCCGCCGCCAGGTTTCCTCCCGGTAGCCTAAGGCGTAATAGGGAGCGAACACCGCTTTGGTATGGGAAAGGTCAAAGTCAGCGAAATCCCGGTCGTTTACGCCGATAAAGGGAATATGGTTCTCTTTTAAATAAACGGTGTATTCATAGCCGCCGCCCTCTAAACAGGTTTTAGGATAGATAAATACGACCTGCTGATTAGCGGTTTGGTCAAAAGCCAGGCCTTCCATAAGAGCAGCCCAGTTGCGCATAGTAATTAGGCCGTGGCGCGGAGTGCCATCCGGATGGACGCAGCAGCCTAATTCCAGATCCCAATAATCTACAAACCCAACCTTATAGCGCCAGTTGACCATGCTCATATTCCAGTTCCAGGGCATCAATCCGCAGCCTCCGAATTTCAGCGTCCAGGCAAGGCTTTTGCTCAGGTGGTCCTCCAGATCCTTTTCCCCTTTTCGAGTGGAAGGTGTGGGAACCCAGGCCTCCTGAAGCAGACAGGGCTTACCGGTGCGAAATTCATCCTTGGTTTTGCAGCAAGGTGTGTGAATCGAATGCCAGTCTGCGGATTCTCCCAAAGCGACGTTGTCCTCACAACCATAGGTGCCAATGCCGATCATCTGTCCGGTTTTTCCCCATATGCCACGCATCTCCGTCAGCCATTCTGATGTAGGATACATTTCCGTGTCTATTTCATTACAGATATCCCAGGAAATCGAGGCGCAGCCTCCCAGGCGTTCCATAATTTGCTTGGCAAAGGCCATCTGCGCTTTTCGATAGGCCTTGACCATCGTGAGCCTGGAACTGCCAACCCAATGAGCGGGATTTCCCATTTCAGGCCCTGTTTGCGTATAAACGGTGGGCATGAGAATCAGATCCATGTGGGAGAACAAGGCTACGTGAGCCTCAATCGCGCGCAGATGCCGCTCGCTGATTTCTGGACCCTTCTCAAAGGAACGGTAGAAATCGCCGTGGGTTTCCGCAAAGATTTCTCCCGGCATGACGCGGAACCAGCCTGGCATGAAATAGTGGGTGCGCACTAGTACCATTCCGGCTTCATGAAGCGCTTTAGCGTCCGAAGCCAGCCGAAGCGGATTTGGATTATGCCATGTCAGGGAATACTGACAGCGATCCTGCCAGTTTGTTCCATTAATCCAGCGGGAATGGGAAACCTGTTTGCCGTTTTGATATTCCGAAAAGTAGCAGCCATCCGCCTCTAAGCGGCGGGTATGACGCAGGCTTTCCGGATCCCAGGTTACAAGAGCAGACTCTGAAAAGTCCCGCACCTGATGTGTCTCATCTAAAAGCTCGAACCGAATCGGCTGCAGCAGCAAAGTCTTATCATAAGAAACCTGGATGCTATCCTTTTCAGAAATAGCCCATTCGGGGGATTTGCCGCCGCGAAGCTCTTCCTTGGTTAGCTTTGCCTGCCCGCTGCGGATATGCCAGCCTATGGGAAGTGTGCCGCACAGCTCCGGCAACACCTCAACAGTATCTCCATGATGTAAGGCTGCATAGGGAAGTTCAATGTTTTTCAATACCGCCGGCAAGCACAGCCAGTTCAGCATAGAATCAATCAGCTCCTCAGGCAGCGGACCGTTTAAAACTCCGGTAAAAATCGCCCAAGGATGAGGAATCACCGATTGATCCTTATTATATGGGTTTCCCCAGAATTTTGTCAGCAGGAGAGAGGGCATGACTTTTTGTCCATCCGGTGTCGTGACCCAACCCGCGGGGATGGTTTCCCGGCAAATCGGCCTGCCATGATAAGAGCGGCTGTCAATCAGCTCCAGCTCTGGAAAGGTCAGCTCCAGAGGAACGGTTGTCGTAAGATTTACGCTGCGCTCCGGCATGCAATTGGTCAGCGTTAAGTCTCCCACAAGCGCCTTATCAAAGGTTTGCTTCCAATCCATAAAAACGTTCTCATAAGCGGGGGAATATGGAGTAAAACCAAGTCTAGCCCGAAAAATATCCATTGGCATCGACAAGCCGCCGTATCCCTCGTGATTTCTGAGATCGCCTAAAGTACGGATGACCTCGCGCCAGGCTCCATTTTCACAGACCATAGCCTTTTCAAAGGGCATTCCGCCGATGTGAAGCAGTCCTCCGCCTTGGGCAAAGAAAGAGAAAAGAGAGTCTTCGATTTCCATAGGATAATATTCGCCGTGAGCGTTGAAGAAATAGTCTCCGGAAAATTGGCCGGACATAATCCCTTTGGTATCGACAAATTGAAGCTCCGCTTTTTGGGAAAGCTTTTCTAAAACATCGCCGCAGCCCTCTGAAACGGGAAGTCCCGTCTGCTGAAATACCAGTATTTTCATATTCTTTGCGGGTTTCTCTGCCCTTTCAATGAAAAAGCAGGATTTCCCAATCACCGTCCTTTTGTAAAATGATTAAAATTGTGTGTCGACAGAAGCCCGAAAGGATTACCAATCCTCCAGTTCAATTCCGTTTTCTTTATCAGGGTCAGTGGTCGTTCTTTGCACTAAACCGATGGGGATTTCATAGGTAATTTCTCCAGAGGGAAGAGTACCCTCAATCATCTCTGTTAATTTTTGCGCGGCAACGGTTCCCATACGGACTTTGGGAACATTGATAGTAGTGAGTGAGGGAACGGCGATGGAGGAGACATAGGTATTGTCAAAACCAATCACCTTCACTCGGCTAGGACAATCTATGCGGTTTTCCTTCATGGCCTTTAATACGCCGATTGCCATCTGATCATTGCAGGAGAAAACTCCGTCAAATTGGATCCCATTCATGATAATGCGCTTCATCGCTAAATATCCGCTGAGAGTTGTATAATCTCCGTATTCGATCATGCTGGTGTCATAGACAAGGCCAGCATCTTCCAGTGCGGCTCGGTATCCGCATAATCGGTCATAGACCACATCGTGAATTTTGGGCCCGGAGATTACTGCAATATGGGAACACCCTCCCTCTAAAAGATATTTGGTGGCGATTTTCCCTCCCAGAAAATTGTTTACATGAACGGAGAAAATCCCATAGCTGGATAAATTTCTTTCCAGGCTCACTACAAAAACCTTTTTATGACTGGCGGTTAGCGAGGCAAGCTCACGAAAATACTTTTTTTCCAGATAACTGGCCACTGAATTCAAAATAATACCGTCCACCTTATGATCCAATAAGAGAGAAACGCAGTGCTTTTCTTTTTCAAAGCTGAAATCCGAGGAATAAAATAAGATCTGGTAGCCATGCTCAGAAGCGTATTTTTGAATTCCATTCATTACCTGGGGGACAAAAATAATATGAAAGGAACTGACAATTACGCCGATCATTTTTGTATTCCTGATCTTCATATTACGGGCTGTAACATCAACCCGGTAATGTAAATCTGCGATCGCTGCCTGTACCTTTTGAGTTAATTCATCGCTGACATATTTGGAGCTGTTCAATACATTAGAAACAGTTGAAATGGAAACTCCCGCCCGTTTTGCCACATCTTTAATTGTCGCCATTCATAATCAGACTCCGTTCTGTCTATTTTTGAATTCACCGGTTTGTTGCAAGCGAGAATAACAGGAGGATTCCAATTTGCTTTTAGAAAAGGCCGCCCCCTATTTAAAAATCATAAAAAGGAGGACAGCCTTTGTTTACAAAGAATCAGTGAAAATAGGGGAAAGCGTTATTCTCCTATCACCTCTGCGGCAACAGCTGCCACAGAATCGGCGGCCTGCTTAGGAGTCATAGTACCGGCAAAAAGATCCACGATCCGCAGCTTCAGCTCTTCAATTACGGAGGTGTCAAACGCCCAGTCCGCCAAGTTCATCTGAGGCAGATCCATCTGCTTTGTAAAGGCTTCTTCCTGGAACAGGGGATCCATTTCCATTCCTAATTCTTCCATGGATTCATTAAAGGACTTATTTACTGTGTACATAGCGGAATCGGCAAATTTTGCCTTGCAACCGTCAAAATTAAAGGAATAATCCAGCCAAGCCGCCGCGGCCTCCTTTTCGGCATCGCTGGCGCCGCTATAGACCGCGTAAGCGTCGTTGGCAAAGAACATTTGTCCCTGAAGCTCGGTGCCAGCGTCAATCTTAGGCAAGGAAACCGTGTGGATCTCAAAAGGAACGCCATCACGCCCTCCGGTCACAGATTCCGGCCACCAGGTTCCGCAATACATAAACAGAGTCTTTCCGGAAGCCCAAGACTGATTGACAGACAGGTGATCCGAGGATTCAAAGCCTGTAATAAAGGCGCCGCTCTGTCCAAGCTTTTGTAAAGTACCGAATACCTCCAGCACCTCGGGAGAATCATTCCACTTTACCGCCCCACTGTTCAAATCATCAATGAGCTGCGGAGTCGCTACCTGCATAAAGTAGTCACCCATCATAATAACACCGGGCCAGCGGTCCAGGTTACCGAAGGAAAGCAGCTGATAGCCGGCGCCGTTGACCGTGTCCTTTAAAGCGATGAACTCATCGATGGTCATGTCCTGCTTCAGATCAAGTCCCAGCTCTTTAGCCATATCAGCATTATAATACAGCGTCTGCCAATATCCGCCGGTAGAACGAGGAATGGCATAAAGAACACCGTCCTTGGAGCAGGCGTCATAAATGTCCTCGTAGCTCATGTCTTTCCAGCCATACTGCTCCGAATAGGAATTCAAATCCGCGCATGCCCCGGCCGCAATTAAGTCGTTCAGCTGAGAGCCTACCTTGGGACGGAGAATTGTGGGAGCCGTACCCGCCTGGATAGCGATTGTGGTTTGCTCCTTCAGTTCGTCATCCTGGTAAAGGGTGTACTCGATTTCATATTGGGGGTATTTTTCACTGAAAGCCTCATAGTAGGCCATCTCGTTTTCCAGGGGCGCGTTCAGCCAAGCCGTAATTTTAACGGTTTCACCGCTTGAGCTGGAAGCTTCCGCTGAAGAGGAAGCCTCATCAGAAGAAGCAGGCGCGCTGGAATTCGCAGAGTCTCCGGAACAACCTCCCATTACCATTGGGACCGCTAGCATACAAGCTAGAACTGCCAGGAACTTCTTTTTCATTAGTGTTTACCTCCCGTTTTTTTAATTTGTCCTTTTTCAGCAAGGACAGAAAAATATTTGAAATACTGCTTTCAGCAGCATTCCCACCGACTAAAATTACGCATTTCCAACGCTCCGGTCTACTGAGCCGCGGAATTTATTGAACAGACCGGTTAATACCAATGCCAGCAGGAACACGATTACCGCCATTGCACAGGCATAGCCAAAACGATTTTCGGTAAAGGCCAGGCGGTACATAAGAATTGATGTCACCTTGGTAGCGCTGCCGGGACCGCCTTGCGTCATAACATAGATGATATCAAAAGCCTTAAAGCCGCCGATTAGGTTAATCGCAGAGCCAGTCAGCACAGTAGGCATTAGAAGAGGCAGAACCACCCGCCAGAAGGTTTGGGTTTTGGAAGCCCCATCAATTGCGGCGGCTTCGATGATGTCATGGGGAATATTCATCATTGCGGCACAGGTCATTACCATGCCAAAGCCTGACCACTGCCAAATTACTGGTATAAATGCCCAGAATAGCGCCATATCGGCATTGCTTAAGTACTGAATGGGATTTACCGGATCAATGAGTCCGAATAGGCCGAGAACACTGTTGACCAACCCCAGATTGGGATCGTAGATCAGCTGCCATAACAGCCCGATCGCTACATAGGACATCATCATCGGCATAAAAAGTATGGTACGGAATACGCCGGAAGCCGCCCGGTTTGGAGAGAGGTATTCTACCATGACGCCGTAGAGCAGTCCTGTCAGCGGCAGAATGACAACGGATAATACCACCCAGATAACCGTCACCCAGATAGAATTCCAAAATTCGTTGTTATGGAAAATTTTGTCGTAATTGCCCCATCCGATATACGCAGCCTCTTTAAGGCCATCCCAATTCGTAAAAGAAAGCCTGAGAGAGTCCAGCATTGGATAGAACAGAAAAGCGGAGATCACTAAAATGGAAGGGAGCAAATAGAAGTAAGGTTCCAAGCGGCGCATTGGATGAAATTTCTTTTTTGTTTTTGTCATCACATTCTCCTCCTCAACCCTTTACCGCGCCGGCAGTTAAGCCGCGGATAAAATATTTTTGCAGGAACAGATAAAGGATAATAATCGGAATGACCGAAAGGGAAAGAATCGCAAAAATTTTCGGCCAATCGGAAGCGTATCTGCCAACAAATACCGTTAAAGTCAAGGGAAGGGTTTTCACATCGTTGGCGCTTAAAAATGTAAGTGCGAAGATATACTCATTCCACGCAAACAGCGCCTGGTAAATGATAACGCTGGCGAGCCCTGGCTTGCTCAGTGGGAGCATAAAGCTTAGGTAGTAATGAAAGCTGTTGCAGCCGTCAATTTTGGTGGACTCATAGATATCCCTGGGAACCTCTTGAAAGCTGTTGCGGAGCAAAAGCATGGAAAGAGGAATCCCCACTGCGGTATAGGCGATCACCGCAGACCACTGGGTATTCAGCACCTGCATAGATTTAAACATTGAGAATAGGGGAATCAAAATAATCTGGGCAGAGATAATTTGTCCAGCCAAAATGAAAAGGTAAAGAGCGTTTTTCCCTTTAAAGTCCATAACCGCAAACGCGAATGCGGCGAGACTGGAAATCAGGACAATTAAAACAACACTGATCACCGTGATCATCAGGCTGTTCATCAGCGCCTGAGAAAAATTAGCGGCGATCCACGCATCCCGATAAACGGTAAAATCAAATCCAGTGGGGAATGCCAGCGCATTTTGATAGATCTCGTTGTTGGTTTTAAAAGAACCCAGGAACATCCATAAAATAGGGTAAAAGGAAATGATGAGCAAAAGAACTAGCAGTAAAAATAGAAGCCAGCGGCCGATTCCTTTTTTTCCTACTTGAGTTTGATTCATTTCAGACACCTTCTCCTTTTTATGATTTCTCCCCCGAGGATTCCATGTATCACAACCACAGCAATCGTGCGGGTTATCCAAACATTTGAATGGAAAAGCGGCAAATGTTTTTCATCGGATGTATCCTCCGCATTCTGAATGTAAAAAGGTAAAAAAACAGTGGGAAAACCGAAAGCAGCTGGCCTTCCCGGTGCTGCAGGAAGAAATACAGAGCTTCCAGCCGAGGACCCGCGCCGATAGAAATCGGCGCAGATCCAAGCGGCATCGGGGAAACTTAAAATTCTCCAAAAGAAGAATGGTTAAGCATAGCACAGAGTATACATATCAAAGCAATCCAAACGGTCGATGGAAATTTTCACTTTACCGTTTTCATAGGTAAAAGCCACCGGCTCGTCATTATAGGACTTTAGCACCTTGACCGGTTTTTCAGGAGATTTGATTTCCACGTCGAAATGATACACCGGAAGGAAACGGAAATCCTCCTGAAGGTTCACCATGCCAATATATTTTTCTTTGTATTCCGGCGCGTCAAATACTACAAATTCTACCGGCTCAGGAGCGGTGGAGGAAGAAAATACAGGTTCTTCCGAAAGCAAGGAACGGATCAGTCCGGAGAAAATATCGCTGTGCTGGAAGCGCTCGGCCTTTTCAAAGGGAACGCAGGACCAGATTACAGTGCCCTTGCCATATTGAGTTTTTAAAACAGCAGGATAATCAGTAAAGATTCCAGGAGGATTGGCGTGAATTGTCGCAAAAGGATATCTGGGATCATCCTTTGTGACGATCTCACTGGCGTAGGAGCACAGATCGGTGAAAATTCCCAAAGGGTTCGGAACCGTATAGGGAAGGGTCAGGGTTCCTAGAACCTCTCCGTTTTTCTGTCCTTTCATTTTGAAGGAACGTTCAAACATGACCAGCGGATAATCCTTGGTAAAATATCCCTGCATCCAGTCGGTGCCTTCCGTTGGAGAGATGTAGGTGATATCCTCTTGGGTTAGGCCCTCAATGGTACCGCCAAAGAATTCCTCAGCCAGCTCTGGCGCGGAATGGCCGCTCATGTATAGGCGGCCGCCGTCCTTGACATACTTCCGTAAAGCATCGCGCTCTTTTTCTGAAATCATTGGAGCATCCGCCAATACCACAACCTTTGTATCCTTTAAAAGCTCAAGCTTCCAGTTATTCAGAACCGTATAGGGGATATGGTGCCTCTGTAAGGATTTTCCAGCGCCGATGGAGGCATCTAAATGAGGCATTGTATCATCGGTTTCCTCCTTGGAACCGATTTTGACGCCGTTGTTTTCCACGTCCATTTTACCGTTGAGATTGAAATAGACGCCAACGTCATAGGCCATTTTCCCTCGGGTTAAATATTTTTCATAATGCTCCATCTCGCCGTGAACCTGGCCAATCGCCTCATAGACCCTACGGTCATGGGTCCCTTTAGGATCGATAGCGTCGATCATCAGGCTTGCGCCGTGATGCAATGCCGTAACCAAAATGCTGGCCCGGAGCTGGTCCATAGACTTGGTCGTGGTATGCTCGCTCAGGGCGGGATAGCACCGAGAGGTCATATACTCAAAAGGCTGTATCTGGGTTAAGTTATAATATAATTTGCAGGCGAAGGATTGCTGAGCGATACCGCCGTAAAGATCACCGCCTGCGTAATCACTGGCCTTTGCAATATTTTCGTTCACGCCTCGATTCCACATATGTACAGCATTGGAATACTGATGCTCTACAGCACATTCCGGCTTATGCTTTTTAATTTCCGCCGTCATATCTAAGGCGAAATCTTCCATCCATTCCTGACGCTTGCGCTGAAAAAGATTCCAACGGTCATCCTTCCAGTCAATCACCTTGGGCATAGGGCCGCCCACCTCTTTTTCCCAGCGAGCGCGGCATTCGTCACAATAGCAGACCATGGGCCAGAAAGTCATATCCAGGAAAATACCCTCAAAATCAAAATAGTCGCAGAATTCGGCCATTTGCGTGCGAATGAAATCCCGGTATTCCATATTGTTGGGACAGCACAGGCCATAGCGTTTACCAGTTGCCCTGGAACCTCTTCCTTCCAGATCACGCATCTGCCATTCCGGATGCTCATGATAGGCCCAGTTGTTATAAATAATGCTGTAATAGGCTACGACAGCCATACCGTCGTCATGGCATAGGTCGAAAAGCCTTTTCATAGCATCTTCCTTGCCAATCAATCCGCTATGCATCTCTCCGGATTTGGTAGGCCAATAGCACAAACCCACATGGGACTGAATATAAATCATTGGCGCGTTAATCTTTGCGATTTTCAAGCTTTCAAAATAGGCTTCAGGGTCAAACTGGGACATAAATTCCGGATTCCAGTTTTCGATGTGCATATCCATGAGAGTACGGCGAAGCTTATCGCGGTAATTATAGGTCATCCCAAACTCTTCCTTTCCATAAATGGTGATAAGACCGATTGACCACCGACGGATATTTTATTTTTACTTATCCCGGCGGCACTTGCGCTTAGGGAAGCTTTTTGCGCAGGACCTCTGGCAGTTCCCGACGCATCCGTTCGTTGATATCACCTCCTAGTTCCAGTTTCATCGGAAGATCAACACGCCGGTGCTCCAACGCGCTGATACACATTGCTTCCAGTGCTTCATATCCCGCAAAGGCCTGTTGGATATTGCAAGGATGGATTTGAGCATCGTCATCGAGCCAGCGGATAAGATCTTCTGTATATTTTGTCTGACCTATGGGATGCTCTAGTTCGTCGCGGAATCCATTTTCTTTTCCGCTGAGGATAGATCCGTTTGTTGCGGCAGTAAAAGCGCCCCAGCTTCCGCTGCATTCAGCCCATGCATAGCCTGTGCTTCCGTAAACCGTCAAGCGGTCATCCTCCCAAAAATCAATCGGATAGACGCTAGCCTGATAATCTTCAGCGTGAGAGTGAAATTTTTTGGAAAAATATCCGAATTGCAAGGTGGAACGGACTCCATTCGCCATAACCGCTTCCCCTAAAAAATAATCAGGGGAGGGATGGCTGTCGGAAAGCAGCCCCTTCCCATGAACGTGACCGACAACGCTGACAGGTCCGATTCCGCTGTTGGCCCAAATGGCATAGTCCATATAATGAGTGCCAAGCTGCGAGAGCCAAGGCTGACATTCGGCGTTGATCCGCTCAATTGTACCTAGTTCTCCGCTTTTCAGTATTTTTTCCAGGATCTGGAAATTCTTTAAATATTTATGCTGATGGCATACAACTGCCTTGATATGATGCTCTTTGCAAATTTCCGTCATTTCTTTTGCTTCGGATAAGGAGGTCGCCATTGGTTTTTCCATACAAACTGCTTTTACTCCTGTACGGGCGGCTAACTGAACCAACTCCAGTCTTGTGTCGGGCAAGGTACAGAAAGAGAGTATATCAGGCTGCAGCTTCTCTAGCATTTCAACCGCGCTGCGGTACCAACGCTCTTGCGGGATTTGAAATTGGTTCCCGACAGCCTCCACACGTTCCGGCTGTAAATCGCAGATACCGGCGATTTCGATTCGAGCCTGATGGTTCTGAAACCCTTTTAAATGAGTTATTCCCCGGGCGCCTAAACCAATTTGAACAACAGAGTATCTTTTCATACAGGTCCTCCTTAATTGAAAGCGATCCATTTTATAAAAAGCTTAAAAGGGATCCCAATGTGACGAAACGATTTTCTGAAAAGGAAGCCGGTTATTTCATATATATTGGCTGTATGCGGAATTATGATTTGTTAGACAAAAAAATAAAACAAATAAAGAGAATAAAAAAATGCGATATTCTACGGGAAATCTGTAGAATATCGCATAAAAATACACGAAACAAATTGTTTTAATATGCAGTTTTTGACGAAAAAATAGATCTAATTAATTTAGAATGATATTATTTAAAAATTTTAGATAAAAGTGTTGAGAAAACTTCTGTATAAAAACGTTTCTTATAATTATATTTTATTTCCACCATACTTAGAACAATAAGTCAATATTAAATAAAAATATTTTATTTAATATTAAATTCTGTTGACTTTTACAAAACGGGCGAGTATAATAAATCCAATTCTAAAAAAACGTTTTTAGAACAGCATTGCTTTCATCGGAAATTGTTTCAACCACATTCTAAGGTGCTCCAGAGCCTTTTGCTGTAAATAAACAGAAGAAAATAATTATGTCCAAAAACATGATGAAGGAGTCGAAGCTGTAATGAATGTTTTTGAAACGCTATTTCAAGAGGGAAAAGGTATTTTTCGCTTAAAGCCAACATGGGTTCCCAGATCGTTCTGCCGGCCGGGACAAAGGTTAAAGCTGGATCCCAGAGATTTATATGTGTACGGCACAGAGAGAGGAGCTATTGATGAACGATGGTTCGCTTCCACAACGCCTGCAGATAACGGCCCTGGTACTCCAGCTGATGAGGGGTTGAGTTACATTGTGTCGGCGGATGGCAGCACGCAGGTTCTTTTAAGGGATGCGGTAAGCTCCTTAAAAGGAAACCTGATTGGTGAAGCGCTTTGGGAAAAATATGGCAGATGGCCGATGTTTTCAAAGTTTTTTGACAATTTAGGTCCGTTACCGCATCACATTCACCATCGTGATCAGCATGCCGCAAGAGTAGGGGAGTCCGGAAAACCGGAAATGTATTTTTTCCCGGCACAGCAGAACAATCATAACGGAGAGTTTGCTTATACCTTTTTCGGGCTTAACGAGGATGTATCGAAAGAGGAGGTCAAAGAGGCTCTGAAAAACTTTACCAAAGGAGATAACGAGCTTTTAAGCTTGGCAAAGTCTTATAAGCTGACGTTGGATACCGGCTGGGATGTTCCTCCTGGAGTATTGCACGCACCGGGAAGCCTCTGTACTTATGAGCCTCAGTTTGCGTCAGATGTTTATGCTATGTATCAGTCTGTGCTGTTTGGACACCATACAGTGACGGAGGATTTGCTGTGGAAAAATACTCCGAAAGAAGAAATTGGTAATTTTGATTATCTGGTGGATGTGATTGACTGGGAAAAGAATGTAGATCCAGAGTTTCATAAGCACCGTTTTATGGCGCCGAAGCCGGTGCGTCCGATTGAGGAGATGGAGAAAGAAGGCTTCATAGAGGAATGGATCTGTTATAAATGTCCTACCGTTTGTGCAAAACGCCTGACGATTTTGCCAGGAGCTACGGTTACGATTCGAGACAGCGCCGCCTATGGCTTTATCACTATCCAGGGGCATGGGAAATGCGGCGTTTGGAACATTGAATCACCAGCGATGATTCGTTTTGGCCAGTTAACAAATGATGAGTTTTTTGTATCGGCAGAAGCCGCCCAGGCGGGAGTAACCTTTACCAATCCTTCTGATTGCGACCCAATTGTTATTTTGAAGCATTTTTCTGAAAATCCGGATCTCATGATCTCGGATTGAAACTGTTAGTTTTTCCTGGAAATAAATTATCCCCCAATAACCGCTCCGAAAGTCTCGTAAAGTCATTTGGCTTCACAAGACTTTCGGGGAAAAGGAACCGCGTATGTTTCATCTGGAAACATACGCGGTTCCTTTTAAGCGCTTTCTATTTGTAAATTTAATTTTTACCTATAAATAAGCGTCAAATAAAAATATGGAGCATAAAATTGAAGTCTAAAGTCAGATAGCTTTACACACAAAACCGTCAATAAACGAGGGTTAAGCCAAAGTTGACTTGATTTCTTCGTAGACAGCGTCAAAATCTGCTTGTGTGACTAATAGAGTAATTTGTACCTCTGAAGTAGTAATGATCCGAATATCTGCGCTGGCCTTTGCGGCAGCTCGAAATACCTTGGCAGCCATGCCAGGAGTAGTTTCCATAGCTTCGTCGCAAACAGAAATCTGACAGTTCCCGCTGGATACCACTGGCTGTATGCTTGATTCGCCCTTGCTGCGCCGTTCTGCATTATAGGCCAAAAGCTTTCCTAAGTCATCGTCGCTGATGGTAAAGGAAAGATCGATATTCGCCCCCTGGGGAGGAGTTAGAGAAATCATATCTACATTAATTCCCAATGAAGCAATATTTTCAAAAATTTTCGCGACAAAATCGATATCAGCAGGTACATTAGGCATGGTGATTAAGGTGATTCCATCAGTAGTGGTTACAGTTGCGCGTTGGCTCATAAGATCGGCCTCCTTTTAATCACGAAGCATATCGGACATTGCATATAATCCCGGCTTTTGCTTTGCCAGAAATACAGCGGCGTTCAATGCACCCATGGCGAAAATTTCCTTAGATTGGGCGGAGTGAGAAATTGTAAGAATCTCGTCGTGGCCCGCAAAAATCACTTCGTGCTCGCCTACGATCGATCCACCTCGTACAGAATGAATTCCAATTTCATTTTTTGTTCTTGCATGCCGGAAGGAATGACGGTCATAAACATATTTAGGAGATTCCTCCATAACGGACGAAATGCTATCGGCGATCATTAAAGCAGTACCGCTGGGAGCATCGATTTTTTGATTATGGTGCTTTTCTACAATCTCCACGTCAAATGCATTCCCAAAGACTTGAGCAGCCTTTTTAGAAAGTTCAATCAGCAAATTAATTCCCAAAGACATATTTCCAGAATAGAAAATTGGAACCTTTTGGGACATTTCCTTAATTTCAGCTACCTGGAGTTCTGAATAACCGGTAGTGCACAATACCATGGGCATCCCGCTTTTTTCGGCATATCGGAGCAAAGAGGGGAGAGCGGTAGGGTTAGAAAAATCAATGACCACATCCGCTTCGATTTGCATCTCCTCCGGCGAGGAAAACACCGGATATTCGCTTTGCTCCGGTACCCTCAAATCGATTCCTGCCACAATTTTACAATCCGCTTTTTCTTTTACAGCGGCAGTAATGACACGTCCCATTTTTCCAGTACAGCCGCTCATGATAATTCTGGTCATTTTTTACGTCCCCCGTAATAAATTTTACTGAATCAATCCATAACGCCTCAAGCAGTCTTTTAATTTTGCCTTGGCGGCATCGCTCATTTCAACCAAGGGCATACGGCAAGGACCGCATTGGAAGCCCATCATATTCATTGCTTCCTTCACCGGAATCGGATTCACATCCATAAATAGATCGTTCATCAGCTCTAAATATTTTAACTGAAGCTCGGCACCCTTTTTCATATTCCCCTGGAGCATCGCCTCGGTTAAATCATGGGATTCCTTAGGGCATACATTGGCAAATACAGAAATTACCCCTTTCCCTCCTAAAGACATGATCGGAACTACCTGATCGTCGTTCCCGGAATAAATATCAATCATATCGCCGCATAAAGCTATCGTCTGCGCAATAGCGCTTATATTTCCGTTCGCTTCCTTTATTCCGCAGATATTCGGATGCTTGGCAAGCTCCACATAAGTTTGGGGCTGAATCGCACAACCGGTACGGGAAGGAACATTGTAAACAATGATAGGAATGTTTACGCTGTCGGCGATCATGTGATAATGCTTAATTAAGCCAGCCTGGGAGGTTTTGTTGTAGTAAGGAGTCACAATCAGCAAGGCGTCGGCTCCCATTTTTTCCGCCTCTTGGGAAAGCTCAATGGCATAGGCGGTATCATTGCTCCCCGAACCAGCGATGACGGGAATCCTGTGATTTACCTTTTCAATCGCGTAACGGATTACTTGACAGTGCTCTTCATGATTTAAGGTAGCGGATTCTCCAGTAGTACCACAGATAATGATAGCGTCGGTACCGTTTTCAATTTGAAATTCCAGAACCCGTCCCAGTTCTTCGAAATTAACAGTGCCGTCCTGATGCATAGGGGTCACGATCGCAACGCCGGACCCAGTAAAAACTGTCTTTTTCATAAGTAAATCTCCTTTTTCTCAGCAGCTTTCCATTTAATCTAGATAGCCTTCCGCACATAAAAGTTCCGCCATTAACACAGCACCGCCAGCTGCGCCTCGGAGCGTGTTATGGGACATAGAAACAAATTTAACATCATATTGAGTGTCCGGACGAAGTCTGCCCACAGAAACCGCCATACCGCCTTCCAGATTTCTCTCGCTTTTGATTTGAGGACGGTCGTTTTCGCGGAAATAGTGGATAAATTGCTTGGGTGCGCTGGGAAGATTCAATTCCTGAGGCCTGCCGCGATAGCTTTCCCATTTTTCGATGATTTCTTCCATTTCAGCCTTCTTCTCAAAGGAAACGAATACTGCTGCGGTGTGGCCGTCAGTAACTGGCACGCGGATGCATTGCGAGGTAATCGAAGGAGAAACGGCGTTAACGATTTTATCATCTTCTATATGGCCCCAGATTTTCAGCGGCTCCTGCTCAGATTTCTCCTCTTCGCCGCCAATATAGGGAATGACGTTATCCACCATCTCGGGCCATGTTTGAAACGTTTTGCCAGCGCCGGAGATCGCTTGATAGGTGCATGCCAATACTTTAGTTACGCCTAAATCCATCATGGCATTGACCGCAGGCACATAGCTCTGAAGAGAACAGTTGGATTTTACAGAAATAAAGCCTTTTTTCGTTCCAAGCCGTTTTCTTTGGGCGGGTATAATCTTAGCGTGGTCAGCGTTGATTTCCGGGATAATCATAGGAACGTCGGAAGTGCTGCGGTGGGCGGAATTGTTGGACATGACAGGACATTCCGCTTTTGCGTACATTTCTTCCAACGCCCTGATTTCATCCTTTTTCATGTCGACCGCGCAGAAAACAAAATCTACCAGGGCGGTAACCTTATCCACATCCTTTTGGGCGTCGAGGATTATCATATCTTTCATAGCGGCGGGAATCGGTGTAGCCATTGCCCAACGGCTGCCCACCGCTTCCTGATATGTTTTTCCGGCAGAACGGGAGCTGGCCGCTAATGCGGTTACTGTAAACCAAGGATGGTTTTCCAACAAAGAAGCAAATCTCTGTCCGACCATGCCTGTGGCGCCAATAATTCCTACGCGATATTGTTTCATAAATGAAAGCCTCCTGAATAATTTTATGAATCGAAACGATAGAAAAACACCAAATAAAAAGAAAAACCGGTTGTAAACCGGTCATCAATCCAATATAATAAAGAAGCTCCCCGCGCATTTATAGAAATATTATTTTGCGGTAATGCACAGATAGCTCTCCATCATAAATTCATGATGACAGTTGCACCGCTGTTCGCTAATGCACCCAGGAAAAGGGCTGCCAACTCTTTTCCTTCGGCGACCAAAGCCTTTTACTGGATGTCTGCGGTTTCGGCAACCTCGAACCAGCTAATCATCTAAAGACGCACCTCTATCTTAGGTTTCGTATTTTTCTTTGATACTAATCATACCATTGTTCCGATATGTTGTCAATTTTTTTAAAAGAGATTATACTAAAAGAATCGTAACCTTGGATGGATTTAGAAAAAAACCTTGGAGGCCATTATGAAAACTAGTGATTTTTATTATGATTTACCAGAAGAACTGATTGCTCAAACGCCAATTGAGCCAAGAGACCATTCCAGATTGATGGTTTTGGATAAAAAAACAGGCAGCATAGGGCACCGGCATTTTTATGATATCATAGAGTTCTTAGATCCCGGAGATTGTCTGATTTTGAATGATTCGCGAGTCCTTCCGGCGCGCATTTATGGAATCAAAGAGGGGACAGGCTCTCAGGTTGAATTTTTGCTTCTGACGCACAAAGAAGAAAACGTGTGGGAGGTTCTGGCGGGACCTGGAAAAAAAGCGAAACCCGGCGCTAGATTTATCTTTGGCAATGGCTTGCTGAAGGCAGAGGTCCTAGAAGTGGTTGAAGGAGGAAATCGTGTTATTCGGTTTGAGTTCGATCCTAAAGAGGGAAATTTTTATAATATATTAGATCGAATCGGACAGATGCCCCTTCCGCCATATATTACAAAGCGTTTGGAGAATAAAGAGCGTTATCAAACCGTCTATTCTAAGGAATTAGGAAGCGCCGCCGCACCCACGGCTGGTCTGCATTTCACGCCGGAATTATTGGAAAAGCTGAAAAATAAAGGAATCCGCTTAGGGTTTGTAACGCTGCATGTAGGACTTGGTACCTTTCGACCTGTGAAAGTAGATGATGTTACAGAACATAAAATGCATTCGGAACATTACGAAATCAGTCAGGAAGTTGCTGATTTAATTTTGGAAACAAAGAAAAACGGCGGCAGAGTGATCGGAGTCGGAACTACCAGCTGTCGTACCGTGGAATCTGTAGCAACTTTTGAAGGCCAGATCAAAGCGAGTGAAGGATGGACAAATATTTTCATATATCCTGGTTATGAATTTAAGGTGCTGGACGGATTGATTACCAATTTCCACCTGCCTGAAAGCACCTTAATTATGTTGGTTTCAGCATTTGCGGGCTATGACCATACTATGCAGGCCTACAAAACCGCGGTACAGGAAAGGTATCGTTTTTTTTCTTTTGGTGATAGCATGCTGATACTATAAAACCCGACAAATTATCAAGAAGCGGCAGCCGTATCCAATAGAATGCAGCTGCCGCTTTTCTTTTTTAATTTAATTTCTTTGGTTCGGATTACTGGTGATGAAACGCAGCGCGAAGTCGTTTTGATTTCGCATCAGAACAGCCAGAGATATTTCAGCCAACTAAGACTTGCCGCCCATTATGCAATGTCGTATAATAGTAAAAACGGAAACTAGAATAAAAGGAAATATCACATGCTTAAAACATCAAATCCGAACAGAAAGGCAAAAGTATGTATCGTATTTTAATTGTTGAGGATGACATGGGAATCGCCGAGGCGATCAAAGAACAAGCAAAGCTATGGGAGCTCGAAGCTAAGTGCGTACAAAATTTCAGAAATGTATTGAAGGACTTTGCGGATTATGAGCCTCATCTGATTCTAATGGACATTTCTCTTCCGTTTTTTAACGGCTATCATTGGTGCCAGGAAATCCGCAAAGCTTCTAAAGTGCCGATTATTTTTATTTCTTCCGCATCTGACAATATGAACATTGTAATGGCCATGAACATGGGGGCGGACGATTTTATTTCCAAGCCATTTGATCAAAGCGTTCTGATCGCAAAAATACAAGCGTTATTACGGAGAGCCTATGATTTTGGAGAAACACTTCCAATCCTGGAGCATCATGGGGCTATGCTGAACACTGGAGATAACACCTTGGTCTACCAGGATCAGGTGATCTCCTTGACAAAAAATGAATACCGTATCTTATTCACCCTAATGAAAAACAAGGGGAAGGTAGTCAGCAGAGAGAAGCTGATGGAGCAATTGTGGGAAACCGACAGCTTTGTTGATGACAACACCTTAACAGTAAATATAACGCGGCTTCGGAAAAAATTGGAATCCGCGGGCTTGACACAGTTTGTCACCACAAAATTCGGTATAGGATACTTGATCAGCTGATAAACCGGGAAAGGATTTTTATGCGTTTTTTCTTCTTTTATTTTAAGCAGCGAAGGGCCGGAACCGGCGTTTTTATCTTATTCTCCATTATTTTTATCTGTGTTTTTGCGCTTTACCATCTGCCGGTGGAAGCTGTGCTCTATCCAGCTGGAATCTGCGCAACATTAGGCGCTGGATACTTGCTTTTTGACTTTCAGAAGGCCTTTCGGAAGCACAAAAAGCTTCAGAAGCTTCAAGAGATGACGGCTGCCGTAATGGAAGATTTTCCAGAAGCAGTTACACAAGATGACATAGACTACCAACAATTGATTCAGCAGCTTCGTGAAGAGCAAAGACAGTTGGAAAATCAAATGAGCATTCGTTACGCGGATATGGTAGAGTATTACACGATTTGGGCTCACCAGATCAAAACGCCTATCGCTTCTATGCGCCTGCATCTGCAAAATGAGGATTCTTCTTTTTCCAGAAGGCTATCCGACGATTTATTTCGCATTGAGCAGTATGTGGAAATGGTACTGATGTTTCTTCGTCTGGACTCAGCAAGCACAGATTATGTAATTCAAGAGTATGACTTGGATAGAATCGTCAAGCAAGCGGTGAAAAAATACGCTTCTCAATTTATCAATAAAAAAATTCAGCTGCGTTATCATCCTTTGAATACTACTGTGCTGACAGATGAAAAATGGCTTTTGTTCGTTTTAGAGCAGGTGCTTTCCAATGCATTGAAATATACGCCCTCTGGCAGCGTTGCCATTGATTTGGAAAGCCCTAAAACTTTATGCATACGTGATACTGGCATCGGAATTGCCCCAGAGGATCTGCCTCGAATTTTTGAAAAGGGCTACACAGGATATAACGGAAGAAGCGATAAAAAAGCCAGTGGTATTGGACTTTATCTTTGCCGAAGAATCTGCCGCAATTTAGGCCATACGATTACCGCAAATTCTTCGTTGGAAAGCGGTACAGTAATCCGCATTCAACTGGAGCGAAAAAAAGTAGAGTTTGAATAATTACTTGCGAAAATGTAAGAAGTACAAGGGGAAATGTAAGCCGATTCTATGGAGGCGCATTTCCCCTTTCTGCTATAATAGGGACACGATCACAGATACAGGAGGAAAGTAATGAGTATTCTAGAAGTAAACAGCTTGAAAAAGATTTATACCACCCGATTCGGTGGGAATAAGGTAGAGGCTTTAAAAAACGTGTCCTTCAGTGTAGAAGAGGGAGAATACGTAGCTATTATGGGAGAATCCGGGTCGGGCAAAACCACTCTTTTAAACATTTTAGCCGCCTTGGATAAGCCTACCAGCGGTGTAGTTAGTTTAGACGGACAAAACCTTTCCAAGATTAAGGAATCGGCGGTTTCCGCCTTTCGCCGTGACAATTTGGGCTTTGTATTCCAGGATTTCAATCTACTCGATACCTTTTCCATTGAGGATAATATTTATCTGCCGCTGGTACTGGCGGGGAAAAATCCATCACAAATGGAACGCCGCCTTGCTCCCATCGCGGGACAGCTTGGAATTACGGGGATTTTAAGAAAATATCCTTATGAGGTCTCAGGGGGACAAAAGCAGCGTGCCGCGGTCGCCAGAGCACTGATCACCGAACCACGTTTGATTTTGGCCGATGAGCCGACTGGCGCGTTGGATTCTAAGTCTACCGACGAGCTGTTAAGTCTGTTCAGTGAGATCAATCGCAACGGACAGACAATCCTTATGGTCACTCACTCTGTGAAGGCGGCCAGCCATGCGGGAAGAGTGCTGTTTATCAAGGATGGAGAGGTATTTCACCAGCTTTATCGGGGAAACAATACTAATCAGCAATTGTATCAAAAGATCTCCGATACCCTTACCATGCTTGCGACTGGCGGTGATAGACGATGAAGCGCGGTTTTTATCTTAAGCTTGCCTGGTCGGGAATCCGCAAAAACAGGAGGCTGTATACGCCGTATCTTCTCACCTGCGTGGGTATGGTCATGATGTTTTATGTGGTTTCCTTTCTCAGCGAATGTCCGGTGCTCGAGGAAATGAGGGGCGGTATGACCTTGCAGTCGATGCTGTCCTTCGGAAGCTGGGTAATCGGCGCCTTTGCCCTGATTTTTCTCTTTTATACCAACTCTTTTTTGATTCGCAGGCGAAAAAAGGAATTTGGTTTGTATAATATTTTAGGAATGGGGAAGGGGAATCTGGCTCGTATCCTTTTATGGGAAAGCCTTATCGTCGCTGGGATTGCGCTGATTGCCGGCTTGTTTTTTGGCATTCTTCTTTCCAAGCTTGCGGAACTGGGAATGGTCAATCTGGTAAACGGCGACATTACGTTTTCGCTTTCTTTAGGCCCTGATGCGATCCTGCGGACACTGCTTTTGTTCGCCGTTATTTTTCTCCTTCTTCTCTTGAATGCGTTGCGGCAGATTCACTTAACCAATCCAATTGAACTGATTCACAGTGAAAACGCAGGAGAAAGGCCGCCTAAGGCCAATTGGTTTTTGGCTCTGGCCGGCATCGTCATCTTAGGCGCCGCCTATTTTATCGCCGTAACCATTGAGGATCCGGTGGAAGCTCTGGTATGGTTTTTTGCCGCAGTTATTATGGTGATCGTTTCGACCTACCTTATTTTCGTTTCGGGGTCTGTGGCAATTTGCAGGGTTTTACAAAAGAATAAAAAATATTACTATAAAACCAATCATTTTGTTTCGGTTTCTTCCATGGTGTACCGCATGAAAAGAAACGGAGCGGGTCTGGCTTCGATTTGCATTTTATATACAATGGTGCTGGTAATGCTGTCTACAACGGTTTGTCTGTACCTGGGTACGGAAGACAGCTTAAGAACCCGTTATCCCCGTAATTTTACTGTAGAAGCTCTGGTAAGCGATTTGGATACCTTAAGAAATTCCGATAAACCGGAAGCGATTATAAAGCTGTCGGAGCAAGCGGTTCAGGACCATCATCAGGGAATGAAAAATGTACTGAATTACCGCTGTGCCTCTTCTGTTGGCTACTGGGAACAGGATACCTTAAGGATCGGTGAGGAGGAATTTTATAATTCGGGAAACGATGTATCCGAAATGTGGTATCTGAACGTAGTTCCTATTGAGGATTACAACCGTCTCACCCAAAGCAATGAGGTGCTTAAGCCGGGAGAAGCCATCGCGTACTCAACAGCACAGGATTTCTCGCGGGATACCATTATGATGGAAAATACAGGCCCTGTCAAAATAAAGAAGGCCACAACTAATTTTTCGGATTTTAATATGTCGCCGGGGGTGACGAATCCTTCGCTTTATCTGTTCGTTCCTGACTATGAGGAGTATTTAACTCCTTTGCTTCAGCTTACAGACAGCTATGGAAACTCCAGGTTTTCCTTGTTCTGGCATTATGGCTTTGATATGGATTGTGACGATGAAACCCAAATAAAGGTTGATGCAGAGATCCAAGAAAAAATATCAGAGCTTCCACCTAATGATACGGAAAGCTATTTCGCCATTATGACGGAAAGCATTGCCGCGAACCGCACGGAATTCTACATTAATAACGGCGGCTTGTTCTTCCTTGGGCTGCTTTTAGGTATCGTTTTCCTATTCGCCGCAGTTCTGATTATGTACTATAAGCAAATATCAGAGGGTTATGAGGACCAATCAAGATTTGGTATTATGCAGAAGGTGGGGATGACTAAAAAAGAAATCAGAAAGAGCATCAACTCGCAGGTCTTAACGGTGTTCTTTTTGCCGCTGATTGCCGCTGGACTGCATTTAACTTTTGCGTTTCCCATGATCTCAAAGCTCTTAGTACTGTTTGGCCTCACCAATACCAAGCTATTGATTTTAGTGACTGTCTTATGCTATCTGGTTTTTGCTTTGTTCTATATCCTGGTTTACCGGATTACCTCCAAAGCGTATTATTCTATCGTGAGCGGAGCAAAAGAAGAAAATTAAAGGAAGCATAACAAATAAAACGAACCCCCCAGCTTTGAGAGCCGGGGGGTTCTAATTTTCCTATAGATTTACATTTTCATACCGTTTGACCGCAATATGATACGCTGAAAAAACGCTGACGACATATATAAGAATACCCGCTCCCAAGACCGGAAGCTGTCGGAGCAAGCTTTCTGGATCGCTGCTGTCCAGCCAGGAAAGGTGAGGAACATAGATAATTCCCTCGGTACAAGCCATTAATAAAGCCACTGGTATCATCGCCAGTAAAAATGCTTTTCCCGCCTTGTATCCTGACTTATAATACGTAGGGAAGAATAACAGATCGAATACCGAGAATATTATGAATCCAAACCCATACCAGCCGACAGTGGCATCCATGCCAACCGGATTATTCGGTATGGACAAAATATTCCTTAGAACAGCGAAAGGGACTGAGATAATTAGCTGACCTAATTGGACGGCAATAATCAACATACATTTCGCTTTGACGGTTTCCCGTTTTTTTACCGGCAATATAGCGGTAAACCAAGCGTCGTTATTCTCTCTTGCGAACATAAACGTAATAAATGGCGCAAGACAGCCAAACATAAAAATCACTGAATATGGATAAGCCGGAACGATCACCAGGCATCCGAGAAAAGTAAAAATAAACAGGGAAGGGTGGGCGGCCAAAGCAAATTCTTTATAAAGCAGTTTCATCAAAATCACTCCTCTCTGTCCTCAGCATAATTTCTTCCAAGGTCAGAGGCTGTTTATCCTCTGATGTCCTTAAATGGTCGAAGGAGCGGAGAAAGGTATCTTTATCCGCGCTTTTTAATACATTACCATTTTGAATGTAAGTAATATCGTCGGCGCATCGGTCTAAATCTGAGGTGATGTGCGTAGAAAACAAAATCGCTCGGGCTTTATCCGCTGTGATCCTTTTGAAAATATGCAGAAGCTCATCTCTCGAAACCGGGTCCAATCCGCTGGTAGGTTCGTCGAGAATCAGCAGTTTCGCATGATGGGAAAGAGCCAAAGACAATAAATATTTAACTTTCATGCCATTGGAAAGCTCTTTAAATTTTTTTTCATCGTCCAAATCGAAAAGCTTAAGATAGTGCTCGTATTTTTCCTGATCCCAGGCGCTATAAAACCGACGAATAACCGCTGTAATAGAGGAAAGCTTTTTCAAAGGGTAAAAATCGACCCCGCCGAATACCACTCCGATTTGCTGTTTACATTCCTTTTCATGCTGATAGAAATCCATACCAAACATTTTGACATCACCGGAATCAGGATGCACCATATTGAGAATCGATTTCAGGGTTGTACTTTTTCCAGCGCCGTTTTTTCCAATCAGCCCCATAATCCGCCCGGGATATACTGAGAAAGAAACCTGCTGCAGCGCGAATCCCGGATAGCGTTTCGACAGATGATTGACAGAAAGCAATTTCATAGATTGTTATCCTCCTTGTCGGCCTCGGCCGGGCGAACAGCTTTTTGCAGAAACTCCATAGATTTCAGAAAGGAATCTCCATGGACTAAGGCGATTCCAGCTCGTTCCGGATCTTCATCACCAAGAACAACCAGAAGATCACCGGGCTTAATATGAAAAATATCCCTTGCCTTTTTGGGAAGGACAATTTGTCCGCGCTCTCCAACCTTTACCGTTCCAAAAATATGTTTTCCTTTCGGCGGGATCTCAATCTTTTCTTTAGACTGGTCAAAGTGGATTAAATCGTCTACGGAAACATTATATAATTCCGCCAAAGCGTCGCAGTTAATAAGATCAGGAGCAGTTTCACCGGATTCCCATTTTGCCACCGCTTGCCGGGAAACCCCGATTTTCTCAGCGACCTCCTCTTGGGAGTATTTGTGTATCTGCCGTAGGACAGTTAGATTCCTAGAAATACAAAAATTCCTATTTTTCATATATTTCATACCTCCTAATCTACATTATAGCCATTCCTAAGTGGTTTTCCACCAACAAAATCTAACAAAACAAGTTATTTTAGGTTGCGGAATCAGACCGCAATCAGATGATAAAGCTTTGCAATCGTTTGCGCGGTATTCCTCTTTTATAAAAACACTGGGGATAGATAAAAAACAGTATTTGAATGATATCAGCGGCAAAACCTCTCAATGTATCAAAAGCCGATATCTCCAAGAGATCGATGAACTAGAAAATTTTAGCCGACGGTAAGATACTGCGAAAGTGTTGACAAGAGGGAGAGCTCCTGCTATACTTAGTCATGTAGTTAGTTTTACCTAACCTCGAAAACGATTTAATTTATATATCATATAGTTTTTATTAGGAAAGTGGGTTAGTTTCGACTAATATAAAGCGTTAAAGGAGAGCGTTTATGCTGGAAGAAGCTTTGGTGCGGTATTGTGCGCCAACTTTGGCTGGATTGAAGTCTGGCAGCTTGTTCAATTATTCCTATTTATCGTTAGATTATCTTCTAGAGAGAATAAAGCATTGGAATGAACGGTGCTGGGAAAAAGGGGTAAGAATGACAATATTAAGCTCTGGCCGAGGAAAATCGCTTGTTTATGTCTATCGGGCGGATAAGCTAAAACAGGATTGGGCAAGCCCTAATATTTTTGAATTTTTAGAGTCCATCGGATATGACCCCCGGGATCCTGAACAATCGATCGCCTTATTATCTAGACGAACTAAAGAAAAGGGCGCTTTCCCTCACGAAATCGGTTTGTTTTTAAGCTATCCCTTTGAAGATGTTATTGGGTTTATTGAAAACAAAGGAAAAAACTGCAAATATTGCGGTTGCTGGAAGGTTTATTCTGATGAGACGGCTTGTAAAAAGCTTTTTCAAAAATATAAAAAATGCACTTCGGTTTACTGCGATTGCTTTTTGCGGGGCGTTTCAATTTTGAAATTGACAGTAGCGGCTTAATTGAGAATAAAACTGAAAGGATGATTTTCATGAGTAAAATTGCTGTTGTATATTGGAGTGGAACGGGAAACACGGAGGCGATGGCTAACGCCGTTTTGGAAGGGGCCAAGAATGCCGGTGCTGACGCTGTTCTCTATACTGCGTCTGGTTTTTCACCGGAGGACTTTAATCATGCCGATGCCGTTGCTTTCGGATGTCCTTCTATGGGCGCTGAGGAATTGGAAGAATCTGAATTTCAGCCCATGTTTTCTTCCGTTGAAGGTGAGCTTAGGGATAAAAAAATCGCTTTGTTCGGGTCCTACGGCTGGGGTGACGGTGAATGGATGAGAAATTGGGAATCCGTCTGTCACGAGGCTGGAGCTAATTTGATTTGTGATTTTGTGATTGCAAACGAAGCTCCCGATGATGAGGCTGTCGAAGCCTGCAAGGCTATGGGTGCCGCTTTGGCAAACGCCTAAAACACTTTATTAAATTTGCTTACAAGTTATTTCGCATACAAATTTTCATTTTCTTGTCACTGTCAAAAAGGCTGCCTGGCCAGGCGGCCTTTTTGACGTTTTTGAATACCGGTAAACCGTCTTTTTATTGACGGAACTTACAGAAACGTTTATAATAAAATCGTTATGCGATTGATTATTTTTGAGGTGCGTTTATGTATGAATTAAAACGGAAAGAGGGCCGCGCTAGGCGGGGCACCTTTTCCACCGTGCATGGTACGGTACAAACACCGGCGTTTATGAATGTGGCTACCTGTGGGGCGATCCGCGGAGCTGTCTCTGCTTTGGATTTAAAGGAGTTAAAGTGTCAGGTTCAGCTTTGTAATACCTATCATCTTCATCTGCGTCCAGGAGATAAGGTGGTCAAGGAGCTTGGAGGAATCCGGAAGTTTACCCGATGGGAGGGCCCTGTTCTAACAGACAGCGGCGGCTTTCAAGTGTTTTCCTTGGCTTCTTTGCGGAATATTAAGGAAGAGGGCGTCACCTTCGCTTCCCACATCGATGGAAGAAAAATATTTATGGGGCCTGAGGAAAGTATGCATATCCAATCCAATTTGGCCTCTACGATTGCCATGGCATTTGACGAATGTATCGAGAATCCTGCCGAGTACAATTATGTAAAAAAATCTGTTGCTAGGACCACCCGCTGGCTTCGCCGGTGTAAACGCGAGATGTCTCTTCTGAACAGCAGAGATGGAACGCTGAACCCTCATCAGCTATTGTTTGGAATCAACCAAGGCAGCACCTATGAGGATCTTCGAGTCGAGCATATGAAGCAGATTGAGGAATTGGATTTAGACGGATACGCCATCGGCGGCTTGGCGGTGGGGGAGCCCGCTCAAGAGATGTATCGGATTATCGAAGCGGTAGAGCCATATATGCCTGAGGAAAAGCCTAGGTATTTGATGGGAGTAGGAACGCCGGTTAATATTTTGGAGGCTGTTTATCGGGGAATAGATCTGTTTGACTGCGTAATGCCGAGCCGTAACGCTCGTCACGGACATCTATTCACCTGGGCAGGAATCCGGAACCTAAATAACGCGAAATATATTTTAGATGACCAGCCGATTGACGAAGCGTGCGATTGTCCCATCTGCCAAAATTATTCCAGGGCGTATCTTCATCATCTGTTCAAGGCTAATGAGATGCTTGGAATGCGCCTGGCTGTGATGCACAACATTTATTTTTATAATACCTTGCTGGAAAAAATCCGATTTGCTTTGGATCAGGGACAGTTTGAAGCCTTTTACCGGCAGCATCGGGAAAGTTTAGCATTAAGAATCTGAAAATATGCTTGCGCCGTGGGCGTTTTATTGTTATAATCAAACTATTAATCGTGGAGGTGCTTTTTTATAATGTTAAATGTAAGTCCTATTGTGAAAAGCTTTGCGTTAGAGGAGGCGGCAGCTAATAACGGCGGTGGTGCCTGGAGCATCATTTTGATGGTTCTGGTTTACGCTCTCGTCATCGGCGCGCTGTGGTTCTTCATGATGCGTCCCCAGTCCAAGAAGAGAAAAAAGGAAGAAAAGATGAGAAAAAATCTTCAGGTCGGCGATGACATTACTACCATCGGCGGTATTATGGGAAAAGTGATCAGCATCAAAGAGGAAACAGATTCTTTAGTAATCGAGACCGGCGTAGACCGCAGCAAGGTACGTGTTAAAAGATGGGCTGTCGCGAGCTGCGATACCATTCATGACGATGTGGAATAATGATAGCATATCCGTTTCTCTTCCTGAATAATAATAGTCTAACAGGATGATTATTATTTAGGGGGTAGAAGCATTTGAAATATGACAAGTCTTCTCGTGCGGAAAATCCTATGATGGATGCTTTGAAAGCGATTGTATTGGGAGCATGTTTCGGCGCTGTTTTCTGTATGATAGGATTGATTGCCTGCGCTCTCGTTTTTATGGGCGCAAAATCGATTCCCTATCAGATGATTCAGCAAATCGTATTGGTGATTTGCGGATTAGGCGCTTTGCTCAGTGGGTATCTTTGTGTTCGGATATCCAGGAAAAACGGGCTGTTGTTTGGCTTTTTAGCCGCCCTGCTTCTCTTTTTACTGATGCTACTGGTTAGTGCAGCGGCGATTCAGGAGCCTTTAACCCAGCAATCCTTGCTGCGCGGCCTTTTAATGGTGATTGCCGGTGCAATTGGCGGAGTGATCGGCGTAAATAAAAAGTCAAAAAGAAGATAATTGTTATTTTTTGTTTTTGGATGTTGTTTTTATTCTAAAATCTTGGTATAATGAATAAAAGAACTTTTCAAGAAGGATGGCGTTACCATGAAACATATTAAAACTTTAAACAATGCGAACCTGAAAGAAAGCGCAGTCAAAGGTGGTTGCGGCGAATGTCAGGCTTCCTGTCAGTCTGCGTGTAAAACCTCTTGCACCGTTGCCAATCAGAAGTGTGAGAAGTAATTTTTCAAAGTTGAAGATTTTTAAGGGACAGGAAACTGTCCCTTAACTTTTGTCAAATTTTATTTTATTGGAGAGTATGGCAATGATACATAAATATAAGCTAAACGGTTTTCCAATTTGCCTAGATGTCAACAGCGGTGCGGTTCATGTTTTGGATGATTGCTCTTTTGATTTGCTGGATCATGTAAATGAGGATTTTTTCCCTCCGGAATTGACAGAGGAGATGCTAGCCTCTTTATCCGGCCGCTATAGTAACGAGGAACTGACAGGGGCTTACCAGGAGCTTTTGGAGCTCAAGAAAGCCGGGTTATTATTTTCAGAGGATACCTATGAGCGATTTGCCGATATGATGACGGCTGCCCCTGTAAAGGCCATGTGTTTGAATGTAGCTCATGACTGTAATCTACGCTGTGAGTATTGCTTTGCGGCGAAAGGAGATTTCGGTGGGGAACGGATGCTGATGCCTTTTGAAATCGGTAAAAAAGCCGTCGATTTTCTGCTGGAAAAATCCGGGACTAGACACAATCTGGAAATGGATTTCTTCGGTGGGGAGCCCCTGATGAATTTCGATGTGGTCAAACAAGTGGTGTCCTATGCGAGAAGCAAGGAGAAGGAATACAACAAAAACTTCCGTTTTACCATTACGACCAATGGCCTTTTGCTCACGGACGATAAAATTGAGTTTATTAACCGTGAAATGTCAAACTGCGTGCTTTCCTTAGACGGCCGCAAAGAGGTCAACGACCGGCTTAGAATAAAGATCAATGGCAAAGGGTGCTATGACCAAATTGTCCCTCAGTATCAAAAGCTGGTGGCCGGCAGAGGGGACAAAGATTATTACGCTAGGGGAACCTTTACCAAATATAATCTGGATTTCACGCAGGATGTTCTTCATATGGCGGATTTGGGCTTTGATCAAGTATCTGTGGAACCGGTGGTTTCCGACCCCATGCTGGATTATTCCATCAAGGAGGAGGATTTGCCAAGAGTATTTCAGGAATATGAAACTCTGGCGAACGAATTAATTCAGCGAAAAAAAGAGGGAAAGGGATTTAATTTTTTCCATTTTATGATTGATTTAAATCAAGGACCTTGCGCGATCAAACGGCTCCGAGGCTGTGGCTGCGGCAATGAGTATGTAGCGGTAACGCCGGATGGTGAAATTTACCCTTGCCATCAGTTTGTGGGCAATCCGGAATGGAAAATGGGTGATTTAAATGACGGAAGCTTTAATATGGATATGAAGCTTCGGTTTGCAAAGTCCAATGTATACAGCAAGCATGACTGTAAAAGCTGCTGGGCTAAGTTTTATTGCAGCGGGGGGTGTAACGCAAATTCCTGGCAGTATGAAGGAGATATTCTTAAGTCTCATAAAATCTCTTGTGATCTCGAGAAAAAGCGTCTGGAATGTGCTATTATGATAAAAGCCGCCTTGGCCGCAGAAGAATCATAAATTTTAAAATTATTTTAATTGATCCAATAGACACATCCGTTTTCTAATACAGTAATTAGGGCGGATGTGTTTTTATACACTTTCGGTCAACAAAATTAAGTTTACATAATTTATTTGTCAGTTTACATAACTATTTTTACATAAATTTATAAAAATGGATAAATTCTTATTATTCCTAATGTTTTTTCTTGATTTCAATTTAAAAGTGTATTATGATAATATCACGTGTTAAAAGAAGGTGCTTATAATCGTGAAAACTCTAAAAATTGGTTTTATCGGCGCAGGCAATATGGCTACTGCGATTATCCGCGGAATGATCGGAAAGGGCGGTTATCAGCCGGAGTCAATTTTTGCTTACGATTTGAATCCGCTCCAGCTCGAAAAAATAGGAGAGCTCGGTGTTCAAGCAATGGCTTCTGCGGTTGAGATCGTAAAGCAGTGCGATGTTGTTTTTTTGGCGGTAAAGCCTCAAAATTACGAAGAGGTTTTAACCGGAATTCGTCAGGCGGTTGCACCGGAGAAGATTTTCGTCACCATTGCAGCGGGCATTTCCACCGAATATATTATGAATACTCTGGGAACACCTTGTCCAGTGGTGAGAGCGATGCCTAACACGCCGCTGTTGTTAGGAAAAGGCGCTACCGCCTTGTGTAAGGCCTCAAATGTTACGGATCAGGTTTTCCATATGGTGTTGGATATCTTCGCCGCTTCGGGAGATGTAGCGGTTTTAACAGAGGATAAAATGAATACCGTGATTGCGGTGAACGGCAGTTCGCCCGCCTATATTTATTTGTTCGCCAAAGCGGTAGTTGACTGGGCCGCCGCACAAAATATTGAAAACAAGACCGCTTTAGAATTAATTTGTAAAACCTTAGAGGGCAGCGCTGAGATGCTGCGGTCCTCCGGGAATACTCCGGATGAGCTAATAAAAATGGTTTCTTCTCCAGGAGGTACCACCTTAAAAGCTATGGAGGCCCTAAAGGAACACGGCTTCTACGAAGGCTTATGGGATGCAATGGATCAATGCACCAAGCGAGCCGAAGAGCTTGGACGGTAATTGGTTCATAAAATAAGGTATGGTCGCATACTTATCCTATAGATGAATGTCATCAAAAAAGGATGTGTATGCGGCTATGTTTCGAAAAAAGAATCTTGCGACCTTTAATGTAAGCCCTAAAGCAGCGGAGAAAATGAAATCTGTTTCCCGTCCTTCCAAATTTCCAGTCATTCCTTCCGGGAAAAGTCCATCAAGAAAAAGCGCGTCGGGAACAGTAGTTTCCATTCAAAAGGTAACCGCTTCAGGAAAGTCATTCTTCCAACTGGTAAGGGCCCATCGTCTTTTCCTGGGATTTATTGTAATTTTGCTCTTTGGTATGATCTCAGGGACAATTGCGGCGAAAAATGCCGACGAGAATCTTTTAGCGCAACTGGACTTTTTGTTTGCCAGTAACTTTAAATCCAGGATTCAGCAGCCTGCTGGAAATACCTTTGCTGCCTCTCTGGCATCTTCTTTTATTTTTCTATTGGTAATTTTTCTTTCCGGCTGTTCCTTGTGGGGAGGACTTTTGATCCCACTTACCACATTTTTTAGAGGCTTTGGTTTGGGAATATTGACTGGGTACCTTTATTATTCCTATGGGTGGCATGGCTTTTTATTTCATCTACTGGTAATTCTGCCGGGGATGTTTTTGTCTTCTATTGGTATTGCGTATGGCAGCGAGAAGTCCTTAAAGCTTTCTGTCCGGCTGTTTCGCGCGCAAAAAAAAGACGCAGATAGAACGGCGAATATAAATTTTAAGCAGTATTTTTTTCTGATGGGCAAGGCTTGTACAATGATTACCTTTGCGGCTGTATTAGATATGATTTGTACTGTTTGCTTTTCTGGACTATTTCAGTTTTAGGTTTTTGTGCGGAGCATTCTTTTATAGATTAATCATGATTCAAAATTCAAAGGAGGAAAAACTGATGTCGGCATTTTTGACAGGCTTTCAGGATTATTTAAAAAATCAAAAATGTGTTTCCTCCAATACGCTGCAGTCCTATGTGCGCGATATCGAGCATTTCAGCATATATTTAGCAGCGGAGAACATCGATAATCCTGCATCGGTCACAGCAGATGATTTGCAGCGCTACATAGAAAGCTTAGAAAAATTAGGTCGAAGCGCTTCAACTGTTACCAGAAATATTGCGTCAATCCGTTGTTTCTATCAATATCTGATTTTAATCAACATCGCTTCAGAGAATCCCGCAAAGGAAATCAAGCGTGAGAAAACGGAGAAAAAGCCTCCAAGTATTCTAACCGGTGAGGAAATTCGATTGCTTTTGGATCAGCCTAATGTGATGGATCCTAAAGGCTGCCGGGATAAAGCGATGATAGAGCTTTTATATGCGACAGGGATTCGGGTTTCAGAGCTGATTGATTTAAATTTACAGGATATTAATTTGAAAACCGGCATGCTGCATTGCCGGCGCCCCAAAAGCGACCGAATAATTCCTATTTACGCAGAAGCTGTTGCTTCATTATCCGATTATATTTCACGAGTCAGGAGAATCATTATCGATCCAGTTGGTAAAGATGGACAGGCCTTGTTTGTAAACTTAAACGGCCATCGTCTTACTCGTCAAGGCTTTTGGAAAATAATCAAGGGATATGCGGCGCAGGCTCGCATTACGAAGGATATCACACCTCATACCTTACGACATTCATTTGCTTTGCATTTGCTTCAAAACGGTGCCGACTTAAAGGATATCCAAGAAATGCTTGGACATGCTGATATTGCATCTACCCAGGTTTATGCCAATCTGTTAAATAATCGTTTTCAAAATGTTTACAATCATTGTCATCCAATGGCGAAAAAAGCGTAGCTTTTATGTTATAATGATTTTGTTGCTATTTTCATTGATCAGCGAGTAAGATTAGGGAGTGGATACTATTGTCGATTTTCAGCAGATTAACCCATTATGACCGTCCGGGTCCCGGCGTTGATAAGGACGGACCGAAAAAGCCTAGAATTGTAGTCTTTTTCGAGGTGTTCTTCCGTAAATTCTTTAATTTATGTAAGTTGAACCTTTTGTTCATGATCCCGGTGGTGGCGGTTATCGCAATCATTTATTTGTTGATGAACCTGTTATTGATGGTAGGGATTAATAATCTTTTTGTAGCATTAATCCCAGTGGTATTGATCTTTCCCTTTGTGGCAGGTCTGACCTATGTTACAAGGAATTACGCGAGGGAAGAGCATGCATTTATTTTTAGCGATTTTAAAGACAGCGTAAAAGAAAACTGGGGAAAGTTTTTGGCCCATGGCATCATTACCTATGCGCTGTTCTGTTTGTTTTATATTTCTATTAGTTTTTATTCCGCAAACCTTTCTACCAATCAGTTTTATTATATTCCCTTCTGTTTGTGCGTTTTTATGGCGTTAATCACCTTGTTCATGCAATTTTATATTCCTTTAATGATTGTCACCTTTGATTTGAAGCTGATTCAAATCTATAAAAACGCCTTGATTTTCGCATTTGCGGGAGCGTTAAAAAATTTGCTGCTGCTTATAATTTTTGCGGCCATGTTTGTACTCTCTTATTTACTTCTGGCTATTTCCTATGCTTTAATTATTGTATTGGTTTTGCTTTGGATTTTCTTAGCTTTCGCGTTTATTTCCTTCTTAGTCAACTTTACGGTCTATCCTCTGATTGAAAAATTGATGATAATTCCTTATTATGCTAAGCAGGAAGCTGAAAATGAAAAGCCTGAAGAAGCTTCTGGTGAAAGTTCTGAAGGTCGTCTCGCCATGGAGTCTGAAACCCAGACAGAAGAGGAAAGGGAAGAGGACGAGAAGCCGAAGAAAGTAGAATATGTATATGAGAACGGCCGTTTAATCCGTAAATACAACGATGACATTGAACCAATTTTTGAGGATAAACGAATTCTTGGTGACCCTGACAAAAAATAATGGCACTAAAAAACGCTTAGCTTAAAAAAGCTAAGCGTTTTTTATCGTGCTAATTCTGGTGATACCTTCTAATTTTTAAATCCACAGTTTTGCGTGAAGAAATTCATTCTGATTTTTTATGTTTTGAGGAAGACATTTCTACTTTGGACAATGGATTTGCGTCTGCAGCGTCTTCCATTTGTTGGTTGGAAAGATGTGTATAAATTTCAGTAGTACCTAAATTTTGATGCCCCAAAATATCTTTTAATACACGGATATCCACATTCCCATGCTGATACATTAATGTAGCTGCCGTATGTCTTAATTTATGAGCGGAATACCCTTGGCCGTCTAATCCAATTTTTTTTAAATATTTTTGTACAATATTTTGTACGGCTTGTCTCCCCAAACGTTTGTTCAAATGGCTAATAAATAAAGCTTTTTTATCAGAGACAGACATAGGATTTGGCCGTACTTTTAAATATTCTTCAATAGCTTTCTGACAGGCAGAATTTAGATATATCATACGCTCTTTATTGCCTTTGCCCGTTACCCTCATCGTATGGTCTGGACGAATGTCATTTAAATTTAACCCAACCAATTCCGCAAGCCGCAGCCCGCAATTCAAGAATAAAGTCAAGATACAGTAATCACGTTCTCGAAAAGGCCCATCGACAGCGTTTAGCAAATCGATACTTTGTTCTAAAGTTAAATATTTAGGCAACGATTTTTTTTGCTTTGGTGTTTCCAGCTCCTGAACAGGATTTTCTTTTAGCTGATGTGTTTTATTAGTAAGATATTGGAAGAAAGCCCGTAAGCTTGCTGATTTTCTCGCTCTAGCAGCATTTTTATTTTCTCGTTTTATCGTTACAAAATTCATAAATTCATAAACGTCAGTTAATGATACCATAGATAAAAAATCAATAGTAATATCATCAATTGGAATTTCCGAAAATTCTGTATCAGACGCAGTCAAATTTTTCTTTATTTTCATATAACGGAAGAAGGTTCTTAAATCAAAAAAATATTCCTGTACAGTTTTGGGAGATTTTCCTTTAATTGTCTCCATATAGCCTAAAAACTCTTTTAAAACCAATGGACATTCTGCAAGTTGATTCGGGTTCAATTTTTCTCCTCCCTAAACTATACAAAATATTCATTTTGTATAGTTATCGCTATTCTTTAAACTATCTCCATCACTTTTTTAATCCTATAATTTTATTGTATCACGATCCCTTATAACAGGCAAATTGTTTTTCGGTAATAAACAAAGATAAAAATATTGAGATGAAAGAAAAACATTCTCGGATTATTAAATCCGAGAATGTTTTTCTAAGATATCCTGTGATATCCTGTTTAAGCTATTTTTATTTTCTACAGCTATGAACGAACTCACAAAGGAATCCAAATCTTTCGTATGCGTTTTTATCATGTTCCCCAGTCAAAGCGCCGCCTACAACAACCCAGTCTACTCCTTGCTTGATGGCCTCAATAACGTTTCCATAAGCGTCTAGTCCAGTTCCCTTTCCAGGAGGTGCGTAACCGCAGCAGCATCCGATGGGAACATCACCAGCTACCTTTTTGCATTCTCTCACACCGTCGGCCATTTCTCTGACATAATTATAGAACCACTGGTCATCTCCATAATGTAAGATAACTGCGTCAACCCCCAAGCCGCACAGATCTTCTGTCCTTTTGGGAAGATCCTGAAGCTCTGAGCCGCACAAATCCGCTATGATTTTGATTCCACAATCTTGTCGTGCCCTCAAGCCTTCAATAATTGCAGGATCATTTCCGCCTGCACAAGAAATAGTGGCTACATCGCAGCCAGCTTCTTTTGCTTTCAAAAAAATGTCATAAACATTGGTACGAATTTTAAAATCAACCATAATGGAAGCTTTATCCCCAGCAATTTTTTTCAATTCACGGATGCTTTCCAAGCCCTCTCCATAAATCAGAGGAGTACCGACCTCGACCCAGTCTACACCGCAGTCTACCGCCATTTGAGCACAAGGAATTGCTTCCTCTAAAGTAAACTTATCAATCGCGGCCTGAATCCAAGGCCTTTTTCCAAAAATCTCCATAAAATACAACTCCTTTCCTCATTTCGCCTGATATCCGCTGTAGCCGCCGTGATTGTTAGAACTCTGACAGCCCTGATAATTATGAACAAAATCAATATACTCCTTTAAGGCTTCATATCCCTGTTCCGGCGCCTTATCTACCACATCTCCAGCTAAGCAGATATAATCCGCACCATCTTCCAGAGCGTGAATAATATCTTCTTTCGTTCTCACAACACAGCCTACCGGAATGGTAGCGACCCCTTTTGCCTCTTTGACGCCATCCCAGCTTCTGGAGAACATATAACGGTATTTTAACTCATCATAGGTCTGGTGAACGCGAACCGCATGAATCCCAATATTTTGTAATTCCGCCACATAATGTGGAATTTCCGCTACTGGAACAGTACATAAATCTCCAATAATTTTAATTCCCGTGTTGGCATAAGCGATCATTGCCTGTCGGGCGCAGCCGTAATTAAACCGGGTGCTGATCACGCTGTAATCCGCACCGCATTTTTGAGCCTGTACGGAAAATCCATTGCCGCCATCATGAATCTTAATATCCGCTACTACTGGAATATCTCCCGCAATCTCTTTGACGGCGGGAATCGAATGCATAAAACCGCAGGCATACATGTTATTGGTACCTACGCTGATCCAATCGGTGCCAAATTCCACCGCTTTCCGTGCGATTTCCTTTGTCGTTTCCAGATCAAACGCATCAATAATCGTTTCGACCCAGACTTTTTTTTCGCTCATAATCACTGCTCCTTTGCTGAATTATTGAGTTTTGTCTATTATTTTTACCGTTGTCAATCATAAAATTGACAACAATTACTGCATGAAAGCCTAAAACAATCAGATTATAATAAAATTAATTATTATATGATGACAATTAATTTTATTTACGAATTAATTCTTAACACGAATATATCACCTTTAAGTATTGATGTCAATACTTAAAATCTATTTAGATGGTTTTTGTACTAATTTATTATCAAACACTGTTCCATTGACTTATACCATAATTGATCTACAAAAAAAGTAAAAACCTTCTTCCACATATAGAAATCACTTCTTATGTGGAAGAAGGTTTTAAAATTTTATTTGATACGATACAGCTAATAATATTTAAATTTTAATGATCCAGTAAGAAAGATGGTTTTTTGAGCAATCTATCAAAAACAACAGCGGCAATTCCGATTAAACAGGAATCATGTTCCAATGCGCTAAACTGCAGGCCAATATTTTGATAGAAAAGCGGATAAATATGCCGCCTTACTGTGCGATTTACTTGATCTAAAAAAGAGTCTCCCAATTTTTTATAGCTGCCCCCTACGACGACTACGCCAGGATTAAAAAGATACGCAATATTCGCAATACCAATACCGAACATTTCCGCAGCACGGTTCACAATTTCAGTTACCGCTGAATTTCCGGCTCGATACTCGGTAACGAGAGATTCAAAATCAAGAATAGGTTTCGATAGGCATTTAGCCGCCTTTAAAATAGCTTTTTCTGAACAGTATAACTCCAAACAGCCTTTATTTCCACACTGGCACTGAGGTCCTTCAAAATTAATAGACATGTGCCCAATTTCTCCAGCGGCGCCCAAAGCTCCTCTCTGGATTTTTCCATCTACCACAATACCGGCGCCAACGCCATCTCCAGTAGAGACAAAAACCTTAGTTCCTTGCCCTATCTCACTGTTGCCAAACCACCACTCTCCCATGGCCCCTACGTTAGAATCCTGCTCAACAAATACTGGTAAGTGAAGCCGGCTTTCAAACTTTTTAGTAAAAGTAAAGCTTTTCCAGCCTTGGTTGGTTAGAAACAAACTAGTATCTTCGTTAATAAGATATGGACCAGGAAGCGCCATGCCTACTCCGACCGGCTTTTGGTCATTTTTTAACAGAAAAAACGAAGCGTCTTCCAGAATGCGTTCAAACACACTGGGGTCCTCTAAGTCCTTTGTGATGGAATGCTTCTCTAAATTTTTTAGTTCTCCAAAAATATCTATAATTGCTAAGGTATAAGAGCTTCGCGTTACACGGATCCCCAGCACAATCAGTTTTTCCGTATTAAGGCGAATACCGATGGAACGCCGCCCCCGCCCCCCGACTAAACTACCTGTTTCTATCACGATGCCCGCTTTGATCAAACTATCGATAATGCTGGTAATCGTGGATTGGACAAGACCCGAAGCCTTAGACAGTTCTGCTCGGGAACAAATTCCGAATTTACGCATTAAGTTAATTACCAATGCAATATTGGATTCTCTTAGATCTTTTAGTTTTTTTTCACCATTTTGTAGTGTCGGCACAGCAAATACCCCTTATATACAATAGATGCTAACCATTATGAATAATTTCATACTACCATAATAAGCTTTATTTGACAATAGTGAGCTAGGTGAAAAAGAAAGAAACGAGAGAGAATGAATAAGCAAAACGGTTTTTTAGTCTTGACGTAAAGCGTCTACCGGCCTCATTGCCGACGCTTTGACAGCAGGATAAACTCCAAAAATAATACCGGTGAGCAAGGAAAAAAGAACCGCCGATCCCATAACATCCAGACGAAGTGACAAGGTGATTCCGAATAAGGAAGCGCCTACATAGGAGATTCCATTTCCAATGATGACCCCTATTCCGCATCCAATAATGGAGATCAAGACCGCCTCCAGCAAAAATTCCAGCAAAATGGTGGAGCGTTTAGCCCCAATCGATTTTTTGATTCCGATTTCCCTGGTACGTTCATTGACAGATACCAGCATTACGGTCATGATGCTGAGGCTTGCTACCAATAAAGAAATCGCGCCTACTGCGGAGAGCACCAAAGTCACAATATCCATCAGCTTTAGCAGTCCATCCTTTTGTTTCACTAAATTATTCGAGACATATTCTCCACCGCCATTAACCCGGGCAAGGGTATTTACAATGGTCTGCCCTATTTCATCGGCGTCGCTGCCAGCTTCCACCCGTACAGCGATCTGATCAAAATAGTTATTCCCTGTGGTATGCTGCAATGTTGAATAAGGTACGTAAACAAAATTAGGAATATAGTCTCCGATAATGTTAGAGAGAAGCCCGCTTCCAGTTTTGATAACACCTACTACTTCAAAATTCTCTTGAATTCCATTATACAAAACAGAGATATGCTTGCCCACAATATTATCCCGGTTGTATGCAGCCCTCGCAAAATTTTGATCTACCATACATACGTTTGCGCAAGTGTTGACGTCTCCGTTGCTAATTGATCTGCCATATAAAACCTGCAAGGAAATCACCTGGCTTGCCTTGGTGTCAATTCCCCAGACCAAGGCGTCCATCTGCTCATTGCGGTAACCAATTTTTGTATTCTGCATAATCACTGGAGCAGCCTCCTCCACAGAGGCTGTTTTTCGGATTGTTTTTAAATCCTCTAAGGTCAGCCCGGCTTCTCCCCCCTCCTGGCTGCCAGCGGAGATTGTAAGCCCTCCCAAACCTAAACTATTAACCTCCGCATTGACAGCCTGGGTACCGCATTGTCCAATATTACCGATTAAAATGACTGACGCGACCCCTATAGTGATTCCTAGAATAGTTAACGAGCTTCTAAGCTTTTTACGTCCTAAATTTTTAGCCGCCGCTTTCACACTATCCCACATCAGCGTTCCCCGCTTTCTGGGTATCCCGAAGCACTCTTTGAAAATCGGAAACTTGCTCAGGTGATAGGACAATTTCCTCTCCTTGCGATAACCCTTTGACTACCTCAAAGCCATTTTCAAATTCTTTTCCCGTGGTAATGTAGGTCTTTACAGCGCGATTTTCTAAAACCCTATACACATATTCCTTTCCATTCTCATCGGCTAAAACGGCCTCGTAGGGAACGACAATTCTGTCTTTATCGACGGATGTAATAATTTTACATTTTGCGGTAAAACCATTTTTAATCCATTCCAGGCTTTCTTTGTTATCACTGTCCACCTTCACGATTACAGTGACAATTGTTTCCTGCCCCGTGGCGGAAACCACTTGCTGAGCGATATTTGAAATTTTGCTGACCGTTCCGGTATAGCGCTTTCCCTGAAAGCCTACCCCGGTAATCTCAGCTTTTTGACCAACAGCAATGCTGGAAATTTGAGATTCATTGACCGACAAATTCACTTGGAGTCCCGCGCTTTCAGAGATAACCGCTGCCGGCTGACTTCCTATCTCCTCCTGGTCCTTGATGTTTACAGCAGAAATAACGCCTGAAACCGGTGCGGTCACTTGTACCAGTTCTTCTTGGAAGGTACTCTGGGCCGGTAAAGATTCTTTTTCCTCTTTCCCACTTACTTGAGAGGAATTGTCGAGGTATTGTTGAAGCTGTTGGGACTGGTTAGCGTTCAGCCCATATAGATTAGAGAGAGCATCCACATCGATGGCATCAGATGAAGCTGAATCCTCCTGCGCTTCCTGTTCCACCGGTACTTTTACGCTCATCAGTACGTCTCCCTTCTCGATTCTTTGCCCTTCCTCCACATAAATCTCCTGCGCTACTGCGCCTTGATTTACATAGACTTTTTTTTGCTTTGAATTTTCTACTTTCCCCGTACAGGTTACAGTATTTTCCTCTGACACCTGCTGTAAAATTATTGTCTCAACATGTACCGCCTGCGATTTGCTGTAATTTCCGGCAAACACGATTCCGAAAACCAAAACAGCGGTAATTCCGAAAAGAATTCCTATTTTTTTACCCATGGCAAAAACTCCTATCTGGTAACCAAATCTTCATACGCTAACTATTGTTTGAATAAGAATGGATTTTTATGAGTTATAAATTTTTTTATCCATAGGAATATTTCTATTTTCTTACTTCATGCTATTAAAATAGAAAATCCGGAGAAAAGGAGAATTGTTACCATGAGCCTTATCCCCTGTGATGATCAATGTATTTATCAAAAGGACGGTTATTGTACATTAGAAACCCCCACTGTGGTAACAAACCATAGTGGGGGCTGTATTCATTGTATTCGACCGGCGGATAAATCTCAGGCAAATGCAAATGAACCGAATATCACTTTGCCAGGGCTTCAAACGCTTCTCTGACGCTTTTCACGCCGATCAGCTCAAGTCCCAAGCGGCCAGAATCAGAAAGAGATTTTAGATTGTGATAAGGCAGTACACATCGCTGAAAGCCAAGCCTTGACGCTTCGTTAACCCGTGCCTGCGCGTGGTTAACAGAACGAATCTCCCCCGCCAAGCCAATTTCGCCAAAGGCTAGGGCGTTTTCGCTGACAGGTACGTCCTTTAAACTGGAAACCAGCGCCATAGCTACCGCTAGGTCGGCCGCCGGCTCGTCTAATCGTAGGCCGCCCACCACGTTCAGATAGGCGTCTAAATTGGAAAAGAAATATCCGGCCCGTTTTTCTAAAACTGCCAGCAGAAGGCTCATCCGGTTGTAATCGAAGCCGGTGGACATTCTCCTGGGATTTCCAAAGCCAGAAGAAGTGGCCAAGCCCTGAACCTCCGCTAATATTGGCCGGGTACCCTCCATCACGCAGGCCACGCATGTGCCGGAGACGTTTTTCGGCCTTCCGGAAAGCAGCATCATAGACGGGTTTTCCACCTCGCGCAAGCCGTTCTCCGCCATTTCAAATACACCAATTTCGTTGGTGGATCCATAGCGGTTTTTTACCGCTCTAAGAATACGGTAAGACATCTGCCTGTCGCCTTCAAAATAAAGCACTGCATCCACGATATGCTCCAGCACTTTGGGACCAGCAATAGCTCCATCCTTATTGACGTGGCCGACCACCAGGATTGGAATATCCAAGGATTTTGCGGTGCGCATAAAGGCATTCGTACATTCTCGCACCTGGGTAATGCTGCCAGGAGAGGAAGACAGGTCGCCAAGGCTCATAGTTTGAATCGAGTCAATAATTACTAGATCAGGCTTTTCACTCCGTATCGCCTCGATGATATACTCTACATCGGTTTCCGTTAGAATATAGAGGTGGTCGCTGTTTACTCCCAGGCGAGTGGCTCGAAGCTTTAATTGGCGCTTGGATTCCTCCCCGGATACATATAAGATCTTGAGCGTCTTTCCCAATTCCTGGCACACCTGGAGCAGTATCGTTGATTTTCCAATTCCGGGATCTCCGCCCAACAGCACCAGAGAGCCTTTCACAATACCGCCTCCCAGCACCCGGTCCAGTTCCTTGAGTCCGGTGTGATATCGCTGCTCGTCGTCGGTATTGATCTCATTGATTAAAATGGGGGCCGCTTTCAAACGTCCGCTTTCTCCTGGGCGCAGCACGGAAGCGGTATGCTTTACCGCTTCTTTGAATTCCTCGTTCATAGTATTCCATTCCCCACAGCCGGGACATTTTCCATACCATTTCGCGGATTCAAACCCGCATTCACTGCATATATAAATGCTTTTGCTTTTCGGCATATAGGATGACCTCTTCTTTTTACTTCTTTTAATTTTAGTGTATCACATGAAATAGGAAAACTCAACCTAGAGCGGATTTATAATAGTCTAGAAAGCCGGAAAAAATCCCATAGGCCAGCTTTTTTTGATACGCGATGTCCTTCAAATTAGCTAGTTCCTCTGCGTTGGACACAAAACCGCACTCTACCAAAACAGCAGTATATTGAGCGTGGTTCAAAACATAAATAGATTCTGTAGCAGGCTTGGTTTCCCTTTTATTGTTAGGCTGGAGATCTTTTACGACAGAAGCACGTATACTCTCTGCCAGTTTCACGCTGTCCGCATCGTTTACAGAGTAAAACACTTGAGTGCCATAATATTTACTTTGTTCAAATTTATTCTGATGAATACTGATTGTTATGCTGTTAGGATATGAGTTCATAATTTCCACACGCTTTTGGAGATCGGAACGTTTCCGCTCCCGAATCGTGGAAAGATTTTGATCGCCCAAAGCAACGTCTTCCGTTCGAGTGATAATAGTGTCAAAGCCTTGTTCCTGAAAATATTGATATAAATAAGTGGCTATGGAAAGGTTTAAGTCCTTTTCCAGCGTGCCGTCATCAGCCACCGCACCGCCGTCTTCCCCTCCATGCCCAGCATCAATGATAATGATAGGCTTAGGAGCTGAAGGTGAAGCGTCAGCTTGAAAAGCTACTTTTTGACTAGCGGAATAGATCAATATTCCAAATACCGCTACGAGAGCACAGGCAGCACTATAAAATAAGATATCTTTTACCGATTTTCTCAAAGCATTCACCCCTCGGTATCAATCTTATGCGATGAAAAATCGGTTCATACCCCCCTGTTTGAAGATAACAAAAAAGCTCTGGATTTCCGTTCCAGAGCTTTCCTAATGAAGGCTTTCTTATTTGTCGATAGCGCTCTTAAAGGCTTTGCCAACCTTAAAGGCAGGAACTTTAGAAGCAGGAATAGTGATAGGAGAATTGGTTCTGGGATCACGGCCCTGTCTTTCGCTGCGGCTGCGAACCTCAAAAGTACCAAAACCAACCAACTGCACCTTTTCATCTTTCGCCAAAGTCTCAACAATGGTATCGATTACGGCATTAACTGCTGTATCGGCATCTTTCTTAGAAATGTTCGCCTTTTCGGCTACGGCCATAATTAATTCGGTCTTGTTCAATTTTGTTACCTCCGTTATTTTTAATTGTTATATTCATCAGAGTATGAACTCTGCGAACGACTAGCTTTTACTTCTTCCCATAAAGCATCTAATTGCCGTAAAGAAGCTTCTTTCATATTGATTCCCCGTTGGCTGGCAAGAAATTCCACGGATTTAAACCGATCTATAAATTTATCGCAGGCCACAGTTAAAGCGTATTCGCTGTCCAAATCCAAAAAGCGGGACACATTCACCACAGAAAAGAGCAGATCCCCCAGTTCCTCCAGGCAATGCTCTTGACTACTGTTATCAATCGCTTGTTTCAATTCTTCAGTTTCCTCAGAAACCTTATCCAAAGCGCCGGAAATATCCTCCCAGTCAAAGCCGGCCTTCGCAGCTTTCTTTTGAACCTTTTGGCTGCGCATTAACGCAGGCAAAGCCTTCGAAACGCTGTCCATAACCTCGCTTTGGGTCTTCTGCGCCTTGGTCTCCATTTTGATTGCATCCCAATTTTTTAATACCTGATCGGAGTCCGCAGCCACCACATTTCCAAACACATGGGGATGGCGGATAATCAGCTTGTGGCAGACACCGTCCGCCACATCGGAAAAATCAAATTTTCCCGCTTCCTCCTCCATCAAAGCATGAAAAACCACCTGCATTAACACATCGCCCAGTTCTTCCTTTAACAGCTCTGTGTCTTTGGTATCAATGGCTTCAATAGCTTCGTAGGTTTCCTCGATAAAATTTTGGCGGATGCTCTCATGGGTTTGTTCCCGATCCCAAGGGCAGCCCTCCGGCGACCGCAAAATTTTCATAATTTCAAGGAGATCATCTATATTATAATGATCCTTTCTTTGAAATTCCAAACTCAAAACTTCCTTTTTCTTAGAACAACAATTTATCTTATTTTACCCTATCCAATGCCGCTTTTCAAGTGCTTTTGCGATTTTTTCTCCTTTTGGCAGCATTAATAAATCCGTTTTTGTAAACGCCTTTAAAACCAATAGGGCAATTACATAGATTATTACCGCAACCACCAATGCCAAAAGAGTACAAAGCTTAGCAGAAGAGAGCACCTTTGTCAATAAATAATAGCTTCCGTAAGCGGAACCAGCGCAAATTACAGCAGCTGCCAAGGGCTTTAGAAAGATCGATACCATATCCGGCCGGACATGAGCTTCCTTACACAAAAAATACAGAGCGAAAAATGTTATAAATACATAGCACACCAAGGTACCGACACCGGCTCCCTGAATATTGATAGCAGGAATGCCCACCAGGGTATAATTTAGGATAATTTTGATAATAACACCCACTGATAACAGCTTTACTGGAAGATCTACCCGGCCTACCGCCTGCAGCATACTGCACAGAGGAGTGCTGGTAGAAGTAAAGATAGCGGCAATGCCTAAGATTACCAAAACGCTGGCGGCAGTATCCACTGTGGCCGTATTTCCGCCGTCAGAATATAAAAGAGACATAATTGGTTTCGCCATTACGGAAAGTCCTAATCCAGCAGGAATGGTTACCAGCATAGTAATTCTAATTACAGACTCTATGCTGGCTTTTATTTTTTTCGGCGAGCCTTCCGTCCAAGCTCTGGTAACCGACGGCAGAGCACTGATGCCAAAGGTTTGGGTAATCGCTGGAATCAGCATCATAAGCGTAGCGGCATATCCATAACAGCCATATAAGGTAGTATGTACCTTATCATTTTCTACGAGCTCCTGAGCGATAAGATCCTTGTATATGGCAGTAAGCTCTTCGGGATTATTTTGCATAATATCATATAGCCGGCGCTGAATTAGAGTAGAGTCCACTAAGCTTGCTACATTCATGACCAAGGCGCCGATAGCAATCGGAACCGCGATGGAAATCAGAAGCTTTATGGTAGAACGTCCGCTCCTGGCGCGCGGGGAACAAATCAGTTCCTCCTTAGTGATGCCATCTCCCCGGAGCTTAAAACGAATAAAAAGATAAATAAATCCAAAAGCGGAGCCAATGGTGATTCCAACGATAGCTCCGGCAGCCGCAAACGGTAACACCGCGCTTCTAGCCAACGCCTCGGAAGCATAAGGCGTTCCAAAGACAGTTCCGCTTTGCGCATATTCATTCATGCCATAATAAAGGATCAGCTGAGAGGCTGTCAAACCAAGAATCAGCTTACATAAAGCCTCAATCACCTCGGAAATCGCGGTGGGGAACATATTTTGCATTCCCTCATAATAACCGCGGTAGATGGACATCAGGCAAGCGAACAAAATGGTAGGCGCCAAGGTCAGCGTAGCATATTTGACATCAGGCGTATTAATTACGTTGCAATAGATGAAGGTGCCAACCACCATCAATAAAAAACCTATTAATCCCAACGTCAAGAAAATAGGAATCGAAACCCGGTGTATCTGCCGCACATCCCGATACCGTTTTCTCGCCATATTTTCCGACACCATTCTTGCGATAGCAATCGGGAAGCCGGCGGTGGCGATAGTAAATAACGGGTTGTAAAGATCATAGGCCGAATTGAAATACCCAAATCCCTCCGGGCCCAAAATCCAGCCTAACGGTATCTTAAATAAAGCGCCGATAATTTTCACCACAGCCATACTGGCTGTCAAAATCAAAGCACCCTGAAGAAAAGACTGACCGCCTCTTTTCTTTGTTTTCGCCGCCATTGCAACACTTCCAATCAGTTGTAATGTTCCGTGCTTTTTAAAACACATGTCTAAAGTATTATATTACCCTATTTTCTTCCATATGTACAGCGGATTCAGATTATTTTCATCGGCAACACAACAAAAAAGAGGGATCCTCCCTCTTTACGCCATTCTAAAAATCAACATTATGTAAACTATAGCATAAAATCAAAATGAGAGCATGGAAATCCTCTCCACGCTCTCATTTTGTTGATTTTATCAATCCTCTTTTTTGCAGTCGCAAGTATCATCGCAAGCTTCTCCGCTGCTATCGCCCTGACCGCAATCACACTCTTCATTTTTCGTTTTAGCGGCTTCCCCGCCGCAGACAGGCTCTTTCTCAATTTTTGCACCGCAGCAGTTGCAGTAATTAGATCCCAGAGAGTTCTCAAAACCGCACTTTGGACACTTTACTAAATTCTTCAATTCATCAATCTGCTGATTAATGGCAGCCAGACTCTCGTAAAGATCTTTAATAATTTTTACGCTGTCCTCGATCAAAGCGCTGTTATCTTCTCCATTTTGTTTTCCGTCATAGACAATCCGGCCCAGCGCCTCGAAATGCTTATTAATATCACCGTTTAGATCAGCCGCGCTAACCTTTAGCTTAGAAAGGTCATAAAGCTTGGTAGCGCTCTTTCCTACTGCGTTGGCCGCAGATTTTGCATTTATAACAACATCCTCTAAGATTCCCATTATGATCACTCCTATTTTATGATATTATATATTATACCATTTCATTTCAGCTTATTCAACGATAGGATATGTGTAAAAAGGAAACGTTTTGTGAATTTTTTAGAAATAGATTCCTCCACCTAAAAATTCGCGCAACAGGGAATCCTGCGGCACCAGGCCGGCATCAATCTGAACAAACCTGCTTAGCCGTCGTTTCAGATCCATCGCTGTATCATAAAATTCGCTAGCTGGGTGGATAGAATTCAAAAGCGCCAGCGCATCATGACAAAGCACACAAGGTTCGTAAATATGAATAGAATTTACCGTAATGTCACTGGTACGCTTAAAAGGCTGAATAAACAAATTTTCGCCACGGCAGACAGCCCCCCAGCTTTTCAGAGTTTTTTCCGGCCCGGTAGCTCTGAAGTGATAATCACGCACTAAGCGCCTCACCAATCTAAGGTTGCGGGGAGATAGGATAACCTCATCCCCATCCTTGATTCCCTGTTTTACACTTACATACATCTTCAAAATCTTATCCTCTGGCAGATGCGCTGTTACCAAGGGATTTAACGCATGGATTCCTTCCACAATAGCGATTCCACCCGGCGGCAGCTGTATCTCTGTAATCTCCGGCATGGGACGCTTCTTTTCAAAGTCAAAGGTAGGCTTTTTGCAGTAGCCTCGATTGGATAAATCCAGGAGACAGTTTTCTACCTGTTCTAAATTGAGCGCTCTAATATCCTCGTAATCATATTCGCCGCTGTCTAAAATAGGGGCTTTACCTTCTCCCATAAAAAAATCATCCAAAGAAATTTGGACTGCTGAAACGCCCTTTTCCTTAAGCAATTTCTGCAAAATACGAGCTGTAGTGGTTTTTCCGCTCCCAGACGGGCCGGAAAGCATAATGACTTTACAGTCGTTTTTCAAGGAGAAAACCTCCTGCGCCACCTCTTGAACAGCAGACCGATAGGCTCCCTCCACCTGGCGAATCAACTCTGCCGGCGCCTCTTTAGCCGCCTCATTAATTTCTAGGAACCGGTTGACGTATTTATGATAACTATTAGCAAAATTGATCATAAAACTGCCTCACTTGATTTTTTCTTTCCAGCATTTCCTGAAACCTGGAAAGATATTCATAGGGATATTTAAAATTAAATACCCGTTCCAAATAATCTCCCTGGGGCTGCTTCAATTTTGTGACGGCTCCAGCTCCGCAGGCTAAAATCGTATGGGTTTCATCCATCACATAAACGTTATAAAAGCTTTCAAAGCCCGGTTTAGCCCAGCCTACGTTTTCCAAATTTCCTACCATTTTACTCTGGCGGTATAAGTAGTAAGGCGCATATTGGCGGGACAGCAACACCTCGCCGGCATAATCCAGCATTTGAGCTGCTTCCAAACATTCATCTCTGTAAAGCTTTTTCCCTTCCATAGTAAGCTTAGAGGATTTTTTCATTGCTAAGGTATGGATTGTAACACTTTCCGGATCCAACTGGCAGATACCTTGTATTGTGTTCTGAAAGCTCGTCAAGGAGTCTCCGGGAAGACCTGCGATTAAATCCATATTAATATGATGAAACCCCTCTTTTCTCGCCAGCTTGAACGCGTCAATCGTTTGGCGCGCGGAATGCTTTCGACCAATCAGTTCCAGCACCCCATCATTTAAGGTTTGCGGATTGATACTGATCCGATCTACTCCGTATCGTTTCATGGCTTTCAGCTTTTCCGGAGTAATAGTGTCCGGCCTGCCGGCCTCTACTGTAAATTCCCGGCAGCAAGAAAAGTCAAAGTTCCGGCGGATAGTGCGGAGCAGAAGCTCCATCTGCTCCCAGGTCAGGGTGGTAGGCGTACCACCGCCAATGTAAACCGATTCCAATCGCAGGTTAAGTTCATGGGCGATTTGAGCAGTTTTTTCCAGCTCTTCACATAGGCGCGCTACATATTCCGGAATCATTTTATGTGCTCGTTCAATGGTCTGTGATACAAAAGAGCAATAGGAGCACCTGGTTGGGCAAAATGGAATCGAAACGTACAAGCTATAGGATTCTTTACGGGAAAGAGATAAAAGCTTCTGTTCCGCTTTCATTGTGATGGCCGCTAGCTCAGTTTTATTTTGAGATACCAGCAGTTTGTCTCTGAAATAAGCTTTTGCGCCAGTTTCTCCCAGTTCAGAGGTCAATCGCCGCATCAGCTTAATCGGCCGTACTCCAGTTAAAATTCCCCATGTTGGAGTTATCTGCGTCAGCTTGGTCAGCAAAGTAAACAGCAAAACCGCAAGCTCTCGCTCACATTCTTTTTCAAGATCCGGCGTTTCCCCGGACACACAGGCTTCCTGTTCTATCTTTTGACCATCTTGATATACGGCGGCATACAGCCGGATATGGTCTTCGCTCGGCTCCAAATATGCTAAAGCCCAAAAGGACGAAGCTGCATCAGGCATCTGATCCTTTATGATTGATATTTTTTCATTAGGGAAGAATATCCGGCAAAGGTTTTCCAGTTCATAATGAAAATCATGGTTTTTAATATATATCGTCATAATTACTTTGTCCTAAATATGGATTGTTTTCCCTTTCTTTTTGAAGCGTTGTCGGTCCTCCGTGACCAGGGTATACCAAATATTCCCCCTCCAAAGCGGCCAGTCTGGATAAAGAAGCTCTCATTTCCGCAAGATTTCCGGTTGGAAAATCCGTTCTGCCGATGCTGAAGCGCATTAGCGTATCTCCGGTAAAAAGAATATTTCCCAGGCAATAAACGCAGCTGCCGCTGGTATGGCCAGGCGTATGGAGAACTGTAATTGACTCTCCGCCAAAAGGAAGCGTGTCGGCTTCTCTTAGGGTAATATCCGGCTGAAAGGGCTCCACAGGAGAATAAAAGCTTTTTCCAAGATTCAGCGCGCCGTCTGCCGCAAACCTGGACTCAAGGTAAAACATCACAATCTTTCCATGGGTCATCCTTTGATAATAGGCTGCGCCCCCAATGTGATCAAAATGGCCATGGGTTAATAGAATATATTTTAAATTTTCAGCGCCGAGCTCTCTGACAGCATCATCTAACTCGTCACAGACCATCCCTGGATCTACCAAAAGGGTTTCTTTCGTTTTTTTTGACTGCACTAAATAACAATTGGTGTTCAACGGCCCTACTAAAAATCTCTGAACCTCCATCAACAAGCCTCCTTTTAAAGTTCCTTTGTATCCAGTAAGATGGTGACGGGCCCGTCATTGACCAAGGATACTTTCATATCCGCTCCAAAACAGCCTGTTTTGATCTCTGAAATTCCAGCATCCTTTAGATACCCGCAAAAGGCCTCATACAAATTCTTAGCTTCCTTCGGCGGCGCCGCTTTGGTAAAAGAAGGGCGTTTTCCCTTTTTACAGTCCGCGCACAGCGTAAAATTGGAAACCACTAATACCGAGCCGCCGGTCTCCAGCGCGGAAAGGTTCAGCTTTCCGTTTTCATCCTCAAATACCCGTAAAGACGCGGTTTTATTGGCTAAGATTCTAGCCTGTTCCTCCCCGTCCTGGGCTTCTATGCCCAGAAGAATCAGAAAGCCTTTTGAAATATGAGAAACGACATCGCCATTAATAGAAACCGACGCCTCCTGTACCCTTTGTAAGACTGCTTTCATGCTGATTTGCTCCCGTTCTAGTATTTTTTATGATCGTCCAATCGAGATAATACCGCTGATATTGGACAGCCTGGAAATCACGGATTTTAAATGCTCTAAGCCATTTACCGTAATCGTAGCGTAAATAATCGCGTTATTATCCTTTAGTTCCCTGGAATTCAAAGCGTGAATAAAGATGTGCATACTGGAAAGCTGGTTGGTTAAATCCGCAAGCAAACCGGTGCGGTCCGAGGCTAAAATCTCTAAAGTAGACTCAAATTCATCCTGGATATCTCCGGCCCACCGGGCATTGACCCAGCGTTCCGGCTCCGCTGCCTTAGAGATATCCTTAGGAACATTAGTGCAGCTTCTTTTATGAATGGAAACACCATAGCCTCTGGTAATAAAGCCGATGATATCGTCGCCCGGCAGCGGGTTACAGCATTTTGAGAACTTGATCAAGCAATTATCGATCCCATCGATAATAACCCCGCCGGTAGCCTTTGAAGGCGCCTTCTGATAGCGAACCTCCTGGCTTTCCTCTACAGGCTTCTTAATTTTATTATAATTATCCCGAATTCTTGGCATCAAGCGCCAAAGCTGGATGCCGCCATAGCCGAGAGCCGCATACAAATCCTCAACGGTTTGACAATGCTGATGGGTGGCGATTTCCTCTAAAAACGCCTTCATTTCCGGCTCCGGCAGTTCAATGCCGTTGCGCCGGAATTCCCGTTCAATCTCCGCCTTGCCCTCAATGATATTTTCTTCCCGCTTTTCCTTTTTAAACCACTGGCGGATTTTGTTCCTCGCCTCGCTGGTTTTTACGATTTTGAGCCAATCCCGGCTTGGGCCGTGGCTTTCCTCTTTGGTAGTAAGCACATCGATAATCTCGCCGGTTTTCACCTTATAATCAATCGGAACGATCCTTCCATCCACCTTAGCGCCGATCATTCTATTGCCTACAGCACTGTGGATTGCATAAGCGAAATCAATTACTGTCGATCCAATCGGCAGGCTGATGACGTCTCCCTTGGGCGTGAATACAAAAACCTCTTCCGGTGCTAAGTCTGTCTTGATCGTCCGCACGAGCTCGGTAGAATCCACAGTATCCTGCTGATTTTCCAGCATTTGACGAACCCACATCAATCTCTGCTCGAAGGAATCGCTCTTGGTAAGGCCCAGCTTATATTTCCAGTGCGCAGCGATACCATATTCCGCAGTGTGGTGCATTTCCCAGGTCCGAATCTGAACTTCAAAGGGAACCCCTTCTTTCCCCAGCACGGTAGTATGAAGAGACTGGTATAGGTTTGGCTTAGGCGTAGAAATATAATCCTTAAAACGGTTCGGAATAGGCCGGTACATGTCGTGAATCATTCCCAAGACATTGTAACAATCATTTAAGGAATCCACAATCACCCGCACCGCGTAAATGTCGTAAATTTCTTCCATAGACTTTCCTTGCACGAATACCTTGCGGTAAATGCCGTTAATGCTTTTTACGCGGCCTTCCAGATGTACATTGGGAATTACGCTGCTGACTCGGTCATAGATCTGCTTTTTGATCTTATTGATGAATTCTTCCCGTTCTCCAGATTTCATCGCCAAGGCGCTTTCAATTTCGTGATATCCAATCGGGTCCAAATAACGAAGGGAAATATCCTCCATTTCTTCCTTGAGGGCCCGGATACCCAAACGATGGGCAATGGGGGCATAAACCTCCATTGTCTCCAGTGCTTTATCACGGCGCTTTTGATCCGGCATAAATTCGATAGTACGCATATTATGGAGCCGGTCCGCCAGCTTGATAATAATCACCCGGATATCATCAGCCATTGCGATGAGCATTTTTCTCAGGTTTTCCGCCTGCTGCTCCTCGCGTGAAGAATAAGGAATCCGCCCCAGCTTAGTGACGCCGTCGGTCAAATTGGCAACCTCAATGCCGAACAGCTTTTTGATCTCCTCTAAGCCAACAGGCGTATCCTCCACCACGTCGTGCAGAAGGGAGGCCACAATGGATTCGGTGTCCATCCCCAATTCTACCAAAATGTAAGCGACAGAAACCGGATGCAGAATATATGGAACGCCAGACCGGCGCTTTTGGTCGCCATGGGATTCAAGGGCGAACTGATAGGCCTTATCGATTTTTTCCATATCAAAATCACGATCACTGGCCAGCAAAAGCGCTTTTAACTCCTCATAGGAGTGATCAACCTTTTTATCTAAGCGATGACCTTCAGACACTCTGCACACCTCCTTTTTCCCTTTGATTCCTAATTTTCCGCAATAACACAGAATCGTCCAGATTCACCTTACCGGCGATTTCTCTTAAGTGAATCTGATAAAGTGATCCGCTGGTCTGCAGCGTAACTAAGCCTAATTCCTCCATTACATCTAAAATTAAGCACAGAGCAGCGAAAGGTATCTTTTGCTCTAAACGAAAATATAAAACGTCAAGGCCGTAATTCCACCCTTTTTGTTCCCGAAGGTAACGGTAGACTACCGCAAACTGTTCCCGGTTAGGAAGCAGCTTTTCTGTTTTGTCATCAGAAAGGCCCTCGCCTCTTCTAGCGCCTTCATAAAGGGCTTGCTCCTGAAGTAAAGCCGCCTCATCCACACCGTGCAGCTTCAAATCTCGGATATGGATAGACAACGACGCCTCTCCCCGATATTCATTCCGTTCTAAAGTTACCGCCAAATCTAAAATATCCCCTGGCTGGTAAGGAAATTCCTCCGGCGTTACGGAAAAACGTATGGCGGTAATTTTGACCTTTTCCCGCTGGAAGGCCAATCTCAAATGCTTCCGATTTCCGCATGGGGTAATCCCCGTTAACGTCATTGAATACAGACCAAATAACGGAGCGGGATTCCCGGTGCCAAAGGGCTCTAACAGGGTAAGCTCCTCTACAATATCCAGCGAAAGCACCTGAGGCCGAAGCTTGCAATCCAGCAATAGCTTTGGGTAAGGCATCTGGGGATGCCTCTGAGCCGCATAAGCGTTGATCGCTAAACGGAAATCATCGATCTTATCTGTCTTGATTGTGATGCCCGCAGCCATGGGATGACCTCCGAAACGGACTAAATGCTCCCGGCAGGCATAGACGGCATCTGAGAGCGAGAAGCCTTCTACGCTGCGCCCAGAGCCTCTGGAAAGCTCTCCTTCTCTGGAGATAACAACGCAAGGTTTTCCGTATTTTTCTACCACTCGTGAGGCGACGATTCCGACCACACCGGCGTGCCAGTTTTCTCCATCTACAACCAGAATCCGGTCAAATCTTCGCTCCGGATGTGCTTGTAAATATTCCTCAATCTGAAGGGCGATATCCCCCTCTATTTTTTGGCGTTGCTGGTTTTGCTCTCCGATTTCTCTTGCTAAGTCCTCCGCCTCGTCGGGATACTCGGAAAGGAGAAGCTTTACCGCTTGCCTGGAAGATCCTAACCTGCCTGCCGCGTTAATTCTGGGCACAAGAGAAAAGGCTACAGAGGTAGAAGTCAGTTTCTTGCCTTCTAAGCCGGATTCCGTGATTAGCGCCTGGATACCCAGTCGGTCTGTGCGGGAGAGCTGGGCAAGACCATGCTTTACCAACACTCTATTATCCTTTTCTAAGGGAACGATGTCCCCGATGGTCCCAATCGCAGCTAAATCCGAGTAATTTTCCAGGAGAGTGCTGAAGCCGCCGTCTTTACCTTCCAGTGCCGAAATCAATTGGAAGGTTACCCCCACGCCGGCCATATTTTTAAAAGGGCAATCACAATCCAGCCGATGAGGATCCACCACTGCGACCGCGGGAGGCAGTATGTCTCCCTGCTGCTGGTGATGGTCAGTAACTACCGTGTCTATATGTAAGGAATTGGCGTATTCTACCTCTCGGGCAGCGGCAATTCCGTTGTCTACTGTGATAATCAGGCGAACGCCCAGCTCCGACAATTTTCGTACGGCATCTATATTCATACCATATCCCTCCGATTCACGTTCAGGGATATAATACATAACGTCGGCTCCTAAGGATTCCAAATAGGAATATAATAAGCTGGTTGAAGTTACGCCGTCGGCATCATAATCACCGTAGATGCAGATTTTTTCGAATTGATCCAGCGCCTGATGGATTCTTTCCACGGCTAAATCCATATCCTTGAGCAGAAAAGGATCAAAACAGCTATCAGGAGTATTCAAAAAGCTCTCGATTTGCTCTTTGCTGTGAAAGCCGCGTATCACCAGCATCATCGATAAAAACTGGGATAATCCATATGTCTGTGCAATTGTTTTCGCTATTTCTTTATCCAGCGGCGCTGTCACCCATTGTTTCATACCAAAATCCACACCTACCCTATAAATAAATATTTTACCATTTTCCCTACCGTTATTCAAGCAAAAGAAAAAGCTCCCCGGAATCCCCGGAGAGCTTTTTAAATATTCTAATCAGCTTGAGGCATCCGCGACATCCACACTTACCGTATACTGGCCGTATGCCCAGCATCCTGAAGCGTCGTTTATGGAGAATGTAACCTCCATTTCCTTGTGCCCGGTATCCCGGTTTTCAAAATCAACCCTACCGCTAATCTTATCTGCGGTCAAAGCTTGAAGCTGATCATTAGGCCCTACAACCACCACGTCTACTTGATCGGAAAGTACTGTTGGATTCTTTCCGTCAGGAACATTGATACAGCTAAACTGATTTTTAGAAACAGAAAATGTCTTTTCGCTATAACCGGACAGATCAACTGTCACCGTTACCGTACTGGCGTTACTCAGATTTCTGCATCCGATTGGCAGTTCCACCTTTAATTCAAATTTATTATGATCTGGATTAATTTCCGCAAAATCAATCGGAGAAAGCTCTATAGACTTGAATTCCGCCATAGTAGCCTCAGGCCCGGCAATCTCTAAGGTGGACGGAGAAACCGTCACATCTGAGGAGTTAAAACCGGAAGGCATATTCTGGAAGACTGCCTTTACCGGAACAGTCGCCCGCTTTAAAACCACGATGTCCGCTTGAACCTCCGTATTGCTGATGGTCAGCTGGTTATAATCCTCCGTACTCAACTGATTTCCTTCCGCATCATACAAGACAATAGGAACCGTCAGAGACTGGGATGAGGTCAGGGTCTCGCTAATCGTATAATCGGCCTGCACCTTATCAATTTTATTTACAATGCTTTCCGGACCGGAAACCGTTATTTTTTCAGGGGTAAACTTAGTGGTGCCGGCAAAATATTCCGGATCGGTTTTATATTGAATATTATCTGTAATTTCAAAAGATTGCTCTTTAAGCCGGTCTACCAAAACCTGAATGGTCTGTGGTACCAGGGAAGTCTGAGAAATTTCATATCCGCTCAAGGTGCCTTGCTGTTTCGCCGAGAGCACCAAGGTATAGGTCCCCGCTCTGTCGATCGTCCCGGCCTGGAGAGCAGTTACCAGAATATTTTCCTTCTGAACCTGGCTTACGATAAAGCTGGAGCCGGAAACAGAGACGCTGGCGGTCTGGTTATCATTAAAAACCATCAAATCGTTATCTTTGGCATTCTGAGACAGCTCGATGGTTACAGGGATATCGCTGATCACCTTATGGCTCTCCGTACTGGTGTTGGTTGCTGAAACTGTAAACCATAAAATAATAGAAACCAACACGGAAAAAATCATAACGAATTTATCATTATAAAAAAGGCGCCCTATACTAAATTTATTTTTTTTCATCTTTTTTCACCCTCCTGAAGGAAGAGAAAATCGGCCTGCGGTCGCCGTCCTCCGCCACATCGGGAAGGATTTCGTTTTCCAACGCACCCTTCAGCGTTTCTCTCGTATAATTACGGGTAATCACACCGTTGATTGCTAAAGAAATTGTCCCGGTTTCCTCGGAAACTACCAAGATTACCGCATCTGAATTTTCGCTCATTCCCACCGCAGCCCTATGGCGGGTTCCCAAATCCACGCTTAGGGAATCATTTTTTGTCAGAGGCAGAATACACCCCGCCGCATAGATCATCCCATTGCGGATAATCATAGCGCCGTCGTGCAAGGGCGCCTTATTGAAAAAGATGTTCCCGATAATCTGCGCCGATGGATCGGCATTGACAATCGTGCCGGTATCCACAATTTCGCCGAGCTTGGTCTGCCGCTCAAAAACGATTAAAGCGCCGGTTTTAGATTTTTGGAAGGAGGCCGCCGCCTCTACGACCGCGTTGATGCATTTCCGCTCCTGCTGCAAAAGAGATTCGCCTTCCTTAGCGACGCTGAAGGTTCTGGTGCCGATTTTGGTACGGCCGATATGCTCCAGCGCACGGCGAAGCTCCGGCTGGAAAACCACAAGCAACGCAATAATACCAAATTGGAAGAAGTTATCCAACAGGGTTTTGATCATTTTTAGATTTAACTGAGAACTGAGAGCCCATGCAATTATCATAATTAAAAGGCCCTTTACCAATTGTTCGGCACGGGTTTCCCGGACTAACTTAATTAAGCTATATATTAAAAAAGCCACAACGACAATATCCAGCACATCAACCGCGCGGAATTGCCGCATAAGTTCTAAAAAGGCATTGAAAATGTTAGTAATGAACTCCCCCATATTTGCCTTCTTTCCTTCGCCTAAACAAGCTGAATGTTTTTATTTCCCATTTTATTTTAACATATCTGATACGTTATGCAACCTTTTCCATACTATTTTTTTGCGATTTTTCCTACTACATTCACAAGAAAGTCAATTTCCTGCTCTTTGCTGAATACGGATGGACAGACCCTTACTGCGCCGGTTTCCAAGGTGCCGGCGAATTTGTGGGCCTCCGGCGCGCAGTGGATTCCGGCTCGAACAAAAATTTGATGCTGATTCAGCTGAGCGGCGGTCTCTTCACTGGGCATATCAGCGATATTAAAGGAAAGCAGCGGCACAAAAGCTGGAAATTCCGGCCTTGGCATGAATAGCTTTACTTTTTTTATCGACGACAATTTATCGTACAAGCGAAGCATCAATCTTTGTTCATGCTTTGCGATCGTTTCCGGCTTTATTTTAGAGACATATTCGATACCGGCCCGTAAGCCGGCGATTCCGGGCATATTAGGAGTACCGCTTTCCATGCGGTCCGGCATCGTTCCCGGCTGTATTAGGGAAATGGAGCTTGTTCCTGTGCCTCCCTCAATGATGGTAGAAAGCTTATCCCCATTGGGCGTAATAAGAAGGCCGGTCCCCATTGGGCCATACAAGCCCTTGTGGCCAGCAGCACATAGATAATCAATCCGGCTGTCTTGAACATCGATGGGTAAAATTCCCGCAGTTTGAGCCGCGTCGACTAAAATCGGAATTCCATATTCCTTTCCCATAGCCGAGATTCTCTCAATAGGAAGACGGATTCCCCACACATTAGAAGCATGCATACAGACGATCAGCTTTGTTTTTGCGTTCAGCGCTTTTCGAAAGCCATCTAGAGTCGCGTCGCTGTCTCCGGGAACTACCTGCGCCTGGGTATAACTGACTCCTTGCTGGCGAAGCGCCTCCAAGGGCCGCATGACGGCATTGTGCTCTAAGCAGGAAACCACCACATGGTCTCCAGGCTTTAAAAGCCCCTTCAATACTATATTGATAGCGTGGGTGCAGTTTAAGGTAAACGCCACATTTTCCGGGCCTTCCGCATGAAATAGATTCGCCGCGGCGACCCGGCAGCGGTATTCCTCTTCTGCCGCAGCCATTGACATTTTATGGCCGCTTCTTCCTGGATTAGCCCCGTATTTTTGCAGAGCGGTCCGCACGGCGTTGGTTACTGCCATAGGCTTGGGATACGTGGTAGCGGCGTTGTCAAAATAGATCATGTGGACTCCTCCCAATCGGTTCTGCCCACTATTTTTATCCCATGGGTGCGCAGAAGATTTTCAGCCTCATCGATCCGTTTGGGAACATATAAGCTGTAGCCGCAGCCGCCGTTTCTTTCTATTTTAGGCGTCCTTTCTATATATGCCGCAATTCCATTGTTGATCAGCAGATCTCTAGCCTTCATCGCATAAGTGATGGAGCTGACCATAATCAAAGGCTTGCCCATAAATATCACCTCACTGTTTTAGGTTATAAAACAGTATATGCAGTGAAATGGATTCTGCTTATCCAAATCAAGCAATTAAGCAGACCGCATGAGCGGCAATTCCCTCTAACGCGCCGGTAAAGCCCAGCCCTTCTTCTGTTGTCGCCTTTATGTTTATACAATCCAGAGAAATTTCACATGCCTTTGCTAAGTTTTCCCGCATTTGAGCAAGATAAGGCATCAGCTTTGGCCTTTGGGCTAATATGGTAGCGTCAATATTTTCTATATGGTAATTTTTCTTTTTCAGCCAATGACATACCTGTCTCAGCAGCTCCAGGCTGTCGGCGCCCAGGTACAAAGGGTCGGAATCCGGAAAATGCCTGCCAATATCTCCCAGGGCCGCCGCGCCTAATAAGGAATCCATAATCGCATGGGTAAGCACATCCGCGTCGGAATGACCCAGCAAGCCCTTTTCGTAAGGGATTTCCACACCGCCTAAAATCATTCTCCTTCCTTCCGTTAAACGGTGAACATCATATCCGTGGCCAATTCTCATGCGTCTTCCTCCCTCAACTGTAAAATATGCTCTCCCAACGCTAGATCATCTCTCGTAGTAATTTTTATATTTTCATAGGAGCCCATGCAGAGATGAACCCCCACTCCCAATTGCTCGACCAGCTGGCAATCGTCAGTATAATCGGCTCCCTCCTGTTCCGCTTTTTTCATAGCCCTTTGATAGACGGCTTTCTCAAACACCTGCGGCGTCTGCACATTCCACATCAGTGCTCGGTTGGGAGTCCCCTGCACATAGCCTTCTCCATCTACTACTTTAATCGTATCCTTTACCGGTACTCCCAGGGAGGAAGCGCCAAAACAAATACCGTCCGATACGGCTCTCTGAATATCCTCCGGGGTAATCAACGCCCGGGCGCCGTCATGAATGGCGAAATGTGTCGCCGCTCCGGCGGCCTTTATTCCTTGAAATACCGACTGCTGACGGGTTTTCCCGCCTGATACGACCGACGACAGCTTGTGGACACCGAAAATCTGTGCGATTTCCAGCATTTCTTCCCGTTCTTCCTTTCGGCATACGAGTACGATCTCCTGAATACAATCCGTATTCTCAAAGGCCAGCAGGGTTCTTGCAATCACAGGCATTCCCTTTAAATCCAGCAGCAGCTTGTTTTTTCGGGTTCCCATACGGGTGGAGCCCCCGGCCGCTACAATTAAAGCTGTAACAAATGACTTCATATTTCCTCTCCTTGAAGTGCAGAAAAGCCAGAAGAAAAGAACTCTCTCCTGGCTTTTTTGATTCTTAGATTAGGCCTCCATGCCCAGCTGCAACGCCTTTTTGTTGGCGTCGATCAGATGAGCCTTTCTAGGAGGTACACATTTTTCCACCGCTTTATAGAGGGCATCTTCCGTACAGAAATTGGTTTCATGGAAAAGCTTTCCTACCAAAATAATATTGGCAAGCCCCTTCAGTCCATTGTCCTCTGCGATTTTGGTAGCGGGTACATAAAACGCTGTTACGTCATCCCGTTCCACCTTCTTATTAATCAAGAAGCTGTCTACAATTACAATGGAGCCCGGCTCTACGTCATTGATAAATTTATCAAAGGACGGCAGATTCATTGCGATAAACACATTAGGATTAACCACTAAAGGAGAGCCGATAGGCTGGTCGGATATACAGACACTGCAGTTCGCTGTGCCGCCGCGCATTTCCGGGCCATAAGAAGGCAGCCAGGAAATCTCCTTTTCATCCATCAAACCGCCGTAAGCAATAACCTTTCCAGCGAAAAGGATTCCTTGCCCGCCGAAGCCGGCCAGAAGCATGTTGAAGTTCTTATTCGTGCTCATGCAGTCTCGCTCCTTTCACGCTGTCCTTGTAAACGCCCAAGGGATAATAAGGCAGCATATTGTCACGCAGCCACTGAAGCGCCTCAATCGGAGATAATCCCCAGTTGGTGGGACAGGTGGAAACCACCTCGACAATGGAAAAGCCCTTACCCTCAATCTGGTTCTGAAACGCCTTTTTAATCGCTTTTTTCGCGATATTAACGTTCTTCACACAGTCTACAGTAACACGCTGTGCCAGAGCCACGCCGTCCAGCGTCGACAGCATCTCGCAAACACGGACAGGATATCCGGCAACGTTTACGTCTCTGCCGTAGGGCGTGGTCTGGGTCACCTGGTTCGGCAGAGAGGTCGGTGCCATCTGTCCGCCGGTCATGCCGTAAATCGCATTATTGACAAAAATCACAGTGATGTTTTCACCGCGGGTAGCGGCGTGGACAGTTTCAGCGGTACCGATTGCCGCCAAGTCGCCGTCTCCCTGATAGGTGAACACCACATTCTCAGGCCTCGCACGCTTAATGCCGGTAGCAACCGCCGGCGCTCTGCCGTGAGGAGCTTCCACCATATCGCAGGCGAAATAATCATAATTCATCACAGCGCAGCCAACAGGGGCAACGCCGATTGCTTTTCCCTGAATTTCTAATTCGTCCATAACCTCCGCGACCAAACGGTGAATGATGCCGTGGGTGCATCCGGGGCAATAATGGAAGGGTACATCCAACAGGGATTCTGGTCTTTTAAACACAACCGCCATTACAGAACACCTCCCGCTTTCTTGACCGCGCCCAGCACCTCAGCAGGAGTGGGAATCATACCGCCGGTGCGGCCGTAAAATTCTACCGGCTTCTGATCATGGATCGCTAAACGCACGTCGTCTACCATCTGGCCCATGCTCATTTCCACAGCAAGGAATTTCTTCACATGCTGAGCGGCTCTTTGCAAAGCGTCTGTTGGGAACGGCCAAAGGGTGATTGGACGGATTAAGCCCGCCTTTATGCCCTCAGCTCTCGCGGCGTTGACCGCGCTGCGGGCCACACGGGAGGAAGCGCCGTAAGCCACGACTACGATATCTGCGTCGTCTACCAAATATTCTTCCGCCCTCTGCTCTGTTTTTTTAATGGTTTCATAGCGTTCGAAACGCTCTTTCACCAGCCGCTCCAGGTCGGCAGGCTTCAAATAGAGGGAATTCACCACATTATGGGGACGCTTGAACTGATGCCCGGTCAGCGCCCAGGGTTTGTCGATCTTAGCGTTTTCCCCTTGGTCCTTAAACTCTACCGGCTCCATCATCTGACCCAGCATACCGTCGGCCAAAATCATGGCGGGCATACGGTATTTATCCCCTAAATCAAAAGCTAGGGAGACAAAATCCACCATTTCCTGCACGGTAGAAGGGGCAAATACTAAAATCTGAAAATCGCCGTGGCCGGTGGCCTTGGTGGCCTGCCAGTAGTCGGCCTGGGAAGGCTGAATGCCGCCCAAGCCAGGGCCTCCGCGCTGCACATTAATAATCAGCGCAGGTACGTCGGAACCGGCGATGTAGGAGATTCCTTCTGTTTTCAGGCTGATGCCGGGAGAAGACGAGGAGGTCATGGCCCGCACACCGGCGGATGAGGCTCCCAGCACCATGTTAATCGCAGCAATCTCGGATTCCGCCTGGAGGTATGTACCGCCGATTTTAGGCATCTTCTTAGACATATAAGCCGCAAGCTCAGTCTGAGGGGTTATGGGATAACCGAAGAAATGACGGCAGCCTGCGCGAATAGCTGCTTCCGCCAGCGCTTCGTTTCCTTTCATCAATACTCTTTCGGACAACTTCGTCACTACCTTTCCACTGTAATCGCTACATCAGGACACATCGTCGCACAAGAGGCGCAGCCGATGCATTTTTCTTCGTCAATCAATTCTGCCGGATGATAACCTTTCGCGTTGATCCGGTCTTTCGACAGACGAATAATTTTTTTCGGGCAGGCATTGACGCACATTTCACAGCCCTTGCATACTTCTTCTCTCACAATGATTCTTGCCATCTACGACCCTCCTTTATTTGGATCCTTTGGGGTTATTGCTCCCAAGGGGGTTTTACATAAATTTCTACTGGATAAACATTCTCCCCGGCTTCTTTAGCCTTGCCCGCCAGAAAAGCAGGAACCGTAGTAAACGCCAAAGGAAGGTTTAAAAGCTCCGCTGTTTTTTGAGCGAAAGGGATTCCCTGCAAAATGTCATCCACAGTGGTTTCAGCCTGCAAATGAGAATTGTTCACCACGCCTGTCGCCGTCAGCCGGCAGGCAGACTCAATTTCCTTCAACAGAGCGCAAGCCTCTTTGGAGGTCTGGGTTAGGGCGCGGTAGCGGTTCACCACGTACAGCATTTGGTATGGAAGCTGCTGAATGCTTTGAGAAATGCTCCCCAGCGCTGTGGCGCCGGCATCATCCCCGCCCACATCGATAATCACCGTTCGATCCGGCATATTGAAAATTCGGTGCAGGTCTACCGGTAAGGCAGGCAAGTCCAAATTAGAATGAGCGAAAACCGGGGCGATTAACTCGATTTGATTGGAATAAATGACCTCCTGAAAATCAGAGGATCGGAAATAAGGATTGACCAAATCTAGGTCTACCAGGGTGACCTTTCTTCCCGCTTTTTGCAGGTTGACTGCCAAATTTAAAGAGAGATTGGTCTTTCCGCAGCCATAATGACCGCAAACTATGATAAACTGACCGAATTGAAACACTTACTCACCTCATTAACTGGCATTGAATATTATTATAGCACGTTTCGGCTTTCTAGACAAGAAACAGAAAAAACCTTATTACCTAATTTCTCCCAGTAATAAGGTTTTTATTTTTATGCATAATTCATAGCATACGATTGAAAAATATCCGCCATAACCTTTTGCCCTTGCTCATTTAAGTGGATTCCATCCAAGCACAAATAATCCCGGTAATTATGAATCGCTAAAAATTCATCCCGCACATCGATAAGCGGTAAATTCTTTTGATAGGCCACCCGTTCCATCGCCCTGGAATATCGTTCCTGCTGGCGATAGATGGTATCCGTTTGTCCTCCCAGCCATTTTAAAATAGCCTTTGGATCCGTGTCCTTCAGACTACTGATCCAGCGATAATACCGCTCCCCGTCAATCGGTGGAAGATTCATAAACACAGGCTTTATGGAATGAGACAGCAGCAGATCCGCCATTTTCTCCATTGTGGAACAAAATGTCTGAAAAGGTGTATGAGGCTCGTGGTGCGCTTCTGGATTACGGCTGATTTCAGACCAGTTGTAGTCACAGTCATTTCCACCGAACTCCAAAAGTGCAACCTCTGCCTGCAAGCCATTGTTTAAAGACGCCTGTAGATTTTCCAAGGCCTTTGGAGCAGTACAGCCAAAACGGGAATTGTTTTTTACTGTAAAGGGGAATGCCTTGCTGAATAAGTTTACCGAGCAAGTCTTCAAAGGCTTATATCTGCTGGTTTTTTCATCAAAAATAATACCCTTTAAAAGGGAATCTCCCCAAATCGCCAAGTTTTGTATCATTGATAGCTTCATAATGCCACACTCCAACCTTGATAATAAAAGGATACCGCACATATATGAACTGGATATTAAACACTTGAAAAAGAATAGATAGTATGTAAAGCCAGCGGCAAGCCGCTGGCTTAGTCCTCTAACGCTTGAATTAATTCGTCTCTCAGCTTTCTCATATGCTGAATTTCAAAGGATACCGTATGCTTTAACATCCCATTATAAAGATCCCCCATGCCGTCAGGCTGAAAGTCCCGTTCTCTCAGGTTATCCAGTCCCTCTTCCATCTGATGAATTTGGTCATCCATATAATGCTTGATTTGTGATTGACTGTAATTCATAACTTACGCACTCCTAAAAATAGAATTTTATCCTTAGTATGTGCCAAAAGATGAAAAAAATCCCTTCCGTTAATACAAAAAGAAGGGATTTTTTATTATTGGTAGAGCTCCACCTTGTCAAAATGATAAATCGCATTGAATAGATTGGTGGGAAATTCCTCTAATTGATTGTTAAAAGCAACCGCTCCGTTATTATATTCCTCAATCAGATAGTTATCCTTGTACAATTGAAAAGATTCATACAAGCTCTTGGCATCTCGTTCATTAGAATCCTTTAGATTTGTTCCTTGCAATGAAATATATAAATCCGTCATTGCATTCTCAAGATCTAAATCCGCGTCATACTTTTCCGACAGAGTTTTCGCGTGGCGGAGACGGTCAATTGCGGCCTGAGTAGGTTCCACATCAGCCTGTTGATGGGTATCCGCTTGCTGTTTATTGTATTGTTTGGCAATATAGACCATATCCTGGGCATATTCCATACGCCGATTCAAATCATCCTGTATTGAATAATATTCTCCTCGGTAAAAAGCCTGTTCCGCTCCATGATGTGCCCTGGAAATAGAGAAATAGCTGCCATACATAATACCAGCTATAATCATAATTGCCATGGCAGAAATAGCAAAAGCTTTTTTGCGTAATAATTTCATGGTTTTCTCCACTAATATAAAATTCAGCTGTTAATATTCAACAGCTTTTGTTTCAATTCATTTTCAATCCGTCCTAATTCAGCCTCTGCAGCGACACGCTTCTGACGCCCCTCAGTTTGAATTTTTACCACTTCATCCAATGTTGAGATCAGAGACTCGTTAGTATACTTGAGGGTTTCAATATCCACGATTCCCCGTTCTGATTCCTTTGCGGTTTCAATGGTTCCCATTTTCAGAGCATCGGCGTTTTTCTTCAAAAGCTCATTGGTCATATTCGTGACTTCTCTCTGAGCCTCCATCGCCTGCTGAGAATGGGCCAGCCCTAAAGCGATAACCATTTGGCTTTTCCAGAGAGGAATCGTGTTGACCAAGGTGGATTGGATTTTTTCCGTCATCATTTTATCATTATTCTGCACCAAACGAATCTGAGGAGCCATCTGAATGGAAATCATTCTGGTCAATTCCAAGTCATGAAGCTTCTTTTCAAAGCTGTTGCACTGAGCGGAAAGATCATTAGCCGCTTGGGCATCCTCCGGCAGGCCGGACATTTTTGCTTTATCCAGCAAGATAGAAAGATCGTTTTCCCGAACCTGCTTCAGCTTTTTCTTACCAGCCAAAATATACATAGTAAGTTCTTTAAAGTACATCAGATTCAAATCATACATTTTATCTAGTAAGGCGACATCCTTCATCAGCTGAATTTGATGTCCCTCTAAGGCTTCGGAAATTTTATCCACATTCACTTCTACTTTATCATATTTAGCTTTCATTGTAGCGATTTTATTTCCGGTTTTCTTAAAAAAGCCGAAAAAACCGCCCTTTTCTTCCTCATCAACGGAAAAACCCTTAAGCTCTGTCATCAGGCCGGTGATCATATCGCCTACCTCGCCCATATCCTTAGTACGGACGTTTTCCAGTGCGGATTCAGAAAAATCAGCAATTTTTTTCTGAGACGCAGCGCCATACTGCATAACCATAGATGTATTGGTAACGTCAATCTTATCGGCAAAATCATCGACCATTTTCTGCTCTTCCGGAGAGAGCCTTTGGGCCATCTGCTCGGCGGTCGCCAAGGCCTGATCCGCTGCCTGTTGGGGAGCTGCTGTTTCTAAAGCTGCCGCGGGAGCTGCAGGAGTTTCAAAAGTAAGTTCGATTTTTTCTTGATCCATGTTGTGTTACCTCTTTCCTATTTATCGTTTATTCCCCTTTGTGCTTAGCTTTATTAAAGTCGCTACCGGTTAGTCCTTCTTGCGCCAACATTCCCTCTAAGACCGTAATATCCGTTGAAATATCCATAGCCTCATCAGCAAACAAGTGATCCAGCTGCTTTTCAAAGGCCATCACAATAGTATTCATCATCCGCTCAATGCTAAGCATAGTCTCTGAAATATTGGTGCCGGTGATACCAGTATCCTCCAGCTTATCGTAAGAAGACAAAAGCTTTAGAGTGGTTGGCAAATAATAATTCATAAACTTGCGGATTTGAGGCGCCTTTTTCAGATTTTCAGATACAAATTCAAAAATCTTTTTTGAAATTTCCTCCAGCTTGCGAATCTGCTCAGAAACTGTTTCATCCTCAATAGCAATATCTGCTTCCTGCATTTTCTTCAAATAGTTTTGCCCGTCTATAATCAATTGATCGATTTCCCGATCTCCTGTTTCAACCTTTTTTTCTGGAATCGGAACAAAAACTCTTTTCCCTTTAAAGATCAGCTTACAAAGGAAAAATACGCCCACAGACAGGAGAAGCATAATGATAAAATCACTCAGCCGATAAATAGGCGCCACCAGGCCCCAAAAAAGCACAAACAAACCGACCCCATAGTAGCAAGCGACTGATTTTTGCCGCACTTCCATCATTCCCGGGGGCACAGGCTTTTTGGAGTTCTCCTTTTTCTGCCGTTTGGTCTTAATCGGCTCGTAAACCTGATAAGGAGGCGTCTGCTTTCTTCCAGATGTTTGGTTATTTTGGGGCGGAGGGGTGGTATAGACTCTGCCAGGCGGAGGCTGATATCCTCCCGAAAAATTTTCAGAAGGCGCCTGTCCAGGACGGTCCCCTTCCGCTTGATAAGGGGGCTGTTGATGCGGCATACCGTTTTCAGGAGGATTTTGGCTTTTCTTGCGTTGGCTATCCTGGATTTCTTCCGCCGCTTGGTTTAAGCTTTTCTCCACCACATCTTTTGCTTTTTTTAATGCATGATAAGTATAAGACGATTTCACGTCCCAGTCCCAACGACCAGACATAACGTCCTCCTTGTAACTTTTTTTCTACGCTTTCACTAACATTTTACTTTGATTACAAAGTAGTGTCAAGGAAAATGACGGTTGATAACGATAAATTTACAGCTTGTTTTTATTTGCCTTACACCTTGTCAAAGACTGCATAAGCCGTATAGTCCAGGCCATGTTTCCAAGAGCTTAACAGTAGTCGCTATCATTGTCTTTCTGAGATTTCTGATTCTACAGGTTAATTCGTTCTGCTTATAATGCTGTAAAGCCCGTTGTCCCGACCATGTTTTTCACTAATGATACATTATTCTATTTTCACGTAAATTCAATAATTGGTTTTTGAAACAAAATAAAATAATTTATTACTCATGGACTCAATACAAATATATTCTTAAGATACCATTCTAAAGCAATTGTCTTTTGACATAAAATTTTTCTGGCCTTGGTAGCTTTTTCCCTTACGGCTCTAAAGAATCGGCAGATGACTCCGTCTGTTGCTGTGTCGTTCCGCATCTGACAATCCAATCAGAGGCCCAGGATAAAAGAGTAGCAGAGAGCCTTTCAAATTCCTTCCTTTCAGTAAGATTAGTGTTTTTAAGTGTTTGACCAATCAGCAAAATAGCTTGATCCTCTGGAAGCAGATGATTTAACAAGTCTTTCCGGCGTCTTTCATATTTGCCTGTTTGCAGAAAGCCAGCAGCCTGTAACGTAAAAGCCGCCGATTTATATAATCCTTTTAGAAGCTCCCAGCTTTTCTCATGAACCATATTATGCATACAGCCATGATATATGTTGCAGGCGCCTATCCTTATTGCACGCCGTACATCCGCGGCTGTAAAATATTCTTTCAAGGAATTTAAGGAACCGATAATAGGAAGAGTGTCATAATAAAATTGAAATAAATCGGATTTTTCCCAATTAAGCAATTCCTGTTTTCCTGAGATAAAGCCACATGCCTTTTCTCTATACGGCAAACGGTCTAACAATGCGCTATAAGCCTTTATATCCTCCAGTGTCACTTTGTCTAAAATAACTACAGCGTCGATATCACTTTGCTCAGTCGCCTCATTTCTTCCATAGCTTCCTTGTAAGCCAACAAACCAGATACGGTTTCCAAATATCTTTCTTAATTCACTGGAATATTCTTTCATCCAAAGATTAATATCAAAATTCATTTGTTACCCTCCGAGTTTATTTTTTAATTTTCAATAATCAGGATACTGTAAATTTCTGTCCTGCGTATTATCTATTAATTTGATACGGTCTTTTTAACGATGACAAGTCAGCGGCCTAAACTCCAGCGAAAATGATCCCTTTTATACTGGTGCGGCTAGGAATAAGCTCATTGGGAAAAAGGAAAGGCCAGCTAAGAAAGGCTGGCCTTAAAATGTATTACTTTATTTATAAATGGTTACTTCTCTTCCCAATCCGCTACCGCTTTTCTCTCCAAAGGCGCATCATACTCGTCGCCAATATCAAAGATTCCTGTATGAAGCTTCCCCTCATCCTGAGCCATAGATACATAATCTCCATCCGCCACAATCATATGGTCAATCAGCGTAACATTTACCAATGCAAGCGCCTCTTTCACCCTAACAGTGGTTTGCAGATCTGTTCTAGAGGGCAACGCAAAACCGCTGGGATGATTATGAGCGAGAATCGCCTGAGTAGCATCATAGCTGGCTGCCAATCCAACGATTCTTCGGAGATACACATCGCAGGAATTGGCAGTTCCTTCCGTCACCACACCACAATATAGAACCTTTCCCTTTCCATCCAGAAGGGTAAGCACAACTGCCTCGTTGCTTCTGCCTGTAAATTTGCTCAAAATGATATCAATGACTTCTTCCATGGAGGTTGGGCCCTTGTCCGCTTTGCTCTCGATATAAAACCGGCCGATTGCGGAAAACAGCTTAATCGTAATCGCACTTCCACGGCCGATTCCCTTATATTTCATTAACTCTTCGATCGGAGCATCCAGTAAGGCCGGAAAGGAGCCAAAGCCTTCCAACAATTCGTGAGCCAGTGGATTCATATCTTTTCTTGGCACTGCCGCATACAGCATTAATTCTACTACTTCATGAGGTTCTAAACTGGAAAGCCCATGGCGTATAAATTTTTCTCTTAAGCGGTCTCTATGTCCGTCATGCAGTGATGTTTTCTTCATTTAATTTTACGGCTTCCCGGTTTTATAACCGGAATTTTACCTTCCTTACACAATGGACATTCGCTGGGCTCATAAGATTCCACTTCCATAGAAATAACCGCTTTAAAGGGTACGCCAAAATCAATTTTTCCTCCAGTACGGTCAACAATAGAACCAATCCCTACCACATCGCCGCCGGCAGCTTTAACAAGCTCCAGAACCTCACGAACAGACCCTCCGGTAGTGACTACATCCTCTACCAGAAGCACCTTTTGTCCAGGTTGAACCTCGAATCCCCTACGCAAGCACATTTTTCCATCCTGGTCTCGTTCTGCAAAAAAGTTTTCACAATGTAAACCCCGGCTTACCTCATAAGCCATCTGCACCGCCCCCATAGCGGGTCCGATGACCACCTCTACCCCATCATTTCGGAACTGTTCAGCCAGAGCGCTGCACAACTCCTCGCTGTATTTTGTATTCCGGAAAACCTTAGCGCACTGTAAATATTTATTGCTGTGCCTTCCAGAAGTCAATAAGAAATGCCCTTCTAAAAGAACGCCGGCCTCCTTTAAAATTTCAAGAATTCTTTCCTGCGTAATCAACAAAAACAGCCCCTTTTACAATTTGTTTATATTCTGTAATTGTTATTATTATACTCCAAAAATGTAGTTTTGAAAAGAAGTTCGTGGTATAATTTAAGAACATGACGAAAGGGCTGTGATTATGCGACAAATTACTGTTGGAAAAAATGACGCCGGACAACGGTTAGATAAATTTTTGACTAAAACCTATACAAAACTTCCTCAATCTATGCTTTATAAAGGAATCCGCACAAAGAACATAAAGCTTAACGGAAAGCGCTGCCAAATTTCTTCCCGAATTCAAGAGGGAGACATCATATCTTTGTATTTAAAGGAGGAATTTTTTGAACAAACCCCTACTGAATATGATTTTCTAAAAGCGCCTAAAGTAGTAGACTGCGTTTATGAGGACGAAAATATTCTTCTTTTAAATAAAAAGCCAGGCCTTTTGGTTCATCCTGATGAGAACTATCATTTTGATTCTCTCATTGCTCGAGTGCAGCATTATCTTTATGAAAAGGGCGAGTACCAGCCCCAGAATGAAAATTCCTTTGCTCCCGCATTGGTGAACCGTATCGACCGAAACACATCCGGTATTGTCATAGCTGCAAAAAACGCCGAAGCTCTGAGAATTTTAAATGACAAAATGCGGAAGCGTGAATTGCATAAATATTATCTCTGTGTGGTTCATGGAAAAATGGAAAAAAAATCAGATTTACTGGTGGGATATTTAGAAAAAAATGAAAGCAAAAACCGGGTTTATATATCCGCCAGACCCTTCCCCGGGGCCAAAACCATCCAGACAAAATATCGGACGCTTCAGCAAAAAGAAAAATACAGTCTTTTGGAAGTCGACCTTTTGACCGGCAGAACCCATCAAATAAGGGCGCACATGGCCTCCATTGGCCATCCCCTGGTAGGAGACGGGAAATATGGAAAAAATACTCAAAACAGAGAAAGCCGCTATAAATGGCAGGCCCTTTGTTCTTATAAGCTCGTTTTTGACTTTCAAACCGATGCGGGAATTCTAAACTATCTGAACCATCGAGAGTTCACAATCCCACAGGTATGGTTTGTAGATGACTTTAAAAATTTAAAGTAATAACTATTGAAAATGCGAGTCGTAAAAATATCCCAGCAATTGCTTAATTAATTTTTACAAGATAATTAAAAATATAAAAATTGGCGGCCATCCCGAGGGCTCAGGATGGCCGCCAATTTTACTTTCTTTTCTATACATTATATATAGAAAGGAAACGAGAGGATTTGAGTAATAAATTATAAGGTATCCACGATCTCCTTCAAAGCGCCGCCTACATTATTCCAATAGGTCATGTTGTTTCTCAGCTCGTCGCCGATGCAGAAATGACGCACACCCAAATCAATGTAATATTTCGCCTCATCCGCGCTATTGATTTCACAGCGAGGCTGAACCCCATGCTTTAAAGCAATACGAATCATTTCACGCTCAGCTGCTTTATACTCATCAACATGGGCTCCGGCGTTCCAGCCAAGGCTCATCGAATAATCGGAAGGGCCAAATTGCACCATATCCACACCGGGAATTTCACAGATTTCCTCTAAATTATCTAAGCATTCCTTTTTCTCCACCATGAAAGCGGCTACTGTATTACGTACCATGGCGGCGTAATCCATCTGGGATAAATTAGGCTGATAGCCGATCCAGCGGCGGTTGGGATAACCAAAACGTCCGCCGTCTTCGGGAGTATCAGGCCGGATAACATACATGGTTTCCCTGACCTCTTCCGGCGTTTTATGGTCGGTAAGCAAAAGCGCCTGGAATCCGGAAGCCATCGCTTTTTGCGCCACGTAAGCCCTGTTCTGGAAATCCACCTTTATCATCGTGGAAATATTGTGCAGCTCCGCAGCACGGCAGATATTCTCCAGATCCGCATGGGAAAAAGGAGCGTATTCAGCGACAAACTCGATATAATCGAATTTCCCGGTAGAGGCCACCGCTTCCGTAATGGTAGGCCATGCGCTGAGAATTCTTGTAGCGATAGAAGGCTGATTGTTGTTCAGGATTTCACGGAGTTTGTTTGTTTTCATCATTGTTATCGTCCCCTTACTCTTTCAGTATCTTTTTTAGTCATTTATTTATTATCTTCAAAGCCGTTCATAATCCGGATAATTTCTTCCACATCGCTGGAGTTTCTCATCTTTTCCTGACGCTCCTGCTCAATTTTCTGGAGCTTTTGCACCTTATCCAAAACATCGCCGATATACTGATTTGGGAATTTTACCGCGCCGTTTTCATCCATATGTATAACATCGCCCGGACAAACATCCATGCCGCAAATATTTACCGGAACATTCACTGCTTTTACGGAGAAAGCGCCGTGGCCCGCAGTAATACCGGTGAGCATGTATTGAACCTCCATAGGACGAATTTCATCTACGTCTCTGGACGGGCCGTCAGAAATAATACCGACTGTTCCCAAAGCTTTCATCGCGGTGGTCATATTGCCGCCGCAAAGGCCATTTTTATTTTTGATTTCCTCAGGAAAATCCTGCTTGATGCACACGATCACCGGCTTAGGAGAAGCATCAATGGCCCTCAGAACATCGTCAAAGCTGCGGCGCTTAAAATTGGCGTCGACAGGGCCATATACCACCGTAACAGCGTAACCCGCTCTTCTTCCCAGCTCGGGATACATGCATTTTACAGATTGATCGGTATACCAGTTAGCAGCCCAAGGATCATAAAGTCCTAAACAAAGCTCCTGATCCTCTGGGTACGTTGCCACTACATTAGTGATCGATGGGGTGTCGAATTGCTCCAGCTTTTTTAACTCTTGATTGAAGTTTTCATTTTTCACGATAGACAACCTCCATAATGCCAACATTCTTCCTTGATTAGCCTCATCATACCATCCTAAATTTGAATTTCCAATTCAATTATGGAATTACGGATTGAAGTTTTAGAATATAAATCATAAAAAAGATTGTTATTTTTTAGTCAATATGCTTAATCATCATGTTTCCAGTGATCCATCTCAAACTTCATACCGTATTGATCACGGATATTCTTTAGCTTTTGATACAGGTTCGGACCAATTTCAAATCCGCCTGCGGCACGGTTAGCGGCAACCTTGTTAAACTCAATTTCACCGGGCATATAAATCTGTTCTGTGTCAGGAGCCAGCTTAAAGCTTTTCACCACATCGATAAAGCCATCTACGCGATGTTTAAAGGCCTCTGCATCGGTAAACTTAGAGATGTCAATGGCGATTAGTGACGCCGCCAGCTCGGAGCCGGCAGATAAATCGGAAATCCGGCGCAGGTTTTCTTCTTCAAAATCAAACGGCATTCCGGTCAGGCCAGCACAAATCAAGCTGATGACGATAGCAATGCCAGACCCCTTATAATCGCCGAAGGGGCGCATCGTACCAACCATCGCTTCGGATGCCACTGTGGTCGGTTCTCCGTTTTTATTATAAGCCCAATTCCCAGGAATCGGCTTGTTCTCTGTTTCCGCCACGGAAACCTTGCCTTGAGCCACCACGCTGGTAGCGCAATCCAGAATCACTGGAAAATGCTTTTTGGCAGGTACGCCGATGCTGAAGGGATCAGTACCAAGCACCCTCTCTCTTGTTCCGCACACAGCGGTTGAGGAACCGGAATTGCAGACAGCGATGCCGATCATATTCCGTTTTGCCGCCATCATGGTGTAATAAGCCAAAAATCCAATATGGTTGGAATGGGTCACTGCTACGGAGGCACATCCAGTTCGGGAGGCCTTTTCCATGCACAGTTCCATGGCGTGTGAGCAGGAAACTGCTCCTAAGGCATCATCTGCATCTAAAAGCGCCACACCGGCATCTTCCCGCAGGATTTTCATGTGAGGATTGGCTTTATAGCCACCGTGCTCCAGCTTTTGGGTGTAAAACGGAATCCGGTTCAGACCGTGAGACGCCTGGCCGCGCATCTCGGCCATAGTCAAATGATCCGCTACAACATCGGCATGTTTCTTTTCAGCACCAATGGTTTGGAACAGCTTAGAAACATAGGCTTGGGATTCTTTTTCAGGAACAATAATACGACTCATGACAACCCTTCCTTTTTGGAAAATATTTTCGCGTACACAATACTGCACTTCTTCAAAGGTGTCAAGAGGGGCATATCTCCAGCTTTTTAATTTTTCATGATAAATCAGACGCGGGATTTTTAACTCTAGCGGCTTTGAAAGTCTAGCATCCATGCAAAATAAAAGGGTTCGTCTTTCTTTTCACAAAAGAGAGGCGAACCCTTAAAAAATTTTTTATTTTTCTTTCTTTTCAGTTCCTGCTTTTTCGGAGATTGGCTTTTGCCACTCTTTCACAAAAGACATAAACTTTCGAGTAATGGAACTGGTTTCCCGAGACTTTAGCTGAACCAGTCCAGTCGTACTGAGATATTCCTCCTCAAGGGGTACCACCACACAGCCTGGCATATCGAAATAAGTCATTACCTGCTCCATGGCCAAAACAATAACGCCATCATTTTTCACAAATTTGAGAGAGATTTCCGGTTTACCGCTTACGGTATAGGGAACGTTCGGTGTAAAGCCGGCTTTTTTGCATACCGCCATACAAATATCAAAAAGCGACGCTTTGCCTGTAGGCAGCAGAAGCTTTTCCCCTTTCAAGCGCTTGACGGAAATCGACTTCTCCTTCGCCAAGGGATGATTCTCCGGTACTACCGCGACCAGCCTATCCACATTGATTGGAGTGATGTTATATTGCTCCTCGTCTAAAAAATCCGTTCTAAGAATGGCGAAGTCACACTCCAGCCTTCTTAAGCCTTGCAGCACAAGAGAGCTTTCACTTTCCACCACATTAAACTTCACCTGTGGATGCAGCGCCCTGAAAGCACTCATAATTTCGGGGATTTGATATTGTACAAATACTGGAATAGAAAAAATGCTGATTACTATATCGTCCTGAGAATAACACGCCATATCGTCCATCATGCTTTTGTAGGAGCCTAAAATGGCGTAAGCGTGCTTTTGAAGACGTTCACCCGCAGGAGTTAGAGAAATACTTTTTCGATTCCTATAGAAAAGCTTTACACCCATTTCATTTTCCAGCGCCATGATATGCTTGGAAAACGAAGATTGGGAAATGTTGTTTTCAGCAGCGGCCATTGTAAAATTTCCAGTTATTGCCGCTGATAAGAAATATTGCAGTTGAAAAATATCCATTTTTTGTTCCACTCCTCATGTTTCTCATTCGGCAAAATTAAAAAAGCACTGAAAAATACTGAAACTTATAATTTTATAGAAAAGCAAAATCTGGTATAAATTGGGTGTTTTAAGCCCGAAAAAAGAAATTTATATGTGTTTTTATGGCTGTCTTGAATTGCATAACATATGATACAAAAAATGTCTAGGATTGTCGTCTCTTTCTTACTAAGCCTAAATGCATGTCAAACTATGCCAATTAGAGAAATTGTAATTATTTTTAGAGAACAACATACTCCCATTATTAATTTTTTGAAATTCCGTCCCATTCCAAAGCGAATAAAATTATGTAAACCAACAAGTTTATAAAACCGATTTTCCAAATTACAAAAAAATGGCTGTATTTCTAAAAAAATTAGTGATAAATTCCAAATTGCGATTGTTGAAGTCAATTTTCGAATCTTTAAAAATCGTTCAAAACTATTGACTTTTAGGTATAAACAAGATTAATATGTCTACAAAACACAAGTGCGTTAATTTTATTTTATTAAATACGCACAAAACCAACTGTTTTATTTCATTTATGGCAATTCATTACATCAAGGAGGAACATGTGTCATGAAAACAATGAAAGGTGTTAATGTCCCGATTTCTTGCCCGATGACCCCTGATCAGCAGGTGGACTACAAGAGCTTGGAAAGTCTTTGCGAATACCTGATCGATAAGGGTGTTCACGGCTTATATCCCAACGGTTCTACCGGTGAGATGTGCTATCTAACGTTAGAAGAGCGCAAAAAGGTTCTCGAAACCTGTCTGAAGGTTGCTAACGGCCGTGTTCAGGTGTTCTCCATGGTAGGCGCTCTGACTACGAAGGATACTATTGAGCTTGCTCAGCACGCGGAAAAGGTTGGCGCGGATGGTATTGGTGTCGTTACCCCCTATTACTTCAAGCTGGATCAGAAAGAGCTTGAGGAATATTTTGTTCGGGTAGCCCAAAGCGTTTCCGATGATTTCTCCATCTATCTGTATGGCATTCCCCAATTGGCTGTGAATGACATCACACCGGAACTGGCCCAAAGAGTTGCCAGCCGCTGCAAGAACGTTGTTGGTATTAAGTACAGCTATCCTGACATGCCCAGACTGATGAAGTTCATGAATGTCAACGACGGCAAATTCTCTGTGCTGGCTGGTCCCGACGATCTCTTCTTTGTCACTCTGTGTGCTGGCGGCGACGGCACAATCTCTGGTAATGCTAATGTGGTTCCTGAGCATTTCGTAGCTATTTACGATGCCTTCCAGAAGGGTGATATCGAATTAGCCAGAAAGCTTCAGAAAAAGACGAATCTGATGATCGACTACATCAGCGGTCCTAACAACATGTCCAGATATAAGGTATGCCTGAAGCATCGCGGCGTGATTGCCCATGATTCTATTCGTGAGCCTTTGCGCACCATCAGCCCCGAAGAGCAAAAAGAGCTGATCGACGCTATCGAGAAGATGAACTATTTGGATCCGACCAAGCTGTAAGGCTGTGCTACATATCTAATTGGTTTTAGGGTATTGCGTTTTCCGGCTTTTGTATGCGAGGGATCAGGAGCCGGAAAACGGTTTTAAACCAGGCTGTGCCGAAAGGCCGGCAAAATAAAATTTTGGGAGGCTGAAGATTTATGAAAGCAAAAAGACTAGTGAGCGCCCTCACCATGATCGCGCTGCTGGCCGGCATATTTGCCGGCTGCTCCGGTGACGGAGGTACCACCTCTTCTACCGGCGGCGACAGCAGTACTGCTGGTGATAGCTCCGCGGCAGAGTCCACCGGCGGCGATACCGAGAAATTCAACACAACTTTGAACGTCATTGGTGTTGACAACGTAATCGCTACTACCGCCTTCGACGAAGAGCATCTGCAGGAGCTGCGCGACCTGTACGGCATCGAAGTGAATTTCCAGCAGTTTACCAATGAGCAAGCGTCCAATAAGATCGCTGTCAGCATGGCTGCCGGCGGCGCTGATATCGACGCTCTCATGTTCCGTCCTCTGGACGAAACTCTACTGTTTGTACAGAATGGATGGCTGGAAAACCTGCAGCCCTACATAGACGCTGATCCGGAAGCCGCCAACTATGACGACTATATGGATGCTTCTAAGGAAGTCACCCAGGATCCTGCCACCGGAGATGCTGTTGGTTTACCGGTTATGACGGAGTCCGGCGCTGTTTATTACAACAAAACCATGTGGGAGGCTGCTGGCTTAACCGAGGATGATTATCCGAAAACCATGGACGAGTTGTATGATGTGGCTGTAAAACTGACAGACCGTGACGCCGGTGTTTCTGGTTTCGCCTGCCGTGGTATGGCGAACCCGGCTGTTACTCAATTCTCCGGTTTCCTTCGCGCTTACGGTGCTGACTTCTTCACGGAAGCAGATGACGGTACCAAAACCGCTACCATCAATACTCCGGAAGCTGTGGAAGCCTTTGAGTTCTACGGCAAGCTGCTCCGAGACACTGGCCCTGACGGCGTTCTGAGCATGACATGGACAGAAACCTGGAGCCTCTTCACCCAGGGACAAACCGCTATGCGCTTTGACGCGAACACTAACCTGGGTTCTTGGGATCCTGATAACTCTGCCATTACTTTGGAAGAGATCGGCTGCTTTGATCTGCCTGTCGGCCCTGACGGTGATTACGGCAACTATTCCATCACTCCTTGGGCGCTGGGCATCAGCTATGGTTCTACCCAGAAGGATGCCGCTTGGGCTCTGATCAACTGGATGGCTTCTTCTGAAATGCAGCAGGATGCGCAGTCTAACGGCAGCTCCGCCGCCCGTACCTCCGTGTGGGAAGTGGAAGGCCTTTCCAGCTGGCCGCAGGAATTCCAGGATCTGGCCGCTGAGGTTGGTAATAAGGCTTACGGTACCGACCGTCCTTACATGATCAACGTTGCTTCCGCCAGAGACGTAATCGGCCAGGTCATCGTAACCGCTATTGAGGGCGGTGACGTTCAGGCTGCTGCTGATACCGCTAACGCTGATTTCCAGAAGCTTCTCGACGAAGAGAAATAAGACTTTTCTCAGTAATCCTGTCTAAACAGATGTGAAAGTGGTGCCTGCAGATCATTACGAGCTGCAGGCTCCATTTTAGGAACCGCCAACCGGTATTGTGGGGATTTTGGCTTTAAAATCTGCGCGGAGATAGGCGTACAAAAGATTTGGAATGGTTTCAGTAAACCTGGCTCTTTCAATTCCCAGACGGGCGGCATCCAAAAAAGAGCAAAGGAGGCAATCTCAAATTGCAAAAGATAGGAAGATGGGTAGATAAGCGCCTGAAATGGTTCTTTACCGTGCCGACAATTATTTTCGTTTTGGCAATGGTGCTTTTTCCGATTATATATACCTTAGTTCTTAGTTTTCATTCCTGGAGAATGTCAGCCAATATTCCTTGGGAATATGTCGGCCTCCAAAACTATATCGACCTCTTCAGTGATTCCCGGTTCCCCATGGCTATCGGCCGTACCTTTATTTTCACCGCTATCGCTCTGACAATCGAAATGATTTTGGGAATCGGTATCGCGCTGTTCTTGAACCGCCGGTTCTTCGGCAAAAACTTTGTAAAAACAGCTTTCCTTATTCCGATGGTGGCAACCCCTGTGGCTATCGGTATGGTTTGGAAGCTGATGTATGATCCTAACATCGGTATTCTTGACTATATTCTGAAGTCTATGGGAATGCCGACAGTAAACTTTTTAGGTGATTCTAATATTGCTCTGTATTCTTTGATCGTAGTAGATATCTGGGAGTGGACTCCACAGGTCATGCTGATTGTTTTGGCTGGCATCACGTCTATTTCCACTGAGCCCTTTGAGTCCGCAATGGTGGACGGCGCTACTCCTTGGCAGGTAACCTGGCATATTACTCTGCCTCTCCTCCGCCCCACTATTTTTACAGCTTTCTTATTAAGATTAATCGATGTTCTGAAGACCTTCGATATCATGTACTCCATGACTCAGGGAGGCCCTGGTTACGCGACAGAAACCATGAATATTTTGTCCTACCGGCAAGCCTTTGAGTTTATGCAGTTTGGATCGGCGTCTTCCATGCTGATCGTATTCTTTGTTGTTGTGATGGTAATTGCTGCTATCACCGTTAAGATTAAGAGCAAGATGGAGGTGGATTATTAATGACTGAAAATGTAGCGAAATCCAGATCCGCTCGGATTACTGGAAGAATATTCTTTTACATCGTAGTTGTTATTCTCCTCTTTTTTGTTCTCTTTCCCATGTTCTGGATGTTCCTGGCTTCCTTTAAAACTAACGCCGACATACTGAATATGAGTAAGCTGTTTAACTTCACGCCTACCATGAAGAACTTCGAGAACGTGTTTGTCAACTACGACTTTGCCAAGCCGATTATTAACAGTCTCATCGTCAGCTTGGTATCTACCGTTCTGTCTCTAATTTTGGGACTTCCAGCCGCTTATTCCATCGCACGGGAAAAGCAGCATCTTTTTTCTGGCATTATCCTTATGATCCGTATTGTTCCGGCAGTTTCCTTCCTGGTTCCCTGGTACATCCTGTTTACCAACCTGCATCTTTCCGGGACCTATCTGTCCTTGATCATTTGCCATTTGATCGTCTCTCTCCCGTTGATCGTATGGATCATGATTCCATATTATGAAACCTTGCCCCAAGAGCTTGAGCAATCCGCCTATATCGACGGCGCCTCCCGGTTCGGTACTTTTATCCGAATCATGCTGCCGCTGTCTACTCCCGGCATTCTGACCTCCGGTATTTTGGCGTTCATTTTCTCTTGGAACAACTTTATGTTCGCCCTGGTTCTTTGCTCCAACGATACTACTACGCTACCTATCGCGATTTATCAGTTTATTTCCTATTCCAACGTAGACTGGGGCGGTATCATGTGCGCTTCCGTGGTTATTACGCTGCCTATTATCATTATTTCCTTCTTCCTCCAGCGTTATATCATCACCGGACTTACTGCGGGCGCCGTCAAGGGCTGATCCGCCGTCAAATAAAATCTATACTTTATGGAGTGAATCAAACATGAAGAAAAAAGTACTGTCCACTGTCACATTGTATTCTCAGCGCTGCAAAAGCGCCAAAGAGCTTCTGGAAAAAGAAGGTTTTGAAGTTATCGAATACCAGGGCGATACCGTAATGACAGCTGATGAGATCAAAGCTGTTGGTAAGGATATCTGCGGCGCTATTATCGGCTGTGACGAATGGAATGAAGAAATTTTTCAGGCTTGCCCTAATTTAAAGGCCATTGGACGTTTCGGCGTCGGTTACAACAATATTGACCTGGAAGCCGCGAAACGTCATGGCGTCAAGGTTTCTATTGCCACTGGTATCAACGCCGATTCTGTTGCTGAAAACACTATTTTGTTGGTATTGGCGTCTTTACGCGATTTGGTCAATCTTGATAACGCTGTCCGGAGGGGCGAATGGGTACGTGACAGCACCGGAAGAATTATCCGTAATAAGGTTTACGGCTTAGTCGGCTTCGGAGCGATTGCCCGTTATGTGGCGAAGCTGGTGAAGGCGTTTGGTCCAGCCAGGATTATCGCCTATGATAAATACCCCAACTATGAGGAAGCTGAGAAGCTGGGCGTTGAAATCGTAGATTTCGACACGGTGGTAAAAGAATCTGACATTATTTCTGTACACGTTCCCGCTACGCCGGAAACCTATAAGATGTTCGGTGAGAAGGAATTCAAGGCCATGAAAGACTCCGCCGTATTTGTCAATGTAGCCCGCGGATCCGTCGTAGACGAAGCGGCAATGTATAAAGCACTGAAAGAAAAATGGATTGCCCGCGCCGCAACTGACGTGTTCGAAGAAGAGCCAACCCCCAAGGATAACCCGCTGTTTGAGCTGGATAACATTGTCATGATGCCTCATATGTGCGGCGATACTTGGGAGACCTTCGAGGCGGTGGGACTATTCTCCGCTCAGGTAATCATTGACGTAATGAACGGCAAGGATCCCAAAAACTGGATTAATAAATAAGAGTTGTGTCCGTCGGTAAATAACAGATCAAGGAGGACATAACATGAAAATCGTTGTTCTGGACGGTTACACAGAAAATCCCGGCGATTTAAGCTGGGATGATCTAAAAGCCTTAGGTGATTTGACCGTTTATGACAGAACCGCTGCTGATCAGATCGTAAACCGTATCGGAGATGCCGAGGCTGTTTACACCAATAAGACTCCGATTTCTGCGGAAACCCTGGCAGCCTGCCCTAATTTAAAATTTATCGGCGTGCTTGCCACTGGCTATAACATTGTTGATGTTTCTTCCGCGAAGGAGCATGGGGTGGTTGTAAGCAATATTCCCACCTACGGCACCGACGCTGTCGGCCAGTTTGCTATCGCTATGCTGTTGGAAATCTGCCACCATATAGGCCATCATGACCAGGCGGTTCACCAGGGCAGATGGGAAAATAACCAGGATTGGTGCTTCTGGGATTATCCGCTGATTGAGTTGGCGGGAAAAAACATGGGAATCATCGGTTTCGGGCGGATCGGCCGGACTACGGCCAGAATCGCTAAGGCCTTAGGAATGAATATCCTTGCCTATGATGCCTATCGGCCAGACGATAGGCTGTTGGAGGGCTATCAGTTTACGGCGCTAGACAACCTACTGTCTCAATCCGATGTAATTTCCCTACATTGTCCCCTATTCCCGGAAACACAAGGGTTAATCAATCGGGACACCATCTCAAAAATGAAGGATGGGGTTATTATTTTGAACAACAGCCGCGGGCCGCTGATTGTAGAACAGGATCTTGCCGATGCTTTAAATTCAGGCAAAGTGTATGCAGCCGGGCTGGATGTGGTTTCTACCGAGCCCATTAAAGGAGATAATCCGCTTTTGAAAGCGAAAAACTGCTTGATTACCCCCCATATTTCCTGGGCACCTAAGGAAAGCCGTCAGCGGTTGATGAATATTGCAGTGGAGAACCTGAGACAATTTCAAAAGGGTGCTCCGGTTAACGTTGTTTCCAAATAGCTTGCATTTATTTTAGCGTATGCCTTTTTAAAGCCATAATCCCAAAAGCGCCGCGTCGTATAGGAAAATTCCTATACGGCGCGGCGCTAACTATTATTATATCGAAGGCTTAAAAAAACAAATAATAAAACAGCCTGCCAGCAAAGCTCTTTTTTTAGCGGCAGGCTGTTTCACGCATTTCAATTTATCTAATATCTTATCTAAACCCCTTCTGAACGGGATTCAGCTAAAGTAAACTAGAGTGTCAACCAATGGGCTCAAAATCAGCGGCTCCGTGCTTGCACAGCGGGCAGATAAAATCGTCCGGCAGGACATCACCCTCGTAAATGTAACCACAGATTTTGCACACAAAGCCCTTCTTCCCCTCTGTCTGAGGCTTGGGCTTAACATTATTTTGGTAATAGGTGTAAGTCATCGTTTCCGCATTGGAAATCACCCTAGCCTCGGTAATGCTGCAGATGAACATACCGTGAGTTCCGAAATCCACATACTGCTCCACCTTAAGAGACATAAAGGCATTAATATACCTTGGCAGAAATACCAAGCCATTATCAGACCGAAGCGGAGTACAATCGGCAAACTTATCGACTGTTCTTCCGCTTTGGAAGCCAAAGGTCTCAAACACCTTAAACGGGGCGGCAGTGGACAGGCAGTTGACGTTCATAATGCCGGTCTGCTTAATGACGTGATGGGAATAATTCTGCTTATTGATAGTGACAGCCACACGGTTCGGGGTATCGGTTACCTGAGTCACCGTATTGACAATCAAGCCGTTATCCTTCTTGCCGTCGTTTGACGTTACCACATACAGGCCATATCCAATTTTGAACAGAGCCGTCAGATCATTTTTATTGGCGGTCTCACTTTGCTGCTCCAGATAATCATGGCAAAGCTCCGCCGCTAATGCCTCCAGCTGACCGGCGCTTTCCTCATTCAAGGCTGACTTAATATGCACCACGTTCTCGGCAAAGGTCAGGTTTTTGCAGCCGGCAAGCATCTGCTTCATCGTCTTAGCAGCTAAAGGAGCCCAGCTTCCATTTTCCATCAAGCCAATTACTCGGTTTTGGAAATTACGCTCGGTAAGATGATGGATAAATTCCCGCATAAATGGGAAAATGTCGGCATTATAGGTGGTAGTTGCCAACACCAGCTTGCTGTAACGGAAAGCATCCTCCACGGCCTCCGCTATATCACAGCGGGCTAAGTCATGCACTACAACCTTCGGACATCCCTCCTTTAGAAGCTTGTCCGCTAAGGTCTCCACCGCCTTTTTTGTATGGCCGTAAACAGAGGTATAGGCGATAACGATTCCTTCGGTTTCCGCCGCATAAGAAGACCAGGTCTGATAAAGATTCAGATAATAGCCAAGGTTCTCGGTAAGCACAGGGCCGTGCAGGGGACAGATAATCTGAATATCCAACCCAGACGCCTTTTTCAGCAGATTCTGAACCTGTACGCCGTACTTGCCCACAATCCCAATGTAATAGCGGCGAGCCTCGCACGCCCAATCCTCTTCTACATCCAAAGCGCCGAATTTTCCAAAGCCATCGGCAGAAAACAGCACCTTATCAGCACTGTCATAGGTAACCATGACCTCCGGCCAGTGGACCATAGGCGCCAGCACAAAGGTCAAAGTGTGCTTACCTAAAGAGAGGGTATCCCCTTCTCCGACCACAATCTTGCGGCCTTCAAAATCCGTACCGAAAAATTGTCTCATCATTGCGAAAGCTTTTTCTGTGGATACAATTTTAGTATTCTGATACACGTTCATAAAGTTAGCGATATTCGCAGAATGGTCGGGCTCCATATGTTGGATGACCAAATAATCCGGCTGGCGGGAACCTATAATATTTTCGATATTATCAAGCCATTCATGGGTAAACCGGGCGTCTACCGTATCCATTACCGCGATTTTTTCATCCATGATGACATAAGAATTATATGCCATCCCGTTTTCCACCACATATTGTCCTTCAAATAAGTCAATCTCGTGGTCATTAACGCCTACATACTTAATATCATTGGTAATCTTCAAGTAAATCCCTCCATTATATTCATATACAACACAGGCTTTGTTTCTTATAGTAGTATTATACAGCCCCTATCCTTTTTAGTAAAGCAAAAAATGTTATCTGGCTTCCTCGAAAATTTAGTGGTTATTTTTTCTGCGTTTTACGGAAAAACGCAGAGATCCCTTCTAAATTCATCAGGATCTCAGCGCTGTCCGTTTCCCTAGCGCACATCAAAAATTATCTAAGAAGTTGTATCGTATAAGCTTTTATTTTTCTCGGCGATCTCTGACTCAGTTTTGTGATACCCTCTAAAATCTGTTTTCATGGCTTAGCACCAAGGCTTTCACAATAGTAACAAATCGCTGAAGCCGCAAAGTCCGCAGTCCCCTCTCCGCATGACTTGTCAATGTTATCTGTCATACTCCCCCCACCGGCGTACATTTTGCCAAGGAATCGCAAAATCTCCGGTGTACAGGTGTAAAAATGATCATTGATAAACTGCCGCAGTTTCCGTACCAACTCTTGTACCGGAGCCTCCTCCGCTTTCCAATCTCGATAGGCGCCGAATTCTTGAAAAATACCAATCAACTGCTTTGACAATACCTCCTGCTCTGCTTTTGTACGGACCTTATCTTTTTCTTCAAATTCCCGATATGCTTCCGTCTTTCCCCAGACAGCTTTCGCTTGAGCAGCGTAATCATCAATTTTTTGTGTGTCAAAGGCGGAAAAATCCAATGCCTGCACTCCTATCATCTGTATTCCACGAGCAAGGTCGATGAGATTTTCTATATGCTCCTTCTGGAGCTGGAGCAGCTTGATCTGCTGATCCAAAGCTTGGTTGCGGTCAAAAGACGGACAGCTCATAATCCCATTGATCTCCTTTAGAGAAAAACGCAATTCCCGAAACAGCAAAATATATTGCAGTCGTTCTAAGGCCGTTTCGTCATACAGACGGTAGCCGGACTCCGTGACCTGTGTCGGCCGCAGTAATCCTATGGAATCATAATAATGCAGCGTGCGTATACTCACGCCCGTCAAACGGCTGACTTCCTTTACTGTTTTCATAGCGTTTCCTCCTCTTCCGTGTACCTATAGTATAGGGTATGACGCTGCGTGAGAGTCAATAGAAGAAAAAGTTTTTGTTATACGCTGTATCCAGAATACCTCCCCCTCATTCTATTCTGCTTGGAGATTCCATTCCTACAACTGAAGGTAAGCCGAAAAACGATACAATTTGTGGTTTAGTCATAATAAAAGAGAGAGAAACCCGGATGTTTCATTTTTGAGTTCCAAATATCGATCTCTTTTTTGCTTGAGAAGCGTTGACAAAATAGATACCCGATATCAGCGCAAGTGGTAAGACAAAAGAAAAAAGCCGAACCCGGAACGCGATATGCGTCCAAGCTCAGCCTGGTGGCGGAGAAGGAGGGATTTGAACCCTCGCGCCAGTTGCCCGACCTACTCCCTTAGCAGGGGAGCCCCTTCACCACTTGGGTACTTCTCCAGATGGTAAATTGTAAATCACCTTATAGATAGTAATGGAAAGTGGCGGAGGGGAAGAGATTCGAACTCTTGGTCCCTCACGGGATCACTAGTTTTCAAGACTAGCTCCTTAAACCACTCGGACACCCCTCCATAACAGTGCAGAAATTATTATACAATATACTATATGGTATTGTCAACATCTAAGGAAAAAAATATAAGCCTAACGGTGATAAATTTTTAGTTATAGCTGTTCTGATATAGAATATTCTCTCCGAATAAATTCTTTTTTTCTATAATGGTTGACAAACCATTATCAGAGGGGTAAAATACTAACGCAATGAAATTTATATTCTGAGAGTTCAAAAAATCAAGTAGGGTATTTCTTTAGAAATCTTTACACTGCTTACTATTAAACTTTTTATAAATGTCCACATAGCTCAGTTGGATAGAGCACACGCCTCCTAAGCGTGGGGTCGGAGGTTCGAATCCTCTTGTGGACGCCAGCGGGGTTAGACCTGCACATAAGAAACGCGCCTCGTTTGGGGCACCCTCCGTAAGGAAGGTGCCCCAACGGCTTTTGTATCTCAATGAAATATTGTTGTGTGAATACGGTGTAGCCCTGTGGCTATGCCGTTTTTGCCTTTAAGAAAGGCTTTCTGCGGATGTGTTCCTCAAAGTATTCTTCCATTTCTTCGGCTGTCGGCTCTCTGACAATACCAACACCGTTGTAGTAGATTTCAACTTTCTGACAGCGCTTGTCGTCTTTGTATTCGGGTGCAGATACCACGATTTTTTCAATAAATTCGTGTACCAGTTCGGGCGTGAGAGCGTTGGGACGGGTAACCTGTTTTGCTTTGTCAATGAACCGCTGTAAGCCTTCGGTTTTGATTTTGGCATTTTCAAGCTCATTTTCTAAAGCAGGAATACGGTCTTTTAACTCGCTCTGCTCATTTTCAAGCGACATCGACATCGTGGCAAAACGCTCGTCGCTGATTTTGCCGGTTGCGTTGTCCTCATAGAGCTTTTGGATAACTCCGTCAATCTCCCGAACACGCAGCTTTGCCTTATCAAGCTCCCGGCGCTTTTCAGCAAGCTCTTTCTTTTGCTTCTCGCCAAATTCCTCCAACTGCCTTTGTGCGAACAGCTTTTCGTAGCTCTGCACATACCACAGTACCCTCTGCATACTCTCAAGCACAAACTGCTCCACAACTTTCTCACGGATATAGTGGGCAGAACATACCTCAGAGTTTTTACGGTAAGCAGAACAGAAGAAGTAGGCTTGCTCCCGCTTGTAATTGTTGGTTACGCTGTAATACAGCTTTTCTCCGCAGTCGGCGCAATAGAGCAGTCCCGAAAACATACTGACGATCCCGCTTTTGGTAGGTCTGCGGCGGTGTCGGCGCAGTTCCTGCACCAGTTCAAAGGTTTCCCGGTCAATGATTGCAGGGTGGGTATTCTGAAATATTTTCCATTCGTCTTTCGGTTTATCGAGCTTTTTCTTCATCTTGAAAGACTTGCGGTAAGTTCGAAAGTTGACGGTATCGCCACAGTATTCCTGTTTATCAAGAATACCGGATACAGTGTCTGCAACCCAGCCATACGGAATGGCGGGCGGTTTACTGCATTTTCTTCCTATACTGTTCCAATACTCCGTAGGAGTTAATACCTTTGCTGCTTTCAGGCGCTTGGCGATTTGCGTCGGCCCGAGTCCCGCAACACACAAGTCAAAGATTTTCCTGACAATCTTTGCGGCAGGCTCGTCCACAATCCATTCGTCTTTGTTAGCGGGATTTTTCATATACCCGAAAGGCGGATTGGTCGTAAGCGGCTTGCCTGACATCCCCTTGCTCTGCATGACCTTACGCACCTTATCGCTGGTGTTCTTTGCGTGCCATTCGTTGAATAAATCCTGCATAGGGACAAGATCGCTGATCCCCTTGGCGGTGTCGATGTTGTCCATAATGGCGATATACCGAATATCCAAACGGACAAAATCTTCTTCTAAAAGCTGACCGACAACAAGACGGTTTCTGCCAAGCCGAGAATGGTCTTTGACCACGATCGTTCCGATCAAACCCTGTTCGGCAAGCTCCATCATCTCCATAAACGCCGGTCTTGTAAAGGTTACGCCTGAGAATCCATCGTCATAGAAGAAACGGGGATTCGGCAGCTTATTATCCTTTGCGAACTTTTCAAGAATGACTTTTTGATTTTGTATACTGCCCGATACTCCTTCTTTCTCATCGTCACGGGAAAGCCTTGCATACAGGGCAGTAATTCGTTTATCTGACTGTTTTGCGTTCATAATTCTCCTTTCCGCAGCCAGATATGATAGGATTTGCAGGTGCATTTAGCATACCATATCCGCCGCTGGACTTCAACGCTTTAAAGTGATAATTTTGATTATTACAGCTTATTCAAGATAATTCGCTGTGCTTTTTCCTGCAAGCTCTCGTTTGCGGTTTTGTTGAAATGGCTGGATACGGAATAGACCGTATTGCCGATTTCCATATCAAAGTTGATGGGATACGGATACCTGCTTTCACGAAACCACTCGATGCGCTCCTCCTTTGTCATGGAGAGAAGCATTTTCGTCGTTTTGTCAATCGCTTCGTGAATATCTCTGTAATCGTCGCAGGGGTAGCCCTGCTCGTCAAGATAGAGGATATTGTCTGTCATCGTGCGTCACGCTCCTTTCGCTGTGGTTTTCTGTTTTGTTCGGCTTCTTTCGCCCTGTATTCGTTGGCATAAAGTAAATCGGTTTTCTCCTGTATTTTAATTGACCGTTCCTCAATGCCCTTGTTTAATTTCAGCTGCTTTCTGAGTTCTGTTATCCTCTCCGTAACGCCTGACTTTTCCTGCCGCAAGGTTTCTTTTTCGGATGGTGAGGCTCTGCGGATTTTGTTTTGCAGCTTGGTGCGGTAAGCGATCAGTTTATCCATTTCGCCCTGCAATCTCTCCCTGTCCGCATACAGGTCGTCAAAAGTCTCTATGCCGTATTTGCTCATATACCGCACCTGTTTGGACAGCTCCTCCAGCTTCTTTAAATCCTCTTTGAGATAGGGGCTTGTGGGGCGGTAGGCGGTTTTCTTCGGCAGGACGCCTAACAGATAGCAGTAGTGCAGATACAGCCGGTAGATATGGCTCGTCTTTTGAAATGGCTTAAACCAGTCCCGCAGGCTCTGCGGCATTTGGGGCGGATAGGTGATTGTTGCCCTGCGGTTTCCGAAGGAAGCGTAAGCGCCCATTGTCCTTTGGATATGTTCGGGCGTCCATCTTTCATCCAGCGTGTCCAGCCTTGTAAAATGCTCGTACTGCGGCAATCGTATCTTCCAATGCTTTCCTGTGAAGTCGGTAATATACCCTTTCCGCCGCAGGTATTCCTCCATATAGTAGGGGCGGCGGCTGAAATTGATGGCTTCTTTTACATCTTCCCGGTAGACATTGTATCTTGTCGGCTTGCCGCTTTTCTCGTCCAGCCACACCTGTCTTGACGGCGCTTTATGCGGATTTTCGATAACCGATAAGCTGTATTCCCGGCAGATCCGGTCGGACACCTCACGGAGCTTTCGCTGCTCTGATTTGGAATAGTTGTATTTCTTCCCGTCAAGAAAGGAAACCGAATTGAAGCAAAAATGATTGTGCAGATGGTCTTTATCAAGGTGGGTAGTGACGATGATCTGAAAGCAATCTCCCCACATTTCCTTTGCCAACTGCAATCCGATTTGGTGCGCCTGTTCGGGTGTGACTTCGCCGGGCTTGAAGCTTTGGTAACCGTGCCAGGCGATATATCCATTCTCTTTGCCGTACTGCTTTTTCGTTAAAATCATCTGCTGCAAGGCAATCTCTTTGAGGCAGTTGACAGCGGAAACATACTCGCCCTGTTCAGTCGCTTCAGGGCGGCTGACATAGGAAAACACATCCCACAACGGCTGTAAGTTCGGGTTCTCTGCTCTTGTCTTTTCGGGATTTTCAACATAGGCAATCAGGTCTTTCAGCCTGCCCTCGATATGCCATAAACTTGTCGTTGCCATTATCCCGCCTCCTGTAAATCGAGTATTAAGCACTCGATTTCTTTACATATTTCAAGTGCAGACGGCTCGTATTTGCTACATTTTTGAAAGCTGTTATGAACATCATAGAGGGCGTTCAGCAGTTCCCAAAATTCTTTTTGGGGTTGTGGTTTGGGCGCTTTGCCTTTGCAAAGCTGGCGGATCAATGCCGATTGGGACAGTCCGCACGCTGCTGCACAGCGCTTCAGTTTTTCATTTTCTTCTTCGGATAGGCGTACCTTGATACGCACTTTTTTATCGCTTTCTTTGTTCAAAAATATCATCTCCATTCTTGGGTTTTAGCTTTGTAAAGGGGTGTTCAGGGGGGTGTCCCCCTGAGCAAAGTCCACACGCCTTTAGGCTTGTGGATACGCCCACATTTCTGTGGGCGGGATTGTGGGGGCCACAATCCGATGCTCGTTATCCCTGTGGACACACACTCTCTCCCTTTTTTGCCGGTCTGTCTGAATGTCGTTTTTCTATCCCTGCCCCGGAGTCTCACCGCAGCGTTGCTGTGCTCGCTCCTATCAAAAAGAGGTCATCGCACAGTCATATCCCATCCAGCCGGTCATTCAGTTGTAACCGGCTTTCGGGCAACAAAAAAAGCCGGCACACAAATGCGTACCGACTTCCCGCAAAAGGGTAGACTTATCCCCTGCGGTGGTGGCTTCACATTCATGTAACCGGCTTTGAAATTCAAAGTCGAAACTATCCTTTACGCTTATCTGACCGCCGACAGTTCAAAGCAATTCAGAAGCGGCGGTATTTTCTCTTAGCATACCGCAGGCGTTGTCCGGCTGAAAGCCGTCTGTCTCACTCTAATGTGAAGAATGATATTCAGTTGCAGTCCTCAAACGAGAACATTTGTATTATATCAGAAATCCTGCCGGAAAGCAAGCTTTTGATAGGGTGGGAATAATATCCGCTATTTTTCGGATGCATTTTAGGAAACAGATTAAGGCACAAGGCTTAAATAAACACCCGTTAGAAAATCTAAAGTTTTAAAAATCATGAATTTTGACGTCTATATTCGTTTGCACTCATATGATATCGCTGCTTAAATTTCCGGCAGAAATATCCAGCATCAGAAAAGCCGGTATCGGCTGCAACAAAAGAAATCGATTTTTGTGTGGTTTTAAGCTGTGCTGCCGCTTGTGTCAACCGATATTGAATCAGATAGGATACCGGAGAAGTTTGAATGCAGGAACGGAAGATATGCAGCGCTCCGCTTTTGCTTATCGGAACAGAGTTTGCTATCATATCAAGAGTAATTGCCTCCTTGTAATGATTGTGAATATACTGCATCATGGTTTGCAATTTTGCCTGTCTGTGATTTAAACGGCGCACAGTTGGTGAAATGCTATCCATATTCATATTTTGATACAATTCATCCCAACATTGAAGCAGCAGTTGTATGGTATGCAGTTCATTTCCGCCATCAGTTTCCTGAACAGAAAAAATTCGGTTCAAAGTTTCTAAGATGTGATGCTGCCATGCTACATCCGGCTGCAAAACCTGAAAAGCTACAGATGAATGGAGGATGGGATTTACATATTTTTCGTAAATCAAAGTGTCTTCCGGTGCAAGCAACGTTGCGTCGAATACAATATTCGGGCAAAAAGCACTGCTTTTTGCCTCATACCGATGGAGCGTTCCGCTATTGATGAAAATGCCGCTTCCTTCGGACAGTTCTATCCTGTTGTCCCCGGCAAAACATATTGCCATACCTTTGTCAACAAGCAGAAATTCCAATTCATGGTGCCAATGCCAGTCAATCCGATGAAAATCAAACTCCCAAATATTTTCCGGATAATAAGCGAAGGGATATGCTTGGTTTCCATGGACGACAGTTTCTCTCAGGGTATCATCTGTGTGAGTTTTATATGCATTCATAGGTGTCCTTCTTATACACAATAGATTTTGCGATATTATACCATAAATATACGATAAAGTCCACTGCATAAAGCAGTTATCTGTGATATAATCCATATGATTTTGCAGAATACAGGTGACAGCCAATGAAAAACCAATATAATAAAACGATTACCGCTTGTTTTGTCGGATATATTGTACAGGCGGTCGTTAACAATTTTGTACCTTTGCTATTTTTACATTTTCAAACCACTTATGAGATACCCCTTTCTCAGATTACACTTTTGGTGACCTTTAATTTTGGAATTCAGCTTTTGATAGATCTTATTTCTGTCGTATTCGTAGATAAGATTGGATATCGGGCATCTATGATCCTCGCTCACGCTTTGTCTGCTTCTGGCCTTCTTTTTCTCACAATACTTCCGGAGATTCTTCCGGTCCCGTTCATAGGCATTTTAATTTCTGTGATGATCTATGCTGTTGGCGGAGGATTATTGGAAGTTCTCGTTAGCCCGGTTGTAGAAGCGTGCCCTTCTGATAATAAAGAAAAAGCAATGAGCATGCTGCACTCATTTTACTGTTGGGGACAGGCTGGGGTTGTGCTTATTTCTACTCTGTTTTTCTTCATGGCAGGTATAGATAACTGGAAAATTCTCGCAATCGTCTGGGCAATCCTTCCGGTTTGCAATGCCATTGTTTTTGCGAAAGTCCCCATAGCGCCCTTGATTAAAGAGGGGGATTCCGGATTGAAAATCAAAGAATTGTTCCGGCTGAAAGTTTTTTGGATTTTATGTATCATGATGCTTTGCGCCGGAGCCAGCGAACAGGCGGTGAGCCAGTGGGCCTCTACCTTTGCCGAAACGGGCCTTGGTATTTCCAAAACTTTAGGCGATTTGGCTGGGCCAATGGCGTTTGCGGTTTTGATGGGGCTTTCCAGATTATTTTACGGCAAATTAGGGCATCGCATAAATTTAGATCGCTTTATGATTGCCAGCAGCGCCCTGTGTATTTTATCTTATCTTGGCATCTCTCTTTTGAGACTTCCGCAACTGAGTTTGATTGCTTGCGCACTTTGCGGCTTGTCTGTGGGCATCATGTGGCCGGGCACTTTCAGCAAAGCATCATCCGCGTTGCCAAAGGGTGGGACGGCTATGTTCGCACTGCTTGCCCTTGCGGGTGATCTGGGTTGTTCGGGAGGCCCAACGCTGGTTGGAATGATTTCTGATCAAATGGGAAACAGTTTAAAACTTGGCATTTTGGCTGGCGTAATTTTCCCGATTTTACTTTTGATTGGGATTTTTCTCTGCCGAAAGGCAGTAAAAGCAAGAACATAATTTTGAAAACAAGAAAGTGAGGAACTGAATGATGGAGTTTTTAAAAAGCAGTCCGAAATGGACACGGAAACCGAAAGAGGTAAAAATCGACGGTCAGAAGGTAATCGTGACCACAGAAAAGGGGACTGATTTGTGGGCACGTACTTATTATGGCTTTCAAAATGACAATGCCCCTGTATTCCAAATCGAAACAAGCGAAAAATACTTTTCATTTGTTGTGAAAACAGAATTCGAGAGTTCCTGTCGGTTTGATCAGTGCGGCGTTGTAATGTATTTAGATAGTGATAACTGGTTTAAGGCTTCTATTGAATATGAAGATGAGAAAATTCAAAGACTTGGGAGTGTCGTAACGAATCACGGATATTCTGATTGGGCTACAACAGATATATCTTCAGACATAAAGCATATGTGGTATCGTTTTTCACGCCGAGAAAGCGACTATTGTATTGAAAACAGTGAAGACGGAATCCACTACAAGCAAATGCGGATTTTTCATATGTGGGAAGGCTCCGGTAAAATCACTTATGGGATCTACGCTTGCAGTCCGACAGAGGGATCTTATCAGGCAACTTTTTCCTCTATGCAGATTACGGATTGTCAATGGAAATCTGACGCAGATTGGAAAATTTAAAGAGGATTTAGGAGGTATCAAATGCTGCAATTTGAATGGATGAACGAGAATTCGATAGAAAAATCGGGAGATTGTTGGAAAATATTTGCTTCCCCTAAAAGTGATTTTTTCTGCAATAATGAAACGGTCGGTAAAGAAGGAATTACGCCCGCATCATTAAGCAACGCACCATTTTATTATACGGAAGTTTCTGGGGACTTTGTTATGAGAGTAAAAGTTTCACTTGATTTTAAGTTCACCTATGATTCTTCATCTATTATGGTCATGCACGATGATAAAAATTGGGCAAAGGCTTGTTTTGAACTCACAGATTTTAATACACACGCAGTTGTCAGCGTTGTTACAACCAACGGATACTCAGACGATGCCAACGGCTGCAATATTGATGTTAAATCTGTTTGGCTGCAAGTATGCCGTGTAGGACAGTCCTTTGCTTTCCATTATTCCACAGACGGTGAAAAGTTTTATATGATGAGGTTTTTCCATTTACCCGCGGAAGAAACTATCAAAGTGGGACTTTTAGCTCAGTCGCCTACCGGAGATGGCGGCCTTCGAATTTATGAAAATCTTACAATGAAGAAATATTCTGTAAAAAACATCCGTATGGGTGAGTAGAAAACACGGCATTAAATGATGTGCAAAAATTTTCGCTGAAATGCGACAATAAAGGAATTATATAAGGCGGCACGGTCCTCCGACTGTGCCGCCTTATATAATCGAGTTTTTGCAGATTTAGTGTTCTGAGTCTGCCATCAAAGGCAACGCCATACGCATTGGAAATATGATAATGTCCGCAGCCTTAGCGTTTAATTCGTAACATTCCTGCCACAATCGTTGTAATCTTTATAATCCTTTTCAGTCGTATATTTATGTCAACAGAGCATGAATGAAAGCAAAGCCAGCATACGGAAAAACGATACAGATGTTCCAGACGATGAATCCTGTAAATGCCTAACCGATCTTTCTTGTATAAAATACCGGTTATTAAGAGTCGAAAATTAGAGACCGAAAAAGACCGATTTCAAGCCATTTCTAAAGCATAAACTTTGAGGGGCAAGGTGTTTGTACCTTACCCCTCGTTTTTGCGTTTGAAAGCGTTACAGGCTCATTTTTGCAGCTTTATCATTACCTCGTCTATAAGGTCCGTGTATCTGCCCTGCGCCAGCAGCTTATTGCGGTAAACAAGCAGAGCGTTGAAAAGATACCGCCTTTCTTCTGCCGTCAAATAAAGATGGTATTTCTTCTTCCTCATACGAAGATCACCTCTGCATTGACGGTTTCCGTAACCGCCGCCCGCAGGGCGTTCATTCTCTGCACCCACTCCATTTGATTGTCGGCTTTCAGCGTTTCGGTAATGCCCTCACGCTCCGCCATCTGTTCTACCAGCCGAAAAAACAATTCTTCTGCCTGCCGGTCAATATCCGCAAGATAGCTGTTCAGTCTGCCGTTTGTGAGTAGATTGGTGTAAAACACCTTCCTATGCTGCCGGATATACCGCAAATGCCGCTGCCCCCATATCCCAATAGGCTTATTTTCTTCGGCGGGTGGAATAAGATTCGGTAAATAATAATTGCCTTGCAAAGTATAGCTGATACCTGTTCTTTCATCAATGTAATACTGTTTCATTTTGTAATCCTCCAATATGATTGATTTTTCCTACAAATCCAATCATTCCGGCTGACTACAAAAGCCAAAAGGAGAGAACTTCCTTACGAAGCTTCTCCCTTCCGGGGGGCGTTTTGTTATTTATTGTTAAAATAGAGAGGAGCACCTTATGTACTACGCTTATTTGCTTCAATGTGCTGACAATACCATTTATGCTGGCTATACCAACGATTTAAGCCAAAGGATTGAAGCTCATAACAATGGCATAGGAGCAAAATATACCCGCTCCAGGCTTCCCGTAAAGCTGATGTATTATGAAGGCTTTACCTCCAAAAGTGAAGCTTTAAAACGGGAAGCGACATTAAAAAGATTATCTAGAAAGCAGAAAATAAAACTCATTGAGGATTTTCAAATAGATTCCCACTAGTTTACAGTGGAAGCATGCAGCCTCAAGAGAAACAGAATTTTCTGACCTCTTTAGAGGGATTACTGAAAACATCACCGCATCGCTCGTCCTACATCTGGTAAACCAGTCAGCCTTGGCCGTTTAACGCTTACAGTGATTCTTAATTTTTGCATATCTTCTTTATCAAAATCAGACTTATCATTGATAATTAATCTTTTTTGTTTTACTGATGGCATCAACCAGTTTATCTGCAAAGATTTTTTATCTTCTCTGAGGCTTACCAGGGACTTTCTCTTGCTAAAATCGGCAATAGAAAAGATTATTATAACAATGAATAATCCAGAATTCATCTCTTCAATATAATAAATGAAAGCAAATATTTTTATTCCCAAACCAAATAAAAAAGACAGGCTGTAATTAAAAAGCCTGTCTTTTTTCCGGCTAATTTTAGAAGAGAGTATTTACCGTCTTTCTGCCAATAGAATCATAAACTACTTTCCGCGCCTCAAAGCTCTCTACAGAATAACAATTTCTGCCGTCCAGTATGATTGGCGTTTTCATACGGCTGCAAAAATCCTCTGGAGTCAATGCCCGCACCTCGTCCCACTCTGTAAAAATAAAGCACAAATCCGCTCCATTTAAAGCCTCCTTGGCCTGATCGCAATAAGTTAATTTCCCTGGATATAAAGCGTCAAAGGCTTTTGCCGCTACCGGATCATAAGCTCTAATAGATGCACCGTCATCCAAAAGGATCCCTACATTAACAATGGAGGGGGCTTCTCGCAGGTCATTGGTCCCTGGCTTAAACGCTAAGCCTAATACCGCCACTTGCAGACCCTCCAAAGAAGGATAATATTGACGGGCTTTCTTTAAAAGCTTCAATTTTTGGTTATCATTAACCTCGATAGCCGCTTTAATGGTTTTAAATTCCTGATCATAATAATTCCCCAGCCAATGAAGGGCTTTCGTATCCTTTGGGAAACAAGAACCGCCGTATCCAATACCGGCTTTCAAAAATTTATTTCCAATGCGACTGTCAAAGCCCATACCAGCTGCGACGTCTTCAATATTAGCGCCAATCGTTTCACAAAAGTTAGCGATCTCATTGATATAGGAAATTTTCAATGCTAAAAAGTCGTTAGATGCGTATTTAATCATTTCCGCACTTCGGCGGTCCGTAATTAATTTAGGAGCATCAAACGTTTTATATACCTTTTCCAAGGTTTCTCTACACCGGTTATTTTCCGCACCGATCACGATCCTGGAGGCGTGAAGGGTATCCCGCACCGCGGTGCCTTGCGCTAAAAATTCCGGATTAGAGGCCACGTCAATATTAACGGAATGAACTAAATTAGAACGGATAAAATCTTCCACCTTATCGTTAGTTCCAATCGGTACTGTAGATTTCACTACTACAACGCAATCCTTCTCCACAGACTGAGCGATTTGTTTTGCTACTATATAAACATATTTTAGGTTAGCGGAGCCGTCCACCTTTTCCGGCGTTCCAACGCCGATGAATATGACCTCAGCATCTCGATAGGCCGAGGCATAATCAGTGGTAAAGGTCAAGCGCTCCATATTTTTAGCCATCAATTCCGGCAAGCCTTCCTCATAGATCGGAGAAACTCCCTTTTTCATTAGCTCAACTTTTTTCTCATCCACGTCCACACATGTGACCAAATGGCCATGCTCTGCCAAACATACGCCGGTAACCAGTCCTACATATCCAGTTCCCGCAACCGCAATCTTCATAATATCGGATCCTTTCCAAGCTTAATAGCCAAAATAGTTAAATAGAAAATACACAAAGCCACTATAAAGCAAACCGATAGACGCGACGATGGAAATCGTCACAGCTACCCTGTTAGGCGATAGAATAATCATGCCTTCATGACAGCGCTCTGACTCCGCCGATGGCTTTTCCTTGCGTTCCGTAAGCATTTGCAGCAGATACACAGCAATGAACGCTAGGATAGGAAGCACACACAAATAATATCTGGTTTGATAGGCCCCGGTGTAACCCGCTACATAAAAATACGTTTCAAACGCCCGCTGGAACTGCATCCATACTACCACGGCTAAGGATACATAGAAGCCAATCAGCATCGCAATATACTTTTTCGACTTTCTAACAAAGAACAGAAGAATCGGCACAAAGAAAATCAAAAGCGTCAAAATTCGGTCATAGGAAGTCCAATGATCTAATTTATAAAGACTTGTATGAGAGGCTACCGCCGTCCATGTATCAAAAAAGTTTTTCCAGTATAAGAGAGAATAATCAAACATGGACATAACAGTTCTGTCTTCAAAATTCACAAAAAATGGAGAAGCCTGATAATACTCTGGATTAATACTGCTAAGGTCGGGCTGCAACGTGTGGAATTCCAAATAGACGATCACAAAATACCCCACCGCTACGAGATAGACCGGAAGTGAAATCAAAAACTGTTTGCAACAAATCAATTTTATTGATTTGTGCTTAATACAATACCAAATAACATAAATAATCGCAGTTAAACCAATCAACATGCCAGCGGTCACTTTACTGAGAACCGCTATCACCAAGCCGCCTGCGATTAAAAAGTAAGTTGCATAATTTCTTTTTTCTTCACACACCCGCAAAATTCCTAAGAAAAATAGGACGCAGCCTAACAAAGCAAAGGTGTCGTTATTAACACCGCAAAGATTATACAAAAACATTGGCACACTGGTAATTATCGCACTATAAAGCAAATGCAAAGCCGGTTGCTTTTTTGTTATTCGCGTATAACCAATATAAAAAGCGATGGCTAACGCCAGCAAGCCAAATGCCGCTGAGAAAAGACGAAGCCTAGTAAAATGGATTAAAAAAGAATTTTCCCCAATGATTTCAATAGGCTTACACAGCGTCATAACAAGATAATACAGCGGAGGATGGCCCAGTTGATTAACTGTTCCATCTACGAAAGCGGCGGTAGAACCAGAAATACTTAGCATTTGCATCTGTGAAAAATCAGGGATTATTTTTCCTGTCTGCATCAGATAAGCAATATAAGAAACGTGTGCAGCCTCATCCGGGGTATTTCCTACATACATCATATAAAAAATGACCTGTCCTACTGAGTAGGCAAACATCCCTAAATAAATAAATAATGCAGCCGTTTCCGATTTTATATGCAGCTTTCGGTAAGCGACAGTAAATATTAGTAAGAGGAAAAGGCCTATGAGCACCAATGTTCTAATTTGAGGGATACGCGAAGTACCGGCATAACCTATATCACAGCGCAGAACCATGTCAGTCTCTGCCTTTTCTCCCACGGTTAACATCTGTGCATCTTCAAAGCTTCCTCTCTCCGCCAGAATTTGCAGATCCGCAGGAAAGTTTCCCGAGAGAGGTAATATTTCTATACTATAATTCTCACCCAAGCGGCTCTGTGACTCTCGAACCTTCAATTCCAGATATCCTGTGGTTTGGATTTCCAGCGCAGAAAAGACACCGCTGGAAACTATCTGTGAATCTTCATTCAACAGACGAACGCCTATTACCCCATTTATTTTTTCTTGTGCCTCTTCGCTCACTTCTATTTTGGAGGGCTGGAAATACAACTTCAAATTTTGAATTTTTTCAAATACAGTTGTAAAGCGTTGTTTTATTGGCTGATTTAAGGAAATCCCTCGCAACTCTGGTTCAGATTCCGGTAAATTTTCTGCATCATCGGACGTTACCGCTGTTTCCGACAACCGCACGGGGTTCAAAGCCTCTTCACGGTTAAAATCGGAGTTAAATAACACATATATAACAATGATTCCACAGAAAATAAGAAGGCCATACCGCAAAAGCTTATTCCAATCCTTTTGGCGCTGCTTGCTCATATATAAAAGCGCCATGAGAAACACAATAGAAAATATACCAGTCAAAACCCAGCGGATCGTATAATTCTGATGGACTGCATTATACAGCTGATCTGTTGTACGAGAATCCAACTCAAAATAAAAGACTCCTTGTTGCTGTGACTGCATCTGTGAACCAATAACAGATTCACAAATCAAGCTATCCTTCGAAATATCATATTCCCCGCTGTAAGCCCTTACTGTTTCTAGCGCAGGCGTCCGGCCTGTTTCTGAGACTCTTATTCCGATTTTCTCGAAATTGTAATAAAGAGGGTCAAAACGAAACTGAGCCTGTTGACTAAACACAGTCGCCCTCGCTAGCAATTCTTCTCCATTACTCCGGTCAATCAACAGCTCTGCTGAAGCTCCATCCTCCGCTCCAGAAAATTCCATTAGCAAAGTAACATTTACTGACTTTAATGGGTATAGCCAGGCAAACGCCATACATACTACAAAAATTATGACCGCAACAAACTGGCTTTTATAGTTTTTTACCATCCGCATCCTTTTTCGTTCACCTTCCTATGTTCGCAATTTTCTTGATCTTTTCGGCCAGCTTCTCCCCGCTTCCCATTTCCACAAAATAAATTCCTTTCTCTTGCTCAGAAAAAAGTTCATGGTTAGCAAGGTTTTCTCCTAAAATCATAGGCTTTCCTACCGCATGGTAAAGATATGCTTTCCCAGGAATCGTTCTTTTGGCTTTTTGAATTTCAGCATTAAAATGGCCGGCCAGACAAAGGTCGGAAAAATCGATATATTGGGCCAGTTCATCCTGGCTCAGCCAATGGCGATAATGAATATTTTTTCCCTGAGGTTTTTGAATATCCTGACCAATGGGGCCGATAAAATAAAAGCAGAAATTCGGGTCATCCTTCAACCTATTCATAGCTTCTAACACAACTTCAATCCCCTGTAATGGAAGAACACTTCCAAAATAAAGAACAGTAAACTTTCCCCTTGCTTCTTGCGGCTTTTCACCATGCCTAGGATAATAAATACTTTTATCTGCCTCTAGATACAGCACCTGCAGCTTTTCAGGATGTGCTCCAAGTTCTTGAGCAAAATAGTTTCCATGCGCTTTAGTATCACAAATAATTTTATCAGCCTGCCTCAAGGTTTTTTTATCAATATTTAGCAATCGTTTTCCTGCAAAGGAGTCAGGTGAAAACTTTTTTCGGTCAAAGCACAAGGTATCGTACATAGAAATAAAAAAGTCGATATAAAGCTCAGATCTTTTAAATTTAAAGCTCCAAAAGGGAACAATTAACTGCGGAGCGAACCCTACAAAAACAACATCGTATTTCTTACAAGAGGTAAAAAGAAGCTTAAAAAAGACCTTAATCAGTCTAAGAGGATAGCTTTTGTCCTTAACGCCAATTACGGATACCTGAACTGCCTGTTCCCGCAAGAGCCGAAGCTCCTGGGTATTTCTCAAATAGTCTAAATTTTTAGTAGTAATAAATAAAACCTTTTTATTTTTTAGCTCTTGAAACATGAATTTCTCCTTATATCTTTCCTTTTTAACCATCTTAGAAAGAGATGGCTTAAGTTCAGCCTATCTGTTCATACAAGCCCTAACAATCTGCCGCCAGAGTCAGATCGCGTAGACAAATAAAAATGGGCAGAAAAAAGCGAAAACCTATGGGAGAAAAATATGACGTCAGAATCTCAAGTCCTCCCGGCGGTTTTCTCGCTTTCATTCTTGCCCTCTCAGGTTCAACGCATCTCTTTATGAGAGCTGTAAAATTCAACATGCAATAAAAACACTCCGCCCAAAAGATACCGCCCGATTCTCAAGAAAAGCCGCAAGGCTTTACTGAAATTCCTTTATCATTCGTCGGTTTTTTTGTTTTTATCGTGGTCGTAATCTAATCTCCGTACTCTTTCCTGAATATCCTCTAAAAGTTTTCGGTTGGAAGCAATCAGATCTGCCTGCAGCCCGGAAATAAAGGTCTGGAAGCCTAAAAGCAATAATGTGCTGGCTAAAATTAACGACTGGATATGCCCTCCGCTCTCTCCCATAAAAACAAATACCAGAAAGCGGATTCCTAAAATCAAGCCGATTAAAAAGATACTACTGCCGATAATCGTGAAAAATCTCAACGGCTTGTACATCATAAAGGCTCTTATAATAGTCAGCATAGATTTTTTAATATAACCGAACATACTATTGAAAAGCCGAGACTTTCTTAGCTCGGGATTTGTACGGATCGGCACCGAGGTAATTGCCATTTTATTCCGGCCCGCCTGTACGATCGTCTCCAAAGTATACGTATACTCATTGACAACATTCATTTTTAAGGCTGCCTGGCGGCTATAAGCCCGAAATCCACTGGGTGCATCCGGCACATCTGTCTTAGAAGCCACGCGAACTGTCCAACTGCCAATATGCTGCAATTTTTTCTTTAAAGGAGAAAAGTGTTCCGTATCGTCGATAGGCCGTTCTCCAATCACGATATCCGCTTTTCCATCCAGAATCGGACGAACTAGCTTTTCAATATCCGCGCCGCAATACTGATTATCGGCGTCAGTATTGACGATGATATCAGCTCCTTGCCGCAGACAAGCGTCTAAGCCTGCCATAAACCCCTTGGCAAGGCCTTTATTGCATTTAAAATTCACCACATAGTGGACACCCCAATTTTTGGCTACCTCCACCGTATTATCCTTGCTTCCGTCATTAATGATCAAATATTCGATTTCATCAATGCCGTTAATCTGCTTCGGAAGATCATTCAGCGCTACCTCTAAAGTTTCCGCTTCATTATAGCAAGGTATTTGAATAATCAGCTTCATAAATTCTATTCCCCTTTATTTTCCGTTATTTTATACAATTTTAGACAATTTACACCAGTTATTTTTATACTGTTTTTCCGTATTTTCCGGTGAAACAGTATTTTTTTATTCTTTTTTATACAAGGGTATAAACTGTCCAAAATTGTATACTTACTGAAATATTTTATCACACAGAAAGCGTTTTTGCAATCTAAAAAGTAAACGAAGGAAGCCATTGGTCAACAATAGATTCAAGGCAAATTGCCGCTTTTTTCCGCATTTCTGCTCGAAAAAAGCGGCTGTATCCAATTGATCCATTCGTTTGATCGGACTTTATAAAAGCCTTCTGACCTTGAATTTACCTGCTATAGGCATTCTGAAAGCACCTCCAAAAGTCTATCCATGGTGAAGGGCTTGCTTAAATGACCGTTCATCCCATACTGAATAGATTCCCTTGCATCCTCATCAAAGGCGTTAGCGGTCATGGCAATTATCGGTATAGTGCGAGCATCTTTCTTCTGGGAAAGCCTAATCGCCTTAGTAGCCTCCAAGCCGTTCATTATTGGCATCTGAATATCCATCAGTATTGCGTCAAAATAATATGGCTCTTTCTTTAAATACAGCTCTAGGGCCGCTTTCCCATTCTGAACGGTTTCCAGCTGAAAGCCCTCCATTTCCAAAAGGGTTACGGCAATTTCCATATTTAGTTTGTTATCCTCTGCCACCAATAACCGTTTCCCTTTCCAATCCATTGAGACATTTTCTATTTTCTTTTCACCCAGGACAGTTTGGCCAAATGTCCGGTATTTGAATTTTAACGGAAGGGTAAAATAAAACTCCGATCCCTCTCCAAGCCGACTTTTTACCTCCAGCTTTCCTCCCATCAGCTGTACCAAATGACTGGAAATCGTTAGTCCCAACCCTGTGCCGCCATACTCTTGAGCAGTCTTGGCGCTCCCTTGCTCAAAGGAATCAAAAATCCTTTCTATCGCTTCGGGAGCAATCCCGATACCAGTATCCTCAATACTAAATCTGATATACGCTATATCCTTCTCAAAGCTTTCCAGACGCGCCCGGCCAATCACCGTTCCTCCCGGTCTGGTGAACTTGATAGCGTTGCCGATCAAATTGATAAAAATCTGATTGAAGCGCAGCGTATCCAAATAAAAAACATACTTTTCCTCATACTGGCGCTGGAACAAAAGGGTAATATTTTTTGCCTTTGCTTGGGAGGCAAACATCTCGTTAAGCTGACGCTCAACCGTTACCATATCCACCCACTCTGGACTAATTTCAATTTTGCCGCTTTCAATCCTTGAAACCTCCAGTATGTCATTGATAAGGCCTAAAAGATATTGGTTTGACCGTTCAATTTTATTTAAGCAGTCCAACACCTTTTCACGGTGATCCAGCGACGTCTTTGCGATGGTGGTCATCCCCGCAATGGCATTCATAGGGGTACGGATCTCATGTGACATTCGAGACAAAAACTGTGTTTTAGCTAGACTTACAGCGTCAGCATGAGCTTTTGCCACAAAAGTAGAGATGATCTGGGTTAATTCCTGCAGAGTCTTCCTCTGAGCCTCAGTCCACAGATAGTTTTTCTCATGGCTTTCCAGTACCAGGTGTCCGGTATAAACTCCAGAATTCCAAATAGCACACCTCAAGCAGGAAGCCATAGGGCTGTCCTCATGAAATTTCCAATCGCACAGGCCATCTGCGTCATATTCCTGAGAAAGCTCTTCCATTCTGCCTGGCTTAATATAATAAGTATTTCCCATTTGCAGGTCGTGCTTGTTTTTAGCCCATTGATAGGAATAGTGGAAGCTGTGATAATCCCTTTCAATTTCCACCATGGATACTCGATCCAGACGGTAAGCCTTTCCCACCTTGGCCAAGAGGAGGCTGATTGCATCGTCAAGGTGTTTAGCTTTACTTAAAAACTCCAGCGCCATATCCGCAAGATTCCTTTTGTCCGCCGTACTGCCGCTGACCACCTCATTGAGCAGATGTTCTCCGGTATAGACCTGTGTCAGCATAGTTCCTAGCTCGCTGGAAACATCCAAATAGCAAGCCGCTTTGCCCTTGCCATGCTTTTTTACATATTGCAGCGTGCTTTCCGCACACCGGTAAAGGCCGTTATATTCGTCGATAACAGACGTAACGCACATTCCGATGCTTGCGGAAACATGGAGATCTTTTTCTTGATGATAACAGATTTCTTTAATTTTTTGTGCAATCGACGGGCCAAGCTCATTGGCCCTTTGTTTACTACAATTTTTAATCAGCAGCATAAATTCATCGCCGCCAAGCCGTACAAGGATATCCTCTGGACCTACGCTGCTTTTCAAGATATCCGCTACTTCCGCTAAAATAGCATCACCAAACATCCGCCCTTCCTCGTCATTTAGCTTCTGGAAATCATCTAAATCTAAAATCATCATGGCGGAAACCTGCGTTTTAGGCTTCTGCTCTAAAAAGCTCCGAACCTTTTTTAAGCCTGCATCTTTATTGTATAATCCGGTAATTGAATCCAGGGAACGGGCTCGTTCTAGTACCAGCTCCATCTCCTTCTGCTTGGTAATGTTTTCTACCAGGCCTACCATCACCGTGGGAATATTATGATTGTTCTCTTGAATTGCGGACAAGGTAATTCGGCTCCAGCGTCCATTTTTTTCTTGAAGCTCCACGGTGGCGCGCTTAGCTCCCCTGCGTACCTCTCGGCACATTTTTACTAAAGCAGTCCTGCTTTCCGCCGCCATATGACGTATTAAATATCTTTGCACATTATTCATTGTTTCCGGCAGTCCAAAATAGTCCCCAGTACGTTTAGGATACATCACGCGGGACCCTTTAGGATAGTAGTAAAACTCATAAATTGAGGTGTTGTTTAAAGCAAGACGCAGCAATTCATTGTTTCCCTCATTCAAGGTCAGCAGCTCTTTATTTTTCAGCTCCATCATCTTCTGCTTTTGGATATCAAGAAAAACACTTTGAATTAGAACACCCTCACTAGAAGAAATCTGGATAACCTCAGCAGTCCCGATGACCCATAGGGGCGCTCCGTTTTTCTGGCGCAGCCGGTATTCAAATTGAGAAACCTGTCCCGGTTTTTCTAAGGAAAGAGCAGCCTTTAGGGTTTTTGTCCTGTCCTCCTCTACAATCAAATTAGAAAGATCCCAATTCTCTTTTGTCCAAAATTCCTCCGGTGTATATCCAAAGATACGGATCGCCTCTAAATTAGCCTTTTCAAACTTTACTCCACCCTGTCTGTCCATACGGTACTGAACAATGCCGCAGAAAACGGAATTAAAAATATGGCTGTATTCCTCTGCCTGTCGCTGCCTTTGCAGGCTTTCCTGCTCCAAGCGCCGCTTCATCACCACCTCGTCGGTGATATCCCGCACTACCCCGATACAGATTGGGACCCCCTTCTCATCCCAGGATTTTTTCCCGATGTCGCTGACCCAAATATAAGAGCCATCCCTTTTTCGCATCCGATAACGAACGGCATATTCTTTATTTTCCTTCATGGCGGTATCAATGATATGCTCCATCTGAGCCCAATCCCCGGGATCAATACAGTTCACGATCAGATTACCGGTCGCCTTCTCAAATTCGCCGTATTCATACCCTAAATAATCTAGCATGTTCTGATTGATATAATATACCGGCAGACCGGGCTCCAAATAGCATCCGATGATTCCCCCCGACACACTTCGATTTAGAATATCTACAAAGCTGCCTCTCATATTGCGGGAAAAGGATTTTTTGCTGTCCTTTTTCCAGCCTCGAGGATAATATTCCCCATCCTCCTGCTGGAGATTCGGTGTAGAAAAGTGAATCGACACAATTTTCCATCCGTCCTCTGTCCAGTGGCAGGCGGCCGTAATTCTCACCAAAATTGGTGACGAGTCAAATTCCGGCGACCGGGAGGCTGCCGTCAGCAGAATAAAAAAAAGCTGATTTTTTTCATCTACCTGTGTGGCCTGAAATGCTTGAAACTGATAATCATACGGCCAAGGCTCCGTGAGAAGCTCCTCCTGTAAGGCCGCTACCGTTTCCTGATAAGTGCAGCTATGCTCCGCAGCGCCAGTGCCGATCCATTGGATATTCTTATCCAAATAAGCGACCGCCTTATGGAGCTTTCTTTCTGCCATATAAGCGCGCAGAAAGCCTTTTATGGCTCGCTCACCATTATTTTCTTTCATGTTATATCCTCCCTAGCCCGGAAATGGTTTTTCCTTCAGTGGGTGAAACAAGCTCAGCCGCAGTCCCTTTTTTAGAGTTCCATTTATTTAGATACAGCAAGCGGGATAAAAGCGTTTGCTGACAAAATTCAATCCACCATTAATTTCTTTGTTTACCGTGACAGCGGAGCAAGGCGTTTTTTATACTGCCGTCAAAAATATCGCCAAGCTTTTGAATCGCTAGATTGGGATCCTCCTTCATGCCATCCTGGAGCCATTGAAAAATAAATCCCGATAACGCAAATTGGTAAAAGGCCGCGATGTAATTGATATCCTCTTCTGAAACCTCTAAACCCTTTGCCTCTTGTCGGACAAACCCCACCATTAAATCCCAAGTCATCTGATATAAGTACTTCTCCAAGGGCTCACGTCCGATAGAATTATAGATGTGGTACACCACTCTTTTATTTTCCAAAACGAACTTGGCGCTTTCCAAAAATCCAGCCTGCCACGACGAATAGGCGACTTGCTTGCCCGTAATCCTCTCTAACTCCGTTTGGAGCACATCTTCCAGCAAAGCATAAATATCCTCGTAATAATAGTAAAAGGTGCTGCGGTTCAGTCCACAGTCCTCAATAATATCCTTGATGGTTATTTTATCAAAGGACTTCTGTGACAACATCTTCACAAAAGAATCCATGATTGCCTTTTTTGTATAAATCGACATGTGCTTTCTCCTATTCGCCGGCTTTTCTACAGCTTTTTCAGCAGAATGCCGCTATCGTTACTCTTGTTATACCATAAAAAACGGAATCTTACAATGGCGCCTCCTGTTCCTCAGCACCTCCGACACATCTAGGCTTATGTCGGATTTTCCGTCAGTTCCCTTCCTTTGTTGAAAAATCCGTCATCAGTCTATTTCTGTTGATAGCCGTCTCCCTACTTCCTTTTTATAATAGAAAACGAAATGAAAACGCCCTTTACGGGCGGCCCGAGCTTGAAACCGAGGTGAAAATAAAATGAAACGGATCAAGGCGCTGTATATCACAATTTCAGTTCTTTCCCTATTGGCCGGAATCGCTCTGGTGATTTGGCCTGGCGCGTCGGTGATAACCATATGCTATGTAGTAGGGTCCGCGGCGATCTTGGTAGGAGCTGTCCGTCTTGCGGGATATTTCTCTAAAGATTCCTACAACCTGAACTTTCAATTTGATTTCGCCATGGGCCTGGTGTTTTTGATTTTAGGAACCGTACTAATTTTTCATCCTGGAGACACCGTTGCTGTCCTCCATTTCAGCGTAGGCATACTAGTGCTGGTAGACAGTGTTTTCAAGCTGCAAACCGCATTGGATGCTAAGCACTTTGGTTTGAAAAAGTGGTGGGTTATGCTGCTGTGCGCCTTACTCTGCGCTGGACTGGGGCTTGTACTGGTAATTCTGCCCTTCCGTACGGCTGAAATTCTGGTAAGAGTAACCGGGGCAGCACTGACCGTCAACAGCGGCGAGAACATATTGACGGCGGGCTATACCGTCAAAAGCAAAAAAAGAGTGGTGCCTATTATGGTAGAATGCCGGGAAATACACGAGCAACCCAAATAATCTATGCTGACTTCTAAGCAGCAATCACTTTTGGAGGCGAAGAATAAAATGGTTAAATTTGGCAAAGGGGTGGTAAAATGCCGGCTCCTAATTTTAATTCTCGGCGTCTTACTGCTGATTCCTTCCTTATTTGGAATGCTGAGCACCCGAATCAATTACGATATGCTTACTTATCTTCCCGAGGATATGGATACGGTTAAGGGGCAGAACATTCTACTGGATGATTTTGGAAAGGGCGCCTTTTCCATGGTAGTCGTGGAAGGGCTGGAAACGAAAGAGGTTGCGGATCTAAAAGAAAAAATTCAGCAGGTAAACCATGTAGAATCTGTCATCTGGTACGACAGCCTGATGGATCTGTCGGTTCCAATGGAGCTGCTGCCTGAAAAGTATTATGACGCGTTTAATAACGGGGACGCTACCGTGATGGCAGTTTTCTTCGATACCTCCACCTCGGCCGATGAAACAATGGAGGCCATCACTCAGATTAGGCAGACCACAGAGGGCCAATGCTTTGTATCCGGCATGTCGGCTATGGTAACCGACCTAAAGGCACTGTGCGAGCAGGAGGAGCCTATTTATGTGGGCCTGGCGGTACTGTTTGCCACAATCGCCATGATGCTGTTTTTGGATTCCTGGATTCTTCCTTTTATTTTCCTAGCCAGCATCGGTATGGCCATCCTTTACAACCTCGGCAGCAACTTTATGCTTGGAGAAATTTCTTACGTTACCAAGGCTTTAGCCGCGGTGCTTCAGCTGGCAGTGACCATGGATTATTCTATTTTTCTATGGCACAGCTACTCAGAGGAAAAATGTAATTTTAACGGCGATAAAAAAGAGGCTATGGCACAGGCGATCGCCCACACCATCACCTCTGTCGTAGGCAGTTCCATCACCACCATTGCGGGATTTATCGCCCTCTGCTTTATGAGCTTCACCCTCGGCTGGGATTTAGGTATTGTCATGGCAAAGGGAGTTTTACTGGGAGTGATTTGCTGCGTTACCGTTCTTCCCTCTCTCATTTTGGTATTGGATCGACCCATCGAAAAGACGATGCACCGATCCTTACTTCCGAAAATGGACGGCTTGTCCCGCTTCATCACCAAACGCGCTTGGGTTTTTCTGGCGATCTTTCTGGTCATTGTCGGCCCGGCGCTTTATGGCTACAGCAATACAAAAATGTACTATGACTTCAGCGAATCTTTACCTCAGGATTTGGATTATATGATCGCCAACACCAAGCTTAAGGATCGTTTTGACATCAGCACCACCCACATGATCCTTGCGGACGCCAAAATGGAGGCTAAGGACGCTCAAGCTATGATAAAGGAGATTGATCAAGTAGACGGAGTCTCCTATGCGTTGGGCTTCAATTCCGTGGTAGGCTCGGCGGTACCTGAGGAAATCCTTCCCTCCTCTATTACCGACCTTCTGAAAAACGATAAGTACCAGCTCTTTTTGATCAACTCTCAGTATTCGGTTGCCAGCGACGAGGTGAACGGCCAAATCACACAGATTAATAATATTCTGAAAAAATATGACCCGAACGGTATGCTGATTGGAGAAGCCCCCTGCACAAAGGATTTGATCCAAGTTACCAATCACGATTTCAACGTAGTGAATATTATTTCAATTATTTCTATTTTCATAATTATCGCTCTGGTGCTCCGTTCCATTTCCCTACCGGTAATCTTAGTCGCGGTGATCGAGTTTGCCGTATTTATCAATTTGGGAATTCCATTCTATACCAACGTATCCCTTCCCTTTGTCGCGCCGATCTGCATTAGTACCATTCAACTTGGAGCCACTGTGGACTATGCTATTTTAATGACCACACGATATAAAAGGGAACGGTTTCAAGGCCACGACAAAAAGGAAGCGGTTTCCATCGCGCTTTCAACCTCCATTTCCTCTATTCTTGTCAGCGCTTTGGGCTTCTTCGCGGCAACCTTCGGAGTTGGGCTTTATTCCAACATCGACATGATCAGCTCCATGTGCAACCTGATGGCTCGGGGTGCGATCATCAGTATGCTGTCGGTTATGTTTATTCTACCAGCAATGCTTCTGCTGTTTGACCCTGTCATCGGTAAAACCACCTTGGGCTTCCGGCCTAAAAAACAGAAGGTTTCTCAGTAATAATCTATAACGAAAAGAGTAATCAGGAGGTCTTTCATATGAAATTAAAGAAAAACGTGGCTGCCAAGATCATCGCCATCTGTCTGGCCGCTACTATGCTCATAGGCATCTGCAGCGCTTCTGCCGTCACGGCCCCCAAACAAAATGGCATCTCTGTGGGAAATCCGGTAACAACCGCCGTCCATTCAGCCTCCGGCGGTCAAAATTCCAAGGAGGAAACCGTATATGTTCTGGCTAACGCAGACGGTTCCGTCCAAAAAATCATTGTCAGCGACTGGCTGAAGAATCCTGCCGGTGCCAATTCCATCAATGACATCAGCGAGCTTGATGGTATCGAAAACGTAAAAGGTGATGAAGCCTACACTATGAATCCCAATAATATGCGGGTTTGGGACGCTAAAGGGAACGATATTTATTATCAGGGCACCACCCAGAAGGCTCTTCCGGTGGATGTATCCATCTCCTATCAGTTGGACGGGAAGCCTATTTCCGCCGAAGACTTGGCAGGAAAAAGCGGCAGAGTGACCATCCGCTTCAGCTATCAAAACAACCAAAAGGAAACCATAGAGATCGATGGCAAAAAAGAGACGGTTTATGTTCCCTTTGTCATGCTGACTGGCGCTGTTCTGGACAACGACGTTTTCTCAAATGTCCAAATTTCTAATGGCAAGCTGCTTTCCGATGGAGACCGCAGCGTGGTTATGGGCTTCGCCATGCCGGGCTTGCAGGAGAGCCTAAACCTGGACAAACGCAAGCTGGAAATTCCCGATTATGTGGAGCTGACAGCGGATGTGAAGGACTTTAGGCTAGATACCACCTTGACCGTCGCTTCTAACGATATTTTCAATCACTTGGATTTGGAAGATCTGGATGTGCAAAATTTGACTTCTGCGATCAGCCAGCTCAACGACGCAGCCCTGGAACTGGTGGATGGCTCCTCTCAGCTGTACGACGGGCTTTCCGCGCTGCTGGAAAAATCCGGGGAATTGATCAGTGGTATCGATCTGCTGGCCTCTGGCGCTGGAAACCTCAACAGCGGCGCTGCGGATTTGTATTCCGGTGCCTCCGACTTAAACAGCGGCGCTTCCCAGCTAAGCTCGGGCCTGGGAGAGCTGAACAGCAACAGCCAGAACCTGGTCGGCGGCGCCAAAGCCGTATTCGAAACTTTATTATCCACCGCTCAATCCCAATTAGAGGCGGCCGGAGTGTCGGTACCTCAATTGACCATTGACAATTACGCTGCCGTATTGGACAGCGTGCTGGATTCTTTGGACGAAACCACCGTCTATGATCTTGCCTACAATACCGCTTTGCAGCAGGTCACTCAGGCGGTCAACGCTCAGGAAAACGAAATACGTGTCCAAGTAGAGGATACCGTCCGCAAGCAGGTGTTGGAGGGCGTACTGGCTGCCGCGGGAAAGGCTATGACAGCCGAGGAATATGAGCAGGCTTGTGCCTCTGGTCTGATTGATGCAGACACCCAAGCGCAAATCGCCAGCGCCGTCAGCAAAAAAATGGCCAGCCAGGAGATGGCCGAGACAGTAAACAGCCTGGTTTCTCAAAAAAAACAGGAGCTGATTGACCAGAACATGCAGAGCAGCCAAGTGCAGTCGCAAATTCAGGCTGCGGTTGAAAGCGCTAAGAACGGTGAAAGTAGTATCGCTGTTTTGAAGCAGCAGCTTGACAGCTATCAGCAGTTTTACAGCGGTTTGCAGGACTACACAGACGGAGTGGCCCAGGCTTACGCAGGCAGTAAAGATTTAGCTATTGGCTCCAATGAGCTGAAGGGCGGATCACAGCAGCTAAAGGACGGCGCGCAGCAGCTGTACGACGGAATTTCCTCCTTTCAAAGCGGTTCCTCGGCTCTGGTAGACGGCGTTTCCCAACTGAAGGACGGCGGAATGCAGCTTTCTGAAGGGATGAAGCAATTTAATGAGGATGGAATCCAGAAAATTACCGAAGCCTTCCAGGGCGATCTTTCTCAGCTGGCGGCCAGACTAAAAGCCCTAGGCGACGTTTCCCGAAGTTATCAAAATTATTCCGGAATTGCCGACGGAATGTCGGGCTCTGTGAAATTTGTTTATCGAACCGCCTCTATCGAAAAAAAGGCTGACGAAAAATAAAAAAGCATGGAATTGGAATCAACAAGCGTCAAATCACTGTAAGCATCAATGATATGCAATAAGAGTACCCCAGCAGAGCTGGGGTACTCTTTGTTTCCTGATTTTTAACGATTGACTTTTCCCCAGCCCTTGTTATAATCAAAGTAATCAAAGAAAGAATAAACTCTTTTATTTAGAACAGAAAACAACGGCAAGCGATAGCTTGTTGTATAGAAACTATGATTTGAGAGCGGGGGAATATATTGATGGCAAACGCGCTTTTATGGGCCGCCGGAGGTACTGGATTTACCTTTTTTATGACGGCGCTTGGTGCTTCTATGGTTTTTTTCTTCCGAAAAAAGGCCAACATAAATATTCAAAGAATTTTTTTAGGATTTGCCGCGGGTGTAATGATTGCTGCTTCTATATGGTCGCTGCTGATTCCTGCCATTGAAGAGGCATCGGAAAAGGGCTGGCCCGGTTGGATCCCTGCCGCCGGCGGTTTAATCTTGGGTGCCGCGTTCCTGATTCTGATGGACAGCCTGCTTCCTCATCTACACCTTGGCGAGACAAAGCCAGAGGGACTTTCTTCCTCCTGGAAGCGAACCACCTTATTGGTATTCGCTGTCACTCTTCATAATATTCCCGAGGGAATGGCCGTAGGCGTTTCCTTCGCCTTAGCGGCGCAAAACGGCCATGATCCGACCATGTATACCGCTGCAATGGCCTTAGCTATCGGCATCGGTATTCAAAATTTCCCAGAAGGCGCTGCCATTTCTTTGCCTCTGCGTCAAGAGGGGCTAAGCACCGCAAAGTCTTTCGTTTTGGGAAGTCTTTCCGGATTAGTAGAATTGATTTTCGGCGTATTGACGGTGTTAATCGCTGGATTTATCCAGCCTTTGATGCCGTGGCTGCTAGCCTTCGCTGCCGGCGCAATGCTTTATGTTGTAGTAGAGGAATTAATTCCTGAGGCACATTTGGGAGAACATTCCAATATAGGAACTCTTGGTGTGTTATCCGGTTTTCTTGTCATGATGATTTTAGATGTCGCTTTGGGTTAACCTTTTTATTCAGCACCAAATCAAAATTTTGATTTGGTTTTTCAAAATCATTACAAGAAGCAGAAAAGGAACGGCAGCTTTTTGCCGTTCCTTTTTCTATTTTAATCGGCACGATAGCTTTTCTCTATCAGTATCTCTACTCATTTACTTTCCTTACCAAAGTATCAATCCCATTGGATACTAAAACCCCTGCGGTTTTCGCCAATTCTTCCAATGGTATCTTCTGATCGGAATCAAACCATAATATATACATAGAAATAATACCGGACGATACAAATTCGATCATATACGGAAATTGCTCCGGCAGCGCCGCAAGCTGATCCTTCGCACTCTCCAAAAATTCCTCCTGAAGCGCATTTTTTATCTTACTGATCAAAGAACCATGGGCGTTGGCATGGCTCAGCAGATTCTGATAAAAGTTGAAATCCTGATAAATCAGATCATTCAGCGCTTTGAACACAGAATAGGTAGCAAAGTCTCGAGAAGCAATACAGCTTTCCTGGATCAGCCTTTTAAGATTTTGGATCATTTCATTTTCGATTTCTCCTGAGACATCATAAATGCTGGTATAATGCGTATAGAAGGTCTTACGGTTGATATCCGCTCTTTGCGCCAGTTCCTTAACAGTAATCTGAGAGATATCTTTTTCCGACATTAACTCCACCAAAGCGTTTTTTATGGCCTTTTGGGTTTTTAAACATCTTCGGTCCATCCGCACACCGCTTTCGGCTTGATTATTCCTTAAATTTTTCATACAGCCTCCAAAAAGCAACATAAATCACTAAATATGTTGTTTAAGAAACATATTTCCCACAAATGTCCGTTGTCATTGCTCTTTAGAAATAATATAATACACATGTGAGTAAAAATCAACAATCGTTTCTTTTTCAGAAAGCAGGGATGATTTTGAATTGGTTTCGCCGCCTTTGCGGGGTTACTCCCAGGAAAATTGTGTTCAAAAATAAAGAATTTAAAAAATACTTAGCGGATGTGGCTTCTTGCTCCACATTTCGCACCACCCATCAATATGTACAGCATGGAAACACCTCTGTTCTTCTGCACAGCATCGCTGTTGCTTATTACAGTTATTATCTTTCCTGGTATTTCCACTTGAATTTTCGTGAGCGGGAGCTGGTACGAGGGGCGCTTCTGCATGATTACTTTCTTTACGACTGGCACAATTCCGGCGAAGGGCATACCTTTCATGCCTTCACCCACGCTAGAGATGCTTTTGTCAACGCGCAAAAGGAATTTGAGCTTTCTCGGATCGAACGGGAGGTTATTAAAAAGCATATGTTCCCTTTGACCCCGGTTCCTCCTCTCTGTCGGGAGGGCCTGATGGTTTGTCTGGTGGATAAGGGCTGTTCCCTGTATGAAACCTTTAAACAAAATCCATACCCTATGCTCAGAAAAAAGTTTTTGTCCTCGCTGCCTCTCGCTGAGCCTTTGGATGATTTTTCGTCTGACCGTTGATCATGCTCCGATTACCCCTCATCTGACTTTGAATTGGAAGTGATATCGCATGATACCTATTTGTCAATTTTTCCTATGGTTTATGTTCTATAATATCGTTGGTTGGATCTACGAAACCTTGGTCTGCTCGATTCAGGAAAAACGTTTGGTATTCAACCGCGGTTTTTTAGCCGGCCCTTACTGTCCTATTTATGGCTCCGGCGCCTTGCTGGACGTATTCCTTTTAGGATGGATTCATAACCCTGTTCTTTTATTTTTTGCCGGCATGCTTGTAAACTGCACTCTGGAATATCTCACTGGCTGGGCTTTGGAAGAAATTTTTCATGCCAAGTGGTGGGATTATACCGGTTGGTTTTTAAATATCAAGGGCAGGATCTGCTTCTGGGGAGCGTTGGCCTTTGGCTGTATGTCGGTCCTTTTGATCAAGTGGATTCATCCCTTTGTCTTGCGGACAACCCATCTTCTTCCCCCTTTAGCCGTTTATATCATCGCAGGAGTGCTCTTTGTAATATTCGTTACCGACTTTGTGTTAACAAACGTACATATTGCTCAGTTTAATGACAAGCTGAAGGATTTCCAGCAAAGGATCAGCGGCCGGGTTACGGGAGAAAAGGGACAAGATGAGGTTTACGCAAAAGCCGGCATCGAACCGGAGAATAATAAAAAGCTTCAAGAGATTACAGAAAAGCTAAGTCTGCGGGAAAGAGTGATGCTGAAAAATACTTTTAGCTTTCAGTCCACTAAATATACCGACTTAGTAGACCGTCTAAAAGACACCTTAGGCTATAAGCAATAAGGAGTCAAGCCTTATCAGAAAAAAGCCTCAAAATTATTTTGTAAGCTTAAAAGGCGTGCCGAATATCGGCACGCCTTTTAAGCTATTTACAGCTATTACGAATGAATCCATATTACAAATTGATCTCTATTTTTTGCGGCTTCCCGGGTCCTCCCGCCTCTCTCAGGATTGGAATTTCCAAAACCGCTTTTTTCCCATCCGCTATCATCTCAATCTGATAGTCACCATGGTAGACGTTACAGCGATATATTCCTTCGCCATTGGTTTTTCCAAATTCATCACTCCACCAATTTTCACGAATCAGTTTTCGTAACGCATGGTAAGCAGGCTTACGATGAACCTCCTCCGTTACCAGACCAGCCGGAGCCGCCCGCCAGTCATTGTCCTGAAAGTCCCACCAGGTAATGGCCTCTACCGCCGGATGGCTAAACAGCATTGTATAAAAATCCGCTGTATATTTTGCCTGGAGTTCTTCGTACTCTTTACCCCGGTACCAGTCCTCCGGCTTGGAATCGTCGTTCATCATACCATTTCTTCCAATATATCGCCCGCTTAAAACTGTGAGCTCGGTAAAATGAAGAGGCCAGCCATATTTTGCAAAACGTTCACAAACCTCCCAAGCTTCTTCCATCGTCCACAAAAATGTATGCATGTGACTTTGAATTCCCACCGCTTGCAGTTCAACCCCCATATAGCGAAGCTCTTCCAGCAAAACCTCACACTCTTGATTCCAAATATTGAAATCATTATAAAGGAGATTGGCATGAGGATTGATCTCCCGCACCAGCTTTGTCGTATACCGTACAGCGTTAGCTCTTCCCTTTTCATGAATCCAGCGCGATACCGCGTTATGGTACAGATGATCTACGGTAATCTCATTAAATACATCCCAATAATCTATCCGATCTCCAAAATTCTCCATGAGATGCTCTATTCGCTTTTTTAAAGAAGTTTCTACATCCTCGGAGTTTTCCAACCATTCTGGCGCTAATTTCTGCCATACAATAGGATGCCCTTTTGTCTTCAGATCTAAAGCTTCGCACCACTGCAAAAGCTTTTCTAAACGTTCATGATCAGTTTTGCCTCGTTCTCTTTCATAGCGCTGCCAAAAAAACGGAAGGGTAGTGTAATTGAACAGATCAGAAAAATACTTCTTATAACGAGAGCCGGCCGCTTCCTCATAGGAATTCGCTGGAAAACAGTTGCTTCCAAATAAGAATTGGTGTTTCTTCATTTTCACATTTATCTGAGCATTTGATACCGGCCTGCCGTCTTTTCTCACAATAAATTCTACATCTTTTTTTCTAATTTTTTCTATTCTTTGATTCGCATCGTATAACATAGACATAGTTTCTTCCCTCCTTTAAAGCTCAATTACCAGCTTCTGCGCCCCCTCATGAACGCCAAACTTACGTAAAATATCCGTGTTTAGGGAAACGGCTTGATTACCCGCTTTAACGGTAATATCATAATTTCCGCAGTAAACCGCACTTGCAAAGCAACCGGATAAATTGGTGCGGCCCTCTTCATTGCTCCACCAACGTTTTTTTATCAGCTCTTTCAGGCCGTCATATACCGGCTTGATTTTTAAATCTTCTGTTATCAGTCCACCAGGTGCATCCATCCACTGCCGGTCTGGGAAATCCCACCAGGTAATAGCCTCCACCGCAGGATGGCTGAATAAAAGAGTATAAAGCTGCTCCGTATATTCTCGCTGAATTTCTAAATCCTCTGGCCGGCTGATCCAGAAGTTAGGATTGCCGATAGTATAATCCACGTCTTTAGTACATCTGCCATTGATTACTGTCAATTCTGTGAAATGGATGGGCCAGCCATATTTAGCGTATCTTTCACAAATCTCCCAGGTTTCATCAAAGGACCACTTGCGCTGATGCATATGGCTTTGAAGGCCTACCGCCTCTAATCTTATCCCCTTTTCTCTCAGCTTCCTCAGCAAAATTTCCATATCCGCCGGCTGGACATTAAAATCATTATATAGCAAATTAGCCCGTGGATTCACCTCATAGACACACCGGGCGGCATACTCGACCGCGTTTTCCTTTCCCACTTTTTCGATCCAGTCGGCCACCGGATTGTGAAACCTCTGTGATACTGTGATCTCATTGAACAGATCCCAATAGTCGATTTGATCTCCAAAGCGTTCCATCAAGTCCTCAATTCGTTCCTGAATTAACTTCTCAATGTCATGATCGCTGTTAAGCCAATCGGGTAAAATTTCATGCCATACCAAGGGATGTCCTTTAGTCGATAAGTCAATGCTTTTGCACCATTCCACCATATTGGAAAGGCGTTTTTCGCTTTTTTCCCCTCTTACAGGCTCATACTGTCCCCAATAAAAAGGCAGGGTGGCATAATTAAACAAGCCAGAGAACAATTCTTTATGCCGTTTTTCTTTTTCCGGAGTATCGTATGTATTCGCACAGTAACAATCACATCCAAACAAAAATTGGTGACGGTTCATACGCAGTTCAACCTGAGCGTCAGGCACAGGGCTTCCGTCTCTTCGAACAACGATTTTCACCGTACGTCTTCGAATGTCTTCTATCCGTTTTTGGGCGTCACGCATTATATCAGCCATAACACAACCTCCTTATTTATTGAAGCGTCACGGGAGTAAAGCATGTTAGCTCAGCACACCTTACTCCCATGATTGCAAATTACATGGCTATCCTTTATTGAAGCTTCTCCTCAATTTCCTTCAAATATTGAATAGAAAATTCAGGATATTTCAGATATAAGTAGCTGGTATCGTGATGCTTTACATAAGAATCTGTATGAAAAGCTGGCGGGAACAGCTCCATGGTAACAAAGCCTTTGTAATTAATATCCTTGATGGCTTGCAGAATAGGAAGAAAATCAATATGTCCCATACCGGGAGCCGCACGGTTGGAATCCCCAACATGGAAATGCATCAGCATATCGCCAGCCTCCCGCACCGCAGCGGCCATATCCTTTTCTTCAATGTTCATATGAAAGGTGTCCAGCATAACGCCTACATTTGTACGATTAATTTTCTCCGCTAAGGATTTGGCGGCCGCAAGATTCGTTATAAGATAGGTATCAAATCGATCCCATGCCTCGATACAAAGCCTCACACCGCGTTCCGCCGCGTAGTCCGCCACTTGCTCCATGCTTTCCGCTCCTGTTTTCAGTTCTTCCTCAATGCTGGTAAGAGGTTCGTACTTTCCGTAGCGGGTTGGAGTTAAAATGACAGTAGGACAGCCCATTCCAGCCGCGAATTCCACCGTACGCTTCGCATGGTCTATTCCCAGCTGACGTTGGTTCTTATCCGGATGAGCTATATCAAACTGATCCAAAATGGAGCAAATACTAGAAGGGACGACTCCCTCCTCACGGCACGCGCGACCGATTTGCTGGGCCTGAGAAAAATACTCGGGCTGACCCGCTACCTCCACGCCCTGGTACCCTAATTTCGCAAGTCTTTTTATTCCGTCATAAATATCTCCCCATACCCAGCCTACCTGATAAGCGTATTTAAATTGATACATACCAATCCCTCCGCTTTTATAAAGCCGCTTCAATGGCTTTTAAGGTTTTTAGGGAAACGGCAGGATATTCCTCAAAAAAGCTGGTCATATCGTGAAGCTCCTCATAGGTTTCAGGATCCGCTCCAGGAGGCACCAATTCCATAGTAACATAGCCTTGATAGCCGATTTCCGCTAAAGCCTTCATAATCGGCCTAAAATCCATATGGCCCATGCCGGGAGCCGCTCTGTTGGAGTCTCCTACATGGAGATGATATAAACACCCCTTACAATCTAAAATGGCCTGAGCCATATCTACTTCCTCAATATTCAAATGGAAAGTATCCAGCATAACGCCTACATTGGGTTTATTGACCATTTTGACAAAGGCGCGGCCCTGTTCGGCACGGTTGAGCAAATAGGTGTCATATCGGTTCCACACTTCCACAAACAGCTTGATTCCCGCTCCGGCGGCATAATCCGCCACCTTTTGGATGCTTTCCGCACCCCAAGCCAGCTCCTGCTCTAATTCTGCCAGCGGAGTCCATTTCGTCAAGCGGGTCGGATTGATGATCACGCCGTTCCCGCCCAGGTCAGCGGCAAAGTCCACTACCCTGCACATATAATCGATTCCCTGATCACGAACTCCTTTTCTTGGATATGCCATATCCAATTCAGCGCAGTTGGTGCATACACTGGAAACTGCAATGCCCTCGCTGTCGCAGATTTTCTTAAATTCCTTTCCCTCGTGGAAGTAAGAGGTTACGCCGGCTACCTCTACCGCATCATAGCCAAGCTTAGCGATTCTGGGAATTCTGGTACGGACATCTCCCCATAGCCCGCCTACCTGATAAGCGTATTTAAATTTTTTCATGACCGTTTCCTCCTTATGTTATCTTAATTATTAATCGGAAAAATGAAACATGGATTTTAAGCTTCTGCCTTCTTTCTGCGCTTGAAACGCTTTTTGATAATCATCCGGCTCAAAAACAAAAGAGGTCAGGGACTCCGTTTCCAGTCGATCCAGCAGAGAGACCGCCCTCTGCATAGTGTAAGGAGACTGGAACACCCCTGCAATGATCGTGGCTTCCTTCTGCATAGCGCTGAATTGTCCAATGGCATCCAATGTAATTTCCGGCTTAAATAATGCCATCAGCTCCAAAACACCTCCTCTGGACATTAGGTCATAGCAGCTTGCAATGGTGGATTTCGCGCCGGAACACTCAAAAATCACATCAAACCCATAGCCGTCTGTGATTTTCATCGCTTTTTCATGAAAGTCTGGTGCAAGAGGATCTAATACATAGTCGGCGCCCGCTTTTAATGCGGCTTCGCGCTTCCACGCAATCGGCTCAAACAAGGTGACCCTGGTGCCTCCGGAAAGCCTTGCCAGCTGCATGGTAAGATTCCCGATTCCACCGCCGCCAGAAACAGCTACCGTATCTCCAGGTTTAATGCGGCACATATCGACACCGTGAAGGCAGATAGAAACCGGTTCCGTCAGGGCGGCCTTTTTCATATCCATATCCTCCGGCAGCTTATATACCTGCTGCTCGTCAACTACCACATAATCGCTCATAAATCCAAGGGTGACATCAATATTTTCACAAAGGTGCTGTTTCCCAATATTGCAGAAATGGCACTTCCCGCAATAGCAGTTATAATAAAGAGCTACCTTATCCCCGACCTTCAAGCCCTTGCTTGTAGCGTTTTTCCCTAATTCGACCACATATCCGGAGGCTTCGTGGCCAATATTGTGTCCCGCCAAAAATTTCTCCCGCATGAAGGTGTTGTCAAAATCTCCAGAAACATCATGGATATCCGATCCGCAAACGGCGGCGTAGGCAATCCTCACCTTCACGTCCGTATCCTTTCTCAGCTGTCTCTCAGGGATCTCTGTTAAAATTACATTGGGAAGCTTATATTGTATTTGTCTCATATGGATATCTCCTTCTATTTAAATACTTGTATAAGCGCCGTCAACCACAAAATCTGATCCAGTGGTGAAAGAGCTTGCCTCGCCGGCCAAATAAACGACTACCGCCTGAAGCTCATCAGGACGTCCGATTCTTCCCATTGGAGATACCTTTTTCCACTGCTCGATCAATGGAATCAAGGTTGGAGAGGAAAGCACCAGGTCGGTGCCTATGTAGCCCGGGCTGATCGAATTAACTCTAACGTTTTTCTGCGCCCATTCTACAGCTAAGGATTTCACAAGCTGTCTTACCCCGGCTTTTGAAGCGTTATACGCGCACTGTGGCTGCGGCACATTGACAATATGGGCCGACATGGAGGCGGTCGCGATAATCGAGCCTCCCCCCTGCTGAATCATTTGTTTTCCCGCGGCCTGCGCAGTCAAAAACACTCCAGTCAAATTCACGTCGATCACTTTTTTCCATTGCTCAAAAGTCATTTCCTCTGCCGGATAATTGGTGCAGATTCCAGCGTTACAGAAGGCTACATCCAGGCTTCCGAAATGCTCCACAATAGTTCTCACCATTTGGTTTACCTGATCCTGATCTGTAACGTCGCATGAGACTGCTATCACGCCCGTACCCAATGTTTGCAATTCAGAAGCCGTTTTTTCTGCCTCCTGATAGTCCACGTCCACGACGGCTACATTACTACCCGCTTCACACAGGGCTGCGGCCACGCTTTTCCCGATTCCTCTGGCACCACCGGTTACAAAGGCCGTCTTGCCATCCAGTCTCATTTTTTCAAGAATTCCCATGATTTTACCTCCAGTTTTAATATAACTCAGGGCGTTTTGGGCGCAGGAAACCAAGGGCAGCGAAAATTGCCCTTAATTTATCTGCATAAATTTAAAAATTTAGTTCCTTTCCACGCCCTTGCTGTTCGGATAATCCGGAGTAGTAACCACCGGATGAATTATGACAATTTTTGTCCCCAGTCCCGGCTGGCTCTCAATACGGAACTGATGCTTTCCCGGAAAGATGAACTCTAGACGCTGCGCCACATTGTTAAGGCCGATATGGCGCAGTTTAGGCGTTTTTACCGTTTCATCTTTCTTAAAGTTAAACAAGCTTTCCAGTCTCTCATGATCCATTCCAACGCCATCATCTGCAATAATAATCTCAACATTTTCCTCCCGCCGGTTAATCTCCAGACGGATATTTCCTGGATCAGCTTTGGGACAAATGCCGTGTAAAATCGAATTTTCAATTATTGGCTGTAAGATATTTTTGGGAATGTAGGTTCCCGCCAAGGATTCGTCCCATCGGCAGGAAAAAGAAAATCTTCCCATATACCGATAGTTTTGAATGATAATATATTGGTTAACGACCTCAATCTCATTTGCGATTTCTTCAAACAAGCGGTTTTTCCCCAGGTGTATGCTGTCCTGCAGGAGATGAATAAAAGCGCTGGTGAGGCTGATAATATCTTCAGATTTTTTCTGTCTTGCAAGATAGATGACAGAATTTAAGGTATTATAGATAAAGTGAGGGTTAATTTTTGCCAAAAGAAGCTCGAATTGCAGCTTTTGCTGTTCCTTCAGGCTCTCAATGGAAGTATCCATATATTTTTTTGTGTTAGATACCATAATATTGAATCCATTAGAAATATTTTCTAATTCCTGAACACCATGAAGTTCCACAGTCGCGTCCAAATTTCCTCCGGACATCTCCTTGATTGCTCCGTCTAACCGTGTAATCTGCTTAGAAATTTTAATCAGCAAAGGAAATAGGAAAACAAACAATAAAATAAGCGCAAGAAAAATTACCGCTGAAACCGCGATTGCATATGGTATATCTGCGGTTTTGGCGAATTCATTTTGATCAATTGTGGAAATTACTTTCCATTCGCAATCTTCTAAAATGCTTGTAACATAGTAATTGCCGTCCAAAGACTCGATTCCTCCGCGGAGCTGGACTGCCAAATCAGAAAGCCGGTTGATATCCTCCCCGATTCCATATAAAATTTTGCTGCCTTCATCGAAAACCGCTATCCCGTTAAACAGGCTATTATTCGCGAAAATGTCATCCAACAAGCCCTGTAAATTCATCTGTATGATAATTTGTCCCCGGACGGTAGATTTTCCATCCTCAATTTGATAAATATTGGATACGTAGCTTACTAAGGTATGACGCCGATGATACAGGGAAGTCGCCGGGAAATCATATGCTTTGGTAAATCCCAATTCCTTCGAGGGGATGCTCTGATCTGTATTTTTGATAAACCATTCCTGAAAAAAGTCATCATAAGGAGACGTATTCCAAAAGCTTTCACCGTTTTCCGCGACTACACAAAAGGAATGGATATATTTCCCGCTTACCAGCAAGCGGTCCAGATTATCCATTAGTTTTCCGGCGGCCACTGCCTTCTCTGCCGGCGTGAAGCGGTCCAGATTTTTTAAAAAGCCACTCACCTCTTCACTCAGCACTAAATATTCGCTTAGCCGATAAACATCTTCAATCGCGCTTTGAAGCTGAATTAAATTTCTTTGTGCCTCCTCGCTTCCTCTTTTACTGAGATTATTCATATTAATCGAAGTGAATTGATTATAAAGAAACCAGGCAAAAGAGATGATAATGACCAGAACAACGACTACGATTCGCGCCATAATTTGAAATTTGATGCTGCGTTTCATCGCGTTTTCTTCTCTCCCTTTCCTATTTCAACAGAAGCTGTTTTCGATAATCATTAGGCGACTGCCCGGTAAACTCTTGAAAGATTCTCCTGAAATATTGACTGTTGGAAATTCCCACCCGCCTGCTGATTTCGCTGACCTTTAAATTTGTTTCGCATAACAGCGCCTCCGCGTGGTACATTCTACATTCAGTCAAAAACTCGTTAAAGGATTTTCCTGTTTCCTTTTTAATCTTTTGACCGATATACATCCCGCTGGAATGCAGCTTCCCAGCGACCTCGTTGATACTCGGATTTTTATTATAGTTAGAATTAATGTACTCCAGCACATAAATAGTGGCGGCAGAATATTCTTCTTTTATGATATTGAACTGCCGTGCATGACTTAAAACGCTGATTAGGTAATCGGAAACCTCCTGCGCCGTATACAGCCTATTGATAATTTTGTCATTTTCAAACAGGTCCATGTTTAACGCTGTCAGTAGTTCTTTTATTTTATCTGTACATTGAATAAAATCTGTCAGTCTTTTATTTTTCCAAGCCTCCTCTAAACCATTTTTTATTCTCTCCATGCTGTGCTCATAATTGTTGATAAACGCCTGTTTGGTAATAAAGCTATAATCCGTAGACGCTTTTTTAGACATTAAACGGGCTGCTCCGACCTGATTTTGATGAAAAATCGAACGATCCAGCTCTATATTCAACTGAGACACATCGCTCTCTAAACTTTTCAGGGTAGACATTTTAGTGTGATAAGCCGCGGCAAAAGGAATTTCTGCCTTTCGAGAGAGTGATTCCTTTATCGCCACACAGCAGTGATGAGCCGTGCTGATCAACGCCTTTGTGCCGATAAAATTATTAGAAATTCGTACAAAGGCCACAAGCATATTTTGATATAATACTGTATCAACTATTTGAAACCCCTCGAAATTTTCTTCCATTAAAAGCTCTTCATGCTGAGGAAGAACCGACCACCTAGAATCTTGCCGATAAAAATATGGTGCCCATGGCCGAAAGCCCATAATCTGGAAAGGTTCCATATAAACACTTAAATAACTTTGCTGCTGGGGCTGCATCTGGTCATAAGACCGTTCTCCATTAAAAAGCTGAACCAAGAGCTGTTTTTTTATCATCGTATCCGCCGATTTTCTGCTTTCAAAGGTTGCCCGTGCTTTTTTTAATGTTTCTATCAGGTTTTCGGCTGTAAGCTGATGTTTCACTAAATATGTTAAAACGCCGATGCTCATCGCCTTTTGCGCGTAATCAAATTCCATATATCCGCTTAAGATCACAATTATCGTATTCCGATTGATCTCTCTGATTTTAGCGGACAGTTCTAAACCACTCATTCCGGGAAGCGCCACATCTACAAAAACCAAATCCGGCATATATTCCTTAATCAAGGTTAGAGCCGACTCAGCGCTATAAGCGTAGCCTTTTATTTCAAAGCCTTCCAAATTCCAATCGATCCGCGTCATCAAATCAGAAATAACAATAGGTTCATCATCCACAAAAAACACCTTCATTGGCTCCATCAAAGCACCCCTCTCCCCTTATTACAGCTTTAACAATACTACAAACACTTTTCTGTACGCAACTAGTATTTCATAAATAATCACAAAAAAATAATTATATTTTAAATAAATATATAATTTATAACAAATATCTATAATTTGAATCATTGCCGTTTACCAGTATGGCTTCTATAATACGCATATAAACTCAAAAAAGGGGTGTAAAAAAATTATGAAAAAAAGACAATCGGCAAAAATTCTTTCCGCACTTTTAGCGGGTGCAATGGTAATTTCCGCTATGAGCGGCTGTTCGGGTTCTGGAACGCCCACGACCTTATCAGGCAATTCTCAGGCTGAATCAAGTGAAGGCCAAACAGATCCGGCGAAAGACGAGGATGGAGATATTGTAGTATGGGGTTGGAGCGTAGGCGAGGTGCAAACCTTATTTGACGCCTTTGCGGAAGATACTGGTTACAATGGAGAAATGGAGTATGTGACAATCCAGCAAACCGAAGCTTTCCAAAAGCTGCAAACCACCATTAGCGCCGGACTTGATCTGCCCGACGCCATTTCCAGTGAAATCGGACAACGTGGAACTATGATGTCTCTAGGAATCTGGGAAGACCTGAGCGCCGAACCCTACAATTTTGACGAGTCCACTATTTTTGACTATTTCGGGCCTCTCTGCAAGGATGAAAACGGCGCTTTTGTATGTATCCCTATGGATATTAGCACTGCCGGCATGGCCTACAAGAAAGATGTGGCTGAAAAATACTTAGGTACTTCTGACCGGAAAGAGTTGGAGGCTATGCTCTCTGACTGGGAGGCCTTCAAACAGGTTGGTATTGATCTGCAAAAGGATACCAACGGTGAGGTCTTTATGTTTACAGGCCTTTCCAGCGTAAAGTATATTATCGACGGACAAAATTCCACTCCAATTGTTTCCGACGATAAGCTGGATTTGGAAAATTCCGTTCGCAACACCTTAGATTTTATGGTTGATTTCCGAAATAATAAGGTTTGTGATAACATCAGCGAATCCTCTCCTGCCTACAGCGCTTCTTTCGCTGATGACATCCATATTTTCTATCCTTGCGCTTCTTGGGGACCAGCTTATGTTATTGGGCCCAACGATCCGGAGGGAACAGATACTTGGGGGCTGATGATTCCTCCTGGAGGCTGCTTCAGCATGGGAGGCTCTGGAAACATGATTCCCGCTGATGCCAACAACAAAATGGGGGCCTATAAGTTTATCAGCTGGCTGGTTTCTAAAGACGGTACTACCCGGGCCCGTGAACTTACCGGTAATAATTACGCTAACAAAGAAGCTTACAATGATCCTGATTTCGCGCAGATGAGCGATCCCAGTTTTGGCGACCAAAATCTGGGAGAAATTCTCTTTGTGGAAGCGATGCCTACAATCAATCTGCGTCCTGTTTCAGAGTATGATGTCACTATCACAGAGGTTTGGAATTATGTCATCGAGGCAGTAAACAGTGATGATTCCATGGATACCGACAGCGCTATAGAGCTATTTGAAACAGAAATCAGAAATAAACTGCCTGAATTAAAGTAAAAGTATTTTACATTTTATCCACATAAGAAGAAAGAAAAGGCGGAGGAATACCACCTCCGCCTTTATTTCAGGAAAGGAGCGCGCTAGTTATGACATCGGTTTCTCTCCGGCGTAAACATAAACTCACGGGAAAAAAAGTTTGGCCTTATCTCTTTCTAATTCCCTTTTTTGTAATCTACTTATCCTTTAATTTTTATCCGCTCATCTATTCTTTTGTGATCAGTCTGACACAATGGGATGGTTTCACCGAACCGGTATTTGTGGGGCTTTCCAACTTTGTCAATATCTTTACCGATGATCCTTATTTCTTAAAATCAATTGGAAACACGCTGCTGTTTATGCTCTTTAACGCTCCCTTTGTTTTAATCGGAGGCTTAATCCTGGCTACTATGCTCAACAGCAAGCTGATTCGAGGCCGCAATGTTTTTCAGCTGGCTACATTTCTGCCCTATCTCACCATACCGGTAGCCATCGGCGTATTATTCATGCTGCTATTTGATTGGAACAGCGGACTAATCAACCGAATTTTTGTGTCTCTTGGTATTTTTCAGGAACCAGTCAATTTCTTAGGATTACCAGGGCCCGCTCGTTTTGTGGTAATTATGATGATCAATTGGAAATACATTGGCTATCACGCTGTTTTCTTCTCCGCAGGCATTACAAGCATTCCGGTCGAGCTTTATGAATCCGCCGAGGTAGACGGAGCTTCCGCTTTTGTAAAATTTCGTAAGATTACTATTCCTATGCTCAGGCCCATTATTGAATTTTTACTGATTATGAACATTATCAATGGGTTTCAGCTATTTGACGAGGTTAAGGTGCTATTTTCTCCCTGGCTCTCTGCCAGCGGCGGCGCCGGAACCATCGGTGGGCCCGACCGCGCGGCTTTAACCGCTGTATGGAATCTGTATGACACCTCCTTTGGTACCCAAATGCAGTATGGAAAAGGCGCCTCGATCGCCTATGGTTTATTCCTTTTCATTTTACTGTTTTCACTGGTAGCGCTGTTCATTCTAAAGCGCACTAATCGGGAGGAGGTGTGACTCATGAAAGCAAAATCCATGAAAAAGCTTCTCCTGATGGTATTTTTAATCTTTTGCTCATTAATTTTTGTGTTTCCTTTTTACACTATGATCATGATGAGCACCTATTACAGCGAGGATATTTATAAGGGAATCCCGCTTCTTCCGGGAGGATATCTCTTAGAAAATCTGAAAACAGTTTTCAGCGCTCATTTTGAGGTCTTTTATATCAACAGCCTGATCACAGCGGTCAGCGCGGCCTTTCTTTCGGTAACTGTCAGCTGCTTATGCGGTTATTCCTTTGCAAAGTTTGAATACAAAGGACGGAAGCTACTGTTTAATTTCGTAATGATTACGATGATGATTCCCGCTCAGCTGGGACTAGTGGCTTTTGTTGTGGAAATGAAGGGGATCGGCTGGATCAACACCCTACTTCCCCTAATCATTCCGCCCGCCGCAACAGGTTTTGGCGTTTATTGGATGAAAAATTATATGAGCGGCACCCTCCCTTCTGAAATTCTAGAAAGCGCCAGAATCGATGGAGCTGGAGAACTAAGAATTTTCTTTCATATCGCAGTCCCCTGTATCAAGCCCGCTCTTCTTTCTTTAGGATTAATCAATTTTGTCAGTAACTGGAACTCGTATTTGATTCCTCTCATTGTGCTGAATAAACCCGAAACGTACACCGTACCGATTGGCATTATCAGTCTGAATTCCTCTTATCGCAATGATCTGGCAGCCAAAATCACTGCCCTTTCTTTGGGCACCCTACCTCTCATTATTCTTTTCGGTATTACCTCAAAATCCTTTATCAGTGGAATCACAATGGGGGCTGTAAAAGGCTAACCATTGGAAAAACATTAAAAATCAGGAGGCGTTTTCTTATGAATATGAAAAAGCTTGGAACCAGCGGCGTCCAGGTATCAGAAATGATACTGGGCTGTTGGGTTATGGGCGGCGCTCAATGGGGCGGCGCTGACGATAACGAATCCATCAGGGCGATCCACGCCGCCTACGATGCTGGTATTAACACGCTGGATACTGCCGAAGCCTATAACGATGGATATTCAGAAAGCATTATCGGAAAGGCGATTCAGGGACATCCAAACGATTATGTAATTTCTTCAAAAGCATTAAACTGCCATTCCAAATACGACCAGCTGAAAGCGGCCTGTGAAAACAGCCTAAAGCGTTTGGGCCGGGATTATTTAGATGTTTATTTTCTTCACTGGCCGTCTCATTTTTATGGCGGTAAAAAGGTGCCTTTGGAAGAAACTATGGCAGCTATGTCTGAGCTAAAAAAAGAGGGTAAGATTAGAGCAATCGGCCTTTCAAATTTTTCTGTTGAAGAATTTAAGATCGCAATGGAAGTTGATCGTGTTGATGTATATCAACCTCCTTTTAATATCCTCTGGAGACGAATGGAGGATGAAAATCTACCCTATTGTATAGAAAACGGCATCTCAGTAATTCCCTATTCGCCTATTGCCCAGGGCTTACTCAGCGGAAAATTCAGTATCGATTCGGTTTTTCCAGACAACGATATTCGCAGCAACACTCCCTTATTTTTGCCTGAAAACAGAATCAAAGCCTTGGAGCTTATTGAAAAGCTCCGGCCTATTGCTGAAAAATACAGAAAAACCTTGGCTCAATTAGCCATTAAATGGGTGATGCAATTTCCTGGAATCACCGCACCCATCGTAGGTGGACGTACCGATAAGCAGGTTTTAGAAAATGTTGGCGCCTGTGGCTGGAAAATGGAACAATCTGATTTTGAAAAAATAAATACTTTAAGCAAAGACTTTTGGAGACAAATGCCTCATTACAATCACTTTTTTGATACTGCTGTCATTGAGCAGAAATAATCCGTGTTGCTATAAAATTAAAAAAGCCGGTGTACTGCTTTAAGGATAAAGCAGTACACCGGCTTTTTTTGATTTATTTCACTCAATTTTACTCAGCCCTAATTGGCGAAAAGCCTTGTAGAATACGCGATCTCATGCCTGACAGCGTTGCTTCCAGCGCCCTGTGGAAGAATCATCAAAATCTCTTATAAAATCTCTTATTGCACTCTGTAAGCTTAACTAATCTCTCTTAGAATTAGATAAAACGCTGTTAAGCTCTTGATACAAATATGCCACGTCAATCGGTTTGGAAACAAAACCTGTCATTCCCGCGTTCAATGCCGATTCTACATCTTCTTTAAAGGTATTGGCAGTCATCGCTATAATAGGAATTCTTTCAGCATCTGGATGCTTCAACGCCCGTATGGAAGACGCAGCCTCTAGTCCATTCATTTCCGGCATCATAATATCCATCAGGATCACTTGAAAGGTTCCTTCCGGACTGTCGCGAAACAATTCCAATGCTTGCTTTCCGTTTTCAGCCCGATAAACCTCCGCCCCTTGCGTCTGTAACAATTCTATAGCGATTTCTGCATTCAGATCATTATCCTCCGCCAGCAATATAGTAACTCCAGTAAAGCTAATCTCTTTTGCGTTTGTTTTAGTCTCAGGCAATTCATGCAGTTCGCCCTTCAGCATAGAAATAGAAAAACTAAACTCGCTTCCTTTCCCCAATTCACTTTTGACCAGTATTTCCCCACCCATCAACTTTATAATATTCCTACTGATTGCTAATCCCAAACCAGTTCCCTGGCATTTGGTCGCGTTAGGTCCAACTTGTTCAAAGCTTCGGAAAATACGCTTTTGATTTTCTTCCGAAATTCCTATCCCTGTATCTATGACTTGAACTAAGACATTGCCCGTCGTTTCAGTAAATGAAGGCTCGGTAACCCGAAGCCATACAGTACCTCCACTTGGTGTAAATTTAAAAGCATTTGATAAAAGATTTAGAATTACCTGCCGTAAACGTACGGTATCTCCAATAAAAACATCATCTTGCAAATTTTTTTCTACCCGGAAGGTTAATTCTCTGCGTTCCGCCTCAGCAGTAAGCATACTTTCTATATCGCATAGCAAAACATTGAGGGAAAATGGATTTTGTTCCAATTCCATTTTTCCGCTTTCGATGCGGCTCATATCCAAGATATCATTGATTAGGCTAAGCAAATAACGCGACGAAGTTTTAATTTTTGTTAGGTTGATTTGCGCTTTTTCTGGCAACGAGGGGATCATTTCTGTTAAATCGGCCAATCCTACAATGGCGTTCATCGGCGTTCGGATTTCATGGCTCATCCGAGATAAAAAATCACTTTTGGCCCGACTGCCGGCCTCTGCCTTTTCCAGTTCCAGCTTCATTTTTGCGGAATGCAAGCGGGAGCGAAAAATCAACAACAAAGCTACTAGAAAAAATAACGTAAACAATGCCACCAAGGTAATAGCCATCACTGGATTGGCATAAAGAAGGCTGGAAAGAGAGAGCTCTGTCTCTCCTACCGATATTAGATTCAAACTGCTAATAGCTTCCTTTTCTTCCTCTGTTAAATTATTTACCGCTTTATTTAAAATAGAAAACAGCTCCGAATTGATTGGGCTGGACGTGGCAAAGCCTACATCAATATTATCATTGTCCAGGCTTACTTGAACCACATTGGTGAAATTTTGCTGGCGTATAATATTCTCAACATGAGCGGCAAGGCCATAAAAGAAATCAATTTCTCCCCGATTGACAGCCGCCAGGGCGTCAGTAGCGTTTCGATAGTATTTTACCTCTTTCGCAGAAATATTATCAGGCAAATCCCGTCCTTCCAAAACGCCGCCAATCAGTTCCTCATTAGGAAAAGTAATATTTTTATTACGGACTAAAATAGAGGCTACAGAAGCATATGCCTCTGTACAGGCCAGGCCATAACGAGCAGCTTCTTTATCATTTCCTGCGAAAAAGCCCAGCATGTCAGCCTGCTCCTGATTCAACATATTGATTGCGTCAATGTAAGTATCGCAAGTGTAATAGGTAAATTTCAATCCGGAAAATTCCGCCACCTTTTTCAGCATATCTGGTACAAATCCATCGTGATAATCGGTATTGTCCAAGCAGTACATCGGATGCCAATCGCTTGGAACAGCGACTGTTACCGTTCCCTTTTTCTTAATATAATCCAATTCTTCATGATTTAATCCAGCATATCCTGTATCCAGCCCTTGAAAATTCTTCTCGTATACTTTTGCTGCAAAATTTGGATCCGACTCATAAATTTTGCCTAAAGCCATATTCAGTTCTTCTAAAATTTTCCGATTACCCGGCTGAGCTACAATATAATGGGCTTGCGATTCAAATTCAGCGGCGACATAAAAATCAGAAGATTTGCCAGCATTACTTCCCACCAACAGATCAACTTCCCCGTCCTCTAAAAACCGGTATAGGCTTCCAGTTTTCTGCAAATCCTCGTAGTCATAATATTTTAGTTCACAGTCCAATTCTTGATATTCCAGCCATTCTTTTAGACGACGGATGCTTTCCTGCGAATTTTCATAAATTCCAATCGTTTTTCCTTGCAAAGTCCCTAAGTCGTAATTTCTGATCGAACGGTCCTCTTTCCTAGCTAACAGCACTAAATGGCTGTAGCCGCTATTATATTCTGGATAGGCAAAATAATTCTCGAATTCTTCCGAATAGTAAGTACCTCCCATTAGGTCGAATTTTCCCTCTAAAAAATTGTCAACCACAGAATTATTATCCGTATCTATATACTCATATTTCCATCCTGTATACTTAGCGATTTCATTCAGATAATCCACCACCAAGCCATATCGTTCACCGTCCTCATCGGTCATCGTATAGCCTTCAACTTGGGGAAAGGCTACCCGCAAAACAGTTCCGTTCTTTTCCTCAGCCGATACACAAGGGCCCCAGAAGCAGAAGGCAGCCAACAGCCATACCGCCAGCAGAAATCCAGTACAGAATTCTATTTTTCTCCCACTTGCACCCATATGCATTACACCTTTCTTCCTATCAAGGTTTGACGGTTCCATGATCTCAGGCTGATTTCAAAACATCTGATATAATGCTTTTAGTGTAGCATACGGTTAGATATTATTCAATTAATATCTAAGATATATTTTGTTTTCACTTTCTAAAGGAAAATAATTATTTATCTCTAATTCTGCTAGTTCTTGACAATAACATCCCCCTATCGTTTTTAATCAGCACTTAAAAGATAATTCTATAAATCTAAATTACGCATAGGCTTTCCCTTGAAAAACTTAAACTCTTAGACAAGTTAAATAGACTGGGTATCAGATATCTTTCCCAAAGCCTTTTTAAATTGGAACGCAAACAAAACAGCGGTAAAGGTAACCGCAAGGGCATCCGCAATTGGCTCCGCCAGGTATACCGCCATCGTCTGATTGGAAGACCAAACAGCAGGCATAATATAAATTAATGGAATTAAAAGGATAAATTTCCGCATCACAGCGACTATAATGGATTCCTTTGCTCTTCCCAAGGAATTAAACGTCATTTGACATGCCATCTGTATTCCGAAAAGAAACATAGAAGCCATATAAATACGCAGCGCTGTTTTTGTGAATTCCATCAGCTCAGCGTCTGAGGTAAACATAGCGGCGAATAACTGAGGAAAAATCATGACGAGCCCCCATAATGCCACCGCATATAAAACACTCGTTTTTAACAGCAGCCTAAAAGCTGCCTTTACCCTTCCGACATTTCTCGCTCCGTAATTATAGCTGATAATCGGCTGGGCTCCTTGCCCTAACCCTTGCAGCGGCAGCATGGCGAACTGCATAACGCTTGTCAATATAGTCATTGCGCCCACGGCGATATCTCCGCCATATCTTAATAGCGAGGAATTAAAGCAAACGGAGATCACGCTTTCACTGGCCTGCATAATGAAAACAGACAATCCCAGCGCCAGACAGGGCAGAATGATTTTCGCTTCCAGAAAAAGATTTTTTCTTTTAATTTTTAACATGGTTCTTTTTCCAAATAGAAAGGCCAATACCCAAGCACAGGAAAGAGCTTGAGAAATAATGGTCGCTAATGCGGCCCCTTGTACATCCATGTTGAAGCCAAAAATAAAAATCGGATCTAAAATGATATTCGCCACCGCGCCGATCAGCACGGAGAGCATGCCTGTTTTCGCGAAGCCTTGCGCGGTAATAAATGCGTTCATGCCCAGGGTCAGCTGCACAAACAGTGTACCAATAGCGTAAACATTCATATACCGTACGCTATATTCGATAGTATTTTCACTGGCGCCAAACGCCATAAGAAAATCGCGGTTCCAAATAAGAAGCGCAGCGGTAAGAACTATTGAGATCGCGATCTGCACTATAAAGCAGTTTCCCAAGGTTTTTTCGGCCGAGTCTGTATCCTTTCGTCCCATGAAAATCGAAGCTCTCGGCGCGCCGCCATAAGCCACCAGAGCCGCAAATGCTGAAACGATCATAATCAGAGGCATACAAACTCCTACGCCGGTCAACGCCATAGCTCCAATATCCGAAATGTGGCCGATATAGATACGGTCCACAATATTATAAAGCATATTGATGACCTGAGCTGCCACGGTTGGAAAAGCCAGCTTTAAAAGAAGCCTTCCAATCGGTTCGCGTCCGAGAAAATCTTTATCCTGATTCATAACAAACGATTCCTTTCTATCGCAGTCAAGGTATTATTCAAAATTCTTCTATTAAAGCTTTCGTAAAGGCTTAACTCTTCGGCTGTAAATCCACTAAAGACGATTTCCCAGAATCTTTGCTGAACCTTTTCAATACTATCCAATATAGGTTCAGCATCTGGTAAAAGCTCCAAATGGATGACCCTTCTGTCCTCAACATCCTGATGACGCCGAAGGATAGACTTTTGTATCAGCCCTTCTACCGCTTTTGAAATAGAGCCCTTTGACAGCAGGCGAAGTTCTACCATATCCATAGCGGTATCTTTGCCCGGATTATGCTGCAAAAAACTAATAACATCCGCCTCAATCCCTGTCAACTGGTATTGAATACACACGCCCTTCAGCATTTGCTCATACAGCTTTAAGCTTTTCCGTATTCCCAGCCAAAGATTTGAGTTATCTTTCATATGGCTGTGACAACCCCTTTCTAAACTCAACCCGTTTATAGTAAAACAGTTTTTTAAAAAACAGTTTTTATATAAACTATTATATCCTATTATTTCTCTTTGTCAACAACGGCAGCCGCAAAAAAAGCACTGAAAAAAGTCTCTACTTTTTTCAGTGCTTTTTTTGTGCTCATCAGGCTATTGATTCTTCTGTTTGGCGTGTGTTAAAAATTTGTATTGTTCCATCCCCAGTCAGGAGAGGCTAAATACCGGATATAAATATCCTTTGGATCCACTCCCAGCTCCTTTTGGAAAAGCTTACAAACAGCCTGGGTCATTTTTTCTGAGGCCGCAGAGTCGATTTGAGCTCCAAATACTTTAACCTCTACAATCGCCAGAGGATGAGAGGCGTCTCCCCGAAACCACATGCGGCAGCTATCCTCTAACGTAACCATCAGCCAGTCTTCCGTTTTTTCCGGCAGAAGGGCAATATCCTTACCCAATTGGCTTTTAATGGCCTCCGCGGTTTCTTCATTTACCTTTACATTGGTTTTAATTTGAATACAAGGCATATAAAATGATTCTCCCTTCACATTTTATCGTTTACTAACATGAATCACGATTATTAAAATCCCCGACAACTGGAAAATTATCATTTTCTATTGTATAATGATTCTATTATTATGATAATTATAAAATTTCTCAACAAGAAAAGAGTGTTCTCACATGAAAATCACCCAGACAAAGGATATCCGCGCTGCTAATCGATGGGAAATTATCAAGCAAATTCTTCATAATTATCCTATCAGCCGCGTTGATATCTGTAGCCTCACTGGACTAAATAAAGCGACGGTTTCCACCATTGTGAAGGAGTGGATTGACGCCGGCCTTCTGACTGAAACCGAGCTCGGAAAATCAGCAAGCGGAAGAAAGCCCATTCTGCTTCAGCCTGTGCTAAGCGTAGGCTATGTGATAGCCGTGGATATTGACGTACGCAACGTTCAGACTATTCTCACTGATCTTTCCGGAGAGAGAATTTTGTCCCGAAGAAAATTTTCCATTAAAAACCCAGACTTTTCCGCAGTATACGGCCAAATCTGCGGCGCATTGGATGAAATGCTGAATGGCCAGCCGAAAACGCTCTACGGACTGGTTGGAATTGGAATTTCCGTTCATGGCATTGTGGACCTTTCCGGACTGATCCGTTTTGTTCCCAGCCTTGGATGGCGGAATATCGATATCTGCACTCTACTGGGAGAACGCTATCACGTTCCAATCAATATCGATAACGACGGCAATCTTGCGGCTATCGCCCAGCAGAATATTGAAATAGCTCCCAGTGAACAAGAGGATGGGCAAGCTGCCAAGGCCGCTTATCAAAGCTTGGCGGCCGTAAACATCAGCGATTCGATCTCCGCCGGACTAATCACTAACGGCGAGCTTCTCCGGGGATATCACGGCTTCGCAAACGCCATTGGCCACCACACTATCAATTTCGACGAACCTAGGCAGTGTCACTGCGGAAAATTCGGATGCTGGGAGCAATACTGCTCCGACAGTGCGGTAATCGCTTATGCCAACAGCCTTCTTCCCGCCCCCATTAAAAGTATTCAAGAGCTGGTAGTTTTAATTCAGCATCAAAATCCTACCGCCCAAAAGGTTTTGGACCGGTTTATTTCTTATCTGGCCATCGGGCTGACGAATATTATTTTTATTTTCGACTGCCAGGTGATCTCCCTGAGTTCAGAGCTTTTAAGTGCTCTTCCCTATTATCTTCCGGAGGTTCTGCGGAGAATGATCCTGCCCATTACTCATTCGGAGCAAGTGGTTCTATCACATTTGGGCAAAAACGGCGCCATTTTAGGTGCGGCCGGACAAACTATCGACCATTTTTTCCAAGAGATCGCCAATACAGAACCGGAAGCTTGATTTTTATCAGATCTGCTGTGACAAAAGAGGAGCCCGTATCAGGGCTCCTCTTTTCGCTTATGATACGGTCTTTTGAGGAATCTTAGTTTAAAAATTAATCATAGAGCAGCTTATGCCGGAAATAGAAGAAGTGGTCGCTGTGGCTGTGAATGGAAAGCATCCGGGTATGAGGATGATCCTTAGATCCAAACTCCTTGCCGAATTTTCCGATCGTCAGGGCTTGGCCTCCTACATAAATGCAGGAGTAATTGAAAAACAGCTCATCCATCATCTTCTGCGACACCAGGTAATGCATATAAGAGGGAGTTTCCACCAGCAGGCGGTCAATTCCAAAGCGCTTAAGAATATACAGCGCCACCTTGGAATCCGGTGTCTTGTCGCCGGTACCGATCACCAGAACCTTATCTCCATTGTCTTTCATCCTGGCAATCATTTCATCCGTAACATCTTCCATACTGGAAGCGGTTACAACGAAGTAATTGTTCTTAATTTTATCCTTGACCAATTCCACGCCTTGCTTGGAGGTGCTGATCATAACCGGAACCTCAGGAGTGTTGAAGAGCACATGGTCAAAAGGGATATCCGTGGCATCCAGAGAAGTGATAATATTCCACGGCACAGGATTTTTTCCGGCTTCAATCCGCATGTCCTCCATATCCTGGTCGAACACGTGGCAGGTATAGTCAGCTTCCGCGTTCATAGTGCCGGCTCCCAGCATCACGCCGTCGGAAACCGCCCGAAGCATATTCAGAATAAACCAGTCGGTGTCGGCGCCGGCGGGATCATATTTATTCAGCTTGGCGATCAACGGACCCTGAGGCGCGTCTGTAAAGGCAATTCTGCCATCCAGAGAGGTCACCAAAGAAGTATATGTGCACGGGCGATCCTCATGAAGCTCTAGAAATTTTAAATCGCCGTAAATTTTGCGGATTTTATCGCAGCTCATGGTTTCCGCGGTGCAATGCTCCAGCTCCTTGCTGGCGTAAATCCGCTGAACCTTCAAACGGTCTACATCGAAGGGCATTTTAAAAAGAGAAGTAGCCATAGTGAAAATCCTCCGTTAAATCAGGCTTCCGCCGCACACGTTCATGATTTCGCCGGTAATAAATCCGCTTTCCTCGCTGGACAGGAATTTTACAGCATTAGCCATATCGGCTACCTTGCCCATTTTATGCAGCGGATACAAGGAGGCATAGGATTCCTCCAAAGCCTTCGGATCCTCCGCCTCTTGGAAGCGCTGCTCGATCATTGGAGTCCGTACCAGTCCGGGCAGAATACAGTTTACCCGAATCGCCGGAGCATACTCCAAGGCAATGCACTTGGTCAGCATAATCACACCGGCCTTGGAAGGACAGTACCCGATACGCTCCGGAATCGGACGCACGCCCAAATCAGAGCCGACGGTGACAATGGTAGCATCCGGCTGCTTCTTCAGCTCCGGAACCGCAGCCTTGCACATGTTAAACACGCCGCCCAGATTGATGGACAGCTCACGCATAAAGGTTTCGCTGTTCGTGGTTTCCAGAGAACCGATAAAGGTAACGCCGGCGCAGCACACCAGCTTATCCACTTTGCCAAAGGTCTGTACCGCCTTGGCGATCACATTTTCAGCCTGGTCAAATTTGGTCAGGTCTGCCTGAACGTAAATAGCGCTGCTGTCCTGGATTTTCATCTCAGGTTCGATTCCGCAGCCAACGACCTTGGCGCCTTCCTCCAAAAACATCTTTGCCACGCCTTCGCCGATCCCGGAGCTTGCGCCGGTAACGACGACAACTTTATTCTCAAATTTCATTGTGACGCTTCCTTTCTTGCAATTACCGTAATAAATTCGATTTTATTTAGATGCGCTCAAAACGGCTGTAGCGATGCAGTCCAAAGTTTTCCTCGTTCTGGATGCAGCGAGTCAGCTTATAAGGATGCTTAAACTTAGATTCAAAACGTGCGATCAGGGCAGCCTGAATGTCCTTATCGTCCACCTTTTTCCAGCTCTCCATGCTCTCCCAAATAAAGATAAAATGCATCTCGCCGGGCTTGTTTTCATTGATCCAGACTTCCTTGTACAAAAAAGGAATATGGTCAAACAGGTCGCTCTCCGCCTCGCCTAAAGTCCAAACCTCATGGTCCACCTCTAAAAACTCCTCAACAAACTCCGGAGCGGTCTCAAACACCAGATGCTCTACCGGATAATGCTCGCCTTTTACAAATGTGTAACCCTGCATGATAAATCCTCCTTAAAATTGCATTAAATTGCATTAAAATATTTAATATTTTCGAATAACAATCTAACTGCTAACAAAATAATTATTCGGCTTTGTTGGCAGCCTTCATCTTTTCCGCCAACTCTTTGACCTCCTGCGCGATGTCAGGACGAGTCTCCAAAGAGTCGTGGTCACTGTTAGGAAGGCAGACCTCGCCAAGAAACTCGGCGCTTAAATCATTCAGCAGATTTTTCAGCACCAGTTCTCCGCCTAGGAACTGATTTGGAAAGCTAGGCGCTCCTCCCACCATGAGAATCGCCCCTTTGCGCACGGGCTTTTCTGGCATATCGTTGCGGACATGCCCAGCCCAATACACCTGAAAGCGGTCAATCAAAGCCTTCATTTTACCAGTGATGGAATGAAAATACATCGGAGACGCCAACACAATATTATCCGCGGCTTCCAGCTTATCGTAAATCTCCTGCATTCCGTCTTTGATACTGCATCCCTTTTTGTGCCAGCAGTACCGGCAATCCTTGCAAGGCGCCACATTCTCCACACGATAAGCGTCGATAATGTCATAATCCCCGCCCAGAGTATCTAAAAACAGCTTTACCATTTGGTTGGTGTGGCCCTTTTGACGGGCCGCGCCAGTAATTACGAGAGTTTTCATTTTTATTGCCTCCAAAAAACGGTTTGTTACGCTTCCTCAGCAGTTTTCTCCATTGCTTCCTCCGCCTGTGCTTCTCCGGCAGCCGGAACAAAGGTTAGACCGGCGGCCTTGGCATTTTCCATAAATTCAGCCATTTCCATCTTTTTTTCTTCTTCTGACGCTTTTTCAAAAGACTTGTGGTTGAATTTAATAAAGTGAAGCACCAAGAAAGCGACGATCAGTACAGAATAAGCCGCTACAAAGCCGAAATCCGGTGAATAGGTATCTGTAAACAGCAAGCCGGGAGAATGGATCATACCAATACCGGTCAGCGCTAACGCAACCACGTTAGTAATTGCGGCGTTCAGCCACTTGTTGTCAATGATGAACACGAACACACAGCCGACCAGCAGGCCAACAAAGGCAGAACCGGGATCAAACGCTAAGAATCCCTGAAGCTTTCCTTCCGCAATATTATCCACGACAAAGTCCATGACAACCGGCAGAGAGGCCATAATCACAGCGGGATAGTACTTCTTCTTGACAACCTCGAAAGCCTGAGAGTAGCTGGAAATTCCGACGAATACCAGGATCGGCAGAACCACAGCCTCGGGAATGAAAGCGGTAATGATAGCGGAAAGTCCTGTCAAACCAACGATAGCGTACAGCACGACGATGCCAAGATGATACCCGGTGCCGGAGCCCATCTTTTTCCAGCCAGGATAACCCCAATAAAGGCCTACCGCCAGAGGATTGCCAAACAACGCGCCCACCATGCTGGCGGCTCCCGCAAGGACCAGAGGCTTGGTAGTGGTGAAATGAGTGTCACCGCATTCTTTCGCCTGCTCCACAGCCTGAATGCCAGTAATTACCTCATTAAGAGAGAAAACAATGACAATGGGCAGGAACGGAATGGTATTGGAAATTACGTCACCAGAGAAAATCCAGAAGGTAAAATTAGGAATGTAGAAGTTGAGGTTTGCCAAGGAATCCGTCACAGTGGTAAAACTCATAGAGCCGGTGGCCCAGGCAATGCCGGCTCCCACCACAATGGCGATCAGAGCCGCGGGCAGCTTGGTGTTTACCTTCCCCAGATAAATCACAAACAAAACAATTAAGGAAAGCCAGCCTACCAAAGGCATTTTCAGGGTGCCGTCCATAGACTGCAGAATTAAGAACGCCATAGCGCCGCCGGCCAAGGAACCAAACAAAGCGCCGGCAGGAACGATCTTCAGAATCTTCGGGACCACAAACGCACCGATGATAAACACGGCGCCGCCGATAAAGTGAGCCAGCACGCCGACCTTAAAGGCCATGAAGGCATCGCCGGTGCTGTTGAATACCGGCAGCATAATGCTGAACAGCCAGATAAACATACGGCCTGCCTGCAAGCCGGCGGGAATCGCGGTTAAATTGGAATCGCCGCGCTGCTTAGCGATATGGCGATAATAAAGCCAAAGGCCGCCGTTTAATACGATAACGGAAACCAGCACGCCAGGCATCATCGTGCCAAATACAGTGCCGCCATCCAAGCCAAAGGTTCCGACCAAAATGGCGATGGCCACAATGACCTTAGAGAATCCATCAAAAAATACGCCGATTGATGCGTCAAGGTCAGCTTTTTTAAACAGAGGGATTTTCACATTACCCATAATTTCATTTCCTCCTAAAATAAATCGTTTCCCTTAGATAGGCTTACATATGCTGTCTCTGCCTCACCTCGCTTTTTCAGAAGACAGTATTTATGGTATTACGGGCGATTCCGTGCTGGGTTTTCTTTTCTGAGCGGTACCGCGGAAAAGAAAACCTTTCAGCGTTAAAAACGCGCCGACAACTAAGTAAATGATTCCGAAGATTACTCCCTCCGGCGGGAAAAGTGCCACAGATTCCGCATGAATCATTCCAACAAAGGAACAGAAAGCCAAAACGCCTCCCATTGCTGCGGCGAAGAAATATTTTTTATCCACGATATAAGCTAACAACGCCGCCAGCAAAAGGCTGGACAAAAACGCGCCGTTTCCTAAATATTGGATTCCCGTAATGGGTACTGAAAATTCGGCAAATTTTGAAGCTCCAATATCCGCCACCGTAGTCCCAGCCGCTTGAACCGCAGAGCTGATCAGTGTTTGGATATATTGGAATAAAATCGGAATTAACGACAAAAGAACTACATTGGTATACTTTTTGTCCAACTCCTGGAAAGTGTTTGCCGTAACAGACAGGCCGACAAAAATAAGCAGTACCATAACAGCCTCTGTAGGAATGAGCGCCATAAGAACACCGGTCAAGCCAGTCATACAGATCAGCAGGTAAGCAAAGGCATTGACCAAAGAGAAACCAGCCCTTGCTCCCAGCTCCTTCCAGCCGGGATGACCGAAATAAACAGTAGTTGGAAATGGATTTCCGAACAAAGAACCTAATATAGTAGAGCATCCGTCCATAATCATAGATCTTCTTTCAGGATAAACATCGCCTACGGATTTAGCAGATTCCACGCCCTGAAGCGTAGAAAGAAAATTATTGATCTGCAGCGGAATAATAATCGGCAGAAACGGGAAAATCCCACTAAAGCCCTTGGCGATGTCTATACCGCAGAAGGTCGGCGGATAAAAGCCAAGATTGGAGAATGCCGAAGTAAAGCTATCAGGTGTAAGGTATCCGGTGCCCCAAGCGATAGCGGCACCTAAGACAATCGCCACTAAACCAGAAGGAATTTTTTGAAACCGCTTATCCGCTTTTCCCAGATAATCGATGATAATGATGAATAAGGGAAGCAAAGCGTATACCGGGCGGTCGAATACCATGGCGATCCCTACAAAGGACAGCCAGACGATGGCAGAAGACGCCATATTCCCCATCAGCGCGCTGTGAGGAATTACGCTTACCAGCCAGCGGCCAATGAAACCGCCTAAAACCTCCACAAAGCCGCCGATCAACGCCGCGGCAAGGCCAATCTGAAACGCAAGCTCGGCATCTCCTGTTTGCCAATAAACAGGGCCCATAATTAAATACAGCCAGCCCGTCAACTGTGAGGCTCCGATTCCAAAGGGCTGAGCTGTCACATTCTGCCGGTTCTCCTTCTTGGCTAATGATCTTGCCTCATAGAAATACCATAGATTTCCAGCAAAAATTGCCAGCCCAATTCCTGGTACAATTTTCCCAAGAACAATATTCGCTGGCATACCAAACACAAACAGCATAATTCCTGTAGCTGAGAGAATTTTGGAGAAACCATCAAAGAATACGCCAAAGGATGCATCGATATCCCCTTTTCCCCACCAGTGATACCTGAATTTCATAGCCCTCACTCCATGACTAGATTCTGTAGCGCTGAAACAGCTTATCGCTCGCCTTAATTGTTTAAGTCTCAAACAATCTTTGTATTAAGAATACTACTTTCTTAATACATTGTCAATATTTTATCAGACTTTACAAATAATTCATTATTTATGTTTTATACGTTCCATTTATTATTTGCTATTTTTGTTCTATTTATACAAAAATAACATTTACAACAAAAAATGCCCGATTCACTAGAAGTGATCGGACATTTTTTAAACAATTTTTGTTTCAAAACTCATATTAATAACAATCAGATATTGTCAAAAATACTATCAAATAAAATAAAGCCGAGAAAAGAATAGTTGTACTTTCCTCGGCCTTATTGGTGAACCATCGGGGATTCGAACCCCGGACACCTTGATTAAAAGTCAAGTGCTCTGCCAACTGAGCTAATGATTCCTATAAATATTTATAAAAAACCATCTATGGTCTAATAACTGGCTGGGATGGCTGGATTCGAACCAGCGCAATGACGGAGTCAAAGTCCGTTGCCTTACCGCTTGGCTACACCCCAATAAAAAGGAATTTAGGAGCGATATGCGGACAATACAAGGTTGTCCGCATATCGCTTACAGCTATGGGGTGGAAGATGGGACTCGAACCCACGGTCTCCAGTGCCACAAACTGGCGCTTTAACCAACTAAGCTACATCCACCATATGGCGCGCCAAAAGGGACTCGAACCCCTGACCCCCTGCTTAGAAGGCAGGTGCTCTATCCAGCTGAGCTATTGGCGCATGGGTCATTATTTTGCCCGCTCAGGGGTGAAATAAATGTGGAGCGGGTGATGGGAATCGAACCCACACGACCAGCTTGGAAGGCTGGGGTTCTACCATTGAACTACACCCGCATTTCAACGGCGAGTTATATATTACCATAAAACTCGCCGTTCGTCAAGCAGATTCTTTTGATTCGTTTAAAAAATTTTATAGCGCATTAATTTTCAACTGATCGCCTTCGGCAAAGAGATCAATTCCCAGAATCTGAGTGTCCTCCGCATCAATAAAAGCGGTTGTAATCCGATCCTCTACCTCTCTACGCACTAAATTTCTCAAATCTCTAGCTCCGCTTTTTCCACCGATAGCATGATGGGCCAGCCACTGGCAAGCGCTGTCCTGGAAGGTAAACTGCACGCCCTTTTCTTTTAGGCTATCCACATATTCTGAAAGCATTAAGCGCGCAATGCTGACAAAATCATTTTCCTCTAAGGGGCGGAAAACGATAACTTCATCAATTCGGCTCAAAAATTCCGGCCGTAAAAACTCAGAAAGAGCCTTTAACGCCTTTTCCTTGCTGATTTCAGATTCGGTCTTCGCAAAGCCCAGAGCAGCATCTTTGCGGTCGCTTCCGGCATTTGAGGTCATAATGATCACAGTGTTTTCAAAATTGACAGTTCTTCCGTGAGCATCTGTGATTTTTCCCTCATCCAAGATTTGTAGCAAAATATTCATTACGTCGGGATGTGCTTTCTCAATCTCGTCGAACAGGAGCACAGAATATGGACGGCGGCGCACCTTCTCTGTCACTTGTCCGCTTTCGTCATAGCCAACGTAACCCGGAGGAGAACCGATGATGCGGCTGACAGAATGCTTTTCCATAAATTCCGACATATCCAAACGAATCAAGGTCTCCGGCGTGTCAAACAGCTCCTGCGATAATACTTTCACCAATTCTGTTTTTCCTACACCGGTAGGACCGACAAAAATAAACGAGGCCGGCCGTCTTCTGGGGCTTATCTGTACACGGCTGCGGCGGATCGCTGCGGAAACCGCTTTCACCGCCTCGTCTTGCCCAATAATTCTGCTTTTCAGCTTATCCTCAATCGAAGCAAGCTTTTTCAACTCGTTTTCCTTAACTCTAGAAGCGGGGATTCCAGTCCAAAGCTCGATCACCTTAGCGATATCCTCTTCCGTCACCTGCGCGCCTAAAGCCTCCGGCGCAAGCTCCTGCACCTTATTTTCCAGGCGGGCAAGCTCACAGCGCACCTCGGCTAATTTTTCATAATCAATGTCTTTTTCACTGGCTAAAGCGTCTTCCTGCTTTTTCAGTTCGCCGCATTGGGCGCTTACCGCATCATATTCGTCCATTGCCGTGTTCCGCAAAGCCGCGCAGGCACAGGACTCGTCAAGCAGATCGATGGCTTTATCCGGCAGGAAACGGTCTGTAATATACCGTTCAGACAGGACTACTGCTTTTTTCACCAGTTCATTGGAAATTTTCACCCGGTGATAATTCTCATAATAGGGTTTAATCCCGATCAATACGTCTACGGTATCCTGAATGGAAGGCTCCGACACGGTCACCGGCTGAAACCGGCGCTCTAAGGCACTGTCCTTTTCAATATACTTTCTGTATTCCGTAAAGGTAGTGGCGCCTATCACTTGGATTTCCCCACGGGAAAGCGCCGGCTTTAAAATATTAGCCGCGTTCATAGAGCCTTCCGCGTCACCGGTGCCTACCAGATTATGAACCTCATCGATGAAGAGAATTATATTGCCGTCGGCTTTCACTTCATCTACCAAGCCTTTAATTCTGCTTTCAAATTGTCCCCGGAACTGGGTTCCGGCTACCAGGGCTGTTAAATCCAGTAAATGGATTTCCTTAGTCCTTAGCCTTGCCGGCACGTTGCCCGAGGCGATCCGCAAAGCGAGTCCCTCGGCAATCGCGGTTTTACCTACGCCGGGTTCTCCAATCAGACAAGGGTTGTTTTTTGTCCGCCGTGAAAGAATCTGCACCACCCTGCCGATTTCCTTATCACGGCCGATAATAGCGTCAAGCTTTCCATCTTTTGCTTTTTGCGTTAGGTTATAGCAGTAGGTATCCAAATGCTTCCGTTTTGGACGCTTTTCCGCCTTCTGCTTTTTTTCCGCAGACTTTTGAGCATTGGCGTTCTGCGCGGCATTGCCTCCCGCTTGGAAAGAGTCCCCAAAAATATTTTGTAAAAATGGAAATGTCGCCGCTCCTCCCGGCGTAAACAAGGCATCGTTGTCCTCTTCTTCCCTGTCGGCTGCGCCTCCAAAAGCCTCTCCCAGCTCCTCAGGGTTCATGAGGCCTCCGAACTGCTCCTGCATCGCTTCCAGCTGTTCGTCATCAATGCCCATTTTATCCATTAAATCCGTTACCGGCTTAATACCCAGCTCTTTCGCACAGGTAAGGCATAATCCCTGAGTATTCGAACTATTGGTATTGGTGGCGATAAACACCACCGCAGGTCTTTTTTTACATCTTGAACAAAGCATAGTGTTTCTCCTTTTTAGCGGCTTCGCCGCTGTTTACAGTATACACCTCAAGCCTTAATGATTTGTTAAGGAATGTTAAATTTCTAAACCCTACGCAGAAAAAAACAAAGAGGACGGATTCCAATCATAAATCCAGCGGAATAAAAACGTCTGATCAATGGTTTCTCTTGAAAAAGCAGCCGGCATGGGGTCCATAGACGACACTGCCCAATGCAGCACTGTAACAGCCACCAGCAAAAACAGAATGCATTGCAAAACGCCTACGAAGAAGCCTATAAAGCTGTCGATTTGCCGCAATACCGGCAGCCGCAGTACCGGGCGAATGACCAAACGGTAAATCAAAATAAAAATCACAAAGAACACAATCATCAGGATCAGGAAAAATACGATCACTAGGAAGTCCACCATAATTTTAGAGATCCCAGCCATAATAGTTTCCGTTGCCTGAGCCGCCGCCCACTGGGTTCCTTGCTGAAAGGAAGCGGCGTCAAAACCGCCTTTGACCAAAATAGAGGAAAGGGGCCCCGGCAAAGACTCCAAAATCCTTTCCGCCGCTACGGTAAGGTCTTCTCCTGCCGCTCCCTGAAGGACTGCGCTCACCTGCTGGTGTAAGGAGTTCTCTAAAAACGCGGAATAAAAGCCCTGAGAAATCACAGTTGAGAGAGAACTGGCTCCCCAAACCGCCGCCACGGCGCAAACTAAGCCGATTAAGGAGCGGACGCCTCCCCGCCGGATTCCTCCGTAAATAAAAAAGATTAAAATGACCAGTACAATGGCGTCAAGAACATAATTCAAATAAAATTCCCCCTTGCGTTAAGAAAAAAACACCTGCCGGATTTCGCTGACCCCCAGCACATAGGCTTGGCTGTTGGAATACAGCAGAATTTTCTTAGCGTCGTTGCCGGCATCATAAGCGCCGGTTTCTTCTCCCAGATCTGAATAGGTGTAAATCCTTCCGGAAGAAAGAATCCCGGCAACTCCGTTATTATATCCGATGGAGGTGACCTTTCTTGCCACGGGATACTCCATCGCTGTTTTCCCTTGATTATCGATTCTCACCACAGTACAGTTCCTGCCGTCCTCAGACTGTGCCAAAGCGAGCACCATCCCGTAATACGGATCCAGCTGAAAAGTGGAAAGGGTTTTCCCTTGATAGTCGTAATCGATTTTTTCCTGGGCAGCAGGAATCATGATACTGGCGCCCCGATTACCGATCGCGGCGACATTACCGCTTTCCAGGCACCGGATCGACAGTAAAAGGTTATCGGAAAACTCAAATTTGGCCTTAGGCTCTTCCTGATTAAAGTCAAAAATATAAACCACTGATTTAACCGTCCCATCCTGGGCGGCAATTCCCGTCACAGCGCCCCACGTACCGTCGGCGCTCAGAGATATATCTACCGGATACCACTCGGAAAAATAATACTTATACTTTTCCGTATCATCGCTTAAATAAACGGTAAGCTCTCCCAGATAGTTTTTCGACTGGGTCAGAGCGGCGTAAACGCCCGACGAGGAAACGGACGCTGAAATGATTTTTTGCTCCAGATTTCTGCTCGTCAAGGTTTCCGAGGCGCTTTCAATCCGGATTCCCGTGCCCTCCTGATGATAAACAACCGCCAGGCTGCCGTCTGTTCGCAGTACCGGAGAGCTAAAGCTATGCTGACGCTGGGCCAATTCTTTAGCGCTGTCATTGTATAGGGTAAAAGAGGTATCGCTGACCACCACTGCGTCTTGATAATCCAAAAGCTGAAAATTCCCCTCCTGGACTTCGCTGCCGGAAATCGGCGTGGGATAACCGCTGCCTACTCCCATCCCCAGCAAGGTGTTCTGAAACCAATTGCCCACCCGCTGGGGCGAAAGAGACTCCCGATTAGCCCACAAAATCACCGCCAGACTGCATAAAACCAAAATCAGCAGTAAGCGGATCACTTTTTTCGGCGGCCTTTTCAGTTTGATTTCTTCCTGGTCATACTGCTCTAAAGGCACATCCTCATAGCTGAGGGCCTTTCGCTCCTTTAACGCCCGCTCCCGGGCCTTTTTCTGCTTTTCATACCGTACGGGTCGTTTGGGCATTTATAGGTCCTCCTCATAAAACACACGGTTTAAATACAATCCGCAGGCCCGGGCTGTGGGCCCCGCCTTGCTTCTGTCCTTCGCCTCAAGAATGGCAGGAATCCCATCCTCCGGAATTTTCCCTTGGGCGATTCTCAAAAGAGTGCCGACCATAATGCGCACCATGTTATATAAAAAGCCGTCAGCCTCCACACGAAACGTCACCAATGACCCTTCCCGGCTCACGGAGCAGCATTTCACCGTCCGCTCCATATTGTCCCTCTCCCGATGATCTAAGGTGCAAAAGGAGGTGAAGTCATGCTTTCCCACAAACGCCTGTGCTGCCTGGTTCAGCATATCCGTATCCAAAGGATACCAATAGTGAAAAGCGCGGCCGTCAAAAAAGGGGTTCCTCACCGGATCGTTCCAGATTAAATACTGATATTCCTTACCCTTGCAGGAATATCTGGCGTGAAAATCCAGGGAAACCGAGCGACATCCTTTTACCGCCATATCCATCGGCAAAAAACGATTTAAAGCGGCCACCAGCCGCTCACAAGGGATTCGATGCCCAGTTTTCAGGCTGATGCAGTATTGGTTCGCGTGAACGCCGGAATCTGTACGGCTGCATCCCTTTACATCAAAATCGTCTCCGATCACCTGGCGCAGAGCGCCTTGAAAGACCTCCTGCACGGAAAGAGCGTTCTCTTGAATCTGCCAGCCGTGATATGCACGGCCGTCGTACGCAATAGTCAGTAGTAAATTTCTTTTTTCCAAAAGAGTCTTCCCTCCCAGCCGCTTTTCAGGTCTTTGTCAAAATCACCGGACCGCAGCCGGTAAAAAAACATTGCACAGCACTACTCCAGCTAAAATCACGCACATCCCAACGATTGCGTATCCATCCAGCCGGGTCATATGCATGCTTTTCATTCTGGTCCTTCCGGAGCCCCCCTGATAGCATCGGCATTCCATTGCCATCGCCAGCTCATAGGCGCGGCGGAAGGAGGACACAAACAAAGGGATCAAAATCGGCACCAACGCTTTGATACGCTGGAACAGCCCGCCGCTTTCCAAGTCTGCCCCGCGGGCCTTTTGAGCGCTCATAATCTTATCGGTTTCCTCCAGCAGGGTGGGGACAAACCGCAGAGCGATCGTCATCATCATAGCAATTTCATGGACGCTGATATGAAGCACCTTCAGCGGCTTCATCAAACGCTCCAAAGCGTCAGTCAGATCGGTCGGCGAAGTGGTAAACGTCAGCACCGAGCTGATAAATATCAAGGAAATGATCCGCAAAGCGATAAAGACCGCGTTGGTAATGCCCGCTTCGGTAATGGTCATAAAGCCAAACTGCCAAAGAGGCTCCCCCCGTCCATAAAACAGGTTCAGTCCGGCGGTAAGGATCACCACAAAAATAATCATTCTTAAGCTTTTAAAATAAAGCTTAACCGGCACATTGGAAAAAGCCATAACCCCGAGAACGGAAACCACCACAATCCCCAGCGCGGGGTAATTCTGGCCAACGAATACTAAGACAATAAAAGCAATGATTAAAACAATTTTCACTCTGGCATCCATGCGGTGGAGAAAGGATTTCCCCGGTACATACTGTCCTAATGTAATATTACTGACCACGGGACTCCTCCTCCCTGCCTAATATACGGAGAATCTCCTGGACGCCCTGCTCCACCGTCAGCACGCCGGAGGAAACCGGATAACCCTTTTCCCTCAGCATAGTCATAATTTTAGTGATTTGAGGCACCCGCAGTCCCATTTGAGACAGCCGGGCGCTTTGGGCAAACACCCTGTCCGTTTTTTCAAACATAGCCACCTTTCCGTCATCGATCACCAGCACCCGGTCCGCGATTCTGGCGATGTCCTCCATGCTATGGGAAACCAGCAAAACAGTATTGTTCCTTTGCCGGTGATAATCCACAATCTGAGAAAGAAGCACATCTCGTCCCATTGGATCAAGTCCGGCGGTAGGCTCGTCTAAAATCAATACCTCCGGGTCCATCGCAATGACCCCAGCGATCGCGGCACGCCGTTTCTCACCGCCTGATATCTCAAACGGAGACGCTCCAAGCAAATTATCCTTCAGCCCGGCGAAAGCCGCCGCCATTTTCACCCGCCGCTTGATTTCTTCCTCGGAAAGCCCCATATTTTTTGGGCCGAACGCGATATCCTTTTCCACCGTTTCCTCAAAAAGCTGGTGCTCCGGGTATTGGAACACCATCCCCACCTGGAACCGGATGGCCCTGATTTTCTTTGGCTCCGCCCAGATATCCTTTCCCTTTAAAAGCACCTTTCCTGAGGTTGGCTTCAGAAGGCCGTTGAGCTGCTGCACAAAGGTAGACTTGCCGGAACCGGTATGGCCGATCACGCCAACCAGCTCCCCTTCCTCAATCTGAAGACTGATATGGTCGACGGCGGTTTTCTCAAAGGGAGTTCCCGCGCCGTAAACATACGTTAAATCCTGCGTTTCTAAGATGGGCATCTTTCTGCCTCCAAAAGCTTCTCTAAAATCCCGACACATTCTTCCGCATCCAATATTCCCAAAGGCACCTGACAGCCGCAGGCCCGCAGCCGGTAGCAAAGCTCCGTCGCCTGCGGCACATCCAAATGATGCTGCTTTAAAAGCTCTACCTTGGAAAATACTTCTTTCGGCGTTCCTTCCGTAAGAATCCTGCCGCTGTCCATGACAACCACACGGTCTGCGGTTACCGCCTCATCCATGTAGTGGGTAATCAGAACAATGGTGATCCCCAGTTCCCGGTTCAGCTTATGGATCGTATCCAGCACCTCGGTTCGGCCTCTTGGATCCAGCATTGCGGTAGGCTCGTCCAGTACAATACACTCAGGCTGCATGGCAATGATACCAGCGATAGCGACCCGCTGCTTTTGCCCTCCGGAAAGCTTATAAGGGGCGGCCAGCCGGTAATCATACATTTCCACCGCCTTTAAGGCATCGTCGACCCTTTGGCGTATCTCTTTGGGAGGCACACCCAGATTTTCCGGGCCGAAGGCTACGTCCTCCTCTACAATGGACGCCACCAGCTGATTGTCCGGATTTTGCAGGACTAACCCCACCCGCCGCCGGATCTCATATTTTAAAGCTTCCTCTGTGGTATCCATCCCATCCACAAAAACCTTGCCGCTGGTTGGCAGAAGCATAGCGTTAAAGTGCTTTGCCAATGTAGACTTTCCACATCCATTGTGGCCTAATAAAGCCACAAATTCTCCCTTTTCCACGGCAAGGCTTACCCCAGACAAGGCTTCCTTCAAGCTCAAGGGATCGTCGGTTCCATATCGGAAGGTTACATTTTCAACATGAATAAAGCTCATATCTCCAAATCCTATCTATGAAGCGCCAATTTTAAGGCGATACTGTCTATCAATGTTTCATTACTCTACGTCTTTCCCTGTCCAAATAGCTGTGGAGCCGCAAGGAAGCACCTGGCCGGTGCTGGTCACCGGTAAACCGATTTCATCCGAGGCCACTCTGCCGCCCATAGGCTTTTGCAAAAGCACCCCCAGAAGATATTCCATCACCGAGGGCGACAGGCCCGTGGTATAGCTGTTCAACAGAAAAAACTTAGCGTCGGGAGACAGTATGCTCCGGCACAATTCCACCAAAGAAAACAGCTGCTCCTCCAGCTTCCACACCTCGCCGCTGGGACCTCTTCCATAGGATGGAGGGTCCATGATAATACCGTCGTACCGGTTTCCTCTCCGCTGCTCTCTCTGGACAAATTTAATGCAGTCATCCACCAGCCAGCGGATCGGCCTATCTGAAAGGCCGGACGCCGCGGCGTTTTCTCTGGCCCATGCCACCATCCCCTTCGACGCGTCCACATGGCATACACTGGCGCCCGCCTGGGCGCAGGCCAGGGTAGCGCCGCCGGTATAGGCGAACAGGTTTAATACCTTCAAGGGCTTTGGGGCATTTCGAATCAAATTCCCGGTAAAGTCCCAGTTTACCGCCTGCTCTGGAAACACACCGGTATGCTTAAACCCCATGGTTTTCAATTGAAAACGCAAATCACCATAACTGATTTTCCAAACAGGCGGAACCTTTTTGAGAATCTGCCACGCCCCGCCTCCTGTACTGGAACGGCGGTAGCGGGCATGAGCCTGTTTCCACAAGGCCAGTTGCTTTGGCGTATTCCAGATGATCTGCGGATCCGGGCGAATCAAAATAACCTCACCCCAACGCTCCAGCCTTTCTCCGGCGCTGGTATCCAACAGCTCATAATCCTTCCAGTTGGCAGCTCTCAAAACAGTTCCTCCCAATTGTCGTATTCGCAGCCGTCCGGAAAGGGGGAAAGCCTTTTCCGGACGGCTGCGGGTTTTCATTCGAGTAACCCGCTAAGGTAAGGGCTCACAAACGATTGATCTGATTAAAACAATCCATAAAAATATATTTTCAGGCCATTGCAGCTCGGCCTTCCAGGTTCAGCGATGCCGCTTAGTATCATCACCACAAAACCCTACAACTGCCGCAGGCTTTAAGGCTCGTAAAAGAAAGCCTGTAATCTTTCCAAATAAAAACTGACAGGGTTCGCTGAATATGCTCAAAATTTAAAAACAACCCGGTTCCCTTTTAAGGGAAATCCAATTCCACTATACCAGCTTCTCCCGGATCACATCCGCTACCTCGTTTGCCAGCCGGTTGATGGTTTCTTCCTGCTCGCCCTCTACCATGACCCGGATCAAAGGCTCCGTACCGGAAACCCGCACGACGATCCGTCCGGTCTTGCCCAGCACAGCCTTGGCTTGTTCCGTGGCGGCCTTAACGTCGGCGTCGGTATAAAACCGAAGCTTCCCCTCCGGGCTGACCCGGACGTTGACCATTACCTGGGGATACCGCTCCATCAGGGTAGCCAAGCTGGAAAGCTTCGCTTGGCGCCGCTTCAGGATGCTGATCAGCTGAGCCGCGGTCAGCTGGCCGTCTCCTGTGGTGCCGAAATCCAAAAAGATCACATGCCCCGACTGCTCGCCGCCGAAGCTGTATTCCTCCAGCAGCATTTCTTCCAATACATACCGGTCGCCCACCTTTGTGGCTACAAAATTCATACCGTTTTCTTCACAAAAACGGATAAACCCCATATTGGTCATAATGGTGCCTACCACCGTGTTTTTAGCAAGTTTCCCCCGGGATTTCATATCCAAGGCGCAAATCGCCATAACAAAATCGCCGTCTACCAAGTTTCCCTGATTGTCTACCGCAAGGCAGCGGTCCGCGTCGCCGTCAAAGGCTACGCCGGCATCCAGATGGTTCTCCTTAACAAAAGCCATTAAGCTTTCCATATGGGTAGAGCCGCAGTTATCGTTGATATTCACACCATTAGGCTGATCCGACAGCATGTAGACCTGAGCGCCCAATTCGGTGAACAAGCGCTCCGCCGTTCTGGAGGCCGAGCCGTTGGCGCAGTCCAAAGCGATCCTCATGCCATCCAGAGCAAAGGGAACCGTAGCTTTAATGTGGTCAATATAGTCTTTTACCGCGTTTTCCGCTACAGAAACCCTGCCGATATCCCCGCCCTCCGGCGTCAAATAAGGCGCCCTATGGTCCAGAACGATAGACTCGATCTGTTCCTCTAGGGCATCCGGCAGTTTATAGCCGTCGCCGCTGAATATTTTGATGCCGTTAAACTCACAGGGATTATGGCTGGCGGAAATCATGATGCCCGCGTCCGCCTTATATTTCCCCACCAAAAAAGCTACCGCCGGAGTGGGAATCACACCTAAGCTGATCACATCAGCGCCCACAGAGCACAAGCCCGCAGTCAGCGCCCCCTCCAGCATATCTGAAGAGATCCGGGTATCCTTACCGATCAGAATCCGAGGATGCCGGTGAGTATTATCCGTCAACACCATGGCCGCCGCCCGACCGATATTCATTGCTAATTCACAGGTCAATTCCGTATTGGCGACACCTCTGGCGCCGTCAGTTCCAAAAAGTCTTCCCATAGCTAGAGCTCCCGTCCTTTAAAATATTGTTGTTTGGTCAGAATTCTCCCGCTCCATTCCGGGAGGAGTCATTCCTAAATGAAGATAGGCCGCATGGGTAGCGCACCTTCCTCTAGGGGTTCTGCTCAAAAATCCAATCTGCATCAGATAAGGCTCATAAACGTCCTCTATGGTCACCGCTTCCTCCCCGATAGCCGCCGCCAGGGTTTCCAGCCCAACCGGGCCGCCTTTGTAAAAGCGGATCAGGGTTTCCAGCATCCTTCTATCATTTCCATCCAGACCTAATTCATCAATTTCCAGCTTATCCAAAGCTACTTTAGCCGTTTCATAGGTGATTACGCCGTCGCTCATCACCTGGGCGAAATCACGCACTCTTTTTAGAAGCCTGTTGGCGATTCTGGGTGTTCCTCTGGAACGGGAGGCGATTTCCAGCGCTCCCTCCTGATTCGTTTCAATTCCCAAAATTTTGGCGCTTCTGGACACGATCGTCGCCAACTCCTCCGGGGTATACATTTCCAGCCGGAGGACAACGCCGAACCGATCCCGCAAAGGCGCGGTCAGCTGTCCCGCGCGGGTGGTGGCTCCCACTAAGGTAAACTTGGGCAAGGGCAAATGGTAAGAGGCCGCCATTTGTCCCTTTCCTGTGATGATATCAATGGCGAAGTCCTCCATAGCGGGATACAAAATTTCCTCCACGCTTCTGGAAAGCCGGTGAATCTCATCGATAAACAGCACGTCGCCGCTGTTTAAATTTGTCAGCAGCGCCGCCAAATCTCCCGGCTTTTCAATGGCCGGGCCGGAGGTGATGCGGATATTTACATTCAGTTCATTGGCGATGATCCCGGCCAGCGTAGTTTTTCCCAAGCCAGGCGGACCGTATAACAGCACGTGGTCTAAGGATTCATGGCGCAGCTTAGCGGCCTCAATAAATACCGAGAGGTTTTCCTTCGCTTTTTCCTGGCCGATATATTCCGAAAGCGTCCTGGGGCGCAGCGGGTTTTCAATATCCGCATCCTCAGGAATATCCTCCGGGTCTACGATCCGGTTTTCTAAATCAAATTCGAAATCCACTGATTACATCCTCCCAGCCATAGCCTTTAAGGTAAGCCGAATCAGCTCCTCTACTGGCAACGAACTGTCAAACTTAGCTACCACCGGCGCAACGTCGCTTGGGGTATAGCCCAGCACTGTCAAAGCATTCATCGCCTCGGCGGCGTTTCCTGCCGCGTTTACCACTCCAGCCGCAGCGGTCACCTCTTCTCCGCCGCCTAATGCCTTCAGCTTATCCTTCAGCTCCAAAATTACCCTTTGCGCCAGCTTGTTGCCTACTCCCTGAGCCATCGTTAAGGTTTTGAAGTCTCCAGCCGCGACAGCGACGGCCACCTGCTCCGGCGAAAGAACAGAAAGAATGGCCAAACCTACCTTAGGACCTACGCCGGAAACCGACGTCAGCAGCTTAAAGCAGTTCAATTCCGCCAGGCTGGAAAAGCCAAACAGGTCCACCGCATCCTCACGGACGTTCATATGGGTATAAAGGACTGCCTCCTTACCGATAGCGGGAAGGCTGCGCTGGGTATTCATAGTGGTATAACATTTATATCCTACGCCGGCACATTCAATCACCGCAAAGGAGGGCTCTGTGTGAATTAAACTTCCTCGTAACCGATACAGCATCTAACTTTTATCCTTCCTTCTTTTTCTGAAGCATTTGATACCGGAATCTGGAGCCGGACGCATGAGCGTGGCAGATAGCCACAGCCAATGCGTCGGCGGTATCATCGGGCTTTGGAACTTCCTTTAGTTTCAGCAGACGGGTAGTCATTTCCATCACCTGAGGCTTATGGGCACGGCCATAGCCGGTTACAGCGGTTTTCACCTGAAGAGGCGTATACTCAAAAATCGGCACGCCTGATTTTTGAGCCGCCAATAGGATAATTCCTCTCGCCTCCGCCACATGGATGACGGTTTTCTGATTGGTATGAAAATAAAGCTTCTCAATGGCAACCGCATCCGGCCTGCACTGCCGTATCATTTCCATCATATTGTCGTAAATGTACTGAAGCCTCGCGGAAAAATCCATCCCCGCCTCGGTGGTTATCGCGCCAAAGCCGATTGCACGGTATTGGCCGCGCTCAAACCGTAAGGCGCCATAGCCAACGATGGCGTAACCAGGATCAATCCCTAAAATAATCAAGCCATCCCGTCTCCTTCCGCTTTTGCGATAATCAATTAATTATAGCATAAAATACTACGCAGGGCAACTGATCACGCGCGGCTTTTCTTTGCTTTTCATACTGCTTGTCACCGGCCATTCTTAAAATCTGACGCTTCTCTAGAAATTTTTCACAATATGTCGACTGAAAAATCAAATATATCATTTGCCTGTTAAATGATTCCTTCCGCCGGCTTTGTCTGGAGAAGCAATGCTAAAAAAGCTGTCTCTAAATTAGAGACAGCTTTTAAACCTTTCCTGCGCACGGCCATTCTATGCTATTAGGCCGCTTGATACATCATTCTTTAATAGCGTAAAGGCCATTCTAATAAACACCTTTGCAATAGGAAAGATGGTTAAAATTCTTTTTGGGGTTCCTGATTCTTCAGAAGACTTCGGATTTCTCTGAGCTTCTGTACCGCATCCTGGACTCCCATCATATAAACAGCGATCAGCTTATCTGGATTTTTCTCATACGCACCGATCTCGATCGGCTGGCTTGGCCGTACTACAACAGCTTTTTTCCGCCGTTCCTGCTCCAGAACATATTCCACCTGGCGGTTATAAAGGCTTCCTCTGCTTTCCAGGGCGGAAATCAGATTGGGATAGCCGCGATACTTAGCATAAACCAGCGGCTTGGGATAGGAGGATTTTTCCTTCTTCCGGTACGTGATATCCCGGGTAAGCACCACCACGTTGTATTCGTGGCCGTCGCAGACAGAACGCTCCAGGGGAATCGGATCGGCAATTGCGCCGTCCAGCAAGCGATATCCTTTAAAATCCACCATATTGCACAGCAGAGGCAGCGAGGACGAGGCCCGAACCGCAGTGAAGGGATCATAAATATCCTTTTTCCCAAAGAATACGGCGCATCCGGTCTCCACATCCGTAGCGCCTACCCGAAAGTTCACCTCGGCCCTGTCAAACGCCTGAAAATCAAAGGGAAGCAGGTCGTGAGAGAGCTCTCCGAATATAAAATCAAACCCAAAAATAGAACCTGTTTTCCGCAAGGACTTTACGCTTAAATATCTTGGATCCGCTAAATAATGGTAGAAAATATCAAAATTACGCTTGGTTTGTCCCGAAATATAACTCAGGGCATTACAGGCCCCGGCCGATACGCCGTATATATTACGAAATTGAATTTCATTTTCTGAAAACACATCCAGCACGCCGGAGGTATACGCTCCTCTGGTTCCGCCGCCTTCCAACACCAAGCCTACAGACATTCCCGGCACCTTAATCCTTTCAAAATTAAGCCCATCTTATGATACAAGATAAGCCTTCTTTACTTCGTCTTTATTTTAACACCGTTTTCATGCGGAAGCAACCGAAAACCCCCTTACAGATTTCTGAATTTTCTCATATTTCTTTTGAAAATACTGGGTATTTATCACCAAATATAAGAGTGAATATTTTGTATTCACACCCGATTGACACGGAACCTAAATCCTGCTACATTTATCTCAGAAACACAATATACAATTTCATAGCCTTATGGGGGAATTTTTATGAAGCCCGCTTCCACGTTTTCCTCTTATCCTGAAAAAAAGCAGACTCTGCTTGTCGCGGTCTTCCTGGTCGTTCTGTATGCGGTTTTTTCCATGTGCGATAACCTAAAAGGCATTTTTATCCCCATTTATAAGGAGGAATTTCTGCTATCCGACACTCAGGCCGGCGCGATCTCTACCTCCGCCATGCTCGCTTTAGCCATTTTTCAATATCTCAGCAGCTTAATCGTTGGCAGGCTTGGGTATAAGAGACTGTTAGTCATCAGCTTTATTGTGGTGGGCGGCGCGATTATATTGGTGGTCTTCAGCACCAGCTACCTTACTCTTTTATCCAGCATATTTCTGCTCTATATCGGTATGTCCATGTTTAATTTAAATATCAATCTACTAGGGCCCGCTCTGGCGGTGACCTCCCCGGCTATTCTAATGAGCTGTATTCACGGCTCCTACGGCCTGGCCAATTCAGCCATGCAAAGGGCCGCCGGCACCCTTTTAGAAAATGGAATATCCTGGCGCTGGTTCTTTCTATTTTTACTGATTCCCTTTGGGATTATGCTTATTTGGGCCATTTTTCTTAAAATACCTTACCAGCCTCAAGTGGTAAAAAGCTCAAGCGGTAAAAAAGCTCTTTTTAAAAATCCTATGATCTATTTATACATGCTGGCGGCTGGCTTTTACTCCGCTTCTGAAGCCGGCGTTGGCTGCTGGTTTGTTAATTACATGAGCGAGTCGTTTTATATGGGCGCGGAGGAACGCGCGCTCTACGCCTCCCTCTTTTTCCTTCTCAAAACCATCGGACTAGTATTCGGCGGCTTTGTCATCCGATATTTAGGTTACTTCCGTACGGTTCTTTTCTATGCCGCCGCGGCGGCGGCGCTGACTTCGGCTGGAATTGCTTTCGGAAAGTCCGGCTTGCTTCTCATTGTTTTAGCCGGCCTGGCTTTTTCCTCCATTTATCCAACCACTCTTTCCACTATTCCAAGCTCCTTTGGGAAGGAAACCTCCCAGGCTACCGGTTTAATCATGATGTCCAGCAGCTTGACGGCAATGCTCTCCACCCTTTTGATCGGACTGCTGAATGATTTCATCGGAACTAGGCCGGCCTTCTTTATCGTACCCTTATGTCTGGCTTTTGTCGCCATTACCTCCCGGTTTATTCAAAAAAGCAGTCAAAAAACGCAGAATTCTGATAGGTAAGCAAAGCGGCCGGACGGTATTTCGTCCGGCCGCTCTCGATAGGATCATCGGTCTATAATCTGTCCTTCTGTAGAAATTGTGTAAACCTGCCACGGAATAAACTTTCCGCTCTTCCGTAACGCCGCTTTGGCTGCCTGCTCAATTCCTCCGCAGCAAGGAACCTCCATACGAACAATTGTTAAGCTTTTGATATTGTTGTTCTCTAAAATTGCTGTTAATTTCTCCGTATAGTCCCCCTCATCTAATTTAGGACAGCCGATCAGTGTAATTTTATTTTTGATAAATTTCTGATGAAAATTACCATAGGCATAAGCGGTACAGTCAGCCGCCACCAAAAGGTTCGCATCGTCAAAGTATGGCGCGGAAATGGGTACAAGCTTAATTTGAACCGGCCATTGGGAAAGCTGACTTTCCTGAGCATAAAATTCTTTGGAAAGTACCTTCTGCTCCGGATGGTGAATTTTTTTCGACTGCGTTCCCGGACATCCGCAAGGCAGCGAAGCCCCGGATGGCCCATGCTGCTTTTTTTCAGCTTGAGCGGCCTTCACCGCCTCCTGATTATAGGCTGGCGCTTCCCTATTTTCAAAGGTAATAGCTCCTGTAGGACAAGCCGGCAGGCAATCGCCTAAGCCGTCACAATAATCCTCCCGCAGCAGCTTGGCTTTTCCGTCCACCATGCCGATAGCGCCTTCATGACAGGCTTGGGCGCAAAGGCCGCATCCATTGCATTTTTCCTCATCAATTTGAATTATTCTTCTAATCATGATCGATACTCCTTCTTCTTGACTTTGCAGTTACAGTATAGTAAAATCAAATACAAATTTCAGTTGTAATTACAACAAAAAGAGGATTTTATGAAAATTAATCTATCACAATGCTGTCCGCTGTTTTCGGGAATCTCAGAAAATGAAATGGATAAGCTCCTGTCCTGTCTTGACGCCAGAGAAAGGCGGTATCAAAAAGGAGAGCTTGTGATTTCAGCGGGGACAAAAATCTCCCGTTTCGGCGTTTTGCTATCTGGTACAGTGGAAATCCAGCAGGAAGATTTCCAGGGAAATATTACCATTGTCGCACAGATTACCCCAGGACAGCTTTTTGCAGAGGCCTTTGTGGGTGCCGGCGCTGCTTTACCGGTGGCTGTTCTGTCCACGGAGCCTTCCGTTATTCTATGGCTGGATTATAATAAGCTGTTATCCCCATGCCAATATGCTTGCCCTTTTCACGCTGCAGTCATCAAAAATATGGTGAAAATCCTAGCAAATAAAAATATTTTTTTAAACGCCCGCATCGGTCATTTATCCAAACGCACCCTGAAAGAAAAAGTACTGTCTTATTTGATCGGGCAAGCCAGGCAGCATAACAGCCGCAGCTTCACCATTCCCTTCAACCGTCAAAAAATGGCGGATTATTTAGCGGCTGACCGCAGCGCGTTATCAGCGGTACTGGGCAAACTAAAGAACGAGGGGATTCTTGATTTCCAAAAAAATCGATTTACCATACAACAAAATCTACTGATTAAGAAAAAAGGGGAATAGATTTTTCAGTGACTGCCTTCTTATCCTCTATTTATTTACCTGTTTTCCTACAGGCCGTCCGCCATATTGTTCACTTTACACGCGCAGCTCGTTATTGATTGGCAGAGAAACATTTATTCACGAGTGAACTCAAACGAAAATTCTATGGATTTTCTGACCCCTCAAGCTTTTCCGCGCTTTTGTTTCATGGACAAAGAATTTCTAATCTTAATATTTCATTCCTGTCAAAAATAAAATTGCAAAAAAGAAGGACACTGTAAATTTACAGTGTCCTTCTTTTTTTAATCGTCTGTAAATTTTGAGGATTCCACCGAACTCTGTGACTGGCTTAAGCTTCCGTTTTCAATCTCTGCCTCTACACTGTTTGAACTTTGTGAAGCTAAAGACTCCGTTTCAGAAGAGGACTCTAACGCAGGATCTGTGGAAACGTTCTCAGAAGGCGCCTGACTTTCAGAAACCTCCGGCGGGACTGGTTTCGGCTTTTCCACAAGCTTAATTTCGATGGCTTCCAGGCGTTTCGCCTCACCCGAGGTTCCCGCCATTTCACCATTTTTCACCCAATCCTGCCAGCCGTAGGTCTGCACATGCACTCGATAATAAATATCATAGTGCTCGGCTAATTCCCCCGTCAGGCGTATTTTGATCCCTTCCAGCCGCTTCGCCTGGCCAGAGGTGCCGCTTTCAGCTCCATCCTTCACCCAATTCTGCCAGCCATAGGTTTGCACATGGGTTTGATATTCCACACTGCCGCTATACCCTGGATTCTGCAGCAAAATTCGGATAGACTCCAACCGTTTCGCCTCGCCGGAAGTCCCGCTTACAGCACCGTTAGCCTTCCAAGCCTGCCAGCCATAGGTTTGCACATGGGTTTGATAATTGATTCCATCTACGGTAGCCGGCGGTGGAGTAACATAGGGCCTCTCCGTGCTTCCCGGCGCGGAACCGCCTTTTTCCACTAAACGAATCTCAATGGCTTCTAATCTTTTTGCTAATCCTTCGGTTCCGGCAGCTTCACCATTTTTTGCCCAGTCAAGCCACCCATAAGTTTGAGCGTGAACCCGGTAATAAACATCATACTTTTCTGCCAACGCTCCTGTCAGCCTGATTTTAATGGCTTCCAGCCGTTTTGCCTGGCCCTGAGTACCGCTGACCGCTCCGTTTTTCACCCAATTCTGCCAGCCATATGTCTGCACATGAGTCTGATACTCAATATCACCCGCAGCCCCTGGATTCTGCACTTGAATACAGATACCCTCTAAGCGCTTGGCCTCTCCCATGGTGCCGCTGGATTCTCCGTTGCTCCTCCAGCTTTGCCATCCGTAGCTTTCAATATGGGTCTTATAGTTAACGCCATCCTTGGTTCCCAGCCCGGGCTTGATAAAGCCGCCGCCATACATTCCCGGCGCAGAACCGCCTTTTTCCACCAAAGTAATCTGGATTCCCTCCAAGCGCTTCGCCAAGCCTTCCGTCCCCGCAGGCTCACCGTTTTTCACCCATCCAAGCCAGCCATAGGTTTGCGAGTGAACCCGGTAATAAACGTCATATTTTTCCGCCAAGCCGCCAGTCAGCTCAATTTGAATCGCCTCGAGCCGCTTCGCCTGGCCTACCGTACCGCTTTCCTCGCCATCATAAGCCCAATCCTGCCAGCCGTAGGTCTGTACATGGGTGCGATAACGGATACTCCCCTCGGTGCTGTGAACATTAATACGGATCGCCTCAAGCCGCTTTGCCTGACCCACTGTGCCGCTGATTTTCCCTTGTCCTACGTCGTTCTGCCAGCCGTAGCTTTGCACATGGGTCTGATAGGTCAAAACGTCCTGGCTTTTTTGCACAAAAGGCCGAGTGGTAGAGCCGGGGGCTCCGCCATCCTTTTTAACGATACGGATTTGGATCGCTTCCATCTGCTTATCAAGGCCGATTGTCCCCGCGATCTGTCCGTTTTTTGCCCAATCCAGCCATCCATAGGTTTTGGAATGAACCCGATAATACAAATCATACTGCTGGGCGGCCTCGCCTGTCAGTTTAAGCCGGACAGCCTGAACAGCCTGACCGTTTCCAGCATTTCCGTTGAGTTCTCCGGCTTCTTTCCAGCCCTGCCATCCGTTTTTAATTAAGTTGACGCTGGAGGAAATGCCTCCCGAAATCCCATTTCCGCTCAAAGTAAAACGCAGGCCGTTTAAAGGCAGCCCTCTTCCCTCCGTACCACAGGTAACGCCGTCCATGGTCACAGGCTCCTGCCAGAAATATAACCCACCCACGTAAGCCTCAGCGTTGACCACCGGAGGAATGGTGATCTCTGAAGGATCGGGCGCGGTCCCGGTATCGTAAACGAGCTCATAGGTTCCGGAGCCAAGGGAAACTTTTACAAAATTCTGCTGTACCTCCGCCTGAGTATCGGTTCCGTTCACGGTGACAGACCGGCTTCCATCCGCGTTAGCAGGTAAAAGGACCTGTGCCTGGGTATTGGCCGGAACAGACACCCTTACGGTAATCACTCCATCTTGCGCTAAGCGGAAAGAAACAGGGATGGTTCCTTTCACTGTAGGAATTTCTACAGCGCCCTCAGTAAGGCCGCCAGGCTGCACCTTTACCTCAAATTGTGAAAAACCGGGAGCGGTAGGTTTTATTCCAAACATTCCCCGAACAATTTGGCTGGCGGGAGAAGATCCCCAAGCGTGAGAAAAGGTCATATTCCCTTTCGCCTCAGGGCTCCAGGCCTCCGTAGACATGGTGGCTCCCAGTTTTTTTAGCATATAAGCCCAGCTATTCGAACTGTATTGCGTGTCCGGATTACTCATAAACTGGCGCGCAAGGGTCCCGCTGCCGCTCTGATATAAGCCGTCCAGCAAAAAATAGGAACCGTAAACGCTCATACGAATGGTTCCATCCGCTACGATCGTGGCACTCATCCTGTCCGCCATCGCCTGATCGGCATAAATGCCGCACGCCAGCGAAAACGCGGTAGCATGCTGGGCACAATGGTTTACCACAGCCCCCGCTTCCGTTAACCCATCGTAGAAGCGGCCTGTATTCTGATCATACAAACGGGAAATCATATTTTGTTTGATAACATCCGACCGCTCTTTCAGGAAAGAGGCGTCATCCCCATATCCTAAGGCAGCCGCGATATTTCCCATATCACGGTAGGCAGCCGAGCACACCGCGTTAAAAGCGGTATTATAAGCCGTATTGCTAACTTCATAGGAATCTCTCTGGCTATACGGCCAGTCCACCATAACCACTTTTCCCGGGTTATGGACTAACCCCAAATTGCTGTTATAAGAGGAGTCATACAGCGCGTTCTTCAATTGATCATAATGATCCCGCAAAAAAGCAATATCCCCGGAATAAAGATATTCCTGCCACGCTGCTGTAATCGCGAACAATTGGTATTCCGCCGGCCAAGTGGGATTGTTCACTACATAATCCAGAGAATGTCTCGCCAAGCTGTAATCATCCAAAAACGAGAAAGAAGACATCATCTGCACTAAAATGTCCCCCTCATAGGTTTTTCTTTCCCTGCTTTGGGAGTCCACATACTGGCTTTGAGCCGCGGTTTTCACTGTATATTTGGTCATTTCATAAATCTCGTTCAGCATTTGGTTTGAACTGCTAAACGAAGACTGGGAATCATCGAATTCCTGACGGATCGTTAATCCGGTAATTTGTTCGGCTGTGAGCGCAGCAGGAAAATTTTTAATTTGAATATACCGGAAGCACTTCATCCCAATTCCTTCTAAGGTTTGCTCCCCTTTTTTCAGAACCCACTGCTCCTCGTACACATTTCCAGTTCGCATTTTACTCTTTACAGTGCCGTCATTATTTTTCTCTTCGCCGTAAAGTAAAGTGACGGTCTGCTGCTTAGGAGAATCTACCGTTAAACGTATGCTTCCGATAATTTCCTTACCCAGATCCACTACATAGGAGCCATCGCTCAAGCGCGTTACCGAGGCAGCCGGCTGCTGGTACCGTGTCATATTTCCTGAGGGATATGGCGTCAGCTCCCCTTGATTTTTTTCCTCAATGCTTCCAGAGCTCAACGCGGATTTCCAGCCGGTTCCCTGAAACTCCGCCTGATTCCAGCCGTAAGGAAACTTGGTGCCATTCAGATTTTCTGGGCTGGCATGATAATAGCTGGCGATGCTTTTCCCCTGGTAACCATAAATCTCGTTGGCATCCAGAGCTTGCCAAGAACTGGGGTTGGAGCCAGAGTTACATAAAACTTCCTTGGTCCCATCCTCATAAAAAGCTGTAATCTGGCATAAAAAGCCCTGCTTATCCTCCGCATAGCAGACTGCGCCTAAAATATTTTCCCCTTGATTTAAAAGCGAAGTAATATCATAAGTATTATAATATAGGTCAGAAAGATTTTTTACGCTTGGACCTAATCCGACCAATTGACCATTCACATAAAATTGATAAACATATTGCTGCGTGGTTTCTGTAGAGGCAGCCGTTACACTGGCAATTACCTTTTCCACCGGTTTATCCAGAGACAGCTTGTTCCTTAAAAACACAAATTTTTGACTGGAGCTTCCCCAAATTCCATTCTTGTTAGTCCATTGATCCCCCACACTAGTGACAAGCATCTCGGGCTGCGACAGCTCGCTTTCTAACCCCTGGCTGTCCCGCACCTGTACAGCCCAATAGTAAAGTCCATTATCTGTTAGACATTCAGGCAAACCCGCTGGTTCCACACCGGAGGATGCGGAGGCATCGCTCCAACCGCTGTCATAAACATATTCTTTCTGCAAAAGCTGAGCTTTCGAAGACGCTACCACAATGCGGTACGCACTCTGATATTCATTAGCATCCGGATCCTCAAAAGACCAAGAAAAACGAAGCCCGTCTTTGGAAACGCCCAAAGGCTTGTCCAATAAATTCACCTTCAAGCGTTCGGGCGCCTGCGGAGGGTTTCCCGCGGCGGAAGCTTCCATTCCAAAAGACTGATCTGTAATATAGAAACCAATGACAGTGCAGCATACAAATAGAAAAGAAAAAATTATTTTTCCAATTTTCCTCAATTAAGAACACCCCTGTCTGATACTATCTAAATTTAAACACCTTATTTTTATCAATTCTATCATAAGAAAGAAATTTCGTAAATCTATTTTTAATTGTCAATTTTACAAAATATTTTCCTTCTGTTCATGGAAAAGCACAAGAACTTTTTATCGGAAAATCGATCATTTTTTATCTTGCTGTTGGATTCAGCCTATTTATTAACCGAGGTCTTTTTATCTTTCCCGGTTCTGCCGGAGCGATTCTCTTACTAAAAACGTTGAACAAAAAAAGCCTACGCCGAAAGATGGCATAGGCTTTGATTTCATAGCATTATGTAGTGATTAAAAAATACAAATCTTTCCTTTTACAGGAGAGAATCAACAACCTTATTAGACCAGGCAACTGCTTTTTTGATATCTTCATCACTCACCTTGCCGGCTTTGAACAAACCGCCCTTTACCTGGCAGGTAAATACGTCATCCAACACATTTACGCCGTTGCCCTTCAAGATGGATTTTAATTCATCCAATTTGCTCACATCGTCGCCGGCACAGAAAAACGCAACATTCTTGGTTCTGTTGGGATTTAAATCTCTGACAAACGCATTGACCTGCTTATCAACAGCTTTGTTGGTTTCAAGGCCGATCAGCAGTAATTTTTGCGCCTCACAGGGATAAGCCGGAGGAATTTGGTCTCCCTTAGTCTGCTGCTCTCTGGCGATCGCCCGGGCCAGCGCTTCCGCGTTTCCTGCTTTTGAATAATAAAGAACTGTCATTTTGTACTTCATGCTTCCAATGCCTCCAAAACTTTATTATATTTATGATAACATATAAATCCAGGGAAAAGAATGAACAAATCAATAATTTTAAAAGGAATCCCTACCAAATTTTAGAACTATTTCTATCGATATTTCACAAAGTTAACTATTTTTATCTACCTGATGGAAAGTTTTTAGATTGCCGGTTTTCTCACTGCGCCTGTCCAATTCCGCCAGGACATCGGAGAGCGGGATCCCTTCGTTGACCATCATCACCATCAGGTGATAAAGAAGATCGGAAATTTCCAGCACCGTCTCATGATTGTCGCCGTTTTTAGCGGCGATGATCGTCTCGCTGCATTCCTCCCCGACCTTTTTTAAAATTTTATCTAAGCCCTTCTCAAACAAATAGCAGGTATAGGACCCCTCCTTGGGCTGCTCCCTTCTATCGATAATGGTCTGATAAAGAGCCTCTAACACCTCATTTGACTGCATGGCCTGTTCCTCCTGTCACTGTAATTTCATTAAAAAAGCAGCTGTGCGCGCCGGTATGGCAGGCGGGGCCTGTCTGCTCCACCTGCACCAGCAGAGTATCGTCATCGCAATCGCCAAAAACAGCTACCACCTTTTGCAGATGTCCCGAGGTGGCGCCCTTATTCCAAAGCTCTTTTCTTGACCTGCTGTAAAACCAGGTATAACCGGTATCCAGAGTCAGCTGCATGGATTCACGGTTCATATAGGCCAGCATAAGCACCTGGCCTGTAGAAGCCTCTTGAACAATTGCCGGCAAAAGCTCACTTTTTTGAAAATATTTATCTGTAAGGGCATTTCCCTTTGCAAGAAAAATCGCTTTTTGCAAATCAATTCCGCCGGTATAAAGGGCCTTACCGCAGATAGCGCCATAAAGCCTCTCATCCCGAAGCCTGCGAATATCTTCTATTGTAGAAACCCCGCCGCTTGCGATAATATTGCAGCTTACAGCAGCATTAAGCTGTCTCAGCTGTTCTACATTGGGTCCCTGAAGCATTCCATCCTTCGCAATATCCGTAAAGATTATTGTCTTTACACCGATTTGTTCCATTTTTTTTGCTAAATCCAAGTAATGGACGTTCGAGGTATCCAGCCAGCCCTCGGCGGCGACCATTTCATTTCTCGCGTCGATTCCCACGGCGATCTGATCTCTGTACTTTCCTACTGCCCGCTCCACAAAGCGCGGGTTCTTCACCGCAGCTGATCCTAAAATTACCCGGGAAATACCGTTTTGCAGATAATAATCCACGGTTTCCATGTTTCGGATCCCGCCGCCCAGCTCTACCCTCAGGTTGGTTTTTTGCGCAATCTCCAGAAAAATTTTCTGATTCACCATAACGGCGTCTTTAGCGCCATCCAAATCCACCATATGGATCCATTCGGCGCCGGCTTTCTGAAAGGATAAAGCCGTTTCCAACGGGTTTTCGGCCACCTTATGCGCCGTTTGATAATCTCCCTTTTGCAGACGCACACAGGTTCCATCTTTGATGTCAATGGCAGGTAACAATATCATGCATTTCTTCTCCTTATAAAATTCCTTTGGTGGATAGCACCCCGGCTCCGGTCTCCTGAACCGCGGCTTTTAAAGCATGGGCAGCCGCTTTGTAAACAGCCTCAGTCATGTGATGGGAATTTTTACCGTATTCGCACTTTAAATGCAGGGTAATACCGGCCTGGAAAGCCAGCGCACGAAAAAATTCCTCTGTCATGCAGGAATCATAGCCGCCGATGCTTTCCTCTGGGAAGGAGGCGTCGAACACTAAAAACGGCCTGCCGCTGATATCCACCGAGGAAAACGCCAGCGCTTCGTCCATCGGGATAAAAAAGGAACCAAACCGCTGAATTCCTCCCTTATCCCCCAAAGCCTGACATAAGGCCTGGCCGATCACGATACCCGTATCCTCGATCGTATGGTGGCAGTCCACATATAAATCCCCTTCCGTATGCACCTTTAAGCCGAGGCCTCCATGGACCGCAAAAGAATTCAGCATATGATCAAAAAAGCCTACTCCAGTAGAAATTTCCACCGGACCGCCGTCCAAAGACAGCCACACGGTGATCTGGGTTTCTTTCGTGCTCCTGGTAATTTCAGCCGTTCTCATGATTTTTTTCCTCCTCTGCAAACCATAAGCGCCATAATTTTATCAATTCAGCGTTTTCTTCCGGAGAACCGGCGGTAATCCGCAGATAGTTTCCCATACAGCGGATCGCTATCTGATTTTTCAGTAAAAACTCGAAAATCCTGCGGGCGTCTTCAGGAACTTCCGGTTTGATAAACACAAAATTTGTTTCTGGCTTCCAAAGCTTGTATTTCCCGGGAAATTCCTTTTGAACCGACAAAAGAGCATCATACAGGCTTTCCCTCTGGCAGATAATCTGCCGCCTTGCCCGCTCCAGCAGTTCCTTATGCTGAAACAGAACCGTACCTGCCATTTGGGTAAAGGAATTTACGTTATAAGGAGATTTGACCGCCCGCAAAGCGTTAGACAGCCTTTCATTGGCAACGGCGAACCCCAGCCGGATCGCGGCGCAACCTATTGCCTTCGAGCTGGTTCGGAGGATGATCAGATTCTCATAGTCCTCCACTTCGGAAAGAAGAGATTGATCCCAGAAATCCATATAAGCTTCATCCAAAACCACCAGGCTGTCTACCGACCGGATCAGCTTTCTCACCTGCTTCCGGCTCAACCCTAAGGAAGTAGGATTGCACGGATTGGAAAACAAAATCATCTTCGCGCCGGTTTCCACCGCTTTACGAATCAACTCATCTACGTCTATAGACAGCTCCGGTCCCTTATCCAATACGACACAATCTATTTCAGAGATAGAAGCGTAAAATTGGTACATAGAGAAATCCGGCGCCACCGTCAGCATGACATCCCCTTTCATCAAAAAGGCGTTGGCCAAAATAGAGATCAGCTCATCCGATCCGTTTCCCGCAGTAACGAATTTCGGGTCTATCCCATAATATCCGGCAAAAGCCCGGCATAATTCCCCGCCTATCGGGTCTGGATAACGGTTAAAATCTAATTTTTCGAGCCTAGCCCGGATTTCTGCCAAAACAGGTTCCGGCAGAGAAAGATAGGACTCGTTGGCATCCAAGCGGATCTGAAAAGCTCCGCTGATGGGCTCGTAGGGAGTCAGTTCTCGGATTTTATCGTTTAAAGCATAAGGCAACGCAAACGCCTCCTTTTCGTCCGTTTTCCAGAAAGTGCGGAAAGCCAAAACAGCCCAGCCCAAAAGCTGTGGATCAGCGCCGGCCGCTAAGCATCTTTCCTTTTCTGCAAAACAGTCTTCTTTCGCAAATAGCCTTTCTCATTATCTTGGATTCAGAATCTTATCTGAATCGAATGGGCATGAGCGGTTAAGCCCTCTGCCTGGGCAATAGAGGCAATGGGGTCTTTGGCCTCCCGCAAAGCGTTTTCCGTATAATAAATAAAGCTAGACTTCTTGATGAAGCTGTCCACAGATAAGGGAGAAAAGAACCTTGCGGTGCCGGAGGTAGGCAGCACGTGGTTCGGACCCGCGTAATAATCTCCCAGGGGTTCCGGGCTGTAATTGCCCAGGAACACCGAGCCGGCGTTATCCAATCTGCCGATATACTCCATGGGATTGGCGCAGCAAACCTCCAAATGCTCCGGCGCCAGCTCGTTGGCGAAATCTACCGCTTCCTCCATACTGCGGCAAACTAGGATCATCCCAAAATCCCTCAGGGACGCTTCAATGATCTCTTTTCTGGATAGGGATCTGATCTGCCTTTCCAGCTCCTCTTTGGTTTTTTCCGCGATCTCCTGAGAAGGAGTCAACAAAATAGCGGAAGCCAGCTTGTCATGCTCCGCTTGTGACATCAGATCCGCCGCCAAAAATTCTGGCTTTGCAGTCTCATCGGCCAGTACTAAAATCTCACTGGGTCCGGCGATCATATCGATATCCACCACGCCGTAAAGCTGTTTTTTTGCTGTGGCTACAAAAATATTGCCTGGGCCGACGATCTTATCTACCTTGGGCACCCGCTGGGTACCGAAAGCCAGGGCCGCCGCCGCCTGAGCGCCGCCCATCAGAAACACCCGGTCTACGCCGGCAATGGATGCCGCCGCCAAAATATCCTGGTTCGGCCTTCCGTCCTTTCCTGGGGGAGTCACCATTATCAATTCCTGCACCCCGGCGATTTTCGCCGGAATAGCGTTCATCAGCACTGAGGAAGGATACGCCGCCGTGCCTCCCGGCACATACAGGCCGACACGCTGCAAGCCGCGGATTCTCTGCCCTAAAATAACGCCGTCCTTTTTCGTCTCCAGCCAGCTCTGCTGCACCTGACGGCGGTGAAAATCCGCGATATTCTCGGCTGCCCGGCGTAATGCGTCTAAAAGCTCCGGAGCACGGCTGTTTTCCGCCTCTTTTAGTTCTTTCTTCGAAATTTCAAGATTTTCCGGTGCTCTGCCGTCAAATTTTACGGTGTATTCCCTAACGGCCTCGTCTCCTCTTTCCTTGACCTGGGCGATGATTTGAGCCACGGCCTGATTCACCTTTTCATCTACTTCTCCGCTTCTCTTTTTCAGCTGGCGGATAAATTCTAACTCTACCGTTCCGTCGGCTTTCACAATGGGAATCATCTGCTTTCCTCCTTTTTCCGCTGCAAAGACGACTTAGCCGCTTCCATCCGGTCCGCTAAATCCTCAATTTCCTGCTTTCTCAGCTTTAGGCTGGCCACGTTGGCAATCAGCCGGGCGGAAATCGGCGCGACATCGTCGATCACTTCCAGACCGTTCTCTTTTAAGGTGGAGCCTGTTTCCACAATATCGACAATAGCGTCAGACAAGCCAAGCAAGGGGGCCAATTCCACAGAGCCCTCGATCTTGATGATTCTGACGTCCATCCCCTTTTCTTCCACGTAGTTTCTAGTGACATTGGGATATTTGGTCGCAATGGTCTTGGCGGAATAGCCGCCAAAAAAGTCCCTGTTTTTCGGTCCGGCTAAGGCGAATCTGCATTTGCCGAAGCCCAGGTCTAAAATCTCGTAAAAACCGGTGCCGTTTTCTAAAATAGTATCCTTGCCCACCACGCCTAAATCACAGACGCCATGCTCTACATAAGTGATCACATCCGCGGCCTTTGCCAGTACCGCCTCGATCTCACCGTTTCCCACCGGCAAAATCAGCTTTCTGCCCTTTTCCCGGAGAGCGGAGCAGTCCAGTCCCATCTCTTCGAATAATCCCACGGTATCCCGCTCCAAACGGCCCTTGGTAAGCGCGATTCTGAGAGGCTTCATTTCTTTTCCTCCCTTACAGTAATTTTGTTTCAATCTCAGCGCCGACAAAATCGACTCTGGGAATTTTTTTCGTTTTCGCGTAATCAACAGCGGCTTCTCTGGTTTGCAGCACACTGTTTTCACAGCACAAGCCGCTCATTTTCATAGAATTGCTGTAATCCAGCGCCTTGATCTCGTAGCCGTCATCTCCATGAATCAAAACATCCGCGGACTTCTGCGAAGGGAGGTTGCCACGATCCATCATCAGCTTTGTCAAAGCGTTAATGTCAATAGCGAATCCAATAGCCGGCATTGGAGAATCAAACGCTTCCAACAGGCGGTCGTAGCGGCCTCCGCTTAAAATCGCGTCTCCGGAGCCCAGCACATAACCGCTGAACACGATACCGCTGTAATAGTCGTTTCGATGGACAATCCCCAGGTCTATCATCAGTTTATTGCCCATGCCAAGCTTCGCCAGCTTTTGATACAGTCCTTTTAAATATTCCAAAGGCTCCTGGGCCTCCTGAATCTCAGAGCACAGGCCGAAGGCCTCGTCGAAAACCTCCTCGCCGCCGAACAAACGGGGCAGCCTGCGGATCGCCAGTACCGCCTGTGACTGCTCCAAACGGTCTAATATTGTATCCAGGGCCGCGTAATTTTTCTGCTCAATCGAACTGCGGATGGTCTCCCGAACCTCGTCATCAATCGGGAGCTCTTTTGCTAAAGCCCGGAAAAAACCGGCGTGCCCCAGCTCGATCCGGTAATCCGGCACACAGCGGCTCAAGGCCTCCACCGCCGTGGACAGCACCTCTAAATCAGCCCGCACCCCGCTGGCTCCCAGCAATTCGATTCCGCTCTGATTGATCTCGTTATTCCGGCCCCGAAGGCTGGGATAATTATGGTAAACCTTTTGGGTATAGAACAGCCGCAGAGGCTTGAGCTCGTTTTGCAGCCTGGTCGCGGTCAGCCTGGCGATCGGCAGTGTAGAGTCAGGCCGCACCACCATCAGGCGTCCTTTATTATCGGTGACCTTGAACATGAACTCCTGAGGAATGCTGGATTCCCCCTGGGAAAATACATCATAATATTCCAGACCGGGAGTGATCACCTCGTGAAAGCCGCGGGATTGAAACACACCGGCCAGCAGCTTTTCAATATTCCGATAGGTCAGGCACTCTTCAAAAAGAAGGTCCCGGGTTCCCTCCGGCGTAATTTTACAATATTTTTTCATAAGCTTAAACTCTCCAAGAAAAAAGTAATTCAACCAAGGCAATTTAGTTGCGCCAATCGCTTTAGCGTGCTACTATAATAACACGATAAATTAATTGTGTCAACTTTTTTCTTTGCCATGGGCTTATTTTGATCTGAAGCCGAGGCTCAATTTAAAAGGGTTCCTGCCAGCAAACTACTGGGTAAGCAGCAGGACCTCTTTTCCCCTGCGTTGACTGCCTAACCTCCTGCAAAACCACGTTCCTGATACGGCCTTGCCAATTTCAACCCGCCGGCCTCTCCTGCTTGCTTTTTCCCATTCGGAAACCACGGGCTTTTTTATTTCCCGGCATTGCTGCATACCTTTTTACCAAAGCTGGTCAAAACAAGGTCATTTGGCTGCTGTCGGGCAAGCCCTGGAACGCTCCGGTTTCTTTCAGTGTTTCAATCACGGCCTTACCCACCTTAGCCCGGGCCTGAAAATCGTCTACAGAGATAAATTCTCCACCGTTTTCCCTTGCTGCCGCGAGAGAGGCGGCGGCAGCTCCGCCGACTCCCGGCAGAGAGCCAAACGGCAGACGGATTTTCCCATCCTCCACCAAATATTTTCTGGCGTCGGATTTATAAATATCAATAGGAAGAACCTCGATGCCTCTGGCCAGCATTTCATTGACGATCTGAAGGGTGGCGTAGCTGGCGTTATCCTTAGCGCTGGCTTCTTTTCCCTTCTGCTGGATTTCCAGCATCTTCGCCCGAACCGCTTCCTTTCCCTTTACTACCACGGCGGCGTCAAAATCCTCGCCCCGAACGGTAAAATAAGCGGCGTAATATTCCACCGGGCGGTGAACCTTATACCAGCCCAGCCGCAAGGTGGAAATCATGTAGGCGGCGGCGTGAGCCTTGGGGAACATGTATTTGATTTTCAGGCAGGACTCAATATACCATTCCGGCACGCCGTGATCCCGCATCGCCTGGTAATGCTCCTCGGTCAGCAGCTTTTTCGCCTTTCCCTTACGTGTGATCTCCATAATCTTAAAAGCCATTTTCGGCTCCAGCCCCTTATGGAGAAGATACGTCATGATACTGTCGCGGGTACCGATCACCTCTGAAATGGTGCAGGTCTTATTGGCGATCAAATCCTGGGCGTTGCCGATCCAAACATCGGTGCCATGAGACAGGCCGGAAACCTGCAGCAGGTCGGAAAAGGTTTTTGGTTGGGAATCGATCAGCATCTGGCGCACAAAATGGGTTCCTACCTCCGGCAGAGAAAAGGTTCCGGTTTGGGAATCAATATCCTCCGGCTCCACTCCCAAGGCCTTGGTCGAGGTAAACAGGGACATTACCTCCGGGTCGCTCATGGAAACATCCATAACGTTTATACCGGTGTAATCCTCTAAATAGCGGTATATGGTGGGAACATCATGGCCCAGCTCATCCAGCTTGCAGATGGTGTCATGAATAGAATGGAAATCGAAGTGAGTCGTGATGTTATCGGAGTTCTGATCGTTTGCGGGATGCTGCACCGGGCAGAAGTCGTAGACCTCCATTCCTCTTGGCACAACCACCATGCCGCCGGGATGCTGGCCGGTAGTGCGCTTGACGCCGGTACATCCCGCCGCCAGTCTGGCCTCCTCAGCCCTGTGCATCATAGTACCCTTGCCTTCGGCGTATTTCTTTACAAAGCCGATACCGGTTTTCTCCGCCACCGTGGCAATGGTTCCGGCTTTGAACACGTTATCCTTGCCGAACAGGGTTTCTGTATACCGATGAGCGTCGCTTTGATACTCACCGGAAAAGTTCAGGTCGATATCAGGGGTTTTATCTCCGTCAAAGCCCAAAAAGGTTTCAAAGGGAATATCATGGCCATCCCGGTGGTAGGGAGTGCCGCACTCCGGACAGTTTTTATCCGGCAGGTCAAAGCCCGACCCAACGGAGCCGTCGGTAATAAACTCGCTGTGATGGCATTTGGGGCACACATAATGAGGGCACAATGGGTTTACCTCGGAAATACCGGACATCGTGGCCACAAAGCTGGAACCAACGGAACCACGTGAGCCTACCAGATAGCCGTGGGCCTCCGAGTCCGCCACCAGCTTTTGAGCAGTCATATACAGCACTGAGAAGCCGTGCTTCGTAATGGAGGAAAGCTCCCGGTCCAGCCGGTCGTACACGATCTTAGGCAGAGGATCGCCGTACATTTTTTTTGCCCGTTCCCAGGTTATGGTGGTAAGCTGCTCCTCCGCCCCATCGATGAAGGGCGGAAACACACCAGGCGGAATCGGGCTGACCTCTTCCACCATATCTGCAATTTTATTGGAATTCTCCACAACCACTTCGTAAGCCTTTTCCTTGCCCAGATAAGCAAACTCCTGGAGCATTTCGGGGGTGGTACGGTAATAAAGGGGCGCCTGCTGGTCGGCGTCGGTAAAGCCCTGTCCGGCCATCAGGATTTTCCGGTAATCGCTGTCATGGGGATCCATAAAATGAACGTCGCAGGTAGCGACCACCGGTTTGTTCAATTCCTGTCCCAGCTTGATGACGGTGCGGTTAAACTCTCTAAGCTGCTCCTCTGTTTGAACGGTGCCGTCCCGGAGCATGAACATATTGTTGCCCAAGGGCTGAATCTCCAGATAGTCGTAAAACTTCGCAATGCTGACCAGTTCATTCCAGGGCTGGCCGGAAACGATGGCCCGGAACAGCTCTCCCGCTTCACAGGCGGAGCCGATCAAAAGGCCCTCTCGGTGCTTCATCAGCACACTTTTCGGGATTCTCGGCTTTTTATAAAAATAATCCAGATGAGCGTAGGAAATCAATTTATACAGATTTTTCAGTCCTGTGGAATTTTTCACCAGAATAATCTGGTGATAGGAACGCAGTTTTTTTATATCGCCGCCAGCCAAAGCCGTATTGATTTGGGAGACCTTACCGATTTGATAATCCTCCTGAAGCCGCTGGAGCAGCACCAGGAAAATATTAGCAAGAACCATAGCGTCGTCGCTGGCCCGGTGGTGGTTAAAGGGCGCAAGCTTCAGATGCTTGGCCACCGTATCCAGCTTGTGATTTTTAATCCCCGGCAGCATGGCCCTGCACATAGGCACCGTATCCAAATAGGTATTGGAAAAATCCAAATTGTGCCTTGTCGCTACCGCCTGGATAAAGGAGGTATCGAAAGGAGCATTATGAGCCAGCAGCACCGGCTCCTTCCCGCAAAACTCCAGAAAAGCCTCTACCGCTTCCTTTTCCTTGGGAGCGTCGATCACCATACTGTCGTTGATCCCGGTCAGCTCCGTGATTTTCGCCGGAATGGGACGTTCCGGATTGACAAAGGTATTGAATACATCGGTAATCTCGCCATTGTGGATCCGCACCGCGCCGATTTCCGTAATCCGGTCGTTGGCGGCGCTGAGACCGGTAGTCTCCAGGTCAAAGGAAATATAATCCCCGTCAAAGGGCATTTCGCTTTCACCCTTGACCACCGGCACCATATCGTTGACAAAATAAGCCTCTGTACCGTAAATTACTTTTATTTTCCCGCCCTTGCCGCGGATCGCGTTGACCGCGTTCATGGCGTCGGGAAACGCCTGGGCCACACCGTGGTCCGTGATGGCAACAGCCTTATGGCCCCAGGCATAGGCCCGGTTGATTAAATCCGCGGCCGGGGTCACGCCGTCCATGGAGGACATATTGGTATGTAAGTGGAGCTCTACCCTTTTTACCGGGGCGTCGTCCACTACCTTTACCTTTTCCACCGTGCTCAGGCAGCGGGGACGGATAATCACTTCCCTATCGTATTTATCGTAGCTTACCTCGCCGCGGATCAGCAGGCACATCCCTTTGGAAATGGTATCGAGGGGTTTGCACAAATTTTTAGCCTCAATGATTTTTAAGGTCTGCGATCCGGTGTAATCCGTCACATTGATCGAATAGATTTTTTTGCTGCCATCCCGGGTTTCCCGCTGTTCGGCGGCAAACACCTCGCCCCATATGGTGACGTTTCCGGCGTCGGGGGTTACTTTGGCAATCGGGATCGGCTGGCCCTTGATTGGCTTGCCGTAAAGAACCTTCGCGGAGGACAGTGCTACCTGGGGATACAGGCTGTCCCCCTCCCGGATGCTGATCGGCGCGGTATCCTTTCGCTTGCCCTCAAAATTTTTGCTCTCGTAGGTCTCGATCTCCTCTACAACCTTTTTCCGCTCCTCTTTTACGCGGCGGATGGTTCTATGCTCCTGATAAACAGCGCTGTCCGCCTCAATGGAGGTTACGCCGTCAAACTCCACCTGAAAGGATTTTCCAAATTCCTCCCGAATCAGCCTGGACAGCTCCTTATCGAATCTCTTGCTTTTCAGAATCTCCGCTCCGCCATGGGCTAAGGTCACCGTCAAGCGCTCGCCCTCCACTCTGGCTGTGGAATCTTTGACGGTGCCGTTCAGGCTGGCGATCCGGCGCCGAAGTTCCTCCACAAGCTCCGGATAATAATCCTCCGAAAAGGATTCCTCCGGAAAATGGGGCTGAATGGTGACAAAGCTTAAATTTAATTCGGATTTTTGCAGCTTTCTCTCCACATCAAAAAGGACGCGGCGCTTCACAATTTTGTCAAACGCCACATCCAGTTCCATCCTTCTATTTTTAGAGTCAATTCTCATAGCCTGAACCACGCCCGGCCCAAGCTGGGATAAAAGCTCCTCGTCTTTTAAGTAGCCTTGAAAAAGTTCGCCAAAGTTTTTCAAAAACGACACCTCAGTTATCTCAGTCCATCGATTCGATTTCTTTTAACAATTCCTGCAAAAGCCGTTCCTCCGGCACCTTTCTAAGGACTTGTCCCTTTTTAAAGAGCAGTCCCTCTCCATTGCCGCCGGCAATTCCAATGTCCGCTTCCCTGGCTTCTCCCGGGCCGTTGACTACACAGCCCATCACTGCCACGGTCAAATTTTTTTTACAGTCCCGCAAAGCCTCCTGCACCTGATTTGCTAAGCCGATCAGGTCGATTTTCGTTCTCCCGCAGGTGGGACAGGAAATAAACTGGATTCCTTCCGTTTCGATCTCCAGCGCCTTCAATAAGTCCTTTGCGGCATAGATTTCCCTGACCGGGTCTGCGGTCAGGGACACCCGTATGGTGTCTCCGACGCCCTCCAGCAGCAAGGCGCCGATACCGGCCGAGGATTTCACCAGCCCCATCCGCTCGGTACCCGCTTCGGTCACGCCAAGATGGAGAGGATAATCGCAGGCCTGGCTGGCCAGCTGGTACGCCCGTACCATAGTCGGCACATGGGAGGACTTCATAGAAAGGACAATATCGGTAAAATCATATTTTTCCAATAGGGAGGCGTGGTACAAAGCGCTGTCCCGCAGGGCTTCCGGCGTGGGATGGCCGTATTTCGCCAAAATCTCTTTTTCCAGAGAGCCCGAATTTACTCCGATCCGAATGGGGATTTCCCTTTGACGGCAGGTATCCGCCACCGCCTTGACCTTGCCCTCATCCCCAATGTTTCCCGGATTGATCCGAATCTTATCTACACCCGCCGCCGCGGCTTCCAAAGCCAAACGGTAATCAAAGTGAATATCCGCCACTACCGGAATGGAAAGGACGGACTTTAAGGCGTAAACCAGCCTTACCGCTTCCCTATTGGGAACGGCAATTCTCACAATATCGCAGCCAGCCTTTTCCAGAGCGAGAGCCTGCTCTACGCTTTTTTCCACCTGGTCTGCGGGAACATTCAGCATAGACTGGACGGAAATTCTGCTTCCGCCGCCCAGCGGTACCCCGCCAACCATTATTTTTTTTGTAATTTTCCGTTTTATCATCCGCCGAGACCCTTTCCCGTAACCAATCTCAACACATCGCTGAAAGCGATAACCACCATCAGCACCATCAAAAGCACAAATCCCGCCGCGTGGACCCAGCCCTCATATTTCGCCGGAACCGGCTTGCGGAAAATCAATTCAATCAACAGAAACACCAATCTTCCTCCATCCAGCGCCGGCAGAGGAAGCAGATTCACGATTCCCAGATTGACCGTAATAATGGTCATCATCAAGAGAATATTGTTAATCGCCGTTTTCACATTTACGGAAAGTCCCTGAGACGCAGACTGGGCGATCGCCTGGGCCGCCCCAATGGGCCCCGCCATATCATTCAGGCCGTATTTTCCCGTCAGCAGGCCCACCAGGCTGGTCCAGACCATGCGGACGGTGGAAACCGTATAGGAACAGGACATTTTAAGCAGCGTCCAGGGATTTTTCTCAATGCCGTACACCTTAAAATCGATGGAAAGATAGTTTTTTCCATCGGTGTCCGTATACCTCGGAAACTCCACGTCGTTCAGAGCCACCACCTGGCCATCCCGATAGACCTCCATGTCCACGGTAAGCTTATCGCCGCTTTCCAGCGCCTGGGCGATTCCCTGGTCTGAGGCTAAGGCAAAGCTCATGTCCCGGTCTGTATAGACCCGGTAGCCGTTGATGGAAACCACCTCATCCCCCGCCCGCAGGCCGCTTTGCTTCGTCAAGGAATTCTCCGTAAACTCGGCTACGGTTGTAGAGCTGAAAACGCTTTGCTGCCCGGTAATAACCATCATCAGCACCACGCCCAGCAGAATATTCATAACCGCTCCGGCCACGACCACAAGAATACGCTTCCATACCGCTTTGTTGCCGAAAGCCCTTGGGTCGTCGCTGGATTCATCCTCTCCCTCCATGGCACAGAAGCCGCCGATGGGAAATGCCCGCAGGGAATACTCCGTTTCCCCCCTCTTGAAGTGAATCAGCTTCGGCCCCATTCCCAAAGCAAATTCGTTGACCCGGATGCCGGATAGCTTAGCCGTGATAAAATGACCGAATTCATGGGATAAAATGATAAATTCAAACAAAAGAACCGCGAAAATAATCAATAGGATATTGATGATAACCTCGGGAATAACAATCACCTCAAATTAATCAGCTTCCCGCAGCACAAATTCTCTTGCGTTCCGGTCAGCCTTTAGGATATCCTCCAAACCCGTAAGCTTCCTGTCTGTATGCCTCTCAATAGCCAGGGATACCATTCTGCCGATATCCAAAAAGGAAATCTTTTTCTGCAAAAACAGTTCTACCGCCTGCTCGTTGGCTCCATTTGCCGCCGCCGGAGCCGTCCCCCCTAATATCATAGCCTGTTTGCAGGCTTTTAAGCAAAGAAAATTTTCTTCATCCGGCGGAAAGAACGTCAGGGCTCCAAGCTCTGTCAGGTCAAGCTCCTTAACAGGAGATCTCAGCCTTTTCGGATAGGTCAGGGCATATTGGATCGGAATCCGCATATCCGGAACCCCAAGCTGGGCCAGCACAGAATTATCTTGAAACTGAACCATAGAATGGATTATGCTTTCCCGGTGAACCACCACATCCACCCGATCGATCGGCATATCAAACAGCCAGGAGGCTTCCATGATTTCCAAGCCCTTATTCATCATGGTGGCGCAGTCAATGGTGATCTTCGCTCCCATGTCCCAATTCGGATGCTTCAAAGCCTGTTCCGGGGAAACCTGCTCCAGCTCTTTCATGCTCTTTCCGAAAAACGGGCCGCCGGAAGCGGTTAAAATCAATTTTTTCAGGGCTTTCCTTTCAGGACAGCCCTGAATACATTGGAAAACCGCCGAATGCTCACTGTCTACTGGATAAACCGGCACTCCCTGCTTTTTGGCCGCCTCCATAACTAAGGCTCCGCCCGCCACCAGGGTTTCCTTATTAGCCAGAGCAATTTTTTTCTTGGCTTGAATGGCCTCCAGCGTAGGAAGAAGGCCTACCATCCCCACTACGGAATTGAACATCATTTCAGAACCCGGCAGAACCGCCGCTTCCAGCAGGCCGTCCATACCCGCGCCAATCCGGGTAGAGCAGTCCGCCACCCGGAGCTTCAATTCTTTCGCAAGAGCAACATCATAAACGGCAGCAAACTCAGGCTGAAATTCCCGAATTTGCTGCTCCAAACGTTCGATATTCCGATAGGCCGCCAACGCCTTCACTTGTATGCCCAATCTGCGGATAATATCCAAAGCCTGGGTTCCGATCGAGCCGGTGGAACCCAGCAAAGACAGGGTCTGAATCATAATTATGCAACGCCTTTCCATTTTATCCATGGATCTTTCAAGCGGGTCCGGAAATCCCGGGCCGCTTGGCTTTCACACCTTTTAACGGGCCTCACAAAATAAAGAGGCCTCCCCCTTCGACAGCGGTTCATCCCAAGATCGCCGCTAAACAGTTAAATGGTGACGACCGGATACATGGTAGTAACAAAATAAACCATGGGCACCACAAAGATGACGCTGTCAAAACGGTCCAAAAGCCCGCCGTGTCCCGGCAGGACATTGCCGAAATCCTTAATATGGCAGCCTCTTTTTACCAGCGAGAAGCTCAAATCTCCGAGAATAGAGAGGCCGGCTCCCGCCAGGGACATAAGAATCACAGCAAAATAATGGATTTTAACGCCTTCCGGGAAAATCCAATACTGGAAAATCAAGCAAGCAGCCGCCGTGCAAAGTACAGAAATAATAACGCCGCCTACGGCGCCCTCCACACTTTTCTTAGGGCTGATATTCGGGCAAAGCTTATGCTTTCCCATAGCGGAGCCGATAAAATAAGCGCCGGCATCCGCTGTCCAGGGCAGCACAAGGCAAATTACAATATAGAAAATTCCAACGGTGTTATGCACCGCTCCGCCGATATCCCGGAGCTGGCAGATCAGCCCCAGAGGATAGCTGATAATCAGGGATAGGGAATAAAGCACCGCCATATCCTTAAAGGTGATGTTTTTATGCATGGCGATCAAGGCACAGAACATCACTACCGCAAAGAGGAAGCAGGCCCTATTGAAAATAGTAAAGCCAAACAAAGGCATAATCAAAGAAAACGCCAGCGCCGGAATTACCATTCCATATATTTTCTGAATCCCCATGGCGGAGCATACCTCAAACACGCACACAGCGCTGACCGCAGCCAGAGAGATATTAAGAAGCACGGGCAGATTGCCGTTGAATACCAATACCAAAACCACATAAGTGATCCCGAATATCGCAGACATCAATCGTTTCGCCATTTAAACCCCTCCAAACCGCCGATTGCGCCTAGCGTATTCCGCTAACGCGGCATCCAGATCGGCAGTGGTAAAATCAGGCCACAAAATATCCATAATAATATATTCCGTATAGGCCGACTGCCACAGCAGAAAATTAGAGATCCTTTGCTCCCCGCTGGGCCGGATAATCAAATCGGGGTCAGGCTGGCCAGCGGTATATAAATGCCTGGAGAAAACCTCCTCGGTGATCTCCTCCTGCGTAAGCTCTCCCTGAGATACCTTTTGGGAAATCTGCTTTACCGCCCGTAGAATTTCATCCCTGCCGCCGTAATTCATAGCAATATTCAGCACCATTCCGGTGCGGTCCTTGCAGACCTCCCGGGTTTCCTCAATGAGCTGGCGCAGGTCAGAAGAAAAAGCCTCCGTATCCCCAATAAAGCGGACCTTTATATCATCATCTCGGAAATCCCGGAGAGATTCCTCCAGATACTGCTTGAACAGCTTCATCAAGCCGTTAATTTCCGCAGACGGACGTTTCCAATTTTCAGTAGAAAAAGCGTAAACGGTTAAATACTCAATTCCAATTTTGGCGCAATACCGTGTAATCGTCTTAAAATTGGCGGCGCCCACCGTGTGGCCCGCCGACCGGGGCATTCCCCTCTTTTTCGCCCACCGGCCGTTGCCATCCATAATGATTCCTAAGTGCCTGGGCAGAATCCGCTCCGCCTGCCGCGGCTTCGCCGAATCGCCTTTTTTAAAAAACAAGGCCAAGTAAAATCACATCACATTCTTTTCGGCAGGGCAAAGCCGTCTGGTTTACCCTGCCGTTTTCTATCCCGCTATTGAAAATCCTACCTTAGATTTCCATAATTTCTTTTTCTTTTACCTGTGAAATCGACTCGATCTCCTTGATAAACTTGTCGGTCTGGTTCTGCATTTTCTTTTCCGCATCCTTCAGGTCATCCTCTGTGATCTCTCCGTTTTTCTTCAGAGCCTTCAGCTTATCCATAGAATCCCGGCGGATAGAGCGGATAGCCACCTTGGCTTCTTCCTCCATTTTCTTGATATCCTTTACGATATCCCGGCGGCGGTCCTCGGTGAGCGGCGGGAAAATCAAACGGATCACCTTGCCGTCTGTCTGTGGGTTAATTCCCAGATCAGAGGACTGGATAGCCTTTTCCACCGCGTGCACCACAGACTGGTCCCAAGGAGAGATGGTCAGGGTGCGGGCCTCTGTAACAGAAATAGCGGCAAGCTGATTGATAGCGGTGGGGCTGCCGTAATAATCCACCATAATCTTATCCAGCACCGCCGGATTGGCCCTGCCGGCACGGATACCGGCAAATTCCGAGGTAAGCGCGTTTATGGTCTTGTTCATTTTTTTGTCTGCGTTTTCAAACACCTGCTTCATGGTAAAACCTCCAAGATCATTATTTTCGTATTTATCTCGCTTTCATCAATCCGCGACCGTTAAGAGCGGACAATGGTTCCAATGGGCTCCCCGCACACGGCTCTGGGAATATTATCTGGATCCTCAATGCTGAAAACATAAATGGGAAGCTTATTATCCCTGCACAAAGAAGCGGCGGTGCTGTCCATCACCTGCAGGTTCTGATTCAGCACGTCGGAAAAGGTCAGCTCCGTGTACTTTTTCGCGCTGGGATTTTTATGAGGATCGCTGTCATATACGCCGTCCACCATCGTAGCCTTTAAAATGATATCCGCGTCGATTTCAGCGGCCCGCAAGGCGGCGGCGGTATCCGTGGAGAAGAAAGGATTTCCGGTTCCGCAGCCAAACACCACGACTCTTCCCTTTTCCAGGTGGCGTACCGCCCGGTTCCGGATATAAGGTTCTGCGACCTGCTGCATGGAGATCGCGGTCTGCACACGGACGGGAACCTCCATCTGCTCCAAAGCATCCGCGACACAAAGCGCGTTCATAACGGTAGCCAGCATTCCCACGTGATCCGCTCTGGTGCGGTCCATGCTTCCCGAACTGCGGCCTCTCCAAAAGTTGCCGCCGCCGACCACGATACCGATCTCCACTCCCATATCCGCGCAAGCCTTAATGGCCCTGCCGATGGAAAGCACCGTCTCGTTGTTGATGCCGTGCTTATCGCCCCCGGCAAGAGACTCGCCGCTGAGTTTCAATAAAATACGCTTGTATTTTGGCTGCATTCAAACACGCTCCCTTTTTATTTTTCAGCCCCTGGGCCGATAAAAGCCAATAAAAGCTCTCCAAAAATCATGAAAGCCTTTTGAGCCTTCTCAGGAAATTTATTGGCAACCGGCTCCATATCTTCTTATCATTTTACTATAAGCCCCGGTCAAAGTAAAGAACTAAAAGGACTAATTCACGGAAATCGATTCTTAGGAATCGGCTTGTAGTGATGCAAAAACCGGAAAGCGAATAACACCAGGCGGTTCATGAAAAACGAAAATCAGGCCCCTTCTGTTTTTAGTTTGACTCAGCCTGACTTTTTCGCCTTTCTGAAATTGAAGCAATGATATCCGGTTAACGAAACAGCTTGCTTTGCAGGCCTGCCATTTTTTTGCGCCGCCGCTGAGTCTCCTCCTGATCTACAGAAAGCTCTCCCGCGCCGCTGATCTGCAGAACATCCCCCGGCTTCGCCCCCTGGGGAAGCTCATTCAGCGAAATAGCGAACATCTTTTTTTCCTGATCCTCACAGATCGCGTAGGTTCCCTCGAACCGGTCAATGATTAGCTTTCTCAATTTTCCTCATCCTTTTCCATAAAAATATGAAGCATATCGCCGTTGCTTGCCATAACGATGGTGCCGTTTAGATCCGTTCGGAATACCGCTGCGCCGTTTTCACTGAGGCGATCCAGCACCTGCGTTTTCGGAAGCTCGTTTCTATCTTCGCCTACAGAAATCACAGCCGCCTGAGGCATAACCGCATCCAAAAGCTCCTGGGAGGTGCTGGTTTTACTGCCGTGATGGCCTACCTTGAGCACCGTCGATCTCAGGTCATATCCCTGCTCCAGCAAATCCTTCTCCGCGTTTTCCTCAGCGTCCCCCATAAACAGAAAGCTTATTTCTCCATAGGTCATTTTCAAGAGAATCGAGTTGTCATTCATATCATCGTAAACCCTCTGCGGGCCGAGCACCCGTATCTCCATTCCTCCCAGAGAAAATCTGTCTCCGATATCAGGGCTTTCCGCCGGAACCCGCCGAGCGCCAAGGGCATAAATCATCGTTTCATAGGCGGCTGAATCCGGAACCAGCTCTTCCGGAAGCTCCGGCATCAGAAATCTTTTCACTTCAAACTCCATCAGAACGTTGGCCATGCCGCCGATATGGTCCCGGTCAAAATGAGTGGCCACTACCATATCCAGAACCTCCACGCCCTGACGCTTCAGATAATTCGTCACCGTCCCGGAATATTCCACATCGCCGGAGTCGATTAAAATATGCTTGCCATTACAGCGGATATAAATTCCGTCGGCCTTCCCCACATCGATAAAATGGACGGATAAATCATAAGCGTCCGCTTCCCGGGAAACATCAGCCACCCCGAAAAATTGATAAATCCGTTTCCAGTTCGGAATTCCGTCTATGGTCTGAAAGCTGACCACCACAGCGGCGGTTACAAAAAGCAGCACTGCCGCCAGGGCCATCAGACGCTTTTTGGCCATCCCTGTCGTCGATCTCATACTCGTTTTTTCCCTTTTGGGTAAGAGCCCTTTCCCTTCTTCACGGTGTGTTTTTTTATCGCAGGCTTTTTATTTCTGAGCGCGGCCGCCGTCTTCGGGTCCGGCCTGACCAGGCAGCCAGGCGAGGTACCGATCAAGTCCAGCCTGCCGGCCTTTTTCAGCGCCTCGATCACCAGCCCCTGGTTTTTGGGATTGAAATATTGAAGCAGCGCCCTCTGCATAGCCTTTTCCTTCTCAGTTTTAGCCACGTACACTTCCTTCATGGTATACGGATCCAGCCCCGTGTAAAACATACAGGTGGAAATGGTGCCCGGGGTAGGATAAAAATCCTGAACCTGCTCCGGACGAATTTTTTCCCGTTTTAAAAACAGCGCCAGTTCCACAGCGTCCTTTAACGTAGAACCAGGATGGGACGACATCAAATACGGGACAAGATACTGCTCTTTTCCAGCCTCTTTGGTGATCCCGTAAAACCGCCGGGCAAAGCGCAGGTAAGCTTCAATATGCGTCTTTCCCATGGCATCCAGCACCGCCGCCGAGCAATGCTCCGGCGCCACCTTCAGCTGGCCGCTGACATGATGCCGGACCAGTTCCTGGAAAAACTCCTGGTCTTTGTCCTGGATTAGGTAATCGAACCGGATGCCGGATCGGATAAATACCCGCTTGACCTTCGGCAGCTTTCTCAGCCTTCGCAGGATCTCCAAATATTCGCTGTGATCCACCTGAAGCTGAGGACACGGTTTCGGGGCCAGACATTTTTTCCCTTTGCACAGCCCGGCTGTTTTCTGCTTTTCGCAGGAGGGCCTTCTGAAATTTGCGGTAGGTCCGCCGACGTCGTGAATATACCCCTTGAATCTGGGGTTCTCCGTCAGCCTTTTTGCTTCCGCGAGAATCGATTCCTGGCTGCGCACCGTTACCGCCCGTCCCTGATGGTAGGCGATGGAACAAAAATTGCAGGCCCCAAAGCAGCCCCGATTGTGCGTAATGGAAAACTCCACCTCTTGGATTCCCGGGACGCCGCCCTCCTTTTCATAGGAGGGATGGTACATACGCTCATAGGGCAGCGCGTAGACCCGGTCAAGCTCCTGAGTGGTCAAGGGAGGCATCGGCGGATTCTGCACCACAATTTGGCCCCCGTGGCGCTGAATCACGGTTTTTCCCCGCACCGCGTCATGCTCATCCTGCTGCTTGCGGCAGGAAACGGCGTAATCCCTTTTAGAGGAACATACCCGCTCAAAGCTGGGGCATTCTACCGCCGGGCCAGGCTGATAATCCTGGGTTTTCACCGCGTAGCAGACGCCTCTGATGTCCCGCAGAGAGCTAACCGGTAACCCTTGGCCAAGCTTGGAAGCGATTTGCCTAGTTTGGTTTTCTCCCATGCCAAAGGTCAGCAGGTCCGCCTTCGCTTCCAGCAGAATAGAAGGGCGCACCCGGTCATCCCAATAGTCATAGTGGGCAAACCGGCGCAGAGACGCCTCCAACCCTCCCAGAATCACAGGTGTATCAGGGTAAAGCTCCTTACATTTACGGCTGTATACAATACAAGCCCTGTCCGGCCGTTTTCCCGCCCTGTTTCCCGGGGAATACGCATCGTCGCTGCGCTTTCTTTTGGCGGCGGTATAATGCGCCACCATAGAATCAATATTCCCGGCGGTTACCAGAAAGGCCAGACGAGGCCTGCCAAACCGCATAAAATCACGGTCGCACCGCCAATCCGGCTGGGGAAGAACAGCGACCCGAAAGCCCTCATCCTCCAACACCCGTGAGATGATCGCCGCGCCAAAGCTCGGATGATCCACATAGGCGTCTCCTGTCACCAGGACAAAATCCGCCTGGTCCCATCCCCTCTGCACCATCTCTTCTTTTGTAATCGGTAAAAAAGCCATACCACAATTCCTTCATCTAAATTTACAGCATCACATACATGGAGAGCACTTTTCAACATTTTCTCAGCGTCCTCATATACATGAGCCACAATCCGTCCAAATAACCGGATTTACCATTCTACAGACAGCAAGCCATTTTATCGGGCAATGCTTTCAGTAAGTACACGGAAAGCCTCCGCACTGGAAATTTTCTGGCAAGGGGAACCTCTCCGGCGGAACAGGAGAACCAAGAAGCTCTTTTTATCAGCCGGTCGGCTGAAAGGAATCCTCCCGGCCGTTAAGGCGAGAGGATTCTGGCGCTGTCTATTCTTCTGATTCATCCGCCTGGCGCATACTCATTTCCAGCCACTGCTGGTAGGTTATCAGTACCTGGCGGGGCTTAGAGCCGGCATAAGGGCCGATAATTCCCATCTGCTCCATTTCATCGATCAAGCGTCCGGCCCTGGCATAACCGACGGAAAGGCGGCGCTGGAGCAAGGAGGTAGAAGCCTGTCCCGCCTCTACCACGCACTTGACAGCCTCCTTCAGCACCGGATCCTCGTCCTTTCCGCTGTCGCCGCCGGAATCCTTTCCGGACTCCGCCGCCGCGTTCTTCTCGATTTCCTCGATAATATTCTGATCATAGGCAGACTCCTGCTGGCTCTTCTTCACAAAGTCCACCACCTTCTCGATCTCTGCGTCGGTGACAAAGCAGCCCTGGATACGGACCGGCTTAGGGGAGCCTACAGGCGCGAACAGCATATCGCCCCGGCCCAGCAGTTTTTCCGCTCCGCCGGAGTCCAGAATGGTTCTGGAGTCTACAGCCGAGGAGACGGCGAAAGCGATCCGGCTGGGGATATTGGCTTTGATGATACCGGTGATTACATCCACAGAGGGCCGCTGTGTAGCGATCACCAGGTGCATCCCGGCCGCACGCGCCATCTGGGCCAGACGGCAGATAGAATCCTCCACCTCGTTGGGAGCCGCCATCATCAGGTCCGCCAGCTCGTCGATAATGATAACGATCTGGGGCATTTTTTCCAGCCTGATCTCCTGTCCCTTTTCATCCTTAGGAAGCTCTTCGCCCTCCGTCACAGGCGGTTTTCCTCCGTTAGCGACTACCATTCGGTTGTAAGCATGTAGATCTCTCACATTGTACTGGGCGAAAATCTTGTAGCGGTTCAGCATCTCGTTTACCGCCCAGTTCAGGGCGCCGGCCGCCTTTCTCGGGTCAGTGACCACAGGCACCAGCAGGTGGGGAATTCCATTATAAATTCCCAGCTCCACCACCTTGGGGTCTACCATCAAAAAGCGGACCTCGCTGGGGGTGGATTTATAAAGAAGACTGATAATCAAAGAATTGATGCACACCGATTTACCGGAGCCAGTGGAGCCGGCGATCAGCAGGTGGGGCATTTTTGCCAAATCCGTCAGGGTCACCTGTCCGGCGATATCCCGGCCCAGGGTAACAGTCAGCTTGCTTTTCGCCAAACGGAAGCTGTTGGATTCCACCAGTTCCCGCATTTTGACCACATTGACCACCTTATTAGGCACCTCGATGCCCACCGCCGCTTTTCCCGGGATTGGAGCCTCGATACGGACGCCGGACGCCGCTAAATTCAGGGCAATATCATCGGCAAGATTCGTGATTTTACTGATTTTTACGCCTGCGGCCGGCTGCAGCTCATACCGGGTCACCGCTGGTCCCCTGCTGATATCCACGATTTTTGTCTGAACGCCGAAGCTTTTCAGAGTATCCACCAGCATCTGGCCGTAGGTCTGCAGCTCGTGAGTCACATCCCCCTCATCCGTTTCCGGCGACGGATCCAGCAGAGATACCGGCGGGAACCGATAGGACGGCTCTCCGTTTTCCCCCTCCGGATAAGGCTCTACCTTGATGGAAATAGATTGGGGATCCGGCTGCTTCTGGGCCGGGTCGGATTTGGTTTCCGCCAAATTCCGCTTTTTCGCCGCGAAAGCGGCTGCCGCCGCGGCCGCCCCGTTATCATCCATAGGCCGCTCCTCCAGCTTTTTTCTGGGCGGCATAGCTCCCACCATATCCAAGCCGGCGGCCGGGATGCCGCTTTCTTTTTGCCTGCGGGCTTTTTTTTCTTTTTTTAAATCGGTATCGATCGTAGGCATCGGCGCGCTGACAGCTCGTTTCAGCTGCTCCAGCTTATCGTTGCGCTCCAAAATCCGTTCTTTCATAGCCGCATCGGGAGAAATGACCGGATGGGCCGGCATATCATCCAGGGAAATGTCAATATCGGCAGCGTCCGTGCGCTTTCTCTCCTGAAGCTCCAGCGCTTCCTTTTTCATCCGGCGCTCCTCCCGGGTATTGCCGATGTACTCACCAGCCATATCCACCGGCTTTGTCACCGCGCGGAACAATTGAATCAGGCTGGTCCCGGTTAGGATCATCAAATTGACGAACAGCAGAAGAATGATGACGATTTTCGAGCCGGTCTCCCCCAGCACAGAAACAAAGGGAATTCCTAAAATGCCGCTGAATAAGCCGGCCCCCTTCATCTGCGCTCCCAGGCCGTACAATTCGGACAGCTTTTGAAAATAATTTTTTTCCGGAGATACCGCTCCTGGATTAAAAATGAAAATGCAGGCGCAGAACAAAATAATCATGGTGATGGAAAGCCAAATTTTAGTGCTCAGCTTCTGCACCGGTTTTTCCAGCGCCGTGGCCACGGAAACATAGGTCAGCAAAATCGGCCAGCCAATTGCGCAGGAGCCGAACAGGCCCTGGATCATCGTATGAAGCCAGTTCCAGACGCTGTCCCCCGGTACCAGCACCAAGCAGAACAGGAAAATAGACACAGCGAATAAAACAATCGCGAAGGTCTGATTCCGCGACTTTTTCTCCTCCAAGGTCTTTTCCCGTTTCGCCCCGGGAGACGTCTTTGGCGGACGGCCCCGTTTAGGCTGCTGGTTTCCGGCCGCGGGCTTCCGTTTGGAGGCAGGCGTCCTAGCTGTCCTATTTTTAGCTGAGGATTGACTTTTAGTTGTTCTCGATCTCGTTCCAGCCACTATGTAACTCATCACCTTACATTATTGATAGATTCTTAAATTTGATGTTATAACCTTATGGCGCCTTCTGGTATGTAAAGGTACGTTTCCGCACCTTATTTTTCTTAACCTTTTCCGCTTTTTGTCCGAGATGTTTCAGAAAGGGCTTTCTTACGGGCAGGCTTTTTCTTCGGCTCTTTTTTCATCGCCGGCTTGTCCTCCTGCTCCTTAGAAGCCCGGTATTCATCGATCATGTCGTAAAGGCACTGGAGCGCGTCCGACAAATTTCCCAGCCGGTCGATCAGCCCCTCCTTCACCGCGTCTTCTCCATCCAAAACAGTGCCCACATCCATCACCAGCTCCTCGGTATTCATAGAAAGCTCGTAAAAGCGCTCCGGAGTGATGTTGGAGTTTTCGGCCACAAAGCTGGTAATCCGGTCCTGCATCCGCTGAAAGTATTCCAGCGTTTGGGGAACTCCCAGCACCAGGCCGCTCATCCGAACCGGATGGATTGTCATAGACGCTGACTTGGCGATAAAGGATTTTTTCGCCGCCACCGCCAGGGGCACCCCGATGGAGTGTCCTCCTCCCAGCACCATGGAAACCGTTGGCTTTTTCATACCGGCCAGCAGCTCTGCGATAGCCAGTCCCGCCTCCACGTCGCCGCCCACCGTGTTTAAAAGCACCAGCAGGCCGTCGATCCGCGGCTCCTCCTCGATGGCTACCAGCTGCGGCAGCACATGCTCATACTTGGTGGTTTTCGTATTGGACGGCTGCAAATAATGGCCCTCGATCTGGCCGATCACTGTCAGGCAGTGGATGGTATATTTCCCGGTGCTGGCAATAATAGAGCCGGTATTTTGAATTTGGTCGTTCTGCTTTTCGCTGCCAACCCCTTCATCCCTTGACTCCTCGTCAGGCTTTGGCTCCGGCTGAGCCGGATTTGGAATAAACTGATTGAAATAGTCGCAATGATTTTTGCCAAGATCATATAGCTTCATACTATCACGCCTCCTTTTAAGTAGTTTGTCGTAAAGAGGCGCGGTTTATCCATTGGGCTGCGGGCAAAGCCAAAGAATCCGGTCAGCTCGTTCTGTATTCAGCCTGTATTTTTAGAAGCGGCAGGCCCTAAACAGCCATTTTTATTATATCATCCATCCCGCGTTTGAGCAAGCGCCGAAAAACTTTCTCCGCATAAGCACCAAGCCCCTTTTCCGAAAAGAATTCTTTCGTCAAAAGATTGACATACTCCCTAGAATATTAGATAATAGAGGTGTATTGTTATATGGCAACTAGTATTGAAAGGAGACCTGAACTTGGGTTACACTATCGCGCAAAAAATCATTAAAAATCACCTGTTAAGCGGTGAGATGACCGTAGGATCTGAAATCGGACTGAGAATCGACCAGACCTTAACGCAGGACGCTACCGGAACGATGGCTTATCTGGAGTTTGAGGCTATGGGCGTTCCTCGTGTCAAAACCGAGAAGTCCGTGGCCTATATCGACCACAACACCTTGCAAACCGGCTTTGAAAACGCCGACGACCACCGCTTTATTCAAACGGTGGCCAAAAAACACGGCATTTACTTTTCCCGTCCCGGAAACGGCATCTGCCATCAGGTTCATCTGGAGCGCTTCGGCATTCCCGGCAAGACCCTGATCGGCTCCGACAGCCACACTCCCACCGGCGGCGGCATCGGTATGCTGGCTATGGGCGCGGGCGGACTGGATGTGGCGGTGGCCATGGGCGGCGGCGCTTATTACATTAATATGCCCAAAATGGTAAAAATAAATTTGACCGGCAGGCTGCAGCCTTGGGTTTCCGCCAAGGATGTCATTCTCGAGGTGCTTCGCCGCTTGACGGTAAAGGGCGGCGTAGGAAAAATCATCGAATACGCCGGCGAGGGCGTCAAAACCCTGACGGTTCCCATGCGCGCCACCATTACCAATATGGGCGCGGAGCTTGGCGCCACCACCTCTATTTTCCCTTCCGACGAGGTAACCCGGGAATTCCTGAAGGCTCAGGGCCGCGAGCAGGATTATACCTCCCTTGCGTCTGACGCGGACGCCGTTTATGACGAGACGCTGGACATCGACCTTTCCAAGCTGGCGCCGATGGCGGCCTGCCCCCACAGCCCGGATAACGTAAAAACCATTGAGGAAATCGGCCCGCGGAAAATCGACCAGGTCTGCATCGGCTCCTGCACCAACTCCTCCTATTTAGACTTGATGCGGGTGGCTTCCATTCTGAAGGGCAAAACCGTCCATCCGGATGTCAGCCTTTCCATTGCCCCCGGCTCCAAGCAGGTTTACAATATGCTGGCCCAAAACGGCGCTTTGGCCGACCTGATCGCCGCCGGAGCCAGAATTTTGGAATGTGCCTGCGGCCCCTGCATCGGTATGGGACAATCCCCCAATTCCAAGGGTATTTCCCTGCGCACCTTCAACCGCAACTTTGAGGGCCGCTCCGGCACCGCCGACGGCCAGATCTATCTGGTCAGCCCGGAAACCGCCGCGGTTTCCGCTTTAACCGGCGTATTTACCGATCCTAGAACCCTGGGCGCCGAGGTAGAAATTCCCCAGCCCGAGCATTTCCTCATCAATGACAACATGGTGGTCGCTCCCGCCTCTGAGGAAGAGGCTGCTTCTGTGGAGGTCCTGCGCGGGCCCAACATTAAGGAATTCCCCGCCACCAAGGCTCTGGAGGATACCATTCAGGCCAAGGCTCTCTTGAAGGTTGGCGATAATATTTCTACCGACCACATTATGCCCGCCGGCGCGAAAATTCTTCCCTACCGTTCCAATATTCCTTATCTCTCCAACTTCTGCTTTACCGTCTGTGACAAGGAGTTTCCGGAGCGCTGCCGCCAGGAGGGCAAGGGCATTGTCATCGGCGGCTCCAACTACGGACAGGGCTCTTCCCGGGAGCACGCCGCTCTGGTGCCTCTGTATTTAGGCGTCAAAGCTGTCATTGTAAAATCCTTCGCCAGAATCCACTGCGCCAATCTGGCAAACGCCGGCATCCTGCCCTTGGTTTTCAAGGATGAATCCGTTTACGGCAAAATTGATCAAATGGATGAACTGGAAATCACCAATCTGCGGGAAGCGATTCAAAAGGGCGGCGCCATCACCGTGAAGGACGTCACCAAGGGCTTCACCTTTGAAACCGAGGCCGTGCTGACCCAGCGCCAGAGAGACATCGTGCTGGACGGCGGCTTATTAAACTATACCCGGGAGCACCAGGCATAAGGCCAATATCCGGTACTTCCCCGATTCAATAAAATACAGGAGGCACACCATGGCAGAAAAAATTCTGATGAAAACCCCTTTGGTCGAGATGGACGGCGACGAGATGACCCGGATCATCTGGAAAATGATCAAGGACATCCTTTTAAACCCCTACATTGACCTGAAAACCGAATATTATGATCTTGGCTTAGAAAACCGCGACAAGACTAACGACCAAGTGACCTTTGATTCCGCTTACGCCACTCAGAAATACGGCGTGGCGGTGAAATGCGCCACCATCACGCCCAATTCCGCCAGAGTGGATGAATACCATCTGAAGGAGATGTGGAAATCCCCCAACGGTACCATCCGTGCGATTTTGGATGGTACCGTATTCCGCACGCCTATTGTAGTAAAGGGCATCACCCCCTTTATTCCCACCTGGAAGAAGCCTATCACCATCGCCCGTCACGCTTACGGCGACGTTTACAAAAACACGGAAATGCAGGTGGGTTCCGATTGTAAGGCGGAGCTGGTGGTCACCGGCAAGGACGGCAGGGAGACCCGTCAGCTGATTCACGAGTTCAAGACTCCTGGGATCATTCAAGGCCTGCACAACATCGATGCGAGCATCGCCAGCTTTGCACGGGCCTGCTTCAATTTTGCTCTGGATCAAAAGCAGGATTTATGGTTCGCTACTAAGGATACCATTTCTAAAAAATACGACCATCGCTTCAAGGATATTTTCCAGGAAATCTACGACGCGGAATACAAGGAAAAATTTGAGGCTGCCGGCATTGAATATTTCTACACTCTGATCGACGACGCCGTTGCTCGGGTTGTCCGTTCTGAAGGCGGTTATATCTGGGCCTGCAAAAACTATGACGGCGACGTAATGAGCGACATGGTGGCTACCGCTTTTGGCAGTCTGGCCATGATGACCTCCGTACTGGTTTCCCCCTCCGGCATCTATGAGTATGAGGCGGCCCACGGCACTGTACAGCGCCACTACTATAAGCATCTGAAGGGTGAAAAGACCTCTACCAACTCGATGGCTACCCTCTTTGCCTGGTCCGGTGCTTTAAGAAAGCGCGGCGAGCTGGATGGCTTGGACGAGCTGGTAGATTTCGCCGACAAGCTGGAGCAGGCTTCTATTCAGACCATTGAGGACGGCGTTATGACCGGAGATCTGTACGCTCTGTCTACACTGGAGAATAAAACCTCTGTGGATACGGAAACCTTCCTCAGAGAAATCAATGAGAGACTTCAAAAGCTTCTCCAAAAATAATCGGCATTGACTCTATTTCATTAAGGAGGCGTACCCTACGTGCCAAAACGCGATAATATCTCTATGTCTGTCATCAGGCGGCTGCCCCGCTATTACCGTTTTCTGTCCGAGTTAAAGGATAACGGTGTAGTAAGGATCTCTTCCCGGGAGCTTTCTGACAAGATGGGCTTTACCGCCTCTCAAATTCGTCAGGATCTTAATTGCTTCGGCGGGTTCGGACAGCAGGGCTATGGATATATTGTGGAACAGCTCTATAACGAAATCGGAAATATTTTAGGCTTATCCAACCGGTTCAACGCCATATTGATCGGCGCCGGTAACCTGGGGCGGGCTGTTTCCACTCATATGTCCTTTGAAAGCCGCGGTTTTACCCTGACCGCTATCTTTGACAGCAACGAATCCCTGATCGGCAAAAAAATCCGTGACATCACGATTCAAAACATCGACAATCTGGAAGCTGTATGCAAGGACCGTACTCCCGATATGGCGATCCTCTGTATCCCCCGGGATTCTGTTGCCGCTTTAGCGGATCGGCTCTATCATCTGGGTATTAAAAATTACTGGAATTTCAGCCATTATGATTTGGCGATCCGTTATCCCGATGTCATTGTGGAAAATGTCCACCTGAGCGACAGCTTGATGACCCTATGCTACCGGATGTCCAACAAAAGCGAGGATATCCGTGAGACCTGATCTCTTTTGCCGCTAAAGCCCAAACCAAAGATTTTCTCAAACAAAGCTGCCTCTTCTCTTTGAACACTATTTACTAGATTCTTTCGCATTTTATCCCTTAAGATTGGTAATAATAATCCGATAGTTTTCTTGACACCATAGAACAACTTTGTTATAATAATAACAAAGTTCGTTATATAATTAACAACAGGAGGTTATTTTCCATGCCAAGTGAGAAGAAAAATCAGGAAAAGCCAGCCGTCGATGTTAACGCTATGATTGACCAGCTGGTGGCCAACGCACAAAAGGCTTTGGAAGAGTATATGAAGCTGGACCAGGAGCAGGTCGATAAGATCGTGCATGCGATGGCTCTGGCCGGTCTGGACAATCATATGCCGCTCGCCAAGCTGGCCTATGAGGAAACCGGACGCGGAGTGATGGAAGACAAGATCATCAAGAACATGTTTGCCAGTGAATACATTTGGCATGATATCAAATATGCCAAGACGGTAGGCATTGTTGATGAAAACGACATGGAAGGCTATGTGGAGGTTGCGGAACCGGTAGGTGTTGTAGCCGGTGTTACCCCTGTCACCAATCCGACCTCTACTACTATTTTTAAATCCATGATCTGTGCTAAATCCAGAGACCCGATCATTTTTGGTTTCCATCCCAGCGCTCAAAAGTGTTCCGCTGAGGCGGCAAAAATTGTTCGTGACGCCGCTATCGCTGCCGGCGCTCCTGAAAACTGCATTCAGTGGATAGAAACCCCTTCTATCGAGGCCACAAACGCTTTGATGAACCATCCGGGGGTTGCGCTGGTTCTGGCCACCGGCGGCGCCGGCATGGTAAAGGCCGCTTATTCTACCGGTAAGCCTGCTTTGGGCGTAGGCCCCGGCAATGTTCCCTGCTATATCGAAAAATCCGCTAATCTGGAAAGAGCCTGCACCGACCTGATGCTTTCCAAGACCTTTGATAACGGTATGATCTGCGCTTCTGAGCAGGCTGTCATCGTTGACGAGTGCCTGGCCGATGATTTTGAGCGGATTATGAAAGAAAACAACTGCTACTTCCTGAACAAAGAGGAGACCAAAAAGGTTTCCGACTATGTTATCAATCCGCAGAAGCAGGCGGTTAATTCCGCTGTAGTCGGCAAGCCCGCCTCCTGGATCGCTGAACAGGCTGGCGTGAAGGTTCCCGACAAGACCAAAATCCTGATCGCCCTTTTGCCGGATGTCGGCCCTGAGTATCCTCTCTCCAGAGAAAAGCTCTCTCCTGTTTTGGCCTATTTCAAGGTAAAGGATTGGCATCAGGGCTTTGAATACGCTCAGAAGATGCTGAATCTTGGCGGCCTGGGGCACTCTGCCGTTATCCACAGCACCAACAATGATTTAATCACTCTATATGGTGAAACTATGAAGGTTGGCCGTGTGATTTCCAACTCTCCGTCCTCTCAGGGCGCCATTGGTGACATTTATAACACCAATACCCCGTCTCTGACTCTGGGCTGCGGCTCCTACGGCCACAACTCTACGACTTCCAACGTTTCTTCCGTTAACCTGATTAACAAGAAGCGCATCGCCAAGAGGAGAGTTAACATGCAGTGGTTTAAAGTTCCGCCGAAGATCTATTTTGAAAACGATTCTATTCAATACCTGCAGAAGATGGAGGGCATTGAGCGCGCCTTTATCGTCACCGATCCCACTATGGTAAAGCTGGGCAATGTGGATAAGGTTCTCTATTACCTGAGAAAGCGTGAAAAATACTGCCATTCTGAAATTTATTCCGACGTTGAGCCTGATCCGGACGTAGAAACCATTATGCGCGGCGTACAGGCTATGCGTCAGTTCCAGCCTGACGTCATTATCGCCTTGGGCGGCGGCTCCGCTATGGATGCCGCTAAGGGTATGTGGCTGTTCTATGAGCATCCGGAAGCGACCTTTGACGGCTTGAAGCTGAAATTCATGGATATCAGAAAGCGTGCTTACAAGTTCCCGAGATTAGGCGCCAAGGCTCAGATGGTATGTATCCCCACCACCTCCGGCACGGGTTCTGAGGTTACCTCCTTCTCTGTCGTTACCGATAAAAAGAACGGCAATATTAAGTATCCTCTGGCCGATTACGCTTTGACTCCCGGCGTTGCCATCATTGATCCTCAGTTTGTAATGTCTCTGCCGAAATCCGCTACCGCGGATACCGGTTTGGACGTTCTGACTCACGCTCTGGAAGCCTATGTTTCCGTAATGGCCAGCGACTACACCGACGGCCTTGCCTTGCAGGCAATCGGCATGGTGTTTGAGTACCTGCCCAGAGCCTATAAGAACGGTGCTACCGATACGGTTGCCCGTGAAAAGATGCACAATGCCTCTTGTATCGCCGGTATGGCGTTTACTAACGCTTTCTTGGGCCTGAACCACTCTATGGCTCATAAGCTGGGCGGCGACTATCATATTCCTCACGGACGCGCCAACGCGATCCTCCTCCCCTATGTTGTGGAATACAATGCTCAAAAGCCTACAAAGTTCGCTACCTTCCCGAAATATGAGAAGTTCATTGCGGACGAGAAATATGCCAGGATTGCCCAGTATATTGGTAAGGGTGGTAAGACTGTACAGGAAAGCGTACAGAATCTGGTGCAAGCGATCCGCGACCTGGAAAGAGAGGTTGGCGCTCCCGCCAGCATTCAGGAATGCGGCATCGATGAGAAGCTCTTCTTTGACAATCTCCAGAGATTGTCTGAAAACGCTCATGAGGATCAGTGCACCACTGCGAATCCCCGCTATCCCCTCATCAGCGAAATTGCCGAGCTGTATACGAAGGCTTATTACGGTAAATAAGATTTTTACCGCCTGATATCTCGTTTTTCTTGGCTCTGTAACAGGTGTTAACTTATCGCCTTCCGTCTTTTCTTTTGACGTAAGGGAGAAGCTTTTCCTCTCTTAATCTCTGAAACACTTTACAGAAATCAAAAGCATTAAAAAGCGCTGTCACTGTGGAAGCTTTCACAGTGACAGCGCTTTTTTCATCAGTAAATTGTTCAGCCGCCTATCCTAAAAGCCCTGGAATGGCAGAGAAAACCAATCAACGCTAACCATAAAGGAATCGAGCCGCATAATAAGACCTCGCTGTTTCGTTTCAGCCGATAAGCTTTCTGAAAAATAAAAAAATAAATACCGGTATCAAAAGAAGGATCGTTTTGATACCGGTATTTTCCTAACACGCTTATATTTTCCTCTTCACATTTCTTTGTTTTCACAAAAGGATACAGCATTTTGCTGAAGATGGGATTAAAAGCAACACCAGCTTAAGCCTGCAGGAGATTATCCAGCAATCCAGTATAGCTTGCCAAAGACTTCACGCCAATCTCAGATGCCTGCAGCGCACCATTTTTAAACACAAGAATTGTGGGAATACTTTGGATACCAAATCGGACCGCTAATTCCTGCTGCTCATCCACGTTGACTTTAGCAACCGCTACTCTTCCCTGGTACAGATTGGCCAGCTGTTCGATAACCGGCGCCGCCATTCTGCACGGAGCGCACCAAGCGGCCCAAAAGTCTACCAGAACCAGGTGATTTCTGCTTAACATGTCATCAAAATTTTCCCAGGTAGGATGCAATATTTCAGCCATAAGAAAATTCCTCCTTTTTAAGACTTGTGTTCGTCCAAATAGGCCGCCGCCATCTGTGCGGCGATCAAGCCTTCGCCTACCGCTTTGGATACCTGCAGCGGCTTTCCGGTACAATCTCCCGCGGCGTATAGTCCTGGAACATTGGTTTCCATTTTATGATTGACTTTTATGTAGCCTTCTTCTAAAACAAGCCCTTCCACCAAAGCGGCGGGAGCGATACTATTTCGGAGAATAAATAGTCCATCCGCCGGCAGCTCCTGCCCATTCACTAAGACGGCCTCCACCTTTTCCTTCCCGCTCACCTGTTTTACTGCTCCGGAAAGATAAGGAATCTGCTCTGCAAGGCCCTCCCGAAAAGCAGAAGCGGAGACAAACGTCACGGAAACGCCGATCTCCTGAAGAAAATTAGCCTCTTTCGCCGCCTCCGGGCTCAAGCCCCATACAACAGCGCTTTTCCCCCGGTACAGCATACCATCGCAGGTGGCGCAGTAACTGACTCCCCTGCCCAAAAGCTCACGCTCCCCGGGAATTTCTTTTGCGCTGGAAACGCCGGTGGCCAAAATCACTGTTTTCGCCTCGACCATCTCACCGTCCACATTCAAAAGAAAATATTCTCCCATAGGAAGAATATTGGCTGCCTTCCCTTTTTCCGGAACCACTCCCATCGCCCGGGCGTGGCTGAGAAACTGTTCCATCATTTGCCTGCCGTCTACATCATACAGGCCAAGATAATTGTTTACTTTTTCTGCCCGTAAAAGATAGTTGCTTTCCGAAGAAAAAATGCGGACCGTTTTCCCCCGGGCTATCGCATTAATCCCGGCGGAAAGCCCTGCGGGGCCAGCACCGATAATTGCAATTTCCAGCATAGAAACACATTCTTTCCAATATCATTGAATAAAGGTATACAGCGTCCCCAGTATCGGAAGCGGCTCTTCCTTATCCTGGGCCGCATTCACGATTCCCCAAACCATCAAGGCTAAAACCGCAGCTCCTCCCAAAACAGATAATAAGGCCGTAAAGATAAACAGAAAGGGCAAATACGTAAAAGCTGCGTTTAAAACCGTCATTGCCAGGCTGTACGCCGCTGAGAAAATACTCAGCAGGATTCCCTGATTGACGTGAAATCTCACTTTTGGATTATCCGGATCAGCCAGCAGGCCTACCAGCCAAAGCACGGAAAAATAGGCGAGAACGGAAAACAGCTTGGTATTATTCGCTTTTGTGAGGGGAGTAGTGCCGCCCGGGTTTCCATTGGAGCCCACAAAGGCTTGCTCCGTGCGATAGGCGGATTGCCGCCGAGCATTCCCCGTATTTTGAGCCTCATGAGATTTTTCTCCCGAGGCATTGCTTCCCGCATCGTTTTTTTGCTCCTGATTTTCCGGTGCCTTGGGCGTCTGGTTGGACTGATCCATGATATATCTCCTCTCATTGATAGGATTATTTCCTTAAAAGCCTATCAAAATCGCCTACAAAGGGAAGCGGCCGCTGTTGGTTTCTCGCCGCCCCGATCACGCCCATAACGATCATAATCACCCAGGCTACGGTAATTCCAACATATAACAGCAAACTGAAAATTTCTTGCACCGCCGGAAAGGAACTTAACAGCCAGCAAAGCAAAGAGGTTACCACATAAGCGCCGGCCACAAAGCAGAACAGAATCGCTCCCTGGTGGGTATGGAACTTCACATGAGGTTCATCCTTTTCCACAGAGAGCTTTCCCATCAGAAACAAAGGGCCGATATAGGCTAATATAGATAACAGCTTTACATTTACCTTGTTATATTCCTCATTCATCGTTATCCCTCGTAAGCTACAATCTCAATGCTGTTGATGACGACATCCTCTAACGGCTTATTGCTTTGGCTGTCTACCTCGACACCAGCAATGGCATCCACCACGTCCATGCCATCAAATACCTGGCCAAAAACAGTATGCCCCCGGTCGACGGGACTATATGCGCCATCCAGATTGGGATTGCCGCCGTTTTCCTCATACAGCTTTTCAATTTCTTCCGTCAGCTTATCCGTGTCAAACGCAGATCCGTACTGCGCCCCAAACTGTTCCTTATACTCTTCCCCGGCTTGATCCAGAGCCGCCTTGTACTGCGCCCAATACTGCTTATAAAAATCCCAGCCGGAAAACGCACTGGCCGGCGCCTGATTGATAAAAAACTGACTGCCGTTCGTATCCGGTCCGGAATTCGCCATAGACAGCGAACCGCGGATATTGAACAAAGTATCGCTGAATTCATCCTCAAAGGGCTCTCCCCAAATACTGTCGCCGCCGGTTCCATCGCCGTTAGGATCTCCGCCCTGGATCATAAAGTCGTTGATCACACGATGAAAGGTCAAGCCGTCGTAATAACCATCCTTGGCATGGGTTTTAAAATTCTCTACCGCCTTGGGAGCGGCTTCCGGGAAAAACCGAATACTGATATCCCCCATACTGGTGTGCATAATCGCAATTTCTTCCCCTTTCTGGGGCATATCCAATTGATAACCTACCGAGCCTTTAGAACCCTGACACCCCGTAAACACTCCGAAGGTAAGCGCCAGAGTCAAGGCGCAAATCACCGCAAGAATCCTATGCTTCAATGAAAACTCCTCCTTACTGATATAAAACTATTTTAGTATATGTGCCATTTTTTTGCAATAGACAGTTTATGAATTAGCGCTTCTAATTTAATAGTCCGCCCGCATATAAATACTATGCACACGAAAACGGGAGGTATTAAGTTGAAAAAAGTATGCAATCAAAAATCGCAGACAATAAATGAACGGATTCATGACTTGTTTGTGTGCGAAGGGGGTGGAGCATTGTGCTCCCAAAAATAAATGAATTTACTCCAGAGGGCTGGAAAATGGAGACGCCTGAAAACCGTGCCGCCTTTCAATCCGCCTCTTCCCTGGCTGACGCGTGCCGGGATCGGCAAATCTTAGAGGGGAGGGCGGTTATCTGCGACAGCAGCCACAACCTTGTTGTAGACTGTGGCTGCATGCGCGGATTGATTCCCCGCGAAGAAGGAGCCATCGGCATGAATGACGGCAGCGTCCGGGATATTGCCGTCATTTCCCGGGTGAACCGTCCCGTCTGCTTTCTTGTGACGGGATTTCAAAAAAACGAAGATGGAAAGACCATCGCCCTTCTTTCCCGCCGGGCCGCCCAAGAGCTGTGCATGAAGGAATATGTTTCAACTTTGGTTCCCGGGGATATTGTGAACGCCAGAATCACCCATCTGGAAACCTTTGGCGCTTTCGCGGACATCGGCTGCGGCATCGTTTCTCTATTACCAATCGACATGATCTCCGTTTCCCGGATAGACCATCCCAGAGAGCGCTTTTCAGTAGGAATGGACATTACGGCAGTCATTAAGGCTATCGACAACGGCCGAATCAGCCTGACCCATAAGGAGCTTTTGGGTACCTGGGAAGAAAACGCCGCCTTATTCTCCCCAGGGGAAACCGTCGCGGGCATTATCCGGTCCGTGGAAAGCTACGGCGCCTTTGTAGAGCTAACCCCTAATCTTGCCGGGCTTGCTGAAATCAAAGAAGGAATCTCCCCGGGACAGCAGGCCAGTGTGTACATTAAAAGCATTATCCCTTCAAAAATGAAGGTGAAGCTGATCATCGTGGACACCTTTCAATATGATTATCGTCCTTGTGCTCCTGACTATTTTTACCACGAAAAGCATATGGATCGTTTTGTTTACTCGCCGGAGTCCAGTGAAAAGCTAGTGGAAACCGTATTCACTTCCTCTTAAGCTTAAAACAGAGTGAAGCATACAAAGCACCTGATGAGTTTTTCTCACTCTCAGGTGTTCTTTGTATGCCTATTCAGAATCAACAGAAGAATATTTCTGTAAGATCATGTTTAGATACTCCGAAGACAGATCGCTAATGGATTTCAAGAGTGTAGGCTCCTGCGTATAAGGACCGATTTCTTTTCCAAACCAAGCTGCGTCGTGCCACTGGCCACACTTAAACCCAGTCCTGCGGTAAACTCCCAAGCAGGAAAACCCCAGGCCTAAATGCAGCTTTTCACTTTTCACATTTGGAAGCGTAACGCCTCCATAAACATTTTTGACTCCCTGCTTTTCCAAGAGTTCTATTAAAGCGCAATACAGCCTTTTTCCTATTCCCTGGGAAGTATAAGGCCGGCCCAAATAAACAGACAGCTCCGCATTCCATTGATAAGCTTCCCTTTCCATATGACGATGAGCATAGGCATACCCCACAAGTCTTCCTTGCTTTTCACAGACTAGATAAGGGTAATCCTTAGTTTAACTGAGGATACGTTTTGTAAAATCCTGTCTAGTGGGTAATGTGTATTCGAAAGTAATCGGAGTATCAATGTATTGCTCATAAATTTTTAATAACTGCGGAACATCTCCGGTTCCAGCTAATCTAACTTTTATGTCCATTTCTTCTCCTGTATTGATGCTGCTCTGTCATTGCATAACCCACAAAACATCATAGCAAAGGAAGTATCAACGTACCGTAGAAATATCGTCATATTATCAGCTATCAAATCCATAAAACTAGTCAATATTGTTTAAGATTGATAAGAATACATTCTATTTCTGCAAAAAATATAACTTCAATATAAAATAGCGGTACAGCTAAGCTGTACCGCTATCAGGCTTCCATAAAGGAAACTTATTTTACTTCTACTTCAGCGCCAGCCTCAGTCAGCTTAGCCTTCAAAGCCTCGGCATCGTCCTTAGAAACGCCTTCCTTGACGTTCTTGGGAGCGCCGTCAACCAGAGCCTTGGCTTCCTTCAGACCCAGGCCGGTAGCCTCACGGACAACCTTGATCACGGCGATCTTGTTGGCGCCGGCAGCCTTCAGAACAACATCAAACTCAGTCTTCTCCTCAGCAGCGGCAGGAGCAGCGCCGCCAGCAGCAGGAGCGGCAGCAACAGCAACAGGAGCAGCGGCGGAAACGCCGAATTCTTCCTCCAGAGCCTTTACGAGCTCACTGAGCTCCAGAACAGTTAAGGATTTAACATCTTCAATTAACTTTACAACTTTATCAGACATGTTAGGTACCTCCATAAATTTTTAATTTAAATTTTTTACGCGCTCTGCTTTTCCGCAATCGCGTTCAGCGCAACAACCAGACCCTTCAAAGTACCGTTAAGCACAGTGACGAAGCCGGAAATCGGGGCATTCAAGCCGCCCAAAGCCTTGGCAACCAAAACCTCCTTGGAAGGGAGCTTAGCCAGCTCCTCAACCTCAGCGCTGCTCATGACCATACCGTCTACAAAGCCGGATTTGACCTTGAAGAACTTATGGGTTTCAGCGAACTTACAGAGAATTCTAGCGGCCGCCACATGATCCTCCACGCTGACAGCCAACGCAGTGGTACCCTCCAGAACCGGATCCAAGCCGTCTACACCAGCTTCCTTCGCAGCACGGGAGAGTAGAGTGTTTTTCACAACAGAATAGCTGACGCCGGCTTCACGCAGTTCCTTACGGAGCTTTGTATCGTCGGCCACATTGATTCCCTTATACTCGACTAGAACGCCGGCGCAGGAACCCTTGATTTTTTCCGCTAAATCTGCTACAGCCTGTTTCTTTTGCTCTAAAATCTTCTCACTTGGCAATTTCTTTTCACCTCCACAAAATGAGATGTAAAAAGGCCCTTTCCGCATACCGGAAAGGGCCTGAAAGTACCATACACAGAAAAATGCAGGCTTTGCAAGTCACCTTCCTCGGCAGGCAGAACAATAAGCTCTTTACGCAATAAGCACCTGCTGTCTTTGGAAAAGATCAGCAAATATTATACTAGCACAGACCTTTCGATCTGTCAAGCAACAAAATTAAGCGCCGAACTTGTTAGGATTCAGACGGATGCCAGGGCCCATAGTGGTAGCGACCACGCAGGACTTGATATACTGGCCCTTCGCTGCGGCGGGCTTCGCTTTTACAATAGCGCCCATCAGGGTGTCAAAGTTCTCCTGAAGCTTCTGTACGCCAAAGGAAGCCTTGCCAATAGGACAATGGATAATGTTGGTCTTATCCAAGCGGTACTCGATCTTACCAGCCTTCGCCTCGGTAACAGCCTTAGCAATATCCGGAGTTACAGTACCGGCCTTGGGGTTTGGCATCAAACCGCGGGGGCCAAGCACCTTACCTAAACGGCCAACCACGCCCATCATATCAGGAGTGGTGATAACCACGTCAAAATCCATCCAGCCTTCCTGCTGAATCTTAGCGGCCATCTCTTCACCGCCTACGAACTCAGCACCGGCAGCCTGGGCCTTTTCCACATTGTCGCCCTTGCAGATCGCCAGTACACGGACGTTTTTACCGGTACCATTAGGCAGCACGATAGCGCCGCGGACCTGCTGGTCAGCATGACGGCTGTCAACACCCAGTTTAATGTGAGCTTCCACCGTCTCGTCAAACTTAGCCTTGGCAGTCTTGATGCAAACGTCAAGAGCCTCTTCAGCGTCGTACAATTTTGCTCTGTCGATCAGCTTGGCGCTGTCAACGTATTTTTTACCGTGTTTCATTGGTTTTCCTCCCTATTGAGTGGTAAAATCGGAAATTTCCTCCCACCCGGGTATTTTGATCAGTCGACAACCTCAATGCCCATGCTGCGCGCGGTGCCTGCGATCATACTCATCGCAGAATCAATGCTGGCAGCATTTAAGTCGGGCATTTTCTGCTCGGCAATCTTCTTGACCTGTTCACGGGTAATCTTCGCGACCTTCTGCTTGTTGGGCGCGCCGGAAGCGTGCTCGATACCACAAGCCTTCTTAATCAGTACTGCGGCGGGGGGCGTCTTTGTCACAAACGTGAAAGAACGGTCCGCGTAAACAGTGATGACGACAGGAATTACAAGTCCTACGTCGTTCTTTGTGCGCTCATTAAATTCTTTTGTGAACGCCATAATGTTGACGCCGTGCTGACCTAACGCAGGTCCAACAGGCGGCGCCGGGGTAGCCTTGCCAGCAGGTATCTGGAGCTTAATGAAGCCAGTAACCTTTTGAGCCATTTCTTTGCACCTCCAAAATTCGTGGTAACTTACGGAAAGGCGTTTCGCCTTCCTCCCACAAGGGACTGACCGTCCCTTTGTTAAACAGCGGAAAGCCGCCGTTTAATTGGTTAAGTTATTCGGCCGGTTCGACCTGATCCAACTCAAGCTCGACCGGTGTTTCGCGCCCGAACATGGAAACCGTGACCCGGACGCTGTTTTTCTCGGTGTTCATTTCTTCCACCGTGCCAACGAACCCATCCAGCGGGCCGTCCACAATGCGGACGGAATCGCCCACCTCGTAAGAAACTTCCACCTGACGTACCTCCACGCCCATTCTCGCCACCTCTTCGTCGGTGAGAGGAATCGGCTTGGAAGACGGACCGACAAACCCAGTACAGCCGCGGATATTCCGCACCACATACCAAGACTCGTCAGTAAGCACCATCTTGACCAGAACATAGCTGGGATAAATCTTCCGCTCAACCTGGCGGGTTTTATTATCCTTTACCTCTGTTACCATTTCCGTAGGAACCCGAACCTCCTGGATCAGATCCTGAAGCTGACGGTTTTCCACGGTTTTCTCAAGATTGGATGCGACCTTGTTTTCATACCCGGAATAGGTATGTACTACATACCATTTTGCTTCCTCTGGCATTTTTTCTCCTCCGTCTGGCTTATCCCGCTACACCCATGAATAAGCGGAACAGGTTAATCAGACCCGTATCCAATGCAAAAATGAACAAACCGATGATGATAATCACCGACAGCACCACGCCCATGTTTTTAAACACGGCCTTAGGAGTCGGCCACACAATCTTTTTGATCTCATTTTTGCAGTCACGGAAGAACTTTCCAGCGCTACGGAAAATGTTGCGCTTTTTGTCAGCAGCGTTTGCCATGTGTTGTCCCTCCGTCCAAACTATTTGGTCTCTTTATGCGTAGTATGCTTCTTACAGAATCTGCAATACTTATGCATTTCGAGCCTGTCCGGATCATTCTTCTTGTTTTTCATCGTGTTGTAGTTGCGCTGTTTGCACTCTGTGCAGGCTAGTGTAATTTTTACTCTCATGACGGCACCTCCCGGTAATTCGGAATTTTCATAAGCCTCCCTCAAAAAGGCGCAAAAAAATAAAGCCTCCATTTGAGGTAAAATAATTATAGCATACCATAAGAAATTCGTCAAGCCCTTTTTTCCAGGGGCTTGACGAGCGTTATCCATATTATCTTCTCATATCATTCAGCGTACTGCCCATGAAGCTCTTTTTCGGCTTTTTTTTCTTCTCGGGCTTAACGTTCTTTCCCTTATATTTCAGGGCGTTTTTCCAAGCCTTCTGCAAAGCGGGAGTCATCGCCTCTCTGGCGGTCTCCGCCGCATCGCCCTCGATGGAATTCAAAATCACCATGGTGATGATTCCGCGTACATCCAGATCGCCTACGTTATAGACATCATCAAGAATTGTAAACAGTTTTTCCTTTCTCTGCTGCTCTCCGGGGGTTCTCAACAGGTACTGAACCTGAGGCACTATTTTTTCCCGGGCGAAAGTCACACCGCGAAAGGAGGGATAATGCTCTTTTTCAAAGCGAATGTCATCCTTTAACGAGGGGAATACATTTACCAGACGGTTGCAGAAAAACAGAGGATCCACATTTCCCTCGTCGCTCTTCTTTTTCTTTTTATTCTGCTGCTGGACAATGGCCTTGCGCTTCGGCCCCTCTACCGTCTCCACAAAGTCGGCGGCAATGCTTTCAGCCTCCTTAGTGGAATCCGTCTCCGGATCGAACAGCCAAACAGCGATGTTCTTCCACTGATTGTCCGGACCCTCGTCCGTCATCGCGCAGCTTCTCAAAAAGTATTTCTTGACCTCTCCGTCGAACAGCACGCTGTAAGCGGAGCCCTCCCCCGTATACAAGGCGATCTGCTCGCTTTTACTGTCCGTATCCACCTTCTGGCGGACAAATCCCTGGCTGTCAAGAGCCTCTCCCACCTTATCGGCAATCAGGTCAAACGCCTTATTATCCAAAAAAATCACTCCTGGTCTTTTATTCATCTGATACTCAGTTTAGTATTATAACACTTCTGCTTAAATTTGTCACCCTTTTCCGCCGGATTCTCACACTTTTTTCAATTGCACCTTTCACGCTTCTGTGGTATGATATAATACTGAAAAATAAACGGCAGCCTGTTTTTCAGAATCATGAGAACATAGGAGCGTGATCTTTTTTGTCTAAACTACAAATCGCGGTGCTGTTCGGCGGCGCCTCCTCTGAACACGAGGTTTCCAGAATGTCCGCCACCACTGTTCTGAGGGCTATCGACAAAAGCCGTTATGAGGTAACTCCAGTAGGCATCAAAAAGGATGGCAGCTGGTGGCTGTATCCCGGCGATATCGGCCTGATTCTCGACGGGCGCTGGGAAAGCTGCCCCGATAACCTTCCCGCCTTTTTAGTGCCGGATGCCTCTGTCGGGGGTCTGCTGATCCGGGATTCTGACCACAGCGATACCGTGAAAAAAATTGACTGCGTGATTCCCGCCCTTCACGGAAAAAACGGCGAGGATGGAACCATACAGGGCCTTTTGCAGCTTGCGGGCATTCCTTTTGTGGGCTGCGATATGACCTCCTCCGCCGCTTGTATGGATAAGGTCATCACCAACGTCATGCTGGAGCAGGCCGGAATCCCCCAGGCAAGGTTCACGTGGCTCTACGCCTATGAGTTTCAAAGCGCTCCTGATGAAGCCGTTCTTAAAATTGAAAAAGACCTGGGCAGCTACCCTGTATTCGTAAAACCCGCCAACGCAGGCTCGTCTGTTGGGGTCAGCAAGGCGGAAAACCGTGAGGAACTCAGAGCCGCTATTGCCAAAGCCGCCAAGGAGGATGGAAAAATCCTTATTGAGGAAAATATCGTGGGCCAGGAGGTTGAGTGCGCCGTTCTGGGCAACGAGGATGACCTGCTCGCCTCGACCGTAGGGGAAATTGCCCCCTCCAATGAGTTTTACGATTACGAAGCCAAATACCTTTCCGGCACCTCCGGGCTTTATATTCCAGCCCATTTGGAGTCCGGCGTCATTGAGACAATCCGTTCCACCGCCCAAAAGGCCTATCAGGTGCTGGGCTGCAGCGGCTTGGCACGGGTGGACTTCTTTGTAAGAAACGGCAGCGAGGTGCTGCTGAACGAGCTCAATACTCTTCCTGGCTTTACTTCGATCAGTATGTATCCTAAGCTGATGGAGCACGAAGGGCTTTCCAATCAGGAGCTGATTCACCGGCTGATCCAGCTGGCGGTCAAGCGTATGGGAAAAGGAGCGGATGCGTAATGGCCTCCAATCATCCCATTGGGGTCTTTGACTCCGGAGTGGGCGGGCTGACCGCCGTAAAGGAGCTGAGAGCCTTACTTCCTCACGAGGATATCGTCTATTTCGGCGACACCAGCCGAGCTCCTTACGGCAATCGCAGCCGGGACACCATCCTGCGCTACGCAAGGCAGGATGTGAATTTTCTTCTTTCGCAAAAGGTAAAAATGATTATCGCCGCCTGCGGAACCGTCAGTTCGGTGGCGGCGTCCATGGGGCAAAGCCTGCCCGTGCCCTTTACCGGCGTGGTTACCCCTACCTGCCGTGCCGCGGTAAAGGCTACCAAAAACAAAAGAATCGGCGTAATTGCCACGGCGGCCACCATTGACAGCGGCTCTTACCGCAAGGAGCTGAATGCCTTGCATCCTGAAATCCAGGTTTTTGAGCAGCCCTGCCCCCTGTTTGTCCCCCTGGTGGAAAACGCCTTTATCGACCCCGGAGACCAGGTGACTAACCTGGTGGCCCAGCGGTACCTGTCCGGACTGCGCGGTGCCGGCGTGGATACCTTGATTTTAGGCTGCACCCATTATCCTATTATCAGCGCCATTATTTCCAAGGCCATGGGAGATCAGGTCACCCTGATTGATTCCGGCAGGGAAACGGCTGTCTATGCCGCCCGATTGCTGAAGGATCAGCAGCTTTTGGCTTCCGGCGGCCAGGAGGGCCGAAACGCTTTCTATGTCAGCGACAGCGTGGACGGCTTCAATCAGATCGCGGATATTTTTCTCGGCAGAGAAATGAACCACAGCGCCTGCCGAATTAATATAGAGGAATATTAAAACAGAGTAGGAGCATTAAAGCGAATGCAGGAAAATTATTTAATCTCCATCGTAGGCACCCAGGAGATCGACGGAGAAAAGGACCAGATCGAGCTGACGACCGTGGGCACCTATGTCCGCAAAGGAAACAGCCGATACATCGTTTATCACGAGTTTAATCAGGATTTACCCGCCGGGAAGGTCACCTCCGTCTTGAAGGTAGAGGATGACAAACGGGTAACCCTGATCCGCTCCGGCGGCCAGCGCTCTCGTCTGGTGCTGGAAAAGGGCAAGCGCCATTTATGTCACTACGACACCGGCTTCGGCTCCCTGATGGTCGGGGTGTTCGCCCAGTCGATTCACAGCGACTTAACTGATTCCGGAGGCACCTTAGACGTCAGCTATTCCCTGGATATCAACTCCGGCCTCAACAGCATGAATAGTATCTTTGTGGACGTCAAAAGAAACGCGAAAAAATCATAAGAGAGGATAGAAGGAAAAATGTCAAAACTTGCAGCCCAGGCAACCAGAGATTTGCGGCAGATCATTCTAGACGCTTTAGGCAGGGCCGTAGCGGAAAAAGCCCTTCCTATGGAGCCGGCGCCGGATTTCACCATTGAGACTCCCGCCGATCCTTCCCATGGAGATTTCGCCACCAACGTGGCTATGGTATCCGCCAAGGCGTTTCACATGGCGCCCCGGAAAATTGCCGAGGCCCTCTCTCCCTATTTTGAGTTTTCCGGCACCTATTTTGAAAAATTTGAAATTGCCGGCCCCGGCTTCATCAACTTCTTTTTGAGCCCCAGGTTCTATGCGGCCGTGCTTCAGGATATTGAAGCTTTACAGGACGGCTATGGGCGCTCCGATTTTGGAAAAGGCAAAAAAATCAACGTGGAATTCGTTTCCGCCAATCCCACCGGCCCGATGCATATGGGCAACGCCAGGGGCGGCGCCCTAGGCGACTGTCTGGCGGCGGTGCTGGATGCCGCGGGCTATCAGGTCTCCCGGGAATTTTACATCAACGACGCGGGAAACCAGATCGATAAATTCGCCCTCTCTCTCGATATCCGCTATCAGCAGATTTTCAAGGGAGAAGAAGCTGTTCCCATGCCGGAGGACTGCTATCAGGGCGCCGATATTCTAGAGCGGGCTCAGGAATTTGCCGGTCTGAACGGCGACGGCTACCTGGAAAAAAGCCAGGAGGAACGGCAAAAGGCCCTGGTCGATTTCGCTCTGCCGAAGAATATCGCCAAAATGCAGTCCGATTTAAAGAAATACAGAATTGAGTATGATACCTGGTTCCATGAAAGCGTGCTCCATAATGACGGTGAAATTCAGGATACCCTGAAAATTCTGACGGAAAAGGGCATGACCTATGAGCTGGACGGGGCCCTCTGGTATAAGGCTACCGACTTTGGCGCGGAAAAGGATGAGGTCCTGGTCCGGAAGAACGGCAATCCCACCTATTTCGCCGCGGATATTGCCTATCACCGGAATAAATTCCAGCGGGGCTTTGACCGGTGCATCGATATCTGGGGCGCCGACCATCACGGACACGTTGCCAGAATGAAGGGCGCTATGAACGCCGTAGGGCTTGACGGCAGCAAGCTGGACGTTGTCCTGATGCAGCTGGTCAAGCTGGTCCGCAACGGAGAAATCGTCCGCATGAGCAAACGGACCGGCAAGGCGATTCAATTAGCCGATCTGCTGGATGAGGTTCCCGTAGACGCCGCCCGTTTTCTGTTCAACATGCGGGAAGCCAATTCCCAAATGGAGTTCGATCTGGATTTGGCGGTTCAGCAGGATGCGCAGAATCCAGTCTATTACGTTCAATACGCTCACGCCCGGATTTGCAGTATTTTAAAGGCCCTGGAAAAAGACGGCGTCGTCAAGCGGGCCTGCTCTGAGGAGGAGCTGCTTCTGCTGGTCCAGCCGGAGGAGCTCAGCCTGATCCGCCATCTGGCCGCCTACACCGGCGAGGTCGTCTCCGCTGCCAAGGACTATGATCCCGCCAGGATCACCCGCTATGTGATTGATTTAGCCAATCTGTTCCATAAATTTTATAACGCCTGCCGTGTCAAGGGCGAGGAAGACAGCCTATGCCAGGCCAGGCTGACCCTATGCGTGGCGGTAAAAACAGTGATCCACAACGTGCTGACGATGTTTAAAATTTCCGCTCCTGAATCCATGTAACCGTGCTCGGACCTCTATTCCCAAATTTGTATTCAATTTCTTGCGTCTGAATGGACACAATTAAATCCATGTATCCTACTGAACTTAATAAAAGGAGTTTGCCTTATGAGTTTTCCATTTCACCTGCCCTTGATTTTAGACGGCGCTACCGGAACCAATCTTATCGCCGCCGGTATGCCCAGCGGTGTGTGCGTGGAGCAATGGATCTTAGAGCATCCTGAGAAGCTCCTGGCCTTGCAGCGGGCTTTTCTGGAAGCGGGCTCCAACGCGGTTATGGCACCCACTTTCGGCGCCAACCGGGAAAAATTGGCGGCATACGGCCTTCAGGATCAGGTAGAGGAAATCAATTTAAAGCTGGTGGCCTTGAGCAAGGAGGCCGCCGAGCCCTTTCATGCTTTAGTAGGCGGAGATGTCTCTCCTGCCGGCGTGATGATCGAGCCTTACGGCGATCTGACCTTTGATGAGCTTTACGACATTTACTTAGAACAGATCCGCGCTCTGAAAAAAGCCGGCGTGGATTTTATCGCCCTGGAAACCCAGATGAGTCTGGCGGATCTTCGGGCGGGAGTTTTGGCGGCAAAGGAGGCGGGGCTTCCGGTATTCGCGACTATTACGGTAGAAGACAACGGCAGAACCATTATGGGAACAAAATTCCTTCCGGTCCTGATTACGCTGCAGGCCTTAGGCGCTGCCGCCGTAGGCTTAAATTGCTCCACCGGCCCCGAAGTGATGGAGGAATTGCTGGAGGGCGCGGTGTCCCACGCTCAGGTACCCCTGATCGCCAAGCCTAACGCCGGGAAGCCCTCCCAGGAGGATCCCGCCGTATATCCCCTCTCTCCCGCCGAGTTCGCTGAAAAAATGGAATCCCTTCTGGCTGCGGGCGCCCAAATCGTAGGAGGCTGCTGCGGCTCTACGCCGGAGCATATCAGGGAGCTTGCCCAAACAGTGGAAAATACTTACCGGGAGCTTGCTCCCCAGGAACCGGACCATTTCGCCGCTGCGATCGAAAGCGAAAGCTTTTTCCTTGGAGACGATATCTCTCTCAGCGAGCCTTTGGAATGCAGCTACGATCTTGGAGACGATTTGATCGACATTGAGGATGAGCAGGTCAATGCCGCTTTAGTCGAGGTCAACAGTATAGACGACGCCAAGCTGTTGATCGAAAACACCTCTATGACCCGGCTTCCCATTGTCGTGCGGATTCATAATCTGGATGTGCTGGAATACACGCTTCGGAACTTCCAGGGCCGGCTGATCGTAGACTCTGCCTGCGATTTGGAGGAAGAAGAAATGAGGCCTATCGTCGATTATTACGGCGCGATTTTGTATTAAGCAAATCTGCTCCCAGGTGTCTGAACCTCTTATCAATAAAAACAATCAAAGGAGCAGCGCTGAAAATTACCGGCTGCTCCTTTTGATCTTGTATCCCGGAAAATGAAGCTTCTCACAGCGTGTCGACGCCTGAACAAGCCCAAGCTCTAAAAGATCCCTCTGCCGGCCAGCCTTCAAGTGGCAAGAAGCCTTCTTCTTACACCTCACGCCTTGCCGACCAGGAATAGGCAGTTCAACCCTTGACAGACTCATGTATCCTTTAAGCCTTCTGTAGGGCTATTCCCTTTGCCCAATATCTTGGCCAAATCATCTTTTCTCTCCCTGGCAAAGCTGAAAAGGCTCATTTTGATAAGGCACACAAAGCAAAAGCCATCTTTCTCTAAGGAAAGATGGCTTTTTCATTACTCGTTTTACCGTTAAGCGTTTCCGCAGGAGAATGAACTCACATACCGGCTCAAGAAGCTTCCTCTCCGGGCTGATCTTTTAACGAACGCTGGGAAAGGCTATTTCCACCGTAAACAGGTCGGCGTCAGTAGTCACCCGGAAGTTCCCTCCGCAGGCCTCGGTAAAGCTTTCCGCGATGGAAAGCCCCAAGCCGGAGCCTTCGGTGGAACGGGAAGCATCTCCCCGGACAAAGCGCTGGGTAATATTCTCTCCAAGGCCTCCCAGCTCATATTTAGAGGTGTTTTTGATCATCACTGTCGTCCAGGAATCATCCCGGTAAAGGCTGATATAAACCCGGGAACCCTCCAGAGAGTATTGCAGGGAATTTTTAATTACATTTTGGAAAACACGGTACAGCCGCTCTCCATCTCCACGGATCATCACAGGATCGTTGGGTAGGTTTATTTTGAAGATCAGATTGGAGCCGGAGATGTCCTCATCCATATCCGCCAAGGTCTGACGGATCAGCTTTACCAAATCGAGCTCCTCGATATCCAGCTTCATTTCTCCGCTGGAGGCCTTGGACACATCAAAAATATCCTGCACCATGGTTTTCAAACGCTGGGACTTCTTGGACAAAATTTTGATATAGTCCTTTACATGCTCAGGCAGATCTTCCTCCTTCTCCAGAAGCTCCACGTAGCCGATGATGGAAGTCAAAGGCGTTTTAATGTCATGGGACACGTTGGTAATCAGTTCTATTTTCATCCGCTCAGATTTCATCCGCTCTTCCAGGGCCACGGAAAAGCCCTCCTGAATTTCGTTTAAATCTTGAGCGGTGGCATAAAGATCAGAATCCGCCGGCAGAGTCAGCTTAGCCTCCATATCTCCGGCTTTCATCACGGAAACCTGATCCACGACCTCGCCCATTTCCTCTACGGTTTTCCGAAAGCGCTTTACATATACGCAAACGCACACGACAGCCGCCGCAATCCAAATAACCACAAAGACCAGAAAAACAAACTGATAATACGCGGATCTAAAAGAAAAGGAAAGGCTTATCATGAACAGCAGCATCCCGATCACCAGCAAAGCGGCCTCAATTCCAAGCACCAGCCAGAACCGGTCTACCAGCTTTCTCTGAAACGGCTTATACTGCTCCCGCCTGCGGTACCAACGCATAATAGAGCGTATGATGTTATGCCGGAACACGTTCCCTTTGTTATATCGCATATCGTTGATCAGGACATACACATAATAGACAAACTGGAGCAAGGCGATAATTTTGTAAAACCTGCGGCCGTAGGAGCTCCAGCAGAAGCCGGAATAGATCGAGAACGAAATGAAAAGCAGAATCAGCTTAACTTCCAGCCACACCTTACCAGAAACCCAGGCGATTCTTTGATCCGCGGCCTTTTTGGCCTTTCGCAGAAAAATATAAACCATCAATAAAACGGCAGCAATGCCCAGGGCGATAAAGGTGCCTGCCTGCTCCCAAAAACGTTCCTGAATCACGGTATACATGGACCAGGGGCTTTCGGTTGGAACGATCTTTTCAGAAAAAGCCATCCGCAGCTCCAGGTTCTGCCAGCCATAGCTTTCCACAAAGGATTCGTAGCCGTCAGAATATTCATAGGAATCATAGCTGTCCGCCCGGTATCTCTCAAGGTAAAGGTCATAAATGGGCCAAAACTCAAATTGACCGGTAATATCCCGGCCGTCCCGGGTGACCTTCACATTTCCATTCCGGTAATCCACAATGTAATTGTAGCCCTCCGGCACGGATTCCTGAAACAGGTTGACATTGGTATTGCTGAAGGTTTTTCCGCTCTCGCTGTTGGAAATCCGATAAATCACATTGGCCTGATCCTCGTTGATGGAACTAAAGCTTAAATTCTCAAAACTGCCGTCGGCGCCCGCATCCACCATCAGCGTTTGAAATCTTGACGCCACCGCGCTCTGATATCGCTGAGTGGACTGCACGTCGCCGTCAAACGCTTCCGACAAAACAAAATTAATGCTGTTGGAGCCATAAACCGGCTGCTCCAGCAGAAGCAAGCCTACGCTGAAAAAAATGCTAAAGGACATGACAAAGCATAAAAAGCCGATTACCTGCTTACCTGCCGTGCTTTTCGATTTTGTATCCAATCCCCCACACCACCTTTAAATACTCGGGTTCCTTCGGATTCAGCTCGATTTTTTCACGGATCCGGCGGATATGCACCATCACCGTATTTTCCGCTGAAAAAGCAGGCTCGTTCCATACACGCTCGTAGATTTCCTCCGCGGGAAAGATTCTTCCGGCGTTTCGGATCAGCAGATCAAAAATTTTGGATTCCGTAGCGGTCAAATGGACCGGCTCTCCGTCCGCAAACAGGGACCGGGTTTCCAAATCATAGCAAAGGCGGCCGATCTCGATGGTTTTTCCTCCAGTTTTCGCGTGGATATCCCCCAGCGTTGTATATCGGCGGACCTGCGATTTCACTCGGGCGATCAGCTCCATGGAGTTGAAGGGCTTTGTCAGGTAATCATCAGCCCCCATAGAAAGCCCCAGCACCTTATCGGTATCCTCGCTTTTGGCGGACAGAATCATGATCGGGAAGTTTTTTCGTTCCCGAATCTTCAGCACCGCCGACAAACCGTCCAGCTTCGGCATCATCACGTCGATAATGATCAGCTGAAGATCCTGGCTCATAGCGATTTCCAGGGCTTCCAGGCCGTCGTAGGCCTTAAAAACACGAAACCCCTCCTGCTCCAGATTGATCGCGATTGCCTGGACAATTTCCTTATCGTCGTCTACCACCAAAATATTGCCGCTCATCCGTTTTTTACCTGCTTCCTTTTAGGATTTCCCTATGCTTGTAGTGTAAAAGAGATGTCTTACAGAATAGGCGATGTCTTTCTTACAAAATCTTTACGATTTGTCCTCCGGTTCCGGCCGCGGCGTTTCCGTAAACAGCTTCCCTATTTTTTCTTTCCATCCTGGCAAAGAAGCTCCGTCCTCCGGCTCTTCCTCCTCCCAGCTTTCAAAGCCGAAATAGCATCCGATACAGCAAACCGCCGCTGTGACGGCCCCAACAATACAGGAAAGCTCCACCCTTTCCACAGCGCAGAAGATGATCGCGGTCAAAACGCCGCAGATTCCAAGCGTGAACGCCGCGAAGCTGATTTTTCCCTTGATACCCAACTCGCTATCCCCTTTCTATACAATTTACCTTCCGGAAAAGAGCGTCGCTTAACCGCCCAAACCGCTCCATCGTAAGCTCCTCCGCCCGGGCGTTCGGCGGGATTTCACAGGCCGCCAGAGTTTCCAGAGCCTGCTGCTTGGAAACTGCCAGTCCGGCGCTGAGGGAATTGGCCAGCGTTTTTCTCCGCTGAGCAAAAGCGGCCTTCACTGTCTGGAAGAAAAAAGCCTCATCCTCTACGGAAACCGCCGGCGTTTCTCGTATTTTCATCCGAATCACCGCGGAATCCACATTAGGCGGCGGCAGAAAGCTGCCCCGGGAAACCTGGAAAAGCATTTCCGGCTGGGCGTAATATCGAACCGCGATACTGACCGCCCCCACATTCCGGGAGCCTGGCTCCGCGCAGATTCGCTGAGCCGCCTCCTTCTGCACCATCACCGTTAAGGAATCCACCGGCAGCTTTTCCTCCAGCACCTTCATGATCACCGGAGAAGTAATATAATAGGGCAGATTCGCGCACAGGCACACCGGTTTATCCCCGAACTGCTCCTGAATCACCTGCCTGAGATCCAGCTTCATCACGTCCCCGGAAATCACCGTGACGTTGGAAAACTCTCCCAGCGTTTCTTCCAGCACCGGCAGCAGACGGCGGTCCAGCTCGATCGCCGCCACCTTGTCCGCCCGCCGGGCAAGCTCATAAGTAAGCACTCCGATGCCGGGTCCGATCTCCAAAGCGCACACTCCCTCCCGCGCGCCGCATTCCTCCGCCATACGGGGGCACACCCCTGGATTCACTAAAAAATTCTGTCCCAAGGACTTAGAGAATGAAAATCCGTACCGGGACAGAATACTTTTTATATTCCCTATATCTGAAAGCTGGCTCATTTTTTCCTCCGCTTTTAGTAAATTTTAATAAGTTTATTATATCATAAAAATCATTTAGTCAAAAGCATTGATTATTCTATTAAAATGCAATATGATAGTACTATACCAAATGTTGTGATAAAACGCAAATAAAATTAAATTTATCACGATATGTAGTGCTGTGTTTTACAGATAAAATAGAAGCTGAAGCTGGAAAGGGGCACAAGAATGGAACGAAGAGACAAGGAAAATTATTATTTGGATATCGCGGAAACGGTGGCGGAGCGCGGCACCTGCCTGCGCCGGAATTTCGGTGCTATCATTGTCAATAAGGATCAGATTATTTCCACCGGCTATGTGGGGGCTCCCAGAGGCCGCCGCAACTGTATCGACCTGGGCTACTGCGTCCGGGAAAGCCTTCAGATCCCCCGTGGGGAACGGTACGAGCTTTGCCGCTCCGTTCATGCGGAGGCCAACGCTATCATCCATGCTTCCAGAAACGATACTCTGGGAGGCACGTTATATCTGGTAGGCAAAAATGCGGCGGACAATTCTTATGTGGAGAATGCCGCGCCCTGTTCCATGTGCAAGCGTATGATCATCAACGCCGGCATTGTCCGGGTGATCATACGCAACACAAAGGACTCGTTCACTTCCGTCAACGTAGACGACTGGATTTATAACGACGAATCCTTGACGGGTACGAGAGGCTATTAACCGCGATTCTTATGGAGGTTCTACCATGGATTTTATCAAAGGCAACTGGAGCCGCTATGTGGACGTGCATGACTTTATCCAGCACAATTATACCCCCTATGACGGCGACGAATCCTTTCTTTCTCCTCCCACGGAGAAAACCAAAAAGCTGTGGGCTCAGGTCCGGCAGCTGATGGACCGGGAGGTTCAAAACGGCGGCGTACTGGATATCGACGAGCACACCATTTCCGATATCGACGCCTATGCTCCCGGCTATATCTGCAAGGAGCTGGAAGACATCGTCGGGCTTCAAACCGACGCTCCCCTAAAGCGGGCCATTCTCCCCTTTGGCGGCAAGCGCATGGTCATAAAGTCCTTAGAGGCCTACGGCCGCAAAATGGATCCCAAGGTTGCCGAGGTGCTCAAATACCGCAAAACCCACAACGACGGCGTATTCGACGTTTACACCGACGAAATGAAGCGGGCCAGACACCACGGCATCATCACCGGCCTGCCGGACGCTTATGGCCGGGGACGCATCATTGGCGACTACCGGAGGGTGCCGCTTTACGGCGTGGATTTTCTCATTGAGGACAAGCAGCGTTCTCTCAAGGACATGAATTATAACGTAATGGATGAGGAGGCCATCCGCCGCCGGGAGGAGACCGCCGAACAAATCAAGGCCCTTCACCGCTTAAAACGTATGGCGGAAAGCTATGGCTATGATATCTCTCAGCCTGCCAAGGACACCAAGGAAGCCATTCAGTGGCTTTATTTCGCTTATCTAGCGGCGGTTAAGGAGCAGAACGGCGCCGCCATGTCCTTGGGCCGCACCTCCACCTTCCTGGACATCTACGCCCAGCGGGACCTGGAAAACGGCGTTTATACCGAGGAACAGATTCAGGAATTTGTAGACCATTTTATTATGAAGCTGAGAATGGTCCGCTTTCTCCGCACGCCCGCCTATGACGAGCTGTTTTCCGGCGACCCCACCTGGGTCACCGAATCCATTGGGGGCCGCTCCGCAGACGGCAGACACATGGTTACCAAAATGTCCTACCGTTACCTGCACACCCTGGTAAATTTAGGGCCGGCGCCCGAGCCTAACATGACTATTTTATGGAGCCGCCGCCTTCCAGAAAACTTTAAGCGGTTCGCCGCCAGGCTGTCGATCGAGACCTCCTCGATTCAATATGAAAGCGACGACTTGATGCGGAAAAAATTCGGAGACGATTACGCCATCGCCTGCTGTGTTTCCGCTATGCGGGTAGGAAAGCAGATGCAGTTCTTCGGCGCCAGAACCAATTTGGCGAAAGCTCTGCTGTACGCTATCAACGGCGGCCGGGATGAAATTACCGGAGAGCAGGTCGCTCCCGAATTTCTGGCCTGCCGGGGTAAAAAGCTGGAATTTGACGACGTAATCAAAAAATTCGACGCCATCTGCGACTGGCTCGCTAAGCTGTATATCAACACACTGAATATCATCCACTATATGCACGATAAATACTGCTATGAGAAAATTCAAATGGCTCTTCATGACGACGAAATCCTCCGCACCTGTGCCTGCGGCATCGCCGGACTGTCGGTAGTGACGGACAGCCTCTCTGCCATCAAGTACGCCAGCGTCAAGCCGATTCGGGATGAACGGGGACTGGCGGTGGATTATCAGGTCACCGGGGATTATCCGAAATTCGGCAACAACGATCCCAGAGCGGATGAAATCGCCGTGCAGGTGGTTAAAATGTTCATGAGCAAGATCTCGAAATGTCCTACCTACCGGCACAGCAAGCCCACCCTCTCCATTCTGACCATCACCTCCAACGTGGTATACGGCAAGAAAACCGGTTCCACGCCGGACGGCCGCAAGCGGGGCGAGCCTTTCGCTCCCGGAGCCAATCCTATGCACGGCCGGGATCAAAACGGCTGCATCGCCTCCATGTCGTCGGTGGCAAAGCTTCCCTATGATTACAGCGAGGACGGCATTTCCTATACCTTCTCTATCGTACCGGGAGCTTTAGGCAAGAACGACGACGAGAAAGCCGCCAACCTCATCGGACTGCTGGATGGCTATTTCAAGGAGGGCGGCCACCACATCAACGTAAATGTTTTGAATCGAGATGTTTTGCTTGACGCTATGGAGCATCCGGAGCTTTATCCCCAGCTTACTATCCGGGTATCCGGCTACGCGGTGAATTTCATCAAGCTGTCCCGGGAGCAGCAGCTGGATGTCATCAGCCGGACTTTCCACGACCGCTTCTAAAGAGAAGGACCGCCAGTTTCCATTCTATCGTCCATACGCGCCTGTTTTTCTTTCATTCCACGAAGACTCAATCCAGAGGCATTTGGGATACGCTCAAGCTGTTATTTTCGTATTTCCTGCCGTCTCGCTGTTTTCAATCACCGGGAGGAAGCCAGATGAATAAAAGCAACCAGGATACAGGATATCTCCATTCAGTGGAAACCTTTGGCGCTCTGGATGGTCCCGGCATACGCTATGTTCTGTTTTTGCAAGGCTGTCCCCTGCGCTGCGGCTTCTGCCACAACCCGGATACCTGGCAGGCCTGTACCGGCAAGGCTGTCACACCGGAGGATGCGTTTGAGGATATTTTAAAATATAAAAATTTTATTTCCTCCGGCGGGGTAACGTTGTCCGGCGGAGAACCTCTTTTACAGCCGGAATTCTGCCAGGCGCTGATCAGCCTGTGCCACAGTGCCGGAATCCACTGCGCTGTTGATACCGCCGGTTCTATCCCATTGGATTTCTGCCGGCAGGCTGTGGACGCCGCCGACCTTCTTTTACTGGATATTAAGGCACTGGACCCTACTCTATGCCAAGAGCTTACCGGCCAGGATAATCAAAACGCTCTAGCCCTGCTGGAATACTGCGAAGCCGCCCAAAAAGCGGTTTGGATTCGCCATGTATTGGTTCCCGGCCTTACCTTGCGGCGGGAGCTGCTGGAAAATTTAGCTGAGTTTCTTTCCGGTTTTTCCTGCGTGGAGCAGGTGGAGCTTCTTCCCTTTCACAAAATGGGGGAATACAAATGGGAGGCTTTAAATCTGAGGTCTCCCTTGTCCGGCACCCGTGAACCGACCAAAGCGGAGGTCGCTGCGGCAAAAAAAATCTTCCAAAGCCGGGGGCTCTCCATCCATTAGCGGAAGCCCTCAAGGCTGGAAGCTCCAGACGTTAGCGAAAACCTGTGTTAAGAACGGCACGCAAAAACGCAGCCGTACCAAGACAGTTGGTACGGCTGCGTTTTTTACGGTTTGTTGGGAGTCTTGGCTGATACCCTGAGACTTGAAGCGCATGTTACAGCACGGAACACACCAGATCTCCCATCTCCTTGCAATTCACCTTCCGTGTTCCCTCGGTGTAAATATCCGGCGTCCGGGCAGTCTTTAAGACCTGTCCTACGGCCCGCTCAATGTCATCCGCCGCCGCAGGCTCTCCTAAGGAATAACGCAGCATCATAGCTACAGAAAGAATCGTAGCCAGGGGATTGGCAATTCCCATTCCCGCGATATCAGGAGCTGAGCCGTGGATCGGCTCATACAGTCCCAGCTTGCCCTCGCCTAAACTGGCTGAGGACAGCATTCCGATGGAACCGGAAATCATGGATGCCTCGTCGGATAGAATATCTCCGAAAATATTGGAGGTAACAATCACATCGAACTGCTTTGGGTTTCTGACGAGTTGCATGGCGCAGTTATCTACATATAGGTGGTTTAACTCCACCTCGGGATATTCCTCGGCTACCTTCAGCACCGTTTCTCTCCACAGCCTGGAGGATTCCAGCACATTGGCCTTATCCACATTGCAGAGCTTTTTGTTCCGCTTCATCGCCAAGTCAAAGGCGACTCTGGCAATGCGCTCAACCTCCGGTACTGTGTACAGCTCCGTATCATAGGCGGCAGAAGCCCCGTTTTTCTTCGTTCTTCCACGCTCGCCGAAATAGATACCGCCGGTCAATTCTCTTACCACCATGATGTCCATCGCTTCTCCGATGATCTCCGGCTTCAGCGGAGAGGCTTCCCTCAACGGCTCAAAGATCACCGCCGGGCGCAGATTGGCAAACAGCCCCAGCGCCCCGCGGATTCCAAGCAGTCCAGCCTCCGGACGGTTGCTGCCCGGCTGATTCTCCCATTTGGGACCGCCCACGGCTCCTAACAGAACCGAATCGGATGCTTTGCATTTTGCTATAGTTTCCTCCGGAAGGGGAACCCCTGTGTGGTCAATGGCGATGCCTCCCAGCTCCGCCTCCTCATAGGCTACGGAAAATCCCCGCTTCTCCGCCGTCTTATTCAAAACCTTGACCGCCTCGTCCACAATCTCCGGACCGATGCCGTCCCCCTTCAGCAGTGTAATTTTATATTGCTTCATCATGACCGCTCCTTTTTATATTCGCTAGCTTCTATCCACTATTATCCTCCGTTTTGCCGGCCTTAACTGTAATCTTCGCTACAATTCGTCAGGTTTTCTTGCCGGTCTCTCCAGTTCCGTAAGCCCTGTCCGCCGCTTCCCGCACGATATTCCGTATGTACTTTAGATCTCCGTCCTGCTCCTCATCCAAATCCTTTGGAACCTTGGCGTAAACCTCCATCACCTTGTCCCGCATCCACAGCCCGGGAGTAATCCTCACTGAATAACCGCAGCCATTTCCTACAATCCAGTCGTAAAAGCCCGCTTTAGGGATCCCATAAGCGGATAAAATCGTCATGATGACGCCGCCGTGGGTCACTACTACCGCCTGGGTGGTGCCGGTACGCAGCATCCCTTCTACCAGCTTATCGAAAGCGTTTAGAACCCGGATGGTAAAGTCTTCCCCGCTTTCCCCACCTGGAGGCGCGGTCTTTTGACCGTTTTCCAGCCACTGTTGAAATTTTGGGTCTTCCTTCAGCTCTTCCGCGGTTTTTCCTTCCCATTCTCCAAAATTGCACTCGGAAAGCGCGGGCACCAGGATAGGCGTCACCTGAGGATAAATGATCTTGCAGGTTTCCACGCAGCGCTTCAATGGGCTGACATAAAACACCGGCGCGCCAGGATAGGAATAGCGCCGATTCATGTCTTCCAGCTTGCCGATTCCCTCCTGCGACAAAGGAGTATCGGTGACGCCCACATAGCGCCCCTCACGGTTGGCTGCGGTAGCGCCATGGCGTATGAAATGGATTTGGTAAGATTTCATAATTATTCTCCTTTTGATTTGTTATTTCGACAAATTTCATATTTTTCACTGTAGATTCTTCAACATTTTGCTTTACATCAGGTTTTGTTCGGAATATAATAAGTATACATGTAGTAATATTTACTGTCATCACTGGGGGGACATCGGATATGAACAGCAATTTCCCAAGAATCATCACATTGCTTCGAAAGGAACGCGGATTGAGCCAAAAGCAAGCCGCCTCCGACTTACAAATCTCCCAAGCGCTCCTCTCCCATTATGAAAAAGGAATCCGGGAATGTGGTCTGGATTTCGTCGTAAGAACAGCCGACTATTATAATGTGTCCTGCGACTATCTGTTGGGACGCACGCCTGACCGGAGCGGCGCCACGCTGACAGTAGAGGATCTTCCAGACCCGGAAGCCGCTGGAAAGGAAAATAAGTTCAGAGGCAGCCTTCTGCCTACCCTGAACAAGAAGCTGATCGCCAACTCTTTAAATATTATATTCGATCTTCTGCAAAAGAGCAATAATAAGGGGTTGACGACCGAGGTTTCTTCTTATTTGACCCTTTCCGTTTATAAAATGTTCCGCACCATTTATTCCGCTAACCCGAAAAATCCCCAGGGCTTGTTTGCCGCGCCCCAGGAGCTTCAGCGGGGCTTATCTGCCGCCGCTCAATTTATCGCGGAGGCCAACGCTATCTGTATTGCTGACGGCAACGACGCGGGGCAGCTGTCCGGGTTAAATCGAGAGGACGCCCTGGCGCTTTCTCCGGAACTGATTTCCCAGCAGTATCCTTTGTTTGCTTCTTCCCTATATAACCTGATACAAAATGCTGAGACCCGCATGGGGGTTAAAAAGGCCGGCGTTAAAAAATAGGCGCCTTCCACGCAACAAAAGCAGAGCATTGAGGAAAATTTTTATTCTTTCTCACCTCTCACAAATGAATATGGTATAGAAGGTGAAAGCATTTGAAAAGGCTCTAAAGAGCACGCAGCTATAAAAATATACGTTAAAAAATAAAACGACAGCCTTTAGCCAAGGTGCTAAAGGCTGTTTTTATTGGTTAGAAAACCATTGCGGTCAAATTACGGATTACTGCTGGAAGCAGACGGATCGGGACCCTTGCTGACAATAATACGGATGCTGGTGCCCTGGGGCAAAGAATCCCCCTCCGTAAAGCTTTCATAGCCAATTACCCGTCCCTCCGGGTATTCGCTGCTATAGGTCTCGCTTCCCTTGACAGGAACAAAGCCGTTAGCGGTCAGCTGAGCAGAGGCCTCGGTCAAGCTAAGACCGGCGATCGCAGGCAGAGGCCGGTTCTCGGGGCCCTTGCTTACAATTACAGCGATTACCGAGCCTTCCGGAAGCTTTTCTCCTTCCGCATACTCCGGCACCTGGGAAATAATATGGCCCTCTGCCACGGTATCGTTAAATTCCTCCGTGGACATCAGCACCTGGTATTTACCGTTTTCCTGAGCAGCCTTCTGCGCGTCCTCAAAATTTTCTCCCACCAGATTTGGCATATCTATGGTCTCACCGGGCACAGCGGAGGCCTGACTGGAATCTTCCTGAGAAGACGTAGAGGAGACAGAAGCGGCGCTGGATTGGCCGCTGCTGACCGGCACCTCCTCCCCTCCCCGGTTCATCCAAATCAGAGCAATTGTCAAAAAGACCGCCGCCGCCACAACACAGCTGACGATTCCCCAAACATAATTTGGAACGCCACGCTTTTCCTGCTCAGCCAGCGCCTCCCGCTTTCTTTGGGCCGGCGATGCTTTGGGCGGCGCCGCCACCTCGTTCAGCACCATAGTCACCGTAGGCGCCGCAGACAGCTCCGCCCGCAGCCGTTCAAAGGTCTGCGTCCGCCTGTCCGGCTCAACCTGCAATCCATTGGCCAGCGCGGTAACAATATGCGGCGGAATCTGCTTTAAAATATTGGTAGGGATCAGAAGCCTGCCGTCATTTCTGCGCTTTACCGCCTCCTGGGGAAGCTCGCCGGTTAAGGCATAAAACAGCACTGCCGTAAAGCCGTAAACATCAGTGGCCTGACTGATTTTATTGGGCTCTGAATACTGCTCCACCGCGGCACAGCCACGAAACAGCTCCGGCTCTAATTGGGTTCCCGTCTGCCTAACGGAACGCACGCAGAAACCCCAAAGCTTCATCTTGCCGGACTGGGTAATAATCAGATTATCAGGGCTGAGTCCAAGATGCCTGACACCCGCCTGGTACAGATCGCTTAAGCCGGACAAGACCGGCATAAACAGAGCACGGGCCGCGTTCCATTCCAGCCGTCCTCCGCTCCGCTCCACATACTCTGCCAGAGTAATATGCTCTGTCCATTCGGAAATCACATAGGCAGTATGATTCTGCTGGAAAATATCGTAGATCGGCACCATGACGGGAAGCTCCCGCAGCCGCGCCACATTTCTCGAATGCTCTAAAAACTCAATTTTCGCTTCCTTGAAAGGGACTTCGCAGCCAGGGAGCTCTTGCAAAAAGCCTGTCTCTGGATTTCTTCCGCACAAGCGGTACGGCATAAACTCCCGGATATAAACAGGGCCGTCGGACACGGTGTCATATCCGATATAGCCTATGCCCTCTCCGTTGCGTTCCAGCAGCCTCCCTACAAGATACCGGTTCTGCAGCAAGGTCCGCAGGGGAAGGCAATCCTCCGGCTGAGGGCGCATAGCTTCCTCATAGCCGCAGTGAGGGCATACATCACGACCCTCGTTATTGCCCATACAGCCCATGCAAAGAGTATGAAGATCTACCATTACTTATCAATCCTCGTCGTCGGATTCTGGGGCCTCCCAGTTGTGCCAGATATTCTGAACATCGTCGTTATCCTCCAGCGCATCCATCAGGCGCTGCATTTTTGTGATGCTCTCCTCATCAGTCAGCTTCACATACGTACTGGGAACCATCTCCACATCCGCGCTCACAAATGTGTATCCTTTCGCCTGAAGATCCTCTCGGACCCCGCTGAAATCTTCCGGTTCGGTATAGATTTCAAACACATCGTCGTCAGCCTGGAAATCCGCGGCTCCGGCTTCCAGCGCGTCCTCCATCACCTTGTCTTCATCCTGGCCTTCCCGCTCTACCACGATGACCCCTTTTTGCTCAAACATAAAGGATACGCAGCCCGGCGTTCCCATATTGCCTCCGAATTTATCGAAGTAATGACGCAAATCGCCCGCGGTACGATTCCGGTTATCGGTCAGGGTTTCCACGATCAGCGCAATGCCGTTGGGACCGTAACCCTCATAGGTAATCGCCTCATATTTGCTGGAATCATTGTCTCCGGCGGCCTTTTTGATAATTCTCTCAATATTGTCGTTGGGCACGTTATTTGCTTTCGCCTTAGCAATACAATCTCTGAGCTTTGAATTGGAGCTTGGATCCGCACTGCCTCCTTCTCTCACGGCAACCGCCAGCTCACGGCCGATCTTGGTAAACACCTTAGCTCTGGCGCCGTCGGTTTTTTCCTTTTTCCTTTTAATCGTACTCCATTTAGAATGTCCTGACATACCTACCTGTCCTCCAATATATAAGTCGTGATATAAATGATTTCATAATGATTTATATTATCACAAATCCCACGCTATGGCAAGTTTTTCAGCTGTTTCCGCCAGCACTCCCATCAAAGGCTCCATATTTTTGTCACGGTCCGTATTTTTCCAAAGAACCTCTCCCGCCAATTCTGTGTTCAGAACCGTAAAAATCATTTTCAGCTGCTTTCTTATGATGTCCGCCCCATCCCGACTGTCAGCGCCGCAGGTGAGAAGCATAGCCGCTTTTTTATGCTTAGCGATGGGCGGCCTTTCTCCCCGCACAAACCGAGCGGAAAAATACCGTTGGGTCCGGTCAAAAATCGCTTTCAGCGGCGCGGGAAAGCTGAGATTATAAACCGGGGAAGCCACCACCAGATAGTCGCAGGTCCTCAGCAAATGATCAATCTGGTCAAAGTCAGAATTAACGCATCCTTCTTTGTGTTCGCAGAAGCCGCAGCCCAAACAGGGAGCGATTTTCTGATGGTAAGCCTCCACCATAGTCCATTCCGTTTCTTCTGGAAACGCTTTTAAAAACGCCTGGACTAATCGGGCGGTTGCTCCGTTTTGATGAGGAGAGCCAAACAAAATAAAACCTCTTTTTTTCGGCATATTTCTCCTCCTTTCTTAAGCCACCATCTATTTTATCAGCAATGCCACAAATAAACAACAACATTTTCATTACAATTTTTTCATTTTTATCTTGCTTTTTCTTTTTTCATATTGTATAATAAATCTCGCTGTTAGTAATTCCGCCGGTGTGATGGAATTGGCAGACGTGCTGGACTCAAAATCCAGTGGTAGCGATACCGTACCGGTTCGACCCCGGTCACCGGCACCACCAGGCTGAGCCTGGATGTACACCGCGCACCTCACTTTTGTGGGGTGCGTTTTGTTTTGCGCCCGCGTCGGAGCAGGCATCTCTTTGTGCCGCATAAGCCCAGGCTGGGCATTGACGCATTTCGCACTCCAGGCTCGGGGCTTTTTCTTTTCTCTAACCGCCCGTGCCTGAGCTAAACAGCTTATTTGCAAATATTTCCCGGGACGAGTTTAAATTTTTCTCACTTTCAGTTTTTATTCTAGTCGTACAACATAAAATAAGTTTATAGAAAGCAGCTTGATTAAGGAGCAAAAATGAAAAACAAGGATATTACAATATTTGACCTGTTGATTGAAACCCATAAGAGTCTAGAGCGGCAAGGTCCAGGCAGCCCAGAGATGACGCTCCGAGCGTTAAGCTTTGTGGAGAATCTGAATGAAAATTCACGCATAGCAGATTTAGGCTGCGGAACCGGCGGTCAAACAATGGTCCTCGCACAAAATACCGCTGGACATATAACCGGCGTGGACATGGTGCCTGATTTCATCGATATTTTTAATAACAATGCAAAAAGGAATCATCTCGAAGGCAGGATAGCCGGCATTGTTGGTTCGGCTGAGTCGCTTCCCTTTGGAAAAGAGGAGCTCGATCTGGTCTGGTCCGAAGGAATGATAGACGGTATTGGTTTCGAAAAAGGATTGGCGTATTGGAACGGTTTTATAAAAAGGGATGGCTATGTCGTGGTAACGTGTCCCTCATGGCTTACCTCTCAATGTCCTTCTGCGGTTGAAAAATTCTGGGTGGAAGCCGGCAGTGGATTGGATACCATAGAATATAATATATCCGTCATGTCAAAAGCTGGCTACCGTTTCATAGCCGCCTTTACCCTTCCAGAAAACTGCTGGACAGAAAATTACTTTATTCCAAGGGCAGCGGCGGAAAAGTCATTAGCAGAAAAATATAACGGTAATCAAACGGTAAAGGCTTACATTGCGCAGGACAAATATGAAGTGGAGCTATATACAAAATTTAAACAGTATTACGGCTATGTTTTTTATATTGGTAAAAAGATGTAGACAATAAGCCCCTAAAGATTCTTATTATAGTATTTATAGAAAACGAGCTTATTTTTAATCTTTTATTTCCTGGTTTCTTCTTTATATAGCTAATAAATAGCTAATAAAGACGTCAATGAAAAAAGTGAACCATTCTATGGCTCTCTGACAGGCTTGAAAATATCGATTCTTAATAAATAAAGAGACTGGCTGGATTTCAGGGAAAATCAGCCGGTCTTTTTTTCATGATTAAATCAGGATCTTAGTAACAAAATAAGTACAAGGATAGGGGATGACGGCATGAAAAAAGTGGATTGGCTCAAAATCATTAAAATATCAATTGGCTGCTGCTTTGCGGTCTTTTTAGCAGACTGGATCGGATTGAGAAGCGCCACTTCAGCAGGTATTATCGCCCTCTTGAGTATTCAGAACACCAAAAAGGAAACCTTAACCATTGCGGGAAAGCGCATCAGCGCTTTTTTTATCGCTGTGGCCATCGCTTATGCACTGTTTACCCTCTGGGGGTATCATCTTTTCTCCTTTGGCTTTTTTCTGCTGCTGTTTACCTTTGCCTGCTATCTGCTGAAGCTGGAAACCGGGGTTTCCATGAGCACGGTTTTAGTCACTCACTTCTGGACAGCCCACAGCTTTCATTACACCCTAATCATAAACGAATTTCTCCTGTTGTGCATCGGCGTGGGAATCGCTGTTGTTATCAATCTTTATATGCCGCGAATGATCCATATCATCAAGCAGGACCAAGAAGAAATCGATAACAGTATGAAACAAATCCTTTTACAGATGTCCTCGTCCTTAATCCACGGCCATGAAATTGACTTGGAGGCAGACTTTCAATTCCTGCAGAATCGCTTAAGTCAAGCACTGGCACACGCTTATCAATATATGAATAACACACTTTCCTCTGACATGCGCTATTACGTGCGTTTTATAGAGCTGCGGAAAAACCAGCAGGGACTGTTGAAGCGGGTCTATCGGAATCTTTTGAAAATTCAATTTGTCCCGAGCCAGGCGTTTCCCGTCTCCCGATTTATGAAGCGAATCGCAGAATCTATGCAGGACTATAACAACGCCGAATTTCTGTTGTCCATTTTATCTGAAATGCGAAAATTTTATAAGACCACTCCTCTTCCCCAAACCCGTGAGGAATTTGAGGCCAGAGCAGTGCTGTACCAAATCGCTGCCGACCTGGAAGCCCTGGTTCTGGTAAAGCAAAGCTTTGCCCAGCAGCTTTCTCCTGGGCAAATTGATTCTTTTTGGAAGTAATTTCAAAAAATAAAATGAAAAAACCTCTTTACAAGAACATATGTTCTGTGATATAGTAAAAATAGTAAAGGAGGCTTTTCTCATGGATTTATTTGATAAACTCAAGATTCTTTCCGACGCCGCGAAATACGATGTAGCCTGTACCTCCAGCGGTGTGGACCGAAAAGCGCAGAAGGGGCAGATCGGTTCCGCGGTATCCTGCGGCATCTGCCACTCCTTTGCCGGCGACGGGCGCTGCATCTCGCTTTTAAAGGTTCTAATGACCAACGCCTGCATCTACGATTGCAAATACTGCGTAAACCGCAGGTCAAACGATACGCCCCGGGCTGGCTTTACCCCCAGGGAGCTTGCAGAGCTGACCATCCAGTTTTACCGCCGCAATTACATTGAGGGATTGTTTTTGAGTTCCGGGGTTCAGAAAAATCCTGATTATACTTGTGAGCAGATGATCGAGGCCCTTCGCCTTCTGCGTGAGGAATACCATTTTGCAGGATATATCCACGCCAAAGCGATCCCTGGCGCCGATGCCAAGCTTCTCCAACAGCTTGGGATGCTGGCGGACCGGATGAGCGTCAACATCGAACTGCCCTCTCAGCAGAGCCTGAAGCTTTTGGCACCGGATAAATCTAAGCAATCCATTTTCACGCCCATGGGGTTTATCCGCAACCAGCTGCGGGAAAACGCTTCCGATTTAGTGAAATATCATCACGCGCCAAAATTCGCTCCGGCCGGCCAAAGCACCCAGATGATCATCGGCGCCACCCCTGACACAGATTATCAAATACTTAATCTGACGGAAGGACTTTACCAAAAATACAAGCTGAAACGGGTCTTTTATTCCGCCTATCTGCCGGTAAACGAGAGCGCTCTGCTCCCTCCCATCGGCACCAAGCCGCCTCTTCTTCGGGAGCACCGCCTTTACCAGGCGGACTGGCTTCTCCGCTTTTACGGCTTTAAGGCAAAGGAGCTTTTAGACGAGCAGCATCAAAGCTTTCACCCCTACCTGGATCCCAAATGTAATTGGGCGCTAAATCACTTGGACCTTTTCCCAGTGGAGGTCAACAAGGCTTCCTACGAAACTCTGCTGCGGGTACCGGGAATAGGGGTAAAGGGCGCGAAAAAAATTATCACCGCCCGCAGAACCACCAGCCTGACCTTTCAGGATCTTAAGCGGCTTGGGGTGGTACTGAAACGGGCCCAGTATTTTCTGCTGTGCAAGGGAAAAATGATGGAAGGCGTAAAGGTCTCTGAAGATATGGTGCTCCGGTCCATGATGTCCGATTCCGCCAAGAGCCTTTATTACCAATATCAAATGCCCCAGAGCGTGGAACAGCTTTCGTTCTTTGAACAGCCAAAACTAACCCAGGAGGATGTGCAAAAATGCCTTACCGGCCAGCTATAACCTATCGATACGACGGCTCTCTTGATGGTCTTTTCACCTGTCTGATGGAAAGCTATCAAAAAAAAGAAATCCCGGCAGAAATCTTTCCGCCGGATACCGAACAAACCTGTCTGCTGCCCTGCCGTGAGATCCAAACAGACCGTACGGCCGCCCAGAGAGCTCAAACCGCCATTCCCCAGAAAATCGGTCCGGAAGCCCTCCGGTTCGTCCAAAAAGGCTTTCTCACCTGTCTGCCGCGAAAGGAATGGCATCTATTGATGTTCCTCCGCATGGGGTTCCACTTTGGCCCCTCGGTAATGACCATGATCTCCCACGAAAAGCTGGCGCCTTTATTCAACGCTGTAAAAAACTTAGAAAATGAAAGCCATTACATGAAGGAGTTCCTTCGGTTTTCCGAGCATAACGACACTCTAATTTCTCGGATCGAGCCAAAAAACCAGGTACTGCCGATGATCGCACAACACTTCTGCGAGCGCTTTCCCGAGGAACAGTTTCTAATCTTTGATGAAACCCACCATATGGCCTTAGTATACCGTCCTTATGACTTCGCGATTCTCCCTCTGGAGGAATTGATCGTACCAAAGGCCAGCGCGGATGAATTTTTTTATCGGGCGCTCTGGAAAATGTTCTACGACACCATCGAGGTGCCGGGGCGGCGCAATCACAAATGCCGTATGACCCATATGCCGAAGCGCTACTGGAAGCACATGACCGAGTTTGAAGAGCTTTATCCGGAGCTGCAAGCCCAGCGTGACGGTATCGAGGAGCTTTCAGCTCATAATGCGGCGGAAAAGCCTTCTTTGCTTCCGCAAAGGCTTAAAACCTAAAACCGAATTTCCACCGGCCTGTGGATCGCCACCTTTTCCGGCTCCACCAGGCAATCCATCGCAAGTACGGTGACGCCGCTTTCGTAAGCCTCTCTCAGCGCCTGAGCAAAGGCCGGGTCGTTCTTTTTATTCGGGGTAAAATAACGGACGCGGGACATCTGCACTACAAATAAAACATACGCTTCCAGCCCTTGCTTCCTACAGCGAATCAGTTCCCGGAGGTGCTTTTCTCCCCTCTTGGTAGGAGCGTCTGGAAAGGAAACCACGCCGTTTTCCTCCAGGGTAACCCCTTTTACCTCCAGATAACCTTTGGCCGTTCCATGCTCAAAGTAAAAATCGAACCTGGAATTTTCAAAGGCTTTTTCCGGCAAAAACACCGTATCCTCGGGAAACAAGCCGCTTTGAGGCAGCCATTCCCCAGCGATACGGTTTGGAGCCTGGGAATCAATGTTGATAAGCCTTTCCCCTTTTTGCACATGGATCAGGGAATATTTGGTTTTCCGTTTGGGGTTATCCTCCCGCTGTAAGTATACTTCCGCCCCGGGAACAAGCAGTTCCCGGCACCGGCCGGTATTTTTCACATGACATACCGCAATCCCGTCTCCCAGCTGCACCTCGGCTATAAAACGGTTCGGCCTGCGGCAAAAGCATCCCTTTTCCACGTTGATATAGTTCATGGGTATTCTCCCTCTTCTTTCCTAAAAATAGATCCGGACAGATTTGGAAAAAGCTCCTTCCTTTTTCGCAAAGGCGGAGCTTTTCTTCCTTTGGTTGAAAAATCCAGGGGCAAGGCCGACGAAGCTTTCTTGTCGCCATAGCCGCCGGCAGTGCCCTTGGATATGACCGCCTCACAGGGCCGGCGTCTCTGTCCCGTTCGGAATAACCTTCCGGCACCACACGCGAAAAGCGCTTTCAAAAAAACGTCTTTTGGTATTCACAAGAATAACGGCGCAGACGAAAAGGACATTCCCTTTGTCAGGCCGTCAGTCCAAGAGCTAAAGCTTTTCCGGATATAAAATCTTACAGCCGCAAGCCTCCGCTTTTTGCAGGTACTCCTCCCTGGGCTTTTGATCCGTAATCAGATAGTCGATCTCCTCAAGCCCTAAGGAACGGCAAAGATACGTACTGTCAAATTTTGAGCTGTCACATAAAACCAGCTTAACTTTGGAATTGCGGATCATGACCCTCTTAATATGGCTTTGTTCATAGGATGACTCTGTAACGCCGTTTTCCAGGCTGATGCCGCTGCAGGAAACCAAGGATACATCGGCGTTCATTTTTCCCAAATAGTCCAGCGTATCCATCCCCACAATGGAATTAGAGCGGTTATTGACCACTCCGCCGGCGATATAAATTTTGGCGTCCGTATTCTGAGACAGATATAAGGAATTTTTTATTCCATTGGTAATCACCGAAATGTACTTAAAGTTTTTCAAAAGCGGGATTACGATTCCTGCCGTAGAACTGGAATCCACAAATAAGGTGTCATGATTTTTGATAAATTTCAGCGCGATTTCCGCAATGATCTTTTTTTGCTTGATATTTTCCTGTTCCCGCATGAGGATAGAGGTCTCGTCGTTGGTTGACTCAAAGAGCACCGCCCCGCCGTGGCTCCGCTTGATCAGCCCTTCCTTTTCCATTTGGGAAAGATCCCGGCGAATCGTAGCGTCGCTGACAAACATGGTTTTGGAAAGCTCTCCCACGGTGACGGACTTTTTCTCCATCAGAATCTGTAGGATCTGCTCATGGCGCTCAATGGACAGCATGGTTTTCCCTCTCTTCTCTTATGAAATCCGGGGCTTCCAGAGCTCAACGCTTTCTGTCAGCGCCTCGTTCTTCCTTCTAAATTCCTCTGCCAGCTCATCTTCGCCGTCATAAATCTCCAGCAAAGGCGTCAGGACAAAACGGCGTCCCATCATACGCGGGTGGGGAATTTCTAAGCTTGGCCGCTTTACCTGCTCCTGATCGAAAAGCAAAATATCCAAATCGATAATTCTGGGGCCGTTCACAATAACCTTGACCCGCTTCATTTGCTTTTCAATGCCCTGGGTTACCTCCAGCAGCTGACAAGGACTTAAGCTTGTCAAAATCTTGAAGCAGCAGTTTAAAAACGCTCCTTGGTTCAAATAGCCCATAGGCTCTGTCTCATAATAGGAGGATACGGACATCACCTGAATACAGGGATGGCCGTTCAGCAGTTCCTCAGCTTTTTTCAGGTTTTCTTCCCGTTTTCCCAAATTAGAGCCCAAGGACAAATACACCTGATGCTCCATCGGCCGCTGAAGCTCATAAGTAACGCTGACATTTTCAAACTCTCCCCGCATAGGGGCGTGGGGCTTATTTACCGTAACCGATACCCAATAAATCGGCAAAAAGCTCTCCAGGATTTTATCCGCTAAATGGCTCGCCAGGCTCTCGATGAGCTGGAACGTATTTTCCGTAGCTTCCTTCAGCAGCAATTTATTGATGGCCGCATAGCTGACGGTGTTTTCCAGATGATCCTCTAACTCCTTTGCCTGGGTTACGGTTTTTGCCGTCACATCCAAGTAAAAATACTGTCCGTCACGGTTTTCCTCCGGATTAACCCCATGGTAAGCAAACACCTTTACACCTTTTAAATAAATGGTAAACACCGTTTATCCCTCCTGATACAGAACCGCATCTGTCATTTTCATTGCGCGGGCCACTTCTTTTACATCATGAACCCGGACGATATTGGCCCCCTGCCGGGCCCCCAGGACACAGGTGGCAATCGTCCCCTCCAGCCGTTCCGAGGCCGGGAGATCCAGCGTTAGGCCAATCACTGATTTTCTGGAGGTTCCCAGCAAAATAGGGAGCTGAAAGCTTTCCAGCCAATCCAAATGCTTTAAAATATATAAATTTTCCTCATAGGTCTTTCCAAATCCGATATCTGGATCGATACAGATTTTATCCCGTTCCACACCCCGGCTCAACAGCCGGCGGATTCCCGTCTCAAAAAAGCCGTACATCTGGGCGAATACTGTGTCCACTGTTCCGGTACATTCCCGGTTATGTCCAATGATAACGCCGCAGCCAGTTTCTCCAGCGACTCTGGCCATATCCGGATCCCTCTGCATTCCCCATACATCATTGATAATATCCGCTCCAGCGTTTACCGCTGCCCGGGCTACGTCCGACTTCATGGTATCGATGGAAATGGGAAGGCTGGTTCTTGCCCGCAGTTCCTCAATCACTGGCAGCACCCGCTCGATCTCCTCTTGGACGCCTACAGGAGTATAATTCGGCCGGGTGGATTCTCCGCCGATATCGATGATATCGGCGCCTTGCCGTTCCATTTCTAAGGCTCTTTCAACAGCCGAAGCCACGGTAGGATAGCTTCCTCCATCGGAAAAGGAGTCCGGCGTTACGTTTAAAACGCCCATAATCAAGGTTTTGTGATGAAACTTCAATAAACGGTCTTTTATTTTCCATTCCTGCCGCAAGATAGCTCCTCCTTTGTATCACAAGGCTTCCTGTTATTGTTTCAAAGCCTAGGTTCCTCACGCTTTTCCAGTTTTCAAGAACTATTTCCTATTTTGCCACAAATCAGCACAAAAGAAAAGCCCCCTTTAGAAAAAGAGGGCGATATTTCCATCAACCATGCGTCAGGCTGGGATCTGACCTTAGATTCCTTAGAATTTTATAAAAATAAACTCCTGACAAAAGGAAAGCGGTAAACCAAGCTACGGGGCTCGCCAAGCAAACCCCCAAATAGCCCAAGGGCTCCACCAAGAACCATGCTACCCCCACTCGGCTCACTAGCTCCAGTACACCGCACAATAAGGGGATCATCCCATTTCCTAAGCCTTGCACCGCATTGCGATAGATATTTAACAGAGCCAGCACGGGAAGAAAAATACCAGAGACAATTAAATAGTATTTCGCATAATAAATCACTACCGTCTCTTCCCCGGAAACAAAAATTTGCACCAAATATTCGCCAAACAAAATTTCCACTAAACCAAGCGCGACACAAATCACTATACAGATTACGACACTTTTTCGAACCCCGGCCTGAATTCTATCCATCTTCCTGGCGCCCAGGTTTTGGCCCACATAAGCTGCGCTGGCCATACCAAAGGAATAAGCAGGCTGAATCATCAGGTTCTCCACTCTGCCTCCCGAGGTAAACGCCGCCACAACATCGCTGCCAAAGCCGTTGATGGCTCCCTGCAGCACTACACCTCCGATACCGGTCACAGAAGCGCATCCGCCGGTAGGCAGTCCCATTTTCAAAAGCTGGAGGCAGGAAGCGCCGTTAAAATCAAAATCCGATCTCTTCAGGCGGAGAATCGGCAGCTTGCAGATGATGTATATCACGCATAAAATGCAGGAAATGGCTTGCGCGATAACAGTTGCGTAAGCTGTTCCAATAACCCCCATATTGTATTTCAGCACAAACAGAAGATCCAGAAGCACATTTAAAATGGAAGCCACTACCAGAATATACAGCGGAGTTTTACTATCGCCCAAAGCCCTCAGCACCGAGGACACCAAATTAAAAAATAATGTTGCCGCGGTTCCTCCAAAAATAACGTACATATATCCGCAGGCATCCTGCATAATATTTTCCGGGGTCTGCATGACAGCCAGAACAGGCTCTGTCAAAAGCATACTGACAGCGGTAATAATCACCGTAATAGCCGCACTCAGCAAAACACTCATCGCTGTAGCCCGCTTTACGCCGGCTTCGTCCCCCGCTCCGAATCTCTGAGCGATAATAACAGAAAAGCCTGAGGTCAAGCCGATGACAAACCCTAAAATCAAATAGTTAAAAGAGCCTGTGGCTCCGATGGCCGCTAAAGCGTCTACACCTACGAATTTTCCCACCACAATAGCGTCCACCATACTATAAAACTGCTGAAAAATATTTCCAATAATCATAGGGACTGAGAAGCCAACCAACAATCTTGTCGGGCTGCCGACTGTCATATCCTTTACCAAGGAAATGCCTCCTCTGTCACGAATTTGAAATAAATATATTCTAAAATCGAAATCATATTAAACGATAATCGGCAAAATGTAAATACCAAAGAAATTCTTTTTTTCAGGCTTTTTTTTGTGATTTTGACGGAGCCCTGTCCATGATAAAATTCTCACTCCTTTGTCCCGCTCCTTTCATGGGAAAATTCGACTTTTTTAACAAAGAAGCGCACATTTTAGATCACAAAAGTCTTCAAAAACACAACGCCGAAACCATGCAAAAAATGCTTAAATAACTTTTGATTTTCACGGAAACCAACTATCTTTAGCAATTTTCATATTTACGCGAAATCCGCAGGCTATCATCCCCCTACATTCACAGATTTTCTTTGCCGGTTAGCTTATCCCGAAACCGAGATTGGACAGTTAAAAGGCGGATAAAAGGAAAGGCTTGCTTTTCTCCTTAACAGGAAAGCTGTAGGTGGTCATGCAAAAATCCCCAGGTCTTTTTTCGACCTGGGGATTTTCTTTCTTTTTACTATAACGTTTTCGCCAAAAAATCTTGAAGCCTGGGATTCTTGGGGTGGGCAAAAAACTCCTCCGGCGGAGCCTGTTCCGTGATTACTCCGTTATCCATAAATAGAACTCGGGTAGCCACTTCTCTGGCAAAACCCATTTCGTGGGTAACGCAGACCATGGTCATGCCTTCCCTTGCCAGTTCTTTCATCAGCTCCAGCACCTCGCCTACCATCTCAGGATCCAGCGCAGAGGTAGGCTCGTCAAACAGCATCACATCCGGATTCATAGCCAAGGCGCGAATAATCGCGATTCTCTGCTTCTGGCCTCCGGAAAGCTGGTTAGGATAGGAATCCGCTTTTTCCTCTAAGCCAATGCGCTTCAGCAAACGCATAGCATTTTCGCCGGCCTCTTCTTCGGTTTGCAGCTTCAGGGTTGTAGGCGCCAGAGTAATATTTTTCTTCACCGTCAGATGAGGGAACAAATTAAAATGCTGAAAAACCATCCCCATTTTCTGACGCACCTTATCAATGTCGGTTTTCGGAGCGGTGATATTATTGCCTTCTACCCATACCTCGCCTTCCGTGGGAGTCTCCAATAGATTCAAGCAGCGCAGAAAGGTAGATTTTCCGGAACCGGAAGGACCGATTACCACAACCTTTTCCCCTTTGTGAATCGTCTCGTTAATTCCCTTTAAAACATCGGTTCCATGAAAGCTTTTATGCAGGTTTTTAACGGTAATCACTTTGCGCCAGCCTCCTCTCGAACATACGAACCAGCTTGGTTAAGCCCAAAACGATCACCAAATAGACGCAAGCCGCCAAAATCAATGGGACGAAGTAATCATAGGTGCGGGAAGCCACGATATCGGACGCCTTGGTCAGATCTCTCAAACCAATATAACCAGCCACAGACGTTTCCTTGACCAGCGTGACAAACTCATTGCCCAGGGCAGGCAAAATATTTTTGACCGCCTGAGGCAGAATAATCAGACGCATCGCCTTTCCCCTGCTTAAACCAAGAGAGCGGGCGGCCTCCATTTGTCCCCGGTCGATAGACTCGATTCCACTGCGGATGATCTCAGAAATATAAGCGGCCGAATTTAAGCCGAAAGCCAAACCGCCGACCACAATCTGCGGGATCTGCACAGACCGGAAAATTATGTAGTAAATGATCATCAGCTGGAGAACCACAGGAGTTCCCCGGATAACCGTAACATAAAGGCTGCAGATTTTTTTTGCCCAATTGAGCCGTGGATTGGCCTTGGCGGCGTTTACCACGACCGCAATCAAAACGCCCAGAGTAATACCGATTACCACTGCCATTAAAGAAATCAACAGGGTATTTCCTAAGCCTGTCAAATAAAAGACATATCGATTATCCGCGACAATGGATTTATACACCGAATCCGCAATCCAATTCCAGGCGGAGACAAACCACTGTCCGATTTGAGAAAGCCAATCCAAAATGGCAGCCCGTCCTTTCCTTTATTCCGCCGCTTCTCCAGACGCGGCAATATGATTCATGGTAAATTCTTCAATCTTGCCCTCGTCCATCAGCTTCTGGAGCACCTCGTTGATTTTATCCAGCAGTTCGGTGTTGCCCTTTTGGACAGCCATGCTGTAAACGTCGGTAAACAGTTCCTCATCCAGAATCTTCAATTCAGGATTCGCCTTTACCAGTTCTTGGGCAGGAAGCTCGTCCATGACCAAGCAATCGGCTTTTCCGGATTTCACATCCTCCGCGGCAGCCAGGTATTTCTTCTGCTGGATCACGGTGCAGTCCGGATAATCCTCTTTGTCGGAAACCGCCGTATCGGCTACGGTGCCCAGCTGAACGGAAACTGTTTTGCCGTTCACATCATCCGGTCCGGTGATCTCGGTGTTGTCCTGGCGAACAACGATAACCTGCTTAGAGGTAGCGTAATTAATGGTGAAATCCACCTGCTCCTCGCGCTCAGGGGTAACGGACAGCCCAGCAGCGGCAAAATCAGCCTTACCAGACTGAACCTCATTAATCAGAGAATCAAAAGCGATGTCGCGGACCTCCAGCTCCTTGCCCATCGCGGCGGCGATTTCCTTGGCAATGTCCACGTCTACGCCGACAACCGCTTCACCGTCGTAATACTCATAGGGGGCAAAGCCGGCTTCAGTAACCATGACCAGCTTTCCGCTGTCAGAAGAACAGCCGCCCATCGCAAGGGTTCCGGTCAACAGTGCCGCAGCCATCGCCGCGGCCAGAATTTTTTTCATTTTCATAATTTCATAGTGCCTCCTCGAAATTTCTCATTTTATTATACTGAATCGCTCTCAAGAAAACAAGTGTTAAGTATACAGATTTTTCACGTTCTATTTAACAAATTCCTGTAAAAACAAACAAGATATTGAAATATTATTCACACACGCAAAACAAGCGAAGAATATCGGTCAAAAAGCCTGGAATTTATAGTTAACTTTCACAAGCTCCATCTGAAAAATAGGGATGCGGGGGAAATGTCCAGCATTTTCCCCGCATCCCTGTATTCTCATGTTTAAGCTGTTTTTCTTTCCCCATGCTCCTCCGTTTTATCCGCAAAGCTCATTAAGAGTACCAAAGGTATATCCTTCCTGCTCCCACTTGGTCAACAGGTCATCTAGGATTTCCGCATTGGTTTTTGATGTGCTGTGCAGCAGAACCACCGCTCCCGGATGGATTCTCGGCAGCAGCTTAGCATAGGCCTCCTCCTGCGTAGGCTGCTGATCTACGTACCAATCCACATACGCGAGGCTCCAGAAAACCGTCTGATAACCTAATTCCTGGGCCATTTTCAGGTTGCTTTCGCTGTATTTTCCCTGAGGAGGACGGTAAAATTTTTGCATCTCAAGTCCTGTAATTTCCTGATACTTTTTCTCCAAGCTGGTAATTTCCTCCTGAAAGGAGGCTGGATCTGAAATTTGCGACATATCAGGATGATGGTAGGTATGATTTCCCACAATATGTCCCTCCTCCACCATTCGCTTCACTAAGTCAGGGCTGGTCTCCAGATAATTGCCCACTACGAAAAAAGCGGCTTTTACGTTATGCTTTTCCAGCGCATCCAGGATTGCCGGCGTGTACCCGTTTTCATATCCGCAGTCGAAGGTCAAATAAATTTTTTTATCCTCACTGTTCCCGCAGAAATAGGCGTTATACTGCTTCAAAAACTCTGGCGTAGCGTTGCCGACCGGGGTTTTCCCCTCCTCCTGGAAGGACAAGCCCCAATTATCGTTGGATGCCGCAGCCTCCACTGCCCCATCGTCCCGATTGGAAAAACCGATCCAACTGATCACAGCCGCTGCCACAATAATCAGGCACAGCGCAGCTCCAATCAGCTTCTTCCCCTTTATGACCACATACATGCTGACGCACCACCTTGCACAAATTCTGCCGTTATTAATTTCCACTACCATTCTTATCCTAATTCATAACACAATATGTCTCCCAAGGGAAAGTAATTTTCGGCGAATAGTCATAACCACCGGTAAGACGGTATTTTGCTTAGACTCTATAACGCCCTATTGACGGCAAGCTCCTTAAGGCCATTGAAATTTCCTTATCTTACACCGCTTGCCCCGCGGTCCATAAACGGGAGCCGCCATCCTAACGGCGGCTTGGCTGTCATCGAAGATTGCTGTTTACACCCCTCTTTCGCCCAATGTATATTGCGAAAGCTTTTCAGCGGGTGTCTCCGCCGGCTCTGCCGGGAGTTTTCGAATGACAGTCAAAAAACGGTACAGCCTGACGGCTGTACCGTTTTGGGAGAAGATGACTGGTTCCGTTTTTTATTTTTACAACCAAAATTCCTTTCATATTTCCGCTATGAAAAGGAGGAGGTTTCAAAATTTTCATTAGACGCCCCGGATGTCCCGGTACACGGACCGCAGCAGTTCACAGGAGTCATGAAGCTTTTCTCGTTCCTCCGGGGTTAAGGTAAGCTCTACCGTCCGTTTCACTCCGTCCCGGCTGACGATACAAGGGGTTCCGGCGTATACGTCTCGTTCCCCGTACTCCCCGTGAAGCATTGAGGAAACCGTCAAAACACTGTGATCGTCGCCTAGAATTGCCCGGGTAATCCTGACCATCGCCATTCCGATTCCATAGTAAGTGGACTTTTTCGCGGAAATAATCTTTTGCGCTGCGTTTCTCACTTCTTCGCTGATATGGTCCAAATCCTTCTGATAATCCGTTACCCCACGGCTGCGGAAAATATCCAAAATCGGCTTGGTGGCAACCATAGCCTGGGACCAGGGCACAAACTCACTATCTCCGTGTTCGCCCATGACATATGCGTGAACGTTTCGCGGGTCTACGGAAAAATATTCTCCCAGAAGGTACCTCAGGCGGGCGGTATCCAGAGCTGTGCCGGTTCCCAACACACGATGGTCGTCAAAGCCGGACAGCGCTTGCGTCACATGAGCCATCACATCTACTGGATTGGTGGCGACTAGGAAAATCCCCTTAAATCCGGAAGCCACGACCGGCCCGACAATGGACTGAAATACTTCCGTGTTCCTTTGCAGCAGATCGATCCTGGATTCTCCCGGCTTTTGCGCCACACCGGCACATACGGCTACAATATCCGCATCGGAGCAATCCTGGTAGCCGCCGGCATAGATTTTCATATTGGAGCCGGAAAAAGCCAGTCCATGGTTTAAGTCCATCGCTTCTCCTTGAGCGCGCTGCTGGTCGATATCGATTAGCGCCAGCTCATCGCACACACTTTGATTGAGCAGCGCGTAAGCGTAGCTCATGCCAACCAGCCCGGTTCCCACCAACGCCACCTTTCGATTTACAAACCTCATGAATAAGCCTCCTTTTTGTTTAGTATTTTCACAAGCCGTCCCGGTTATCCTTTTCTTATGATTTTCCGTCAATAGGCCGCACTCTTCTCTTTTTTCATGAATATAGTGTAAAGTGAGCCCGGATAACATCAACGGATAAGGAGGATCGTTATGGAGCTTCGCACTCATATTTATGACTGTAAAAAGCCCAGTCAAAATCAAATTCCCGCTTGGATGCGGCTGCAAAAGGAAAAGACCGAGGAAAAGGAACCGGATTTGGTAGAACAGTTTAAAAAGAACCCCGATTCCTTTTTTCCGGAGTTCTGCAAAAAGCCCTAACCTTTGTCCCCGTTTGTGAAAGAGAAAACAATTATTGACGGTGATTTTCTAGCGTGCTACGTTAATAAGTAACAGAATGATTAAAAACAAGGAGGTCTAAGTATGGAAAAATACACTTGGCGGGCGGTCATCAAAGAGGGCATGAAGGAAGAATATATTCGGCGGCATGATACCATTTGGCCTGAGATGGTCGAGGTATTAAAGGAAGCCGGCGTATGCAATTACACCATTTGGTGCGACGGCAATGATCTGTTCGGTTATTACGAATGTGAAAAAGGCCTGGAGCACGCCCTGAAGGTACAGGCGGAGAGCGAAGTCGTGGCCAGATGGGATATCTCTATGGAGCCTATCATGACCATGTTCCAGGAAAAGCCAGAGCAGGTTTTTTTCCTCGAGTAACACATAATTTGTAAAAAGGCGGAAGAGAAAAAAGAAGAGCTGCGAGGTTTCCCCTTACAGCTCTTCTTTTCTGCACATTTTACACGCGGAAGTTTAAAAGCTTTCTGTTTTCGCCCGCTTTCTCCTATCAGAACCTCTTTCTGGCTCACCCTTCCTCCTCTTGAAATTCTTCCAGGATTTTTAGGCTGCTGCTGGTTCCAATTCGTTCCGCGCCCGCCTCAATCATCGCTTTGCAGGTTTTCCAGTCTCGGATGCCGCCGGCCGCCTTTACTTTCACAGCGCCGCCTACCACGGCTTTCATCAGCTTCACATCCTCCACAGCAGCGCCTCCGGTGCCAAACCCTGTGGAAGTTTTTATAAAGTCCGGCTTCACTTCCTTCGCAATTTGGGCAGCCTTCTGGATTTCCTCCTTGGTCAAGTAGCAGTTTTCAAAGATTACTTTAGAGATCACCCCGGCTTCCCGGCACACAGAAACAATCCGCTTCATTTCCTCTTTGATATATTTGTAATTTTTATTTTTCAGTTCCGCCACATTGATCACATAATCAATCTCATCCGCTCCGTTAGCGATAGCGTCCTTTGTTTCAAACACTTTACACTCAATGGTGGTTTGCCCCAAAGGGAAGCTGACCGCAGCGCCCACATGCACCCCGGAGCCCTTCAAATACTCCTTGCACAGCGCTACCGGCGCTGAGTTGACCGCCACCATTTTAAAGCCGTATTTTTTGCTGTCCTCGCACAGCCTTTGAAAGTCCTCTTTGGTCGCAAACGGCTTCAGCAAGGTATGGTCAAACATGTTGGCCAATTGCTCTTTTGTCATTTTTTCCATTTTGTATTCTCCGCCTTTCCTCAATAAACTCTTAAAATGATAGATTCAGTAAATATTCGCCTGATTTTTGGGGACGCTCAAAAAGTTATCAACCGGCTATCGTTCCGATTATTGATTTCACGCAGCAAGCCTGGCTATGCCTGATGCCGTGCCTTCTGTAAAAAAGTGTAAACGGGCCGCAGCCGCTCAAAGCTGTTCCGGTAGGCCTGCGTGTAAGGCTGATAATCCAGATGCCCCTGGGGCTCAGGAATAAATTCTTGCTTCTGGGCCGTGAGCCGGTCCACGGTTTCAGGAATCGAGTCATAAAGCCCTACGCCATAACCGGCGATCACACCACATCCCAAGGCCCCGGTATCCGGATTTTCCAGCGTGCGGACCGGCAGCCCGAGGACATCCGCCTTGATTTGATTCATCAAGGCGCTCTGGGCTCCGCCGCCTACCGACAGAACATGCGAGCCGCCCCCCTCTAACAAAACGGATTCCTGAATAATATCTAAATACATTTTATACTCATACGCCAGGCTTTCCACGATCGCGCGATATAAATACCGGTAGTCATGCCGCATTGTAAGCCCCAGCCAGCTGCCTTTTATCACACCGTCGTTTGGACAGACACGGCCGGAAAAGTGAGGCGTAAAAATTAGTCCTGCGCTGCCTCTTGGCACCTCCTCCGCCAAGGCATCCAGTTCCCGGTAGCTTTTTTCTCCCCTTAAAATGGCGTCCCGGAACCATTTTAAGCACATTCCGCCGCCGGAAATATAAGCCATCGGGGTGTACAGGCCCTCAATCACTCCCGGAGCAAACAAAATTGTCTTGTATTTCACATCCGGCTGGTACCCGCCGACCGCGCAGGCAAATACAGAGGCAGTCCCCGCCACGTCATACATAACCCCGGGCCTCGTGATCCCAGCGCCCACAGCGCAGGCGGCGGTATCGCCGCAGCCGCACACTACCGGGGTTCCTTCCCGCAGGCCGCAGGCCTCGGCGGTTTCTTTCGTCAAGCCTCCCGCCAGATCCCAGGGACGGACAATTCTGGGCATCTTGCTTTCTTCCACACCCAGCGCCCGCAATAGCCTGTCTGACCAGGCCTTCCTTCTGGTATCTGCAAATCCGGAAAAATGAAGATAAGTATGGTCTATAAACGCCTGTTCGCCCGTTAAGCCGCAGAAGCGCATCGTCAAATAGCTTCCGGGCGGGACGAATTTATCAATCTTCCGATAGATCTCCGGACGATGCTTTTTCCACCAAAGAATTTTCGGCCCATGAGCATAGGTCACGGGCGCTCCCGTAATAGAAATAATTTCATCCTCGCCAAAGGCCCGAAGCTCCTCCCAGCTATCCTCGCACCGTTTATCCAGCCAGCTGTCATAGGGCGTAACCGCTTCTCCCTTTTTCCCGATTCCCATAGTGCCCGCCATTTGCGCGTCCATACAAATAGACGCCACCTGCTGGGGGGCGATCCGCGCTTTTTCCACCGCTGCTTTCACGGTTTCCACAGCGTCGCCATACATCCGATCCGGTTCCTGCCAAACCCAGCGGTCTCCTTCATAAATTAGTTCTGTTTCCTTAGAGGCCTGAGTAAGAATCCTTCCCGATTCCTCCATAACTGCCGCACGGGTGCTTTGCGTGCCGATATCGACGCCGATCAGATACTGCATGGCAGAACCGCCCTTCCGTTTTATTTCTGTTATATGTTATCATATATTCTTTTATTGCGCAATATATTTTTTGATTTCTATTATTTATTGTTGAATATTAGGATATGTTATGATAATATAAAACAAAACAACAGCAAAGGAGTTTATTCCATGAAGGCAAAACTGCTTCCCCTATACTTTAAAGAAAGAAACCCTCGGGAGACTCGGGAATTTGAGGAACAGCTAAAAAAGCTGCAAATTCTCTACGGCGCGGAAGCCGATTTCCTTCCTCCTCAGCCGCTGGGAGAGCCTGTACCTCCCGATGCAGACGCCATAGTATTCCCCCAGCTTCTAGGAGCTGTCTTTCAATACCGCGAATTTATAGAGAGCGTCTCGCTGCCGATTATTATTCTAACCTCAGAATTCGGCACTGTGGAAATGTGGGACTGGGAGATCGTGGCTTATCTGCGGGGCGAACTGGGTCGAAACGTATTCTCCCCCTATCAATGTGAGCTTGCTAAAGTGGTTCTTCGAGCTCTCTCCGCTAAAAGGAAACTGCGCTCCGGCATGAAGTTTCTTATGCTGCAGGATAATCCGGGAGAAGGGATGCAGGCGTATCTGTTCAAGCGGTTTTACTGGTGGGATAAGTCCTGCACCCGTCAGATTGAAGATACTTTTGGCGTTCAAATTGTGTACCGCAGCTGGAAAGAGGTGAATTTCAGGGCAGCTCAATTTTCTGACGCTCAGGCTCAGGAGCTATGGAACCAGCGCCCTGTTCCTATCCAAGAAGTACCGCAGGAGAGCATCTTAAAGGCTGTGAAGCTTTATTTAGCAATCCGCGAGCTGATCCTCGAAATCGGTGGAGTCTGCGGCGCGGGCGCTAATTGTCTGAACGAATCCTTCCACAGCGCTACCACACCCTGTCTGGCCTGGAACTGGCTATTTGAATACGATCATATTATTTGGGCGTGCGAAGGAGATACGGTTACTTTAATCAGCAAATTTATCCTCTATTCCGCACTGAAAACGCCTATGATGATGACGAATATCTATCCCTTTCTAGTAGGAATGGCGGCCTTAAAGCATGAAAAAATTCAGCGCTTTCCCAGCATTGACGATCCCGACATCCACGCGCTGGGAGTTCACTGCGGATATTTCGGCTTCGCTCCTCAAAGCTTCTGCACGCAATGGGTCATGCGCCCTAAGGTGTTGGACATCGTCAGCGATGACGCCGTTGTTATCGACTGCCGTATGGCAGCAGGGCCTATTACGATGGCCAAGCTCCGCTCCGATATGAAAAAGCTTACCATCATCGAGGCGGAAATTGAAGATTACGTACAATATCCCGGCTCTGATTGCCGCAACGGGGCTTTGCTCCGCTATCGAAACGGCAGCGGGCACAAGGTAATGGAAAGCCTCTCCTCCCACCACGCAATCCTAATTCAAGGAGACGTTACCTATAAGCTTCTTCAAATGGCAAAGGTCTATGGCTTTGACACGGAGGTTATCTAATAAAACATTCAACAATAGAAAAACGATACATAGGAGGGTATTGCATGTTAGCGGCAAGGATGTACGGAATCAATGATCTTCGGATCGAGGAGATGCCAAAGCCAAAGATCGGCGCTGGGGAAATTCTGGTAAAGGTCCGGGCCGCCGCAATTTGCGGCACCGATGTGCGGATGCTCACCAGCGGCGCGAAAGGGACCGATTCGTCCCAGCCTTTGGTGCTGGGCCATGAGTTCGCAGGAGATATTGTGGAAATCGGTTCAGAAGTAACCGGGTATCAAGCCGGCATGAGAGTAGCAGTGGCGCCTAATATGGGCTGCGGTGTGTGTGATTTATGCGTCAGCGGCAACGGACATTTATGTCCGCACTACCAAGCCTTCGGCATCAATCTGGACGGCGCTTTCGCAGAATACGTCAGAATTCCCTCCCGCGCGGTAGCCGGCGGCAACGTGGCAGTTCTTCCGCGGAGGGTTTCTTATGCGGAAGGCGCTCTGAACGAGCCCTTCTCCTGCGCCTATAACGGCTCTCAGCACTGCCATATCCAGCCAGGCGACTATGTGCTGGTGGTCGGTTCCGGCGCCATCGGCTTAATGCATGCTAAGCTGGCTAAGCTGGCAGGCGCCGGCCGTGTGGTGATCAGCGATCTGTCGCCGGAACGTCTGGAGGAATGCCGGCGCGTAGACCGGAGCCTGATTCCCGCGGCTTCCTTAGAGGAAAAGGATGTAAGCCGGCTGACCAAGGGCCGGGGCTTTGACGTGATCATCACCGCGTGTCCCTCTCCCGCCGCCCAGGAATCCGCGCTTTCACAGGCCGCCGTCAACGGCAGGATCTGTTTCTTCGGGGGCCTGCCCAAAGGGAAGGAGGTCGTGCGGCTTAACTCCAATATAATCCATTACAAGCAGCTTATCGTTACCGGGACCACCCGCGCAAGTCTGTCGCAATACCGTAAGACTCTTGATTTTATTGCCGATGGCGTCGTCGAGGTTGCCAGTCTGATAACTAAAAAAGCCCCTTTGGACAAAATATCAGATCTGTTTGAGCTGGCGAAGCAGGTGAAGGGTTTAAAAAACGTTGTAGAATTCTAGCGTCCGGACTTTTAGATCAGCAAATGAACAGAAAGTGAGTGTGAGCTTTATGAAGAAAAACTACCGTGGAATCTGTCTCATCGGCGCTGGCCGGGCGGGGATGATCCATGCGCGTAATTTTCAGCGCAGTGTGCCGGGATTTCGGATCGTCTCAGTAGCCGACCCCGTGGAGGAGGCCGCAGCTTCCGCATGCCGGGAGCTGGAAATTGAAAAATATTATCTGGACTACAAGCAAGCCTTGGAGGATGAAGAAACCGACGCGGTTGTTATCGTTTCCCCCACCAAATATCACTGTGAAATCGCCGTATGCGCCGCGAAGCATCGCAAGGACATTCTACTGGAAAAACCCATGGCCATGAACGCCCGGGAATGTGTGCAAATCATGGAGGCAGTCAAGGACAGCGGGGTGAAGCTGCAAATCGGATTTATGCGCCGGTTTGACGAAAGCTTCCAGGCTGCCAAAAAGGCAGTGGAAGCTGGAGAGATCGGCAGTGTGGTGCTGGTCAAATCCCTGACCCGCGGGCCCAGCACCCCAAGGCCTTGGATGTATGATATCAAAAAAAGCAATGGTCCTTTGGCGGAAGTCAACAGCCACGATATTGATTCCTTGCGTTGGTTTTCTGGGAGCGAGTTTGAGCATGTGTACGCGATCGCCGGAAATTATCGTTGCCATGAAGCCCAAAAGGAATTTCCTGACTTTTATGACAACGTGGTGCTGAACGGTAAATTTAAAAACGGCGTGCTCGCCTCTATCGACGGTGCTCAGGGAGTAGGCTACGGCTATGACGCCCGGGTAGAAATTCTGGGCACAGACGGGGTAATCTATCTGGGAACCAGCAACGAAAACAATATGATCTGCGCCAATCGCAGCGGTAATCAGGTACGGCAGTTTATTAAAAGCTGGAAGAATTTATTTGAGGACGCATATCTAAAGGAGGACCTTCACTTTGCCGAATGTGTGCTGGAGGATAAAACGCCCTGTGTGACGGGCGTTGACGGCCTGATGGCGGTGAAAATCGTCCAGGCCGGAAACCTTTCCATCGCAGAAAAAAGAATCGTAAGGCTAGAAGATTGACAATTTGATTAAAATCACTCTTTCCTTCGCGCCAGTTGCTTTCTGATTTCCATCATATTTGCAGTCTTTCCATCCCGCTGGCTGCCCTGATCGCAAATTAGCATGGCTTCCTGCAAAGTCACTATAAGCGGAATTTTATTCTCATTGCTTTGTTCTTCAACAGCAAAGCACTAAAAATCCGGCTTCCTATTTTCTGGGGCTCTGGTTAAGATCTTAGAAAGTCCAGATCAAAATGCGCCGGAAGAATCTCCAAACAAGCGTATAGAATCAAATGAGAAGATGAAAACAAGTTCGTGCGATTTTTTACAATTCGCAGGGAAGAACGCCCCGCAAGAGGAGGATCAAAGGCCAAAAGGAAATCTTGCGCTGAAAAGCGGCCTTCATCAGGGAAGAAGGCCGCTTTTGCTTACTCCCTCACAATGGAATACATTTTCATATCTAAAATCTTCCCATTCTTAACCGCATTCTTTCTTAAAACGCCTTCTAAGGCAAATCCAGCCTTTTCCAAAATCCGGCACGACGCCTGATTATAAGCAAAGGGCTCGGCAAAGATCCGAAGCAGATCTGTATTTTGAAAAAGATAGCGGCAGAGCCGCTTAACAGCGTCAGAACCAATTCCCCTCCCCCAATCCTTTTCAGCAATATAATACCCGATCTCCGCTGTGCGGGAATGAATATTTTCTTTCCGAAAAGCGCCGATACTGCCCGCCAGCCTGCCGTCCGCTGTAATGGCAAAGGCATAGGTGGAATCCGGCTCCGCCTCGCTCATAGACTGAATAAACGCTTTCGCGTCCGCCAAAGTGTATGGATAAGGAATCCCATCCCGTAAATTATCCAGGATCTTTTTATTATTAAGAATCTTTTGCAGCTCTGTTGCGTCTTCCATGCGCCACGGACGCAGCTCACATAGCATAGTATTTCTCTCCTTTTCAGTAATTTTGAATTCTTTCATCGGGGCGATAGCCCTCCATCCGCTGGAAAACAAAAAGCTTAACAGCTTATGAGAGCGGCTGGCTTTAGAAGCAATAAAAAACGCCGCCTAAAATGGAAACGGGAGCTTAACGCGGCGGTATCATAAACACTTGTTGTTTTCGCCTTAAGCCTGATTCCCGGCCATGCATCAGCGCCTCTATTATGTTTTTCGCTTCTTTTTGACTGTTTACATTTTCCGCTTATTAATAATCGTCTATTCTTGCGTTTCTTTTCGGATTATATTATAATAAAATTTATTAAGTTTATCGCTGAAAGATTATAGAAGCAAATAAAGAAATATCCTTTTAAGAATTATGAGATCGGAGTGGTCACACATGAAGCCTCAATCCGAGCACCCCTTATTTGCAGAGGAGCGAAAAGGCCAAATTTTGGAGCTTCTGCGGCAGAAATCTAAGCTGCTGGTTCCCGAGCTCTGCGATTATTTCGACGTTTCTCCCGCTACCATTCGAAATGACCTACGGGACCTGGAGAACGAAAGAAAGCTGAAACGTACCCACGGCGGTGCCATCTCTCTGGAAAAAACCTCCTTTGAGCTGGATTCCAGACATAAGGAAATCCGGAATATGGAGCAGAAACGGCAAATCGCCGCTTGTGCCGCAAAGCTGATTGAGGATGGAGACACCATTATCCTGGACACCGGTACTACTACCCTGGAGCTGGCCAAATGTCTTTCGGCAAAACGGGACCTGACCATCGTTCTCAATGACATAGAAATCGCTTCTTTATTGGAGGAATCCACCCAAGCCAATCTAATTTTGATTGGCGGCACCCTGCGCCATGGCTTCCACTGTACGGTAGGCCCTATGGCGGTATCCTATCTTTCCGAGCTGAATGTAGACAAAGTTTTCCTCTCATCCAATGCCGTTTCCCTGGACCGCGGCTTTACCACTCCTGATTTCAATCAGGCTGAGGTCAAAAAAACAATGATCCAGGTGGCGTCAGAAGTAATCATGCTCAGCGACAGCTCGAAATTCGGGAAGCTTTCCTTTACCCAGTTCGCTGCTTTGTCGGATATTGACAAGCTGATTACCGACAAAGGAATTGATCCGCAAGCTGCGGAACAGCTGCGGCAGCTGGAGTCTTTTGATCTAGTCATCGCATAAACGTATCAGAAAGCCCTATCCGGTCGTACCGCCGGATAGGGCTTCTTTGTTTGACTTTGATACCTGCCGTCCTGCTGGAAGAATGCCCCAAAAGAGAGCTCCATAATAACCAGCGCGCAAAGAACCCCGCTGGCCTTAGGAGTGCTGCACTCCAAAATAGAAAAATTCAATTTTAAGAATATTGGAAGCTTAACGCTGTAAAGGAAATAAATATGGGTGGAAACATTCGGCGCCGCCCGCCTCCCTGCCGGCAGCAGAACTCCTATGAGCGCCGTTTATGCCGCTGCCCTCGCCGACGGTGAAATCAAAATCTAAAACAGGATATTCGCTTCAAAGCAAGGCTTTCCTTCCCGTTCGCCCGTTATATCGTAGCCATTTTCAATGGGGCCCATAAGCAGATCCATTGTTTCTCCAAGACGCAGCTCATTATGATAAGCCAACACCATGGATCGTACTGGATGCTCAGTAATTTGAGAAATGGGCACCAGATCGCACACGATAGAGGCGTATTCCGTATTGTTTAAATGGCCGTTTTGATCCACCTTTGAGTAAACGGCAGACTGTTCTCCAGCATGCTCCATGCGTTCAGACTTCACAAGCTTGCAAGGATGCTCCGGCACCTGTTCCGTCAGGAAAGGGAAATGAAAATTTTCCGGAATTTTACGCAGAATCCTACGGGTCTGGGTATCCACCAAAATCCACCTGCTGTCCACAGAGGCGGCCTCCTTCCCCTGATCATCATAGGCGCTGGTATACCGATGGTAAACCGCCTTTACCGGCAAGGAGGGCTGAGTCACCAGCTTCAGCTTTTCTCCTACCAGGATTTCCCGATGAAACAGCAAGGATATCTTCGACAGCAGGAAAGCCGTATTCGTGGATTGATAGTAGGCGGCGTCTAATCCGAATATGTCGCAGTGCTCTGTGCTGATCTGCTGTACCTGCTTTAACAGGGCGGCGGCTGTCATCCGGTTTTTCACGTCACATTCATACTGATATACGGTAATCTCTTTTTCATAGCTCTTTTCATACATAGCAATGATTCCCTCTCTTATGCCTGTGCAGATTTTCAGACCGTTCTCACGTCCTTCAGACTACAAAGCTTATGACAACAGAGAATCGGTTTTTCTGATTCTATATAGCTTTATTATAACGGTTCCCGGTTCTTCTGCCAATGATAGTTCCCGGCTTTTGTGAAAAGTCCTAAAATTTTTTCTGAAATTTTGGCGATTGTTTTCCCCTTTCCTTCGACAAAACATTATGAATTTTTTATGAATTATGATATAATTTTCAAGATAAAATCAATAGGGGGTATCTCTTTGGAACGTAGAAAAATCATACAAGTGGATGAAAAGGTCCCGGTTTCTATGCTGATTCCGCTGAGTGTTCAGCACATGTTCGCCATGTTCGGCGCATCCATCCTGGTTCCTACTTTATTCGGCATTGATCCCGCCATTGTTCTTTTAATGAATGGTATCGGCACAATTTTATTCATTATCATCACTAAGGGGAAGGCTCCTGCTTATTTGGGTTCCAGCTTCGCCTTTTTAGGCGCCGGCAGCCTGGTAATCGCGAACTTTGGCTATCAATACGCCTTAGGCGGCTTTGTGGTTACCGGCGCCTGCGGATGCCTGTTAGCTTTCGTCATTTATAAGTTCGGCACCAACTGGATCGACGTAGTGCTTCCTCCGGCGGCCATGGGCTCCGTAGTAGCTCTGATCGGTTTAGAACTTGCTGGAAATGCCGCGAGCACCGCTGGACTTCTCCCGGAGGAAGGCGCTTCCATTGATTCCTCCACAATTATTGTGTTTTTGGTCACCATCGGGGTCGCTGTGTTCGGCTCTGTACTGTTTAAAAAATTCTTGTCCGTTATTCCAATCCTGATCGCTATTATCGCCGGATACATCGCCGCCGTTTGCTGCGGTACGGTCGACTTTCAAGCCGTAATCGATACTCCCTTCTTCTCTCTTCCAAATTTCCAGCTTCCCAAATTCGACATCAACGCTATTTTAATTATTCTGCCTGCTCTGCTGGTCATTACCAGTGAGCACATCGGCCATCAGCTGGTAACCAGTAAGGTGGTGGGCAGAGATCTTCTCAAGGACCCCGGCCTGCACCGTTCTATTTTCGCTGACAACTTTTCCAGTATGCTTTCCGGTTTGGTTGGCTCTGTTCCGACAACTACCTACGGCGAAAATATCGGCGTTATGGCGGTTACCAGAGTGTATAGCGTTCAGGTAATCGGCGGCGCCGCTGTCCTTTCTATTCTTTGCTCTTTTATCGGTAAATTCTCCGCTTTGATTCAAACCATGCCTAACGCTGTCATCGGCGGTATCTCTTTCCTGCTGTACGGCATGATTGGAACCTCAGGCCTGCGAATCCTAGTGGATTCCAAGGTAGACTACTCCAAGTCCAAAAACCTGATCCTTACCTCGGTCATCTTTGTCACCGGACTGTCTGGCATTACCTTGAAATTTGGCAGCCTAGAGTTAAAGGGTATGGTTTTAGCCTGCGTAGTAGGTATGATCCTGAGCCTGATTTTTTACGTATGTGAGAAATTCCATCTCACCAACGACGAGGAGCCTGCCCCGGAAGCCTCGGAAAAGGAAGCCGCTTCTAAATAAGGGCCTGCCTTGATTTTCTTTGACTTTTTCCTCACACGATGATAACGAACGGCCCAGCCGGCGCTTTGACCGGCTGGGCCGTTTTTCTATTTTTCCATACAGCGGGGCAAAAAACAGTATTAAAAGAACATGCAAAAAATTTTCAGCGGGCAAACAGGCAGACGCTTTCCTGAAAAGCAATAAAACGGAAACGATCAAAAATAAAATTTTCCTGAATTACACGCATAAAACCAAAACGTCCGGCATTCCCCTAACTCCAGGCGGAAAATTTATCCACACAAAACGATCTCCGTTTTCCCATTTTGATGCGCTTTTTTAACATAGCAAGAGATATATTTATTTCCAGGCTTTCCACACTTCCGGCTGATACCCCACCGTTGCCTGCCTTCCATTGCGTACTACCGGGGTTTTCAACCACCTCGGATTTTCTATCAGCTTTTCAAGCTTATCCTCGTCACGGGCAAGATAGCTGACGATGGCGCTGTCCGGATTTTTTTCGTCTACCAGTTTGTCGATTCCACCAACCGCCTTGACGACGCTTTGGAGCTCTCCCTTACTCATTCCAAATTTTACGGTGTCAATTCTCTGATATTTTACACCCCGTTCCTTGAAATACCGCTCCGCCTTTTTCGTGTCGAAACATTTATTTTTTCCGAATATCTGTATGTTCATAGTTAATTCCTCCTATGCCTTTGCTTGAAAACATCATATCATAGGAAATAAAAAAAGAAAAGGCCGCTTTCTCCCCTGTTGATTTGTTCAAGGGAGATAGGCGTCCTTTTCCGTTATTCTAATGATTTGCCTTTTAATTCTTTTAATAGCGCAGCATGATTTTTTCCGCCAGGCGCCGAAGCTCAGACGAGTCTGACACTTCAGTCCGGTATTGGCTCAATTCTTGCTTTACCCGTTCCGGAAGAGTAGAGAAAAAGTCGTCGTCATCATAGCCTACAACATCGATAATTCCCGGCATATCGCTGCTGCCATAATCATTCTGGTTCAAAAATATCACCCTTGCTTAGTGTGCTACCAGCCGAACCGCATTTACCAGGGAATTTTTGTCCTGACGCAAGACGCGCTTTCATCTGTCTCCACGTGAATGGGTAATTTATAGTTATCTAGTATGATTCCTATGCTTGCCTGATCGGACTAGACGGTACTGATCCGGGACACAGAAAACGGAGCTCTGTGCTGTCTTTCCAGTCCGTCAGCTCTTTTATCCCGGCGTTTTTTCAATTTTCCTAAAACCAGGGCTTCTATAGATCCCCTCGGGTTAGCTTCTCTGCGTAAGTTATCAGGCTTTCATAGGAATTCACGCCGGAAGCCTTACTGGAAATCGCCTCCTGCACATACCCGGGCAGGGAGCGGAAATATTGGTCCGCTTTGGGATCGGATTGAATTAGGCTATATAGGTCATTATACTTCTGCATTGCTGTTCTCCTCTTTGGCATTGAAAAAATGGAGGAAGCATTCCTCCATTTCGGCTTATTTTCTTTCCATCAGCTTTTCAGAAACCGCTCTCAAATCCTCTAAAGAATTGATCTTCTGATTGCTTTGCTTAATATTCTCCTGGACATAGACAGGCAGGGTGGAAAAATAGGTTTCCATTTCTGGTGTGAAATTAAAAATATCTGGCATACTAAATCACCTCCGGCATTAGAGTTTACAGTTTCTCATAAAATATACCGCTCTGCCCCTGAAGCTGTCTTTCTAATTTTCAAGAAATGATCAGTTTTGATTGATTTGATTCACGACAAGGCTAAAAGCCGAAAATTTATCAAATTCATTATCAAATATGGACAACAACAATAAATTACGTTATACTGTTTTTATCAGCCATATGGTATTTTTCGGGGTCTTTTCAAAAAAGCTCCCGTCCATAAAATAATATAAAAAGGAGTCTTAACTATGGCAAACAGAATTGTTCTGAATGAAACCAGCTATCATGGAAAAGGCGCGGTACAGGATATTGTCACCGAAGTGAAAAAACGCTGTTTCAAAAAAGCTCTGGTTGTAACGGATCCTGACCTGATTAAGTTTCATGTTGCGGATAATGTCACTAAGCTTTTAGACGCTAACGGCCTGGCCTATGAGGTGTATGACAAAGTTAAGGCCAATCCTACCGTTAATGTTGTTAAGGGCGGCGTGGAAATGTTCAAGTCTATTGGCGCCGACTATATTATCGCTATTGGCGGCGGCTCCTCCATCGATACCGCCAAGGGCATCGCTATTATCGTCAACAATCCCGAGCATGCCGACGTTAAAAGCCTGGAGGGCGCTGACGTTACCAAAAACAAGTGTGTGCCGATTATCGCGGTTCCCACCACTGCCGGCACTGCTGCGGAGGTCACCATCAACTATGTTATTACCGACGAGGAAAAGCGCCGCAAATTTGTCTGCGCCGACTGTCATGATATTCCCGTCGTTGCCATTATCGATCCAGACATGATGTCTTCCATGCCCAAGGGACTCACCGCTGCTACCGGCATGGATGCTTTAACTCACGCCATCGAGGGCTATATTACCAAGGGCGCTTGGGAGCTGACCGATATGATGCATCTAAAGGCCATTGAAATTATCGCCCGTTCTCTCCGCGCTGCGGTAGAAAATGATCCCAAGGGACGCGAGGATATGGCATTGGGCCAGTATGTGGCCGGCATGGGCTTTTCTAACGTTGGCCTCGGCATCGTACACTCTATGGCGCATCCCCTGGGCGCTTTCTATGACACTCCCCACGGCGTCGCCAACGCTGTCATTCTTCCCTACGTAATGGAATACAACGCTCCTTGCACCGGTGAAAAATACAGAGACATCGCCAAGGCCATGGGCGTACAGGGTACGGAAGCCATGAGCCAGGAGGAATACCGCAAAGCTGCAATCGACGCTGTGAAAAAGCTGTCTGAGGATGTGGGAATTCCCAAGACTCTCCATGAAATCGGCGTAAAGGAAGAAGACCTAAAGGCCCTGTCCGAGTTTGCCTTCATCGACGCCTGCACTCCCGGCAACCCAAGGGACACCAGTCCGGAAGAAATTTGCGAACTGTATAAAAAGATTTATTAATCTGGAAAGCCTGAAAAATAAAAAGCCTATCCGTGTAAGGATAGGCTTTTCTTATTTAACTAATTTCGAAATCGTTAGATATACCTTACTTTTCTTCTCTACATTCCTTTTCCAAAATACTGCTTATACATTTCAGTTCCTGAACCAGCTCCTCATATTCGATCTCATTTCCTTTCGCTAGAAGCTCACTGGCGCGCAAAGCTTCCCGGCGGAGATCCTGTGACGGAGCCGCTATTCCCTCCGCCACAAGCACCTGGCGCCGCAGGCTCTGATAAGCGCTCATAAACATATGCTCCCTCTCCAGTTCCCGGAAAAAATCGATGCATCTCCACTTGCTGTTATGCTCTGTCAGCACCGCTTTCAACGCTACCGGCGGAACTCCTTTTCTTTGAAATTGCTTCAGCATCCGGTCCATGCTTTGCCGGGTAAAGCCTTTCATGACAAGAACCTCCTGGTCAAAGCCTTCTTCCGCCAGCGGAGAATCGTTTTTAGAAAATCCGGGCAAGCCCAGACAATAGCCTAAGGTCTCTCCCAGCTGCTCCTCTTTGATCTCTTTCACTTGAACGGAAATTTCTCCCAGTGCCTGGGTAATTTCTTGTCCCCTCTGAGAATTCAAGCCGATATGATATAAATACACTGTTTCCTGAGAAATAAGTCTTGCTTTCATAAAAATTCTCCTTATTGCCAGCCGTCTTTTTGTAATCGCTATGTAACACTATGAAAACGCAACGAAAACGCAAAAACAATAATTTATAGGGTATTTTACATCAATTTTGTCCGGTGGTCAACATTTTAAAAATATGAGACAATTTTATTACAAATCATTCAAGTTAACCGTTAAAAATAGTTAAAATAGCAATAATTTTTCGGAGGATGTTTTGGTAAACCAGCCGCGTGTGCGGTTTTTGGATTTCATATTTTTCAGGAGGGAAAAGAATGAACGCAAACAAGAAAGTAAAATCTGTTCTTGCGGCTTTGCTTGCTGGTATGATGGTTTTCGCGTCGGCTTGTAATCAGGGAACCACCAACAGCTCTGAGCCCGCAGGAGATTCTTCCGCGGCGGGAGAATCTGGTCAGCAGGAATCCTCTGAGGGGACTTCCGAAAAGAGCCACATTCTCTTTTGGGATATGGCCTGGGGCGGCCCGGACACCTATGTTCCCGCTATGGAAGAAGTGCTCTCTGCCGTTAACAGCGAATTTGCCGACCAGTTGGATGGGGAAATCGAATATGTGAACCTGCCTTGGGATAACTTCTATCAGGTTCATCTGACCGCTGTCAACAGCGGCACCGCCCCTGATATTTTCGCCGCTGGTTACGGCACCGCTGAAACCTTTGCCCGTATGGGAGAAATTTACTACATGGACAATCTGGACGCTGATGAGGAATTCGCTTCTAAATTCAGCGAGGCTATTTGGGAATCCAGAAGGTATGAAGGCAAGCTGGTTCAGCTGCCTTACATGGTAGGCATCGATATGCTGTACTACCGCACCGACATGTTTGCCGAGGTTGGCTACACCGAGTCTCCCAAAACCTGGGATGAATTTATGGACGCTCTGAGAAAGGTAAAGGAGAAATTCAACATTGATCCCTTTATCTTCGAGCTTTCCGGCGGCCAGGCGAACCATTTGGCTTTGATGTCCCTGATTAACAACGGCACCGGCGCCTGCAAATATGACGCTGAAAACAATGTGGTTTCCGCTATGTCTGATGAAAGCGCCTTGCACATGTATGATTACTGGATTCAGATGTATCAGGAAGGCTTGGTACCGAAGAGCCTCTCCAGCTACAAGAGAACCGACTTGACTAAGATTTATCTGGATGGGCAGGCCGCCGTTATCATTCACGATATGGCTCAGGATCTGGCGGCCGATCCCGAGATTGCCGCTGTTACCGGTGTCATGGATGTTCTCACCGGACCTGATACAGATGAAAAGCGTGCTTGTACCTTTATTAACGGTATCGGCGTATTCGCTCAGAGCAAAAATCCCCAGCTGGCCGAGCAGATTTGCAAAAGCATAGTGGTAAACAGCCAGCCCATTTTCACCAACGCAGAGTGCGGCGAATGGCCCACCTATGAGGGCATTTCTGTCAGCGAAGACTTCGCTTTTGCGAAGGAAGGCTCCAAGATCCTGGATTACATGACTCCCGCCACCTACCCTCTTTCCGAGGTATACGACGGCTGGAGCGTAATCGACGGCGAAGCTTTACTGGGCAAGGTTGCTCAAATGGCTTTCACCGGTGCTTCTAGTGATCCCGCTGAAATCGGCGCCTACGGCGACGAGTTGGTACAGGATGCTATTGCTTCTCAGCAAAATCAATAATTACTATTGACTCCATCATAATATTCCTTGAGGCTGCGCCCCTTTGGATCGCCTGTCGGCTTTCCAAGGGGGCGTTTCCATTTTCTCCAGCTTTATAAAATCTTTTCAGCCCTTATCCGCTTTTTCCTTTTGTTATATCAAGGAAAATTCAATCTGTATTCACGGATATTTCTTATTTGCAGGCTACAATAAATATAAAGAGAAATGGCAGAAAGGAGCTGTTGAAAATGTCGTCTCCGTTGTATTTAGTAACTGGGGCCATGGGCCATTTAGGAAATATTGTTATTGGAAAGCTGCGCCAGCAAGGAGCCCAGGTGCGGGGGCTTGCCTTGCCGGCAGACCATTCTGTTCCCTGTTTTGATCCGGGCGTAGAGATCGTCCGGGGAGATGTGCGGGATCTGGAAAGCCTGGTTCCCTTCTTTGCTCACAAAATTGACCAGGAGCTTGTAGTCATTCACACCGCAGGAATCGTTTCTATTTCCTCTAAATACCAGCAGCGCCTGTACGATGTAAACGTTCAAGGGACTAAAAATATCTTGAAGCTATGCGTTCTAAACCACGTCAAAAAGCTGGTTCATGTCAGCTCTGTCCATGCTATTCCTGAGCTGGAAAAGGGTAAGGTCATCACAGAGGTCTCTTCCTTTCAGCCCGAGGAGGTCCATGGTCCTTATGCCAAGACAAAATCAGAAGCCTCTCAGGCGGTGCTGGATGCGGTAACCCAGTACGGCTTGAACGCCTCTATTGTCCATCCCTCTGGGATATTAGGGCCGGGCGACTTTGGCCGGGGCCATCTGACCCAGCTGGTGATCGACTATCTGAACGGCCGGCTCACCGCCTGCGTGAAGGGCGGCTATGATTTTGTGGACGTGCGGGATGTAGCCGACGGTATCCTTTCCTGCGTGGAAAACGGCCAGCCCGGCGAGTGCTATATTCTTTCCAATCAATACTTCCCGGTAAAAGAGATTCTTGATACCTTACATGACATTACGGGAAAGAAAAAGCTGAAAACCGTTCTTCCCCTTTGGTTCGCCAAGGCAACCGCGCCTTTATCTGAGATATATTATAAAATACTAAAGCAGCCGCCGCTGTATACCTCCTATTCCCTATATACTCTGGAAAGCAACGCTGCCTTTTCTCACGCCAAAGCAACCCGTGAACTGAATTATCAGCCCCGCCCAATCAAAGAAACCTTGTGTGATACAGCCCGTTGGCTGCAAGAGCATCAGCGGATCAAAAATAAGCTCTCTTTACAGTGGAACCCCTAAAAATCAGGGGTTCCATTTTTTTGCAAAAAACTATTGACAAATACTCCGGAAGGCTGTATTATTGTTCTAGTGTATTAATTACGTAATACAATAACACAATTATGCAAAAGGAGAAAGGTATATGGATACAGTTTTAAAAACGACTGAACTTACCAAAGTGTTTTCCGGTAAAAAGGCAGTAGACCACGTTTCCATGACCGTGAACCGCGGTGACATTTATGGATTTATCGGTAAAAATGGCGCTGGCAAAACAACTTTGATTCGTATGGCTGTGGGGCTCGCAGCTCCCAGCGGCGGGAGCATAGAGCTTTTCGGCAGCAAGGACTTGACGCAGATGAGGAAAAAGGTCGGTACGGTAATTGAATATCCCGCGGTGATCCCTCATATGACGGCGAGACAAAACCTAGTTGCCCAATGCAAGCTGCAAGGCGTCAAGGATCTTTCAGTAATCGACCGGATTTTAAGCACCGTTGGACTGGAAAGCACAGGCAAGAAAAAAGCGAAGAACTTTTCTCTAGGCATGAAGCAGCGCTTAGCGATCGCGATCGCTTTGATCGGGGAGCCCGACTTTCTATTTTTAGATGAACCGACCAACGGTTTGGACCCTACCGGCATTAAGGAAATCCGTGAGCTGATCCAGAAGCTGAACCATGAGCACGGCATTACCGTTTTGATTTCCAGCCATATTCTGGGCGAGCTTTCTAAGCTGGCCACCCGGTATGGCATCATCGACAAAGGCGTGATGATCGACGAATTCACCGCTGAAGATCTGGAAGCCAGATGCAAATCCAGTCTGATGATCCAGGTAGACCGGATCCCGGAAGCCTGTTCCATTTTAGAAAACGTGGTGGGAACGAAAAATTATACCGTAAATCCGGATGGCACCATTTCCCTTTTTGACCATTTGGATGAAGCCGGCCTGATCAACACGATTCTTGCAAAGCATGATATCATCGTCAATTCTATCTCTATGTCCAATGCGGACTTGGAAAATTATTTTATTCAAGTAACTGGAGGGGACCGCTAATGTCAGGGTTGTTAAAGTCAGATTTCTATAAGCTTTCCAAAATGAAATCCTTTCCCATCTGCTTATTGATCGTTGTAGCGCTTACTGTGGGCTCCGTTTTTATTCAGGATTATTCCGCTCAATTCTTGGGTGAAGGTATTGTTTATAATGGTTCCAATCAGCTGCTGAGCACCTTTGCAGGCGACTGCAAAATTTTTATCGCTATTGTAGTTTCTATTTTTGCGGCTTCTGAGTTTGGCTTTGGAACGATCAAAAATATAGCCTCACGGGGCTTCAGCCGCATCAGCATCTATTTTTCCAAGCTGATTGTTTCCTGCTTCATCGCTCTGATGATCCAGCTGGTATACAGCATTGCCTATACCAGTACCGCCACAATTTTATGGGGGTTTGGAGAAGTATCCGCCAGCTACTGGCCGGAAACCCTAAAAATCGTCGGTCTGGAATTTCTTTTAACCTTCGCTTACACCGCCGTGTTTGTGATGGTCGCCATGCTGATCCGTCAATCCGGAGGTGCCATCGCCATCAATCTTTGTATTACGATGCAATTTATTTACCTCTTTGTCAGTCTGGCGCAAATGGCTCTCCATGAGTTTTTCAATCTGGAAGCAGCTCTTTCCGATTATCTTCTCTCTACCAACGCAGCCTATTTGGTAAACGGCCAGGTAACCAATGAAATGATGACCCGCTCCCTGGCTGTTGGGATCATCTATTTTATAGCCTTCACCGTGCTGGGACTCTGGTCTTTCCAGAAACGCGACATCAAATAATCTAATTTAACCCACTCCTTCCTAAAAAATAGAGTAACAAAAAGCCAAAGAACCGGCTCAGGACAGCGCCTTCCCGAAAACGGGCAAGGTCTTTCCCAAGCCGGTTCTTTGGTTTTCTTCTATGCAAAAATCCGATCAAAAAACGGCTGTCCGGAAATTTGGACAGCCGTTTTTGGCTCTCAGAAATAAAACAGAGCTGCTGCTTTGATGTCTCTTACAGTATCTCCAGCTTTTTGAGAATCGCTTCCGCCGCCGCACACGCTGGGCAGTCGCAGTACCGGGCGCCATTCGCCTTAATCTCCTCCGCGTGGCTCACAATTCCTTTCGCTGCAGCTTCCCCAAAATACTGTATTCCAGCCTCGGAGCCAGCAAAGCCAATTAATTGATCGATCGGCATGATATCCGCTTTCAGCTCATTCAGATACCGTTCGGTTTCGGCCGCTTCCTGTTCCGTTCCAATGGCTTCCAGCCAAGCTTTGGCCGCCGCTTTTCCCTCCGCGCAGCAGGTTTGCGACTGAAGCAGCTCCTGTGTTTTTCCTTTTACAAACTCTAATTTTTCTTTTTCCATAACACATTTCTTCTCCTTTCATTCATAGCTTCTTATACGGCTCATTACAAAAGCCATTCACCCATATTCAAATATACTGTATCCGCACACTTTTGTCAATCGCAATAGGTAGGATGAAGCATGTATACACCGGCAATTAATATAAATAATAAGAAAGCAGATCCAAAAGCAATTTACCATGCCAGGCAGTGGCGTTTACTCTCCAAATATACTTTTCCGCCCGTTCAAAACGGCCTGACGAACAGTTAATAAGTTATTTTTACATTAATTACTTTAATTTGTCCACTTTTCAAAACAGGAAAGCTATCTTATAATAAAGAACAGATATCATAGGCATTGAGATTTTTTCTGCGCTAGTGCCGCGATGTCACCCAACGCTCTATAAAAAACACTAATAAAAATGAAGGAGGCCTGACCTATGCCAGCCTGGCTGGACAATGCGATCTTTTACGAAATCTATCCCCAAAGCTTTCAGGACACCAATGCCGATGGGATCGGTGATCTGAGAGGAATTATCAACCGTCTGGATTATATCCGGGACTTGGGCTGCAACGCTATATGGCTTAACCCTTGCTTTGATTCTCCTTTCACCGACGCCGGATACGATGTGGCCGATTACAAAAAGGTAGCTCCCCGCTATGGTACCAACGAGGATTTGAAGGAGCTGTTCCGCGAAGCTCACAGCCGAGGGCTCCGCGTAATCTTAGACCTAGTGCCTGGGCATACCTCCGTGCAGCATCCCTGGTTTTTGGAATCAATGAAGTCCCAGCCCAATGAATTTTCTAACCGCTATGTATGGAACGACGATATCTGGGATACCTTTGAGGGAGTTCAGAATATTACCGGCTGCATTCGGGGGATTTCTGACCGTAACGGCTGCTGCGCGGTAAATTTTTTCTCCACCCAGCCTGCCCTGAACTACGGCTTTGTTAATCCTTCGAAAAGCTGGCAATGCGCCCCGGATTCCAAAGACGCCTTAGCCACCCGTGAGGCGATAAAAGACGTGATGCGTTTCTGGCTTCAGCTTGGCTGCGATGGTTTTCGGGTAGACATGGCAGGCTCCCTGGTAAAAAACGACGGTGACGGCAAGGAAACAATCAAGCTTTGGCAGGATTTCCGCCGGTTCTTAGACGGGGAATTTCCAGATGCCGCCATCATTTCAGAATGGGGCGACCCCAAAAAATCCCTGGCCGGCGGCTTCCATATGGATTTCCTTCTTCACTTTGGGCCCTCCCACTATCTCGACTTATTCCGCTGCGAGGCTCCTTATTTTTCCAGGAAGAAAAACGGAAGCATTACCCCCTTTGCGGAAGCCTACTGGAAAAACTATCAGCGCACCAACGGAAAGGGGTTAATCTGTATTCCTTCCGGCAATCACGACATGCCCCGAATCTCTCATTATCTTGACATCGAAGAGGAAAAGCTGGTATTCGTCTTTCTGCTGACCATGCCTGGCGCTCCCTTCCTTTATTATGGCGATGAGATAGGAATGCGGTATTTAGAGGGACTGACTTCAGTGGAAGGCGGCTTTGAACGTACCGGCGCCCGTTCTCCCATGCAGTGGGACCACACCGCCAACGCAGGCTTTTCTTCCGCTTCTCCCGAGCAGCTGTATATCCCGATAGACTCCTCCCCCGATAGGCCTACGGTGGAAAACCAATCCCTCCTGCCTGGCTCCTTATATCATGAGATTAAAAAGCTGATTCGCCTTCGCTTGGAAAATGAGCCGTTGCAAAGCAATGCCGCTTTCCGATTCCTAAATGCCCAGGATCATCAGCCGTTAGTGTATTTGAGAACCGGAAAAACAGGTTCCGCCTTGGTGGCCATTAATCCGGCAGATTCCTCTGCCTCCTGCCAAATCGAAGAAACCGGATTTCATAAGGTTCTGTATTCCTATCATGGTGAAGCTGTTCTGGAAAATGGGCGCTTGACCCTCCCTCCTTGCAGCGCAACTATTTTATATAAAAGCATATGACTTAAGTCATATGCTTAACGAATGGTCTTAAGAAATCTTTCCAAATTCAAAGATGAAAGCTCTACGGATTTTTAAGCCCCACAGTGGGAACAAATCTTAAAAATTCTCTTATGCAATGCCAAAAAGGCTCCTGGAAAATCCAGGAGCCTTTTTAGAAAGTTATATTATTATAGCTTAATTCTATGATTGCGATTTGGTTTTCACCTTTAGCGCCCGGGAAGCGTTTAAAATAGCGATAACGGAAACGCCTACATCGGCGAATACCGCTTCCCACATGTTGGCTAAGCCGACCGCGCCCAGCGCTAGACATAATACTTTTACCGCCAACGCGAAAACGATATTTTCCTTTACCAAGCGCAGCGTTTTTTTCGATATCCGAATTGCCTCCGCGATTTTTGAGGGGTGGTCATCCATCAGAACAATATCCGCAGCTTCAATCGCCGCATCCGAGCCTAAACCGCCCATCGCGATACCAATATCCGCCCGGGAAAGCACCGGGGCATCGTTGATTCCGTCGCCCACAAAGGCCAGCTTTCCCTTTCCGCTTTTTTCCTTCAGCAAGCTTTCCACCTGCTGAACCTTATCCCCGGGCAGGAGCTCTGCATGAACCTCGTCCACTCCCAACTGCCGGGCCACTTCCTTGGCAACCTGGGCCTTATCACCAGTGAGCATCACTGTTTTCCGAACCCCTAACGCCTTTAGCTCCTGGACCGCCTGGGCCGCGTCTTCCTTGACCTGATCAGAAATTACGATATGGCCTAGATATTCCGAGCCTGCTGCTACATGGACCACCGTGCCGTGCAGATGACATTCACGCCACTTGGCGCCTGCCAAATCCATCAGCTTTCCATTTCCGGCCCAAATAGTCTGCCCATCCACTAACGCTTTCACGCCGCGGCCCGACATTTCTTCGACATCGGACACACGGGTGGCGTCGATTTCTTTCCCATAAGCTTCCCGGATCGACTTGGATATAGGATGGTCGGAAAACGATTCTGCCATAGCGGCAAGCTCCAGCAGGCGCTTTTCCTCGATTTCTCCAGGATGTACGGCGGAAACCTGGAAAATCCCCTTTGTCAGCGTACCAGTCTTATCAAATACCACCAGTTCTGTTTGTGACAGTGCCTCTAAATAGTTTCCACCCTTCACCAGGATTCCCTTTTTAGAGGCTCCGCCGATTCCACCGAAAAAGCTGAGGGGAATAGAAATGACTAAAGCGCACGGGCAGGAAATGACCAGGAAGATCAACGCTCTGCCGATCCAATCGTTCCAGCCGCCGCCTAAGATCAACGGCGGAATGACTGCCAGCAGCAACGCTCCGATAACCACCACCGGAGTATAATATCGGGCAAATTTGGTAATAAAGTTTTCTGATTTTGCTTTTTTGCTGCTGGAGTTTTCTACCAAATCTAAAATTTTAGCCACAGTCGACTCTCCAAATTCCTTGGTGACCTTTACCCGCAGCAGGCCATTTAAATTGATACAGCCGCTGATGACCTCTTTGCCGGGCTTAATGCCCCTGGGCACGGACTCTCCCGTTAAAGCCGATGTATTTAAAGAGGATATCCCCTCCACTACAACGCCATCCAGAGGGATTTTCTCCCCCGCCTTCACTATAATAATATCGCCGATGTTCACTTCATCCGGGTCTACCTGTTCAAAGCTTCCGTCCGGCTTTTCCAGATTGGCGTAATCCGGGCGGATATCCATCAGCGCTGCGATGGACTGGCGGGAACGTCCCACGGAATAGCTTTGAAACAGCTCGCCTACCTGGTAAAACAGCATAACCGCCACGCCCTCAGGATACTCACCAACGCAGAAGGCGCCGATTGTGGCGATGGACATCAAAAAGTTTTCATCGAACACCTGGCCATGGGAAATATTGCGGACAGCCTTCCACAAAACGTCCCAGCCAATCACAAAATAGGGGATTAAATACACTCCCAGCTTCCAAATTCCCTCCACGGGAATGAAAAACGCTCCTGCGAACAGTGCCCCGCTGATCAGGATACGAACCAGCGTTTTCTTTTGTTTCCGGCTCATAAGCTCATCTCCACGGTTACAATTTGATCGTGCAGTCCGGTTCTACCTTTCTGCACACAGATACAACCTCTTTCATGACTTCGTCAAAGCGTCCTTCTTCCGCCTCAATGGTCATCTTCTGCATAATAAAGCTGACGCTGGCAGCTTGAACACCGTCGATTTTTTTGATCGCATTCTCCATTTTGGCCGCGCAGCTCGCACAATCCAAATCTACTAATTGAAACTTTTTCTTCATATCTTTCCCCACTCTTTCTAATAGAATCAGGTTATTCTTCTACGTGCTCTAAGCCTTGGTTGATAATTGTTCTCACATGAGCATCCGCCAAGGAATAAAACACTGTTTTTCCTTCTCTGCGATACTTCACCAGCTTGCTTTGCTTGAGGGAGCGAAGCTGGTGAGAAATAGCGGACTGGGTCATGTTTAAAAGCTGGGCAATATCACAAACGCACATTTCCGATTCGAACAAAGCATATAAGATTTTAATCCGGGTGGAATCCCCAAAAATCTTAAACAGCTCAGCCAGATCATATAAAATTTCCTCATCCGGCATCTGCTCGTTTACTTTATGGACAATATCTTCATGGACATGCATATACTCGCATTTTTCAAGCGGTTCTTCCATTTTCGTTCATCCTTTCGTTATATCATATGAACCATTGTTCATATATTATTATATTCATATTTTCTCTATTGTCAACAGTTCCTCGGAAAATATAACTTGAATAATGGGATTTCGGCATTTTAGTCAGAAATCCAGATTTATTTTTTATAGTATATATCGAAGCTAGCTTTTGGTTCCGCTGTTAGGCCGCCGCAAATAAAAATTCCCCCGCTATAGTTTCATATAGCGGAGGAATATACATACTTATTCTGCAATCTGGCAGGTATCCCGAACCGTTCCATCAAAATCCTTCCAAATAAAAGCGCCGTTCTCCAATAGCAGATACCCATGATAGCTGTTTTCTTTTGGAATAGAAACCGAACCTGGATTCAAATAAACATAGGTTTTATGCTTTACCCGCTTTGGAACATGAGTGTGACCATGAAGAAGGATATCCCCCTCCTGGAGCGGCGGCAGGTTCTCCTCATTAAAATGATGGCCGTGGGTGGCAAAAATTATCTTCTCCCCCACTGTCAGGATAGCATAATCGGCAAGAATCGGAAAGTCAAGCACCATCTGGTCTACTTCCGTGTCACAGTTTCCCCGTACGCACAGGATATGACTCTGTATTCCATTTAACAGTTCAATAACCCTTTTGGGATTGTAATCCCTGGGCAGGTCATTTCTGGGGCCGTGGTATAAAATATCCCCCAGCAATAAAAGCCGGTCCGCTTTTTCATCATAAAAAGCTTCTAGCATTTTCCTGCAATAATATTCGGAGCCGTGAATATCAGAGGCTATCATCCATTTCATTTATTTTCCTCATTTCTGTCGATTTAGTGGATCTATTCTAGGCGCTTTCCCGTCACATACGTTTGGATACTCGCTGCCCGGTCAGCCTTTCATAGTGTATCTTTAAAATATTGGGTAGAACGCTTTTCTATGTCATCGAGTCTGACTTAGGCCGCGACGGCTGCTTTTCATGGATTCGTAGCTGGTTTCCAGCCAGACAAACAACTCTTGCATTCCGTCTTCGTTCATAGAGAATTCCGCTTCTGAAGGAATCTCATTTTTTTCTTTACAATAGGAATAGCAATAGGGCCCATGCCATACAGATCCTTTTACTTTATCTTCTATCGGTTCCAGGCGGTAGCGGAATTCGTCTTCCAAGGGCCGGCAATCTGGAAATTCTATGCTTCCAGTCCAAATCCCACTGTTCTGAAAAAAATCTATTCGCGGCACTAAATCTTCTCGTTTCAAAATTGTCATCCTTTTCTATTTGTCCAATGGTAAAGATATCTATCTTATTTTAGCACGCTGCGACTAATTCCTCAACTATTGATTCTATTGCCGGTTCGCAGACGCTGCTGTATTATAGTTATTAGCTATAAATGATTATTGAATATAAGTATTTGCTATTTTCCCTTAAGGAGATTACAATTAGTTTAGAGCCGTATCCTTCCTTATTAGAGCATGTGTATACAGAAAAAACATAGGCCCTGTGAAAAAGCCAGCTGCCCGGAGTTGTGATAATTTTTCTGTCGGGAAAATATATTATTAGGAAAAAGGAGAATGCATAAGATGATTTACAAGAATTTTCAAAACCATAAGCTTTCTGCCCTAGGATTAGGAGCCATGCGTTTACCGGTGATTGGAGGCGATGACTCAAAAATTGACGAGACGGCGGCTGAAAAAATGGTGGACTATGCGATGGAGCATGGCATCAATTATTATGATACCGCATGGGGATATCATGGCGGTCAATCTGAGCTTGTAATCGGCCGGGCACTGAATCGGTATCCCAGGGAAAGCTACTATTTGGCGACTAAGTTTCCTGGCTATGATCTTTCTAATATGGATAAAGTAGAGGAAATTTTTGAAAAGCAGCTAAAAAAGTGCGGTGTAGAATACTTTGACTTTTATCTGTTTCACAATGTTTGTGAAATGAATATTGACGCTTACCTAGATGATAAGTATGGGATTTACCGTTATTTAATGAAGCAAAAAAGAGCTGGGCGGATCCGGCATCTTGGATTTTCGGCTCATGGAAGCTATGATGTCATGAAACGTTTTCTGGAGGCATATGGGGAAGGAATGGAATTCTGCCAAATCCAGTTAAACTATCTTGACTGGAATTTTCAGGACGCCAAGGGGAAGCTAGAATTGCTGGCTGAGCATCAGCTGCCGGTTTGGGTCATGGAGCCATTACGCGGGGGAAAACTAGCTGAATTATCCGAGGAGGATGCAGAATTACTCAAAAATCTGCGGCCGGATGAATCCGTTCCCGCTTGGGCTTTCCGCTTTCTTCAGTCCATTCCCGGTGTAACCATGGTGCTTTCCGGCATGTCAAACAGTGAACAGCTGAGGGAAAACATCCAGACGTTTGAAGAGGAAAAGCCCTTAAATTCGAAAGAAATGGAAAAACTGCTTAAAATCGCGAATAATATGGTGGAAAAAATTGCGCTGCCATGTACCGCATGTCGATATTGTGTGAGCCACTGTCCTCAGGGTTTGGATATTCCCGCTTTGCTGGCATTGTATAATGAGCACTGTGTCACGGACGGAGGTTTTATCGCGCCAATGGCCCTATCCGCCATTCCGGAGGAAAAACGGCCGGGCGCTTGTATTGGATGCCGCAGCTGTGAAGCCGTCTGTCCTCAGCAAATTAAAGTCTCAGAGGCAATGGCCGATTTTGTTAGGAAATTAGGCTAACGATTCCTGAGAAAGAGTGGAAAAGCCCCAGCGGCTTTCCACTCTTTTTCTATCTTCCACGGTAAAAGGACTAGCAAGGGAAGAAGAATGAACCATGGGAATGTTGTTAATGCTGATAAAAAGCTATCATTTAAGGCAAACCGAATATCCATAAGTAAGATTATTTAATATCATCCGGTGGCTTCAGGCCTAAATCTCATACATCGTAACGGAACCTTCTGGGAGAACTGGCTTCCATCAGCGTTTTTACGATAGGCTAACGGTATCCAAAATAATTCTTTATTGCCGAGACCTCTTGCGTACAGCCAAACCTTGCAGTCAAAAACTGGTAATATTCCCCGTGATAAGGATTTGCCGTGATCACATCCAGGATCGCATATAAAATTTTATCCTGGGGGAAGCTGGGATGGCGAAGATTTTGAAAAATGCTCTCCGACCGCTGATCCAATTCCTGCGCCGGCCACCAAATATCCTGCCCGTTTTGGATCAGCGTCCATACCAGAGTCAAAAACACCCTCCAGTAATCTGTGAACACATGATCCAACAGCGCCTCCACATTTATCTGCTGGTACAAAGCCTGGCGCTGTGCCGGCTTTACATTCGCATTCTTTAAAGCGCTTGTCTCTATCCCATCTCTGACCAGGTTAAACGCTGTCGCCTTTGCGACCCCCTTTAACGCTCCCGAAAGCCCAAAGCCGCCGCCTACCAGATTAGGCACAAAGCCCATAATTCCAGAAATAGCCTTTTGATTATTTTCCAGCGTCAGGTTAAAGCTGTCAATCATACTGTTATAGTCGTCAATGGCAAGGTGGAAATCTTCTTTATGCTGCTGCCAAAAGGCTTCGTAAGTTACAGTCCAAATCCCCTGGGAAATCAGCAGATCCACCGCCTTCTTCACAAGAGGCTCCAGCTTGGAATCATAGATCCTCATAAAAAATTCAATAAAGGAATCAAAATCATGGATATTAGCGTGATACGCGGTCTCAGCCTGATCGGTATAATCCAGCGCTAAGTCCCGGAACATCAGCCTGTAGGTATTAAAAATATCCATCTCCGCTGGCACCCGCAGAATTTGTCCAAACAACGGAAATTCCCTCGCACAGCCTTTCATATTCTCCATATTCATTCCCCCACATAAATAGCATCAAGATAACTTTATCATAAATGAACTTTATGATCCAAATCAAGCTTAAGCACTGTTTTTTACAGCTGGAAAGTAAAAAGCCAATTTGCCGCCTCGATAAAGCCCTCCTGCACCCTGTGCGTCCATGATGTAAAAAAGAAGCGTTTTACCGCTTCTCCCGTTTATCTCTAATGATGAGGCTGCCGATTCGTTCAGCGCATACACAAATCCGATATTCCGGCAAAAATGGAATTAGCTTCAGTTCGGCTCCATTCACAGAGCTTAGTAAGCCCTGTGAATCCACTACGCTAAAAGCGGAAAAGCCGTCAGTAATCCCTTCGCCGGTAAATTTCACATAGCTTTCCTTTGCCGTCCAGAGGGAAAAGAAATCAGAAAACCCGGTTTCCTGCAAATACCGGTATTCCTCCGGATGGAAAAAACGCTTTGCTACCGAACAGACGCCCTTTTCCCTTATCAGTTGGATATCAAGCCCCACCGGCTCCTTGGATAAGGCGCAGCCCCATAGCTCTCCGCTATGGGAAATAGAGAGCTCCACCGCCCGGCTTTCCAAGTAAGGCTTGCCGCCGGATTCGTATAGAAGCTTGACTTGGGAATCTTCCGTCTTGTACGTCCGGCTGTAATCCTCAACCGCTTCTTCGATACGGCTCTGCACCGTTCTTTCATCCCTGACATGAAACAGGGAAACCACGACTTCGCTCATATCCCACCGCCAATCATTTCTTAGGCAAATCGATTCCTTTATCCTCCATATATTTAATCACATCTTTCACCTGATGCATCTTCCACACATCCCGGGTAGGAATGGTCACGTCAAAATATTCCTCGAAAGCGCATACAATATTCATAACGTCAAAGGAGTTCAATTCCAGATCCTTTACAAAATCCGTATCGTCGGTGATATTACTCTTGCCGGTGACGTTATAGATGATCTCCTGGATCAATTTCAGCATGGACAATCACTTCCTTTTGTCTAAGCGCTCCGGTCATAACTCCCGCCGCTTTATTTTCTGCGAGGAGGTTTTGGAAAACTCGTTTTCTCTTAAATTCACCAGCTGTATCTGTTTATAGGATGGGTAATGGCCGTTGATGCTCTCAATCTCCTTTTGCAGGGTATTGAGAATTTCATAAGAGGTCATTCCTCCCGCTTCTTTCGGGTCCGGATACACTGTCACCGCGATTTTTACATCGTCCGCGGACTGGCCTGTGGTAGCTCCATACGCCATAACCTCCTTTACCAGAGGAAGCCTGGCGATCCGCGACTCGATCTCCTCCGGAGACACCTTCTTTCCGTTTTTCAAAACGATCAGGTTCTTTTTTCTGCCAGTGATGTAAAGAAAGCCCCGCTTATCCAGATAGCCTAAATCCCCGGTGTGAAACCATCCGTCCCCCATCGCCTCCCGGGTCATTTCTTCATCCTTATAATACCCCAGCATCACATTTTCTCCCCGCACCAGGATTTCCCCTTCCTGGAACCGAAGCTCCACGCCGGGCACAACAACCCCCACGCTCTCCGGCTGGTTCATCTGATTCCGGTTGACACTGATAAGCGGAGAACACTCGGTAATACCATAGCCCTGAAGGGTTTGGATTCCAAACCTCTTTAGCTCCAGAGAGATCTCCGGCAAAAGATGTGCTCCCCCACTGATGATGATTTGCATTTCCGGGAAAATTTCATTTTTCAGATTTTCCAGCTTTTCCGAAACAGAAGCCTCTGGCTCCCTCCGCAAAAATCTCCGCCTTGCTTTATGGTTCAGCTCTTCTTCCAGCCCTCTTTCCTGTGAGGCGGCAGCCAGCCTGCGGTGAACCATTTCGACGATCAAGGGCACCGTCATCATCGTATCCGGCTGAAACAGGCGCAGGTCCCGCATCATGGTTTTCAGGCTGCCGTTAATACACAGATGCGTTCCCACAATCAAGGGGCCTAACACAGAGCAGGTCAGGCCATAGGTATGGTAAAAGGGCAGAGACGCAAACAGCCTTTCCCCGGTGGCTACCATGGCCACAGAGCTGCTGGCGTTATGCAGCACGCCTTTTCGCGACAGCATGACCGGCTTTGACGCACTGGTGGTTCCTGAAGTAAAAGCGATAACCGCCAGGTTTTCCTCGGCCGGCAAGGTATCGAAAAAATGGTCATGCTCTTTCAGCAGGCAGCGGCCTTCCTCTAACAGGCTTGTAAAAGGAATGCCATATTCGCCGCCAGAGGCCACCAGGGGAAGCTTTGGCATGTCAGCTTCCTGAGCGAACAGTTCCGCCGCGGAGGCCGACGCAAAGGCCACTTGAGAATCGGCGGTTTCCAGCATTTGGGCAATGGTTTCCACGCTTTGCTCAATGTCCACCAAAACCACAGGACAGTTCAAAACCGCTGACGCGAAAAAAGCCACCACCCACTGGTAACTGTTTTCTCCCGCCAGAGCCACATGCCAGCCTTGCCAGCCTTTCTCCCGCATCGCCGCCGCCAAAGCATACACATCCTCCGTAAGCTGCCGGTAGCTTCTTGTTACCGCTTCTTTTTCACTGGTATAGGTTGTAATCGCCGGTTTATCTCCATACTTGTCAATTCCCCGCAAAAAGCTTAGAAAATCTTCATAGAAATCTACCGGATTCAGCGGATACTGGTTCATGCTTTTTACTCCCTTTTTATCTGTGTTCCAGGTCCAGCGCCGTTTCTTCAAAGGTCCAGGCGATTTCCTCACGAATCGCCTCGTAATCCTTAAGAATCTCAATAAACGCTTCCGCAATCTTCTGATCGAACTGGGTTCCTTTTCCTTGCTCTAATTGGCTGACCGCCTGCTCCAGCGTCAAATTTTCCCGATAGCGGCGGTGAGAGGTCATAGCGTCAAAGGCGTCGGCTACGGAAATTATTTTAGCTTCCTCTGGAATTTGGTCTCCAGTGATTCCATTTGGATACCCTCTGCCGTCGATTCTCTCATGATGGCACAGCACGATCGGCGCGATCTCCTGGTACGAGGAAATCGCGGACAGTATATGATAGCCTAAACCGGGATGGCGCTTGATGATTTCATATTCTTCCCGAGTCAGGGATGCGTTTTTCAAAAGCACGGAATCGGGCACAGCGATTTTTCCAATATCATGAAACAGGCCCGCCACCCGAATCCGATTGATAAATCTCTCGTCCTTACCCATTTTTTCAGCGATCCGGCAGGCATAATAGGATACCCGGTCGGAATGGCCTCTGGTATAAAGGTCTCTGGCATCCACCATGGTGCGAACGGTTTTCGTCATTTCCTCGTAGCTTACTTCCAGCTTTTCGTAAGCCTTTTGCAGCTGGATATGGAGCATTAGATTGCTGACGGTGGACGTCACCTGACGCAGATAAATTTCCAACAGGCGGACGGTATCAAAATAATGCTGATGGGAAATCCTGGCGCCGAATATGCCAAACGGCTTCTGGTTCTCATCCAATAAGGGAAATACCCGGCAAGGCTCGTTTTCAGCTTCCTCAAAAATTGGGAATTCTGTCTCATGCCTTTCCATCAGATAGTTCCGCACCCGGTCGGCCGCTTCCCCGTAGGCCCCGATCCCCAGATAATAGTCCGCCGGCATCTGAACCGCACCGGCTATTTCCCCGCCGCCGTCCTGGAAGAAATGCCTCCGCACATATAAAAAGGCGTTTTCAAACCCAAAAATCCGGTTCATTTGGCTCATAACGCTCTCTAAAAGAGCGTCTATGGTGGTCAGGCGGTAAAGCTGGGGACTGTCCGCCACAATTTGGCTCAGCTTATCCCGGTAGCTCCGGATGGTACGCATTTGCCGGATAGATTTTACACAGGACTCTACCAGAAGCTCCAGCTGATCGAACCTGTCGCTTTTCTCATAATAGCCCTGAATATCTAATTCCCTTATCGTTTTGATTGGGGGCGCCAGGCTCTTATGGCCTGTCAGCAAAATAATATACAGATCTGTGTTAAATTCACGGATAGCTTTGACTACCTCGTCGCCGCAGATCGGACTCATCAAAAAGTCCAGCAGCAAAATATCATAATGATGATTCCGAATCCGCTCCACAGCCTTATTCGGGTCATTTTCAATGTCCACATGGTAGCCGGATGACTGAAAATAGGACTGCAAGGTTATGGTCATGATCTCATCGTCATCCAACGCCAAAATGGAGATTTCCGTCTGCTTGGCCGCAACTCTGTTTTTTCTCATTCGGCATCCCCCCTTTTCTGAAACTCCGCAAAGCTGACATATTGCAGAGGAATCGCAATCCCAAAAATCGCGCCGCCCTCTGGATTATCTTCCATCCACATTCTCCCGTTAAATTTGGCCTTGATCACCGAATTGGAAATATAGATTCCCAACCCATTCCCCATGGCCCCTTTACTGGTAATCATCTGCTTAAACAATTTTTTCTTCACATCCTCCGGCACACCGGCGCCGGTATCCTTTACCTTGATCAAAAACTCTTCACCGGTTTTCTCAAGCAAAATGGAAATTACGCCTCCGCCCATACCTTTTTCCGCGTCCACAGCGTTGGTCACCAGGTTATTCACTACCTGCACCATGCTGTTGATATCCCCTTGAAGGATCACATCTTGAGAAATCGAATTCTTGATCTCCAATTTACATCCGCTGCCTACCAGCTCATGGCGCAGCAGCAGCGCTACCCGCTTCATCGCGTCGCTTACGGCGAACGCCTCGGTTTCTGACCGGCTCATATTCACCGCCTGACCTTTGACCGCCGTGATAATCTCGGACATATACGAGCAGGCTTCCCTTACCTTATTGACCCATTCGTCAATTTCCTGATAAATTTCACGGTAATCCTCCGGCGTAACCTCCGGATCTCCCAGGCTCCGCTGGCATTCCTCCACCAGATTTTCCACAGCGATCATGCTTCCGGAAACACTCATAATAGGCGTTTTCAGATTGTGGGCGATTCCCCCCACCATTTGCCCCAGAGAGGCCAGCCGCTCCTGTTCCATCAGCTTTGTCTGGCTGTCCTGAAGGCGCTGCATACTTTCCTTGACCTTAGTAACATCCTTAAAAAAAGCCAGAAAACCGCCAAGCTTGTTTTCCTCCACCAGCAAAGGGGTGATCTCCACCATGAAGTACTTTTTTACCAGCTCCCCATCCTGCCGCAGAAACACAGACTGTTCATAGGAAATGTTAGCCATGGTTTCCCGGCAGGTTTCAATCGAAGAGGTTAGATTGTAAAAGGTTGATTTGGTGTCTGCGTCCTCCACCTGTACGCTGTCCTGCAAAAAGGTATTTTCCTGGATCCCGTACTTTTTGCCGAACACCTCCTGAAACTGCCAGTTAAAATTCACCACCAGGCCGGTATCGCTGATAACAAGGTAACAATCCGACAGCCGATCCAAAACCCTCTGCATGGCCAGCGGCTTAATGTCCAGCATATGGAAGTAAAAAATCGCGAAGCCATGGAGGATAATGGTGGCCGTAAACGCCAAAGGGGTGGCCTCAATGCCCAGACTGCCGATTTTAAAGGTGGCCATCATATTCACTACCAGCGGAATCAGCGCGCCTATGGCAAACAAAAAGCCTTGACGCATATAAAGCTTACTGCTGCTTTTCACAGCGAATCGGATCATGATGGCCACCGCTGAAGCTAAATAGCAGTAGGACACCGCTCCTGACACAAACATCAGGGGGCCGAAGACAATTTTAGAGCTGTCAATATCAAACACCTGATAAATTAAGTGATGGAGCGGGTTAGTCCAAACTAAAATATTTACAATAGCTGGAGGAATCAAAAAAAGCAGATATCTTCCGGGTAGATGATCCAGTCCTTTGACAAATACCAAAGAGATCAAGACCATCCAGGCCGTACCAAAAGGGCCGCCTAAATAGGTGATGGAATCCCATATGAACATCATATCCATATTATTGGGATCAGTAAGCCTGATTCCAATCAGCGCCGCCAGCCAAATCATCAGGCCCGCCGCCAGAATAAAATACAGCTTATGGATCAGCCTGGCGTTTCCCCTGCGCAAGCTAACGATAATAAAGGAAAGAATCGCCGCAATGGCGATGATAAATATAGTTAAGGCTACATCAGAAATCACAGCGTTCCTCTCCCCTCTGCTGCAATAGGCGCCTTTGTTTGATTGGTAAGCTGCATCATAGCATACAGAACACCTAAAATTAAAAATCCGTTAATGCTTTTCAAGGCAGCGGTAAACGCGCAAATACATCGGCGGCTTATGTCATAAATCTATAAAAACGCCCTCAGGAGCACGGCCGCGTTGGGATAGCTCCACACGATCCCATGGCCGGACAGCTCCTGAACAGTGAGCTCGGCCGTAGGATAAATCTTTTGTCCGTGAATCTTTTTTTGATTCCAGGTTTCCACAGAGGAAGCAAGCTCCTGCTCCGCGCCGGCAGAATACTGCTTTAAAAGCTGCTCAAATTGCAGGTCTCCGATGGGCTGCGCCGCATGATTCAAGTTTCGCAGAAGTTCCCGCAATGGAATGGTATTGGGATTAAACAAATGATAAACCGTTCTCACTCCATTCCGCAAAGCGACGACACCCTTCGCGCACAAATCCACGGCGGTAAGCTCTACCGGCTCGTTCATCACCGACGCCGGTATCGCGTCCAGCTTCAGAAGACCCTGCAGCAGCCGGTAAAAGGCGTTGGTCTCCGGATTCTTCTGAAATACCCCGTCAGTGCTTCGGCCCACCAGCCGTCCCACTCGGAAAATCTTAGCGTCCAGTCCGGCTTCTATTCCCTTCCGAACCTTTTGCTCCGCTAAAAATTTTCCTTTTACATAAATATTTTCCTGCCAGTTCTGGCCGATATCAAAATCGTCCTCGCTAAACACTGCGCAGCGATCCGGGGCGTTTACCAAATATTCCCCACTGACGCTGGCGGTAGAAATATGAATCAGCTTTGCGTTTGCCGCCGCCGCGAACGCGATCACGTTTTCCGTGCCCCGGACGTTGGTCCGAAGGGATTCCTCTCCAGCGGCGTAATGGCGCACATCCGCCGCCGCATGAACCACCTGCTTCACACAGCGGTTCAAGCCCTGATACGCATCCGGCGGCAAGCCCAGTCTATCCTGGGTAATGTCTCCCCCGAAAGCCTTTACCCGGTCTTTGCAGCCCTCAACCCAGCCGGCTCCAAAATAACCGGAAAGAGTTTCCCACAGGCGCTCCTGAGAACCGCCCCGCACCAGGCACAACAGGCTGCGCTCCCCGGCGTCCAGGAGCTCTTTTACCAGATGGGCTCCTAAAAAGCCCGTAGCCCCTGTCACCAAAATGCTGTCCTTCGCTTCTGGAAACCGGCTTTCGGCGGTTTGGTTCTGCACATTCAAAACATTTGGAGGATTGAATCCTTGCCTGCCGTCCGGCGCTTCAAGCGTCGCTCTTTCGCGCGTTAAGGCTGTCTGTCCGAACACTTCGCGGGCTTTTTCCGTTTGTTCCAAAGCCGCGTCCTTCAGTATGGCTATCTGCTCCCGGATTGCGGCGTGCTCGTAAAACTGTGCCAGGGTCATGCTCCAGTTCAACTGGAAATACCGGCTGAGCACCGTCAGCGCCGCCAGAGAGGTGCCTCCCTGGTCAAAAAAGGAGGCCTCCAGGTCCAGCTGCTTACGATCTAAAACCTCCTGCCAGATTTTCACCACCTGCTGCTCTACCGTCAGCTTTTCGGGCTTATCCTGCCCTTTTTGCGAAGGAGCCTCCGTCTCCAGCCGGGCTAAGGCCCGCCGGTCGTTTTTGCCTGTGGCGGTTTTTGGGATTTCCGTCACAACAGAAAAAGAGGACGGCACCATATAAGAGGGAAGCTGGGTTCTTAAATATTTCTTTATCTTCTCCAGATCGACCTGGCTTTCCTCTGATCTCGGGGTGACAAAGGCCCTAAGCTCCATGGAAAAATCAGGCTTCCGGACAGCGATCACCGCCGCCTCCCCGACCTGGCCGGATTGTATGATCTGGCCGGTGATCTCATCCAGCTCGATGCGCTGGCCGTTCAGCTTCACCTGCAAATCCCTGCGTCCTACGAACTCTACGCCCCGGTCCGGCATCAACCGAACGATATCCCCGGATTTATACATGATTTCTCCCGGGAAAAAAGGGTCTGGCAGATAGGCTTCCTTGGTCAGGTCCGGACGGTTCACATAGCCTCGGGAAAGACATTCGCCGCCGATATACAGCTCTCCCCTGGCCATCGGCATCACCGGCTTAAGGTTCTCATCCAGCACATACAGTCTGCAGTTGGTAAAGGCCTTTCCCACCACGATCTTATCCCGGTGGGTCATATCGATGCCGGTAATATAAACCGCTGTTTCAGTAGGCCCGTACAAATTGAAAATTTTCTGCGCTCCCGCTTCCTTTAGGGAATCCAAAAGCTGGCGGGTCAGCACCTCGCCGCAGGAAAACAATACCTTAATCCTGGGGAGTATCTTTACAAACGCTTCCGTCCCCAGGCACATCTGGAGTCTGGAGGGAGTCAGCTGTATAATTTCAACGCCGTTGTTTTCAATCAGCTCGGCGATCCTCCAGGGAAGCATCATTTCTTCCTCATCCGCCATAACGGCGCACTTTCCCATACAAAAAGCCAGCAGGGTTTCTGTGATAAAGGTATCGAAAATCACTCCGGAAGCACATAAAATATCTCCCTGGGCAGTTTCAAACATCCGCTCCACATTGGTAAGCAGATTCATAATGGCCCGGTGAGGCAAAACCGCGCCTTTGGGCTGCCCTGTAGTTCCGGAAGTAAACAGAATATGGATGTCATCCTCCACGCTTCTTCCTTCTACCGGCGTGAACGGGGTTTCTTCCCTGGTCATCACCAGCTTGGGGCAGGGAAGCTCGTCTGGGAGCTCAGGATAGGTACAGGGGTCGCACAGCAGAAGCTTTGCCCCTGAAATTTCCAGCATATAGCGCAGCCGGGCCTCTGGGAACGAGGACAGCACCGGCACATACGCGCAGCCCGCTTTCAAAATTCCCAGCATACCGGCTACCAGGTCGCTATCCCGGCGGCCGGATAAGCCGATAAAGTCGCCCTTTCGGGCGCCGGACCGCTGAAGCTGGCCGGCCAAGGCGTCGGACCTCTTTTTCAACTCCCCGTAAGTTGTCACCACGCCGTGGGAGCGGATAGCCGGAGCCTCTGGGATCAGCTCCGCCATTTGATCCACCGCCTGATCCACACAAAGCTTCAGATAAGGAGTGTGCATCCGGTTGGGACGCTCCAGCAGCTCCAGCCGGTCACGGAAAGATACCGCCGGAAGCTCGTAAAGCGTCTTTTCCTGTCCTTTTATCAGCTCCTCCACCACAGCGCAGAAGCACCGGCTCAGCAGTTCCATGCTGTCCCGGTAATAGAGAGACGTTGCGTATTCCAAACGGAAAGAATAGCCGTTTTTCGTTTTATAGGCTTCCAGATTCAAATCCATTTTCGCCGTTCCCGTCTCCAGAGGCACGCAGGAAACAGGTTCGCCATCCAGGAAGAAGGCCTCCTCTTCCATAGGCCGATAGGAAAACATCACGTTATATAGAGCGGCCTGGCCCGCGGAACGCTTCACATGCGCTAAGGCCAGAATGTCCTCCAGCGATACATCCTGATTATCCAGCATCGCCAAAACCGTATTCTTCACCTGCTGTAAAAACTCCCGAACGGTCAGCTCCTTTTGAGGCGCCAGACGCAAGGGCAGCGTATTCAAAAACGGCCCCAAAACGTTCCAAAGCTCCTGCTCCCGCCGGCCGGAAACCGGAGTGCCGATGATAATATCCTCGCTTCCCGTATATTTAGAAAGCAGGACGGCAAAAGCCGCCGCGAACAGCATATAGGGAGAGTAATCTTCCTTTTTGCAAAATTCGGCGCACAGGACCGCCGTTTTCTCCTCCAGGGAGAAAACGACATTTTCACCCTGGTAATCGAAGGTTTTCGGCCGCTGCTTATCCACCGGGAGATCCAGAAGCTCTCCGGCACCTTCCATCCTCTCTTTCCAGTAGCTCTCCTCACCGGCCACCGTTTTTGAATCCCGGTTTTGCAGCCAATAGGCGTAATCCTGGAAGGAAATCTCCGGAAGCTCAGGCTCCTGTCCACGGTAAAGGGCATCCAGCCGCTTCATCAGGAGCGGTGTGCTGATACCGTCGCTGACCAGATGGTGCATATCGATAAACAGAAGCTGCTCGCCGCTGTCCTCCCGCCACAGGGCGGCCCGGAACAAGGGGGCCGCAGCCAGATTAAAGGGCCGCAGGAAAGCTCTCTTGGCTTCTTCAAAGGTGCCGGCCTGAAGCCGCTCCACATCGAACAGCACATCCTCCAGGACCTTTTGGCCGATTTTTCCATTCTCCATGACAAAGGCGGTGCGGAACAAGGCTTCCTCCCGCACCAGCTTTTTCAGAGCGGAAGTCAGCCGGCTGATATCAGGCTGTTTTCCAAACCGGAACACACCGGGCATATTGTAGGCCAGACTGGTAGGATCCAGCTGGGACTGAAAATACAGGCTCTGCTGGGAGGGGGTCAGCGGATACAGAGACAGCCTCGGGGCTTTGGGAATGACAAAGGCCTTGGCGCCGGAAAACTCCGCAGATTCTCCCTCACGCTTCAGACGCTGCTCCAACCGAACCACATTGCGGAAAGCGTATAAATCCACTATTTTCAGCGTGACGCCAAACTCCTGCTCAATCTGACACAGGGTTTCCATGGCGTTCAGGGAATCCCCGCCGGCCAGGAAATAGTCGCTTTGCACATCGATTTCCCGGTTATTCAAAACCCGCTGGAAAATTTCCAGCAAACGCCGCTGGGTATCGGTTTTCGCCCGCTCTCCGCCGGCTGAAACCACCGGGTCGGGCAGACGGCTGTAATCAATTTTTCCGCTGGGACTCAGCGGCATCTCGTCGATCCTGGTCAAATAGGCCGGGATCATGTAATCCGGCAGGCAGGTCACCGCGAAGGAAATCAAATCCACCTCCGGCACATTGGTCTTGGAGGTGTAATAAGCCGCCAGATAACGGCGCTCCCCCTCTCCAATCACCCGAACCGCCGCTGTTTCCACCTGCGGATGGGCCATCAGGCACATGGCAATCTCCTGCGGCTCGATTCTCAAGCCCCGAAGCTTGATCTGGCTGTCCTTTCGGCCGCCCAGCAGCAGCCGGCCCTGCTGGTTCCAGCAGGCCACGTCGCCGGTTCTGTAAATCCGTTCTCCCGGCTCAAAGGGGCTTTCCAAAAAGCTTTGCTCCGTAAGCTCCGGAGCATTGTGGTATCCACGGCCAACACACAGTCCCCCTACGTACAGGTCGCCGTAAACCCCGATGGGCAAGGGCTGCAAATGGGAATCCAATATATAAAGACGGCAGTTAGGCATCGGGGCGCCGATGGTAATCACCGGGGAATCGTTCATCAGCTGGTAGCTGACGCCAATGGTCGCCTCTGACGGTCCATACTGATTGTAGATTCTGCCCCGTGAATGAAGCTTTAAAAGCTGGATCAATTCGCCGGACAAATGCTCCCCGCCGCAGATAAAGCTTTCAATCTGCTTTAACGCCCGCAGGAACTCCGGATGGTTCATATACGCCTTCAGCCTAGACGGCGTGATGGCAATCACGCCCACCGCATAGCTGCGGATTAGAGAAGCTAAGGCGGAGGGGCTTTCCTGTTCCTCCTGGCTGGCGAGAATCACGGTGCGGCTGTTCAATAGGGAAACCACGCTTTCCAGAACGAACACGTCGAAGCCCACGCTGCACAGAGAAAGAACCCCTCCGTAGCCATAAAGAGGCGCCATGCCCATGGCAAAATTCAGCAGGCTTCTCTGTTCAATTTCCACACCCTTCGGCTTGCCGGTGCTGCCTGAGGTGTAAACCAAATAAGCCAGGTCATTTCCCTCGGCTTTCCTGATCTGATAGTCCTCCGGACATTCACCGGTAATTCCGCCAGGCGTCAGCAGCGGCACCGACGGCTCCAGGGATTTCTCCGAAATCAAAAGAGCCGCGGAGCTGTCCAGCAAAATATCTTTTTTTCGATCCTTGGGCAGAGAGGCTGGGATAATCACCCAAGCGTTTCCGGAAAGGGCGGCGCCCAGCATAGCCTGCACTAAAGAAAAACCCTTTTCCAGAGAAACCGCGACAATTTTTCCGCCTCCGGGGCAGGCGCATTCGATGGAATAAGCATACCGCCTGGCGTTTTCATATAACTCCCGGTAGCTCATGCGCCGGCCGTGAAAAATCAGGGCCACCCGGTCCGGATGCTCCTTAACGCAGGCGGAGAGCTTTTTCGAGATCGTTTGATCCATAAGAGGCTGAGCGGTTTGATTGAAGCTGAACAGCACTTTTTCCTCTTCCCCGCCGCTCAGGACAGACAACTGCCAGATAGGCTTTTTCGGATGATCCAAAGCCTCTTTTAAAATTTTAATTAAATAGTGGTGGAAGCAGTCGATTTCCTCGGCGGAAAAGATCTGAGTAAGATAATCGTAATCCACCGAGTACTTGTGCTCAGACTCCCAGCTGCTTAAGTGAATCACCAAGTGCTCCGACTGGTAGCCGCTGTAATGCCACCGTCCAGTGAAAAATGCGGACGCGTCCTTTGTTTGAAACAGCCGGCTGTTCTGATAGGACAGCACCAAATGAAACAAGTGATCCAAATCCGGATGCTTTTTCTTCGCCAAGGACATAATATCCCCAAAGGGATATTTCTGATGGCGCAGCAAATCAAACCACTCGTCGTTCAGGTGCTCGGTGAATTCCTCCAAGCTCCAATTCTCGTCCAGGTGGTTTAAAAACGGCAACGTGCTGACAAACATACCGGTAATCTTCTTTTCCTTAAAATTAATCCGGTTGAAAATCGGCACGCCTATGCCGAGCTGCTCTAAACCGCTGATTCTTCTCAAATAAATTGCCAGCGCCATATAAAACACAGCGAAAGGCGCCACCCGGTTGGCGGTACAGAAATTCCCGATCGCATGGTTGAGCACCTCGGAAAGCTGATAGGTTTTCCGCTGCCCCACCGGGCTGACAATAGCGCTTTTACATTCCTTCAGGGCGCAAGGCTCCTGAAACTGGGCCATCTTCTCCTCCCAATAGGCCCTGTCTTTTTGACAAGCCCTGGAGGCAAGGTATTCCTGCTCCTTGTTTACATGAACCAGGTAGCTGTCCAGCGGCTCCAGCTCGGGTTCCTTTCCTTGCAGGAGCGCCAGGTAGGTTTCGCTGATCCGATTTCCCAACAGCGCCTGAGACCAGCCGTCCGTGATGATATGATGGGTTTTCATCAAAATTCCGCCGTCGGATTCCCCTGATTTAAAAACAGCGAAGTAATAAAGGGGATGACGGTAGAGCGGCATAACCTCCCGGGTCACCGCATTTTCCCAATGGGTGATTCCCTCTTGGTTTGTAAGGGAAAAATCAAAAATCGGGAACTGCTCCGGAGCATAGGGCGCATGGAACTGTACCGGCGTACCATCCACCAAATCGATTTGAGTCCGCAATGACTGGTCGGCTTCGATCACCAGGTTCAAGGTTTTCTGAATAGCGGCCATATCGATCCGGCCCTTGATATAAATGGTAGAACAGATATTATTAATGGAGGTGCCTTTATGCACCTGCTCCACATTCCAAATGTTTTTTTGACTGATCGACAGCGGGAAGGTCTTTTCCCCGCCACTGCTCTGCGGCATGTTCTTTTCACCCCAGCCCTTTCAGGAATCGCTCTAAAAACACAAGACATAATTCGACTAATTATACCTAATAAGTATAAAAGAATCCTAATTGTAATTCAATAGATTTTCCTTAAATTATTTTTATTTTCGAAGAAATTCGCCTGGATGTTTCTGCCATTTTCCAGCATAATTCTTTTTCATTAATAAAAAACAAAAAAGCAGGAAAAGACAGCCTATAAACCTTCTCGATTTTATAAAAGCGTGGCCTCAGCAACCAAAAAGGAACCAGTTTCCGAGCAGCGGAGACTGGTTCCTTTTTGGGAGATAAGGTTATTTAAGAATCCTTTTGCCTATGATTTCATGCCTTCAGAGATTATGGCAAGAAAATATTGATGAACCGCAGCTTCCTTGGTCAATTCCGGATGGAAGGCTGTTACCAGCTGGTTGCGCCATCGGGCCGCGGTAATCCTGCCGTCAGTTTCCGACAGGATTTCCACCCCCGCTCCCACGCTTTTTACATAGGGCGCCCGGATAAACGTCATCGGGATTTCCCTACCGTCAAAAGCCCCCTGGGTTTGAAAGCTGCCAAGCTGGCGCCCGTAAGCATTTCTCACCGCCGTGATGGGCATCGTTCCAAAGCAAGGGCTCCCCCCATTTTCAACGGTCTCCGCCAAAAGCAGAAGTCCGGCACAGGTACCGAACGCCGGCAAGCCTTCCAGGATTTTCTCCTTCAGCGGCTGGAACAGCTCCAATTCCCTGAGCAGCTTTCCCATCACCGTGCTCTCTCCTCCGGGAAGCACCAGTCCGTCCATTGGCCGTGTTAAATCCTGCTTCCGCCGGATTTCAAAGCATTCCGCTCCCAGTCTGGAAAGCATATCCTCATGCTCGGTAAAAGCACCCTGCAGGGCCAACACCCCGACTTTCATGGTCATTCTCCCCGCTGGGCCATCAGCAGCTGAATTTCCTGCTCATTGATGCCCACCATAGCTTCTCCCAAATCCTCGGAAAGAGCCGCCAGCATTTCGGGGTCGTTATAATTGGTCACAGCCTTCACGATAGCTGCGGCCCGCTTCGCCGGATTTCCGGATTTAAAAATACCTGAGCCTACAAATACTCCTTCAGCGCCCAAGTGCATCATCAGAGCCGCGTCTGCGGGAGTCGCCACGCCGCCGGCCGCGAAATTCACCACCGGAAGCTTCCCGTTTTCATGTACATAGCATACCAGCTCATAAGGCACTCTCAGTTCCTTGGCCGCTTCATACAGTTCATCCTGACGCATTCCCTTTACCCTGCTGATTTCACTGTTGATCAGCCGCATATGGCGCACTGCCTGAACTACGTCTCCGGTGCCCGGCTCCCCCTTCGTGCGGATCATCGAGGCGCCCTCCGCGATTCGCCGCAGGGCTTCTCCCAGGTTTTTCGCTCCGCAGACAAAAGGCACCTGAAACTGGGTTTTATCAATATGGTACACATCGTCCGCCGGAGAAAGCACCTCGCTTTCGTCGATGTAATCAATCTCAATAGCTTCCAGGATCTTCGCTTCCATAATATGCCCGATTCTCACCTTCGCCATGACCGGGATCGAAACCGCCTCTTGGATGCCCCGAATCATCTTAGGGTCGCTCATTCTGGCCACGCCTCCCGCGGCCCGGATATCCGCCGGTATCTTTTCCAGCGCCATTACGGCGCAGGCACCCGCCTCTTCCGCGATTTTAGCCTGCTCCGGTGTAGTCACATCCATGATAACGCCGCCCTTCAGCATTTGGGCGAGCTCCTTATTCAGTTCATACCGGTTCTCTTTCATGGGAAATCCCTCCTTGCTTTCTATATTTTCTATCCTAGGCGAAAAACTGTCTTTTGTAAATGTACAATTTTTACTATATTTAAATGTACAGTTTGAGATCTTCCGGCCCTGCCATTGCTAATTTTCTCCAGGCGGGGTATAATAGTGAGCGTAAATGAACGAATTTCTATCGTTATGCTCAAAGGGGGATTTTCTATGAAGCTTACCTTTCTCGGCGCGGCCCACGAGGTAACCGGCAGCTGCTATCTGCTGGAGGCCTGCGGTAAAACCATTTTGATTGACTGCGGCATGGAGCAGGGGCCGGACGAATATGAAAATCAGGAAATCCCCGTATCCCCCTCCTCCATAGACTGGGTTCTGCTGACCCATGCCCATATCGACCATTCGGGAAGGCTCCCCTTGCTTTACGCGCACGGCTTCCGGGGTAAAATATTCGCTACCGGCGCTACCTGTGATCTGTGCGACATTATGCTTCGGGACAGCGCCCACATCCAGATGTTCGAGGCGGAGTGGAGAAACCGTAAAGCGAAGCGAGCCGGCGGAGAGCCGTATATTCCTCTTTACAACATGGAGGATGCCGCCGGCGCCATCAGCTGTTTTGTTTCCTGCCGCTACGGAGAGGCATTTTCCCCCTCTGACGGTATTCAGGTACGCTTTGCCGACGCGGGGCACCTGCTGGGCTCCGCCAGCATTGAGCTTCAGCTGACGGAAAGAAATGTTACGAAAACCCTGGTGTTTTCCGGCGATATCGGCAATAAAAACCAGCCTCTGCTGCGGGATCCCCAGTACTTTCGGTCCGCAGACTATGTGGTAATGGAAAGCACCTACGGCGACCGGAGCCACGGGGAGCGTCCGGACTATGTCAAGGAATTGTCTGAAATTATCCAAACTACCTTTGACCGGGGAGGAAATGTGGTGATCCCTTCCTTTGCCGTCGGCCGGACCCAGGAGCTCCTGTACTTTCTCCGGCAGATCAAGGCGGATGGCCTAATTTCCGGCCACGACGGCTTTGAGGTCTATGTAGACAGTCCTCTAGCGGTGGAATCCACGGAAATTTTTCAGGATAACCGCCGGGATTACTTTGACCAAGAGGCTCTGGAGCTGCTGAACCGCGGAATCAATCCCATCCAATTTCCCGGGCTTCGGGTGTCCCTTACCAGCGAGGAATCCAAGGCGATCAATGAGGACCAGCGCTGTAAGGTGATTCTTTCCGCCAGCGGCATGTGCGAGGCCGGCCGGATTAAGCACCATTTAAAACATAATTTGTGGCGTCCTGAATGCACCGTTCTGTTCGTCGGCTATCAGGGCGCCGGCACCCTGGGCCGGGCCTTAGTGGAGGGCGCCTCCAAGGTCAGGCTGTTCGGCGAGGAAATCGAGGTTCGGGCTCAAATCCGCAGACTGGCGGGCGTCAGCGGCCATGCAGACAATAATGGCCTGCTGGAATGGATCTCCCATTTCGATCCCAGGCCGGAAAGGGTTTTTGTTACCCATGGAGACGATAGTGTATGCGATTTATTTGCCGGCAGGCTCAGGGAGGAGCTCCATCTGGATTCTTTCGCTCCCTATCCGGGCGCTCAGTTTGATTTGGCGGGAAATCAGCTTCTTTACGAAGGCAGCCGCCAGAAAATTCACAAAGACAGAGCCTCCAAGCCCAAGGGCAGTCCGGTCTATCTGCGGCTGCTGTCCGCAGGCCGCCGCCTGATGGAGTTAATCCAGCGCAGCCAAGGCCGGGCCAACAAGGATATGGCTAAGCTTACCGATCAAATCAACGCTATGTGTGATAAATGGGAGTAAACAAAGCCCTTCCATCCGTACCGCCGTTTCACCGGCGGCTCGCGTCAAGCTGCCGGCATTAGGCAGTCTCCTGCTAAGCCTGATACAAATTCGTCAAAGCTCTCGCCTTTTCTTTGGGCCCGCGCAGCCTTGTCCTGCGGCCGCAAACAGGCAGCGGCCGTTTCAAAAGCGTTTTCCCGCTCGGAACGCTTTTTCAAAGCCACTCTGTTCGGCTTGTTATCAGAGACCTGTCTTTTCTCCGCCGGAGCCAGAGCTTATTGACGGCCTGCTTCGGTTCGGAGATGCCAAATCCGATGAAATCCCGTTCTTCGGCGTATGAGTGCAACGGCGGGCGGATAAAATAAAAATTCCGGAACACCGCAAGGAGGAAATCTATGCTTACCATCGGCTGTCATATGTCTGTCGCTAAGGGGTTTGAGAAAATGGGCCTGACCGCCGTAAAAATCGGAGCTAATACGCTTCAGTTTTTTACGCGGAATCCCAGAGGAAGCAAGGCGAAGGAATTAGATCAAAAGGACATCGCCGCCTTCCGGCTGCTAATGAATGAGCATCATTTTGGAAAAATTCTGGCCCACGCTCCTTATACCCTAAATCCCGCTTCGTCCAACGGGCACACCCGAGAATTCGCCTTGGAAACCTTAAGGGATGACTTGATCCGAATGGAGTCTCTGCCCGGCAATTATTATAATTTTCATCCGGGCAGCCATGTAGGCGGCGGTGTTCAGACCGGAATCGATTTGATCTCCGACGCGCTGAATCAGATTCTGTTTCCCAATCAAAGCACCATAGTGCTTTTGGAAACCATGGCCGGCAAGGGCAGCGAAATCGGCGGAAGCTTTCAGGAGCTTCGGAGGATTATCGACGGTGTTGAGCTCCAGGAGAAGCTGGGAATCTGCCTGGACACCTGCCACGTCAGCGACGGCGGATACGATATCGCCGGCCGCTTAGACCAGGTGCTGGAGGAATTTGACCATGTTATCGGACTGAGCCGGCTGAAAGCCGTGCATCTGAACGACAGCCTGAATCCCTTGGGCAGCCATAAGGACCGTCATGCCAATATTGGAAAAGGCACGCTGGGACTGGAGGCCTTTGAGCGCATGATTAACCATCCGGTTTTGCGTGACCTGCCCTTTTATCTGGAAACCCCTAATGACGACGACGGCCACGGTGAGGAGATCGCTTTGCTGAAAAGCTTGTATCACGGCAGTTAAACCGCACATCATAAATCAGCCTCCATTTCAGCAAAAGCACAGAGCTGGTTTTCCGTGATACGTCAACGACGGATGTTCCAAACTGCTTCATAAACGGTTCCGCAAGTATCCCCCTATGGTAAACCGGAAATGGAAAGCAAAACCGAAAGCGTGCGGAATTTTAACCACAACAGCCTGCCGGGCGTATGAAAAACCGGCGCGGTTCGCAAATCCTCGGAGGATATGATCGGCTTGTTTCGGAGCGCTGAAGTAATGCTTTCCGGATAATTGAAAGTTTATTTTCTCACCAGACGCCTGATTCTCCTTCGTTTCGTTCTAATATTTTTTTAATTTTTGATAAAAAGCTGTTCTTTTCCCGGAAATTCCGGTATAATGAATATGATTGCCAAATATGTTGGTGTTTTCTATATTATCATCACGCCGAGGTGCTCTTCATGAAATCAAGCATGAAATTAACTAAGAAAGAGATTTTCAGTATTCCCAATATTCTATGCTATTTCCGGATTCTGTTGATCCCGGTATTTATGATTTCCTATATTAACGCGAAAGAGACTCGGGATTATTATTTTGCCGCCTTTATTGTGCTGCTTTCCGGCCTGACCGATTTTGCCGACGGTTTTATCGCCCGGCATTTCAACATGGTCACAGAGCTTGGAAAGGCCATAGACCCGGTAGCGGACAAGCTCTCGCAAGCCGCTATCGTCATCAGCCTGATGATCCGCATTGAGCCTATGCGCTGGCTTTTCCTTCTTTTCGCCGTCAAGGAGCTTTTTATGGGGATCACCTCTATCGTACTGCTGACAAAGCACAACACCAAAATGGACGGCGCCAAATGGTTCGGCAAAGTTTCCACCTTTGTGTTTTACACTGTCATGTTCATTATTATCGTTTTTCCAAGCTTGGATGTCGGTGTTCGAAACATTTTAATTCTAATCTCCGGCCTTTTCCTTCTTCTGGCCTTCCTGCTTTACGCCCAGGTGTTTCTTAAAATGTATCAGGAAACTCAAAAGAAAAAATAATGCTTATCCGAATACAGAAAAGGGATTTGGGAAAGCGGTAAAAAATTCAATACGGCGAAGAGGTACTGTAATGCTTTTACGGTACCTTTCTGTTATTCCCGCCAAAATGATCCAGGCACAAGCCTGATGGCATATCGTAAATCCGCCTTACAGGAGGTTTCCCGTTATGATTTCCTATGAGCGTCAAAATGAAATACTCGAGTTGTTAAAAGAGCGCCGCACCGTTACCGTTGAGTTTCTATGCCGCCGTTTATTCGCCAGCGGCGCCACCGTACGAAGGGATTTGGCGGAAATGGCGCAAAAAGGCTTGCTGGAACGGGTTCGAGGGGGAGCCACATTAATCAGCGGCGCCAGCCAGGATGCCCCGCTGCTGGTTCGCACCCAAAAGGATCGGGAAAAGAAAAAGATAGCGGCCGGGCTTGCCTTGGACTTTTTAGAGGATAACATGACGGTAATGCTGGATTCCAGCTCTACTGTCACCTGTCTGGCTGCTCAGCTGGCCAGGTTTAAAAATTTATCCGTGGTGACCAATGGAATTGAAACCGCCGGTGTGCTCAACGAAAACACCAGCTTTAAAATCTATCTCTGCGGCGGCCTAATTCAAAATAATTCGTCCATGGTAGGCAGTCTGGCGCAGGAAACTCTGGAGCATTTTCACACTGATATTTTATTTTTCTCCTGCTGCGGCATCTCCGCGCCGGATTTGGTCACTGAGGCTAATGAGGAAACCGCCGCTATGAAAAAACTGATGCTTCGCAACGCTAAAAAGAAAATCCTGCTATGCGACAGCACCAAAATGAACCGGGAATACTTCTGTAAGTCCTGCCGGGCTCAGGAAATCGACGCCATTGTTACAGACGCCCCGCCAGACCAGGCGCTTCTGGCTTCTCTGAAAAAGCAAACCCAAGTGATCTATCCACAATCAGGCCACTAGGCTGTCTGATTTTTATAAGCCTTCCAGCCTGTCGTTCCTGCTGAAAATCTAGTCCCGTCTGACAGCTTCTAAGAGCCTTAGCTGGGAGCGGTTGAAGCATCGATCCGAAAGGAGACTTTTAATGATCCGTCTTGCCGTAGTTGGAACTAATTTTATTACAGACCGCCTGCTTTCAGCGCTCCCTCTCTCCGGGCAGTTCTCGCTCACCGCCGTGTATTCCCGCAGCCTTGCCAGAGCCGAGGAATATGGAAAAGCCCATGGCGCTTCTTATTTTTATAACTCCCTCGAAGAGTTAGCCAAAAGTTCTCAGGTCGACGCGGTCTATGTCGCCAGCCCAAACTCCTTTCATGCCGCCCAGTCTATTATGCTGTTAACCGGCAAAAAGCATGTGCTTTGTGAAAAGCCGGCAGCCTCCAACGCCTGGGAATGGTCTGCCATGGTAAGGGCCGCAGAAAGAAACGGCGTGGTCGTGTTAGAAGCCATGCGCCCCGTTTTTCATCCTGGCTTTCAGGTCATAAAAGATTGCTTGCCGCGTTTAGGCACTCTTCGGCGCGCTACTTTTATTTACTGCCAATACTCCTCGCGGTATGATAAGTTTAAAAACGGTATCGTGGAAAACGCATTCGACCCCAGGCTTTCTAACAGCGCTCTCATGGACATTGGCTGTTACTGCGTCCATCCCCTGGTGGCTTTGTTTGGCAGGCCTAGCTCTATTTTGGCCCAAAGCGTGAGGCTTTCTAATGGATTTGAAGGCGCTGGAACCATCTTGGCTGCTTATCCTCAAATGCAGGCGGAGCTGCTCTATTCTAAAATCTCCAATTCAAAGCTTTCCAGCGAAATTCAAGGCGAAAATGGCTCTATGCTGATTGAAGGAATTAATATTCCCAAAAAGGTCACCCTCTGCTGGAACCAGGGAAAACAGGAGCAAATATCTTTTTCTTTTGAGGAACAGGATATGTGTTATGAGCTGAACGCCTTCGCCCAGATGATCTATAAAGAGCAAAGCCCTAAAAAATGGAACCATTGGACCGAATTAGAGCTGGAGCTGATGGATGAAGCCAGAAAGCAAGTCGGTATATTTTTCCCAGCCGATAGTAATCGGCAGTAATTTTTTTGCAAAAAGCCTAAAAAAGATATAACAGAAGCAAAATTATGATTGATTTATTTTGGGGCATTGCCTATAATAGAGCTGTCGGAAGATTTACCTATTTCTAAAAAACGGAGGCTGTTAAAATGGATAAAAGAATCATTATCGGCGCGGATGACAGCGGCTTTACTCTAAAAGAGGCCGTAAAGGAACACTTATTAAAAAACGGCTACGATGTAACCGATGTCGGCACACTGTCATTAGATGAGCCTGTGGTATACTATGAGGTTGGGCGCCGTGTCGCCAAAGAAGTAGCCGATAAAAAATTCGAGCGCGGCCTACTGTTTTGCGGCACCGGCATGGGTGTTAACCTAGTCGCCAATAAATTTCCTGGAGTTTACTGCGGACTCTGCGAGAGTGTTTTCGCCGCTAAAAAGTGCCGGATTATCAATAACTGCAATGTTCTTGCCATGGGCGGATTTATTGTCGGGCCTAAAATGGGTATCGAAATGGCCGAAGCCTTCTTAAATACCGATTTTTCCTATGGGTTCGATCTTGCCACCCCAGAATTTCTGCAAAACGCCGTTAAGGAGATAGATCAGATCTCGGCGGATGTGCTTAAGGAGTACAGCAAATAAGCTTTAAGCACATTCCATCGCCACATAATAATACAGCGCCTAACGGTACATAAAAGCGCCCCATGGAAAAATTCCATGGGGCGCTTCCTTTATCTATTTTATTAGATTTCCTTGTAAAAAGTCACAACGCTGTCTCCGACGCAATACTTGGAAAGCTGGGGACAGATTCTGGTGAAATGCTCGCTGTTGTTGTGCAGTTCGATGGCTTCCTCATCTTTCCATTCCTCAAACATGGCCACCTTAGTCTCATCATTCTTATCCTGATAAATTTGATAAGAAATACACCCCTCCTCCTGGTTGCTTTTTTCAATCAGCTCCGCAGCCGCTTGGAGGTAATCCTGCAAAACGCCAGGCTTTAAGGTACTCACCGCAACAATTTTGATCATTTTTGTTCTACCGTCCTTTCGTTATCTTTGGCTTTCCGCCTTGCTTTTAGTATATCGTTCTTACCCTTTGAGGAACACCGGATAAACTAGAGATGTTAAGGAAAACAGCCTTTTTCTGTTCTTCCCTCCCTTGTGCTCTTAGGAAAAATAGTATAAAATAGAAAAGTATTCGCGGAAATTTGTAAGGGCAATGAGGAGATTGGTAAAATGCCGGATAAAACATCCTTGCTTCGGGAAAAGCTTTTGGATTTATTTATGGACGCCCCCATCGCCGCAGCGGCGAAAAGCTTTCAGGAGCTGGAGCAAAGCTTGGAATCGGACAGCAGCGTCGTATTTATTTTATTTGGGGACATTTGCAGCATTGGCGCTATCGTCGAGCTGGTAAAACAAAAGGATAAGGTGGCGGTCGTTCACATGGACCTGATCGACGGCCTCGCCGCCCGGGAAGCCGGAGTGGACTTTATCAAAACACAAACCCGGGCCGACGGTATTATTTCTACTAAAGCTTCCCTGATTCGCTATGCTCACCAGCTTGGACTGCTGACGATTCAGCGCTATTTTCTGCTGGACTCCCGGGGAATGGAAAATATTTTAGCATCAAAGCAGCACTCCTCCGCCGATTTCTTGGAAGTGCTTCCAGGGGTTATGCCAAAAATCATCCGCCAATTAGCGAGAGAGTGCGATAAACCTATCATTGCCGGCGGCCTGATTCGGGACAAGGAGGATGTGGTGGGCGCCCTATCCGCCGGAGCGGTAGCAATTTCCTCCACTAATCCAGACGTATGGTTTTTATAAATTTTTATAAAATTGCCTGCTTTACCGCCGCGCTTTCATTCCATCTTAGCGGCCCATCATTTTCTGAGTGTCCGCGTTCCCGCAAAGGCTTTGGCAAAAGGCCGGAGAAAGGCGGGATGTTATAAAAAAGCAAAAAAATGATTGATTAATTTATCAGAACCTGTTATAATAAACCTGGAAGCACAGAGAGAGTATTGAGAGTGCGCTATTCCATTTTGGAGTAGTGCGCTTTTTTTATGCTTCTCCATGAAACCATAAACCATTTTAGGAGGAAGAAACATGGCGAAAACGAATATCGTGGATTGGAAAACCATCACCAGCTTTGTGATCGACGCTTTTGTAGGCTACGGCATTCCCAGAAAAGACGCTGAAATCTGCGCTGATATCCTGCTGGAATCTGACAAGCGGGGAATCGAATCCCATGGCGTCAACCGTTTTAAGCCCATCTATCTGGACCGCATCAAGGCCGGAATCCAGAAGCCTGTCACGGAATTTGAAGTAATCAAGGACTTCGCCGCCACCGCTGTAGTGGATGGACACGACGGTATGGGCCAGGTAGTCGGCTACAAGGCCATGACCATGGCGATTGAAAAAGCCAAAAAGTATGGCATGGGTATGGTTGTCGCCAGAAATTCCTGCCATTATGGTATCGCCGGATATTACGCCACCATGGCTACCGACGCCGGCATGATCGGTATTACCGGCACCAACGCCCGCCCCTCTATCGCACCTACCTTCGGTGTGGAAAATATGCTGGGAACCAATCCCCTTACTTTCGGTATGCCTACCGACGAGGAATTTCCCTTTGTATTAGACTGCGCCACCTCCATTGTGCAGAGAGGTAAAATCGAATACTACGCCCGTATCGGCAAGGACACTCCCGCCGGCCAGGTCATTGGCAGAAACGGCGAGGCCCTCACCGATTCTGTAGAAATCCTCGACGATCTGAATACAGGCAAGGCCGCGTTAGCGCCTTTAGGCGGCATTGGCGAGGATTTAGCCGGCTATAAGGGCTACGGCTACGCTACAGTAGTGGAGATCCTTTCCGCCGCTTTACAGCAAGGCAATTTCCTGCGGGCATTGTCCGGCATCGGCCCCAACAAGGAAAAAATCCCCTTCCATCTGGGTCATTTCTTTATCGCTATCGATACCGAGGCCTTTATGGGGCTGGAAGCCTTCAAAAAGACCGCTGGAGACATCCTGAGAGACCTAAGAAATTCCGAAAAGGCGCCTGGCGCCGAGAGAATCTACACTGCCGGCGAAAAAGAATACCTGGTCTGGCAGAAGAGAAAAGACAGCGGCGTACCGATCAATGATGCTGTTCAGAAGGAATTGATCGCCGTTCGGGATGAATTAGGTCTGACTCAATACAAGTTCCCCTTTGAAGACTAATTAAGGACTGATTTGCTATGAATATACGTGAAGAATCTTTACAGAAGCATTATGAATGGGGCGGAAAAATCGAGGTGATTTCCCGCGCTCCCATCAACACCAGAGAGGATTTGTCTTTGGCGTATACTCCCGGTGTGGCGGAGCCTTGCCTGGAAATCCAGAAGGACTACAACAAATCCTATGACCTTACCCGCCGCCACAACCTGGTAGCCGTCATCACCGACGGCACCGCCGTACTGGGCCTCGGCGATATCGGGCCTGAAGCCGGTATGCCGGTAATGGAGGGAAAATGCGCTCTGTTTAAAGAGTTCGCCAATGTGGACGCGTTCCCCATCTGCATCCGTTCCAAGGATGTCGACGAGCTGGTGCGGACGATTTATTTGATCTCAGGCAGCTTTGGCGGCATCAATTTGGAGGATATCTCCGCCCCCCGCTGTTTTGAAGTAGAAAGAAAATTAAAGGAAATCTGCGATATTCCAGTGTTCCATGACGATCAGCACGGCACCGCTATCGTGGTGGCCGCTGCGTTTATCAACGCTTTGAAGGTAGTCGGCAAGGAGCTTTCCTCTGTCCGTGCCGTGTTGAACGGCGCCGGCTCCGCCGGAATCGCCATCGGTAAGCACCTCATGAACCTAGGGCTGAAAAACCTGATCATGGTAGATCGTTTCGGCATTATCGACGAGGGTATGGAGGAATTAAATCCCGCCCAGGCTGAAATGGCTGAGCTCACCAACCGGGAGCATAAGAGAGGAACTCTGGCTGACGCACTGCAGGGCGCGGACGTGTTCTTCGGCGTTTCCGCTCCCAATGTGCTGACTCCAGAGATGATCAAAACCATGGCTGCCGATCCGATCGTTTTCGCTATGGCAAACCCCACACCGGAAATCATGCCTGACGCCGCCAAAGCCGCCGGCGCGAGAGTGGTGGGCACTGGACGCAGCGATTTTCCCAATCAGATCAACAATGTCATGGCGTTTCCGGGGATTTTCCGCGGCGCTCTGGACTGCCGTGCCTCCTGCATCAACGAGGAAATGAAAGTGGCAACCTCCTATGCTTTGGCCTCCTTAGTCCGTGAAGACGAGCTGAATGAGGAATATATCCTCCCCAATGCTTTGGATAAACGAATCGCCAAGGTTGTGGCTGAAGCGGTTATCAAGGCGGCCCATGAAACAGGCGTCGCCAGAATTTAAGCTCATACCTATCTCCTATAAACTGAAATACCGGGGAACGGACGGAGCGCATTGCCTCCGTCCGTTTCCTTTTGTCCAGTGACGCCTGGCAAGGCTCTGGGGTCGGATAAATAAGGAAAAGTGATTTCTCTTTAGAGCAGGCGCGAAGCGCCCGCCGAATAAGGCGCAGAAAACACCCCGGCAGGGGAAAAATGCCTTATTGAAATGTAAGCTGTCCACATCAGCTGCCAGCCATGATATGCAAAGGGCTGGGTCACGCGTTTTCTAGGGAGACATCAATAGATCTACTTTTTTGTTTTTTATTTCATTGTACGAGGCTATTGGGAAAGTAAAGCACCCGGTGATTTTACAATTTCTTGACAAAACCTTCGCATAATTTTCCCATTGTGTTAAATCTGTGTACACATTCTTTCCCTATACTATAATCATTCCAAGAACGAAAAACATTTCGTAATTTTACTGTGTGCGTTGGAAAGCCGGTTGACTCCCGGGCACACAGACCAACAACAATCCTTCTTCAGAAGGTTTATTCATACACCTTTTCAATTTTTCATAACCCTCCTTTTCTAAAAAAGAAAGCGCAGCGAAATGCTGCGCTTTCTTTTTTGTAGCTTATATTTTATTCCACAGTCACACCTAAAAATTCAGAAATTCCATCCACCAGGGTTTGATGGTCCAGCTCATGGGGCAAGCCTGAAACACATGCCGTACCGATCAGCGCTCCGTTTTTCAGCCGAATGGGAAAACCTCCGCCGCAAAGAGCATACTCCGTTTCCGGAAGCATCTTCCAATCAGTCAGTGTCTTTCCCTGTTTCTGAGCCTCCAGGAAAGAGCCGTAAGAGCTTCTTCCCCTGGCGTTAACTAAATTTCGCTTTGCCGCCAGCCAAACGCCATTCTCCTGATTGGTTCCGTTTGGAAAATTCCGAAATAAAGCCAATCCATTAATACTAACCTCCACCGCCGCAGGACCAAACTTTTTTCCATGCTTGACAAGAAGACAGCCTAAGGCGAAGGCATCGTCATTGGAGAAGCTGTCAAACCGCAAAAGCTCCTCCTGCTTTGTAACCATCCTCAAAATATCGTTCATGCTTTTCCCTCCGGTTAATAGCCGATAGCTTCCAAAACCCGGTCTATAATTTTAGCGTTCTCAATGGAGAACCGATGGCTGACCCAGGGCTTTTCCCCATTCAGCACACACCGGCCAAGCTGTTCTATTTCCAGCTTATAGTTATCCTCCACCTGCATGGTTTTAGTAGTCACCACATCTCCACGCACGATAGAATAATGCAAAGCCCCTTTGGCATTATAGGGAATCGGTGCTTCCAGCGTCCCCTCCGTGCCGTACAAATAGAACCGATCCGCCCGCTGGCTGGTGCACATTCCACAGGAAATACTCAGCTTCTTTCCATCCGCATAGCCAAAATACATCCCGGCAAAATCGTCCACTCCCTGGCCGGTAAAATGAGCGGCGGCCTTGATCTCCTCAGGCGCCTCCTCGAACAGATTCAAAAAGAGGCTGATAGGATAGCATCCCACGTCGTAAACGCCGCCGCCTAGAGTTTCCTTTTTCCAGCGGATATCCTCCGGCTTCGGCGGCACGATAAAGAAAGCGGCCTCCGCCATAGTGACCTTACCGATCGCTCCGCTCTGCACCGTTTTCTTAATCTCCTGAATAATCGGGCTGTGAAGATACGCAAAAGCCTCCATGAAAACCACTCCGGCCTCATCGCAGCAGCGGATAATATCCTCTACATCCTTAGCGCTGCCAGAAAGAGGCTTTTCACAAAGCACATGCTTTCCCTTCGCCGCCGCTTTCCGTACCCACTCGCCATGGAGGCTGTTGGGCAGCGGGATATAAACCGCCTGAACCTGGGGATCATCCAGCAGCGCTTCATAGCTGTCATAAGCCTTCGCAAAGCCAAAACGCTTCTGAAACGCCTCTGCTTTTTCCAATCCTCTGCTGGCGATTCCATAAAGCTCTGCGTTTTCCGCCTGCTGCATCGCGGGAATGGTTTGCTCCGCGGCGATTCCGGCACAGCCCAAAACGCCCCATTTGATCTTTTCCATGTCTTCAAATCCTCCTATTTTATTTTCTTGTTTTTCCGGCGCCTTGCTGTTTGAAACAAATTTCCAGACAGCAAGGATCCAAGAAAAGCATCTTGCCTTGGGGTCAGCTTTTCAGCACATAAATCGCGTCTTTGCAATTCATATTTTTAAGTATATCCTGCAAAAGTCAACGGGACAACGGGAAATAATTCAGATCATTCTCCCGGTAAATTGAAGTATTTGCGCCGGCAGTTTTGCCTAGCGGTGTATATTCTCCACGCAAAACACCAAATGAGCCATGTCCAGACCGTAGTAATGCTTCACCAGGCTTCCGCAAAGCTTCATGCCATTTCTCTCCGCCACCCTTTGAGAGGGCAGATTATTATCCCGGATAATAGAATAAACCCGGGGAAGCTTCAAAGACTGAAACGCGTATTCTTTGCATCCCTTCGCCGCTTCGGACGCATAGCCCCGGTGCCAGTAAGCTTTTTCAAATAAATAGCCGATCTCCGGCACCATTTTCCCGTTCCAATCCTGCATGGTCAGGCCGCACTGCCCGATCATGCTTCCGGTTTCTTTCAGGATCACCGCCCATAAGCCGAACCCATCCGTCACATACCGCTTTAGCTGCCGCTCCAGCCAGCTGTTTACCTCCGCATCGCTGAAAGCGTGCTCATAAGCGTACATTACCTCTGGATCCTGCAAAATTCTGCATAGGCTCCCGAAATCATCCTTGGTTAATTTTCTGGCAAATAACCGCTCTGTTTCAAAAATCATATTCATCTTTCTTCACTATCCCGCTTTTTCCGTTTCATTTCACGGATCAACGCCTTGGTTTTTGCATCTGTTTTTAAGGACTCCGTGATTTTTTGCAAAGACTTTTCATAGGTAAACTGATCCAATGCGGCAGTCTCCAGGTAAGTCATGGTTTCCTCCGGGAACTCCCGAAAGCAGATGGATACCGCCCACGCAACCGCCATCCTCACATAATAGGAATCCAGGGAAATCTCATCTAAAAAAGCAAAAATCTCCGGCAGATAGGGCTTCTGGATAAAATAAAAAATAGCCATTACCACCGCGAAACGGACATAATAGGCACGTTGATCCTGAAACAGCGGCCGCAAAAGCTTCCATGTCGCTTCCGGGTATTCCCGGGCTATTTTCAAAGAGCTGCAAAAGCTGTCGCAGATAGACCAATTATCAATTTTAGGCAAAAAGCCCTCGATCAGAGGAAAAACCTGCTCCGGTTTTCCTGGAATACAGCCGATCACCATACCCTGGAGCATAATTTCCTCAAAAGAATCAGATCTTGCCTCTTTTAGATAGCCCTGCGGATCATTCCCGGCAATTTCCCTGGAAATTTTTCTCAGCTTCGGCAGCCGTACTCCCAACAGAAAACCTGGTTTTAAATCCGGGATCAGCGAACTGGCAAACCGCTGAAATTCCGGTTCGGCTAAGCTTTCCAGCCGGTTTCGAATCTCATCATTTCTCCCCACTGTTTTTTCTCTCCAAATCCAGTAAAAAAGATTTTTTATCCAATCCCCCGGCATATCCCGTCAGACTGCCGTCTTTTCCTATTACCCGATGGCAGGGTATCATAATCCAAATAGGATTTCGGCTATTGGCCGCTCCTACCGCCCTGCACGCCTTAGGATTTCCGGTCTTTTCAGCAATCTGCCGATAGGTCCTAGTTTCTCCATAGGGAATCTCCAGCAAAGCGTTCCAAACCAATTGCTGAAACGGCGTTCCTTTAGGCGCTAAAGGAACGGTAAAGCTGGTTCGCTTTCCAGAGAAATATTCTCTCAGCTCCTCTTTTGCCTTCCGCAAAACCGGAGTTTCCTCCTCTACGGCATTTTCTTTTTGCCTCTTTGCTGAAGTCCGGTTCTCACCAGGAATGAATAAATTCGTTAAAGAGCCTTCCTCCTCTATCATTACAATTTGCCCGATTTCAAAGGTACTGCTTATGTACTTTTTCATAGTATCCGTCCTCTCCGCACGATTTTACTCTGCGGCAGAACGCCGCGCCATACAGCTTTCACATTCTAAAATAGATCTTCCTCACTCGGCAAATAAATTTCCGGAAAGCTGTTTTTTCCCAAAATGATGTAAGAAATATCCTCTTCGCTGTTTTTCATTATAACATAAAACGCGGAAAGGAAAAAGCCGCGGGAGCAGAAACTCCCGCAGCTTTTTCTTTACCAGGCGCTATTCATCTGACGCACCTGGACATCCTGCAAAATATTTTCCTCAAATTGGGCCGCAAAGCGTCCATCCTTTGTATGCTGATAAAACAATTTCGCGCCGGCACCCTCGCCGCCGTTTAAATACACTTCTACCAGCCGTCTGTCCACAAAAATCTCGATTTCAGTAACTTTCTCTACATCTGAGACAAAGCCGATATTTTCTGATTTTACTCCTTGGGTTCTTAATCCGGTAACTCCATTGACGCACTCCAGACGGATGCTCCTGCCGTCCTCCTCACCAAGCGAAATGGAAAAATCTCCGGGCTTACTAAGAGAAACCTTTGCCCAATAGCTGTTTCCAGGCACTTCACAGCAAACCTGCTGTTTTCCGCTTTCCCGCAAAACAGTCTCTCCCAACAGGGAATAAATTTCCTCAACAGGCTTTTGAATCAGCCTGTCTCCTTTAACACGAAGCTCCCTAGGCAGCCCCATGCTGCCGTAAGCGCCGTTTTCAGCCTCCACGTGTTCTTCATAATTATCCGCAATCCAGCCGACGGCAATTCTGCGGCCCTGATGCTCAAAAGACTGGATCGCGTAAAAATTCGTACCAAAATCATAAATCCGCTTGCTCTCCACTGCCAATTGGCAGCCGTCCTTTCGTTCTCCTATGTAGTACCACTCTGTCTGCTTTCTCCCATCGGGAAGCACTAGCTTCCAGGCGCATCCTACCGCGACCATTTTCCCATCCAGCTGAAAAAGGTCCGGACATTCGAAGCATCCCCCGATCTTAGGATCGTTTTCCTGAACCACAGGCCCGTCATAAACCCATTTTTTCTGATCCCGAGAATGGAATTGAAGCATCGCCGCGCTTTCTGATATTCCTGAACCGACCACCATCTTGTAAACGCCATCCTCTATAAACACCTTGGGGTCTCTAAAATTCTGAGAAATTTCACAGCTGGGCTTGGTACGCAGAACGATTTCCTCCGGCGAAAAATGAAGTAAGTCCTTGCTGGTTACCCGGGACTGGTATTCTATCTTAGTGCGCTCATGAGTCGGGCTGAAATGACGGGTGAAAAACAAAGAAACCTGGTCCTCTTCCACCAAGGCGGAGCCGGAAAACGCTCCGCCCAAAAACTCTGGGTAATCGTCTAACTCCGGCTGGGGCGCCAAAACCACCGGCAGATAGGTCCAATGGACCAAATCCTTGCTGACCGCATGGCCCCAGTGCATATTGTCCCAGCCCTGGAAGGCCGGATTCATTTGATAAAACATATGATAATATCCCTGGAACCAGCAAAGGCCATTAGGATCATTCAGCCAATTTTTATACGCCTGAAAGTGATATTGCTCCCGGTAAGGCGTATCAAAAAAGCTTTTCAGGTTTTCCTTCGTATAGGCGGTCACGCTTTGCTCTTGAAATTCTAAAAACCGGACGCCCTCTTCCAAAATGTTTTCGTTCCCGCTTAAATAGCAGTAAACCGGTTCGGCATTTTCCAGCTTCACCTCATAACAGGCACCCTGCCGCAGGTCGAACTTGAGCCAAGCGGCATGGTATTTTCCCGCCGGCTGGGTAAGAAACTCCCCATCCGGCAGCATTCTAACACTGACGCTTCCCTTTTCTCCTTTTTGGGTTTTGGCAAAAATTTCTAAGCACTCATATTGATCCGCACAAAACTGAAACATAAAATCCTTCCTCCATAAAATCATTGATAAGCTTCTTATATCAGGCTTCTTTTTCCCATCGATTGAGCCGGTTTCTTGCCTGCTGGGTCATTTTGATCTCCAGCTGCGGAGCGCCTCTTTGACCTAATTCCTCCATAAATTCTTCCCATCCCGCGTCGAACTGGCTGGTATCCATTAAAATCAGGTCTTTGATGCTTTCTCGAATTAGTTCTTTACAGGCCTGATAAATCTTTTGATATTCCCGCTCCATAGGCAGCTGAAGAGTGCTAAGATCAGAAAATCTCAGCGAATATTCGCCGCTGTCAGACCAATATAGGTCTTCCCAGCAATCAAAGCCGTAATGCTCCAGCACTTCCTTTTCCACCCTGGAATAACTTTCTATAGTGAGCTCCTTGGTATGGGGAGAGTACAAATTTCCGGATTCGTCCGCAGATGAGCCGCGGTAGGAGGGCCAAATCTCTGAATAGGCGTCCATCCCCACCTGCTGCCGGTAAGTAGGATCCATATAGAACTTCTGCCACACAGAGCCGATTACAGTTCTGACGCCATTCTCCACTTGGTATTGCTGTCCCTCAATTCCCCAGTTTAAAAGAATTTGGCCCTCATCGCTGCAAAGATAATCTACAAACTGAATAAAGCGTTCCGGCTCTCTGCAGGTGGTTGTAACGGCAAAACCCATATTTCCTCCGGAAAAGCCCGTTTTTTCCACCTTTGCATAGGTTTCTCCTTCCTCTAAAGTCAAAGGATAAAAACCATAGGTTCGAGTATCCATTCCCAATGATCGGAGAACCGAATGGGGATACTGCATCCAATCGTAGTCCTCGGCCAATCCGAGTACCTGCCCGGAGCATATTTTCTTGGTATAAAAGTTTTGATTTTGAACAAAGCTTTCCGGATCCAGAAGTCCCTCGTGGTACATATGGTTCAGCCATCGAATATATTCCTTCTCCTCATCCCGCTGTATGTGAAAGCGAACCATATTATTTTGATCCACATACCAGTCTCCCTGATAGGGAAGGCCAGTGGATACCACCGCCGGCTCCATCACCGTACGTTCAAACCCTTGCTCGTCAAACAATAAAGAAAGCCCCACCGTATCTAAACCGTAAATTTTAGGATATTGCTCCATATAGGAGCGAATCGCGGCCTCAAAATCCGCTAATGTGTCCATCTCCGGATAGCCCAGCTGGCGCGCCGCCGCGTTTTGCAGCTGAAAGCCATGGAGCGTCAGTTCTTCCGTTTGAGTATCTCCCGCCCCTAAAGTATAAATCTTAGGGTCCTCTTTGCTCCATTTCAGCCGGTAATACATATCTCCGTACATTTTTTGAATATTCGGCCCATATTTTTCGATCAATTCATCTAAGGGGAGATACGCTCCTGCCTGATATAAAATATTATGGTAAACGCCCGCGTTGATCACATCGGGATAATCCCTGCTGGCGGTCAGAAGCTGCAGACGGTCGCTGATCTCTCCCGCCATGTATTCAATTTCCAGAGTGACGCCGGTTTTTTCCTCCAACACCAGATTGATATCGCTGTCGGAAATCTGGTTCTGGCTCCAAGCTCCGTCGATACACAGTACCCGGAAGGTTACCGGCTCCTGCTCGCCTTTCGGCTGCTGATCCTTAGTCTCCTGCGCTTGACCACACCCGGCGGGAAGCAGCAAAAACGCGCACAGCAGTCCCGCGGCAAATCGTCTGACAGCCATATTTCCGCCTCCTTTCCCTTCGATTACTTATTGTTGTCTTTATGAAAATCTGAAGGGAGGGCGTTAAAATACTTTTTAAATTTCATATTAAAATAGTCCAAGTCCTGATACCCCACTTGATTAGCCACCTTATAGACCTTTTCTCCTTGATTCAAAAGCTCCTTTGCCTTTTCCATCCGCACTGAGGTAACATAATCGTTATAGCTCATACCAGTATTGGACTTAAAAAGCTTTCCAAAATAGGCTACATTATAATGGAAAATTTTTGATAAATTTTTCAGGGTTAAATCCGAATTATAATTGGCTTCAATATACTCCTTCATTTTTCGGATCACATTGCCCTGTTGGTTAGAGTTTAGCTTTTGGGCGATCTGTGACAGCTTATCCAAGAAAAAGCTGTTGATGCTCTGAAGATGGGAAAGGCGGCTGATCTGGAGAATCACCACATCCACCATTCCCTCCTGCTTAAAGATTTCTTCCGACTGAATCTTCAATAAATACATCACCGATACATAGGTGCTTACATAGCGAATACGGATCTGTTCCAGGTCATATCCGCTTTCCACACACTTATTCCCCAGATTTTCCAGAAGAGATGATATTCCGGTTAGGTCGTTTCCGCATACCGCAACACAAAGGCCCTCAGCGATTTTTCGATAGTCAAGCTGCTCTCTTTGGTTTGCATTGCTGATTTTTCCCTGGGCATAGGGATTTCCCACCTCATCGATCAGGACGATCTCCTCATACGGGAAAATAAACTGGTGCTCAATGAAATAGGATGCGGCATAATAGGCCTGGTTGATCTGCTCCAGCTCTTTCAGAGGCCGGCTGACCACCATAGGCTGGGTATAACCCGGCAGCTTCCTCAGTTTGCCGTTAAGATCCTCCAGCAGGCGCATTTTTCCCTGTTCAAAAATGACGTCTTTGGTCAGGACTACAAAATGGTTATTTAAGGAAAAAACAAACCCGATATTATTTTTCGTAAAATCCTTCAGCAAATCCAAAACCTTTTCATCGGTTTCCTGGTTCTTGGTCTGCTCCAGCAGCACCAGCTGATACCGCTTCCACGGCAACTGGAAGCCATACACCGCATTGGCCGCGTCAATAAACTCCTCATCTACCGCGCCGTAAACCAGCTTCGTGATCACTTGCTCCATGGAAATCGAAAAATACTTATTATGAAAATTTTCCTTACGGCGCTGTAAAATCTCCTCCCGCGCCTCAATCAGAGTCTTTACCAGCTCTTCCTCATCGATGGGCTTTAAAATATAGGACTTAGCTCCAAGCTGAAGCGCCTTTTGGGCATACTCAAACTCCGCATAGCCGGTGAGCAGAATAAACTCGGTTTCAAAACAGTTTTCCCTCAGCTTCGTCATCATTTGAAGGCCGTCGGCGATAGGCATTTTAATGTCGGTGATAATCAAATCCGGCTGATAAACCAGCGCCTTTTGATAGCCGTCTTCTCCATCTGCGGCGTCACAGCAAACGGTGTAGCCGTATTCCTTCCAGTCCACGATGGCTCTCAGGCCCCGGCGGATCATTTCCTCATCATCTACGATCATAACCTTCAGCAATTCGTTCTTATTCATGACAACACCCCCGGTAAACATATCTTCACAACTGTTCCTGCCTTGTATTCGCTTTGAATCTCTAATCCATATTCCGGACCGTAATGGAATCTAATCCGCTGATGCACGTTTCTCATGCCTATATGGGTAGAGGTAGACCCTAACGGAACCTCCAGAAGCTCCCTTAGCTCCTGAAGCTTCTCCTTTGTCATTCCCACGCCATTGTCGGCCACCTCCAAAACGAGCTTTTCATCCTGAAAATACGCTTTTAAGGCAATTGTGGTTTCGTGCCGTTGTTCCTCCATTCCATGAATTATAGAATTCTCTACAATCGGCTGTAAAATATAGGGAATTACCTTATAGCCGTCATTGACGGCGTCTGTATCGATTGTATATTCAAGCCGCTTCCTATATCGGAAGCTCTGTATTTTCAAATAACTCTCAGCGGTGGCGATCTCATCCTTTAATAAGATTTCCACGCTGTTGATTTCAATACTGCTTCGCAGCAGCTTTCCTAAAAGCTTGACCATCTCCGCACTTTCCCTGGCTCCTTCCACCAAGGCGCTCATACGGATGCTTTCCAAGGTATTGAACAAAAAATGAGGATTAATTTGGCTGACCAGCATTTTAAACTGGATATCCTTTTGCTGGAGCTGCATTTCCGATTTCTGCTTTTCCGCAGTTTTTACTGCGGCAATCAGGTTTTGGAGCTTTCCGGCCATTACCTCTAGGTCTTGAGAGAGCTGGCCCACCTCGTCATTTCCCTTAATTTCCACCAGGTTGTTGAACACGCCGGAAGCCACCATATGCACATTCTCACTGATTTGGGAAATGCGGTAGCATAAAAAATAAGTGATAATAAAGATAATGATACATGAAATCAGAACGCTGGCAAAAATGATCAAAATAGCGATCTGCTCAACGCTCTGCACATTTTTTAAAATGTCCTCTACTGGGAACACGGAAACAATTTTAAATTCTCCCACATCGTTGACGCTGGAAAACGAGCTTGTAATCAAACGGTATTCCACCCCGTTGTCCGCCACAAACTGATCCACCGGCGTGCGGCTGCTTTCCACTTCCTCTACACTGGCTTTCAGGTCTTCCGACGCCTTAGTCCCAATCGCTTCTTTATAATTGGTGATTAAAAAGCTGTCAAAGTTTTCCTGCTCTAAAATCTGCAGCAGAGCGCGATTACTGATGTAGATTTTTACCACGCCCATAAATTCGCCGTCGTAGTTGTAAAGGGAACGGATCAGCGCCAGCCTGGAATCGCTGTAGCTTTCGTCGCTCATATACCACCACTGCACTTTTCCGTTGTTCCTTTTCGCCTGAGAATACCAAAGAGAGTGGAGATCCCTCGCGCCGGGATTGATAAAATGCCTCGAATTGAGCAGAGTGTCGTTTTGAACGTAGAATTTGATTACGTCAATTTCAGGATAGGTATTTTCATATTCCTGGAAGGTCTTATAATCATTCAGAGCCTCAATACATTCCAATGGAGATTCAAATTGAGTCGTAGCGATTTGATAAAGCTCTTCATCGACACAGAGCTGGTTGGAAACCTCGTTAACCGTAGAAAGCAGTGATTGAATCCGCTCTTCCACACGGGCAGAGCTGTCTCGAGCCTCCTGAATCGCTTTTTCCATGGTATTTTCCCTGAGCCAGCTTGTCATGATCATGCCAAACACAATAATAGGGATCAAGGTCACACACAGATAAGAGATCAAAAGCTTTACACGGATACTCATATTTTGAAACAACCACTCCACCGCCTTCCGGATAACAGAACTCCACGATTGAAAAAGGCTTCCTGCCTGTAGAATCGAAAAGCAGGCAGGAAGCCCCATCAAAACAAACTGTGATATTATATCAGTTAAAGAAATGCATTACAACCCGACAAATTATAGGACTTTTCAACATATTTGCCGCTGGGATTCTTACATTCCATCTAAGAACCGGTCTACCACGAGCTGACGGAAATCTTCGGAAAGGGTGCAGAAATAAGCGGTAAAGCCTGTCACACGGACCACCAGCTCCGGATGGGACTTGGGATCCTTATGGGCCTCCATCAGAACGTCCTTATCCAAAACGTTCACGTTGATCAGGGTGCCGCCCATGTCAATATGAGTCTTTAACAGCTTGGCGACACGGTCAATTCCGCCTTCCTCTGCGCTGAGCTTGGGATCAAACTCAATCTGCAGCGGCGCGGTGTTTCCATAGCCGGGCTGGCACAAGGCGATTCCAGTGGCCTGAGCAGTTGCCGCTCCGTCCTTGCGGAAGCCGGGGGTGGGGTTAGCGCCGTGAGTAACCGACGCGCCGGCTTTTCTGCCGTTGGGCGTCGCACCCACCTGGCGGCCGAAATGGATCGTTTTGCTCCAGGAGAACCAGCCCGGCACCAACTGCTTGCCGCCGGCCACCGGCTGGGCTTTTACGATTTCCGCGAAATCACGGGTAAGCCGCTGCGCCCATTGGTCGCCCAGGCTGTCGCCGCCCTGACAGTAGCGCTCTGACTGAGACAGCATTAAACGGGTACGCTCATCGCCCGCGAAATTGTTCCGCAGGGTTTCCTCCAGCTCTTCAAAGGTGAGCTTCTTTTCCCGAACAATTCTCTGCTCAATCGCGGCAAAGGAATCCGCCAGAGTTCCCAGCCCTACACCGTCGCAGCACAGGGTATAAATCTCGGCGCACTGGGAAATATTCTTCCCTTCTTCCAGGGTATGATACATCTGAAGGTTCATGACCAGCTCCGGCATGGTGATGTGCTGGTACTGGTTATAAAACTCCACGCAGTCAGCGATCACCTTCACGGCTCTCTTCAAATGGGCGCGGTAAATATCGTAAAGCCTTTCCAGAGACGGCGCGTACTTCTCCTTATCGGTAGGAGCGGCGTCGTGATACGCCAGCATCATTTCCTGGAACGCCACCTCGAACACCTTAACACAGTTGATCTTAATGACGTCGTTCATGCAGAATTCCTTACCGGGCACCGCGCTCCATCCGCAGCCTACGGCCTGACGCTCCAGGGCATCCTTTTCACTGACTCCCTGGTTCTTCGCGTAATTCATCATGCCCTTATGTCCAGAGAAACGGGGCCAGGCGTTCCGGTCGTTAAACACATAGCTGACCGCTTTTTTGAAGAAAGCCGGATCCATATTGTCATGAACCCTTACCGTCAGGTTGGCGGAGGTATTCAGCTCATGAGCCGCCTCCAGGATCAGCCAGGAAAGCTCATTGGTCATATCGTTGCCTTCCAGGTCGCAGCCGCCTAGCTGGTAATAGTGAGGATCAATGATCAGCAGGTCAGCCAAGATGAACCGGGCCTTATCCTTATCGATCAAACCGCTTTCCATATCCTTTTTATAGAAGGGATACAAAAGCTGATCCAGCCAGCAGCCCGCGCCGTCACGGTCGTAGATTCTGGAAACCGTCGCGAACCAGGCCAAATACTGACAGGCCTCCAGGAAGGTTTCCGGTTTTTTGGAGATGACGTTTTTATTGCACGCCAGCATTTCCTCCAGGGTGGCCCTGATTTCCGGGCGATCCTCAGTTTTCAGAAGCTCCTCGATGCGGTCAATGTGCTTCTGGATCCATTTCTGAATCGCCAAAACCACCTTTTCCTCCGCATCGTAAAACTCCTGCTTTTCCTTATCGCCCTTATGGATTTCCCGATACTTTCTGATTTTCTCTAAGAAACCTCCCCATCCCAAGGCGATTCCGATATTGAAGTCGGAGTTAAAGTGAGAATCAGAGCCGATTCCCGAGTCGATTCCGTAAAGGTCGATGCCCGGCTTCAGGTGGTCATAGGGGAACCGATCCTCTGGGAAATTGCGGTAATCCATATAATTTCCCTGAGTCTTACGGTATTTGGTCAGCTGGTCTCCCCAGCGTCCGCACAAAATTTCAATTGGGTCCACATAAATGGGATGAATCTCCAGCATAGCGGCAAAATTCTCCGCCCAGCCTGAATAACCGATAAAGTCTCCATCCGCCGGGATGGGGGTGAAGTGGTAGTCCTCCGGCAGCGGCACGTTGCCGTAGTCATCCGCGTTCATAAATCCGCCCTGCTGAATCCGCTTTTCTTCCGTATGGCGGATTTTTACCTCTTTGATATGGCGGTAGCGGTCAGCATAGGTCCAGGTTTTATTTTCCATATCGTCATTCCTCCTCGAAAATATTAACAGACGCCACCCTGACAGGAAGCTTTTGCTCCTTCGCCAGCTGAGCAAGCGCGCTCATGGTTTCCTTCGGCGGCTTTTCAAACCGGGGTTTCTGCTCCTTACCCGCCAGCTTTTTTGACAGTCCTAAGGGGTGGTAAGGCAGCAGCTCGTAATACTTTAGATTTTTCAGCGTAGCCGCCAGCTGGGCAATCGGCTTGATCTGTTCCGCGTTGTCGTTGATTCCCGGTATGATCGGCGTTCTTAGAATAATGGGGATTCCGATCGTATCCAGCTTTTTCAGGTTTTCAATGATTCTCTCATTGCCGACCCTCGTATATTTCTTATGCAGGTCGGAGTCCCATATTTTCAAATCACACATAAACACATCACACAAAGAGGCGATCTCTTTCAAAATCGCCCAATCCACCGAGAGGTTCGATTCCACTCCACAGCTGATTCCCGCTTCTTTGCAAGCCTTTAAAAGCTCCCGAGTGAAAACCGGCTGGCAGGTGGGCTCGCCGCCGCTGATAGTGACGCCGCCGTCTTCTCCGTAATAGGGCTGGTCTAAAAGGACCTCCTTCAGAACCTGCCCCACCGTCTTTTGGGTCCCTACCCAGCGCTTTGCGCCGGAATAGCAGCCCTCGTCGCATTTCCCGCAGCCGATGCACTTGCTTTCATCCACGATCATCTCCGGCTCAAAGGAAATGGTTTCCGGGTTATGGCACCAGGCGCAGTCCATATTGCATCCCTTTAAAAACACTGTGGTCCGGATGCCCGGCCCATCGTGTACGGAAAACCGCTGAATATCGGTTACCATACCCATAATCTCTTGTTCTTGCTTCATTTGGGTCATTTAAAGTACCTCCGCTAGTATGGCAGGTACGTCTACATCTTCCGTAAGCGGAAGCTTTACCGCAGTACCTGTCTTTAAGGATAAATAAGACGCTAAACAAATTTCCAAGCCGATTCTGGCATTTTCCGGCGTATTCAGGGAAACCGCCCCATTGTCAATCACATCGATCAGCTCCTTGATCATCGCCGTACCAGCGTCAGCCTGAGTGTTAAAAGGATTCGCGTAGTCCTCCAAGGTTAGATACACTGGATTTCTGGGCAGAGTTCTGGTGATCTGGGGCACCTTATAGGGCTCCTTGCTTCCGGTAATCTTCAACGTATCGTCATCCACCTGGATTTCTCCCTCCGTACCGGTCAAAAGGAAATTGTTCACAGTATACTCTGTAGCGCCAAAAGTAGATTCTATGGTAGCGATGGCGCCGTTTTCATAGGTCAGGATGGCGATACCATAATCCTCTACATCCCAATCCTTATGCACCATCTTTCCCATCCGGGCGTACACACTTTCCACCTTGCTGTCAAAAATCATCTGAAGCCGGGTGGCGGCGTAAATCGCATGATCCACAAAAGCGCCTCCCGATGCTTTAGAAGCATCTTTAAACCAGCCCACATCTGTACAGCCTGGAGCCTTCAAAGGAGTCCTGGCGCGGCAGGAGCTGGTAGCGGCGTAAGGCCTGCCGATCACGCCTTTACTGACCAGCTGCATCACCGGATCGGTAGGATTTGGACCCGCGCCGATTCCGGTCATGATCACACCGTTTTCCCGAACCGCTTGAATAATACGGTCGGCGCCGGCCAGCGTTCTGGCCAGAGGCTTGCTGATCAAAATATGTTTTTTTGCGTTGGCTGCGGCAATCGCCAGCTCCTCGTGACGGTTGGTGGTCGGCATAATCACCACAATATCCACCTCCGGGTCCTCCAACGCGATCCGGTAGTCGGTTCCCCAATGCTTTGCACGCATTAAATCGGCGGTCTTTTGGGTCTGCTCCTCATCCTCGCCGATCACATAGGTCAATTCCGCATCCTTCATAGCGCTGACCGCACCGGCAATCGGATATGCCCAATACCAATGCTCCAAGCCCAGGATAGCGATTTTATGCTGTTTTGCCATTCGGAACTCCCCTTTCAAACCAAGCTTACTCATTTTATTTTCATCACGATAATCCATGACTCCGGGACAAACCGCTCTCCGGAAGATTCCCTTCGGGGAATCCGCCAGCAATCGGTTTTTTTCCGCTTATCCTATCTGCCAGGCCCAGTTATTCACAAGCTCCAGCCTTCCGCTGTTACAGGAACGAACACCCGCATCCAGAATCGCCATCCCATCAATATTGATCTCAGGGGCCAGTGTGGCATGAACCGGCTCGTTGGTATCCATATTGTGGACAAACGCGCAGGCGATATCCCGATACTGATATTCCAGCTCCGGCGGATAATAATATTCTTCTTCCCCATCCGGCAGAATTACTTTAACACAATCCTTACCGTCGATTTGAGCGGCTGTCATAGCGCCTTTGGTTCCATAAACCATCGGACAGTTTACCGGCACCAAATCATGATAGGTGGTCCAACTGGTCTCTATCGAAGCCATCGCGTCGTCATAGCGCACAAGCATACTGGCGTTATCCTCAGCGTTTCCCCACTGTGTGTTCAGGTTCGCACGCATCCCCAGAGCGGCAACGGCGGGCTTCCCGATGAGCCACCGGCTCATCATAGCGCCATAGCAGCAGAAATCCAGCATGGCGCCTCCGCCGCATTTGCTTTGATACCACCAGGTTCTGGCCTTCTCCTCATTGGTCATAGGCTCGGCTGTAATTTTTACACCTGGATGCTTGGCACCGTCTCCTAAAGGTCCGGTATGGGAAACCCGAATCTTAAACTCCAATATTCGGCCGATCTTTCCCTCATCCAGCAAATCCTTCATCAAATGCAGTTCCGGCCGCCAGGTGACAGGCCAATTTACAAACATCTTAACGCCATATGTATTGGAAATCCGGATCATCTCCATAGCCATGGACAAATCAGCGGCCATAGGCTTTTCAATGCTTACGTTGACGCCCCGGACAGCACATTCGTACATTACCTCCAGATGCTGGGCGTTTTCACAGGTAATTACCGCGAGATCCGGTTTTTCCTGGTCCAGCATTTCCCGGTAATCCTCATAAATTTTTGGGATTTTAAAATTTGTGCGGCAAAATTCCAGATTCCATTTCCGGGTAAAGGTTCCTTCTTTCAGCTCCGGTACCAGAGGAATGGTATCCGCTCCCGCTACCAAGTCTGTGCGGGGATTTTCATAAAAATGGGCGGCTACATCGTTAATGTGCATATGCGAAAAACCGATGATCACTACCCTATACTGTTTTTCCATGTGGCAGCTCCCCTTTATCTTTCTTTTCGACCGCCGAAAAGCCTGGCAAAACACCTGGCTCTCCGGCGGTCTTGTCTAAAGATTCCCTTAGGGTATCGCTTTTGTGTCTTTCAGCCCGCTTTCATTTGCTGGCTGCCGCCGGCAGGCAAAGCATGTTCTAATATGAGCCGGTGAGAAGAATTATTTTTCCAGCTCGGCGAAAGTAACTTCGCGGCCCAGCTTGTCAGACTTATAGAACGCCTCAATGATGGACACTACGTTCATGACCTCTTCCTTCTTGATCGGATACTCTTCCATGGTCATTTCCCCATCCAAAACCTTCAGCGCGTTCTCAAATACATGGATATGGCCGTAGAAGTTGGAAAGCTTCTCATACTTATCCTCAAAGATTCTGGGCATCAGGTCAGCCTGATACCTTCCCTGGGTGGTAATGAGCTTCATGCTGTCGTCAGTGAGCAGCAAGCCGCCCTTGTCGCCGCACAGGCTTACTGTCTGCTGGTTGGGCTGGTTCAGCGCCCAGGAAATTTTGAAGGTAACGGTCATGCCGTTTTCAAAGCGGATATAACCGTTGGAGAATTCCTCAACGTCAAATTCTTTCCAGTCAAACTTTCTGGGGGTAAAGATATCGCCGCTGAGAGCGCCGCTCTCTACATTGGAATAGTAGGTATCCTTCATGGTGTTCACCAAGGTAGCTACCGCCTTGCCGGTGGTGGATACCATCTGGGGGTTGCCGGTGATAGACATTAAGTAATCGCACATATGAACGCCGATGTCGCAGAACGCGCCGCCGATGTTCTCTTTCGCCATATGGAACATGCCCCACTTAGGAATGCCCAGGCGACGTACCAGATGCAGATCGGCAAAGTACATATTGCCCAGGGCGCCGGACTTTACGATATCGGCGGCGGCCACATAGTCCTTGAAGAAACGCAGGGACTGGGTGACGAACAAGTGCTTGCCCAGCTTCTCAGCCTCAGCGAATACCATTTCCGCGTCGGTGTACTTAACAGCCACAGGCTTCTCGCAGAACACATCGCAGCCCGCTCTTAAGCCCGCCAGGGTATACTCTACATGGTAAGCGTTGGGGGTGCAGACAGAGATAATGTCCGGCTTTTCTTTTTCCAGCATCTCATAAGCATCCACATAATATTTGGGAATATTGTGGCGCTCAGCGGTTTCTTTTGCCGCTTCTTCCCGGATATCCGCCACCGCGACGATTTTCACCTTGTCGCCCATGGCCTTATAAGCCGGAATATGGGCGGCGTTGCAGATCATACCGGTTCCGATGATTGCTACTCTGTAAACTTTAGACATACTATTTCCTCCAATAACTTAAAATATTATGACAACCAGAAAGGCTTTTCGCCTTTCCACCTATCGCCGATGCAGCAGCAGCCCCTGCTAAAATCATCAGAGCTGCTTCAGTATCAGAAAACAAAACAGGCCGCTTTATTCCCAAAACGCCAAGCTTTATTTTTCTTTACACTGATTTAGATCTATCTGATCCGGCTGAAAGATTTCTTTCCTCCGGCTGCAGTCCAAATTAAAAATTTTTCCAGCGGCAGGCTGCCCTCTGAAATCCGCCGCATGGATTCCAGAGGGTAACCAGGCCGATTAAGTATTGTAATCGTTTACTTTTTCAGCGACAACAAACGCTTAATCGCCGCCAGCTGATACTCAGCGCAGGCGTAGGAGTTTTCTCCCTCGCCAGTGTACTCAACGCCCCAATATCCGTCAAAGCCGGCGTCCAAATAGGGCTTGCCGTGTTCGAAAATGCCCCCCTCGGCCATTCCCAAATCCACGTGCACGTAACGGGTGTACGGCGCAATCAGTTTCTCTGCCTCTAATGTATCTCCCTTAAACCAGCGTCCCAGGTGAGCTAACACACCTAAATTCGGGTGGGCGCAGGCATCCATGACCTTTTTCAGCTCTGACGCGACGCACATGGTCGCCCAGTGGTTTTCAATGTAAACATCGTAGCCCATATTTGCCGCACGGTCACAATATTCCTTGAGAACCTTCTGGAAATACTCGATCATCTCATCAGTATAGATCATCTGATCCCAGTACTCGTCATCCTCTACCGGATTCGCCGCAAAGGTACCGTAATTTCTTTCTTTGATTTTGGGATCCTTATCCCAGGCAAAACGGAAATGCCTCAAATAATGAGAACCCGTATCGACCTTTACCGACTTAGCACCCAGGATTTCCGCAGCCTTGGCGTTCTGCCGGTAAAATTCCACATTTCTTTTACGGATCTCTGGATCCGGATCCCACAGGTTGGCGCCGTCCATGGCGTAGTTATTGACGATCAGGTCGTTGGCGTCCAAAGCCGCCTTTACCCGCTTCAAATACGCTTCATCAGTAATGCTCTCTAACTGCGGATTCCACATATCTACAGCATTTAAATGGTAGCGGCACTTGATCGTTTCGATCAGGTGGAACACATCCATTTCCCCCCGGTAGAACTCCTGATGAAAGGTATATGGTGTTACAGAAAGCTTCATATTAAAATACCTCTTTGAGTTTTTCAATTCCACGGGACGGAAGCCCCGTCCCGTGGACAACTGACTATTATTCTATTTTAACTAAATGCCTTACTGTGCCTCTTTCTGAGAATCGATAGCGTCTTGGATCAGCTGATCGCCATACGCCGCGATTTCATCTACGTCAGAGGAAGCGCCGGTCATGGCCATCTGAGCCACCTTTCCTAACAAGGCTTCGCCGTCGATTACGCCCCAGCCGTCATATACTTCCTCAATCGGATAGATAGCGGGAGTACAGAATTCCATATTCTTGGCGCCTTTCTCATAGAAGGGATTGGAGCTGTTCTCCACAGCCAAATCAGTGGTTTCCTTATCGGCAGGCCAAGCCTCCCACATACCGTCCACAAAGTACTGATCGATGTTGTTTACCAAGTAAGCGATCACATCCTCGCACAGCTCCGGACATTCAGACTGGGCGAATACGCCTAAACCGTTGTAGAAGGTCAACGCTCTCTGCTCGTCAGAATCAGGCCCGGTGAGCACATCCAGAACGCCGGTTACCTCTTCCAGTTCAGTGCCGACTACATCCAAAGCCAAGTCACCGATAAACACAGCCGCCTGGCCATCCAGGTAAACCTTCATCAGGTCGGAGCGCTTATAAGTAGACAAGCTCTGGGGCACCAGGCCTTCCTGATACATGTCTACCAGGTACTGAATCATACGCTTATTTTCCGGATCGGACATAGCGGGAACCACGTTATTGTTGGCGTCATATTTGCAGCAGCCTACGCCGTTGTTCAGCAAAGACAGCAGCAACAGGTGGTTAGACTGGTTGCCGGCCAGGTCAAAGATAAAGGGATCGATATTGTATTCCGCTTTGACCTTCCGCAAGGCGTCCATAAACTCATCCCAGGTCTTGGGAGATTCGGTATAGCCAACCTCGGCAAACATGTCGGTGCGATAGAAGATAAAGGTCGTGCCTCTCATCCAGGGAATCTGTACCATGTTGCCTTCATAGCGGCGGGCGTTCCAGGTAGCCTCGTCGTACTTAGCCTTTAATTCCTCGTTAGCGTCGATCTTATCCAAATAATGAACAGCGCCCATTCTCGCGAATACTTCACCAGTGCCGAAACCAGCGGTAAAGATATCAGGGGCAGTACCGGAGTTGATAGCGGTCAGGTGAACCTGCAGGAAGTTATCCCAGGTCAGCGATACATATTCTATGTCTCCAACGCCGGGGACAGCTTCTTTCATCTCAGTCTGCAGCTGGTTCTCCATAGCCTTAACGTAATCTTCTCCGCCCCAGGCCATATCCCAGAACACAATGTCATGAGTCTCGCCGTCGCCGCCCTGAGAAGCCTCAGAAGCAGCGGAGGATCCTTCCGCCGCGGAAGAACCCTGAGAGGAGCTTTCCCCTCCGGATTGGGAACACGCCGTAGCCGCCAGCATTGCAGCGGCCATCAGAAATGCCACAATTGATCTTGCCTTTTTCATTTCTTTCCTCCTAAAAAATTTTTTATCAACCTGGCCGGCCCCTCAATGACCAGCCACGTTATCAGGAATAAACCCAGCGTGGTGAACAGGCTATGCTGGGGCGAAAGACGTTGATAAACAGGCCGAAAATCTCTGACAAATTTTATATCGCTTATCCCTTGGTAGCACCCGCAGACAAGCCCTGGATCAAATATTTCTGAGCAATGACCAGGAAAAGTACCGTGGGCAGCACTGATACAGTAGACGCCGACATTAGGTTGGACCACTGGAAGGAGTGCTGGTTGATAAAGGAGTGCAGTCCCACTGTCAGAGTATAAATATCGTCAGACCGGAGGAACAAGCTGGCCATCAGGTAGTCGTTCCAGCTATTGACGAAGGTAAAAATCGCAACTGTCGCCAATCCCGGCAGAGCCAAGGGCAGGATAATCTTATAAAACGTCTTAAACTGGGAACAGCCGTCTATCCTGGCAGCTTCCTCCAGATCCGTAGGGATCGTTGAGAAGAAGGATCGAACCAGCCAAATGGAAAACGGCAGGTTCATCGCCGTATAGGTGATAATCAGCGCGTAAATCGTATTGACCAGACCCAAGTTTTTAAAAATCAAGAACAAGGGCAGAAGAAGCAGTATCGTCGGGAACATCTGCAAAAGCAGAAGAGTTACCCCGTAGCTTCTGAAAAAGAAAGTGCTTTTTCTCGCGATGACATATCCCGCTGTGGCCGCAAACACAGTACAGAGAACCATCGCTACGATCGCGACGATAAAGCTGTTAAGCAGATATCTTGGAAAATTCGTATTGGTAAAGATATTAACAAAGTTCTCAAAAGTCGGATTAGACGGGAACAGCTCTACCGTCATGGCATCCTTTGACGGCTTCAGCGCTGTACCTAGCATACTCAAAAAAGGAAGGTTTAAAACTAAAATAATGATTACCAGCGTAACATAGGTAGCGGTTTTGCCTATGGCTCTTCTTGCTTTTCCGTTCATTTCATAGGCCTCCTTATGCTTTTTGGTTTAGCGCTTTCAAATAGATCATACTGAGAATCGTTAAGAACACCAGCATCACCATATTGATAGCGGAGGCGTATCCCATTTGACCCCGGAAGAACGCTGAGTTATAGGTGAGTATCGATAATATCATAGTCGAATCCAACGGCCCGCCTTGGGTCATCAGATAGATATTTTCAAAGTTATTGATGGTCCAGATAAACATCAAAATCGTGCAAACAAAGCTGACGTTTTTCATCATCGGCATGGTAATATGGAAGAAAGCCTTCACTTTGCCGGCTCCGTCAATCTTCGCCGCTTCATAGAGCACACCATCGATGGACTGCATGCCCGCCAGCAAGGTGATCATCATAAACGGATAAGATTTCCAAACGCCGAATGCGATAACCGTTCCCTTCACCAGAGTCAGGTCGGACAGAAAATAAATCGGTTCTTGAATCATGCCGATATTCTGGAGCACGGTATTGATTAAGCCCACCTTGTCGTTCAGCAGCCAGGACCAGGTGATAGTGGCCACTACCGGGGGCACGACCCAAGGCGCCAGAATAATCGCTCTGAAAACGCCTCTGAACCGGATATCCTGATTCAGCAGCAAGGCGATCAACATTCCTAATATGTAGGAAAACAGCACAACGGCAAACGCGTAAAGAATGGTAAATCCAAATACTTGATAAAATTTCGAATCCTGAAATATTTCCACAAAATTCTGAATCCCTACCCAGGCATCCGCACCGGTATTAAGATTTGTATTTGTGAAAGCCAAGTAAACTCCGTCAAGCAGCGGTATGATGGAAACCACTACCAGGAGCAGCGTTGCCGGCACTACCATTAAGTATCCAAACAGCCGGCTCCCCTCACGGTTTCCCCTCCGTATTTTATTCACATCTACATCCCCTCTCTCATTGCTTTAACGTAATTTTGCAGCCCCTTTGTTATGTTTCACATTTTTACCGCCCTCCGTGTTTAGATTATGGTTGAATTATCTCACAGTAAGTCGAAAGAGGCTACCCTATAAATTTCATGTGAATCCCCCGACAAATTTTATATTTTGTGCTAATTGTATACTAAATTGTTTTTATTCTAATTTTTTATAATCAGATTAGACATCATCAACAAAACAATATGAATGATAGGATTTGTTCCAAATGATAAGGCGGTCAGCACCTAATCAACTGAAGTCGCTGCTGGTAAGGGTTAATGGTATTTCCGCCCAAATTTCTCATTGAAAAATATATCCCATTCTTAATTTTAGAAAAGCTCCCCTTGGCGGAGCATTATCCGTCCTCCCTATTTATTTCTGAAATCCTATCGCAAAAATAAAAGTGAATAAACCTTCTTCGAACAGATTGAAAAATTATCGCCAAAAGCTGAAAATGTAAAAAACATTGTAATTTATATCCGCTTACTCTATTTTTCTAGTCTAATTTAATAATAAAAACATTGTTCACTGACATCTATGCGTGAATTTGTCAAAACTTTTCACATTTGTGCTATTTCGTTTGACGGAGAAACCTCCGGCTGTTATAATAAATTTGAAAGAAATCTTCCAGTGTTCGACATAGTATCAGCTAAATCGGGGCTGATACTTTTTTTGTGAACCACAACGTTGCAAGGAGGACTTACAGCATGGCAGCCACACAGGATGCTCAAGAACTTTTTAATTCACACGACAGCGCAGTCGCCCCTCTCGGCCTGGTTGTTACCGAAGGCGCCCGGGAATTAGGCGAAAAGATCAACGCCCATTTAGTGAGCTGGGCGACACCAGACAATAATCCCAGAGGAACGTTCCTTGTTGAAAACGAATGTCCGCGTTTTTCTTCCGGGGACAGCAAAGGGCTGATTCGAAGCACCATCCGGGGAGACGATTTGTTTTTCCTGGTAGATGTGGGAAATTACAGCTGTACTTATAAGCTGTTCGGCAAACAAAACGCTATGTCCCCTGACGACCACTTTCAGGATCTTAAGCGTTTAATTCAGGCCGCCAGCGGAAAGGCCCACCGGATCAGCGTGATTATGCCCCTGTTGTACGGCGGGCGCCAGCACCGCCGCAGCTACCGGGAATCCCTGGACTGCGCCTGCGCGCTGCAGGAATTGCAGGCTATGGGAGTTTCCAATATTGTTACCTTTGACGCCCATGACTCCCGGGTACAAAACGCCGTGCCTCTGATGGGCTTTGACAATGTAATGCCTTATTATCAGGTGCTGAAGGCGCTGACGAGAAAAATCCCGGATTTAAAGCTCAACCGTGAGCACTTCATGGTGGTAAGCCCGGATGAAGGCGCCATGAACCGAAATATGTATTATGCCTCCGTTCTGGGAGTCGATCTGGGTATGTTCTATAAAAGAAGGGATTACTCCCGGGTCGTCAATGGCCGGAACCCAATTGTCGCTCATGAGTATCTTGGCGCTTCCGTTGAGGGTAAGGATATCTTTATCACCGACGATATCATTTCCTCCGGCGAATCTATGCTGGATATCGCCTATGAGTTGAAAAAGCAAAAGGCCTCCCGCATTTTCTGCTACGCTACCTATTCTATCTTCACTAATGGGCTGGATGACTTCGATAAGGCCTATCATGACGGAGTCATTAACGGTGTGCTGGGCAGCAACCTCACCTACAGAACGGACGCCCTCAAGCAGAGAGAATGGTTCTTTGAGGTGGATGTATCCAAATATATCGCCTACTTTATCGCGGCGGTCAATCACGATATTTCCGTCAGCGCCATTATCGATCCCCATGAGAAAATTCAGGCCCTTTTAAAAAAATACCAGGCCTAAGTAGGTTTAACTAAAAAAACAGCTTAGCCTTACTTCGAAGCAGAAAGCCATCTTTACAGATGGCTTTCTGTTATTTTGATTTCCATAGGATTCGAACAGTCCTGCTTTCCAGCCGGTCAAACAGCGTGGAACGCCTTGCTCTGGCATGGCTGTTTCCCGTGTATTTTGTAGAAAAAGACGATTTTTTTAAAATAGGCTTTACTTTAGCTTGCTAATCAGGTAAAATACTACATGTTGATCCTTGGGCATCGCCCAAATAATCACGTTTTAGGAAAGGCGGAGTAAATTTATGAAAAAAGTATTAGCGGCATTGATGGCCCTGGCTCTTGCGGCCACCTGTGCGGCCTGCGGGGATAACGGCGGTTCCTCTTCCACTGGCGGAGAAGACAGCAATGGATCTTCCTCTGCGGCCGCCACAGACGATCAATCCTGGGAAAAGGTAGAGTCTGCCGGCACACTGGTGCTCGGTTTAGATGACGCGTTCCCTCCCATGGGCTATAAGGATACCGAAACCGGCGACATCATCGGCTTCGATATCGACATCGCCAAGGAGGTTTGCAGCCGTTTGGGGATTGAGCTGAAGCTTCAGCCCATCGATTGGAACAATAAGCAGTCCGAGCTGGAAAACGGCAATGTTGACTGCCTGTGGAACGGCTTCAGCAAGACGCCGGAGCGCGACGAACAGTTTAATTTAAGTATCCCCTATATGAAGAATGAGCAGATCATTCTGGTAAAAACCGATTCCGATTATCAGACCTTAGAGGATCTGGCGGGAAAGACCATCGGCGTACAGGCCGACTCCTCTGCGGAATCTGCTTTGGAGGCTGAGGAAAACAAGGAGTTCAAGGATTCCTTGGGAGAGATTGTAAAAATTGAGGACTATGCCATGGCGGTTTTGGAGATCCAAAACGGCACCATCGACGCTATTTCTATCGATGAGGTTGTCGCCCGCTTCTATTTGAACAATGATCCCGACGCTTACCGTATTCTGTCCGACAGTGATGGCAACGCCCTTTCTTTGGCCACAGAGGACTATGTCATCGGCTTCCGGAAAAGCGACAACGCCTTGAAGGAAAAGGTCGAAGAAGCCCTGAGAGAGATGTCTTCCGACGGCACCATGAAAACAATCTCTGAAGAATGGTTCGGCGAGGATGTCACCACGGTGGAATAATATTCCTCTGTGATTTTCCTGCGATACACGTACAACGTTGGAGGCTGTAACATATGAACTATCAGGTATTGCTGACAGAAATGCTGCAAGGCACGCTAATGACCCTGCGTATTTTCTTTTCTACCTTGGTATTTGCGCTGCCCTTGGGCCTTCTGGTTTCCTTAGGCCGTATGTCTAAAATAAAAATCATCAATTGGCCGGTAAGGCTTTTTATTCTGATCATGCGGGGCACCCCCTTGATGCTGCAGCTTCTATTCGTGTTCTACGGCTTAAAGCCTCTGTTTGGAATCCAGCTTGACCGGGTAATCGCGGCGCAGGTGGCGTTCGCCTTGAACTACGCCGCTTATTTTGCCGAAATTTACCGCGGCGGCATCGAATCCATCCCCGATGGCCAGTATGAGGCGGCAAAGGTTCTCGGCTTTAACAAAAAGCAGACCTTTTTCCGAATCATTCTGCCTCAGGTGGTCAAGCGGATTATTCCGCCGATGGGCAACGAGTTTATTACCCTGGTAAAGGACACCTCTCTGGCTCAGGTTATCGCTGTGGTAGAGCTGCTGAAGGTCACCAACAACTGGGTCTCATCTGCGGTAAGCATGGTTCCCTTTGTGATCGCAGCAGTGTTCTATCTGGTGATGAACGGTGTGGTAACCCGCTGCTTCACCATCGCTGAAAAACGCTTGTCCTATTACCGGTAAGGAGGAATTTCAAATGGAAATGCTTACAGTAAAGGACGTTAAAAAAAGCTTTGACGGCGTTGAGATTCTCAAGGGAATCTCCTTAACGGTGGAAAAAGGCGGCGTATTGGCGATCATCGGCCCATCCGGTTCTGGAAAAAGCACACTGCTCAGGTGCATCACTCAGCTGGAGACCGTAGATGCCGGGGAAATTTCTATCTGCGGCGAAAGCCTGGTAAAAAACTCCCCTACGGGAACCGCGGTCTATTCCGATAAGGCTGCCTGCGCCAAGATTGGCTTGCATATCGGCCTGGTGTTTCAAAACTTTAACTTATTTCCCCACTTCTCCGTCCTGCAGAATATTACGGAGGCGCCGGTACGGGTCTTAGGAAAAACCAAAGAGGAGGCCAACAAGCTCGCTCATGAGCTGCTGGAAAAGATGGGGCTGCAGGACAAAGCCGACGCTTATCCCTACCAGCTTTCCGGCGGCCAGCAGCAGAGGGTTTCCATTGCCAGGGCGCTGGCAATGAACCCGGATATTCTTTTCTTTGACGAGCCTACTTCAGCGCTGGATCCGGAGCTTACTGGGGAAATCCTGAAGGTAATTCGTGAATTGGCCTCAGAGCATATGACAATGGTCGTGGTTACTCATGAAATGAAATTCGCAAGAGATGTGGCGGATAAGGTCATTTTTATGGACGACGGCGTTATTGTTGAAGCGGGAACCCCGGAAGAGGTCTTCGGACATACGCAGAACCCGCGAACCAAGGCTTTTCTTGCCCGATTTAACGAAAATTAGCGGGAACAATTTTTCCATAGGGCGGCCGTATCTTTTTTCAGCTCAATATTCGATTGAAACCTGCGGCTTTTTTAACCGTTTCTCTGTAATTATGGTATAGCCGCGGCAGCGCTTTCGCATTATCAAGGCTTTAGTTCCTTGATCAAGGAAAGTTCTTATAAAAGCCTTATAATAAAATGAGCGGCCGCATCGATTTAATCAAAACAAAAAGAGCTTTGGCAATGATGCCAAAGCTCTTTTTATTCCCACCGGCGGACTTCTTTTAGATTTTTCTCCCCCGCAGTCCGCAAGGCGATGGCCAGCCGCTTTTAAAAGCTTCGGGTAAACAGCTCCTGATCGGACAAAAGCTCTTCTACGGTATCAAAACCCAGGCGTTTCAACAGCTCCAGCACATAGGGATTTTCGAGGGGAGTTTCAAATCGGGCCTTTTCGCCGTAAGCGTCCACTGTTTTGCGTCCCAATTCCTGGTTGATTACCCTCTTAGGGCCGCCAACGCACCCGCCTACACAGCCCATTCCCTCAAAAAAGTTGGCGCCGCCTCTTCCCTCTAAAAGACTATCGATCATTTCCTTGCAGGCGGGAACGCCATCCGCCTGCCGGGTTTTTATCTTCATGCTTTTTTCCGGCGCCAGCTTTTCTAAAGTGCTTTGCACCGCCTGGCTCACGCCGCCGGTCCTCGCATAAATTCTTCCGGCTTTCGAGGAGTGCTCCCTCTTTCGATCCCTCATGCTTTCAGGCTTTATCCTTAAAGCGTCGAAAATGTCCTGCATCTCCTCAAAGGTCAGCACATAATCGATGGCTCCTTGCAAATCCTTCTCTCTGGCCTCTGCCTTTTTCGCGATACAGGGGCCGACAAAAATCGTTACAGCGCCAGGATGCAGCTTTTTGATCGTTCGTCCGCAGGCAATCATGGGAGACACCGCTCCAGGCACATGAGGCATCAGCTGATGATAAATTTTTCGGATCATCCCAATCCACATGGGACAACAGCAGCTGGTCAGCTGAAAATCCGATTCCGTCTTGATATTACGGTCAAATTCCAGTGCCTCCTTCAGCGTCAGAATATCCGCGAAAATGGCTACTTCCACCATACCGTCAAATCCAATGCGCCGAAAAGCGCTGCGAAGCATCCCAGGAGTCACCTGCGGGCTGAACTGACCGATAAAAGCGGGAGCTACCAGGGCGTAGACCATCTGATCGCTCTCCAGAACCGCTTTCATTGCCGGAAGAATATCCTTGCTGGCTATCAGCTTTTTCGCCTGACAGGCGTCAATACAGGCAGAACAGCCTACACAGTCCTCATTAATCGAAAGCTTCCCGTCGCTTCCTATTTTAATTGCGTTAAACAGACAGCTGGCCTGACATTCCGGCGTTTTGCCCGGATCGCAGCTGCAATCGCCTACCTTCCAAACCACAGGGTATTTGCGAGGGTGGAGCAGGCAGTCCAATTCGCTTTGCGAAGCGTTTTTTGTCTTTTCCCTGACAAATTCTTCATACAGTTCCCTAAGCGGCGTCATAACCATTCCTCCTTTCCTATTGTTATTCCAAAAGAAGGGCTTCCTTATCCTTTTTTCAAAGAAAGAGCGGAAGAAGCTCCTGAAAGCTGGCTTCTTCCGCTCACTGGCCGCCTTATTGCGCAAACCTTTTGGCTTTGTAAAGCATAAAGCCAAACAGGCTGCTATTCTCCCAAGTAGTAATAAAAAATATGGATATCCTCATAGCTGCCGTTTTTTAAATGATAGCCGTCTTTAATCGTCCCGATTTTATGAAAGCCCAGGCTTTCATAAAGATGAATAGCCGCCTGATTCGTAGCCACTACAGCGTTAAACTGGAGCCCGCGAAACCCCTTTTCCCTTGCGTTCTCCAAGCAATGGCGCACCATTTTCCGCCCGATTCCCTCTCCGCGGCAGTCCTTCCGAACCGCGTAGGAAGCATTGGCAATATGGCCGCACCGTCCGAAATTATTGGGATGCAGGATATAAACGCCAACCACCTCTCCATTGAGCGTAGCGCAAACAGTAGAGGCCTGCTCCCGGAACATCTTCAAAGCTTCTTTTTCCGAAAGGGCTTTATCGCCAGGGAAGCTGATTCCCTCCTCCACGACGTCGTTCCATATTTCCGTCATCTCGGGCAGATGTTCCTCTGCGAATTCCTTCATTACTAATTCCATCGGATGTATCCCCTTTTTTATTTTTCCCCTTTATGCTAACAGCTTCTGCCGGATTTGTCCAGTCCTTCCGGCGTTTTGTACATAGAATCTTTACAAATTTTTCTTTTAAAAATACTATAATAATATTACGAAATATTAAGAAAGCAGGTGCGTTATGGGCCATTTTGTGTCCTTTGACCAAGTCTCTAAAATTTACCGCATGGGCGAGGTCACGATCAAGGCCGCTGATAAGATTTCCTTTGAAATTGACAAGGGGGAATTCTGTGTGATCGTGGGTCCCAGCGGCGCTGGAAAAACTACCGTGCTGAACATGCTCGGCGGCATGGATACCTGCGACGAAGGCACTATTCTGCTGGATGGAAGCCGGATCAGCGATTATAATCAAAAGGAGCTTACCCGCTACCGACGGTACGACGTGGGCTTTGTATTCCAGTTCTATAATTTGGTGCAGAACCTGACCGCCCTGGAAAACGTGGAGCTGGCCTCTGAAATCTGCGAGAACCCGCTGGACGCCAGCGAGACCCTGGCCCATGTTGGACTGAGCGAGCGTATGGATAATTTTCCCGCTCAGCTTTCCGGCGGCGAGCAGCAGCGGGTCTCCATTGCCCGGGCTTTGGCGAAAAACCCAAAAATCCTGCTCTGCGATGAGCCTACCGGCGCTTTGGATTACAACACTGGAAAGACTATTTTAAAGCTGCTGCAGGACACCTGCCGTTCTATGGGAAAAACCGTTATTGTCATCACACACAATCAGGCCATCACCGCTATGGCCGACCGGGTGATCCACATCAAAAGCGGAACTGTTACCGATATGGCTTTAAATCCTAACCCCACACCGGTAGAAAGGATTGAATGGTAGTGAAACGCTCCTATTCGAAAATGATCCTCCGGGAATTCCGCCACAGCTTCAGCCGCTTTTTAGCGATCTTTGCTATTATCGCCTTAGGCGTGGGCTTTTTGGCCGGGCTTCTGGCCACTACCCCGGATATGCGGTATTCCATGGATCAATATTACCGCCAAACCAACCTGATGGATCTCCGGATTGTTTCTACAATGGGGCTGACAAAGCAGGATGTTGAGGAGATCCGAAGCACTGAGGGCGTAGAGGACGGGATGCCCTCCTATACCTCTGACGCCCTGGTTACTCTTCCCAGCGAGGATACTGCAGTTGCCCGCATCCACAGTCTGCCGGCCTGCAGGGAAGCCGGTGAGCCGCTGACCTCCGAAACCTCGGGCTATCTGAACCAGCTTACCCTGGCGGAGGGGCGGCTTCCTGAAAATCCGGGGGAATGCGTCATTAAGCCGGAGCACCTCTCCTCTGAAAACATTCCCATCGGCTCCACCATCAAGCTTTCTGAGGAAAACCAGAATTTAGAGGAGACCTTCCAAACCACCGAATACATAGTGGTGGGCTATGTTTACAGCTCCTATTACGCCTCCATTGAAAAAGAAACCAGCACCGTCGGCAATGGCACGGTAGGCATGGTTATGTTCATTCCCGAGCAGGATTTCGCTCTGGATGTGTATACGGATATGTTCGTCACTCTTTCTGACGCCAAGGCGCTGGATTCCTTATCCGATCCATCAGCCTATGACGCGGCAGTAGACCCGGTTGTTTCCACCTTGGAGGATCTGGGGCAACAGCGTGCGCCTTTGCGGGATAAGGAAATCCGCGAGGAAGCCCAGGAGAAAATCGATGACGCGCAGAAGGAATTTGAGGAACAAAAAGCCGACGCACAGAAGCAGCTTGATGACGCCAGGGCGGAATTGGACAACGGCTGGCAGGAGCTGGACAGCGCAAAGCAAGAGCTGAGCGACGGTAAGCTTGCGCTGGAGGAGGCCCGCAGGCAGTTAGAGGAGGCGCCCGGCCAAATCTCTTCCGGAGAGGCGGAGATTCAGTCTAGCGAGGAAACGCTGGCCCAAGGCCAGGCGGAATATGACGCCGGCTGGCAGGAGTACCAGTCCCAAAAGCAGGAGGCCGAAGCCGCTTTTGCCCAGCAGGAGCAGGATTTAGGCCAGAAAGAGGACGAATACAACGTTAACAAGGCGGCCTTGGACCTTGAAAAAGGAAAGCTGGATCAGGCGAAAGCAGAAATTGACGCCGCAAAGCTTTACATTGAGCAGCTGCGCCAGCAAGGGTTGATTCAGCAGGCCCAGCAGCTGGAGGAGCAGCTAAAGCCCAAGGAGGAGGCTTACGCCGCTGGGTTCCAGCAGTATCAGGAGGCCAAGACTCAGCTGGATGGCTACAAGCTTTTATTGGATCAGGGCCGTCAGACGCTGGAGGCCGCCAAACAAGAGGCTCAGCAAAAATTCGAGGAAACAGAAAGCCAGCTTGCCGGCGCTAAAAAAGAGTTGGATGACGGCTGGCTTCAGCTTAACAGCGCCAAAGCGGAGCTGGCCCAAGCCAAGCTGGAGCTGGAAAACGGGCGGCGGGAGCTGGAGGAAAACCAGAAAACGTTGGACGACGCCCAGCTTCAGATCGACGACAGTGAAAAGCAGCTGGAAGAAGGCGAAGCTGAATACTTAAAAAGTAAAACCGAGGCCGATCAAAAGCTGAGCGACGCGCAAAAGGAAATTGACGACGCACAGAAGGAATTGGATCAGCTGGAGCCCTCGGAATGGATGGTGCTGGGCAGGGATACCAACGTGGGGTATGTGAGCTTTGATTCCAACGCAGAAAAGGTGGAGGCCATCGCCAAGGTATTCCCTATTTTCTTCTTCCTGGTCGCGGCGCTGGTCGTGCTCACCACCGCCACCCGTATGGTAGATGAGGAGAGAACGCAAATCGGCGTGATGAAGGCTCTGGGCTACGGCAAAGGAAAAATCGCGGCCCAATATCTGATTTACGTTGCCGTGGCCACTATTACCGGCAGCCTGTTCGGTTTACTGGTCGGTTTCTATGTATTCCCCACGGTGATCTGGAACGCCTACACCATAATGTACGACTTGCCGGCGCTGGTCATCCAATTCAACTGGAAATACGCTCTGTTATCCTCCGGAGCCGCAATTTTGACTACTCTGTTAACCACCTTCTGGGCCTGCTACAGTTCCTTAAAGGAAGCGCCCTCCAGGCTGATCCTTCCCAAAGCTCCAAAGAGCGGCAAACGGATTCTGCTGGAGAAGATAACTCTCCTATGGTCCCGGCTTTCCTTTATCCACAAAGTCACCGCCCGGAATCTGTTCCGGTACAAAAAGCGGTTCCTGATGACGGTGGTCGGCATCGCCGGCTGTACCGCTCTGCTGCTGACCGGGTTTGGCCTCCAGGATTCTATTTCCGATATTGTCAATCTCCAGTTTGGGGAAGTGCTGCAATATAATCTCACCATCACCGCCAAGGACTCCGAAAAGATGAAGGAAGATCCCGCCGTTCAGGAGCTTCTGGACGATACCGGTACGGTAGACCGGTACCTGCGGATCGCACAAGAGGGCGGCGATGCGTCCGCCAACGGCCAAAGCCTGGATGTTTATTTATTTGTCCCTGAGGAGCCAGACCGGCTGTCCCAGTTTGTTACCCTCCAGAATCGGAAATCGAAGGTACCGGCTGAGTTTGAAGAAGACGCTGTCCTGCTGACGGAAAAAGCGGCGGAACGGCTTGGTGTTGCTGTAGGGGATACCATCACGGTACAGCGCAACGATGATCACAGGCAGGCGGAGTTTACCGTCGGCGGTGTTGTTGAGAACTATGTCCAAAATTACATCTACCTATCCCCTGCGCTTTACGAGGAAGGATACCATACGCAGCCGGAAATGAACCAGACTATCGCCGTCGTACCGGATGGCTCCCAGGAAAACCGTGACCGGATCACCTCGGCATTTCTGGAATCCGATCAGGTGCAGGCCGTCAGTTTTACCGACGACATCAAGGCTTCTTTCCAAAACACCATCAAAAGCATTGACTTTATCGTGATTGTGCTGATTGTCTCCGCCGGCTTACTGGCCTTTGTGGTGCTTTATAATTTGACCAACATCAACATCACCGAGCGGCAAAAGGAAATCGCCACCATCAAGGTGCTGGGCTTCTATGACAAAGAGGTCTCCGCCTATATCTACCGGGAAACAGGCATTCTCACGCTGATCGGTACGGCAATCGGCCTGATATTCGGTATCTTCCTCCACGCCTTCGTGGTGAAGACAGCGGAAGTGGATATGGTCATGTTTGGCCGGGAGATCAAGTGGCTCAGCTATGTGTTCTCCGCTTTACTCACGATCTTCTTCTCTATCATTGTCAACCTGGTCATGTACCGCAAGCTGAAAAAGATCAGTATGGTGGAGTCCATGAAATCCACAGAGTAAAAAACTTGGTGCTATACGATCGCATAATAAAATAACGGGATACCGGAAAAGCCCCGGCCTTAAAAGGCCGGGGCTTTTCTCTGTGTCTACTAAGCTTTTTCCAGGTTATAATTCCTATTGTTGAAGGTTACTCCCCTAAAATTTCAACGTCGATATCCAGCATCTGGCAGATCATCTTCAGGCTTTCCACATGATCCCCGTAAACCGCATGACAGTGGTTGGCGTCAAAACGGTCTAAGAAAATCTGATGGTCAAAGGGCAGCTTCGCAAACACGTGGGGCCACTCCTTGGTGGTCTCCGCCATTTTCTCCTCCGGCAGCTCTACGAACTCGGTGGGAATAATGGTCATGCGGTATTTTCCCTCTGTCCTGTTCAGACGGGCGATGGTAGCCTTGCCAGGCTTCGTCATCAGGTTTACATGGCAGCCGCCGCCGGCGTAAATATCCAGGCAAGGATACAGAGTAACCTTTTTCAAGTTCTCCCTGGGATCGTCGGAAGCCGCCGCGTAATAGGTGGATTGTGAACCGCAGTTGCAGAACACCATCACGTCATAATCCTTATCATAGTGACGCACATCCATGAACACCACCGGATCGTTGGTGAGCAAATGGAGGATCTGCATGGTCAGCGCGGCGTCGCTGTCCGCTTCGCAGGCGCATACCACCGGCTCCTTAGGGCCATCCCAGTCATAGGGGTCGTTGCAGAAAGCGGCGCTCAAGCATTGGGTGCAGTAATGGCGGCTCATCTCATAGTGGCATTTTACGCCGATGAAGTCCAGCCTGCGGTCTTCGATGATCTTCTTGGTAGCCTCGTAATGGCGGATCTGCTGCTTCAGCTTTTCCGGAGTCAGCTTTTTGTCGTCATACTCAATGCGGCCCACATTTTCCGTCAGCCAGCCGAACGCCTTATCCACCTGCTCCTGGGGAATCGTATCCGCCAGGCGCACGATCTCAGACTGGTCGATATGTTCGATATCAATGCCGAATTTATCCTGCCAGTCCTGCATACTCACCGTGGCGCTGTACATTCCCAGGCTTCTGCCGCCAATCAGCCCATAGGTAGAACCCTTTAGGGAGTTTACCACATGGGCGCATTTAGCGAATTGGAGAACCTTATCTAAAACTTCCTTGTCATTGATATCTCCAGCCGCTCTGAAATGCTCGATGCCCAGATGATGCAGGGCGCCGCCCGCCGCCAGCATAGCCACCATGCCAGGCCAGTCGGGGTTCAGGTTTGCGGCCAGCAAAAACGGGCCCTTTCCGAATTTCGCGGCAATAGCGGAAAAATTAGGAAAGCTGAACACGCCATAGGAGAAAATAGTTCCGTCCACATCCTCCGCGACCATTTTCTGCCCCTGGAGCTTCGCCTCCTCGGGAGAATGCACCAGATAATCCGCTTCCACCACATCGACCTCGCCGGATGCCCTCAGCGCTTTTACGATAGCGTCCATCTGCTCCTGGACGATACCCTTCAGTTCCTCATGAACCTCCGGTTCGCCGTCGGAAAAGCCGATTACGCCAATTTTCGGTTTCTTATTCATTTCTGCCACGCTCCTAATTTCACTTATTGATAACCTGAATGAACCGTAACAGGGCTCAAGCTTGCAGCAGCTCTTTGATGCCCTGAGACAGCGCCTTAATGATCAGGCAGCAGGAGGTAGCTCCCGCGTCTAAAACACCTCTGGAGCGCTCTCCCAAGCGGCTGGCTCTTCCAAGCTTTGCCACCAAATCCTTAGTGGATTCCTTTCCCGCTTCCGCGGCTTCTTCCATCTTGTTCAGGGCCTCCGAAAAATCGTCGCCCGCCTCCACAGACTTTTTCAGGCTTTCTACTGCCGGGGTCAGGGTGTCAACCAGCGTTTTATCCCCTACCTTAGCCCCGCCCAGGCTCTGAATTCCATCCAGCGCCGCCGCCATCATATCGGAGAACAAGGGAAGATCCAAGGCTTCCTTGCCCTTGACGGTTCTGGCAAGACGTCCGAAAAAGGTGCCGTACAACGGCCCCATGGAGCCGCCGATCTCGTTCATGAGAACCCGGGACAGCAGCTTTAAATTTTCCTGCAGGCCTTCTCCCGCCTCGCTCTGCCGGGAAAGATAAATGCCCGCGCCCTTATCCATATTAATACCGTGATCACCGTCGCCGATCAGGCCGTCAATGGTACTTAAATACTCTTTGTTGTCTCGGATGCACTGGGCAGCCTTAACAACGATGCCGCCGGAATTGGCGGTTGCAATCGAACTCATGCAAGTAATCTCCTTCCGTATTCCTGACACATACAGCTTATTTCTGGAACTGCTTCCAGGCTACCGTATCAATCTCCATATTGAGGTATTCCTTCATCTCATCATCCACCTGGCAGAGCGTTACCGTAGCGCCCTTCATGTCCAAAGAGGTAAAGTAATTGCCAACCAGCGGGAATACTACCTTGAAGCCGTTAGACTCCAGGATCTTTTCTACCTCCTGATAGAGCACATACAGCTCCATTACCGGGGTAGAGCCCAGTCCGGAAACCAGAACCGCCAGCTCGCCATTGCCTTTATCGGAAATATCATCCATCACCAGCTTGGTCATTTTTTCAGCGATTTCCTTCGCGGTGCCCAGCTTGCACACCTCCACGCCAGGCTCGCCGTGATGTCCGATGCCAAATTCCGCGGTGCCCTCCTCAATCTGGAAATTAGGCTTTCCGGCGGCAGGCAGCGAGCAAGGGCTCAGGCCTACGCCCACGCTGTGGCAATTGTCAATGGCCTTTTGAGCCGCCGCGATGACCTCATCCAAGGTTCCGCCCATCGCAGCCTTGGCGCCGGCGCATTTCCACATAAAGATCTCGCCGGCAACGCCGCGGCGCTTTTCCCGGTTTTCCTTGGGCGCGGAAGCGACGTCGTCGTTGGCCACCACGATTTTCACCTCGATATCGTCATCCTCCGCCATTTCCATGGCCATTTTCACGTTCATATTGTCGCCGGCGTAGTTTCCATACAAACAGGCGACGCCGTTGCCGTGGTCAGCGGCCCGGATGGCGTCGTAAAACGCTACCGCCGTGGGGGAAGAAAAGATCTCGCCCACCGCTACGGCATCCACCATATTGCGTCCCACATAGCCGATAAACGCGGGCTTATGGCCGGAGCCGCCGCCGGTAACGATACCAACCTTGCCCTCTCTGACGGGCTGCGCAGTCTTGAACACTCTGGGATTGTCCGTGGGGGCTACAATGTCACTGTGGGCCTTGGCGTAGCCCTTCAGCATATCCTCCACGATATACTGGGGATCGTTGGCAAACATCTGCATAGATACAACCTCCTAAAAAATATTATTTGAAATATTTTTCTTCCATCTGCTTGATAGCTTCCACCTTGGGAGCAGAGCCGCCGCCGGCAAAATCACAGGTCAGCCATAGCTTCACCAGCATTTTCGCCAGCTCCGGGCCAATGACTCTGGCGCCCATGCACATAATCTGGGCGTCATTGCTTTTGCGGGAGCGTTCCGTAGAAAAGGGATCATGACAAACAGCAGCCCGGATTCCTTTCACCTTATTGGCGGCCATCGCCATGCCGATGCCGGTGCCGCAGATTAAAATACCGCGGTCCGCCTCGCCGTCCGCTACGATGTTAGCCACCCTTTCGGCAATGTTGGGATAGAGCACCACTTCGTCATCCCGACATCCCTCGTCTGTCACTTCGATTCCTTCCTTTTGAAGCAGATCAATGATAATATGCTTTAAACCACAGCCCGCTTCGTCACAACCAATGACAATTTTCACAAAGGACCCCTCTTTTCATATATGAAATAATGTTATTGTATATGAAAATTATATCGTAAAGCACCGAATCTGTCAAGAAGGATTGCACTGTTTTAAAATAATTGCTACAATAAAGTTAAAGGAGGAATTCCATTGAACAACCAAACACCGCCTTCCGCCGCGCCCGCGCTGGACAGAGGGCTCTCCATGATTGAATATTTGCTGGAAATCAACCAGCCCGCATCTCTAAAAAAAATCTCGGACGAATTATCGATTCCCATCGCTTCCGCTTTCCGGCTGATTAAAACCCTGGCCGCTCGGGGCTACGTGGATGAAATCAGCTCAAATCAGCAGCTTTATGTGCCAGGAAGCAAGCTGTTCCAAATTGTACAGCGGTACCAATTAAACAATCCTCTTCAATCTATGGCCCAGGCGCCTTTAAAAGAACTGGCCGCGGCCACAGGCCAAACCGCTCAGCTTGCCCTGTTTCAAAACAGAACCGTTCTCTATATTGACCAGGCGATCCCAGTAAATCCGGTATCAATTGTGGCGCCCATGCATACTCCTATCCCGATCAATATCACCGCAGCCGGAAAAATTATCTGCGCTCAATTATCTGCAGAGGAGCAGCAGGATCTGCTGAACCACGAAACCCTAGTACAAAAAACCCCCTATTCTATCAGTAGCATCAGCGCTCTTCTGCAAAATATCAAAAGCGCCAGGCAAAAAGGCTATGCTACGGACATCGAGGAATATTCCAGAGGCATCGGCTGTATCGCCGCTGCGGTTTTAGACGGTCTAAACCGCTGTGTAGGCGCCATTGGCATCACTGGACATATCGATCAATACCGCAAAAAAGAAATTTTTGACGGGAATGTTAAAGCAGTGCTGGCTGCGGCGGAAAGGGTTTCCCGCTCTATGGGCTACAGCAGTCAATATCCTCCGGTAGCAACGTCTTAACATTCTCAAGTCAAATCTTAAAGCAATCAAAAGCCGTCGCCAGCAGTCCCTTTTATCTATCATCTGCGGCAAAGGCGCTAGTAAGCTGCCGTTACTGTGATTCCTAGTGCTTATCATAAATTTCTCTTAAACGGCCCCAAAAGCTCCCAGGAAATTAAAATTTCCCGGGAGCCGTTATTTTCAAACATTCTCCGGGCTTTCCCTATTGTTTTCTTTTTCTATCTATTGTAAAATAATATCAATACAAACAAAGGAGGAAAGAGGTATGTTTTGTCCTCACTGCGGCCAGAACAATCCCCCGGATAGTCTATTTTGTACTTATTGCGGCGCGTGTTTAAATTATGATGATAATAATTCATTTCAGCCCACACCCCCTATGAATCCGTATACTCCGCCTCAGGCACCGTATCCCCCCTATCAATACCCGCCCTATCCGCCTATGGCGCCCGTTAAGCCCAAACAGACCAACCCTTGCGCCATCGCTGGATTTGTGCTTTCTCTGGTATCCGTCTTTCTTCCATGGTTTGGATTCGTCTGCGCGCTTTTGGGCGTAATTTTATCCGGCGTCGGTATTTCACAGAGTACCCGGCTGGATCAGGACGGCAAAGGCTTTGGGATCGCCGGCGTTATCGTCAGCTCCTTTGTGCTCTTTTTCTATGTTTTGGTCATTATTCTCGTGGCCATCGGCATAAGCGTTTCCATATAGGCTATTAATAAGCTTCCAGTAAAGCCAGTCTTTTTATCCCAGCCATCTTTCGCGGCTGGGATTTTTTATAGGTCCGCTCTCTGCCCCATAAGCCGCAGGATGCTATATTCTAAAAATAAGCCCCTATCGCTTTGCTTAGAAACGGCTGACCTCAAATTGCCATAAGCCTATTTTTCAGCGTCCCATTGCCTTTAAGCAATTTTAAAAACAGCCTAGCAATAAAAAACTAATCTACAGCTCAAATTTGACAACAGAATTTGCGGAGGTAAAACAAAATTGGTGATTAGAAAAGAAACAACGAAGGATCACACTGAAGTCTATCAGTTAATTAAGGAGGCTTTTGAAACTGCCGAGCATACCGATGGCAGTGAACAGGACTTAGTTTGCGCCTTACGGAAAAGCGACGCTTTTATCGCAGATTTATCTCTTGTTGCAGAAATAAGCGGAGAAATCGCAGGGCACATTCTGTTTACAAAAGCGCGGGTTGGCAATGCCGAGGTTGTAGCTTTGGCCCCGTTATCGGTTAAGCCGGTTTATCAAAGACAGGGGGTAGGAACAGCTTTAATAAAGGAGGGGCACCGAATTGCGAAAGAATTGGGATATCAGTACTCCCTCGTTTTAGGAAGCGAATTATACTATCCCAGAATGGGATACCGCCCTGCCAATCAATTGGGCGCAGAGCTTCCGCTAGGTATACCAGATCAGAATTTTATGATTGCTAAGCTGCGGAATGACGCAAAGCCTATCCGCGGCCCGGTAGCCTACGCAAAAGAATTTGGTTTGTAAGCTCAATTCATGATGATAGGGAAGGATACCGTTACGGTATCCTTTTTTGTTGAACGCCGCAGATGTTTTCCATTCAAAATAAGATGGTTTTTGCACCTCCTTTGCGGAATCGATTCCACGCTTCGTTTCTTTGGAAAACTCTCTTTTCGCGACATAAAAAGATATCATATCAATTTTTTATTTTCTGCTTGATGATTAAGCTAAAAAGGTGCTATGATTAATGGTATCAAAGAAAAGCACTAAATCGGAGGCTGACCATGTATATCGCGGATCTGCATATTCATTCCAAATATTCCAGGGCTACCAGCAAGGAATGCGTTCCTGAATATTTAGAGCTTTGGGCCCGGAAAAAAGGCATCTCTCTACTTGGGACCGGCGATTTCACCCATCCCGCCTGGAGGAAGGAGCTTTGGGAAAAGCTGGAGCCCGCAGAACCAGGGCTGTATACCCTAAAAAAAGAATTCCAATTTCCAGAGGGCCCCGACGCGCAAAGCACATCAGTACGCTTTGTGGTAACAGGAGAGATCAGCTCAATCTATAAAAAGAACGGAAAGGTCCGCAAGGTACATAATCTGATTCTTCTGCCTAGCCTGGAAGCTGCCGAGGAGCTTTCCCGGCGCTTGGAGCTGATAGGTAACATTCATTCCGACGGCAGGCCTATTTTAGGTCTGGACAGCCGGGATCTTTTGGAAACAGCCTTAGAGGCTGCCCCCGAGGCGGTATTCATTCCCGCACATATTTGGACTCCGCACTTTTCTCTATTTGGTGCTTTTTCCGGATTTGACAGCATTGAGGAATGTTTTGAGGATTTAACCCCCTACATTCACGCCTTAGAAACCGGGCTCTCCTCCGACCCGCCGATGAATTGGAGAATCTCCGCCTTAGACTCCTATACCCTGATTTCCAACTCCGACGCTCATTCTCCCGCTAAGCTGGGCCGGGAAGCCAATCTCCTGGAAACGGAGCTTTCCTATTCCGAATTAGCCAACGCCATTCAAGGAAGAAATCCTGACGGGCTTTTGGGAACCATTGAATTTTTCCCTGAGGAGGGAAAATATCATTACGATGGACACCGGAACTGCCATCTATGCTTAAAGCCCTCGGAAACGGAACAATATGGAGGCAGATGTCCTATCTGCGGCAAAAAAATCACCATCGGGGTGCAGCATCGGGTGGAGCAGCTGGCCGACCGGCCCGAGGGCTTTGTCAAGCCTAACGGCAAAGCTTTTGAAAGCCTGGTTCCTCTGCCGGAGGTAATCGCCGCCTCTACCAGCCATTCCCCAGCCAGCGTTAAGGTTTTGGCTCAGTACGAGGCCATGCTGAAACGGCTGGGGTCTGAATTTTCCATCCTCCGGGAAACCCCCTTAGAGGAAATCGGAAAAGCAGCCGGGCCGTGTATCCAGGAGGGTATTCGCCGTCTGCGGGAGGGTCAGGTCGTCCGGGAGCCTGGCTATGACGGCGCTTACGGAGTAATCCATTTGCTGGAACAATCAGAAATTGAAGCAATCAGCGGCCAGACCAGCTTGTTCGGCAGCGACGTGCCTGTAAGGCGCCGCACTCCAAAATCCGCGCAGTCCCTCCCAGCCGGTCCTATAGCTTCTCCCACACAGCAAAAAGTCTCCTCAGGCCCCCAAAGCCGGATCGAGCAGCTTAATTCTGAGCAGCTTCTGGCAGTAACCAGCCAGGAGCCCATTATAGAGGTCATTGCAGGGCCTGGCACCGGAAAAACGAAAACCCTGGTTTCTAGAATTATTTATTCTGTGGAACAGCTTCACGAGCCGCCCGGAGAACTCACCGCCGTCACCTTCACCAACAAAGCCGCCGGCGAACTGCGCCAACGGTTAAAATGCGCCTTGCCCGCAAAAGCAGCTAACGCCGTTCATATCGGCACCTTTCATTCCCTATGCCTTAAGCTTCTTACAGGACTGCGGGGTAAAGTGACCTTAGCGGGTGAAGCCGAAGCTCTTGACATTGCCAGCCAGGTTCTACGCCTTTTAGGACTCAAGCTGTCCCCCAGAAGGCTTTTGCAGGAGGTCTCTAAATGGAAAAACGGCTTTTCTGAGGAAGCCTTGGAGCATCCAGGCGCCTGCCAGGAATACTGCCGGCGGCTGTCAGAACGGAAGCTGTTAGACTTTGACGATCTTCTCCTGGAGGTTCTGCGGGAGTATGAAAGAGATCCTGACGCATTTCCCTCTAAGCCCTTCAGACAGATTCTTGTGGACGAGTTTCAGGACTGCAATGCGGTCCAGTTCAAGCTGCTGCGGTATTGGAGTAAAAAAAACGGCAGGCTTTTTGTAATCGGAGATCCGGATCAATCGGTTTATGGTTTCCGGGGTTCCGACCCAGCCTGCTTTAAACGGCTTCAGGAGGAATATCCAGAGCTTCAGGCAGTCAGGCTGAAAACCAATTACCGTTCTTCTCCGGAAATTCTGTCCTGCGCTCTTCCGGTAATTTCTCATAACCCGGGCGGGAAGCGGGAGCTGGAGGCTTTCCGTCCTCCGCAAGGAGCGGTCCGCTTTCTCCCCTGTGAAAACGGCCTGTCTCAGGGTATCGCCATAGCCAAGGAAATCAACGCCATGGTCGGCGGCATCGATATGCTGGACGCCCAGTCCTGCGTTTCCTCCCAGCGGGAAACCTCCCGGGATTTTTCCGAAATCGCTATTTTATACCGCACTCACCACGAAGCGGAGCTTCTGGAAAAATGTCTCCAAAGGGAGAGCATCCCTTATGTGGTAGCCGGGCGTGAGGATTTTCTCCGCCACGATAAGGTACGGGGATTGACCTGCTTCTTCCAATTTTTATCCGAGCCGGATGATCTTACCGCCCTTGCCGTGTGCTTAAAGCTTTTATTCAGCTGCCCGGAGGATTTGTCGGAGAGCCTGCAACGCTTTTTAAGCTCTTATCAGGGATATTCCCTTCCGAAAAAGCTGGAGCTTTTAGAAAATGAGTACCGAAATGTAGGCGTTCTGACAGTTTCCTTACCTCTGTTTCGCAGCATATATCCCCTACTGGAAAAGAAAAAGCCCGCGAAGCTTCTGGAAACAGCCGCGCTGGAGCTTTCTCTGGAGCAGGAACCGGCTGTACAAAAACTTCTTAACACCGCTTCTTTTTATTCCAAAACCTCTGAGCTTCTGTCCCAGCTCATTCTGGGTCAGGAAAGTGATCTAACCCGAAGCTGCAAAAAAAACCGGTTTTCCAGTGCCGTCACCTTAACTACTCTACACGGATCTAAGGGCTTGGAATTCCCCGTAGTTTTCCTTTGCGGCGTCAACCAGGGAAATCTGCCCCTGGAAGCTCAGGGCCGGATGCAAAGCATTGAGGAGGAACGCCGGCTGTTTTATGTCGGGATGACCCGTGCAAAGGATGAACTAATCCTTCTTTCTTCCGATCATCCCTCTTCTTTTCTCGGGGAAATCCCGCAAGAGCTTTTAAAACGGGAGGCGCGGCCTGCCGGCAAGGCTCCTCATCCGGCGCAGCAGCTAAGCTTATTTTGATTAGCCGGAGCACAGAAGAATGGGCTGTCATAATTCCAGGCGAAACGTCCTGCTTGATTCGTCCCCATAAGGACCTGCTGCGGGAAAATTTCTCAGGACGCGCTGAGCCTGTTCTGAGCCTCCTCCCCTGCAGCATGAAAACTCATATGGTGCCGTTAAGCCGCTTTCAGCAGCCCGCTTCGCCCGATACCTGAAGCGCGAGCTTTTACGCGGCGCTTCCGTCAGCTGGGCCGACGGTTTCTGTACAAAAATCCCGGAGCGAAGCGCTCCGGGATTTTTAAGCATAAGCTCTTATTGCTTTGATAAATCCGTGGAAAAGGAAAACTGGTTCTTTCCACACTTTTTCGCGTGATACAGCGCTTGATCCGCTTTCGCCAGCAGGCTGTCAAAGGAAAGCCCGTCATCCGGGCTGCAAGCCACACCCACGCTGCCGGTAATTTCCCGTGGGGAACCAATTTCATCCCCGACCTTCCGAAACATCCCGCAGACCTCCCGGGCCTTCCTAATGATTGCCTCACGGGAACTGATTTCCTCCAGGAACACGATAAATTCGTCACCGCCGATTCTCCCTACAATATCGGTTCCGCGGAAAGCTCCCCTCAGCTTTTCTCCGATCTTCTGCAAAATTTTGTCCCCGTACTGATGGCCATAATCGTCATTAAAGGATTTAAAATCGTCGATGTCCATAAAGAACAGGGCGCCCTGGGGCATTGGCTCAGAAAGCAGATAATCGGAAATCAATTCCACAGCCGCCTTCCGATTATAGGTGCCGGTCAAGGAATCCGTACTGGCCTGCCGTTTCAGCCGGGAGGTTTCCAGCTTCTGGTCGTTAATATTAGTCATTTTCCCGATCAGCGATACGCATTCAGGCTCCTTTTCATTGCGCCAGAGAGCGTTAATCAATACCTCAAACCACTCGAAATCGCCGGCCAGCGTCTGCATACGCAGTTCCATTTTTCCAACGGGCTGCTCAGGAGTAAGCTCTTTGAGGACTTTCCATATAATTGGTTTATCCTCTTTCAGAATCTTATCTGTGTTCTCAATCACTTTGAGGGCATCCTGCATCTGAAAGCTCCCGCCGAACATTTCAGTATACTTTTCAGAAAAAGTCAACAAATCGGTCTGAGCGTCGTAGTCGAAGGTAATATCTCCCGACAAATCAGACAGCACCCGATATTTTTGCCGTTCCAGCTCTAAAAGCCGCAGCGTCCTTTCAGAAAGGGTTTCAGACTGACTTGCCGCCGGCTTGGAGGATACCGGCAAAGAAGGCGGCGCCAGCTGCTTTTCCGGCTGCCTTAATTCCATCAAAAGGTTATCTATTTCTTCCAAGAAGCAGTTTAACAGTTCCGGATTAAACTGTCCGCACTCACCGTTAACGATCATGGAAAGAGCCTTCTCATGGCTGTACACCGGCTTATAAACCCGTTCTCCCGTGAGAGCCTCATAAACGTCCGCCAAAGCAACCACCTGGGCCCAGATAGGAATCTGATTTCCTTTTAAGCCATCGGGATAGCCTTTCCCATCCCAACGCTCATGATGATGGCGGCAAATCTCATAGCTATAGCGGTAATATTCTTCATCCTGGGCATAATTCAGGCTTTCCAAAATCTCACACCCCTTGGTGGTATGAGTTTTCATGATCTCAAATTCCTCCGGCGTAAGGCGTCCAGGCTTCAGAAGCACCTCATCTGGAATCGCAATTTTGCCGATATCGTGCAACGCGGCGGCATCTGAGATCATACTGATCTCCTCTTCCGAAAAATCGTACTGCCCATGCCGGGCTGACAGCGCCCTCAGCAAAAACTCTGTGATCTTCCGCATTCGGGCAATGTGAAATCCCGATTCGCTGCTCCGAAATTCCACTGCGGTGCTTAATGTGTCAATTACAAAGGTATTAGCTTTTTTCAGCTTTTCCGCCTGCTTCTCCAAAAGCCGGTATTGCTCTTGAAGCTTCGTTTCCAAAAAGCGCTTATGATTGTAAAGCTCGATGATATTTTCCACCCTGCGGTGAACAATTTCTGGATTAAAGGGCTTATTAATAATATCGGAAACCCCGCTGGTGTATCCCTTCAGCGCGGTACTCTCGCTATTTTCAGCGGTAATCAAAACAATTGGAATTTGTTGAAACCAACGGCTATTTCTCAACTGGCTCAACACCTGAAAGCCATCCATTTCCGGCATCACCAAGTCTAACAGCATTACCTTGATGCGGCCGCCGTTTTGTTCAAGCAGTTCTAAGGCTTCGGCGCCGTTTTCCGCCTCTAGGATGCTATATTCCTTTTGAAAAAGCTCGCTGAGAATGGCTCTGTTCAGTTCCACATCATCCACGATCAAGATGACCTCGTCACTTTTCACCGGCTCTATCACCACACTTTTCCAAAAATTTCTCCTCTGCCGACTATATTTCAGCCATGTAAAGCTAGCCTTTTACTTTTAATAAAATGGGAATATTTTTATTATAGCTGTTTTAACCCTTCTTTTCAAGGAAATCATGTCCGTCCTTTTCATTTTTCTTTCCCCATCTTTTCCCCAAAAACATCATTAGGCAAGAGCCTGACAAAGCCAAGATCGTAGAAAAACGCTGTCACTTTCTGCCGCCTGCATCTTTCGAGGCTTAATCAACACCCAAAAGCTTTTCCCCGCTTATTCATAAGATTATTATACCGTATTTTCAGGCTCATGAAAAGCCTGGAAGATACTTTTCGCCGTCCCAGGACAGCTTCCAGCCTGAAGCATAAAAAAACCGGGCTGGAACTGCAATTCCAACCCGGGAAAAAATGGGAGGTCGATAGCTTAATATTCTCCCGCCACGCAAAGCTTCAGATGCTCCAGCGCTTGCTTATTGTAACGGCGGGGATTGTCGGTAAACTCCAGCTCAACCGCCAGGTTGCCCTGGTAGCCTACATTTTTCAAAGCCTGGATAACGGCAGTATAATCACAAATACCGCAGCCGGCAGGAATATTTCCTCTGGAAATAGAGTCGTTATCCTTACAGTGGACATTGAAGATACGCTTACCGCCCAACACGTAAATAGTCCATTCCGGATCGATATGCTGGTCGATCAGATGATTGGTATCCAGTTGGATGCCGAAATCGTCATCACCCACATCCTCCAGCACCTTCAGCATAGCGTGAGGGGTGGAAATCATAGAATGAGGGAAGCACTCAATGGACATCCGCAGGCCATATTTTTTCGCAATAGCCAAGGCTTTCTTGTAGCTGTCAATCAGCAAATCCCAGTCCTTCTGGAAACAGTAATCCGCAGGTAAGCGATAGCTTTGCTTCAAGGATGGAGCCATGGGGTTAAAGGTCCAGGGAGTCGCGCCAAAGGGCATGGGAACCAGGGCGGATACGATTTTGCAGCCAATCCATTTCGCGGTCTGCGCCGCTTTCTCAAAATGCTTTAAGCTGTCTGCGCGGACAGCCTCATCCGGATTATTCCAAACGGCATCCTGGAATACAAAAACATTGGGCTCCAAGCCGATCTTTCTGGAATGCTCTCCCAGCTCGGTGCTGCTCTTTTCATTGAAAAATACATCCAGGGCTTCCGGGGTTCCCAAATAGTCGACGGCTTCAAAACCCAGCTCACGGATCTGATCCGCAATTTTAATCAGGGAATCTCCGTGAGGGGTATCCTCCGGGATTGGGGTCCAGCCCCAAGATACGTTGGCAATTTTCATAGTTCTTTTCCTCCTACAAATTGGTAATATTCTAGTTTTGACAGGCTCCAGCTCTCGGCTGGAGCCTGTATGCCGCTTAATATGTTCTTGATACAGCCTCGCATAAGGGACAAGCTGTATCGAAAAAGAAAACCATAGTAAACCATAAAAATACCGGTTTATTAAAACAACCCTCATAGGTCTGACGCTTTATCCTTCAGAGTCCTTCCATTCCGCGAAGGCTGTTTAGAGTAAAGCTTAAATGCTGTTAAAAATCATATTGGAAGGAACCGTAGGGGGTTTTCTGCACACGAATAGCGTTGCTCTCAGACATCGCCTCAATTTCGTCCACAGTAACCTCTCTGCCCAGCTTGCCGGAGAGGAAAATACCCTCGCTGACCAGCATAGTTTGAAGCGCCAGCCAGGCGGTATCAATTCTCTCGGGAATCTGGCCGCTCAGATAAGCAATCCAGTGTGCCTGATCGTTCACATTATAGAATAGGTTCGGATCAATGGTACGGTTGATCTCCTCGTTCTCGTCGAATCGAATCTCCGCCTCTGTGGTCTGTCCGTTGACCAAATTCATATATTTCAGCACCTGATCCTGATACTCTAACTGATAGGGGAGCCGCAGCCCGCCCTTAGTGCCGACGACAAAGCTGTCGCCAATATTATCCATATGGATTGCCCAAGATTCCAGAATGTCAAGCGTCAAACCATTTTCATACTTTGCAAAGCCTAAGCCAAGCTCCTCGACTTCAAACTTTTTGCCTTCCAAGGCTCTGGGATCCGCGCCAATTTCCTGATAGGTCATACCAGAAACCCGCTCCAGCTTCGGGATTCCCAAAATATACAGGATCTGGGAAATATGATAAACGCCCATATCATACAAAGCGCCGTGTCCGGCGTATTCCGCTGTCAAAAACTCCGGCTGGAACAAAGCTGGTCCGGTAATATCCAAGCCCGGACGCATTCTGCGGCGGTAACCTACGGAACGGGCATGGTACACCTTGCCCAATGCTCCGTTATCTACCATTTCCTTTGCTACCCGGCTCTGAGGAAAGAACAGCGCTTCCAGATGGATAGACAATTCCTTTCCACAGGTTTTCGCAAAATCATAAAGAAGCTTGGCATCCGCATAGGAACCGGCCATTGGCTTTTCACAGTAGCAATGCTTTCCAGCCTTTAAAACCTCCAGCGCCATAGGAACATGCAGGTTATTGTGCAGGCAGACATCCACCGCGTCAATATCGTCTCTCTTTAAAAGCTCCCTGTAGTCGGTATAACCGCTTTCCACGCCGTATTGCGCTCTCCAGGCGTCCAATTTTTCCTGGTTCAAATCACAGGCCGCCACAACCTTGGCGTTAGGGATTTTTGCATATCTCTGCATGTGGGTATGGGATATCATACCAGTACCGATGATACCTACTCGAATCTCTTTCAACAGAAGTTCCTCCTCATTTTTCATAATCGGCCGCTGTCCCGCTGTTTCTCTTCCGCAAAGCCCTCCTCTCCTGTCATTTGAAAACCCGCGGCTGGCATACGGCTAAAACAATTCCTATCACTAAACCAAATAAACAAAATTGTATTTTCAAGATTTGCTTTATTATAGCATTTATCCAGGCGACAAAACACCTTACGAATTTGACATTTTTTTGTACAATAGTGCAATTTGTAGGGGGATTTTTTAATTGAAAAAACAGAATCCAAATTTCACCAGAAAACATTTGATTTATTTTCCAATCCTCCATATAATAAAGAGGTATAAGGATGTGATGAACGTGAAACTAGAAGAATTCTTCGCTAATAAAAAGCTGCTCCGAAAAATTATCAAGAAAATCCTGCTGATCATCACCTTCACAGTGGCACTCATTTTTGCCCTCTTTAATTTTGATCGGGTTTGGGGGTTTATCACCGGTGCCATCTCACTGGCCGCCCCCTTTTTCATCGGAATTGCCATCGCTTTTGTGGTGAACGTTCTGTTAAAATTCTATGAGGAAAAGGCATTTGCGTTTTTGAACAAACGGAACGGAAGAATCTGGAAAAAAATCCGCCGGGGAGTATGTATATTTTTATCCTTTCTAACCTTTGTTCTGGTCATCGGCGGTATTATCCTGTTTGTGGTTCCCGAGCTGGTAAATTCCGTTAAGGTGCTCACTGACAATGCGCCTTCCTATATCAACCGGCTGATGCAGGAGACCACCAAGCTTTTGGAAAAGTGGAACGTCACTCAGGAGCAAATCAACGCTCTCAAGCTGGACTGGTCCTCTATTTTGACCCAGGCCACTCAGGTCACTACCAATTTCATGGGTTCCGTGTTTAATATCACTGTCAATGTGGCAAACGGTATTTTCATTATGGCCATGAGCTTCATTTTCTGTATGTATATGTTGGTAAATAAGGAAAAGCTCACCACAAACCTAAAGCGGGTAATGTACGCTTACCTGCCAAACCGGGTAGCCAAAAGGACCATTGACGTGGCCATTCTATCAAATAAAATCTTTTCCAATTTTGTGAGAGGTCAGCTTACCGAGGCTTGTATCTGGTTTTTCCTCATCTATCTGGGCATGACGGTTCTCCGGCTTCCCTATGCTCTGCTGATCAGCGCTATTGTGGCCCTTTGCAGCCTGATCCCTATCATTGGGCCTTATATTTCTATGTTCACCGCCGGCTTTATCCTTCTTCTGGTAAATCCCTGGCACACTCTGACTTATCTGATTTTTTTCCTGATTTTGCAGCAGATCGAAGGCAATCTTATTTATCCCAGAGTGGTTGGAACCTCAATCGGCCTCCCGGGCATCTGGGTGCTGCTGGCCATTATTCTCTGCGGAAACCTGTTCGGTATGGTCGGAATTCTGCTGGGCATCCCCACTTTCTCCGTTATTTACACACTGCTGCGCGGAGACACCTCCGCACGGCTGAGAAAGAAGCGGCTCACTACCGAGCAGATTCTTCGCAACTCTCCTTATGAAGCCCATTCTCCCGACGATCCGGAGCAGACGGTTCTAGAGGAATTTAAAAAGAACAGCGGTAAGTAACGGTTTCCGGCTGCTCTGAAATTTTTATCGTATGAAACTATTCGGAATTGTATTTTAATATTCTTAGAAAAGCTAAAGTTGCCGCAATAAGCGGATGTTCCTAGTTTTGTCCGAATCTACACAAAAAGGGCACAGCGCTGGTTATCAGCGCTGTGCCCTTTGATATTCGAACCTCACGAGTTCTCTATACTCTCTTTGTATCAAAGCTCCTCCACCACGTCACGGAATACTGCGCGAATAATATCTCCGCAGTTTTTCTCATTGTGAGCCGTAACCGTGACTACCGCATTTTTGTCCGGAACAATAATAGAATATTGGCCGTATTTCCCGTCTAGGCGGTAGGCTCCCGGATAAACGCACCGCCAAACCTGATAGCCGTACCCCTGAGAATTTTCCGGCTCTCCAGAACCACTCTCGGTTCCAATACAGTCGAGCTGAAGCTGTTCCACATATTCTTCGCTGACAATCTGTTTGCCCTCCCAGCTTCCTTTTTGCAATAAAAGCCTTCCTAATCTTGCCAGTTCCCCGGTAGTCAACTGGAGTCCGGTGGCGCACAGCGGGTGCCCCAGAGGGCAGCGATTCCATTGAGGATTAAAAATCTTCAATGGCTCAAACAGCAGCGGCACAAGAAAATCCCTGACGTTTTTCCCTGTAACCTTTTCCACCACCCGTCCTAAAATATAGGTGCACGCATTGGAATAATAAAAATGAGTCCCAGGCTTGCTTTTCATTTGGTCCGCCCAAAACTGCCTGGCCCAATCCGAGCTTTGCTCCAGCGGTACGGAAAACCAAAAATTTTCCTTCCCGGAGGACATGTGCAGGAGATCCCGAAGCGTAATCTTCTCACTGCCGGCGGAAGCGTCTTCTGCAAATTCCGGAAAATAGGATAAGGCTCGGTCTGAAAGGGCCAGCCTCCTTTCATCCAGGCAGATTCCTACCGCCACGGACAAAAAGGTTTTGCTTGCAGAATGAAGATTCACTCTGTCATCGCTGCGGAACTGAAAGGCAGCTTCCTCTCCATTGCAATATAAATGGATACCATACAATCCCAAATTCTGCTCTAAATTACTTAAGCGAATCCTATCAAAAACAGCCTGCCGCAACATAGCATCTTCCTTCCGTGTTCTGTTTTTTTCTATGATAAGCCTTTAAAGGGAAAATATCAATTATTATCCATACGAAAATATTTTTCGCCTATCGAAATACTTTCCTTGCCGTATGCTGTCCCGCGGCACATTAAATGGCCAAGCCGCTTAATTAGAGGGTGTGATAAAGCATTTTCTCTGAAGGGAAAAATCTCCCTATGCTCGGAAAGAGGCACGCATCTTTCTGTTCAGGCCTGTGTTATTCCGCTGAATTTTCCAAAAGAAATTTCTTCTGCCGTCTCTTCAGCAATAGAAAGTATCCGGCGCACAGCAAAATCTGCACTACAGAAGAGGCCGGTGTGGCCAGGCCGATATGGAATAGAGAAGCGCCGTCCGTCAAAGTCATTAAATAAGAAACAGGGATTCTCACCCCAAAGGCGCCTACAATTCCCTGGATCATAACAAAAAGCGTTTTCCCCCGGCCGTTAAAATAGCCGATGAAGCAAAATAAAAATGAAGTTAAAATACAATCGATAGAATACGCCCGCAGATAATCGGAGGCCGCCATAATCACCGCTGTATCATTTTCCTTCACAAACAGCGTGGATAAAGCGCTTCCATGGAAAAAAGAAAGATACGCCATAACCAAGCCAACCACAAGCGAGGACAAGATACCATACAATAGTGCCTTTCCCGCCCGATCCAGTCTTTTTGCGCCTACATTCTGGGCCACAAACGCAGCCATAGACTGCATATAGGCCGAGGGCACCAGCATAATGAATACACAGAGCTTTTCCGCCACACCCACTCCAGCCGAAGCGATTACTCCCATGGAATTGACAATTGCCATAATAACCAGGAAAGAAATATTGACCAGCAGGTCCTGAAAGGCTACCGGTGCTCCGAGAGACAAAATTTTTTGAATATGCTTTTTCTCAGGCCGCAAATCTTTTTTGCACAGAGAAAACGGCAGCATCCGCCGACGGATAATAAAAATTGACAGCAATACGCTGAACGCTTGCGCCATCACGGTGGCCAAGGCGGCGCCCTGAGTTCCCATATGAAATACCGCCACAAAAATCAAATCTCCGATAATGTTAAAGACGCAGGCGATAGCGACTGTGATCAACGGCATTTTAGAGTCCCCGATTCCCCGGAACACACTGCCCAAAACATTATACGCCACAATGAAGGCCGTCCCGGCAAAGCAGATCCTTAAATAATCTACAGTTTGTGAGAGGGCTGCCTCAGGCGCCTGCATTAAATGAGCTAAAGGCTCCGCCGACAAAAGCATTGCCGCGGTAAGCGCTATGGAAATTAACAGAAACATACAGATTCCGCTGCCAATGACCTGACCGGCCTCCTTTTCCCGTCCTTCACCTATTTTTTGGCCGATTAAAACGGTGATTCCCATAGAAAGCCCCACGATCACGACGGTAACAGTATAAGTCACCTGGCCTCCGGTAGCCACTGCGGACACATCTGCCGCGGAACCAAATTTTCCAACTACCCATAAATCCACAGCACCGTACATTGCCTGTAAAAACAAAGCAATCAGCACAGGAAACGCAAAGGAAATCAATGGTGAAAAAATTTTTCCTTCTGTAAAGGTGCGTTTTGTTCCCACAAGCTGTAACCTCCTAAATACAACAAAAAGCCGGATAAAACATCAGGCACCCCCGACATCTTATCCAGCTTAGCAGTTTTGACCACAAGCCCTCCGATGACAAAAACAGTATAGCAATTTTAAAAAAAGCTGTCAAGAAGGTTCTTTTATACTATAAGGGAAAGGAGGAAAGTTATAACACCCTTCCTCCCTTTTTCTGCTTTATACAGGACAAACGTTTACCGCCCTCAGTTTTTTGCTGTTTTTCGGATCTGTCTCAGTATCAAACGTAACTTTTTGGCCCTCAGCTAAGCTTTTAAAGCCTTCTCCAACAATTGCGGAAAAATGTACGAATACATCCTCCCCGCCGTTATCATTGGAAAGGAAACCGAACCCTTTCTCAGAATTAAACCACTTTACTGTACCATTATTCATTTAGGTACCTCCATAAATATTTATTTGTACCCATATAAAACAAAAACTCACAAATTTGCACAATCATAAAACTAACTATGATCTGCAAACTTGTGAGAACAAAGCAATTATCATGAATACTTATTTAGTATAACAGTTATTTCATTCTGTGTCAATAGCCGCAAAAATATATTTCAATTCAAATGCTTTATTTGTGTTGGAACAGAATTTTAAGATAGTTTTCCCTAAAGGCCAAATTTTTCATATGGTATGGGAGCCGTGCAATAATTGGAAAGCCTTAAAAATTTATAATAGGCTGTTTTTTAATTTCATTTTTAATACCTTTTGCACGCTATTTTTCTTAAATTCTCCAGGATGACGTTTCCTTTTCATTCCCTGCACGCTCCCGCCCTAACCGCTTCTCATAATTCACCAAAACTAACGGCTGCTTTATTCATAAAATTTTAGTTTACCGTCTTATTCTGTCCTCTGAAGTTTGAGTATCGTGAGATTGACATCCCCGCCGGTTGCTCTTCCGGAACCAGAATAAGTCAAAGTAAAAACAGTTGGGCTCGGAGCGTACAAAACAAAAAAAGCAGATCCGCAAGCACTTGATCCGTTCGTACTAGTAGCAAAATAAATTCCAGTATCTAAATGCGGAGTTCCATTGTACGACGGAGTAATCTGCATATAATTCGCCGTAGGAAAGATTACAGATACTTTATATGAAATGAGATAGTAGCCTGCGGCAAGAGTAATATGAGTGAGATCTGTAGCGGTAATATTGCCGGTAGGATCTGTTATTGCTGGATAAAGCGTGATAAGATCTCCATTATTGTATACCGATTGTACCGCCGCGTATGAGGCAAAAATATCATCTGGAGCCTCCCCCGCTGCACCTGTCGGCCCCATTACTCCTGTGGGACCAGTAGCCCCAGTCGGGCCGGTAGCTCCTGTAGCACCTTGCGGGCCGGCTGCACCGGCAGGCCCTGTTGCTCCCCTTGGGCCGGCAGCCCCGGTCGGGCCGGTTATACCCAGTCCCGCAGGACCTGTGGGGCCCGCCGCCCCAGTGGCTCCTGTGGGGCCGGTAGCTCCTGTAGCACCTTGCGGGCCGGCCGCGCCGGCTGGCCCTGTTGCCCCCCTTGGGCCGGCAGCCCCGGTCGGACCAGTTATACCTAGTCCCGCAGGGCCTGTGGGGCCCGCCGCCCCAGTGGCTCCTGTGGGGCCGGTAGCTCCTGTAGCACCTCGCGGGCCGGCCGCGCCGGCAGGCCCTGTTGCTCCCCTTGGGCCGGCAGCCCCGGTCGGGCCGGTTATACCCAGTCCCGCAGGACCTGTGGGGCCCGCCGCCCCAGTGGCTCCTGTGGGGCCGGTAGCTCCTGTAGCACCTTGCGGGCCGGCTACGCCGGCAGGCCCTGTTGCTCCCCTTGGGCCAGTAGCCCCGGTCGGGCCGGTTATACCCAGTCCCGCAGGACCTGTAGGGCCCGCCGCCCCAGTGGCTCCTGTGGGGCCGGTAGCTCCTGTAGCTCCTTGCGGGCCGGCCGCGCCGGCAGGCCCTGTTGCTCCCCTTGGACCAATATATTGAACACATCTGCATGGGCAAGACATATTTGAATCGCAGCCACAATAATAACGACGCATTACATTTCCCGCTTTCTTATGCAAATTCTCCTTTCATCTTATTCATTTCTTTTACTATTGGTTACTGTCTTACTGATTTTCGTTCCTGATATTCTAACCTCTCTAATTTTTTAACTGTTTCAGTACCACCAGCTTCCGGTCGTTCACAGTTGTACGTTTTTGTTCACTATGCGTATGACGAAAAAAGAATTATTGTTTTTACAACCCGTTTTTCTGTTTTTGCTTTTTTGACCTCCCATTGCTATAAAGATAAACCTAAAAAATGGCTTAAGCGCTGGCTTTTAACATAGAAAAAGAGGCCGAAATCTGGATTATCTCATTTTTGAGTTCCAAATTTCGACCTCTTTTGAAAATTACGAATTATGCCCGCGTTGTTTTATCAAAACATATGCCGCAGAAGATAACAGGCATCCACCGATCAAAACGATGAATACTCCAGGATAGAATTGATCTCCGGTTTGCGGCGTATTCTGGCCGTTTTGAGAAGTTCCTCCCTTGCTTGAGGAATCGTCAGGATTAGAAATATCCCCGGGTCTTGATGTGTCCGGTTTAGAGCTGGAATCTCCCGGCTTGGAAGAGGTACCCGCTGTCTCTGCTAAAGCGGCCATTTTCTCGGTCAGAGCTTTCATTGCTTCGTCTACCTGAGCCTGCGCCGCGTTCTTATCCGCAAGCACTGCCTTGGCATATTCCAGCGCTTCCGCGAACGGCTCCCAGGTCTCCGGCGTATAGTCGGCCTCCTGTTTGCCTTCCGCCGCCGCTATCGCCGCCGATAATCCGGAAGTATCCGCTTTTTCCTTCAGAGCCTCCATCTTCTCCGTAAGCTCAGCCGCCGCCTCGTCTACCTGAGCCTGCGCCGCGTTCTTATCCGCAAGCACTGCCTTTGCGTATTCCAGCGCTTCCGCGAACGGCTCCCAGGTCTCCGGCGTATAGCCGGCCTCCTGTTTGCCTTCCGCCGCCGCTATCGCCGCCGACAAATCCGCTTTCACCACAGGCGTCAGCGTGAGTTCAAAGCTGTCTGTCAGAACGCTTTCTTTTGTTAAAGTATTGGTAACTCTGCATACCACATTGACCTTTGTTTCCTGTTCCGGCCAGGTAATCGAGCCGTCCGCTCCGATGACGCCCTCCGGATCGCTGGACTCAATGGCAAGCTCTATCCCCCTGGGCATTTCGGGAAGCTTCAGGCCCTTGTCCGGATATTCTGGATTTTCCAGGGAAATGCCGCTGGCTACTTTATCCAGGTCCGTCTCATATTTCAAATTCAGATACGCCTGGATATTGCCGATTTCCTCATCGCTCAGCGCTCGGTCAAAGATCATCAGCTCCGCCAAGTCGTACTGGGTGAAATGATCCTCATAGCCAAAATAATAGGAACACAGCCGGCCCTCGGCTACGTTATTCGCCAATACAGCGTTTTTCCCTGTTTGAGTCATAACCTTCTTTCCGTCTACAAACAGAGACTCTTCCGCAGAATCCTTCACTACTGCGGTGACGGAAAATTCATTGCCCGCGCCGCTTTCGCGCTGGTAAACATTATTGTTATTTTCCTGGCCTGAACCATAACGCCAGGATATCGCATCCGCCAGCGGCGAAACAAACGTCTTGCCCCAGCTTCCGTCTTCGTCAAAATATACCAGGCAGTTTTGGTCTCCGGTTCCTGTCTCTGTTCCCTGATACGCGGATACCGCAATGATGGTTACGGCACTCTTTCCGTCAAGATCCAGATCAAACGACATGGTATCGTCCACGCCGTCAAAACGGATCACCGGCTGCCCACCGTAAGCGTCCTCCACCAGAACCGGCTGGGCTTCTTGTTCAGGCTGCTCCGCGCTGATTCCGGAATCTCCCAGGCTTTCCCAGCTGGAAACTCTTCCCTGCCCATCTACTGTTACCTGGTCTCCGGCGGAAAGCCACAGCAGGCTTTCTTCCGGTACGGCGCTGTAATCGCCCGTGCTGTAAAATCCTGTGACGCCCTCCGAGCATTTGCCCTCCGCGTCGACGGCGCATAAGGTGAGAATATATACTTTTCCAGGCTCCGGATCCTCAATCACATACCGGCCGCAGTCCGCGGAAATCTCCACAGCGTCTCCCAGGCCCAGCAGGACGTAATGGTCAACGGCCTGTTCAGGAGCCTCCCAGGCCAAAACCAGGCTTCCATTGTCCTCTGTAATGCTGAAATTGGAAGCGTCATAGGGGAACAGGTTCTCCTGCCGGTCCTTCAAGCCCTCGATGGCTTTATTCAGCCGACGGCTCATCATGTCCACGCTTCCCTGGCTGAGAGAGCCGCCGGACAAATACGCTTCCGCCGCATACAATGCCTGCTCCAGCTCGTTCCAGCTGATCCGGTCGTAGTCGCTTCCCGACAGGGACTTCGCTGTTTCAACCGCCTGCTCCAGACCAGAGGTATCAATCTCCAGCAGCTTGTAAAGCTCGGCGTAGCTGCCCGTCAATCCGGCCTGGTCGATGATATTCTGCGCCGGGTCGGACCAGGGAAGGGTTTCCACATGGGTATCGGTGATCGGATTACTCTGGGGCCACTGGTTATTCACAGATCCTGTCGTCGTATAGTTATTGTAGATTGTATTATTGCGGATTTTACCATTTGACATCCAAATATTCAGCCAAACATCCCAGGAATCCTGAATCACATTATCATGGACCATAAAGCCTTCCGTTCCTTCATCCAGATAAATGGAACGAGGGCCGTCGTAGATATAATTATAGGCGATAATGGAATTGGGCTGGTAGCCTAAGGTATACAGGGTTCCGCCGTCGCCCGGAAGCTTCGTGTGGGAATCGCCCAGCTTGTTGAACATAATGCGGTTGTTCTTTGCCGTTAAGGTTCGGTTCCCGGGAACCTCCGATTCTGCTTCACCGTTAAAGTTCCACCAGCCCCAGCCGACGCACATAGTCGTGTAAGGAACATCCGCTACGTCGTTATGAGAGAAGTCGCAGTTTTCCACAAAGAAAGCCATAATGGCGTCGCACTGGTAAAACTCGGAGGAAACATTCCGCACCAGGTTATGCACTACCTGGTCGTTCTTGCACACGCCTTCCACTCCAACCGGGAACCTCTGGTTATCGCTCTTGGCATCCTCCCCGATGAACACATGCTGGGGATGCCCAATATTCGTCGCGTTTCCAGCAACGTTGATAAAGGCGTTCCCCTGTATGGTGGAATCAACCACATCGTTGGTATAGCTGACGCCGCAGGAGCTGGAAATATTCTTGAAACGGTTGCCCTCAAAAACGATCCCCCGGGCGTTCTGCACATCCACCGCGGCGTACGGCGTATCTACAATATTATACCAGCTGTGATGCCAGTTGCCGTGGTCTGCGAATTTCCGGTACAGGCCCAGGCTTTGTACGCCGCCATACCCAATGGCGTGCATATCATTCTCCGGATCGTCGATGACCTCCAGGCTGTAATGGTCGTAGCTGAATTGAATTCCGCTGAACTCAATATTTTCCACCCGCTCGCTGGTGGACTCGCCGTTGATCCTCATGAAGCCTTCCGACTCCGGAATCACAAATTCCATATCGTTGATATCGGCGCCCGCGGGCGGATAATAGTATAAGGTCTTTTCCCCACGGTCAAAATAGAATTCTCCTGGGTTCTTCAGGTTTTCCAGCGTGTTCCGGATCGTAATGCTTCCGGTTCCCACCAGGTTGCAGCCCCAAGCCATAGTGGAGAAGATCGCGCCGAAGGGCTGCTGGGGCTCGAAGATAATATACTCCCCGCTCTCATCCTCATAAATATTCTGAATGCCTACGGTATTCCTATTAAAAACCTTTGATTGTGTAATTTCCACGTCTTCAGGATTTGCGTAAACGGCCACGTCGGATTTCTTAAACTTGATGCCTGTCCAGGCGGTTCCGGACGTTTCCGCCCAAGATTCCTCTCCCGTAATGGTCATGGTTCCTACCGTTCCCTGGCCCTCTACGGTATGTTCCGTGATTTTCGCCGGCTCTCCGTTCACGTAAAGATAACGAAGCTTGCGGTCCCGGTCCAGAGTGGTTTTATACACCCCGGGCCTCTCCGGGTCCTCCTCCCACTCGGCGTCTAATACCGTGCCGCCGCTGACCACCGGGAGCTCATCCTGATAGTTCTGATATACCACATAATAGCCGTTGCTTCCCGAGTCCTCGACTCCGAATTGCATAGGCTCCGTGATTTCATAGGTTCCCTCCCGCAGATAGACCAGAATGTCTCCCGTCATATTCTGATTGTACTTGCGCACCTCTTCCTGGGCGCGCGCTACGGTGAGGAAGGGGCTGTCGATAGTTCCCGCGTTGCTGTCGCTGCCCTCCGGAGATACAAAAAGCTCCTGCTGCACCTCACGCTGGGCCACCTTCAGAGTAGGAATGTCACCGGCCGCGACTTCCATTCCGTATTGGTCCTCTGGCACAAGCACGCCGGTCACGGTCTGCTCCGCCGGGTTCTCCGGGTCGTATTCGTCCATATTCCAAAGCACCGGCGTATCCACCTCTGTGCCGGATTCCATAGTCACCTTCACCGTCTGGGGATGAGGGGATTCCTCCAGGCTGGTTCCCTTGCGGACCGTAATGGCTTTTTCCTCAATCGACTCGATTTTGCATCCCTCTAAATGGAAATTGACGCAATATACCGCAGTATCGCCGTTTTCAGCGATTACCGTGATTTCCGCCGTGCCCGGCAGTGAGGATGCCTGGGTTACCCGCACCTGAGCGGACGAATCCGCTGCTTGGGCTGTCACTTCCGGCGCCACCTGGTTTATGCTCTCCTGGGGCACGTCATACTCATACTCTAAGGTATCGCCGTCAAACCCCTCCAGCGGTGTTCCGCCGATGGAAATGGAGGACAGCTTCGTATTCCCGGACGGCCGGGCGCTGCCGGCATAATAGTTCGAGCTGATATCGCCGATCAGCACTGAATTCGCCTGGTTTCCGCTGTGATAGGAAAAAACAGAAAAGCTGCCGCTTGAAACTGTTCCGGAATAGGAATGGTCAATGCTCCACTCCGCGGGTTCCTTTTCCTGTTCGTTCCAAATCTTGGCGCAAATACGGTTCTCTCCGCCGTCCTGGCCCTCCAGCGTCATGATCTTCAAATGATACCAAGCGCCTGGCAATATGGACACAGGAGCGCCCCCCTGGGTATCCTGAGGGGCTTCTCCTGGCTTCTGGATCCGAACCGACAGGGTTCCTCCATTCGCTGGGGAAACACCGACCGCGGCGTATTCGTCTAATCCTGTTCCCACCGGCGCCACGTAAACGCCGTCGGTCAGTTCTGCCGCCTCAAAGTCCTCCGCGAATTTTATCTTCAGCTGCGCGATATTGTTCTGGTAATTGTAATTCACATACTGAATACCGCTGAAGCCCTCCGCCTGTGAGGATAGGCGCACCACGTTTTCCTCTTGCAGCTCGGCCTTTTTATCGTCTGTCCCGCTCCCATCCTGGATCAGGTCGACCTTGTCGAAAAAGCCGGCGGCGCCGTCAGCCGAGGCGTTGAAGTCCTCTTGGAAAATCGTCTCGCCCTCGTTTTTCGTCAGCTGGATGTTATCCAAAGAAACGCTGACCGCAGACTCCGCGTTGTTCTGATAGGTATACACCGCCAGCCCGCCGTCTCCGGACAGGGAATAGCTGTGCTCCTGCGTCCATTCCTCCGGCTCCGGGTCATTCCGGTTCCAGATTTTATACGAGATTTTAGTACCGCTTGTTTTCACCTTCAGGCGGTACCAGGTATCTGAGGAAAAGTCAAATGCTACTGTGCCGGCATTCACTGAGCTTGCCTGTGCATAAACTGCGCTGATATGGGGCTGAATTACAACCGCCGCAAAGGTTTTATCGTACTCCACACAGTAGGGGCTGACATACAAGCCCTCATATCCATGCGTCATATGGTTCGTATCGTTGAACCGGAAATCCATAGTCAATTCCGACTGCTGGAACCGCTCGTTTTTCAAGGTAAACCCTACATGGCCCTGTGTCGAGGACGACATCGTCAGGATTCCCTCCGATTCCACTGCCTGGGTCTTATCGCTGCCGCCTGTTGAAAGTAATTTCAGGTCTCCGGTTTCGGCAATCTGGCCCAATGGCAAGCTGTCAAAATCGCTGCTTAACGTGCCGGAAGCGGCGGCCTGGGCCGACAACACCGGCAGCGAGCTCAGCGTCATTAAGCCCGCTAACGCGCACGCGCACGTCTTAACCAGCACCTTCTTTATCGATTTCATCTTTCCATCCCTTTCTATTTTTTCACCCGCCTATTCCGAGGACATCGGAATAGGCGGGTTTTTATTATGGAGCTATATCGCTAAAAGAATTATTAAGAAAGGATATTTTAACCAAGCCGTCTTCTTCTAATAATAAGGGCAATCGCAATGCCTAAGCCGCTGAGCAAGATCAGTACGACAGCGGTGCCAACATAAGGCGCCATGGAATCTCCAGTTTGGATATTCTGATCGTCCTGGCTTCCGTCAGGCTGGCTGCTGGATTGGTTATCATCAGGCTTGCCGGATTCTCCGGGCTGTTCCGAAGAAGCGGTATCCTCTTT